>Ga0265293_10000214_pt1 | contig 144015 bp, 147 predicted proteins | sample Munlanlewell138R_FD_192505 | JGI IMG/M metagenome (GOLD analysis project Ga0265293, IMG submission 192505) | Leachate microbial communities from a municipal landfill in Southern Ontario, Canada - Leachate well 138R | ecosystem: Engineered > Solid waste > Landfill > Unclassified | place...
GTAGCTCAGTCGGTAGAGCAACGGACTGAAAATCCGTGTGTCACCGGTTCAATTCCGGTTGGAGCCACCACTTACTAATATTGCTTAATAGTGTCAGAGATGCTATTGAGTTTTTTTTGTGTTATTATAATGATAGTATTTAATTTAAAAAAATGATATCATAAAATATAAAAATAAAAAAAGCGACAAGGAGGTAATTATATGCCAGTTGCTGAGATTATGTTAGGTTTGAATATTAGTGTTTTGGTGGCGATAGTAATTGGGTTTTTAGTGGGTTTGTTAAGAGGATTTCGGAAAGGAATCGTAATGTTAATTTTAACTATTATGTGGTATAGTTTAGCAATTATTTTTATACCTTTTATTTCACGAGCACTTTTAAGTGTAGATATTTCTTTTTTAAACAGTTATTTACCCAGTGATATCGGTCCGATAACTTCGATAAAAGCATCTTTGCCAGAAATTTTAAGAAATACTTTTCCTGAACAAAAGTTTTTGTTTGAAGCAGGAAGCGACTCATTAGCATTAGTTTTTGGTGGAGTTACCTTTATTTTAAATGTTGTTCTATTGATTGTTTTTATGGTTATCCATGGGACAGTTTTTAGAATTATTAACAATTTAATTTGGTTGATTTTTAAACCAAAACGTAAAGAAGATGGTGAAAAACCTAAAAAAAGACGCCTTCTTGGCGGCTTAGTTGGCGGTGTTAAAGCAGTTTTAGTTTTACTGTTGTTTGCAGTCCCAATGGCAGGGATGTTTTCTTTAGCCAATTCAATGATTGCTTTCGTTCCTCCGGAAGAAAGAGAAGGGATGGGGCTTTTTGCTGCAGAGGAAGAAATTACTATTACCGATGTCTATAGAAAGTCTCTTTTAGGAAAAACGTTTAATATTGTTAAAATTAAAGGCGATGCTTTTGATGAGTATTTATTTGATAGTTTCTTTAAAATAGAAGCTAAAATAAATAATAAAAACAGGAAATTAAGAATAAGAAAAGATGTTCAAAATGTTAGCAATATTTATCAAAGAATAATCGCTGCTAATGATGATTCTTATGAACTCGATGAGTCAATCTTATATAAGTTAAGCAAGGCTGATGTTGAATATATCTTTGCAGAACTTACTACGATGGATATCTTTCAGTTTTTGCAAATAATAGGCAGTGAATACTTTTATGAATTTGCAGAAGAGAAGCAATTAAATAGTTATAATGGTGAAAAGATCTTTACTTTAGAAGAATTAAAAGCGATAGATTTAAATAAAGATTTAAAAACGATAGGCGAGATTGTGTTATTGCTCCATGATTATATTGCTCAAGAAAACTTTGATAACTTAGAGGAAAACATCTTTAGTTTTGATGAAGAAACGATTGTTGCTGTTTTAGATAAGGTTGTTAAGATTGAGTGGCTTAAGTATTCCTTGCCAATAGCGGTTAATTTGTTTTTAGAGAATGAAGATGTTAAAAAAATTATTACAGAAAACAATTTAACAATTGTAAAACCAACAAAAGAAGAATTACTGGCCGATATTAGCAATCTTAAAGACTTATATCTTGCCTTAAAAATATTTGATCTTACGGGATTTGATAATTTAGATAACATTTTAGAGAACGATCAGATAACGTTTAGTGATGAAGCTGCAGAAGCACTAGTTAGTGCGATATTCGGTTTTAATGTGATTAATAAAAATCTTGTGCTTATTAGTGACTTTCTTTATGAAACCATCTTTGAGAACGAAGAAGACGATAATATATTTAAGGATATTATTACTAAAGAAAAGTTAAGAGAAAACTTTAATAAAAACGAAGTTTCTCACCTCTTAATATTTGCTAAAACAATCTTTGATAGTGGTGTTTTTGCTGAAGAAGAAATCGATTTTGATGCTTTTTTAACAATAGAGACAATTGAAAAATTAGCAACCCATATCTCTTCATCTGTTCTACTAAGCGATGCGATGGAAAGTTTTATCACTTTTGTTGTTGCGGGAAATGAAGATGTGGAAATAGAGATTCCTGATGATGTTAGTTTTTATGGTGAAGATGCTAAAGAAGAAATAATTGCCTTTTTCACAGGAATTAGAGAGATATTGGCTATATTTATCGATAATGATAATTTCTTAGAGATGGATGAAGCAGAGTTAGAGGATATTGTTACGAAGATTACTAACTCAAAAATATTAGCACATAACCTTAAAAAAGTTGTTGAAGAGATGTTCTTGCAAAAAGGAGAAGTGTTTGATTTTGATTTAACGATGCCGGAAGAATTAAGCTTTGAAGGTCAACAAGGAAAAACAGAATTACTAGCTCTTCTTAAAGTAATAAAAACGATTGGTCAAAATGACTTCTTTGGTGAGGGTGTCTTAGATTTAAATGATCAAGAAATCGAAGAGATAGCTGATTTATTAACAGATTCTAAAATAATAAGACATAATTTAGGTGCTATTCTTGCTTCTTTATTAGAAAGTAATAGCGCTGAATTTGGTGTTCAATTGGTAATTCCGAATGAACTTGATTTTAATAATAAAACAGAAAGTAAAGCTGAAATTGAAGCCTTGTTAAATGCTTTAAACGTAATTAAAGAAGAAGACTTTTTAACTGGTGGAACTTTAGGATTAAGTAATGAAGAGGTTGCTGATTTGTTAACAAATTCAATAATTATTAGACATAATTTAAGAGCCTTATTAGAAACACTATTAGCTGATAGTAGTAATGAATTTGACGTTCCATTAATAATTCCAAGTGAACTTGATTTTAATGATAAAACAGAAAGTAAAGATGAGGTTGAAGCGTTGTTAAATGCTTTAAATGCGATTAAAGACAATGACTTTTTAGCAGGCGGTGTAGATAATTTAAGCGATGAAGCTATTGATGATTTTGTTGATGACGTTACCGCGTCTATTATTATTGCCAGCAATCTTAATGAAATGATTGAAAAGATTTTAACAGACTCTTTACCTGAGGATGAAAAACTCAATAAGAGTATTGAAGTATTAGGAGAAATAGATTTTAACACTGAAGAAGGTAAAGATGAGTTAAGCCTATTATTGAAAGGTATGGGTACTGCTAAATCATTATCAGATTATGATTATGAAGGTATTGATGAAGATAGTGAAGATGATGTTAAAAAAACTTTCAAAGATATTAACAAATCAGCAATTTTAAGACCGTTATTAATAGAAATTTTAACTGGTGCTGAAGCTGTTAATGATTATCGTTATCAAGAAGGTGATAGCGGTTATCAAAATCCTAATAGTTTTAATAAAGTTGATTGGGATAATGAAATCGATGTTGTTGTAGGGATTATTGTTATTTTAAACAAAGGTTTTGATGTTGGTGATTATCCGGACGATCCAAATGATGTTGTTGAGTATTTAGAAATGTATGATAAATTAGAAGGTTTAATGGCACTTTCAAATTTGTATGATGAATCAAAATTACCAACTTTACCTTAATAATAATTATGGGAAAATTAAGATAATTGAATTTTAAAAGTACAACAATTAGAGATATTTTTATTATGTGATAGAATGTTATCAATAAAATAAAGGAGAAGAATATTGTGTCAAAAATAGGATTACTTGTTTGTGGGAATTCTGGTATCGATTATGAAAAAGTTGATTATCCATTTAAAGTTATTCATTCCCAACTTATCATTGATAATAAGGCATATGAAGATTATGTTGATATTACAGCAGAGGAGTTCTATCAAAAGATAGAAGTGAATCCTGATGTACCATTATCGACTGCCCAAGCTGCTACGGGGGAATTTATTAAAGCTTTAGAAGAACTTAAAGCAGAAGGTTATCAAGAAATAATTGTAATAACGATCTCCAGCAAACTGTCAGGAACATATCAAAATGCAGTTTTGGCGAAAGAAATGGTTGATGACGTTAAAATTTATGTTGTTGATTCTTTATCAGTTTCTTATGGTCAAATGATTTTAGTTAAGGAAACAATTAAATTAATTAAAGCAGGGAAAAGTGGAAAAGAAATTGAAGAAGTGCTATTAAAAACGAGAGAAAATATTTTTGTTTATGTGTTAGTGGATACTTTAAAGTTTTTAGTTAAAAATGGACGTTTGTCAGCTGCTAGTGGAGCACTTGGATCTTTATTAAGAATTAAGCCGTTGCTACATATTAATAGGATAGGTCAATTAGTTCCCTTTGAGAAAATAAGAACTAGCTCGAAAGCACGAAAAAGACTACTTGAGATTGCTTTTAAAGAAATCGATGAAGGTGTTGAGGAATTCTTTTTAGCATATACTAATAATAAAGAGTATGTGGAAGAAATTAAAAAGGATATTAATAAGCAGCACCCTAATTTAAAGATTCATCTTTGCCCTTTAACTCCAGTTGTTGGGGCCCATGCTGGTCCAGGAACTTGTGGGTTTGGTTTTCTTAAAAAGAAATAATTAAAAAATTAATATTTAACTCAGAAAACCTCATTTTAAAAAGTGAGGTTTTTTTGATATAATTGTTCTTAATGACGGAGGAATAATAATGATTTGGGGAATTGATATTGGTGGCACAAACATTAAGGTGGGATTGTTTCAAGAAGCAAATTTAATTTATCATGATTCTTTTACAACTAATACAAAGGATAATGGAGCATTTATCTTAAAAGAAGTCAGGGACTTTATTTTTAATTATCACTATTTTAAAGATTATCCTCTTACTAATATAAAAGGTTTTGGTTTTGGCGTTCCTGGCCCTGTTAAAAACAATTATATTATCAGGTGTCCTAATATTGGTTGGGAAAGTAAAGATTTAATTAAAGAGTTTAAAGAATTAACAAACTTGGAAGTTCCGATTATAGTGGCGAATGATGCAAACGCTGCAGCACTAGGAGAATATCATAAATCAAACTTAAAAGAGGATATCCTTTTTATTACTCTAGGAACTGGAGTTGGCGGTGGAATAATCATTGACGGTGAAATTTTAGAAGGGGTACACGGTTCCGCAGCGGAGTTAGGTCATCTTAAGGTGGAATATGATGAGCCGCTCTTATGTAGTTGTGGATTAAGAGGTTGTTTAGAAACTATTGGCGGTATTAAAGGGTTAACTTTATTAGCGCGTAAACTCTATTCGATACGTACTCTTCCAACAAAGTTAAAAGAAGATGATTTATGGCCTGTTGAAGTATTTAATTATGCAAAAAAAGGAGACCAGTTAGCTTTAGCAATAATAAAAAAATATGCTGATTACTTAGCACGAGGAATAGCAAGTTTTACTGTCGCCATTGATCCGGAAGTGATTATTGTTGGCGGTGGAATTTCCAATGCTGGTGAAATTTTAATTAAAAAACTAAAAGAAGCTTATTTAGATTATGCTTACTATGCAGTTAAAGATGTGCGCTTTCAACTAGCAGAATTGGGAAATAGAGCTGGTATTTATGGCTGTTATTATTTAGTTAAGAAGCATGTGGGTTGATGTTTGTTCTACCGGAGTTAGTTTCGGCTATATTAAGCATATTAACTCATCATTTTCTAGCACCAACACTCTTTTTAATCCCGATGGAGAATATCAAAGCATCAATAAAGCACTAAATAAAGCACTTGAGAATTTGTTTTTGATTGAACACAAACTTAAAAAAAATGCTCAAGAATACTTAAGATCGCAAAGAGGAATTTTAACTAATAAAGAATTTAATGAAGAGATAAAAGTTAATATCTACGAAAAAAGAAATAATCGTTATAAAGCGTTGGAAAAGGCTCTTCAAAAGCTTCAAAATAAACTTCAAGAAAACTATTTTAGAAGAAGTCTTTTAACTGATTTTATTGTTGATATTAAACAAACAATAACATCTTTAATGTATGAGGAAGAAGTTAAAAAACTAACCAAAGAAACTATTATAGTTGTCGACGAATTAGCTGCTTTTTATGTTTTAAAAGCTACCGACAAAGTGGTTGGTTTTATCGCCCTGAAAGAAACTAACTTTAATTCTTCTATAATTTGCCAAGAGAAGAATATACCATTTTTCGTTGCTAAAAAACTACTTAAAAATGATGACTTCGTTATTATGGATGGATATCAAAGTAAGCTTTATATTAACCCTCAAGAAGAACTAATAAAGAATTATCAAGAACTTAAAAGGCTTGATCACGAAAAGCTTCTTCAAGAAAAATTATATCTTAATGTTGGAACTACTAGACTAGCACCAAAGATTGTAGATAGTATTAAAGGGATAGGTTTGTTTAGAAGTGAATTAGCTTGTTTAAAAGAAGATGATATTTTTAGAAAAGAAAAACAAGTTGTTTGTTATGAGAAGATTTTAAAAACATTGACTCCTAAAATTGTTAAAATTGCTTTATTTGATTTTTCTCAAGATAAAAAACCATCGTTTTTGCAAAATTCAAAACAAACCTGTTTTCAATTTTATGGACCTTTACATAAAATTTATCGCGAACAATTAGAAGCGATTTTAAGAGCTCATGATAACTATCAAAATGCAGAAATATTAATACCACAAATTAGTGATGTTAAAGAATATTATCATGTGAAAGATTATCTTAACTATCTTCAAGGAGAGCATCAATTATTGAAGCCAATTAAAGTTGGCATTATTTTAGAAACAAAAGTTGCTTTTGATAATTTATTATCATATCAAAAAGTGGATAGTATTTATCTAAATATAGATAGCTTAATTAAAGAATTATTAAATTGTGAAGATATCGATTTAGCTAATTACTTAGATTTTAGTGAAGTAGTAGTTAAAAAGGTTAGTAAATTTACTAAAGATCGTGGAATAGACTATTTAATTGGTGGAGATTTTAACGATTATTATGATAATTATCCCATGATAAAAGAAAAATATCATAAGCGTTTATCAGTCTATCAAGACTTTTTAACGAGATTAATAACTGAGAAGCGGTAAAACGTTGTAAAAAAACTTGCACTTTCTTTATTTTTATTATATAATTATCATCGCTTGTGTGTTAAGCAAGTAAGGCTGTGAAACGGAAGGTTGTCGGCACACGGAGAGCCGTTGTCTAGGTCGAGTAATTTCTGTGGAGCAAGTCTACACAAAGATGATAGGCGAAAGGAGCACAAAGATGGCAAAAGAAGTAATTAAAATTCGTTTGAAGGCATATGATCATAGATTAATTGACCAATCAGCGAAAAGAATTGTTGATAGTGTTGTTAAATCGGGAGCGAAAGTTAATGGTCCTGTTCCACTACCGACGAAAAGAGAAATTTTCACGATTTTAAGGAGTCCTCATGTTAATAAGGATTCACGTGAACAGTTTGAAAGAAGAACGCATAAACGTTTAATTGAAATTGTCGAACCAAATGCACAAACAATTGAAGCGTTAATGCATATCGATTTACCAAGTGGAGTCGATATCGTACTTAAGAGGTAAAAAATAAAAAAGGAGAAAGAAATGGCGAAAGGAATCTTAGGTAGAAAATTAGGGATGACTCAAATTTTTAATGACAATGGTCATCTCGTTCCCGTTACCGTTATCGATGTTGCTAATAATGTTGTTCTGCAGCAAAAGACTTTAGAACAAGATGGTTATGAAGCAACACAAATTGGTTTTGAAGATAAACGGGAAACACTAGCTAACAAACCAGCAATGGGGCATGTAGCGAAAGCGAATACCGCACCTAAGCGCTTCATTAGAGAAATTAGATTTAACGAAGTGCCAAATGATTTATTGAATCTAGCGGTTGGTGAACAAGTTAAATGTGATCTTTTCCAAGCAGGAGAACTTGTCGATGTACAAGGAACTTCAAAAGGGAAAGGCTTTCAAGGGGTTATTAAAAAATATAATCAAAAGAAAGGTTTCGGTTCTCATGGGTCGAGATATCATCGCGGCGTTGGTTCAATGGGTGCAGTAAAAGGAAATATTAGAGGTAAAAATTTACCAGGACAAATGGGTCATGAAACAAAAACAATTCAAAATTTAGAAATTGTTGCTGTGGATACAGAAAGAGAACTCATTTTAGTAAAGGGTTCTATTCCAGGACCTAAAAAAGGATTAGTAGTTGTTAAAACAGCTATTAAGAGTAAGTAAGGGGGATTAAGATGGAATTACAAGTCTATAAACAAGATGGCACGAAAGCCTCAATGCTTACAGTTAATAAAGATGTCTTTGGTATTGAACCACATATGACCATTCTTCATGATGTTGTAGTGGCACAAAGAAATGCGATGCGACAAGGTACTCATAAGACTAAAACGCGCAGCGAAGTTCGTGGTGGAGGAAGAAAGCCATGGCGCCAAAAAGGAACAGGCCGAGCAAGACACGGTTCTAGAAGAAGCCCAATCTGGCGAGGCGGCGGAGTAACTTTTGGTCCGACACCAAGGAGTTATGGCAGTAAGCTAAATAGAAAAGCAAAAAGATTAGCTCTAAAAAGTGCTCTTTCCTATCATGTTCTTAATAATAATGTTGTCGTTTTAGAAACTTTACAACAAAACGATATAAAAACAAAAAATTTCGTTACTATGATGAACGCTTTAAATTTAACTGAAAAAACCTTATTTGTTGATAAAGAGCTACAAGACGTCATTATTTTATCAGGAAGAAACATTCCTAAGGTTAAGTTAGAAAATGCCGACCACACTAGTGTCTATCAATTGATGGATGCTAATCAATTGGTTTTAACGGTTGAGGCAATTAAATATTTTGAGGAGGTGCTTGGTCGTGATTAAATATTATGAAATAATTGAAGCACCAATAATTACAGAAAAATCAAATAAAATGATAGAAGCGTCAAACACTTATACATTTATGGTTGCTAAAAAAGCAAATAAAATAGAGATTAAAAAAGCAATTGAGGAAATTTTCAACGTAACGGTTTTAAGAGTAAACACTATTAATGTGAGACGTAAATTTAAAAGAATGGGTCAATATGAAGGCTACAAAAAAGCTTATAAAAAGGCCTATGTGACAATTGCAAAAGGCGAAAAAATTGACGCCTTCACGATTTAAAGGAGTCTAAGTATGGGGATTAAAGTTTATAAACCAACGAGCAATGCCAGACGTAATATGAGCGTTGCTTCGTTTGAAGAAATTACAACTAAAAAACCAGAGAAATCTCTTTTAGCCCCTTTAGCTAAAAAAGGCGGCAGAAACCATCACGGTAAAATTACTGTTAGACATCAAGGTGGTGGAGCAAAGAGAAAATATCGTATTATCGATTTTAAAAGAAATAAAGATGATATTAAAGGTCGCGTTGCGACGATTGAATATGATCCAAATCGCAGTGCTTATATTTCTTTAATTAATTATCTTGACGGTGAGAAAAGATATATTCTTGCTTGTAAGAACTTAAAGGTTGGCGATGAAATCATTTCTGGTGAAAACGTTGATATTAAAGTAGGTAACGCAATGCCTCTTAAAAACATTCCTGTTGGAACGATCGTTCACAACATTGAAATGTCACCTGGAAAAGGAGGACAAATTGCCCGCTCCGCTGGAACGTCAGCTCAAATTTCTAGTAGAGAAGATAAATACGTAGTATTAAGATTAACTTCTGGAGAAGTAAGAAAGATATTAGCAACTTGCAGAGCTACCATCGGTGAAGTTGGAAACGAAACGCATGAATTGATTTCAATTGGTAAGGCTGGTCGTAAAAGACATATGGGTATTAGACCAACAGTAAGAGGATCAGCGATGAACCCTGTTGACCACCCTCATGGTGGTGGAGAAGGTAAGGCGCCAATTGGAAGAGCATCACCAATGTCACCTTGGGGTAAACCAGCACGTGGTATTAAAACAAGAAAATCAAAAAAGGCTTCTAATGAATTAATCGTTAGAAGAAGAAAGAATAAATAGGAGGATCATTATGGCACGTTCAATTAAAAAAGGACCATTTTGCGACAAACATTTACTTAAAAAAGTTTTAGAGCAAAAGAAAACAAAAGAAAGCAAAGTAATTCAAACTTGGTCAAGAAGATCGACAATTTTTCCTGAATTCATTGGTTTAACAATCGCTGTTCATAATGGTCGCGAGCATGTACCTGTATATATTACCGAAGATATGGTGGGACACAAATTGGGTGAATTTGCCCCCACGAGAACTTTCCGCGGACACGTCGGTGATAGAAAGGCACAACGAAAGGATTAATATGGAAGCGAGAGCAGTGGCGAAAACCGTTAGAATTGCGCCAAGAAAAGTAAGATTAGTTGTCGATTTAATAAGAGGGTTAGACATTCATGAAGCTCAAGCAGTATTAATGTACACCCCAAAGGCTGCTTCACCTGTTATTTTAAAATTATTAAATAGCGCAGTCTCAAATGCCGATCATAATTTAAATTTAGATGTTTCAAAATTATTTATTAAAGAGATTTACGTCAATGAAGGCGTAAGATTAAAAAGATTATTACCAAGAGCTAAAGGCCAAGGTGATATTATTCAAAAAAGAACTAGCCACATTACATTAGTTGTGGCAGAAAGGTAGGTTTTATTAATGGGTCAAAAAGTTAATCCAAAAGGATTACGAATAGGCATTAACAAAGGTTGGGATTCAAATTGGTATGCTGAACCTAATAAAGTGCCAGAATTAATTAAAGAAGATCATATTATTAGGACATATTTAAATAAAACTTACCAAAAAGCAGAAGTTTCTAAAATAGAAATAGAACGTTTAAAAGGAAAAGCAAAAGACCGCGTTAAAATTACTTTGTATACTGCAAAACCAGGGATGGTAATTGGGCGTGATGCTGAAACTAAAAATATAGTTGTTTCGGCATTAGAGTATAAAACTAAAAAAGAAATTATCTTTAATGTTGTTGAAGTAAGAAGAGCCGAGCTTGATGCACAAATTGTTGCCGATAATATTGCCCGTCAATTAGAGGCGAGAGCGAGCTTTCGTCGAGTTCAAAAAATCGCAATTCAAAGAGCTTTAAAAGCAGGTGCTAAAGGAGTTAAAACTTTAGTTTCTGGTAGATTAGCTGGAGCTGAAATAGCGAGAAGTGAAGGATATAGCGAAGGCCGAGTATCTTTGCATACACTAAGAGCAGATATCGATTATGCAACTGCAGAAGCACAAGCTACGTATGGAAAACTAGGTGTTAAAGTTTGGATTTATAAAGGAGAAATTTTACCGGGTCAAAAACCTGAAGAACCGGAAGCTCCGAAAAGACGTCCAAGAAGGCCTAGACATAGGGGAGGTAAAAGCCGTGTTGACGCCAAAGAGAACTAAATATCGTAAGCCACACCGTATTAGTTATGAAGGTAAAGCGAAAGGAAATTTAACCGTTCAAAATGGTGATTGGGGATTAATGGCAGAAGAAGGTGCTTGGATAACAAACAGACAAATCGAAGCATGCCGAATCGTCATTACCCGTAATATGAGAAGAACTGGTAAAGTATGGATTAACATTTTCCCTCATTTATCACTTACAAAGAAGCCTTTAGAAGTTCGTATGGGTAGTGGTAAGGGTGCGCCTGATTCTTGGGTTGCGGTTGTTAAAAAAGGTAAAATTATGTTTGAAGTAGGCGGAGTTTCTGAAGCTGTTGCTAAAGAATCCTTAAGGCTTGCATCGCATAAATTGCCGATAAAAACAAAAATTGTAAGTAAGGTTGGTGAGTAAAATGAAGGCTAGTGAAATTAGAAAACTATCAACTGCTGATTTAAATAAACGCGTCGATGAATTAAAAATAGAACTCTTCAATTTACGATTCCAATTAGCGGTTGGACAATTAGAAAATACTGCGAGAATTTCTCAAGTAAGAAGATTAATAGCCCAAATGAAAACAATTATAACGGAGCGTAAGGAAGGATAATTATGGAAAGAAATAAAAGAAAACAATTCAATGGCATAGTTGTATCAAACGCTACCGATAAAACGATCGTTGTTGAAGTGGTTAGATATAAAGTACATAGATTGTATGGAAAACGAGTTAAAAAGACTAAAAAGTTTCATGTCCACGATGAAAATAATCAAGCTAAATTAGGCGACAAAGTTCGTATTATGGAATGCCGTCCTATTTCTAAAACTAAAAAGTTTAGATTAGTAAAGATTACTGAAGTGGCAGAAAAGATATAGGAGGCATCAAATGATTCAACAAGAAAGTAGACTAACCATTGCTGATAATAGTGGTGCCAGAGAAGTATTAGTAATTAAAGTATTAGGTGGAACGAGAAGAAAATATGCTAATATCGGTGACATCGTAACTGTCACAGTTAAAAAAGCAGTTCCTAACTCTCAAGTTAAAAAAGGTGAAATCGTAAAAGCGGTAATCGTCAGAACTAAAAGTGGCTTAAGAAGAAAAGATGGCTCTTATATTAAGTTTGATGATAATGCTGCAGTAATACTTAAAGAAGATATGACACCAAGAGGAACACGTATTTTCGGTCCCGTTACAAGAGAATTAAGAGAAAAGAATTTTATGCGAATAATTTCTTTAGCTCCGGAAGTGATTTAGGAGGTAGGTATGAATATTAAAGTTGGCGATACGGTCGCGGTAATAGCCGGTAAAGATCGTTTTACAAAAGATAAAAAAGGTAATAAAGTCAGAACAACAGGCGTTGTCATAAAATCTTTTCCGAAAGAAAATAGAGTTGTCGTTAAAGGTGTTAATATCGTTAAGAAACACGAAAGATCGACTCAAGAAGATAGTAAAGGTCAAATTTTAGAAGTAGAAGCACCGATTCATGTATCAAATGTGATGATACTTGATCCAAAACAAAAAGTACCGACAAGGATTGGTTATAAAGTTGTTGAAGGAAAAAAAGTGCGTTATGCTAAAGTTTCTGGCGAAATATTGGATAAGTAGGTGCGATAAATGAGTAGATTAAGAGAACATTTTCAAAATAACGCTATTCCAGAGTTAATGAAAGAATTTGATTATAGTTCGGTAATGCAAGTACCAAGACTAGAAAAAATTGTCGTTAATATAGGAGTAGGAGATGCTACACAAAATCCTAAAGCACTTGATGATGCAGTCAATGAACTCACTTTGATATCTGGACAAAAACCAGTTATTAACAAAGCTAAAAAGTCAATCTCTAATTTTAAATTAAGAGAAGGAATGGCGATTGGTTGTAAAGTTACTTTAAGAGGAGAAAGAATGTATCATTTCTTAGATAAAGTAATTGCGATTGCTCTTCCTAGAGTAAGAGACTTTAGAGGAGTATCAAAAGAAGCATTTGACGGAAGAGGAAATTATACTTTAGGAATTAAAGAACAGTTAATATTCCCTGAAATTATCTTTGATAATGTTAAAAGGGTAAGAGGTATGGATATAGTTATCGTAACAACGGCCCCAACCGATGAAGAAGGAAGAGCACTTCTCGCTTCACTGGGAATGCCGTTTAGAAGGTAGGTGTAAATATGGCAAAAAAATCACAAGTAGTGAGACAACAAAAAAAGGCGAAGTTTTCTACAAGAGCACATACAAGATGCTCGGTTTGCGGAAGACCACGTTCAGTTTATCGTAAATTTGGCTTATGCCGTATTTGTTTAAGGGAAAAAGCTTATAAAGGTGAAATACCTGGAGTTAGAAAGGCTAGTTGGTAAGGTGATATTATGGTTATGACAGATCCTATTGCAGACATGCTGACACGCATTCGTAATGCAAATCAAATGCATCATAAACAAGTAGAAATACCAGCTTCTAAATTAAAAGAACAAGTTCTTAGTGTTTTGAAAAAAGAAGGTTTCATTGTTGATTTTACTAAAGAAGCAGGTTTTGGCCCTCAAGGAGCCTTACTTGTAACATTAAAATATAATGATCAAGAAAGAGTCATTAAAGGCTTGAAAAGAATTTCTAAACCAGGATTACGTGTTTATGCTAAAGTTGAACAATTACCAAAAGTATTAAATGGTTTAGGTATTGCATTAATTTCCACGTCTAAAGGAATTATGACAGATCGTGAAGCTCGTTTACAACAAGTAGGTGGCGAAGTACTCGCCTATGTTTGGTAAGAGGAGAAAAAACGATGTCACGAATTGGAAATAAAATAATTAAAATACCTCAAGGTGTTGAAGTTAATATTGATAATAATAAAGTTGTAGTTAAAGGCCCTCATGGCACTTTAGAAAGAGAATTTTCAACTGATGTTTATTTTGAACTAGAAAATGAAGAATTAAAAGTAAGACTTCAAAATAACAATCAAGAGAGAAAACAAATTCATGGTACTGTTAGAGCGCTTTTAGCTAATATGATTGAAGGAGTACATACTCGCTTTAAAATTGAACTGGAAATAGTGGGTACTGGTTATCGTGCTCAACTACAAGGCAATGAATTAACAGTGAATGCCGGATATGCTAATCCAGTTGTAGTAACTATCCCTGAAAATATTGAAGTAACAGTGCCTAAAAACACCCAAATCATTATTGAAGGATTAGATAAGCAAGTAGTAGGAGAGTTTGCGGCTAATATTAGAAAGATTAGAAGACCAGAACCTTATAAAGGTAAAGGAATCAAGTATAAAGATGAAGTTATTAGACGTAAAGAAGGAAAAATAGCGAAGGTTTAGGAGGAGAGAAGATGATTAAAAAACAATCAAAAAATGTCTTGCGTAAAAAAAGGCATTTACGAATTAGAAAACATTTAAGTGGAACCCCAGAAAGACCTAGACTTTCAGTATATCGTTCTAATCGCGAATTTTATGTGCAATTAATCGATGATGTCAATCATCATACATTAGTCGCTGTACATTCAAAAGATATCGCTAAAGGAGCTAACATTAAGACTGCTACTTTAGTCGGTGAAGAACTAGCAAAAAAAGCAAAAGAAAACAAAATAACAAAAATAGTTTTTGATCGCAGTGGCTACTTATATCACGGTAGAATCAAAGCATTAGCAGAAGCTCTCAGAGCTTCGGGACTGGAATTTTAGGAGGCAATTATGCGTAGACCAAGAAGAGAAAAAGAAGTAGATCCTTTTGAAGATCGAGTTGTATCAATTAACCGCGTCTCTAAAGTTGTTAAGGGCGGAAGAAGAATTCGTTTTTCAGCTTTAGTAATTGTTGGTGATAAAGCTGGTACGGTTGGATTTGGAATGGCAAAAGCTCAAGAAATTCCCGATGCAATTAAAAAAGCGATTCAAAGAGCGCGTAATAGTTTTATTAAAGTTTCTTTAGTTGGTGGAACTATTCCCCACGAAGTAACTGGAAGACATGGCGCCGGTAGAGTGTTTTTAAAACCAGCTTCTGAAGGTACAGGAGTAATCGCTGGTGGTGCTGTTCGAACTATTTGTGAATTAGCAGGAATTAATGATATTTTATCGAAGTCAATTGGTTCTAAAACTCCAATTAACGTAGTAAGAGCGACTTTCCAAGGTTTAGAATCTTTAAAAACAATTGAAGATGTTGCTGAATTAAGAGGTCTCTCAGTTGAGGAGTTGGTTTAAATGATGTTAAAGGTGAAATTAGTACGTAGTTTAATCGGACGCAAACCTAAACAAGTTAAAACTGCGAAAGCATTAGGTTTAAAAAAATTAAACAGTGAAGTTATTGTACCAAAAAACCCCCAAACAGTAGGAATGGTTAATACTATTATCCACTTAGTTACTGTCGAGGAGATGGAGGGAGAAAAGTAATGTTGCATCAATTAAAAGGAAACGAAGGAGCGAAGAAAAATCGTAAACGAGTAGGACGAGGAATTAGTTCTGGCCACGGCAAAACGTCTGGAAGAGGACATAAAGGTCAGCTTGCTCGTAGCAAAGTGCGCCCTGGTTTTGAAGGTGGACAATTACCATTATTTCAAAGTTTACCTAAAAGAGGTTTTAAAAATGTTAATCATAAGGAATACACAGTTGTTAGTCTTGCTCTTTTAAATAATTTTGAAGAAGGAACGATTGTGACCCCTGATTTGCTTTTGTCACTTAAATATATTAAAAAGATTCAAGATGGAGTTAAAGTTTTAGCTAATGGCAACTTAGAGAAAAAACTAACTATTAAAGCCCATGCTTTTTCAAAGAAAGCGATTGAACTAATTGAAAAAGCCGGTGGTACCGCAGAGGTGATCTAGGTGGATAAACTGAAAGCAATTTTAGCCAATAATAAATTATTAGCGAAAATAGGAATTACTTTGTTAATTTTATTTATCTTTAGAATTTTAACTTGGGTCCCAATTCCACTTTTGAATGTTAAGCAAATTACAAGTTTAATTGCTGACAATAGTTTTTTAGCTATTTTGGATAACTTTTCCGGAAACGCTTTAGGAAGATTTTCTTTAATGGCGATGGGTATTAGTCCTTACATTACTGCCAGCATTGTTGTCCAATTATTACAAATGGATATCGTTCCAAAATTAAAAGAATGGAGCGAGCAAGGTGAAATGGGTAAGAGAAAACTTAATAAACTAACAAGAATATTAGGTTTGGTTTTATCGTTTATCCAGGCTTTAGTCTTCATTATTGGAATGGATGACCATGGTAGCATCTTTGCTGTGGATATTATTAACTATAGCTTCTTTTACTACATTTTTATGGCATTAATAGTTGCCGGTGGTACTGCAATTGCGATGTGGTTAGCGGATTTAATCACGAGATATGGCGTTGGTAATGGCGGTAGTATGCTGATTGTTGCCGGTATTATTACTTCGCTACCAGCGATGATTAGAACCTTATGGACTAAGTACATTGAAACTGGTGGTGCTGGAAACATTGTTTTATTTATCGTTATTATTTTACTTTATGTAGCTATTTTAGTGGCGGTAACTTATTTAGAACTAGCGAAAAGAAAAGTACCAATACAATATGCTAATAGAAGACCAGGTCAAGGTCCAACAGATTCTAACTTACCAATCAAGTTAAACACTGCTGGAGTTATCCCGGTAATATTCGCTTCAACTATTTTATCGATTCCACTTTCTATTGTCGGATTCTTTGGCAGTAAAAGTGGTTCAGGAGTGGGCTATTGGTTTGATCAAATCTTTAATTATCAAAAGCCCTTTGGTTTTGTAATTTACATGTTTTTAATTTTAGTATTTTCATTTTTCTATTCCTTCTTAATGTTATCACCGGAACAAGTGTCAGAGAACTTATCTAAAAGTAATGCTTATATTCCCGGTGTAAGACCAGGAGGAGAAACTGAAAACTATATTTCGAGATTATTGTTTAAGATTACTCTTTTAGGAACAACCTATTTAATGTTGTTAGCTGCTTTACCAATCTTAACAGCAATTGTCTTTAAATTTACTCCTCAAGAAGCACAAGTAATTACTTTAGGAGGAACATCATTATTGATTGTTGTTGGTGTAGCTTTAGAAACTGCAAATCAGATTTTAACTGAGGCTACTGAACAAGAGTATGAAGGAATTTTTTAAATAAGGAAAAAAGATGAGAATTGTTATTATGGGGCCACCCGCTTCAGGGAAAGGCTCACAAAAACCATTTTTAACGGAAGAACTTAATATTCCCCAAATCTCTACTGGTGAAATGTTTCGTAATGAAATAAAAAAAGGCACTAGTTTAGGTAAAAAGATTGAAAAAGGGATGAGCGAAGGAAAATTAGTCACCGATGAGTTAACTAATGAAATAGTTAAAGAGCGACTAAAAGAGGAAGACGTCTCAAAAGGTTTTATTTTAGACGGTTATCCTCGCACCTTACCGCAAGCATTTTATTTAGATCAATTATTAAAAGAAAAGCAGTTAAAATTGGATTATGTCTTTAATTTAACAGCTGATGAAGACTTATTAATTAAAAGAATTATCGGCAGACGGACTTGCCCGCAGTGTGGAAGAATATATAACATTTATTTTTTAAAACCAAAGGTTGCTAATAAATGCGATTATTGCGGAGCGACTTTAGTAAAAAGGAAAGATGATACTAAAGAAGTTATTATTGAAAGATTAAAAGCATATCACGAAAAAACAGAACCGATTATTAATTATTATCAAGAAAAAGCTATTTTAGTTAATATTGATGGTTCTAAAGCCCCTTATGACAGTTTTCTAGAAATAAAAAGTGCAATCGAGAAATCAAAATGATTATTTTAAAATCAAAAAGAGAAATAGCTATTATGCGTGAAGCCGGTAAAATGGTTTATCAAACAAGGAAGTATTTAGAAAACTTCATTAAACCGGGCATTACTACTAAAGAGTTAGATAAGTTGGCAGAAGATTATATTATTTCTTTAGGTGGCGTACCATCGTTTAAAAATTATCAAGGTTTTCCGAGTTCGATTTGCACCTCAGTTAATGAGGAAGTGGTTCATGGTATTCCTTCCAAAAGGAAATTAAAAGAAGGTGACCTTATTTCCTTAGATTTAGGAGTTTATTATCAAGGCTATCACGCCGATTCCGCTTATACTTATGGGGTCGGGAAGATTAAAGAAGAGTATCAACTATTACTAACAAGAACAAAGGCAAGTTTATTTGCTGGTATTGAACAAGCAAAACCTAATAATTATATTAGCGATATTAGTAAAGCGATTGAAAATTATTTAAAACCCTTTGGTTATGGTATCGTAGAAGAATTTACTGGACATGGTATCGGTAAAGACTTACATGAAAAACCATACGTTCCTAACTTCTTTTACAATGATAAAGGGGAAAAGTTAGAACCAGGGATGACAATTTGTGTTGAGCCGATGGTAAATTTAGGCAGCAAGCAGATTTATTTAAAAAATGATAATTGGACAGTCGTTACTAGAGATAGAAAAGTTAGTGCCCATTTTGAGCATATGATTGCAATCACAAATGAGGGCTACGAAATCTTGACCAAATAAAGGAGGATGATGTATGGCAAGGGATGATTTAATAGAAGTACAAGCAGAAGTTATCGAGGTATTACCGAACACAAAGTTTAAAGTTAAACTAGAAACCGGGCATATAGTGTTGGCTCATGTATCTGGTAAAATCCGTATGCACAACATACGCATTTTACCTGGTGATAGCGTAACGGTAGAGTTATCACCATACGATCTTACAAGAGGAAGAATTACATACCGTAGGAGGTAAAAAAATATGAAAGTTAGAGCATCGGTTAAAAAGATTTGCGATAAATGTAAAATAATTCGCAGAAAAGGCAAAGTCATGGTGATTTGTGAAAACCCCAGACATAAACAAAGACAAGGATAAAAAGGAGAAATAAATTATGGCACGAATTGCAGGTGTGGACGTTCCCAGAGATAAAAGAGTAGTGATATCATTAACTTATATTTATGGAATTGGGAAACCACTATCACAACAAATTTTATTAAATGCCGGAGTTTCCGAAGATATTAGAGTTAAAGATTTAACGGATGATGAATTAGGGAAAATCAGGCAAGAAATTACTAAATATCAAGTAGAAGGAGACTTGCGAAGAGAAGTCACTTTAAACGTTAAAAGACTAATGGAAATCGGTTCATATAAGGGTATTAGACATCGTCGTGGATTACCAGTAAATGGTCAAAACACGCAAAACAATGCTCGCACTAGAAGAGGCAGAACCAAAGCAACCGTAGTTAAGAAAAAGAAGAAGTAGGAGGCATTAATTAAAATGGCAAGAAAAAGACAAACAAGACGTCGAGTAAAAAGAAATGTGCCCCTAGGGATAGCACATATTCATACTACGTTTAATAATACAATTGTAACTATTACAGATGAAGCAGGAAATGCAATTGCTTGGAGTAGTGCTGGAGCATTAGGCTTTAAAGGTTCTAAAAAATCAACACCTTTCGCAGCTCAAATGAGTGCAGAAGCAGCAGCTAAAGCCGCTTTAACACAAGGAATGATTAAAGTTGAAGTAAACGTAAGAGGACCTGGTCCTGGAAGAGAAGCTGCAATTCGTTCTATTCAAGCAGCAGGATTAGAAATAACAGCGATAAAAGACGTAACACCAATACCACACAATGGTTGTAGACCACCTAAACGTCCACGCGGATAAGAAATAAGGAGGATATCAATTTGCAAGAATTAAAATTTACTAAACCAGATGTAGTTGTAACTCCGAATAAGGAGGATAAAAACAAAGCAGCTTTTATTATCACTCCATTAGAAAGAGGATATGGAATTACTATTGGTAATTCACTAAGAAGAATTTTGTTGTCATCGTTACCTGGAACGGCTATTGTGAATGTTTTAATTGACGGTGTTGAGCATGAATTCCAAATGATTGATGGTGTTAGAGAAGATGTGATGAGCATCATTCTTAATTTAAAAAAGGTTATTTTAAGTACTGACTCAACCGATCCTGAGTTTGAAAAACACGTTGAGATTCATCAAATTGGTGAAGGTGTGGTTACTGCAGCAGACATTATCTCTGATGATCAATTAACAGTTATTAATAAAGATCAAGTAATAGCCCACGTACTTCCAGATGGAAAACTCTCAATGTATTTAACAATTAGAAGAGGAATTGGTTATTCTAGTTCTGAAGATAATAAGATTCATACTAGAGTTATTGGCACGATTCCAATAGATTCGCTTTTCACGCCGGTTTTAAGAGTAACATATGATGTTGAAAAAACTCGTGTTGACAAACGAACAAATTACGATAAACTTCATTTAGAAGTAGTAACTAATGGAGCGATTAAACCTCATGAAGCTGTTTCTTTAGCAAGCAAAATGATGATGGACTATTTAACAGTAATTGTCGATTTAGATGAAGATACTCATGACTTAAACTTTATCGCTAAAAGAGAAGAAAAAGTTGAACATGAGAAATTAGAAAAGCCGATTGAAGAATTAGATTTATCGGTACGCTCATTTAACTGTTTAAAACGTGCCGGCATTAATACCTTACACGAATTAACTTTAAAGACAGAAGAAGAAATGATGCGAGTAAGAAACTTAGGCCGAAAGTCTTTAAAAGAAGTTAAAGATAAATTAGATGAATTAGGTTTGTCGTTAGCACCTAGCTTTGTAAGCAGGAAACAAGACAACCAAGAAATAGGAGAATAAAGATGGCTTATTCAAGATTAAGAAGAACAACAGCGCAAAAAAAGGCATTGATGAGAGACTTAGTAACTCAACTAATTATTCATGAGCAAATTACAACGACAGAATCAAAAGCGAAGGAATTAAAAAAGCTAGCTGATAAAATGGTAACTTTAGCTAAGAAGGGAACGCTTCATGCGCGCAGACAAGCAGCTAAAACAGTAAGACCCCAACAAGCTACGGAAACTAAAACAGCACTTCAAAAATTATTTGATGATTTAGCTGATCGTTATCAAGAGAGAAACGGTGGTTATACTGCTGTTTATAAAACAATGCCAAGATTGGGCGATAACGCCCCAATGGCTATCATTCAGTTTATTAATGATTAAGGCTTAAAAGAGCCTTTTTCTTTTTTTAAGGAGGAGAAAAATGAAGTTTAAAGATTTTAAGTATCAAAGACCAAATTTTGAAGATTTAACAACGACGATAAAAGAATATATTAAGGAATTTCCCAACCAAGACGCTAAAAATCAAATTGCGATTATGGAGGCCGTCTTTAAGTTAATTGATGATGCTTCAACAATGTATGTTATTGCTAGTATTAGACACTCTATTAATACTAAAGATCAATTTTATGAAACAGAAAACAAATATTTAGATTCCAATTTTCCAGCGCTTACTAATTATTTAAACAATTTAGATAAGTTAGCTTTTAATAGCCCTCATAAAGAAGAATTAATAAAACATTTTGGCGAGTTTTATTTTAAACAAATAGAAGTTTCTTTAAAAGCTTTTGATGAAAAAATGATCCCTTATATTATTGAAGAAAATAATTTGTCGCGAGAATACGATAAAATTATTGCCGGGGCTGAAATTGAGTTTGAGGGAAAAGTTAATACTTTACCAGAAATGAGCCCTTATTTGCAAAGTAAAGATCGCCATAAAAGACACCAAGCTCAGTTAAAGGTTTCAGAGTTTTTTGCAAAAAATGAAGGTAAAATCGATGAAATCTATGATAAATTAGTAAAATCAAGACATCAAAGAGCGAAGATAATGGGATATGAAAATTATATTGAACTCGGTTATTATGCGATGGGTAGAACAGATTATAATAGCGATGATGTTAAAAAATACCGCGAACAAATTAAAAAAGACGTTGTTCCGGTAGTAAGTGAACTTCAGGAAAGAAAACGGAAAAGACTAAAATTGGAACGGTTAAAAAGTTATGATACTATTGCTTTTCTATCGGGTAATCCTACTCCAAAAGGTAATAAAGATGAACTGGTAGAAATCGCTAAAAAGACTTATCAAGCTTTAAGTCCAGAAACTGCCGAGTTTTTCTCATTTATGTTAAAACACGATTTATTTGACCTAGAAAGTAAACCTGGTAAAAGAGGTGGTGGCTATTGCACTTATATGGCTAATTATCAAGCCCCTTTTATTTTCGCAAACTTTAATGGCACTGCACATGATGTCGAAGTTTTGACACATGAAGCTGGTCATGCTTTTCAAGTGTATTCTTCTAAAGATAATTTACCTTCGCAAAGATGGCCGGGAATGGAAGCGGCGGAAATTCATTCGATGAGTATGGAGTTTTTTACTTGGCCCTGGGCAGGAGACTTTTTTAAAGAAGATCAAGAAAAGTTTTATTATACCCATTTAACAAATGCGATTGGTTTTCTCCCTTATGGCGCTTTAGTCGATGAGTTTCAACATCATATTTATCAAAATCCAGAATTGACTCCTTTAGAGCGAAAACAAACTTGGCGAAAGCTTGAAAAAATATATTTACCAGAAAAAGATTATGATGATGATGCTTTTATGGAAAAAGGAACTTATTGGTACCGTCAAAGCCATATTTTTGGCGCGCCTTTTTATTATATTGATTACACATTAGCTCAAGTAATCGCTTTTCAGTTTTGGCATTTAGACCAAAAAAACCACCAAGATGCTTGGCAAAAATATTATCATTTATGCCGTTTAGGCGGCTCAAAAGGCTTTAAGGCTTTAGTAAAAGAAGTAGGATTAAAAAGCCCCTTTAAAGAGGGGACAATTAAAAGCACCATTGAACCATTATTAAAATTTCTAAATACTATAGATGATAGTAAATTATAAAAAATAACAACTTAAATATTTAAATACTTTTTTAATTCATTTTTAGTTTGCAGTCCGACTAAAAAGTTCTTTACTTTACCTTTTTCTAAAAAAACGATAGTAGGAATGCTTAAAATTTTAAATTGATTAGCTATTTCTAATTCTTCATCGATATTAACTTTACCAATCACCGCTTGATCTCCAACTTCATTTGCAAGCGATTCTACAATCGGCAATTGCATTTGACAAGGTCTGCAAGTGGGCGAATAAAATTCTAATAAAACGAGTTTATTGGTTTCCATAATCAATTTTTTAAAATTGTTTTTCGTAATTGTTTTTAACATTATAAAAATCTCCTTATGGTATTGTAGCAAAATTTAATCAAAAAAGCGAAAAAAATGAATTAAAAGAACTTTTTAAAGAAAACAAAGAGTATTTTGATATTTGATAATCTTCTTTGATTTTTAACCAATATCGCTTTAAAAATATGATACAATAGAGAGTGGTAATTTGCTTAAATTTGATTTAAAGAAGGAGGAAAAAAGATGAAAATAAAAGCACCTAAGGTGAAATTAAAATTAGATCAAACATTCGCGCCTGCAATCTTATACTTAAAAGAATTTAAAAAGCAAGTTTTAAAACAAAAAGCGCATGACCAAGTCACGATTGTTATTGAAAGAAACAACGGTTATAAGGAGAGTTATCAAACGATTGTTTTTCAAGAAGAAGATAATTATTTAAAAGATAACTTATTTTATTTAGAGCGTTTAATTAAAACTTTATTGTGGGTTTATGGAGGTTATAAAATTATTTTTGTAGGACCTCATTATTTGTATTTAGAGATAAAAGAGATTTTTGAAAAAGGGGAAAGACTCTTTGATGCTAATTTTATGGAAAGAATTTATGAAAAACCATTTTTAGTGGAATTTAGTAAAGTAGTCCCTCCTTTAAGTAAGAGCGAAAGAGATATTGGAAAGCATTTTGGTGGTTACCGAATTGGTTTTGATGCTGGTGGTTCTGACATGAAAGTATCAGCCTTAAAAGATGGTGAAGTAGTTTATTCCGAAGAGATCGTTTGGTATCCTAAGTTAAATGATAATCCTAGATACCATCAAGAAATGATTAGAAAAGCGATTTACAAAGCGAAGGAAAAGCTTCCTAAAGTAGAGGCTTTAGGTGTTAGTTCTGCTGGAGTCTATATCGATAATCAGGCTAGAGTGGCTTCCTTATTTATTAAAGTTCCCTTAAAAGAATTTAACGATCATATTAAAAATATTTATTTAGATATCGCTCGTGAACTTAAAGTTCCAATTGAGGTTGTCAATGATGGTGAAGTAACTGCTTTAGCCGGCTCGATGAGTTTAAGTAAAAATAAGCTTTTAGGAATCGCGATGGGAACTAGTGAAGCGGTTGGTTACGTTAATAGTAAAGGAATGATTACAGGTTGGTTGAATGAATTAGCATTCGCTCCAGTTGATTTTCAAGTAAACGGTCCCCTTGATGAATGGAGTTTGGATCGTGGAGTTGGTTGTAAGTATTTTTCTCAAGACGCAGTCATTAGGCTTGCAAAAAAAGCTGGCTTTAAATTTCAAGAAGGACTACATTTAGGAGAGAAGTTAAAGGCGATTCAAAGTTTAGATAGTAAGAGCGAACTTTATCAAAATATTTATTTAACAATTGGCGCTTATTTAGGCTATAGCTTAGCATATTATAGTGAGTTTTATGATTTTGAAAATGTGTTATTGTTAGGACGTGTTATGTCTGGTGTGGGAGGAAAGATTATTGTTAAAACAGCAGAAGAAGTTTTAAAACAACATTTTGCTAATTTAAGCGCGAAAATAACTCTTTATTTACCTGATGAAAAAACGAGAAGAGTAGGACAGTCGATAGCGGCGGCTAGTTTAGTTAATTTGGAGGAGGAAAGAAAATAATGAAGAAATATCAAGCCCAAACTAAATTTTATATACCTGATGGAAAACCCTTTGATGAAGCAATAAAAAGAACAACTCATCTGGGGATAGTAGCTCATCATGACGATTTAGAAATCGGAATGTATGATGGGATATTGAAATGTTTTATGGAACCTAAAAAATGGTTTATGGGAGTAGTAGTAACCGATGGAAGAGGAAGTGCTCGAGGGGGCACATATGCAAATTATAGCGATGAAATGATGGCTAATATTAGAATTCTCGAACAAGAAAAAGCAGCTTTTGTTGGTGATTATGGCTTACAGGCATTTTTAAATTATACTAGCAAAGAAACTAAAAATGCTCAAAATGAGACCATTAAAGAGGAAATTAAAAAACTAATTTTAGATGCTAATCCCGAAGTAATTTATACTCATAATTTAGCCGATAAGCATGATACTCATATCGGGGTTGTAACGAAAGTAGTCAAAGCAATTAGAGAACTACCAAAAGAAAAGCGCCCAAAGAAATTGTATGGTTGTGAAGTATGGCGTGATTTAGATTGGTTATTAGATCAAGAAAAAGTTGTTTTTGATGTCTCTAAGAAGCCCCATTTAGCAAATAGTTTAATAGAGATTTTTGATTCTCAAATCGATGGAGCGAAAAGATATGATCTCGCTTGTATTGGACGAAGAGTGGCGAATGCAACTTATTTAAGTTCGCATACCAATGATGAGATGACTGCGGCCATTTACGCTATCGATTTAACGCCTTTAATCGAAGATGATAATCTCTCCATGACTGAGTTTACTTTAGAGGCAATTGAACGTTTTAAAAATGATGTAAAAACAAGAATTGAAAAAATGATTTAACAATTTTTCGTTAACTAAATAATATCTATAACAATGATATTATGTTATAATGGCATTTGGATTTAGAGGTGAAAAATGGCCATTAATATTGAAAATGTTTCTTTTTCTTATGATAAAAAAACAATAGTTTTAAAAAAGATAAATTTAACAATAGCAAAAGGAAAATGGGTAGCGATAGTGGGACATAATGGTTCTGGAAAAAGTACGCTAGCCAAGCTTTTGGTTGGTTTAATAGTACCTGATGAAGGCGAAATAACAATTGCTGGTCTTCCTTTAAATGAAGATAATATTGCAGAAATAAGAAGGCAAGTAGGAATAGTTTTTCAAAATCCCGACAATCAATTTGTAGGGGTAACCGTTAAGCATGATATTGCCTTTGGCTTGGAGAATAGACAAATTCCTCAGCCTGAAATGGTTAAACTTGTTGATAAATATAGTAAAGTGGTGGGAATAGATAATTATTTAGATAAAGAACCACACCAACTTTCTGGTGGTCAAAAACAAAGTGTCGCGATTGCAGGCGCTTTAGCGATGAACCAACATATTATGATTTTTGATGAAGCAACTTCAATGTTAGACCCTCAAGGCAAAGCAGAAATAAGTAACTTTATTGGTAAATTAAATAAACAATATCAAAAAACATTATTGACGATTACCCATGATTTAGAGTTTGCTAAAAAGGCTGATGAAGTAATCGTTATGAATGAAGGGGAAATAATTTATCATGGACTTCCTGAAGATGTTTTTCAAAAAGTTGATGTTTTAAAAGCGATCGATTTAGATATTCCTTTTGGTTTGAAAATGGTTGATTTAGTTAATAAAGATGAAGATTTAAATAAAAATAAAAGATTGGTAGAAAGCTTATGGCAATACAGTTTGAAAAGGTAAGTTTTTCTTATCGAGGCGTAAAAGATGAAAGATATCCTGCCATTACTGAAATTGATTTAAAAATAAATGAAGGTGATTTTCTCGCTATTTGTGGGCACACTGGTTCTGGCAAAAGCACACTTGTTCAACACATGAATGCTTTATTAAGACCAAATAAAGGAAGGGTTAATATTTTTGACTACACCTTGCCGCTTAAAAAAAAGCAAAAAGTGGGACCGATTAGAAAAAAAGTTGGCCTTGTTTTTCAGTTTCCTGAATATCAGCTTTTTGAGGAGACAATTTTAAAAGATGTGATGTTTGGACCTTTAAATTTTGGTTTAAAAGAAGACGAAGCCAAAGAAAAAGCAATTAGCGCTTGCGAGCTCTTAGAAATACCTGAGGAGCTTTACCACCAAAGCCCTTTTCGAATTAGTGGAGGTCAGATGAGAAAAGTGGCGATTGCTGGAATTTTAGCGATGGAACCGGAAGTGCTTGTTTTAGACGAACCGACTAGAGGTTTAGATCCTCGTTCGGCTTATGAAGTGATGCAAATATTTAATAAATTACATCAAGAACATGGCAAAACAATTGTTTTAGTCAGCCATGATATGAACTTAATTAGCGAATATGCTAAAAGAGTGGTCGTGATGAAAAAAGGTAGAATAGTTTTTGATGGTAGTAAAGAAGAATTATTCGAAGCACCTCAATTTAATGATTTTTCTTTAGCGAAGCCGGAAGCGTTAAAATTGATGGATTACTTACATGAGAACTTGAATATCCCTTATAAATATGTATATAGTGACCAAGAATTATTAGCTCACTTAAAGGAGTACGTTGGTGAATAACATTGTTATTGGGCAATATATTCCTGGTGATTCCTGGATTTATAAATTAGACCCAAGAATTAAAATGGCTTTATTAATAATTATTATGGTAGCGACCTTTTTAGTTAAAAATCCTTTTTTGATGATGGGATTATTTCTAATAATGATTAGTGTTTTTTTAAGTTCTAAAGTACCCTTTTTAAAAATGATTAGAGGCTTAAAACCACTCTTGTTTTTATTAACATTCACCTTTTTTATTCAAATCTTTTCTTTAAAAACAGGTAATCTTTTATTTGAAACAACAATGTATTTAGGCCCCTTAAGTATCTTTTCGATTGTGGTAGTTACCGTCTTATATTTTTTATTTAAAAAGCAGTTTAAGTTAAAACTAGTTTTGTTTTTCTTGTGGGTATTTTTAATTTTCTTCTTGCAAGCGATTTTACCGTCTTCGTTAATTAAATTAAAGGATTTTAGTTATCAATTTCAAATTTATGATAGTGGTTTATATCAAACTTCATTTTTGATTTTAAGAATTTTAATTATTATTATTTTATCGAGTTTATTAACATTTACTACGATGCCAACCGATATTACAAATGGTTTAGAATCGTTGTTAAAACCGCTTAAGATTATTAAATTCCCAGTGGGAGAATTAGCAACGATGCTTTCTTTAACATTAAGATTTATTCCTTCATTATTAGAAGAAACAAATAAAATAATTAAAGCTCAGGCCTCGCGTGGAGCCGAGTTTAGCGAAGCAAGCTTTAAAAAGAAATTAGTGCAAATAATTTCACTTTTGATACCTATTTTTGTAATTTCTTTTAAAAGGGCTGAAGACTTAGCGAATGCAATGGAAGTGCGTGGTTATATTGTCGGTGGAGAGAGAACTAAAATAGATGTTATGAAGATTCATTATTATGATTATCTCGCTTTAGCATTTGGAATAGCCTTGTTGGCGACTTCAATTTTATTTAGAGTAGGTGTTTTTAATGTACCGTTATAAGTTAACACTTTCTTATGAAGGCACCAATTATTCTGGATTTCAAATACAAAAAAACGCGATTACAATTGAAGAAAAACTCGTTGATGCGTTATTTGTTATTCACCAAAAAGAAATTAAAATTATCTCTTCAGGAAGAACCGATAAAGGTGTTCATGCTTATGGAATGGTTTGCCATTTTAACAGCGATTTAGATTTATCAGATTATCGCTTTACAAAAGCTTTAAACACTTATTTGCCTAGCGATATTAAAGTGCTTAGCGTTTTAAAGACTAAGGAAGATTTTCATGCGCGTTACGATGCCAAGAGTAAGACTTATCAATATCGAATTACGAAAAAATATGATTTATTTAATCGTAATTTTGAAAAATATATTCCTGAAAAACTGGATCTTAAGACAATGAAAATTGCTGCTCAAAAGTTTATTGGCAAACATGACTTTTTTGCTTTTGCGAGTTATATAAAGGGGAAGCCCACTATCAAAGAAATTACTGAAATAAAGATTGAGGAAAATGCTGATAAAATTTATATTACTATTAGTGGGAATGCCTTTTTAAGATATATGGTTAGAAGAATGGTAGGTACTTTAGTTGAGATTGGCAAGGATCAAAAAGATGTTACGGTTATCGATAAAATCTTCGCCACAAATGATAAATCTTTAGTAGGAAAAACAATTAGCCCAGAAGGGCTTTATTTAATGAAGGTTGTTTATTAGATAAGTTTGAAAAATAATAAGTTTATTAGTATACTAATAAGTAGATTAGAAGGGAAATTATAATTATGTTTATTACATTTGAAGGTGGCGAAGGCTCAGGTAAAACTTCTTTAATTAAAGAAGTAGAAAGTTTCTTTAAAAAACAAAATAAAAAGGTGTTTTTAACAAGGGAACCTGGTGGTTCTTTCGTTGCTGAACAAATTAGAAACATTATTTTAGATAATAAAAATGAGATGTCTCCAAAGACTGAGGCCTTACTTTTCGCTGCTAGCCGTGTAGAACATTTAGAAACTGTTATTTTAAAGAAATTGGCGGAAGGATATTTGGTTTTATGTGACCGATTTATCGATTCTTCTTTAGCATATCAAGGTTATGCGCGGGGATTAGGTTTTGAAGAAGTATTGAAAATTAATCATTTTGCGAGTAAAAACATGCCTGATTATACAATTTATATCGATAGCGACCCTCAAGAAGGTTTAAAAAGAGCTTTAAAAAGAGAAAAAGCTAATAGACTTGATAAAGAATCATTACTTTTTCATGAAAAAGTTAAAGCTGGTTATCAAATATTAATCAAAAAATATCCTCAAAGATATTTAGTTGTTAATGGTCAAGGGACGATGGAAGAGTTAATAGCGGATACTTTGATGAAATTAAAGGAAATATTTTTATGATTAAAAAGGTAGAAGTTATTGAAATGTTTAAAAAAGCAATTGAAAAAAACCGCTTAAGCCACCTTTATTTATTAAGCGGATTGAAAGGTTCCGGAAAAAAGACTTTAGCATATAATGTTGCTAGCGTGCTTTTAAATACCGATTTTTTAGAACTAAAAGAAAAAGGCCATATTAATTTATTTTACCTTGAACCGAGCGGATATACTTTAAAAACCAGTCAAATTGAAGAGCTTCAACAGGAGTTTTATAAGACATCATTAGTTGATGGTTATCGCGTTTATATTATCGATGAGATAGAAAAGTTGACTTTAAAGGCTGCTAACCAACTCTTAAAATTTTTGGAGGAGCCTGTCAGTAAAGTCTCGGTAGGATTTTTATTAACTCAAAATAAAGAAAAAGTAATCGATACTATTTTATCTAGGAGTCAAGTTATCAATTTAGCGGCGCCATTGGAAAAAGATTTAAAAGAAAAGTTGTTAAAAGTTGGTGTATCATTAGAAATGGCAGAGTTATTCCCTTATTTAGATAAAAATATCGATAACCTTTTGAAGATGAAAGATAATCCCGGTTTTCAAACTTTAATCGCTTGTTTTAATGACTATTTAAAGGCGCTTATAAATGAAGAAAACATGTGGCTTTTTGCTCAAGATAATTTGCTAGAAATAAAATATGATAAACAATTACTTGGTTATTTTTTACAACTACTATTAGTATTTTATTTAGATTTGTATTATTATAAAGATAACAAAGAGAGTCAAATCACGGCTTTTTATCAATATTATCAAGCGTATCAAATTAATTTTTTAGAAATTAAGACTCAACTTAAAAATATTCAAGAGCTTATTAAAATGTTAAATTATAATGTCAATATTGATTTAGCTTTTAATAATTACATATTAGATTTATAGAGGTGAAAGATGTTAGTTTGTAATGTTAGTTTTAAACAAATAAGCAATAGATATTACTTAGTTCCTGAAGGGGTAACCATCGCTCATGATGATTTTGTTGTAGTGGAAACTGCTCGTGGTTTAGAAGTTGGTAAGGCCGTTGGAGCTTCAGAATATCAAGAACTAGATAATTTAGAGGAAATGGAATCAATTATAAGAGTGGCTAGTGAAATCGATATTTTGATGATGGAAGCCAATCAGATGGAAGAAAATAAAATTGTTGCTAAAACTAAAGAGTTTGTGAGAAGAAGAGATTTAAATATGAAAGTTTTGGCGAGTGAATATACTTTAAATAAGGAGAGGTTAATTATCTACTTCGAATCCGAACAAAGAGTGGACTTTAGAGAACTGGTTAAAGATTTAAGCGAAGAATACCGAACTAGAATTGAGTTAAAACAAATCGGATCTCGTGACGGCGCTAAATTAATTGGTAGTATTGGGCCCTGTGGGTACGTGACTTGTTGTGAGAGTTTTATTGGTAATTTTGAAAACATTTCTATTAAAATGGCTAAAAATCAAAACTTAAGTCTTAATCCACAAAAGATTAGTGGTAATTGTGGAAAGTTACTTTGTTGTATTAAATATGAAAATGAGATGTATGAAGAGTTAAGAGAAAACTTGCCTGATTTAGATGAATATGTTTTAACGAAAAATGGAAAAGGAAAAGTAGTTGATATTCAAATTTTAAAACAACGTGTTAAAGTTATTTTCAAAGAAGGAAACGTCGCAAGTTTTCCTGTTAATGAGGTTAAACGTGTGGCGTAAGGTTGAACTTCTTGGTTATCCTAAATATCAAATTTATCAACACCATGAAATGTTTTCTTTTACATTAGATTCACTCTTGTTGGCTGATTATATAAGGATTAGAAAAGATGTTAAAAACATTTTAGATTTAGGAACGGGAAATGGCGTTATTCCAATCTATCTTACTTTAAAGACTGAAGCTAAGATTACTGGCATTGAAGTCCAAGAAGATGTTTATAAAATGGCTTTAGCTAATGTTTTAGAAAATAAATTAAAAGCGCAAATTACTTTGGTTTTAGGCGATCTGCATCAGTTAAATTGTTATCCTCTTAAAAGTTATGATTTGATTTCTGCAAATCCTCCTTATTTTAAGGTAACTAAAAAAAGTAATTTAAATTTATCTCCTTATAAACAAATTGCTAAACATGAATTAATGGTGACTTTAGAAAGTTTGCTAAAGACAGTTAGCAAATTACTTAAAAATGGTGGTTATTTTTATTTAATATATTTTCCTGAAAGATTAAAAGAGTGTTTTAATCTCTTAGAAAAGTATCAATTAGAGCCTAAAAGGATGCGACTTGTTTATCCCAATCAGGCTAAGAAAGCAAATCACGTTTTATTAGAAATTAAAAAATCTCCTGCCAAAGGAGGATTAATAATAGAAGCTCCTTTATATATCTATCAAGGTGATAAATGGAGTGATGAAGTTTTAAAAATATATAATTGTGGAAGTGATAATAATGCTATTGAGTAGATTAAACAGAAAAGAAAAACTTAAGTTCTTAGATTTAGCAATTCAAATCGTTTCAGTTGATGGTAAAGCAACTTCTCATGAAGAAAGAATTTTAAATATGATGTTAGCCGAAGTTGGCGATAATATCATTAAGGAGTATACTTTTTCTTTGGCTGCCGATATTAATGAAACAATTGACTTTTTTGTTAAAAGCCCGCAAGCAATTAGAAATATAGTATATTTGAATTTGTTGAGTATTACGATGAGCGATGATCTTTATAATACTAGTGAACATTTCTTTTTAGATAACATTCGCAGGCAGTTTAAAGTTAGTTTGGCTAAAAGGAAAGAGTTGATGGAATTGCTTTATGACGAAAGGGATTTAAAAGAAAAAGCAAGAAGGATTTGTATTACTTAATGTTAGAAACTGGCTTATATTTAATCTCGAGTCCTATTGGTAATTTAAAAGATATTACATTAAGAGCTTTAGAGGTATTAGAAAAAGTAGATGTCTTATATGCTGAAGACACCCGAGTTACTAAAAAACTATTGTCTCACTATCAAATTAATAGAGAGCTTTATCCTTATTATGAATATAATGAAGAAGAGGTTTTAAACGAACTTTTAAAACATTTAGAAAAAGGCTTAAGCGTGGGATATATAAGTGATGCTGGTACTCCTGGAGTAAGCGATCCTGGTTATGGCTTAATCAAAAATGTGAAGGGCTTATATCGAGTGATTTCAATACCTGGTCCGAGTGCTGTCTTAGCAGCTTTAGTTTCCTCAGGATTACCAATTCAACCCTTTACTTTTATTGGTTTTTTAGACCGTAAGAAAGCAGCTCGGGAAAAGACTTTAAAACAGTATCAAGACTTAACTCATACTTTAGTTTTTTATGAAAGAAAAGACCGCTTAGTCTCTTTAATAAAGGAACTTTATCAACTTTATGGTAATAGAAAGATTACGATTGCTCGCGAATTGACTAAAAAGTTTGAAACTATTTATCATTATGAACTAAAAGATGAGATTGAAATAGAGTTAAAAGGTGAATTTGTTTTAATTGTTGAAGGGGCGAAAGCAGAGCAAATAACAGAGGCGGAAATAGTACAAGCCTTAAAAAAGTATTTAAACAAAGGTTATCTAAAGAAAACAGCGATTTTAAAAGTTAGCGAAGAGTTACAAGTTAACAAAAATGAAGTTTATCAAATTGCGATAAGAAAGGTTAAAAAATGAAAGAAAAGTTTTATTTGACGACAGCGATTACTTATACGACAGGAATTCCCCATATTGGCAATGTTTATGAAGCGGTTTTAGCGGATGCAATTGCGCGATTTAAACGTTTAGATGGCTATGATGTTTTATTTCAAACAGGAACTGATGAACATGGTCAAAAAATTGCTGATAGAGCGATGAGTTTAAACAAGTCTCCCCAAGAACACGTTGATTATATTAGCGACGAAATAAAGAGAATTTACCATTCTTTAGATATTTCATACGATAGGTTTGTAAGAACTACTGATGAAAACCATCAAAAATTAGTGCAGCTTATTTTTAAAAAACTTTATCAACAAGGTGATATTTATTTAGGTAAATATAGTGGCTGGTATAGCGTTAGTGAAGAAGCCTTTATTTTCGATAAAGAATTGATTGAAAGTGGTGTTGGTGAAAGAGGAGATAAACTAGTTTGGATGGAAGAAGAGACTTATTTTTTTAAACTGAGCAAATACCAAGAAAGATTATTAGCACATCTTAAAAAACATCCAGAATTTATTCAACCAGAATCAAGAAAAAATGAAATGTTAAATAATTTTTTAAACGAACCTCTAAATGATTTATCAGTAACGAGAACCACTTTAAAATGGGGTATTCCAACTTTTGATAAAACACATGTTATTTATGTTTGGATCGATGCTTTAGCTAATTATATTACTTCTTTGGGTTTAGATGAAAACTTAACAAGTGCTGAGTTTTTAAAATATTGGCCGGCAGATCTTCATCTAATTGGAAAAGATATTTTAAGATTTCATACTATATATTGGCCGATTTTATTGATGGCGTTGGAGATGCCATTGCCAAAAACGATTTTTGGTCATCCTTGGATTTTAATCGATAAACTCAAAATGAGTAAATCGATTGGCAATACTATTTATGTTGATGATTTGTTAAAACATTTTGATAAAGACGCAATTCGATATTATGTTTTACATGAAATTCCTTATAATAGTGATGGCAATCTCACATATGAACTTTTAATAGAACGAAATAATAGCGATCTCGCTAATACTTTAGGAAATTTAGTTAATCGTACTCTAGGAATGATTAATAAATATAATGGCGGGCTTGTAAGGAAAGCTTTTACTAAAAATGATTATCAAATTGACTTAAAAATAATAGCGACATCTTTGTTAGAAAAGGTGCGCAAAAAGATGAACACTTATCATGTTGGTGATGCTTTAGAAGAGATTATGAAAGTTACGAGAGCGGCTAATAAATTTATTGATTTAAGTGAGCCTTGGAACTTAATGAAAGCCAATAATAAAGATGAGTTAGATGGTGTTTTATATCAACTCATAGAAACAATTCGTATTATCGCTACTCTTTTAAAAGCTTTTATGCCAACGACGGCAGAGAAAATCTTTCAACAACTCAATATTGAACCAAGCAACTTTGAAGAGACTTTAACTTTCGGACTCTATCCTGACTCTCATCGCCCTAATAAGCCGTTTGTGTTATTTGAAAGATTTGATAAAGAGAAAAAAATGAAAGAAATATTAGAGGCGAAAATAGATATTTAAAGAGACTATTATTTTAAAGCGCCTTTTCGGGAAAAAGGTTTGACAACTAATATGAGATAGTGTATTATTGTAGCGGTACATTTTAGAAAGAAAAGCCATTTAGCCCTTATTATAAATAAGGAAAGAGGTTATTATGAGACAAACAACAATGCTTAGCGCCCATGCCGTAGAAAGAAAATGGTATCTAGTGGACGCTAAAGGAAAAACATTAGGAAGATTAGCAACAGTAGTCGCGTCAGTATTAAAAGGAAAACATAATCCCTTTTACACCCCTCATGTAGATAGTGGTGATTATGTGATAATAATTAATGCTGGTGAGATTGTTTTAACTGGTAATAAATGGAATGATAAACTTTATTATCGCCACAGTGGTTATCCAGGTGGTTTAAAAACAAGAACTGCTAAAGAAATGCAAGAGAAGTTTCCCGAGAAAATGGTAGAGTTAGCTGTTAAGGGGATGTTGCCAAAAACAAAATTAGGCAGAGCGATGTATCGTAAACTTTATGTTTATAATAAAGATATTCATCCTCATAAAGCTCAAAAACCAATTGTATTGGAGGTAAAATAAGATGGATGTAGTGAGATATTTAGGTACTGGAAGAAGAAAGAAAAGTGTTGCTCGTGTTATCTTAACATCGGGTGAAGGAGAATTTAGTATTAATGGACGTCCATTTGAAGATTATATTCCTTCGGCCGCGATTAGATTGGATGTTTTACAACCATTAGAATTAACAGAGACTATCAATAAATTTGATATTAGAGTTAATGTTCATGGTGGCGGTTTAGGCGGTCAAGCGGGGGCGATTCGATTAGGAATAGCGCGTGCCTTAATGGAAGTTAATCCTGATTTACGTAAAATCTTAAAACCAGCAGGTTTAATTACGAGAGATTCTCGCGCTAAAGAACGTAAAAAATACGGCCTTAAAAAGGCAAGAAAAGCAAGTCAATTTTCCAAACGTTAAAAAAGCAGAAGGATCTTTAATGGTCCTTTTATTTTCTAATAATGAGGTATAAAAATGAAAGAAATAAGAGTTAGATACGCACCAAGTCCAACGGGGCTTTTACATATCGGTAATGCTAGAACCGCTTTATTTAATTATTTGTTTGCGAAACACCATGGCGGTAAGGTGATTATTAGAATCGAGGATACCGATATTAAACGCCACGTTAAAGGTGGTGAAAAATCACAATTAAATGATTTAGAATGGTTGGGAATCGAGTTTGATGAATCGCCTCAAAAAGGTGGTCCATACGGTCCCTATCGTCAATTAGAAAGACTAGAACTATACCAAAAGTATGCTCATCAATTACTTGAAGCCGGTATGGCATCGAAAGATTATAAAGAAGGTAGCGAAGATTACGCTATTCGTTTTAAGGTGCCAAAAGGAAAAGAATATCGTTTTAATGATATGGTTAGAGGTGAAACAGCCATCTCAAGCGAGGAAGTTGAGGACTGGATTATTTTAAAAGATAATGGCATTCCCACTTATAATTTCGCGGTTGTTATTGATGATCATTTTATGAAAATAACACATGTTTTAAGAGGCGAAGAACATATTACGAATACCCCTAAACAAATGATGATTTATCAAGCTTTTGACTGGGAAATACCTCTTTTTGGCCATATGACAATTATTGTTAATGAAGAAAAAAAGAAATTATCAAAGCGTGATAAAAATATTGTTCAATTTATTAGCGAATATAAAAACTTAGGTTATCTTCCAGAAGCGCTTTTTAATTTTATCTCTTTATTGGGTTGGAGTCCAAGTATTAACGAAGAGATTTTATCAGCGGCAGAAATAATTGCTTTATTTGATGAAAAAAGATTGACAAAAGCTCCTTCAATGTTTGATAAAGAAAAGTTAAAATTTATTAATCATACTTATCTTAAAAACAGTGAAATTGAGAAATTAATGGACTTTTTACAACCTTTTTTAATAAAGTTACCACAAAAAGATAGCAAATGGCAGAAAAGTTTTGTAGAATTGTTTCAAGATAGATTGGAATATGGTGCACAAATAATTTCCTTTTATCAGGAATACTTTCAAGATGATGAAGACCTAGCAGCATCAGAAATCGACTTTTTAAAAGAAGATGCTATCCATTTAGAAGTAATTAAAGCTTTCGAACAAAAATTAAAAGTGAATGAATTTAATGAAGAGAATATTAAAACTGCCTTAAAAGAAATTAATAAAGAATTAAAAGTTAGAGGCAAAACATTATATATGCCGACGAGAATTTCAGCAACCCACAAAATGCATGGTCCGGAATTAGCGAAATTATTAATACTTTTAGGTCACGATAAAGTAATGAAAAATATTGAAAAAACATTAAAAGTGTTGGAGGAATTATGAAAAGAATAATTGCAATTTTAACAATTTTATTAACAGCGAGTTTGTTAATTGGTTGTGATAAAGGAAAAGAAGATACCATTACTGTTAAAAATGTCGTTAAGAAAAGGACAGAAGTCGACCTTTATTTGACTATTAATAATAGTAATAAAAACATTAATGAAGATTCTATTGAAGGGATTCTTTATGAAGGTGATCGTAAAGTAACAACCGTTGATGTGGAAATTATTGAAGATGAAGATGAAAACACCAAAGAGTATTTATTAACTTTTAAAGGGCTAAAAGTCGGTGAAAGTTACCATGTTGAAGTAACAGCTATTTATAATAAAGTGAGAAAAACTTTAGCTAAACAAGCTTTTAAAACCGATGAAAGAGGTAGTAAGGAAAATCCAATCTTAATTACCACAGTAGAAGAGTTCCTCAAAATAGACCAAGATGAAAATGCTTATTATCGGCTTGAAAACGACCTTGACTTTGATAATTTAGAAGGAGCGTATGCAACAATTTTCCCAACCGCTTCTAAAGAGTTTAAAGGTGAACTTGATGGAAATAATAAAACAATTAAAAACATTAAAATCGATAAAGGAACAACCTATTCGGGTATTTTTGGAAGAAACTCAGGAGTAATCAAAAATTTAAAGCTTGACAATATCGATGTGAAATATGAGAAAACTCAAACTTATTCTCGTTACGCAGGCCTTTTAGTAGGAAGAAATGTCGGCACCATTGAAAATGTGGAAGTGAATGGAAAAATGACATTAGCATTTACAACTACATTAGAAGTTAATCTTGGGGGGTTAGTGGGAACTTTAGAAAGTGGCGGAAAAATTATTGATAGTAAAGTTAATTTTACAGTAGAAATGTTAAAGCCAGAAAGTTCCAGCAGCTATCGCAATAATATCAACTTAGGTGGCGCTGTCGGTAAACTTGATAAAAGCAAGATGGAAAACGTTAAAGCGACAGTTGATTTCAATATTTTAAACTCTGGGATCGCTAATATAGGCGGTCTAGTAGGAAAAACAAATAGCGATGATTATGTAGTTATGATTGAAAAAGCCGAAGTAACAGCGAAAATTAATGTAGAAACAGCGACGTTGACCGCGACAAACAACCAAGAAATTGAAACAGTTGTTGGTGGTGCTGTTGGTTTAGTATTAGGTTCTAAATTTAGAAATATTTATGTCGATGCTGATATCGAAATTACTAAACCCTTTAATAATAAGCCTAGAGATGTTAAAAGCAGTAGTTTTTATCTCGGTGGTTTAATTGGTAAAGCTAACAATCTTCGTTTAGAAGAAAGCCTTGTTAAAGGAGATATTAATATTATTGACAAAGAAGAACGTGAAAACATTGATCAAGATTATGAAAAATTATTAGTAGGCGGCTTAGTTGGTCAAGCGCGCAATAGTGGTTTTGATAAGGTTTTAAATCAAGGACTTTCAATTACTAGTTCTAAAGTATTTAAAAATAGTAATTTAAGTATTTTATTTGGTTTAGAAGATAAGAGCACGACAGTAAATTACGGTTATCAAAATGCTAAAGTGATAATTGACAATCAAGAATATGAGGAAGTTAATTATTTGTTTTCAAGAGATTACCAAGTAAACTTAGATTTAGGATATGAAGTAGAAAATCGCATTACTAACCATTATGTTGAAGCATTGAAACCATTTAAAGAACCCAAAGTTCCGCAACGAGAAGGTTATAAGTTTATCGGTTGGTATTATATGGAAAGCCTTTTTGATTTTAAAATGAGAATTGATAAAAATGTTACCTTAACTGCTTTTTGGAAACCGAAAGAGGTTAAGTATTATGTTGTATTTGATTTAGGATATCAAACAACTAATGAAATTAAACCATTGGAATTAGATGAGGCCCAAATAATTGAGGCACCAGAGCCTACACGAGATGGTTATACTTTTAAAGGTTGGTATAGTTTTAATCAAAAATTTAATTTTAAAGATGAAGAGATTAAAAGAGATACGGTTTTCTTTGCCCGTTGGGATAAAGATGAAGAAACAAAGGAAGATATTATCGTAACGTTTGAACTAGGATATCACGATGATGATTTTACTGGGGAAGTAATCTTAGAAGAAGCTAGTAAGATTTCCGCTCTTGAGGCACCAATTAGAGACGGTTACAGTTTTGTTGGATGGTATCTTGACGGCGTTTTGTTTGATTTTGATAATGAGGTAAAACAAGATATCACAATCGTTGCTTGTTGGTTTAAGCTAACTGAAACTTCACTAGATAAAGAAATAAGTGATAGTATTGAATTTTTCAAAAGTGAATGGTTAAAAGATAAAATAAACGAAGGTCTTAATTGACCTTTTTTTTTTGCCCAAAAAAGCAGTTGTTTTAATAAATTTATTTAAGGAAGAAAACAAATTTAAAAAAGTAATTATATAATTATATTATAAAATTACATTGAATTAAGAAATAATGTTTGTTAAGATGAAGTTAGGGTGATGATAATGTTAAAAGTTTCTAAAACCGGATTTATTAATATTATTCGTTGTAATCGCTTTGCTGGTTTGGCGGAAATATATCATAAGAAAAAAGAAGGGCTAGTTAGTTTTTCTGAAAACTTAGATGAAGTTATCAGCGCAGATAATGAAGAACGAAAGCAATATTTATTGGAGGCGATGTTTAACTACGATCCTCTTAGTGGCGAAGAAGAAGAAGATTTAATTTATCCTGAAGATGAACAATTAGCTGTTATGATGGATTATTATGATGAAATCGAAACTTTAGCAGCTCAAATAGTTGCTAAAAAGTTTCCTGGAAAAATCACTTATCACAAGGAAACAAGGTTGCAAAAGAGATTTGAAATGGAAGAACTAGGGTATCAATTTTATGCTTTTTTAGATGGTTATTTAGAAAGCGAAAATTTTAATGCTGTTTTTGAATCAAAAGCAACCACCACCAATAAGTTTTTAGATATAAAAGTTAAAGGAGAATCACTCTTTACTCAAAATATTGCTGGTATTTATCAGTTAAAAAGAGAGTTAGGAGTTGAGGTTAGTAAAGATTTTATTAAAAAGGAAGCAGTTTTATTTGATAAGTATAGTAGTGTGGGGGGGTATGTTTATGACCTCGCTTACCAAAGACTTATTATTGAAAAATCATCAACAACTAAAAAACCAACTCACTACTATTTAGCTGTTTTAAATAGCGATTATATCTTTGATGGTAAACGTGATAGTAATAATGAGCCTCTTTATAGCGATGAGATTCTCGCCTTTATCGATTTAACTGGAGTTACGAAACGATATTTACCACTCTTAGAAAAAGATTTAAAAGTAGTTATTGACCACTTGGATGAAATGAATGCTTCAGAAGTGCCTTTGGGAAGACATTGCCAAAGGAAGAAAACGAGAGAGTGCGTCTTTACCCCGATCTGTTTTCAAAAATTGCCGAAAAACAACATTTTACAATACTTTTTTAACCATCATGGTTTTAAGGAAAACGGGAGAAAACATTTACCTTATGATTTAATAAAAGAAGGTTACTTATCGATGTTAGATATTCCTCGAGAATGGTTAAGTAGACCGAATAATGTTATTCAATATGATGTTGTAAAATCTGGAGAGCCTTACTATGATAAAGAAAAAATTAGAGCGGGATTAAATGAATTAAAATATCCTCTCTATCATTTAGATTTTGAGTCATTTCCTTGTCCTTTACCACGTTTTAAATATGAAACACCACATAGTCAAAGTTTATTTCAGTTTTCCTTACATGTAGAAAAGTCTGAAGGTGAATGTGATAAAGAAAAGGACCATTATGGCTTTTTAGCTCCCGATCATCAAGACCGAAGGGAAGAATTAGTTGTTAATTTACTTAAATATATTAAACCTGACGGTGGCAGTGTGACAGTTTATAATGCCGCTTTTGAAAAGACAAGAATTAGAGAGTTGGGGGAGATGTTTCCTGCTTATCGGGAAAGATTACAAGATATTTCTAACCGGCTTTTTGATATTATGGACCTTGTTAAAACGAAGACTAGTTTTTATCAAGCTTTAGGCTTCGATAAAGAAAGGGCTAAAATGTATAATTTTTATGATGTTTCATTAGAAGGCTCTTATTCGATCAAAAAGGTACTTCCAGTTTTTACTAACTTATCGTATCGAGATTTAGAAATCCAAAATGGTAACCAAGCTTATACGATGTATGCAAGATTTCCCAACTTGAATCCAGAGGAATATCGAGAAGGTTATGCGAATTTAATTGAATATTGCAAACAAGACACTTGGGCGATGGTAGAAATTTTAAGAGGAATTAGAAAGGCAGTTTATAAATAGTTGTAAAAAAAAGTGAGATAAATTATAATACATATACTATATTTACCGAAGATAGGGGTTAAAATGAAGCTTTATAATAGTTTAACGAGTAAAAAAGAAAAGTTTGAAACAATTAAAGAAGGGGAGCTTTCGTTGTACGTTTGTGGACCGACAGTTTATAATTACATTCATATTGGTAATGCAAGGCCGGTAGTTTTTTTTGACGTGGTAAGAAGATACTTTAGCTACTTAGGTTATCAAGTAAAATACGTTTCTAACATTACTGATATTGATGATAAAATTATTTTAGAAGCGGAAAAACTTAAAATTAACGAAAACGAGTTAACGAAAGTTTTTATAGAGGCCTATTTTGAAGACGTTGCTAGATTAGGGAGTTTAGAACCAACTTTATCCCCCAGGGCGACTGAATACGTTCCTGAAATAATCTTTTATATTGCTGATTTAATCGCGAAAGGATATGCTTATGAAGGTGAGCAAGGGGTTTATTTTAGAGTTTTAAAAGTAGCCGATTATGGGAAACTTTCCAATCAACAAATTGATGAGTTGATTAGTGGAGCGAGAATAGCAGAAAATAAAGATAAAGAAAATCCTCTCGATTTTACACTTTGGAAAAAAACAACATTAGGCTTAAACTATGATTCACCTTGGGGAAAAGGAAGACCAGGTTGGCATACCGAGTGTGCTTGCATGAACGATGTTATTTTTAACGATCTTATCGATATTCATGGTGGTGGTAGCGATCTTAAGTTTCCTCATCATGAAAATGAAATCTCTCAAGCAAAGGCGCTTTATAACCACTCTTTAGCGAGATTTTGGCTTCATGTTGGTCGCTTAGATATGGATCAAGAAAAAATGAGTAAATCGTTAGGAAATATCATTTTAGTAAGGGATTTATTAAAAGAAACTCCTTATCAAGCTTTTAGAATGCTGATTTTGGCTCATCATTATCGTCAACCAATTAATTATTCTGCTAGTTTGATGGAGCAGTTCAATAATGAATGGGAACGAGTTAAAAGGGCTTTAAACCAAGCGCTTTTAGAACTAACAATTAATAGTTATAAGAAAATCAATTATGATGAAATATTAATCGATGATTTTAAAAAAGCATTAAATGATGATTTTAATACTGCTAATGGTTTAACAGTAGTTTTTGAAGCAATTAAGAACTTAAATAAAGCTGAACAACTAGCGGAAAAAGCGCAATATTATTATACGGCAACTCTTCTCCTTAGTATTTTCGGGATTAGTTTAGACCAACAAAAACTCACAAAAGAGCAAATTAAAGACTATAAAGCCTGGCAAACCTTAAGAAAAGAAAAAAGATATCAAGAGGCAGATGAGATAAGAATAAGATTGATTGAAGCAGGTATTTTATAGTGGAAGCGACTCGAAAAGAACAAATTATTTTACATCCACCTTCATTAAAAGAAGGACTAACCAAAGAAGATGTCAATATTAGAAAACAACTAAATTATGTTAATAAAACCGCTAAAGGCTCCTCAAAGACGGTTTTAGGGATAATTCTAACTAATATTTTCACTTTTTTTAATATTGTTAATATCTCGATTGCGGCGATGTTAATTTCAATTCAATCTTATAAACACTTATTTTTTATGATTATTATTACTCTTAATACCGTAATTGGAATTTTCCAAGAAATAAAAGCGAAAAAGACTATCGATCGGCTCTCGCTTATCTCTAATCCTAAAGCACTAGTTTTAAGAGAAGGAGAAAAAGAAGAGATTGCAATCGATGAAGTCGTTTTAAATGATTTAATATTTTTAAAAATAGGTAATCAAATTATCGCGGATTGTATTGTTAGAGAAGGTTTTGTCGAAGTTGATGAATCGCTTTTAACTGGTGAATCTGATCCTATTGGTAAACAAAAGGGAGACAAGCTCTTATCGGGGTCGTATGTTGTTAGTGGTAATTGTCTTGCAGAAGCAGTTAAAGTAGGTAAAGATGCCTATGTTGAAAGTTTAACTAAAAAAGCAAAACAATATAAGAAACCTAACTCCGATTTAATTAAATCATTAAAAATTATTATTACAACAATTGGTATTTTTATTATTCCTGTGGGTATTGGCTTGTTTTTTGTCCAATACAATCAAGGTATCAATTATCCAACTGCGATTGAAAAAACTGCTGGTGCGATGATTGGAATGATGCCTTCTGGCCTTTTTTTACTCACTAGCGTCGCTTTGGCGGTCGGAGTAATTAGGTTGGCACAAAATAATACTTTGGTGCAAGAACTTTATTGTATCGAAACGTTAGCTCGGGTTGATACTTTGTGTTTAGATAAGACAGGCACGATTACCGATGGCACGATGGAAGTAAAAGAAACCATCTTTTTAAGTGAAGATAAAAAATACCATCCCGATAAAATCATTCCTCATTTAATGGCCTATTTAGAAGATAATAATCAAACGTCTTTAGCATTAGTTGAGAAGTTTGGAATTAGTAAAAGACCAAGGAAAGCCAATAAAGTCGTCTCTTTTTCTTCGCAAAGGAAATATACGGCTGTTGAATTCAATCAATTAGGAACTTTTGCTTTAGGAGCTCCAGAATTTATTTTATGGCAAGGTAATTATCTAGATATTAAAAAAGAAGTGGAAAAAGAAGCTAGAAAAGGTTACCGAGTGTTGTTGTTAGCCCATAGTGAAGAAGCGCTTACTAATGAAAAGTTGCCTAAAATGACACCTTTAGCATTTGTGTTATTGGAAGATACCGTTAGAAATGACGCTATCGCTACGATTGAGTATTTTAACACTCATAACGTTGATGTGAGAGTAATTTCTGGTGATAATGCTTTAACAGTTTCTCAAATTGCCAAAAGAGCGGGGGTTCCTAATGCTGATAAATATATTTCTTTAGAAAACTTAGATGATAAAGAAGTTGTTGAAAGCGCTAGTAAATATCAAATCTTTGGGAGAGTTAGTCCTGAGCAAAAAAAGCTCTTAATTCAAGCTCTAAAAGCGAGTGGTAAAACAGTCGCGATGACCGGAGACGGTGTTAATGATATTTTAGCTTTAAAAGAAGCTGACGCCTCGATTGCTTTAGCGAGTGGTAGTGAAGCTGCTCGTAATGCAAGCCATTTAGTTTTGTTGGATTCTAATTTTTCAAGTATGCCAAAAGTAGTTGGAGAAGGAAGAAGAGTCATCAACAATATCCAAAGAGTCGCAACGCTCTTTTTAACAAAAACAATCTTCTCAGTTTTATTAACAATGGTCGCCTTTTTCGTTACTAAAGAATATCCGATTTCCCCAGTCCAACTTTTTTTAATAGATTTTCTCGTAATTGGGATGCCTTCCTTTTTATTAAGCTTACAAGTTAATAATGAGCAAATTAAAGGTCGCTTTTTAAGTAACGTTATGAAAAAAGCACTGCCTGGGGCTTTAACGGTAGCTTTTCAAACTTTAATAATTTATTTTTTAAAAACTAAACTCAATATGACGGATGCAGAAAGTTCAACTTTAATTGTGATTTCAGCAACCTTTACTGGCTTTGTTGTTTTATATCGTGTAATTCAACCACTTACAACTTATAAGAGAATTTTGTTGTTTGTGACTTTATTGCTTTTTATTGCCGCGATTGTTTTCATCCCGACTGTTTTTAACTTTAATCCTTTATTCAAATTTTATTTATCAACTAAAAATAATGACTTTAATCAATTAGGAGTAGAATTGTTTTTATTGTTAATTGTAATGGTGCAAAGTGCTCCTCTGCTAATTACCTTTTTTGTGAAACTACCTAGCTGGATAGCACGAGGCGTTAAGGCTGCAATTATGAAACTTTCAGGTGTATAAATGATTATTTACGGAAAAAACACTACTAAAGAAGTAATTTTAAAAAATCGCCCTATATATAAAGTGTATCTAGATAATAAATTTCAAGATCGAGAAATTATTAACCTTTTAAGAAAGAATGAGATTTCTTTTTTGAAGGTTAGCAAACATGAACTTAATTTATTAACTAATAATGCGGTTCATCAAGGGATAGTAATGGAAGTTCAAGATTATGAAAGTTTTCAACTAGAAGAAGTATTTACTAGTAAAATGAAAACGCTCGTGCTGTTGGATAAAATTTTTGATCCCCAAAACTTAGGCGCAATTATTAGGACGGTAGAGGCCTTTAAAGTGGATGGCTTAATAATCGCTAAAAAGAGGCAGGCTCAAATTACTCCTTTAGTTGCTAAAGTGGCTTCAGGGGCTTTAGAATATGTAAAAATCATTTTGGTTGATAACCTTTATCAAACGGTTAGAAAGTTAAAAGAACAAGATTTTTATATTATCGGTACTAGTTTAGAAGGTGAAGAAATTAGTTTAAAAATGCCTTTAAAAGAAAAAAACTGTTTAATTATGGGAAGTGAGGGTAGAGGCATCTCTTATATGTTAGAAAAAAGTAGTGATGTGTTAGTGAAAATACCGATGCAAGGAAAAATTAATTCCTTAAATGTTAGTGTCGCAACAGGAATTTTATTATATCAATTAACCCAAAAAAAATAAGGTGATACGGTGGCGAGAAAGCGATACAATGATTATGAACTCCTTTATATGGTAAAAGAAAATCATTGTTCGATTGCTCTAGATATTTTGCTAAAAAAGTATCAAAACTTTATTTATAAAAAGATTCATTCCTTCTTTTTTTATGAAAAATATTATGACGACTACTTTCAAGAAGGAGTAATTTGTTTATTAAAAGCGATTAACTCCTTTGAAGAAAAATACAATAAAACTTTTATGCGCTATTTTGAAGTTATTTTGATAAGACATTATAGTTGTTTACATCAAAAAAACAAAAGAGAATGGCATGGACTACAAGCTCTAAAAGATGATTTCGTAATTGGGGAAGAAACTAGCAATAGTTATCATTATGAAAAGATAAAATTTAAATCAAAACTGGAACAAGATGTTTATGAGTTATATTATTTAAAAAATAAAACGATTACTAAAATTGCTGAAATCTTAACTCTCAATTCTAAACAAGTCTATAATGCAATTTATCGAATAAAAAGGAAATTAAAAAAAATTGAGCTTTAAAAAGTTGCACGATGATATTTAATTTTATATAATGTATTGACTAGGTTTATTCAATTTGTTAGAATAACAATGCGAATTGCCACAAAGGTGGTTTTTTTATGCGAGTGAAAATTATTCTTATTTGTGAAGAATGTTTATCAAGAAATTATCAAACGACTAAAAACAAGCTAACCCAAACAAAAAGGTTAGAATTAAGAAAGTTTTGTAAGAAGTGCGGTAAATATACGCTTCACAAGGAGACAAAATAGGAGGCTGTTATGGCGATTAAACAAAAAAGAACGGATAAAACATCAAAGATTTTAGAAGTTTTAAAAACAGAGTATAAATGGGAGAATATTTTATTAGCGATTTTAGCAAGCTTAGCTTTAGCGTTTTCACTAATGATCGTTAATGGAACTTTAGAAGTAAGGGAGTCTTTTCCTTTAATAGGTTCTTTTCCGAAAGTTTTTGCCTGGGTATTATTTAGTATTTCAATAATTGGTATTTTATTGGTTGCTTTTCCTTTTTACGCACAAGCAATTCCAGAATTTAATAAGATTGCTTGGGCAGATTTTAAAACCTCAATCGACGCCATTATTAAAGTATTTATTTTTGTAATTTTGTTCGCTTTAATATTTACTGGTTTTGATTATTTAATTCAATTAGTAATTGGTAGTTTATGAGCGATAAAAAAAGATGGTATGTTGTTCAAACCTATTCAGGTTCTGAAGATTCAGTAAAACAAGATATCGAGCGAAGAATTGAATCAATGGGGATGCAATCTTTAATTTTTAATGTCTTAATTCCCGAAGAAACTGTCATTGAAAAGAAGATCAATGCCAAAGGCGAAGAAGAAACAATTACTAAAATCAAAAAGATTTATCCTGGTTATGTTTTCGTAGAACTGATCATCACTGATGAATCTTGGCACGTAATAAGAAATACACCTCAAGTGACTGGCTTCTTAGGCTCATCAGGCGGAAGAACTAAACCAGTACCGATGCCTGCAGAGGAAATGAATCAAATTTTACTACAAATTGGTGTGATCGAAAAACCAACCTTCAAATATGAGATTGGAGAAATGGTGGAAATCATCAATGGACCTTTTACCGGATTTAAAGGTGAAGTGCTTTCTTTTGATAATCAAAAAGAAACAGTATTAGTTAATATCGAAGTTTTTGGGCGAGGAACGCCAACAGAACTGAAATTTGTTGATATAAAGGAGAAGTAATTCTCTTTTTTTCTGAGGTAAAGATGAGTTATTTAAAATTGTTAACACAATTAAAAACTGAAGAATTATTAGAAAAGACTTTTAAAGCAGGCATTCTTCCTAATGATGGCGGAATCATTGCTGGTTTTCCTGAAACGATAATTAGTTTTAACGAAGAAGAATTTTATTTATTTATTTTTGAAGGAATATTTAGACCTAAATATGACTATAAGCATAAATTTAAATTTAGCGAGATAAGAGGAATTGAAATGGGGAAATATCATTTCAAAAATCATTATCTTAAATTGATATTCGAAGACGATAAATATTTTGTTTTCAATTATTTTTATCGGGTTAAAGGAGCACCAAAACAAAGCGAAAATGTTAAAGCGTTTATTGATAAATTAACGGCTCTGGCAACTATCGTGGAAAAGGAAACTGAGGGTTGAAAAAAAACAATTGACAAAGTAGTTTGGATTTGGTAACATTATTAAGCGTGTATAGATGCACTAGAGTGGCAGAATGCAAATTCGTTTACCACAAACCTAGCAAAAAAGGAGGATGTATCTAATGGCAAAAAAAGTAGTTAAAGAAGTTAAAATGCAAATAGAAGGCGGAAAAGCTAATCCAGCACCTCCTGTGGGACCAGCATTAGGTCAAGCAGGCGTTAATATTTCTCAATTCTGTTCTCAGTTTAACGAAAGAACAAAAGACCAAATGGGTTATATTGTTCCAGTTGTAATATCTGTTTATGATGATCGTTCATTTTCGTTTATTACAAAAACACCTCCAGCAAGTGACTTAATTAAAAAAGCAGCTGGCATTACAAAAGGAGCTGGAAATCCTTTAACAGAAAAGGTTGGTTCCATTACAGAAGAGCAATTAAAAGAGATTGCGACGATGAAAATGCCAGATTTAAACGCTTATGATGTTAAGGAAGCGATGGAGATTATTAGAGGAACATGTAAAAACATGGGAGTTACTGTTAAGTAACAAGTCTAAATTGTGGGAGGATATCCCGCTAGACCACATTTTAGGAGGAAAAAATGAAAAGAGGAAAAAAATATCAAGAGGCATTTAAATTAATTGATAGAGCAAAGCGCTATCCTACTAATGAAGCTTTCGAACTATTAAAAAAAGTTTCCACAGTTAATTTTGATGCGACAGTAGAAATGGCAATTCGCTTAAACTTAAATCCGAGAAGAGCCGAACAAAATTTGCGTGGTGCAGTAGTTTTACCACACGGAACTGGAAGGACATTAAGAGTTGCGGTTGTTGCAAAAGGTGAAAAGGCTAAAGAGGCTGAAGAAGCTGGAGCCGATCATGTTGGCGAACAAGATTTATTAGATAAAATCGCAGGAGGTTGGTTTGAGTTTGATGTTTTAGTAGCCACTCCAGATATGATGGCGCAATTAGGTCGATTAGGAAGAGTATTAGGACCAAAAGGATTAATGCCTAACCCTAAAACAGGAACAGTTACAACCGAAGTAGCTACAGCGGTAAAAGAAATTAAAGCAGGTAAAGTGGAATACCGAGTTGATAAAGTTGGAAATATCCATTTACCAATTGGTAAGGTTTCCTTTAGCAATGAAAAGTTAACGGAAAATGCTCAAACACTTTATAGACTAATGGTTTCTTTAAGACCCTCAACAGTGAAAGGTGTATTTGTAAGAAACGTAGCGGTTTCTGCAACTATGAGCCCAGGTATTCGTCTCGATGAAGAATCTTTAAAGGCCTAAGAAATAGTAATTTAATTAAATATTGACCCTAAGACAGTAGGCGGGAATACCCTTAATATCTACCGAGGATTATAAATAATAAATTTTTAACCCTCTTTGTCTTCTGTGAGGGTTTTAATTTGGAGGAAAAGATGGAAAGAAAAGCAATCAAAAGGAAAGCATCTGCTGTTGAAGCTTTAAAAGAAAAGATTTTAGAGGCAAAAACGATCGTTGCCTTTGATGATGGCGGTATGACAGTGAAGCAATCGACTGACTTAAGAGTTAAATTGCATGAACAAGGATGCGAAATGACTATATACAAAAACAATATTGCAAGAAGAGCTTTAATATTGGCTGGTTATGAAGAGACAGCGTTAGAGTTTAAAGGCAAAAAGGTGATGGTATTTAGTTATGAAGATGTAATAGCACCAGCAAAAATAGTTTACGAGTTTGCAAAAACAAACCGTAGAGTAAAATTAAAAGCCGGTGTAATAGAAGGAAAAGAAGCAACTTATGATGAAATAATTGCCTTAGCAACATTACCATCATACGAGACATTATTAACACAATTAGCAGCAGGATTATTAATGCCAATTAGAGAATTAGCAATCGGTCTTAATATGATTGCAACAGAACAAGAAGGAGTGGAAGAAAATGGCGAAACTAACTAAAGAACAATTTGTTGAAGCATTAAAAGAAATGACAATTTTAGAAATTAAAGAATTGGTAGATGGATTAAAAGAAGAATTTGGAATCGATCCAACGGCAGTATCAGCAGCACCACAAGCTGGCCCAGGAGCTGATGAAGAAGAAGAACAAACAGAATTTACAGTCGTAATCAAATCATTTGGCGACAAGAAAATTCAAGTTATTAAAACTGTAAGAGAATTAACAGGACTTGGTCTAGCAGATGCTAAGAAATTAACCGAAACACCCGACGGTGTTATTAAAGAAAAAGTTAACAAGTCTGATGCCGATGCAGCTAAAGAAGCACTAGAAGCAGTTGGTGCAACTATTGCAATAAAATAAAGATTGCTTATTATAAAACCTGGGCAGGTCTCAGGTTTTTAGGCATGTAATAATAATGAGTCATTACTTTGTTTATGATCCAAATAAAGAGCGCAGAAACTATCTCGTCTCTGGTATTATTGATGGCGTAAGATATGAGCTTGTTACTGATGAGGGAATCTTTTCATACAAGCATTTTGATTATGGAACGATTACTTTGATTGAAGCGCTTGAGTTAGATGCTGAAGTTAAAAACGTGCTTGATTTAGGGTGTGGATATGGAGTTATTGGTCTTGCTTTAAAAAGCAAGTATGCCTTTATTGAACTTACTCAAACTGATATCAATCTTAGAGCGGTTGAATTAACTAGGGAAAACGCTAAAAGAATGTCTTTAGAAAGCACCGTATTTGTTTCAGATGGATATCAAAAAATTTCAGGTAAATTTGATTTAATTACTTTGAATCCACCTATTAAAGCAGGTAAAGAAACGATTTTTAATTTGTATTTAGAAACATTTTCACATTTAACTGAAAAAGGAAGCTTTTATTTGGTGATTAAAAAGAAGCATGGAGCTTTGTCTCATTTGAAATATTTAAAGACGATTTACAAAAAAGTGATGATTGTTAAAAGAAATAAAGGTTATTATGTCATTAAAGCGGAAAAACAATGAAAATTAGATTGACATATTGACAAAATTGTTATAGAATGTTTAATTGCATATATTCGTTTTATTTTGCGTAAATGTGGGTATTAAAAGTGAATTTATTAAGTTTAGGAGTGTGAATTTATGGCGTATCATACTGTGCAATATGGTAAAAAAGCACAAAGACGCAATTATTCCAAAATGCGTTATGATATTGATTTACCAAATTTGATTGAAATACAAACCGCCTCTTTTGAGTGGTTTGCAAATGAGGGTTTAAAGGAGTTGTTTGATGATTTGTCACCGATTGAATCATATAACGGTGAGTATAAGCTTTATTTTTCTAATCATTATTTTAAACCACCTAAATATTCAGTCATGGAGTCAAAAAAGCGTGATGTTAGTTACGCAAAACCACTGTTTGTAACAGTGAGATTAGAAAAGATAAAAACAGGAGAAGTTGTTGAAAAACAACTTTTTATGGGTGATTTGCAATTTATGACACCAACAGGTACTTTTATTGTCAATGGTGCTGAAAGGGTAATTGTTTCTCAAATAATCCGTTCTAGTGGTGTTTATTTTACAAGTGAGTTTGATAAAAAGACAAATAGGATGCATTATTTAGCTCAAGTTATTCCTACAAGAGGTTCATGGTTGGAATATGAAATGGGAGCGAAAAACATTATTTATGGAAAGCTTGATCGTTCTAAGAAAGTTACTTTAACCACTTTAATACAAGTTTTAGGTTTTAGCGGTCCAAGCGAAATTTTACGGTTATTCCCGTCTAGTAAAACATTATTGATGGAAACGATGTTGAAAGACGAGAAAGATGGCGTATTATCGACAAATACAGCTGTTGAAGAATTATATTCAAAAATGCGACAAGGTGAAAAGATACCTGTCGAAGCAGCTAAAGATTTTATTCGTTCTCGCTTATTCGACCCTCGCAGGTATGATTTAGAAAAAGTTGGACGTTTTAAATATAAACAAAAATTAGACGTAATTCATCGTTTACGGCAAATTGCTCAAGGGATACCATATACAATTAGGCCTGATGTTTATACTTACGCAGATAATATTGTTAATCCCCAAACTAAAGAAGTAATAATTAAAAAAGGCGATGTTGTTAACTTAGATTCGATAAAAGTTTTAGAAGATAACAAAGACGCGATTAGAGTACAAGTTTTAGCGAAAGAATTGTCGCTTCAAAATGAAACAGAAACAGCCATTTTTGGTATTAAAACAAGTGATTTACATGAACAATATGCTCATGAAACAATTTATTATTTGCCAACCGAAAGTAAACAAGCAGCTATTTTGGTAGAAAAAGGTGCTAAAATTACTGCAAGCATTCGCGAACAAATTAACTATTTGAAAGAAAGAATTATTTTTCTTGAAGAAAATGAATCGGGCGAACATTTTGTAAGCGACCCTAATAAAACAGCGATTTTAGTTGCTTTATATGGTAAGTCAAATGAAAAGCCTCTTAAATATAAGAAAAATATAAAAATAGAAGAAGACATCATTAATCACCTTACTGGAGAAATAATCGTTACTAAAGGAACAACTTTAACACCAGAAATTAGACATACTCTTCTTCAAGAAAGAAATGGTTTGTCGCACGAATCATTGCGTTATTTAACAACATTCATTACTAATGATATTGTTTTAATAAATGGTGATACGCTTTTTAAAGAAGGTACTATCGTTGATGATGAAGTTTTCTTTACAATTTATGAAAATAAAGATTCGTTATCTAATTATGGAGATTTAAAATATACTGCTATTTACGCTAAAGCCGATATTGAAATCTTAAAGGATTTAAAAAAGGATCAAGAAGGTATTAAGCCTTTGATTTATTTAGGTCATGAAATTACAGAAGATAATTTGTTGGAATTACAAATGGTTCGCAACAAGTTGGATGAAAATGTTATTAAATATTTTTTAGTTTCTGGCAAAAAAGATGCTTTTTATCTTAAAGAAGCTTATCGAAGAAATGTTTTCGTGGAAAGAGTGGCTGTTAAAGTTACTAATGAAAAAGGTGTTAATGAGACGATTGAAATCTTAGGTCATGATTCTAATGAAAAAAGGTTGTATATTTCAGTTTCTGACATCATCGCGACCATTAGTTATTATCTTAATTTATATGATGGCGTTGGTATTGTTGATGATATTGATCATTTGTCGAACCGTCGTTTACGTTTAATTGGAGAGTTGATTAAAAATCAATTTAGAATTGGTTTAGCGAAATTAGAAAAAAATATTAAAGATAGAATGTCAACTGCTGATGTTCATGAAGCGACTCCTCAAAGTTTAATTAACATTAAACCTTTGACTGCTTCACTTAAAGAGTTTTTTGGTTCTTCGCAGTTATCCCAATTTATGGATCAAATTAATCCTTTAGCTGAATTGACACAAAAAAGAAGAATCTCTGCTTTGGGAGTTGGTGGATTAGCGCGTGATAGAGCGGGTGTTGAAGTAAGAGACGTTCATGAGTCTCACTATGGAAGAATTTGTCCTATTGAAACGCCAGAAGGTCCTTCAATTGGATTAATTAGTTCACTTTCAACTTATGCTAAAGTTGATGAGTATGGTTTCATTCAAACGCCATATTTGAAAATTAAAGAAAATGAAAATAAAGAAAAATATGTTTCTGATGAACTTGTTTATTTAACAGCATTAGATGAACAAAATTATATTATTGCTTCTGCTAATACTCCTTTGGATGAAGAAGGAAGATTTACAGAAGAGATGGTTGTTGGTCGATTAATGGGGGCGACTAATGTTTTCCCTAAAAATGAAATTGCTTTTATTGATGTTTCTCCAAAACAGTTAGTTTCAGTAGCGACTGCAACGATACCGTTTTTAGAACATGATGATGCTTCTCGAGCTTTAATGGGAGCGAATATGCAACGCCAAGCGGTGCCGCTTTTAATTCCGGAATCACCAATTGTAGGAACCGGTGTTGAACATCGTGCTTTAAAAGACTCCGGAACAGCCGTTGTTAATGAAGAAGATGGTCTTGTTTTATATGTCGATGCTAAAAGGATTGACGTTTTAGTAAAACCAAAAGAAAACATCGTAACAACCAGAGGAAAGGTTATTTATGACCTTAAAGATGACTTTACAATAGAGGCTTATGAAAAACTAAGAGCGGCTAAGCAAATGGAGAAAGTGAGGAAAATATCTTATCCATTAAGCCAGTTTTTGCGTTCCAACCAAGATACGGCTATTTTACATAAACCGTTAGTAAAAATTGGTGATTTGGTTAATAAAGGGGAAATTATCGCGGATGGTCCTTCGGCTGAAAAAGGCGAATTAGCTTTAGGCCGAAATGTAATGGTCGCTTTTATGACTTGGGAAGGTTATAACTACGAAGACGCCATTATTATGAGCGAACGTTTAGTAAAAGATGATGTTTATACTTCGGTTCATATCGATGAGCATCAAATCGAATCAAGAGATACCAAACTAGGTAAAGAAGAAATTACGAGAGAAGTTCCAAATGCTCCAACAGAACAGTTAAAATATTTGGATGAAAGAGGAATTATTATTCCTGGTACTGAAGTAAGAGAAGGTGATATTTTAGTTGGTAAAATTACTCCTAAAGGGCTCACCGATCCTACTCCTGAAGAAAAACTTTTGCAAGCTATTTTTAATGAAAAAGCCCGTGAAGTTAGAGATACTAGTTTGAAAGTACCTCACGGAGGCGGGGGAATTGTTCACTCTGTTCAACATTTTTCTAAAGCTAATGGAGATGATTTAAAACCTGGTATTAATGAGAGTGTAAGAGTTTATATTGTTAAGAAAAGAAAAATCTCTGAAGGAGATAAAATGGCTGGAAGACATGGTAATAAAGGTGTTATTTCCAAAATATTACCTGTAGAAGATATGCCTTATATGGAAGACGGTACCCCAATTGATATTATGCTAAATCCTTTGGGCGTTCCAAGTAGAATGAATATCGGTCAAGTTTTAGAGGTCCATTTAGGAATGGCTGCCAATTCTTTAGGAATTAAAATCGCTACTCCTGTTTTTGACGGCGTTAACTCTGCTGATTTAAAAGCAATTATGAAGGAAGCGAAAATGCCAGAGGATGGTAAATACGCACTCTATGATGGCAGAACTGGAGAAAAGTTTGAAAATAAAATCAATGTTGGGATAATGTATTTAATTAAATTATCGCACATGGTTGATGATAAACTCCACTCCAGAAGTGTGGGACCATATACTTTAGTTACTCAACAACCGATGGGTGGTAAAGCTCAAAACGGTGGTCAAAGATTTGGAGAAATGGAAGTTTGGGCCTTGTATGCTTATGGCGCGAGCCATACTCTAAAAGAACTTTTAACTGTTAAATCAGATGACATAATAGGTCGAAATAGAGTTTATAAAGCAATTACTGATGGTAAAGAAATACCGGATTCTCATATTCCAGAATCTTTTAGAGTCTTAATTAGAGAATTACAGTCGTTAGGATTATACGTTGAACTTATCGACGCGGAAACTGGCGAAAATGAAGTTAATAAGTCGCTTGTAGATGAATCGAGTTCATTTACGAGAAGGAGGTATTGGTAAATGGCGTCCAATTTTAAAAATGTTTTAATTAAAAATTTAAAATTAGCGGAAGAAGTTGTTACTGCTTTACATTTATCGGGAATAGAAACTTTAGACGATTTGAATGGTTTTAATTTAACCCAAATCAAAAAGTATATTTTCCGAGACGATGAAAAGTTATTTGAAGCTTTAATTCCTCTTTTAAGGAAGTATGTCATCCCAACTTCAATGTTTGATCTATCGTTAAGAAAAGATTTAGAAGATGAATTAGAAGATCTTAAAATCGCTACTACGGAAGAATTATTTAAATTAACAAAAGAACAATATCAAACATTAATTGAAATTGATCCTGAATTTAAATCGGAATTAGATTATATTTTTACAATTTATCAAGTTGAATTAAAAGAAGAACAACCAGATACTATCGATGTTAGCGAGTTCGTTCGCGAGCGTCAAGAAAAAAAGAAAAAAGTAAAAACATATGGTTCGAAAGATTATTCACATTTACAAATCCGGTTAGCAAGTCCAGATGAAATAAGAGCGTGGAGTTATGGTGAAGTATTAAAACACGAAACTATTAACTACCGGACTTTAAAACCGGAATTTGATGGTCTTTTTTGTGAGCGTATTTTCGGTCCTACCAAGGACTATCAATGCGCCTGCGGTAAAAAACGTAACTTAGACAAAGGACAAATTTGTGAAAAGTGTGGTGTTGAGATTACCGAATCTAAAGTAAGAAGAGAACGAATGGGGCACATAGAACTAGAAGCTCCAGTAGTTCATGCTTGGTATTTAAAAAACTCGCCTTCAAGACTAGCCTTATTACTTGATATTAAAGCGAAGCAATTAGAGGAAATTGTTTATTTAGCTAGTTATATCGTTACTAATCCAGGAAACCCTGGAGAAACGGATTTAGTGAAAAAACAAATATTATCAGAGATGGAATACTCCTTATATTATGAAAAATATGGTAGTAAATTCCAAGCGATGACTGGTGCCGAAGCGATTAAGAAATTATTACAAGATTTAGATTTAGAAAAAGAAGTGAAAGCACTAAGAAAGAAACTTAAATCACCTTCTAAACAAAAACGCGATCGTGTTATTAGAAGATTAGAAGTAGTAGAAGCTTTTAAAAACAGCAATAATAAACCAGAGTGGATGGTTTTAGAAGTATTACCAGTTATTCCGCCAGATTTAAGACCAATGGTGGCTCTCGATGGTGGACGTTTCGCGACTACGGATTTAAATGATTTATATCGCAGAATTTTAAATAGAAATAATCGTCTTAAAAGACAAAAAGAGGCTTTCGTTCCTCGTTTGATTATTAAGAATGAAAAACGTCTTTTACAAGAAGCAGTTGATGCTTTAATTGATAACTCGAAAAGTGGAAGAAGAGCGATTATGGAAAGAAACAGACAACTTAAGAGTTTGTCTGATATGTTAAAAGGGAAACAAGGAAGATTTAGACAAAACCTGCTTGGAAAAAGAGTTGACTTTAGTGCTCGAAGCGTTATTATTGTAGGACCAGATTTAGAGATGCATCAATGTGGTATTCCGCGTGAAATGGCTATTGTCCTTTTTAAACCATTCGTTATTAGAGAATTAACGGTTAGATTAGGAACTATTCAAGAAGCGAAAAGAAGTTATGAGGCTTTGGATGATGACACTTGGAGTGCACTTGAATACATTGTTGAAGAACACCCAATTTTATTAAATAGAGCACCTACTTTACACCGTCTGGGAATTCAAGCTTTTGAACCAAAACTAATCGATGGAAAAGCAATTCGTTTACATCCTTTAGTAACGCCAGCGTTTAATGCTGATTTTGACGGCGATCAGATGGCTGTTCATTTACCGTTATCCAATGAAGCTCAAGCTGAAGCGAGACTTTTAATGTTAGCTTCTAATAATATTTTAAACCCTAAAGATGGTAAGCCGGTTGTTACGCCATCTCAAGATATGGTATTAGGAAACTATTATTTAACTTTTACAAAAGAGAAACAACCTAATCAAGGTCACTTTTATTCTAGTTATGATGAGGCTTATATTGCTTATAAAAATAATAATATTGGTTTAAACACATTAATTACCTTAGACCCTAATTCGATTGATCATTATTTTACTGATGAACAAAAAGAAAAGTATTTTATAACAACCCTAGGGAAAATGATTTTTAATGAAATATTACCTCCGACTTTTCCTTATTTAAATGAACCAACAGAAGAAAACTTATTTGTAAAACCTAATGATGTTTATTTTGTTGAAAAAGGTAAAAATGTTTATGAAGAAATTAACAAGATGCCAATTCCTGATCCTTTTGGGAAAGGATTCTTATCGTTAGTTATCGCTGAGGTATTTAAGCAGTTTGAAATTAATGAAACTTCTAAAATGTTAGACAAATTAAAAGATTTAGGTTTTAAATATTCAACTATTTCCGGTATTACTGTTTCTGCTAGTGATATGAATGTTTATTCTAAAAAGGATAAAAGGATTGTTGAAGCTGAAGCTAAAATTCAAGAATTAGAAGAGTTTTTTGATGATGGTGTCTTAACGGCTGAAGAACGTTATAAGTTAGTTGTCGATGAATGGGCAAAGACAAGAGAAGACATTGAAAAAGGTGTGATGGATGAATTTGCTCATGATAACCATATTTTTATGATGTATGACTCAGGAGCTCGAGGTTCTAAATCTAACTTCGCACAAATGTTAGGAATGCGAGGGCTGATGAATAACCCAGCGGGTGAAATTATTGAAATTCCTGTTAAAGCCAACTTTAAAGAAGGACTAACGGTTAATGAGTTTTTTATTTCTACTCACGGAGCTCGTAAAGGTTCTACTGATACAGCTTTAAAAACTGCTGAATCGGGTTATTTAACAAGAAGACTAGTCGACGTTTCTCAAGATTTAATTGTCGATATGGAAGATTGTAAAACTGATCGTGGTGTTGTAATGGAGGCTGTTTATGGCGATGATGGAAAACTAGTCGTACCACTTATTGACCGCATTATTGGTCGTTATAGTAATGAAATAATTGTTAATCCAAAAACAAAAGAAAAACTTTTAAATGAAAATGAACTGATTACTACTGAAAAAGCAGAAGAAATTATTAAAGAAGGAATTGACAAAGTTGAGATTAGAAGTGTACTTACTTGCGGTTCTTTAGATGGTGTTTGTAAACATTGTTATGGAATTAATTTAGCGACTAATAAATCTGTTGAAGTTGGTGAAGCGGTTGGAGTAGTTGCTGCTCAGTCAATTGGAGAACCAGGAACTCAGCTTACAATGCGTACTTTCCATACTGGTGGAGTGGCTTCTGCCTCTGATATTACAGCAGGATTACCGAGAGTTCAGGAACTATTTGAAGCGCGAAAACCAAAGGGTCAAGCGGCGATTGTAGAAATTGAAGGTAAAGTAACGAGAATTGAAAACAGACAAACAGGAATTATTGTTACGATAACAGAAAAAGCTAAGAAAAATGAAAAAGCGAAAGAGAGTAAATACTCCCTAGATACGAATGCTCAGTTGTTAGTTAAAAAGGGTGATAATGTTTTACCAGGTCAAAGACTTAACAAAGGTCCTATCCATCCGAAAGAATTATTGCGTGTTACTGATGTAGAAACGGTTCAAAAATATCTTTTAGAGGAAGTGCAAAAAGTATACCGCGCAACTGGAGTAACAATTAGTGATAAGCATATTGAAATAATTATTCGTCAAATGTTGCAAAAAATACTTGTAGTTTATGAAGGCGAAACTGATTTATTACCAGGTTCAAGGGTTTCACTTAAGACATTTAAAACTGCCAATAAAGAAGCGCTTATTAATAGAAAGCGTCCTGCAGTTGGTCATATTGAGTTGTTAGGAATTACAAGAGCATCATTGGCAAGTGAATCATTACTGTCAGCAGCTTCTTTCCAAGAAACTACGAGAGTATTAACTGATGCAGCAATTCATGGTAAAATCGATGAGTTGCGAGGCTTAAAAGAAAACGTCATTATCGGTGGTTTAATTCCAGCTGGAACGGGTATCTTAAAAGATTCTTATTTCCAATATGAAGAACCTATTAAATATATTGACGAAGATGAGTTTTACGAAGATTAAATAAGCAGCGTTCAATAGTGGAAAAATTATTGGACGCAGGTTTATTTTCTTAATTGACAAATTTAAATTTATTTAGTATAATTTAAACGCTGTTAAAATATTTAACATAAATAAAGTGATTTTGGCGGAGCATTGCCAAAATTATCTTTTGAAAAAACGATGAAACGCCCGGACATGTGGCGGTTCAAGAAAGGAGAAAAAGATGCCAACAATTCAGCAACTAGTTAAAAAAGGAAGAAAAGATAAAGTTTATAAGTCAAAGTCGCCTTATTTAGGGATAGGTTATAATTCTTTAAAGAAAAAAGAAACAAGATATAATTCCCCTCAAAAACGCGGCGTTTGTGTGAGAGTTACAACGATGACTCCTAGAAAACCTAACTCAGCCTTAAGAAAATATGCAAGAGTACGTTTATCAAATGGTGTTGAAGTTAATGCTTACATTCCTGGCGTTGGTCATTCCCTACAAGAACATAGTGTTGTTTTAGTACGTGGCGGCCGTGTGAAAGATTTGCCTGGAGTTCGCTATCATATTGTTAGAGGAACGCTAGATACATCTGGTGTTGCTAATCGGATGCAAGCGCGTTCGAAATATGGTGCTAAAAAGCCCAAAACAAAATAATTAAAGAAAAGAAAAATGTGAAAGGAGGATTTATATGCCAAGAAAAGGTAGTGTCCCCAAACGAGATGTATTACCGGATCCAATTTATAATTCAAAATTAATTACAAAACTAATAAATTCGATAATGATTGATGGTAAAAAAGGTACAGCACAATCAATTTTATATAGTGCATTTGAACTTGTTGAACAACAGTCTGGACAAGATGCAATGGCGGTTTTTGAAGAGGCGATTAATAATATTACCCCTATTTTAGAAGTTCGCTCACGACGTATTGGTGGACAAAATTATCAAGTTCCAAGCGAAGTTAGACCAGAAAGAAAACAAACTTTAGCATTAAGATGGCTTGTTCAATATGCAAGATTAAGACATGAAAAAACAATGGTAGAAAGATTAGCAAAGGAAATTATGGATGCAGCTAAAGGTCATGGCGCAGCCGTTAAAAAGAAAGAAGACATTCATAGAATGGCTGAAGCTAATAAAGCTTTTGCGCATTATAGGTGGTAGTTATGCCGAGAAGTCATTTATTAGAAAAAACCCGCAATATCGGCATAATGGCTCATATTGACGCGGGTAAAACGACAACTACTGAGCGTATTTTGTTTCATACTCATAAAATCCATAAAATTGGTGAAACCCACGATGGAGCTTCACAAATGGACTGGATGGAGTTAGAACAAGAACGAGGGATAACAATTACTAGTGCAGCAACAACCGCTTATTGGAATGATTATCGTCTTAATATTATCGATACCCCAGGTCATGTTGATTTTACAGTTGAAGTATCAAGATCGCTTCGTGTTTTAGATGGTGCAGTGACGGTGCTTGACGCCCAAGCAGGTGTGGAACCGCAAACAGAAACTGTCTGGCGCCAAGCGACTGATTATAAAGTACCACGTATTATTTTCGTCAATAAGATGGATAAAACAGGTGCCGATTTTGCTTATTCAATCGAAAGCATTCATAAAAGATTAGGAGTAAAAGCCGAAGCTGTTCAGTGGCCTATTGGTGCTGAAAATGATTTTATAGGAATTATTGATTTAATCGAGATGAAAGCTTATCAATATGATGGTTTACCTGAGGAAGAATCGAAGGAAATACCAATACCAGAAGAACTTAAAGAGTTAGCGTTGGAAAAAAGAAAACATTTGCTTGAAACGATTGCTGATTATGATGAGGAATTGATGATCCTTTATTTAGAAGGAGAAGAAATACCAATTTCAGTTATTAAAAGAGCGATTAGAAAAGGAACTTTATTAGTAGACTTTTTCCCAGTTTTCTGTGGAACTGCTTTTAAAAACAAAGGAGTTAAATTAATATTAAACGCTATTATCGATTATTTACCTTCACCAAAAGATGTTGATGCGATTGAAGGTTTATTTCCAAATGGTGATAAGATGATTTTTAAGCCAAAAGATGAGGAACCTTTTATGGCTTTAGCGTTTAAAGTGATGACTGATCCTTTTGTAGGAAGATTAACGTTTTTTAGAGTATACTCAGGAAAAGCAGAAAGCGGATCTTATATTGTTAATACTACGAGAGGACACCGAGAACGATTAGGAAGACTATTATTAATGCATGCTAATCACCGCGAAGAAATCAAAACTGTTTATGCTGGAGATATCGCCGCCGTTATCGGCCTTAAAGAAACAACTACTGGTGACACTTTAGGAGTTGGAAAAACGAATGCAGTTTTAGAAGCGATGAAATTTCCAGAACCAGTTATTAGTATCGCCATTGAACCTAAAACCAAAAATGATCAAGATAAAATGGCTAATGCTCTTGTTCGGCTCCAAGAAGAAGACCCCACTTTTAAAACTTATACCGATAAAGAAACAGGTCAAACTATTATTTCTGGTATGGGTGAATTACATTTAGAAATTATTGTCGATAGAATGAAAAGAGAATTTAGAGTTGATGCTAATGTCGGTCAACCGCAAGTCTCATATCGAGAAACAATTTTAAAACCAGCTGAAATTGAAGGAAGATTTATTCGTCAATCAGGAGGAAGAGGTCAATACGGAGATGTTAAAATTCGTTTTGAACCGAATCCAGGGAAAGGTTTTGAGTTTGTTAGTAAGATAGTTGGCGGAGTAATTCCTAAGGAATATATTCCCGCGGTAGAAAAAGGTCTCTTAGATTCATTAGATGGTGGGATAATTGCTGGTTATCCAATTATGGATTTAAAAGCAACCCTCTTTGATGGTTCTTATCATGAAGTTGACTCTTCGGAATTAGCATTTAAGATTGCTGCTAGTATGGCTTTAAAAGAGACGAAAGAGCGTTGTAACCCAACTTTGCTAGAACCAATTATGGCTGTCGAAGTTGTCAGCCCTACTGAATATGTTGGTAATGTTATTGGTGATATTACTTCACGAAGAGGAAGGTTAGAAGCCCAAGAACAAAAAGCTGGTAATGCTATTTACTTAAAAGCATTAGTACCACTTTCAGAGATGTTTGGCTACGCAACAGCTTTAAGAAGTAATAGTCAAGGGAGGGCGACATTCGTAATGCAATTCGCTTATTATGAACAAGCACCTCAAAAAATAATTGCAGAAATAATTAAGTCTAGAACGACTTAATAACTTGCAAAAATAGTTAAATTAAGTTATGATAACTAATAGTCATTATAATAATAAAATAATTAAAAATAAAGGAGAAAATAAAAATGGCAAAACAAAAATTTGAAAGAACTAAACCTCATGTTAACATCGGCACAATTGGCCACGTTGACCATGGGAAAACAACTTTAACTGCTGCGATTACTATCGTTTTGTCTAAACAAGGATTTGCTGAAGTTAAAGATTATGCGGCGATTGATAAAGCGCCAGAAGAAAAAGAAAGAGGTATTACAATTAATACATCTCACGTTGAGTATGAAACTGAAACTAGACACTATGCTCACGTTGATTGTCCAGGACACGCAGACTATGTTAAAAATATGATTACTGGTGCTGCTCAAATGGATGGTTCAATTTTAGTTGTTTCTGCGGCAGACGGCCCAATGCCTCAAACAAGAGAACATATTTTGCTTGCTAGACAAGTTGGCGTTCCTAAACTAGTTGTCTTTTTAAATAAAGTTGATTTAGTTGATGATGATGAATTAGTTGACTTAGTCGAAATGGAAGTAAGAGAATTATTATCAGAATATGATTATCCTGGAGATGACGTACCTGTAATTCGTGGTTCTGCTTTAAAAGCAATCGAAGGTGATGAAAAGAATCAAGAAGCTATTTTAGAATTAATGCAAGCTGTTGATGATTATATTGATAATCCGGTAAGAGAAATTGATAGGCCATTCTTAATGCCTGTTGAAGACGTTTTCACTATTACTGGTAGAGGAACTGTTGCTACTGGTAGAATTGAAAGAGGAACTATTAAAGTTAACGAACAAGTTGAAATTGTTGGTATTAAAGATACTCGTACAACTGTCGTTACTGGTGTAGAAATGTTCAAAAAATTATTAGATAGAGGAGAAGCAGGAGATAATATTGGAGCGTTATTACGTGGTGTTTCTAGAACTGAAGTAGAACGTGGACAAGTATTAGCTAAACCTGGTTCGGTTAAACCTCATACTAAATTTGAAGCTCAAGTATATGTTTTATCAAAAGAAGAAGGGGGAAGACATACAGCGTTCTTCTCAAACTATCGACCTCAATTTTATTTCCGTACCACCGATGTAACTGGTGTTATTGACTTAAAAGAAGATGTAGAAATGGTTATGCCTGGCGATAATACAGAAATGACTGTAGAATTAATTCACCCAATCGCAATCGAAGAGGGAACTAAGTTTTCAATTCGTGAGGGTGGAAGAACAGTTGGAGCTGGTTCAGTAATTAAAATTATTGAATAATTAGCAATTAATAATAACACCTCTAAATTGATAGGGGTGTTTTTTTTGTCAAAAAATAAGTTATAATAGCTTTAAAGAAAGAGGAAAATGAAATGATTGATACTCATGCCCACATTAATATCGCCCCTTTGTACGAAAATGTTGAAGATATTATTAATAAAGCAACTTTAGCAGGGGTTAATAAAATTATCGCGATTGGAATTAACAATAAAACCAATTTACGAGCTCTTAAATTAGCAGAACATTACCCTCAAGTTTACGCAACCGTCGGCTATCATCCTAGCGAAATAGCAGATAAACTAGATTTTATAACACTTGAAAAACAACTTAATCATCCTAAAGTAGTGGGCTTAGGAGAAATCGGTCTTGATTTATATTGGCAGAAAGATAATTTAGTAAAACAACAAGAAGTTTTCTTAAAACAAATTGAGTTAGCGATTAAAACAAAAATGCCAGTCGTCATTCATTCAAGAAACTCAGCGGATCTAATTTATCAATTAATTAAAACTAAAAAACATTTAAAAGGTGTGATGCATTGTTATAGTGAACACGAAGAATTAAGTGAAAAGTTTATCGAATTAGGTTTTTATTTAGGAATCGGTGGTATTATTACTTTTAAAAATGATCAAATAGTTAAAAACATCGCTTTAAAAACCCCTTTAAAAAGGTTACTTATTGAAACAGATTCCCCTTATTTAGCTCCTACTCCTTATAGAGGGAAAACAAATGAGCCTAAAAACGTTGTTTATGTTTTAAAAGCATTAGCTAATTTAAAGAAGATAAGCGAAGCCGATTTAATTAAAATTACGAGTGATAATGCAAAAATGCTTTTTTCAAAAATAAAATAACAATAATTATGATAAAATGGTTTTAGGTGATAAAAGTGTTGTTTAAATCAATTTTACTAAAAATAGAAACTGGGCAAGCGTTAACAGAAAAACAAGAAAAAGAATTAGCGAAAAAATTAGGTATTCAAAAATCATACTTAAAAATAACGGGAGATATATTTTTAATTTTTTTAGCTATTTTAGCACTTGTAGCAGCTATTTTTGGTGAATTAGAACTGCCTTTTAAAATAATGCTTTACATTATTGCAGTACTACTTGTAATTTTAATTATTTATTTAAGTGTTTTTCCTCAAAGGAGAAAGATTATTAAATATTTAGCTAGTGTTGATACATTTTATAAGTTTGCTTTTAAAGAGTTTAGCAATTTTGATTTATATTATATTGGCCAACATAAAAACCCTCATGTGAAAATCTTGCGTAGTAAAAAAATCTATTTATTAACAGATGGTTATTATTATGTTTTCGTAGAAGATTATTTTAAAAATACCCCTTATAAAATGCCTTTTTACCTTGCTGGAAATGAACCTGTTTATTTAAGAACTATCGATGAAAGTTCACTTCATAATCAAATTATGATTATTAATTTAAAGGAGATTGAAAGCTTTCAATTAACTAGTTCTGATTTTAAGAAAACCAATGTAAAAATAAATAAAAAATATCAAGTTTACTTTGATTATTTCTTCGATCAAAACAAATATATGAATGAAAAAGCCTTTACAATTCTAACTATGAAAAACGGTCTTACAATGCGATTATCTTATACTGTTTACGAAGCTTTTAAAAAACATATGCCTCATAAGGAGAAGCAATGAAAGCGAAAGAGGTTTTAGCGCTTTTATTAGAAGATAACCTTCAAATTGCTTTTTTAGAGTCGATGACTGGGGGGAAACTCATTAGTGAATTAGTTAAACATCCTGGTGCTTCAAAAGTTTGTCAATTAGGTTTGGTTTTGTATTCTAATGAAATGAAAGAAAAATTTACTTCGATAACGAGAGCTGAAATTGTTGAATTTGGAGTAGTTAGTAAAGAAATAGCACTTTTGTTGGCTACTAATGCTAAACGATTAGGTCGTTCAGACATCGGAGTTGGTGTTACTGGTAGTGCTGGCCCCACCGCAGAAAAAGGATCTTTCGTCGGTGAGGTTTGGATTGGGATAGTTTTTTTATCAAAACAGTATTTTTTTCAATTAAAATTAGGAGATTATTCTCGCGAATTAATTATTGAAAAAACAGTTGTAGCTATTTATGATTTTTTATTGGAATTATTAACAAACTATAATAACAGCAAAATTTAATTATCTCAAAATAGTTTAAAAAACTATTATTAAAAACAAGATTAGAACCCTTTAAAGTTATTTTTAATAAAAATTATTTGATAATTATAGTCTTAAAATTAGCTTTTTAAAGCGCACCTAAAAATTGTTGTATATAGGTTTCTGATATGTTATAATAAGCAAGCATGGTTAATGGCATCATCCTTGTCATAAAGTGACCGTAAAGACCATAAGGAGGTAAAAAGATGAAAAAATACGAAATAATGTATATTATTAAGCCAAATTTAGAAAGTGAGCAGATCAAACAAATTATCGATCGACTTACACAAATTCTTCTCGACCAAAAAGCAGAAATTATTGAATATAAAGAGATTGGTTTGAAAGAATTGGCTTATGAAATAGAACATTTTAATCGAGGCTATTATGTTTGGCAAAATATCGTCGCGAGTAATGAAGCAATTGACGAATTTAATCGAGTTGTTAGAATTATTGAAGACGTCTTAAGATTTATCGTCGTTAAAGACGAAAGATAAGGAGAATTAAATGAACAGAGTAGTATTAGTAGGAAGAATAACAAGAGACCCTGAGCTTAGATACACTCAATCTAATATCGCTGTAGTTTCTTTTACAATAGCGATTAATAGGCAGTTTTTAAATGCTCAAGGTGAACAAGAAGCAGATTTTATTAATTGTGTTGTTTGGCGTAAACAAGCAGAAAATTTAGCTAAATTTGTTAGAAAAGGCGCTCAATTGGGCGTTGATGGCAGACTACAATCAAGAACTTATCAAACTCAAACTGGTGAAACACGATACGTTACCGAAGTTGTAGCGGATAGCATCCAGTTTTTAGAACCTAAAGGGCAAACATCAACTGAATATCAGCCAGAAGTAGAAGAAAATCCTTTTGATGATGAAAATATTGATGTTGCATCTGATGATGATTTACCATTTTAAAGAAAGGAATTAATTATGCAACAAAGAAGATTCACACGAAGAAGAAAAGTATGTTATTTCACTCAAAATAAAGTTACTTACATTGATTTTAAAGATGTTGATTTATTAAAACGATTCATTTCCGATCGCGGAAAGATCTTACCAAGAAGAGTAACGGGAACTTCAGCTAAATGGCAACGTCGTTTGGCTGTAGCGATAAAAAGAGCTAGACACATGGCTTTACTTCCTTTCGTAAAAGAATAAAAAGAAGATAAAAATGATTGGATAAAAACAATCATTTTTTTATCAAGTAAAGAGCTATTTTTTAGCTTTTAAAAGTTTTTAAAAAGCTTTTTCTCGTGATATAATAATTAATAGTAGGGTGATTAGATGAAAAGAATTTTAGTCTTTGTAATATCATTGATATTATTTGTCTTAGTACTAGTGTATGGGATTTTAAATAAATTCTTTATTGATGGGAGAGCTAATGCTTATTTTTTTGTGTTTGCTTTTTTGTTTGCTTTAAATGTCGCTGTTGTTTCTTTTATAATCAATTATCAAAGGACTTTGAAAATGAGACGTTTAGAAAAAAGATTAACGGCTTGGAGTAGTTTGTCCTATCATGTTAATAAAATTGGTGATGAAGCTTTTAATGAGCTTCCTTTAGGGATAATCATCTATGAAAAGGAGACCTTATATGTTCATTGGCATAATAAATTTGCAGAAACTGTCTTTTTAGAAAAACAATTAGAAAACGCAAGATTGGCCGACTTAAGTTCTGAATTAGTAGAACTTGTTTATGATGACAAAAAGGTTTTAACAATTACTATTGATAAGAAAGAATATGATTTAATCCATAATGATAAAAACCAAGTTATTTATATGTTTGATGTGAGCGAAAGAGAAAAAATTAAACGGCAATATCAAAACCAATTAACAGCATTAGGAATTATTTATTTAGATAATGTTGAAGAGTCTTTACAAAATTATGACATTTATGAAAAAAGCAATATTAAAGGTGAATATTTAGGTGTTATTACTGATTGGGTTAGTGAACACAAAGGTTATTTAAAGTTTTATACCGAAGATAGAATGATGGTAATATTTTCTTATCAAGAGTTAAAAAATGCAATTGCAGATAAATTTGATGTTTTAAATAAAATTAGAGAGATTTCTACTAAGCACCGAATTAGAATTAGCGCCTCTATCGGGATTAGTTGTTATGACACTAATTATGAAGAATTAGGCACTTTAGCTCAAAATGCCATTGAACTAGCTGAAAAAAGAGGGGGCGATCAAGTTGTTGTTAATGTTCAGCATGAAAAGATTGCCTATTTTGGAGGTAAAAGCAATGCTTCTGAAAAGAGTAGTAGAGTTCAAGTTAGAATTCAATCGCAAAATTTTAAAGAGTTAATCGAAGCCGCTAAGAATGTTATCGTTATGGCTCATAAAAATGCTGATATTGATGCCTTTGGAGCGATGATTGGTATTTATAAAATGGCTTTGTTTAGTAAAGTTGATGCTTTTGTTGTGGTTGATGAGACGGAAATAGATGAAACGGTTATGAAAATTGTGAAAGATTTTAAAGCTGAAAAGTTACCAATTGTTAATGCTTTTGTGGATATTAAGAGTGCCTTAGGAAAAATATCTGCGGAAACTTTATTAGTTATTGTTGATACGCAGTCACCTAGCATTGTTGCTTCTGAAGAATTATATCAAAAAGCTAGTAAGGTCGCTAACATTGATCATCATCGTCAAAGTGAAGAATCTTTTAAAGCACAATTTAATTATGTTGAGCCTTATGCCTCTAGTAGTGTTGAGTTGATTGCAGAAATGATGGAATTTTATGCTAGCGACATCGAGTTAACGCCATTAGAAGCCTCGGCGATGTATGGTGGTATTTTAGTGGATACTAACGATTTTACGTATCGAACAGGTTCCCGCACTTTTGGTGCAGCGAGTTATTTAAAAGAGTATGAAGCATCTAGTGCAAAAGTAAAAGAATGGTTAAGAGAAGACAAAGAGAGAATGCTTTTAACAAATGAATTGGTTAGTAAAGTAATTAGCCCGGTTAAAGGTTCTGGAGTTGTTATTGATCGTAGTAATATTATTAGAGATCGAACACTCTTAGCTCAAGTTAGTGAAAGACTTTTAGATATTAAAGGTGTTAATGCTTCTTTTACAATAGCCCGAGTTAGTGAAGATGCAATTGGAATTAGTGCTCGTAGTTATGACCATATTAATGTTCAACTCATTATGGAAGAGATGGGTGGTGGCGGACATTTAAACAGTGCCGCGACGCAAGTAAAAGAAAAGTCAATTGATCAGGTTTATAGTGATCTTAAAAATATTTTAATGCGAGAATTAGATGAAAGTGGGGAAATTATGAAAGTTATTTTATTGGAAGATATTAAAGGAAAAGGAAAAAAGGATGAAATTATTGATGTCCCTAATGGTTATGGTAATTATTTAATAAAAGCTAATAAAGGGATTTTAGCAACCGCAGAGGAAATTGAAAAGATAGAGGCTCAAAAGGAATTATTAATTGTCCAAGAAAGAGAGCATTTGCTGTTGATGAAGAAACTGAAAAAAGAAATTGAGTCTAAAACAGTCGATGTTTTTATCAATTTAGGTCAAGATGGAAAACTTTTTGGTAGCGTGACGACTAAACAAATAACAGATGCATTTAGAGAACAACATGGAATCGAATTTGATCGTAAAAAACTTGAGTTAACAAGTGAAATTAATTCTATTGGCATTTATACCGCTACTGTAACTTTAGCGAGAGATGTAAAAGCCCAATTTGAGATTAATGTTTTAGAAAAACAGGTATAATATGAACGAAGCAAAAATAATGCCCCATAATTTGGATGCGGAAAAATCAGTTTTAGGTGCTTGTTTTTTAGATACCAGAGTTGTGGCGACTGTCAGAGACAAATTAGAACTCAATGATTTTTATGATATCAAACATAAAAACATTTATAAAGCACTAATTTTATTACTTGATGAAGATCAAAAAATTGACTTTACTACTGTTTCAGTTAAGTTAGCTTCTTTAAATGTGATGAAGCAAGTAGGTGTTGATTATTTATCTCATGTTGTCGATTTTACGCCCACCATTACACATTTAGATGCTTATATTGAAGTTGTTAAAGAGTACTCCTTAAAAAGAGCGATGATTGAAGTAACAGCTAAAATTCACCAAGATGGCTTTAACCCTACTATTTCAACTATTGATTACGTTGATTATGCAGAAGAGTTAATTTTAAAATTAATTAGGAGAAGAAGAGCTGGAGAATTTTTAAATATTCAAGAAATTTTAGTAGAAGTAAGAAAAAAAGCTGAAATAAGAAGATCTGAAACCGATGTTACTGGAGTAGATACTGGCTTTGGTAAATTGAATTTTTTAACATCAGGTTTTCAAAATGAAGAATTAATTATTCTGGCAGCGAGACCAGGGGTTGGGAAAAGTGCTTTCGCGATGAACTTGGCTTTACAAATTTGTAAAAACAATAAAGATGGAAAAGCAGGAGTAGCGATTTTCTCTTTAGAAATGTCAAATGAACAGCTTGTTAGTAGAATGCTTTCTGCTGAAAGTATGGTTGATAATAGATTGATTAAAATTGGCAGATTAACGCCCAATGACTGGCATGATATTAATGCTGCATCGGCAGCCTTAAACAATTATAAACTTTATTTTGATGATACCGCGACAGTTAAAGTTAATGATATTAGAGCTAAATGTCGAAAGTTAAAACAGGAAGGTAATTTAGATTTTGTTATTATTGACTATTTACAATTGATTACTGAAAGTAAACCCGGTGTTAACAGACAAGAGAATGTTGCTGAAATATCGAGGGGATTAAAATTGATGGCTCGCGAATTGGAGATACCAGTTTTAGCTTTATCGCAGCTTTCAAGAGATATTGAAAAAAGAGGAGAAAAAATTCCGGTGTTGGCTGACCTCAGAGAATCAGGAGCGATTGAGCAAGATGCTGATATCGTGATGTTTATGTATGAGGTTCCTGATTTAGAAGATATTATTGAAGTTAGTATTGCTAAAAACAGACAAGGTCAAACAGGAAGATTTAAACTTAAATTTCAAAAAAGTCAATCAAAATTTAACAGTGTTACAGAAAGAGATGATGATTAATAAAAAAAGTTGCCGTTTGAAGGCAACTTTTTAATTATGCTTAATTTTTATTTAAGCCATTCTCTTAACATCCAAATATGTTTTTGGAAATCGGCGCGAACAGTGGTCATTAAATCTGCTGTAACATCATCTTCTATTGCTTCAGCAGCATCTAAAACAGCTTTAAATCTTTCGTCTAAATATCTGTAATCGCTTAAAACGTTTTCAACCATTTCTACAGTTGTTTCTTTTCCTGTCGCTTCTTTAATAGTCGCTAAAGCTAAAGATTCTTTGATGGTTGCGACTGGTTTCATTTCTAACATTAACATTCTTTCTGCAACTTCATCATAAACGTTTGTAATTTCTACATACATGTCATCTAATAATTCATGTAAACGGTAAAATTGATTTCCTTTTACGAACCAATGATAATTATGTAGTTTCACATAGAAAACAATTAAATTTGCTACTTGTTCGTTCATTAATTTTTCTAATTTCATTACTTTTCCTCCTTTCCAACTTAATTTATTATAACATAGAGTATAAATAAGAAGAAAGATTATGCTTATTAGTTATAGTCATTTTTAATGGAATATTTTCCTGAGACGTGATAAAATAAGAGCGGTCGAGAGGTGAATGATGTTTAAAAGACTAGAATTAATGGAAAAACGTTATCAAGAAATAAATAAGACTTTAATTGAGCCAGAAATTATTAACAATATCAAAAAAATGACGGAGTTGTTAAAAGAACAAAAAGGTTTAGAGAAGGCTGTTTTTTGTTTTCGAGAATATCAAGAACTTATAGAGCAAGTAGCAGATTTAGATTCTCTTTTAAAAGATAGCGATGAAGATCTTAAAGAAATGGCAGAATTAGAAAAAGTAGAGTTATTAGAACGAAAAGAAGCACTTATTGAAGAATTGAAAATATTGTTATTGCCGAAAGATCCCGATGATGATAAAAACGTTGTTGTTGAAATTAAGGGGGCGGCAGGTGGCGATGAAGCTAACATTTTTGCTGGAGATTTATATCGGATGTATGCAAAGTATGCTGAAGAAAAAAAATGGAAAATCGAAATTTTAAATACAATGCATGGGGCGATGGGCGGTTTTACTTCAATTGAATTTATTATTAGCGGCGATAATGTTTATTCCACTTTAAAGCATGAAGCTGGAGTTCACCGGGTCCAAAGAGTGCCAGAAACCGAATCTCAAGGAAGAGTTCATACATCTACAGCGACGGTTTTAGTAATGCCTGAAGCAGAAGAACTAGAAGTTGACGTTGCTTGGAACGATATTAAATTTGATACTTTTTTCTCAAGTGGACCAGGAGGTCAATCGGTAAATACTACTCATTCTGCAGTGAGATTAACACATTTGCCGACGGGAATTGTTGTTAGTTGTCAAGAAGGTAAAAGTCAACATGAAAATAGGGATAAAGCTTTTCGTCTTTTAGTGACGCGAGTTTATGATAAATTTAAACAAGAACAACTCCAAAAAGAAGGAGAAAAAAGACAATCACTAGTAGGAAGAGGATTTAGAGCAGAAAAAATAAGAACTTATAATTATCCTCAAAATAGGGTTACCGATCACCGTATTAATTTAACCATTCAAAGATTAGATCAAATAATGGAAGGGAAATTAGATCTTATTTTAGAGCCTTTATTAAATGAAATTCAGAGTGAAAAGCTAAAACAAGGCTCGTAAAATGGAATACTTTAAGTTATTATCAAGTGGAGAAAAGTTATTAAGAGATAATAATGTTGATGTTAGTTTAGCTAAATTTATTTTAATGGAAAGCAGTCTTCTAAGTCCTGATGTCTTTTATCAAAATTTAAAAGAAAAAGCACCTAAAAAAGTTAAAAAAAAATATTATAAATATTTAAACTTAATAATTAATAAAAATAAACCTCCCCAATATCTTTTCAAGAAAGCTTATTTTTATGGAGCCTCTTTTAAAGTGAATAAAAATGTTTTAATTCCTCGTCCAGAAAGCGAAGGATTAATAGAAATAGTGAATAAAGAAGTGGCTAAAAATACTGAAAATCTCAAAGTTATTGATGTTGGTACAGGTTCCGGTTGCCTTGCAATTACTATTAATAAACAACATCCGGAACTTGATGTTTATGCTCTTGACATTAGTAGAAAAGCGCTTAAGGTTGCTAAATACAACAACAAGCTTCATAAGACGAATGTTAAGTTTATTAAAAGCGATTTGTTTAAAAACATAAAAAACATCAAGTTTGATATTATTGTTGCGAACTTACCTTATATAGCTAACGATGAAAAACTTATGGAGATGGTAAAACAAGAACCTAAGAGAGCTTTAATGGCTGGTGATTTAGGGCTTACTACTTATCAAAACTTCTTTCAAGAAGTCTTTAATTATTTAAAGGATGATGGTGTAATCGCTATCGAACACGGCTATCTCCAAAAGGAATTTTTAGAAGAAATAATATTGAGTTATCGAAAGAATGCAGAAATTACTGCTTTAAAAGATTTAGCGAAAAAAGATCGCTATTTAATAATTAGGTGATTTAATGATGAAAATCAAAACAATTGAAAAAGGTTACTTAAAACCGGGAAATGTTGTTATATTTCCTACTGATACAGTTTATGGGCTTGGTTGTTTAATAAACGATCAAGAAGCGATCGATAAAATTTATCAAATTAAAGCGAGAACCAATAGAAAAGAATTGGCTATTTTATGTGGTAATTTAGAAGCGGTAAAAGAAATTGCTGTTTTGAATGAAAAAGCTTTAAAATTGGCGAATGCTTTTTGGCCTGGTGCTTTGACGATGATTCTTCCTTCTAGTTTAAATTATTTTAAGCAAAGTAATAAAAAAACAGTTGGCGTTAGAATTCCGAATCATCAATTTGCGCTTTCACTAATTGAAAAAAATGGTCCTCTGAAAACTACCTCTGTAAATAAATCAGGTGAAGCTCCTCTTGCTAATTTGAAAACGATAAAAAAGGAATTTAAAGAAGTTGTTGATTTTATTTATCAAACAAATGAGAAAGAAATTTTAAATCGCGCTTCAACTACGATAGATTTGACGAGAGATGAAATTGTTTTTTTAAGAGAAGGAACTCTCAGTAAACAAGTAATTATGGCGACTTTAGAAGGTGAAAAATAAGATGGAATTAAGAAATGTGGCTATTGTCGCTCACGTCGACCATGGGAAAACAACTTTGGTTGATGCTCTTTTAAAAGAAACAACAAAAAGCAGCAAACAACTTGCTAGCAGAGCGATGGATCAATTAGAGTTAGAAAAAGAGCGAGGCATTACTATTTTAGCTAAAAACACAGCTATTTTTTATGAAGGAGTTAAAATCAATATCTTAGATACACCAGGGCATCATGATTTTGGTGGCGAGGTGGAAAGAATTATTAGTATGGTTGATGCTGTTTGCTTGGTTGTTGATGCTTTTGAAGGAGTTATGCCTCAAACAAAGTTTGTTTTAGAAAAGGCTCTTTTGGAAAACTTACAAATTATCGTTGTAATTAACAAAATGGATCGACCTATAATCAGGCCAAAAGAAGTTTTGGATGAGATATATCAACTATTTATTGATTTAAAGGCTAGCGCTAAACAATTGGATTTTCCAATTGTTTATACTTCTGCAAGTGAACAGGTTGCTTCCTTGAATAGTGATTTAAAAAACGCTGATAATATGGTGCCTTTATTAAAGGTGATTGTTGATTATGTGGAACCTCCTAAAACAGTGCTTGGTTCCTTGCAATTTCAGCCAACTATTTTAGATTACAATGATTATGTTGGAAGAATAGGGATTGGTAAAGTGATGCGAGGAAAACTCGAGTTAAATCAATTAGTGTCGGTACAAAGAAAATCTGAAATTATTGATTTTAGAATTCTTAAAATTTTTTCTTTTGATGGTTTAAAACGAATTGAATTAAAAGAGGCTAATCAAGGTGATATCGTAGCGATTGCCGGACTTGCTGATTTAACAGTAGGAGAAACAGTCAATGATTATCACTTAATCGACAAACTACCAGAAATAACGATTGAAAAACCACGAGTAGAAATGACTTTTAGTGTTAATACTTCTTTTTTAGCGGGTTTAGAAGGGAAGTACGTTACTAGTAAAAATATTAGCGAGAGATTGTTTAAAGAAAGTCAAAAAGATGTTAGTTTATTAGTAGAGAAACTCAGCAATGATAGTTGGTTAGTAAAAGGAAGAGGAGAACTGCATTTAAGTATTTTAATAGAGACTATGAAAAGAGAAGGTTATGAATTTATTGTCTCAAAACCTCAAGTTATTTTAAAGGAAGAAGAAGGAGTAATTAAAGAACCATATGAGCTTTTAGTTGTTCATATTCCAACGTTCTCTTTAGGTAATGTGATGGAATTGTTTTTAAATAGAAATGGAATTTTAATGGTGACGGAAAATATTAATAATAATTTAAAACTTAATTTTGAAATTCCTGCGAAAAGTTTAATTGGGCTCAAAAGTACTTTCCTTTCCATTACTAATGGCGAAGGATTAATGAATCATGCTTTTTTAGAATACCGTCCCCAAACCAAAACTGCTATTAATAGAAATAGTGGCTCTCTAATTGCTAATAATAGTGGTTATGCAACAAGTTATGCTTTAAGTCGTTTAGAAGAACGTGGCGTTATCTTTATTAGTCCTAAAACAAAAGTATATCCAGAAATGATTATTGGCGAAAGAAATAAAAGTGGCGATCTTTATGTTAACGTTACTCAAGAAAAACAATTGACTAATGTTAGAAGTGCTACAAAAGAAAAAACAATTGTCTTAAAAAAACAACGTCAAATGAGCTTAGAGATGTGTTTAAGTTTTATTAAAGATGATGAGGTTGTCGAAGTTACACCTCAAAATGTTAGGATGTATAAAAAGAGTTAAATAAAAGTCTTTAAAATATGATATAATCGTAAAAAGGAGATGATGTTCAATGATAGTTATCGCGTCCGATCACGCTGCTTATCCCTTAAAAGTGAGTTTGTTAAAATACTTTGATAAAAATAAAATTAATTATCTTGATTTGGGTACAAATTCATTAGAGTCAGTCGATTATCCAGACTATGGTATTAAGCTGGGAAAAGCTGTTATGAGCGGAAAATATGAATATGGTATTGCGATGTGTGGTACTGGTATAGGTATTTCAATCGCTGCTAATAAAGTTAAAGGAGTTAGAGCTGCTTTAGTAACTAATGAAAAAACTGCTGCGCTCGCAAAAGAACATAATAATGCTAATGTAATTGCTTTTGGCGGAAGAACGACAACTTTAAAAGAAGCAATTAAAATCATTAAGGCTTTTAATAAAGCAAAATACGATCCAAGGCATCAAAAAAGAATTGATAAAATTACAAACTACGAGGCTGAAAAATGAGTAAATTAACAGTTGTAAGACATCCTTTAATTGATCATAAAATGGCGATTATAAGAGATAAAAAAACTAATACTAAAGATTTTAGAGAAGCAATTAGTGAGATTGGGATGCTCATTACTTATGAAATTTCTCGAGATTTTAAAACAAAAGAAAAGACGATTGAAACACCCCTTATTAAAACAACTGTAAATGTTCTTAAAAACAACATTGTCATCGTCCCTATTTTAAGAGCAGGGATGGGGATGGTTGATGGAATTCATCGGATTATCCCTCAAGCAAAGATTGGACATTTAGGTTTATATCGCGATCAGAAAACTTTAGAACCGCATGTTTATTTTAATAAATTGCCTTTAAATATTAGTTCCGCAACCGTGCTTCTGGTCGATCCAATGTTAGCTACTGGTGGTACTGTTAGTGCTGCGATTACAATTTTAAAAGAAGCAGGTGTGAGAGATATTCGCTATGTTGGCGTTGTTGGTTGTCCAGAAGGTGTTAAAAAACTTAAAACAACTCATCCCGACGTTGATATTTATTTAGCAGCGTTAGATGAAAAATTAGATGAAAATAGTTATATTGTTCCTGGCTTAGGTGATTGCGGGGACCGCATGTTTGGAACGAAATAATGAATCATTATTTGTATTTTGGTGGTTTTTTAATTGGTTTCATTTGGACTTTTAGAAGTCTGCTTGGTAGTGATCTAGAAAAAGCCTTTAAACAAAACAAAGTTTGGGAAATAAGAAGTATTTACACTTTGATTTCGTTATTATTAGGCCACGTAATTGGTTCTTTAATTGAAAGGATCTACTTAATGTTTAGTGGTCTATTTTAACAATCGCGGTTTTAATTTTTTCAATAGTAATGTCGTTTGGAAAAGTAGTTAATAAATCTTCGCTAGAACCTGAGGTAAAATAAAGTTCTAGAGTAATATCCTCTAAAAAAGTTTCTTTAATAATAATAGCTTGTTCGCCCAAATAATATTTTAAAGAATCATATAAAGGGTATGGCAGTGTTATTTTAAAAATATCTTTAAAAGCTTCCTTGTAAAAAGAAGCTTTTTTTAAAGCACTTAGACAAGCACTTTGATATGCTCTTATTAAACCACCTTTTCCTAATAAAATTCCTCCAAAAAACCTCGTTACTACACATAATACATCTGTCATATTGTATTGCTTTAAGGCTTCAAGAATGGGTATTCCAGCTGTTCCTTTGGGTTCGCCATCATCGTTAGATCTTTGGATAAGTTGATCATCTAGCAAATAGGCATAACAATGATGGGCAGCGTGAAAATGATTCTTTTTAATCTCTCTTAAATGGTTGTTGATTTCTTCAATTGTCTGTACCGGAATTAAAAAGGTGAGAAACCTCGACTTTTTAATTATTAATTCGGTTGTAATCGTTTCTTTTAAGTGATTCATCTTAACCTCTAAAGTTATTATATCATGTCTTTTTACTTAGCAGTGAACACTTTCTTGCTCATAAGATATTTATCTTATGATATAATTAATAAGGTGGTTAATTTGAATTCAGTGAAAAATGCATTATATGTAGTAAATAAATTAATAAGAAATGGTTATCAAGCCTACTTTGTTGGTGGTTGTGTGAGAGATTATCTTTTAAAACTTCCTAGCAATGATATTGATATTACCACCTCGGCAACTCCATATGAAGTTATGAGGCTCTTTAAAGCAAAATTAACTGGTGAAAAATATGGAACTGTTACAATCTTAGATGAAAGAGTTAATATTGAAGTTACTACTTTTAGAACTGAAGAAGGTTATCATGATTTTCGTCGTCCAGATAAAGTTGTTTTTACTACTGATGTTAAAGAGGATGTTACGAGAAGAGATTTTACGATCAATGCTTTATTAATGGATGAGAAAATGACCGTTTATGATTATGTTGGTGGTCGTGATGACTTAAACAAGGGTTTAATTAATGCTGTTGGTGATCCAAAAGAAAGATTTAAAGAGGATAGTTTACGGTTATTAAGAGCGGTCTATTTTCAAGCAAAGCTAGGATTTAAAATTGGCGAAGAAACGTTTATTAATATGAAAGAGAATGCCTCTTTAATTACTCATCTTCCTAATGAAAGAGTCTTAGACGAACTATTTAAAATTTTATCTCATGAACATCAATTAATGGCTTTAAAAACTTTAAAAGAAACAAATTTAAATAATTATTTGCCGGGCTTAAAAAAGGGAATAGATTATATTGTATCAAATATTACTTTTCCACTTTTTATTGATGCCTTTTTCGCCCTTTCATTTACGCTAAATAAAACAGTTCCGAGGGCGTGGAAGTTTAGTAATTTCCACTTCAATAAATATCAAAAAACAGTTGAGTTAGCTCTTAAAAATACAATTATTGATGAACTAGTTATTTATCAATATGGATTAGAAATATCATTATTAGCTAATAAAGTTTTGTTTATTCTTAAAAAACAAGATAATGAAAAAAGAAAGATTGAAGCACTCTTTCACAACTTAAAAATAAAGAGTGTTACCGATTTGGAAATTAAAGGAAGTGACATTTTAGCACTGACTTCTAAAAAGCAAGGTGCTTGGCTAAAAAAATTATTAGCTGAATTGGTTGAGTTAGTTATTTTAAATAAAATCGCCAATAATAAAGATGATTTACTTAACTATGCGAGGGAGAAATTAAATGAAGAATGATTTTTACTCTTACTTGGATGGTTTTAATTTAATTACTATTATTTTACCTAACAAGCTTGTTAGCAACAACAAAAGTTTTAACTTAAAAGCTCTAGATTATAGTATTCCATTAACGATTATTAAAATTGAAGCACTTTTTAAAGAAACTAAGTACAGTTGTGAAATTAATGAAACTATTAGTTTAAATGAATTGTATAATATTGTTGATGAAAGCAACAATATTTCTCATTTAAGAGTTGGTAAAATAGTAAGAACTGAGATGTTTGATTTGATGTTTGCTTATGATGAACTCGACTTGGGCTGTAATTATAAGTCGGAAAAGACGGTTTTTAAGTTGTGGAGTCCGGTTGCCAAAGAAATTGAACTAGAGTTAATTTCAAAGGATGGGAAAAAAGAATTTATCGACTTAAAATATAACGGTAGTGGGCTTTGGGAGTTAAAAGTTAATGCCGATTTAGAAGGCTATCGCTATCGTTATCGGGTGAGAATTAATGAGCACTTTAAAACTATTACTGATCCTTATGGAATTAGTAGTAACGCTAATGGTGAATATAATTATATTATCGATAAAAATAAATTGAAAGCTTTTAAAAATCCCAAACCACATTTTAGTGGACGCGCTGTCGATGCAGTAATTTATGAAGCCTCAATTAGAGATTTAACAACCTCAACTTCATCGCGCGCAATCAAGAAGGGAAAGTTTAGTGGGTTGCTAGAAAACAATCCTGGAGAAGGTTTAGATTATATTGAAGATTTAGGAATTACTCATTTACAATTGATGCCAATTTTTGATTTTGAAGGGGTCGATGAATTAAATCCGTTAAAGAAATATAATTGGGGATATAACCCCAGTCAATACAATGTCGTTGAAGGCTCATATAGCGATAATCCTGATGACCCTTATTTAAGAATTAATGAGTTGAGGGAGTTGGTTGACGTCTTGCATGGCAAAAATATTAGAGTCGCGATGGATGTGGTTTATAATCATGTTTATAAGATGGAAACATTTCCATTTGATAGTTTAGTGCCAGGTTATTTTTATCGTTATGATGAAGAAGGAATTAAAACTGCTGCGTCCGGATGTGGCAATGATTTAGCAACCGAAAGAAAAATGGTTCATAATTTTATTATTCAATCACTAACTTATTGGTTAGAAACCTTTCAAATATCAGCGTTGCGGTTTGATTTGATGGGTCTTCACGATTTAGAGTTGATGAATAAAGTGGAAATTATTACTAAAAGAATTGATGAAAAAGCTTTTATTTATGGTGAAGGTTGGAATATAGGAACAATTTTACCAACTAAATTAAGAGCTAATATGGAGAATGCTGCCTTGTTGCCGAACATTGCTTTTTTCAATGATGTCTTTCGTGATAAAATTAAGGGAGGAACTTTTTCCTTGGAGAAGGGCTATAGTTTAGGGGGTAAAATAGCCAAAAGTGAACTTTACTATCTGTTTACTGGTAGTTCCTTAGACAATTATAAGTTTTTTAGTCCTAGTCAATCGATAAATTATCTGGAATGTCATGACAATCACACTTTTTATGATCGCGCAAAAATATTAACAAAAAATCTCAGCGAAAAAGAAATTAAAGATTATGCTCGTCTAGGACTTAGTTTTACTATTTTAAGTCAAGGTATCCCCTTTATTCATAGCGGTCAAGAGTTTTTAAGAACTAAAAAAGGAGTAGGAAATTCTTATCGTGATAGTGATGAAATAAATGCACTTAATTGGGATTTAAAAAATGAACATTTAGATTTAGTGGAAACAGTAAAAACATTAATTACAATTAGAAAAGACTATCGTGTTTTCAGGCTTTCCAGTAATGCACAAATTAAGACACAAATAAAAATTAACCATCAAAATAAAGCAAAAGAGTCAATAAATTTTATTTTAACGGACTTAACGAAAGTTTTTTCACTTTATTTTAAAAATGATTATCAAGAAGAATTGTTGGCTCCAGAAGGTAATTTTAAGTTATATTTTGATGGTGAGAAAAAAGTAAAAACAAACAGCAAAAACCTCGTTGTAAAAACACCAGGTTGTTATTTATTTATTAAGGAGAGATGAAAATGACGATTGTTGGCAAAGTAGAAAATATGAATGTTGGTAGTGATTATTTTAATTGTAACGTAGTATCAAACAAAGGAGAACGGCTTAATTTAAAATTGACTAAGGAACAAGCCAGCCTCATTAAGGTGGAGCAAGTCTATCATTTTAAGTATCAAACGATTACGATAAATGAGAAAGTTAATTATCAAGTCACAGAGTTTACCGATGTTTTAAATACTATTGATAATTTAGCTGAAGCGCAAGAAAGATTAGCCCCTTTTTATCAGTTTGCCCCGCTTGAAATGTCAAAGGTGGAGGCTGAAGTAGAAGGGTATTTAAATAAAATAACAAACCCAATTTTAATTAAGATTACCAAAAACCTCTATCAAAAATATAAAAAAGAATTTTATCTTTACCCAGCTGCAGTAAAATTTCACCACGCATATGTAGGTGGACTTGCTTATCATACTAAAACGATGTTAAAAATAGCAGAAAAACTATTAGAAGTGTATGATTTTATCAATCAAGATTTAGTTTATAGTGCGATTATTTTACATGATCTTTGTAAGACGAAGGAATTAACGAGTCTTGCTGGAGGCGAATATACTAAAGAAGGTCAATTGATTGGTCATTTAGTATTAATAAGTGGTGAAGTAATGATAGAAGCGAGCAAACATAATTTAGAAAAGAGCGAAGAGGTTTTACAACTTAACCACATTTTGCTTGCCCATCATGGTCTTCCTCATTTTGGAGCTGCTAAACGCCCGCAGACTGCTGAAGCTTTATTAGTATGGTATATTGATACTATAGATTCTAAATTTAGGGTGATTGAAGAATCGTTAAAAGAAGTAGCGGAAGGTGAGTTTACAAGTATCATTAACGTTGCTGATAAAATGAGATACTATAAACATAAAGTGAAGTAAAATAAGCAATAAAAAAGAGCGAATTCATTTGAACCGCTCTTTTTTTAAACATTTTTATTTAATTAAACTTTGTAAACCAATCTCCAAAGATTCTATAATAGTCAGGATAATTATCTTCATCGGCATAACTTAAGAATTGATCTTGGTTAATTTTTAAGATTTTTGCTAGTTTTTCTGTGTTTGTGGAACTACTATATTTAAAGTTTTCTTCCTTAATTAAATTATATAATAAGTGAAGTCGCATTTCTTTACTTTCATATTTAGTCATAACGGGGTCAACATAACTTGTTAAAGCCTTTTTAACACTGCTAGGAAGATCTTGTACACCATAATCGGTATCTTTTTGATGGAGATATATTTTTAATTGATTTAAAGAGATTGTTTCGTCTTCGCTATAAGCGTCATCGATAGTTTCAATTACTTTGTCATCTTCATCTTTAAGTTCGATATTTAAGTAATCGCCATCTTTATCATTTTCGCTTGTATATTTCGCGCTTTCTCCGACTTTTCCACCTAAAGCAACAATTAAGTGCCAACCAAAGCTTGTTTCTAAGACTGGTTTTTCAACTCCGTCATATTTAGTAGGACTATAATCAAGAAGTTGTTTTGGGAAAGCCTTATCGACATCATAATACTCTTCTTTTACTTCTTGATAGAAATCTACGATGCGGTTGTAAAAGAGTTCATCAAAGTTTTGTTCTCCAGGCCAATTAGTTTTATTGGTTTGTTCTCCTAAAGATTGATATTCGATTTGTAAACCTAAGTTTTTAAACTTTGCCCAATCTTTTTCAGGACCGCAAAGTTTGTTTTTAGCATCTTCATCATCGGGATCAACATAAACATCTTCACATTCAAAACGGGCACTATCATTATATAATTTAACAATATCTTTTAAGCCTTCTTCAAAGTTTTGATATTTAGAAGCCTTTTTGTGAATTAATTGCAGCAACTCGGTAATAGCTTCTTGATATTTTTCTTCAGTGTATTTAGTAGATTCGCTATCAGCTAAAGTAGCGAAGAAATCTTTTGGATCATCAGGATTTTCATCTTCATCCATATCGACTTTAATAATTAGATGACCAGTAGTTAATGAGAAGAAGTCTTCTAATAATTCATTAGAATAGAATAAAATATTTTCATAAAAATCTTCATAGTGAGCAAGATAATCCTCTAAATATAATTTTTCAATTTCAGAAGCGATATAAACCTTTTCCACGGCATCTTCAATACTATCAGCTTTAAAAGCTAATTTTAAGAATTTCTTTCTACCAATAGAAGCAGGGAAGCCACTTTGTGCGAGAGCATTATTGCTAAATTGAGTAATCATATTTTCGATGTTTTCTTTAAATTCTTTTCTTTGTTCAGCAGTTATCTCATCAATGTACTTACTAGATAGTAAAGCTTTTTTAACGGCTAAATCCATACTAATAGAAGGACCAAATTGATTTTCTAACAAGATGTAAAAATCATCAACTGTAATTTCGGTATCATCAACTTTAGCGATTAAATTATTATTGAACTTTTTCGCTAATTTATAGTTATCGTTACCTAAAAACAAATGAACATCACCATCATAAATAGTTACTTTAGCATCTTTTATTTTTTCACTAGCTTTACTGCTAATATAAGAAGAAGTTAATTTGTCATCAACTATTTTTTGATAATATTCTTCAGCATGAGCAGTTAAAATAGTTTCATCTTCATCTTCCCAAACTTGATATTTATCATCCTTAACTTGTTCTAGTAAATCGTCATTGTGGTCTTTTAATTTATATAAAAGATAGTAATATTTACCAAAACTACGAGCAGCAGTAGTAAAGCTGGTTTCCTCTTTTTTAGTTGATAAAGTGTTATATAAATAATTTCTCATCGCTGTTAGAGTGCTTTCGCTTTGACTATTGATAGGGAAATCATCATATCTCATTGTAAATAAGCCGTTTTCTTCATCTTCATCAGGATTTAAATAAACATATTCTTCGTTTTCTACAAAGTCTTCTAAGTCAACGTTTTCTAAATCTTCTAAGTTGATTTCGCGATAAGGATAAATATAATTATAGATTTCTAAAAAGAGATATAAAGCTTCACTTTTATCCAAACGTTTATCGATGTTTTCATCAATTGAATATTCATTAAAGTATTTTTGATGATCTAATTCAGAAAGATTACCATTATCATCTAATAAGTTTAATTTGTCTAAAACGCGATAAGCTTCTGCGTGTTTTTCTTCTTCTTCTTCAATAACTTCCACGCGTGGGTTAGGAATAATAAACCATCCGGTCCGATAAGTCTTAATATTAAAGTGTCTTAAAGTTTGATCAGCTTCATATTTGTTTTGAAAACGAATAGAGACAAAACTTAAAGGATATCTTTTTTGAACATTATTTTTAAAGTAATTGCTAATATCTTCATCCTTATCGATATAAGCAGAACTATCTTCATCGTCTACCTCTTCTAAAAGTTTTTCTTCAGCATAATGTTTTTTAGCTAAGGAAACAACAAACTGTTCGAGGATGATTTCATCATGTTCTTTAAAATTAACAATATCAAAGTTTGCTTCATAAACGTCAACCCCTTTTAAGAAGGTAGCGTCACGATAGGTTTTTAGAATTTGCTTTAAGTCTTTTTCTTTAAGTTCTTTTAAGTCCTCAAGATCATCAGTACCAAAAACACCTTTATTAGCAAGTTTGACTAATTCATCATGGTAACTTTCTTTTTCTTGACCTGTGGCATTTTTAATATTATCTATTTCGGTTTTGAAAACAATTTTTTCAATTTCTTTATTTAAGATGTCTAAGCCACTAATACGCATTTCTTCGTATAATTCTTTTTCTGTGATTTTAAAATTATTACCTTCGGCATAAACTTGATCGGAAAGATTGCCAAAAGGTATTTTATCACTTTCTTTTTTACAAGAAGCCAGCCCAATAGTTACAACAACAATCAAAACTAATGCTAAACTCCTTTTTAATATCTTTATTTTACTCACTTTTTCACTCCTTAATATAAAATTACAGCATAAATAATATAACACAGATAGATATTCAATGCAATCATTATCGCACTATCTATCGGCTCTTTTAACTAACTATTCTTATCCTATTTATTATCTATTATCATAAACTTAGTAAAAGCGATAAAAAGTTAATGAGAAAAACAAGCCTCATTCTCTTTAAATCTTTTATTTCTTTTGATAATTTAAAAGTTGAAGGACGAGATTAAAAATTAAAATGAAAGGTAGAACCTTTCCGATAGTAGTCAATTGGTAGTCTTTAAGAGGAAAGTTTTTACTGACAATAAAGCTTTTATTTAAAAAAAGTAAAACAGCACCAGCAAGCATTAATATAACACTTAAGCCACTAACAGTGTTTTGAGCTAATAGTTTCGGTTTTAAATATTTTAAAAGTAAAATCAACAAATTTAAAACGATTAATAATAAAGGTAGAAAGTTCAAAAAACTAAAACCAATTATAGTCACTGTGATAGGACCGATAGCCTCGCTATAACCAAAAGCACTCTTTAAATAACTTATTGTAGATGAACTATAAACTAAAACATCCCCAACAAACCATAAAACAATAATAGCAATTAATAATAAAATTGATAATAAATTTAAAAGCTGATTTTTTTTCATCACCACTTTTAGCTTAATATGATAATTAAGCTTCCTCCTTTAAGTATTATACCACGAATACGGATACTAAAAATGATGTTTTTTAAATCTAACTATGCTATCATAATTTAGGTGGTTAAATGTTATTTTTAAATATCGGTTCTGGATCAAAAGGTAATGCAAGTTTTATTAATACTGGAGAAACTAATTTACTTATAGATGCTGGATTGAGTGTGAAAAGAATTAATAAAGCTTTAAAAAAAGTAAAAAAAGAAGTTGGAAATATTACAGATCTTATCATTACCCATGAGCATAGCGATCATGTTAATGGTTTTTTAACTCTTTTTAAAAATAATAACTTTAATCTTTATATGACTAAAGGGACAGCGGAAGCATTAAAGATAGTTGATTATCATGAAATAGTGGCCTTAAAAGATTTTCAAATTGGCAATTTAACTATTACACCATTACCTCTCTCTCACGATGCTAATGAGCCCATTGGTTTAGTAATTAAAGATTTTAAAGCAAGTATTTGTTATATTACCGATACTGGATATATTCCTTATCAAATTTTACCTTTACTGGAAAATCATCACTTATACTTTTTAGAAGCTAATCATGATCCTTTTACATTAACGACTTCTTCAAGGCCGTTATTTTTAAAAAACAGAATTGCTGGGGAAAAAGGTCATCTCTCTAACTATGATTCGGCGTATCAGTTTTCATTAATGGCAGGAACGAACACAAAACATCTCATCCACGCTCACATTAGTGAGGATTGCAACAATAATGATTTAATTAAAAAAGCTTTTCAAGAAGTACTAGATTCTAAAGCTGTAAACTATCAAGAAATAACTTTTTATTATGCTAAGCAAAATGAAAGTTTGGATGTGATTTACTTATGATTAAAATTATTGCCGTGGGGAAAATGAAAAAATACCACCAAGAATTAAAAAATTATTTAAAGCAAATTCCTCATAAAGTGGAATTAATAGAAGTTAAAGATGAACCAAAACAAGCATTAATAGTGAAAGAAGAAGAAAGAATTTTAAAACATCTTGGTAATTGTTATTTCATTTTACTTGATCAAAGCGGTATGGAGTTAACCAGTGAAGAATTTTCTTTAAAAATCAACAATTTAATAAACTTTAATAAAACGCTCACCTTCGTAATCGGTGGCTCCTTTGGGGTTACTGAAAAGATAAAAGCAAGAGCGGATGAAATAATTAGTTTTTCGAAATTGACGTTTCCTCACCAATTATTTCGTGTGATTTTTTTAGAGCAACTTTATCGAGCCTTTAAAATAGCAGCTCATCACCCTTACCATAAATGATGATTAAATATCTTATTTGGGATTTTAACGGCACTATTTTAGACGATTTAGATTTATCGATCGAGTTACTTAATAAAATCTTAAAAAAACAAAATAAACCAACAGTTAATAAAAAAAGGTATTTAGATATTTTTGGATTTCCTCTCAAGGAATATTATTTTAAGGCCGGCATTAGTTATGAAAAAGCGACTTTTGAGACAATCGCTCATAATTTTATTGTTGAATACCAACCTCAAAGTTTAAAACTAAGCCTACATAAAGGAGTAAAAACAACTTTAAAAAAGTTAAAAGATAGAGGGATTAAAAATATTTGTCTTTCCGCATCAGAAGAAAACAACCTTTTGGAGCAATTAACTCATTATCAAATTATAGACTATTTTGATGAGGTGATAGGCACTAACAATGTTTATGCTGTTGGAAAAGATCAATTAGGATTAGAGTATTTTAAAGAAAAGAAAATTAATCCTTTAGAAGTTCTTTATTTAGGTGATACTACTTATGATTATGAAGTGGGGTTAAAACTAGGAGTTAAAGTAGTGCTCTTTTCCAAGGGACATCATAGTAAAAAACGATTAATGGCGACTAGAGTACCATTAATTGATAAAATAAGTGATATAATTAAAATAATAGAAGGAGAAAATAAAAATGAAAAAGTTTTTTAAAGATTTTGGCAATTTTATCAAGCGTGGTAATGTTTTAGATTTGGCAGTAGGTATTATTATTGGCGGAGCCTTTAATAAAATCGTTTCAAGTTTAGTTAACGATATTTTAATGCCTATTATTAGTTTACCTTTCAATGGTGATTTAAATACAAAGTTTTTTGTTTTGAGAGGTGGTGCAGAATACATCTCTCATCCTGAAAGTGGCGTTTTAGAATTAGTAAAATCAACAGATGCCGTCTTGATGTTTTATGGAAGATTTATTCAAAGTGTAATTGATTTTTTAATTATTGGTTTTACTTTATTCGTAATTATTAGGACAGTAACTAAATTCAATGAAAAGCGCGAACAATTAGCTCAAGAGATTAAACAGAAAATAGCAAAAGGTGAAGACCTCTCCGAAGAAGAAGAGGAGCACATTGAGGAAGAAGAACCAGAAGTCAAAGAAGAAATATTATTACTAAGAGAAATAAGAGATAGTTTACAAAAGGAATAATAGAAAGAAAGGGGCTAAAAGTCCCTTTGCTTTTATTGTAAAGAGATAGTTAATGTGGTAATATTTAAGGTGATTTAGGGGTAAAATATGATAATTAAATTTGACAATCAAGAAACTCAAATAAAAGAGAAATTATTAAACTACTTAAGAAATGAAAAAGCTTTATTTAAGGAAATCGTTTTTCCTCAATACCAAGTAATTAATTTACTTTCTCGCGATGATAATTTAAAAGAAAATGTTAAAAGAAATTTTTCATCTTTAAAAATATTTAATAAAGATGGTTATCTTTTGGTAAGTAGAAAATTTCAAAATGAAGATACGGTTATTGAATTATCTGAGGGGTTAACTATTGGGGATTCTTTTCAAATTATTGCTGGGCCTTGTTCAGTAGAAGATGAAAAAACAATGGATACAATTGCAAAGACTCTTAAAAAACTTAATATTAAAGTTTTAAGAGGGGGCACTTATAAGCCTCGTACTTCCCCTTATGATTTCCAAGGCTTAGAGGAAGAAGGTTTAAAAAGATTAAGCGCAGTAAAAGAAAAAGATAATCTTTTAGTTGTTTCAGAAATACTTGATCATAATTTAATTGATCTTTATAATCAGCACGTTGATATTTTCCAAGTAGGTGCTCGCAACATGCAAAACTACGCGCTTTTAAAGGCACTAGCTAAAAAAGTTAGTAAGCCAATTATTTTAAAGAGAGCTGCTAACGCCACTATTTATGAATGGTTAATGAGTGCGGAATATCTGATGCTAGGGGGAAATATTAAAATAATACTTTGTGAAAGAGGGTTAAAAACCATTAGCGAGGAAACTCGAAATACATTAGATTTAAGTGCCGTTTTAGCTTTGAAAAAGTTAACTCATTTACCGGTAATCGTTGATCCTTCGCATGGTAGTGGTAGGAGCGATATGATTGCAGGCTTGAGTTTAGCAAGTTTCGTTGTCGGTGCCAGTGGAGTAATGATTGAAGTTCATCCTAATCCCGCCCAAGCTACTAGTGACGGTTTTCAAGCGATATCTTTATCCGCTCTTGAAGAACTTGTTTTAAAAATTAATAAACTAAAACGATGTTTGTAAATTAAAGGCAAGAAGTAATGATGAAAAAAAATAATATCTATTATAATACTAAAATTGAGTCGCTTTTAAAAGCTTACCCCAATAGTAAGTTTTTTTTGATAACTGATGATAATTTATTTTCTTTATATCAAAACTTTTTAACTACAACTTTCGCCAATGTAGACTTATCAATAACAACAATCCCTGAAGGTGAAAAAGCAAAAACGATTAAGGAATATCAAAGAGTCGTGGAACTATTAATTAAAGCGGAGATAAGAAGAAACGACGTTATCGTCGCTTTTGGCGGTGGTGTTGTTGGTGATTTGGCAGGATTTGTTGCTGCTACAATCTTAAGAGGGGTCACTTTTATTAATATTCCTACTACTTTATTAGCGATGGTAGATAGTGCTCTTGGTGGTAAGGTGGGAATTAATAGTGAAGCTGGTAAAAATTTAATTGGTGCTTTTAAAAATGCTGATAAAATTATCGTTAACGAACAGTTTTTAAAAACTCTTCCCCAACAAGAACTAATTAATGGTTATGGGGAAATAGTAAAAGCCGCTTTTATTAGTGATCGTACTATTTTTTCTTTATTAACAGACGATCAACCTTCTTTAAAATTAATTAAGAAAGTCCAAAAAGTAAAATTAGCACTTGTTAAAAGCGATTACTTTGACAAAAACAAACGCCAATATCTCAATTTTGGTCATAGTTTCGCTCATGCAATTGAAAAAGAATCTAATTATCAAGTACCACATGGATATGCTGTTTTTCAAGGAATGGAGATTGCTTTAAAAATTGGAATGGTATTAAAAATAACCACTCCTAGTGATTTAAGATTATTAGAGAAATACTTTTCTCTCTATCAAATAAAGCCCTATCAAAAGCCTTATTTTAAGCTCTTAAAATATTTAAAAAACGATAAAAAGAATACTCAAGAATTGACTACATTAATTTTAATTAAAGAAAGAGCTCTTATAAAAACAATGAAAGAAGTTGAATTAGATGAGTTATTATCTCTCGCCAGCGAACTTTAAAGGAGCTTATCGGGGAGTTCCTTCTAAAAGCATTACTCAAAGAGTATTATTTTTAAGTACGCTTTTAGATGAATTTGTAGTTTATAATCCGCTTTGGGCTAATGATATTAAAGAGACAATAACAGTTTTAACTAAGCTTGGTTTCGAAGTCACTGGAAAAGAAGATGCTTTCTTCATTAAAAAGCAGAGAAAGATTGAAAGTGCTGAAATTTCTTTGTTAGGATCTGCTACCACACTTCGCTTTGTAATTCCTTTTGCTTTTTTACATCTTCAAAAATTAACGATTAATTTAAGCGAAAACTTACAAACGAGATTCAATGATATTTATGGCGATATTTTCCAAAAAAATGATATTAGCTATCAAAATAAAGGAAATAAAATCATCATTTCCGGTTCTTTAAAAGGCGGAAAATATCAAATTCCTGAAACTGTTTCTAGTCAATTTATTAGCGGACTTTTATTGACCTTGCCCTTTTTAAAAGAAGATTCCGAACTAATTCTTCCTAACAAAACACCTTCTTTTCCTTATGTCAATTTAACAGTTGAACTTTTGGAAGAGTTAGGAGTAATAATCGAAAAGAAAGAAAATAGTTATCTCATTAAAGGCCAACAAAAGCTTCAAAAAAATAGCTTTATCGTAGAAAATGATTATTCTCAAGCCGCTTATTTTTTTGTTTTAAAAGAATTAGGAGAGAATATCATTATTAATAATTTAAAGGAAGACTCTTTTCAAGGCGATAAAGAAGTAGTTAAAATATTAACAGCTATCAGCAGCGCTAAGAAAGGGGATAAACCGCTTCTTGTTGACCTTTACCATTATCCAGATTTAGCGCCTATCTTATTTGTTTATACGGCTTTAAGCAAAAAAGAAATAATTTTTAAAGGGTTAAATAATTTAAAGCATAAAGAATCAAATCGGTTACAATTGATGATTACTAATTTAAGAAAAGTAGGCCAAAGATTAGAATATCAAGAGGAGTCACTTCACTTTTACCCTAGTATTTTAAAAGGGGGAATAAAAGTAGAGACGGCTAATGACCATCGTCTTATTATGAGTTTGGCGGTGTTGGCTAGTTTTTTAAAAGAAGGCCTTTATTTTGATAGTTTAGAAGGTGTCAATAAAAGCTACCCTAATTTTTTTAGTGATTTTACAATTTTAGGAGGGAAAATAAGTGTTACATAAAAAAAGAAATAAGATTGAAAAAATAGATCGAAAACTTGCTTATTATTTTAATAAAAGGTTTCAAGTGATTGCGGATCTTAAAGAACTTAAAAAAATAAATGATTTACCATTAGAGGATTCTAAGCGCGAACAAGATTTAATCAATAAAATGATTCCCTTAATTGATGAAGATAAAAAGGATTATTTTATTGAAGTCTATAAAATGATTTTTAAACTTTCGAAAGCTTATCAAAAATGAAATTAGCACTAATTGGTAAAAACATTTCTCATTCTTATTCCCTCAAACTCCATCGGCTTTTAAAGGAGTTTTATCAGCTTAAATTAAGTTATCAAATTCTCGATTTAAAAGCAGATGAAATTGAGGGCTTTTTAAATGGTGGTAAATATCAAGGTTATAACGTGACTACTCCATACAAAGAAGAAGTTATTCCTTATTTAGATCGTTTAGAAGGCGTTGCTAAAGAATTGAATGTTGTTAATACAATAGTTTATAAGGATGGTAAAAAGCTCGGTTATAATACCGATTATGAAGCCTTAAAGGCTGTCGTTGATAATTTAGAAATTAGCGGTAAAGAAGTTTTTGTTTTAGGAACGGGAGGTAGTGCGAAAATGGTTGCTTATCTTTTTGATTTAAAAGGTTATCAAGTGACGATGGTTTCTCGAAATAAAAACAATAAAAAGCATTTTAAAAATGTAATAGATTATCAAGATTTAAGTAAAATTAATTATTTAAATACCGTTGTTAATGCGACTCCGATTGGTAGTGTTTCTTTTTTAAAGAATCCTCTTTTAAAAAGTAAACAAGAAATAGATTTAGTAATCGATTTAGTTTATAATCCTCCGTTAACACCTTTAATGAAAAGCGCCAAAAGAAGTGTTAATGGCCTTGAAATGTTAATCCGCCAAGCAATTTATTCAGAGTCGCTTTGGTTTAATAAAGTTTTGAAAAGTGATCAAAAAACTATACAATATATAAAAGAGGTATTAATAAATGAATAGTTTAGGTAAAATTTTTAAAATTAATATTTATGGTGAATCACATGGAAAATCTTTAGGAGTTTTAATTGAGGGAATGCCAGTGGGTGTTAAAATCGATGACGCCTTAATAAAAAAAGATTTAAAAAGAAGAATGCCATCTCACTTTAGCGAAACGAAGAGAAAAGAAAAAGACCACTATACAGTTGAAAGTGGTGTTTATAATGGTTATACAACTGGAACGCCGCTTTTATTTAGAGTAGAAAATAATGCTTTTAAAAGCGAACATTATCAAAAATATCAAGAAATTCATCGGCCCAGTCATATCGATTTCGTCGCTAAAAAGAAATATCATGGTTATCAAAATTTGCCGGGCTCTGGACATTTTAGTGGCAGGTTGACAATTGGACTTGTTATTGCTGGTGCTTTGGCAAAAATGATTTTAACTAAAGTGATAATAAAAACGGAATTAGTGCAAGTAGGTGCTTTAAAAGATTTAACTAAACTAGAACAATATTTAAAAACGATTGAAACTTTAAATGAAACAGTTGGTGCTGTTTTAAAAACCACTATTAGTAATGTGGAAATTGGTTTAGGGGAGCCTTTTTTTGGAGGAGCGGACAGTTTAATTAGTCAAGCTCTATTTAGTATACCTAGTATTAAAGGTGTTAGTATTGGAAAGGGTTTTAAGAGTGCGAGTTTTTTAGGTAGTGACTATCTTGATAGTTTTATTAATGAAGAAGGGAAAACTAAAACCAACCATAGTGGAGGGATTGTAGGTGGAATAACTAATGGTAACGACCTCATTATTAATACTATTACGAGACCAATTAGTTCCCTTAAAAAACCACTTGAAACTTTTGATTTTACTAAAAAGAAAATGACTAGCTTAACAATTGAGGGTGATCATGATTTCTTTATCGGAGAAAGAATCAAAGTTGTAATTGAAAATACTATTTTGGCAGTCTTATTAGATTTAAGTTTGCAAAACAAATTGTTAAAGGAGCTGACATGAAAGTTTCCATTAAGGAAGTTAGTGGAGTAGGTAAAAAATATCAAGAAATATTTAATAGTTATAATATTTTTACTAGCCAAGACTTAATTTTATATTTTCCTAAAAAATATCTTTCTTTTAAAGAAACGTCTTTATTATTGGCTGTCGATAAAACCGAAGTTACCGTCGTTGGCGAGGTAGCATCCTTACCAATAATTATTAAACACCGTAATAATCTAGAGAGTTTGAGGTTTAAATTATTAGTTGATAATGAACTATATAATATTGTCGCTTATAGAAGAGGATATTTAAAAGAAAGTCTTAAAGAAGGAATGGAAATTCAAGTAAGAGGTCAATTTAAAAAGCGTCAAAAAGAAATTAACGCTATTAACATTATTTTAAAACCGTTAAAAAGAGAATTAAAGCCAAATTATCAAATCGATGGTATTTATGATTCTAATATTAGTAAAATAGTTTATCAAATTTATCAAAATAAATGGTTTTATATCGCGGAAAATTTGCCTTCAGATATCATTGTAAAAAGAGGATTGTTAAGCCGCTATGAAATGGTTAGGATACTACACTTTCCATCCAATAAAGAAGCTTTAGATAAAGCTTTATATCGACTTAAATATGAAGAAGCATTCTTTTTCCAAGAGAAAATCTATCAACAATTTAAATCTGATAACAAAGTTATTAAAAAAGCCCGCGACTATGATTTAAATATAGTAAAAGAGTTTATCGAGAGAATTCCTTTTGAATTAACTGACAATCAAAAAGCGGCGACGAATGATTTATTTAAAGATTTTAAGGCTCCTCATCTTAAAAAAAGGCTAATTCAAGGTGATGTTGGTAGTGGGAAAACAATTGTAGTTGGGATTGCTATTTACGGTATGAAAACTGCTGGTTTTCAAAGTGCTTTTATGGCACCGACAGAAATTTTAGCTTTTCAACATTATCAAACTTTTTTAAAGTATTTTCCCGATTTAGAAGTCGCCTTGTTAACGAGTTCAACTAAAGAAAAAAGCAAACTTAAAGCCAGAATTAACTCAGGAGAAATTGATTTAGTTGTCGGAACTCATGCTTTAATAACGGATGATACGAAGTTTTCTAATTTAGGTTTTGTAGTTATTGACGAGCAACATCGTTTTGGTGTTTTAGCACGTGAAACATTGGCTAATAAAGGCGAAGCGGATCTTTGCTATTTAACAGCGACACCAATTCCACGTACTTTAGGAACGGTTATTTTAGGAGACATGGAGATTTCTAATATTAAAGAAAAGCCTCGTGATCGAAAACCGATTATAACGTACTATCTCCATCAATCAAAATTTGATAGTGTCATTGAACATTTAAAAAAGGAGATCAATTTAAATCATAATGCTTACGTTGTCATGCCTTCTATTGAAAGCGAAACAAGAGGAGAAACTGTTTATACGATGTATGAAAGATTGGCTGCTATTTTTTATGATAAAGTCTTACTCATCCATGGTAAATTACCAGCTTTAGAAAAAGAAGCAGTAATGGCGACTTTTAAAAATAACAAAGGAATGATTTTAGTTTCTACGACAGTCGTTGAAGTAGGTGTTGATGTTAAAGAAGCGACGATGATGATTATTTATGATGGTAAATATTTCGGTCTTTCCCAACTTCATCAATTAAGAGGAAGAGTAGGAAGAAGCGAGTTACAAAGTTATTGTTATGTTTTAAGTGATGATAGTGATTTAGAACGTTTAACAATCTTTAAAAATACAGATGATGGTTTCTTATTATCAGAATATGATTTAGAACATCGCGGTCCAGGTGAATTTTTAGGTCTAAAACAAAGTGGAATGATCGATTTTAAATATGCCAATTTAAATGATGATTTTAAATTATTTTTAAAGGCGAAAGAAGATGTTTTTTCAAAATGATAGCCACTAACATTAATAAAAGGTATGATAAAATAGAGTTAGTAATGAAAAAAATAGTTAAAAGGAGTTAAAAATATGATTAAAATAGCGATCGATGGTATGGGCGGAGATTATGGGCCAGAAGTGGTTGTTAAAGGGGCTTTAGAAGCGCTTAAAAACTTTAATGATTTAGAACTATATTTATATGGTGATATTCCTAAAATGGAAAAATACCTAACTACTAAAGAAAGAATAACCTTAATTCAAGCAGATTCTGTTATTGCGATGGGAGAAACTAATCCCATTAGAGCGATTAGAAATCAAAAGGATGCTTCGCTAGTGATGGCTTTAAATAGTGTTAAAGAAGGTGTAACGGAAGGAATTGTTTCTGCCGGTCCTACTCAAGCATTAGTGGTTGGTGGCCACCTTATTGTTAAAAAGCTTCCTGAGATGCAAAGAATTGCAATCGCGCCGATTATTCCATCTTTAGATAAAAAGGGGAAAATTCTTTTAGATGCTGGAGCTAATGTAGAATTAAAACCAGAACATATTTACGAGTTAGCAATTTTCGCAGCGATCGTTTTTCAAAATTATTTTCAAAAACAAAGACCTCTAGTAGGATTAATAAATATTGGTGAAGAAAAAGGAAAAGGAAGAGCTCAAGATTTAGCTAGTTATGAGCTACTTAAAACCAGCAATCATTTTCAGTTTTATGGCAACGTTGAGGCTGATAAAGTTCTTACTAGTGAGGCTGATATTTTAATTACGGATGGTTTTACCGGTAATGTTGTTTTAAAAACAATTGAAGGTACTGCTAAGACAATGGGATTAATTTTAAAAGAAGAAATTAAGTCGTCTTTTTTTGGGAAAATAGGAGCGCTATTTATGAACAAAAATCTAACAAGATTTAAAAAGCGTTTTGATGCTAGCGAAATTGGTGGAGCGATGATTTTTGGATTAAAAGCGCCAGTTATAAAAGCTCACGGATCCAGTAATGAGGTTGCCTTTTATAACGCAATTAGACAAGCTAGAACCTTCATTAAAAATCAAGTAGTCGAAAAAGTTGAAAGAGTTTTAAAGGAGATTAATGTGTAACTGTGAATAGCAAGTTAGAAGAAAAACTACAAGTCAAGTTTAAGAACCAAGAATTGCTTCAACAAGCCCTTACCCACTCTAGTTATGCTAATGAAAATTTAGTTTTAGATAATGAGAGATTAGAATTTTTAGGAGATGCAATTATCGGCTTATTAATGGGGGAACATTTATTTTTCACTAACAAGATGAGCGAAGGTGAAATGTCTAAAAAGCGAGCAGAACTAGTTTGCGAAGAGGCACTTGCTTTTTATGGAGAACAAATTAGTCTCGCCGATTATCTTTTATTAGGCAAAGGAGTGGTGCAATTAGGTGGGAAAAGTAATCCTGCTATTATCGCTGATGCTTTTGAAGCTTTATTTGGGGCTGTTTATTTAGAGTTTGGATTTCAACAAGTAAAAGATTTGTTTTTAAAGTTGGTTGTTCCTTATATTGAAAAAGTAAAAATAGTAGATTACAAATCAACCTTACAAGAACTAGTTCAAATTGAAAGAAGAAATATTACTTATCAAGTAGAAAAAGAAGAAGGACCAGCACACGATAAAACTTTTACAGTTAGTGTTAAAATGGATAATTTAACTTTAGGAATTGGAGTTGCGAAAACTAAAAAAGAAGCCGAACAAGAAGCAGCTAAAGAAGCTTTAAAAAAGGTAGCGAAGGAGTAAAAAGATGTTAATAAAATTATTTGAAGAAGGTTTAATTGACTATCAAAAATTATTGTTTAAATATCATCAAAATTTTAATTTAACTGCCGACGAGTATTTAATAATGGAACATTTATTATTATTAGCGGAACGAAAAAGGTATAATTTATCAACTAATTATTTAGCGCGTTTAAGCGGCTATAAAATGAATCAAGTCGGAGAGATTATTAACTCTTTATTTGAAAAAGAATTAATAACCATTGAACTCGAGAGGAAGAGTGAAGGGAAACTTGGCGAGATTTTTTCTTTGATGCCTTTTTTTGATAAAATAACAACTCTAATTATGGAAGAGATTAATAAGCAAAAAGAAGAAAAAACTATCAGTGATCAAGAATATATCATTAAGGAACTAGAAAGAGCATTTGCGAAGCCTCTCTCGCCAACTGCATTTGAAATTGTCCGGCAATGGTTTAGTGAAGGTTTTTCTAAAAATGAAATTTATGAAGCTTTAGAATTAACGCTCGAACATAAAAAAACAACTGTTAATTATCTCGATCGAATTTTAAGAAGTGAAGCTTTTAATGAGACATCAACAATTGATGAAAAAACAGCAGAAATATTAAGAAAACTGGTTGGTAAGGCGTGAACAAAATCGAACTTATTCTAACAACCTTAGAAAAAATGTATCCTAATGCCAAAGCAGAACTATTTTACCGAAACAACTTTGAACTGCTAGTGGCTGTTATTTTATCTGCTCAGACAACCGATATCGCCGTTAATAAAGTGACCCCTATTTTATTTAAGAAATATCCGACTCCCAAGTTGTTAAAAGAGGCTGTTTTAAAAGATGTTGAAAATATTATTAAAACAATTGGACTTTATCGCACAAAAGCAAGAAACATTATTAAGACAGCCGAGTTAATCGAAACTCACCATAATGGTGAAATTCCTAATAATAGAAAAGAATTAGAAGCGTTGCCTGGGGTGGGAAGAAAAACAGCTAATGTTGTTTTAGCGAATGCTTTTAATCAGGCTGTTATTGCCGTGGATACTCATGTTGCGCGAGTCTCTAAAAGACTAGGATTAGCTAAAGAAGATGATGATACATTAGCAGTTGAAAACAAATTAGTGCAGCTATTTCCCCAAGATAAATTACAAAAACTTCACCATCAATTAATTTTCTTTGGTCGTTATCATTGTCAAGCAAGGAAGCCTAAATGTTATCAATGCCCATTGATAGCTGTTTGCCAATATGAAAATAAAAATTTATTAAAATAAAAAATAATTTACTAAAAGAAAACTGAAAAGCACTCTAAATGATGTTTTTCGTTTTTTTTTATCAAAACTTATTTGACAATTTATTTGTTTGAATTAAAAATATAGAGGAGGTGAAGCAGAGATGGAAAATATAATATTAAAAAAGATAAGAAATAAGATGGTTAATGATTCGAAGACCGAAGGAAAACTAGGTACTACAATTAAGCTTAAAAGAAAAGAACGCAATAAAACTTTACAAAAATTAAGCGATATTGTTGGTGTCTCAGTTAGTTATATCTCGAAAGTAGAAAACAATCTTATTACCCCTAATTTAACAACGATTAAAGGAGTATTAGAAACATTGGAAATTAATGAAAAAGCATTTGAATCAAGTTTAGTAATGGATAAATGGTATTTAAAAACAATTAAAGATATTTTAGCAATTAAAAATTATCAAAAACAACTTTTTAGTTATTTAAATGAACGTAATGATTTTCAAGCAAAACTAATTAATTTCGCTCTTAAAACTAATAAAGGAGCTCATCAATCGGTTTCTGAAGAAATTAGTCTTTTAATGTATAGTGTGGATCAAATGACCAATTTAGAATTTGTAATCTTTTTACTTTCGTTAATCCGTTATCATATTAACGATGAAGATTATTTAAATGCTCAAAAAATATTTATTGAAATTAAAAGCGTCTACTTAACCAACTCATATTTATCACATTGGCATGCAAAACTGAAATTTGAACTCGCTTTAATGCAAGCTGATCTTCACGTCCTTCAAGAGGCGAAAGATAACTACCTGAAGTACTTGTTTTTACATAATAAACTAACAAAAATTAAGGCCGTTCGCACCGAGTATATTAGTGCTTTGGCCTATTTTTATAAACCTAATGATTTTTATTTAATTGATGAAAAGTTATATCAAAGGAGTAAAAGAATTTCTCTAGTGCTAAATGAAAAGTTTAATGATTTTAAAAAGTTACCACTCAGCGATGATTTAGCACTATTACTATATTATGATTATCAGGAAGATGATAATAATGTTATTAAACTATTGCCGAAAGTTAAATTCTTAAATACTATCTTTGAAACAGCATTATTAGATTATTTTACAATTAAGTATGACGATGAAGCCGATTATTGTAATTTTTTAAAAGAAAAAATATTTTCTTGTGAGGCGATAACGCAACATTATTATGGTCTTTGCTTTTTCGCCAATAAGTTAAAAGAAATTTTATTAAAAGAATTTAAGTATAAAGAAGTAAATCTAATCAATGAATTAGTAGCGAAAAGAAAGTTTAATTTATAAAAAGTATTAAGTGCTTGACCTTTCTTTATTTTACTCTTAAAATAAGTGGGGTAGTAAAGATGAAAAAGGTTAAAAGGCTATTTAGTTTTGTAAAAGTATTCAAGTGGTTATTGCTTGTAATTATTGTTTTATCGATTTTTAATCGTTTTACATATTCATATGTACCACTATTTAGCCAATATTTATTTGCTTTTTTAAGAGATCCTTTAAGAGAAACTATTTATCAAGTTAATTTTCCTCGCTTTGTTAGTGAGTTTTTATGGCCCAATGAAGGTATAACAACCGTTATTAAAATCGTAATGATGTTAGCAGGATTTCAAACAGTGCGGTTTACAATCTCTTTTTTTGAAACTTTTTTGGTAGGAAAACTTTCTGAGGAAATCCAATTTAATCTTCGCAATCAACTTTTTAATCATCTACAAAGCTTAGAGTATTCATACCATAAAAAAGCTGATATAGGTGATTTAATTCAAAGAGTAACAACCGATATTGAAACGATCGGTTTTTTCTTAAGCGAAAGAATAGGGGAATTTTTTACTTTATTGGCTACAATCATTTTTGGTTCATTACAACTCTATTTTATTAGCCCGATAATGCTGTTGATTATTTTAGTATTTTTACCAATCAGTGCTGGAGCGTCCATTGTTTATTTTATTTATGTGAATAAAAGTTTTAAAATAATAGAAGAAAATGAAGCAAAGATGATTACAGTTATCCAAGAAAATTTAGAGGCAGTCAAAGTTGTAAAAGCATTTGCAAATGAAAAATATGAAGAGGAAAAATTAGAAAAAGCTAATTTAGAATATGTAAGTAGTCAAAAGAAATATAATAAAAAAAGGGCATTGTATTGGGGTAGTTCTGATATCTTTTCGATGTTACAATATAGCACTATTATAATAGTTGCAATCTTTTTTGTGAGAAATGAGAGAATGAGTGCTGATGGATTAGTTGCTACTTTACTTTTAATTGGAATGATTGTGTGGCCGATTAGAGGTTTAGGTTGGATGATTGGCGATTTTGCCAAAGCTTTAGTTAGTTCTGACCGCATTTATGAAATCTTAGAACAAGAAAGTGAATTTCTCGAAAATGGTGATTTAAAGCCACCTTTAAATCAGGGGTTTACTTTTAAAAATGTTTCTTTTCAATTTAAAGATAGTAATAATGAATTATTAAAAAACGTTAATTTTGAAATTAATGAAGGAGAAACTGTCGCTATTATTGGGAAAACAGGCTCTGGAAAAAGCACTTTAGTGTATTTGTTGTTGCGAATGTTAGAAGTTAGTAGTGGCGAGATATTGTTTGGAGAAGTTCCAATAAAAGAGATTGAAAAACATTATTTAAGAAAAAATATCGGTTTAGTAATGCAAGAACCATTTTTATATGGTAAAAGTATTTATGATAATATCGCAATTACCAACCATAAAATTACTGAAGAAAAAGTTTATCAAGCAGCTAATGTGGCTAATTTAAGTGATGAAATTGCTAGTTTTAAAGCGGGCTATCAAACGATGGTTGGAGAAAGAGGAGTGATGTTATCGGGTGGTCAAAAACAAAGAATTGGTATCGCAAGGGTCTTAATTGAAGAAAAGCCAATTTTAATTTTCGATGATTCTTTAAGTGCTGTTGATGTCAAAACGGATGTCGAGATTAGAAAAACGTTGAAAAAAGATCATCGGCAAACTATTATTATCATTACTCATAGAATTACGACAGCTAAAGAAGCTGATAAAATAATTGTGCTAGAAAATGGTCAAGTAAGTGCAATTGGCAATCATCAATCTTTAAAAAACCAAAAAGGTCTCTATCAAGATTTGTGGGAAATTCAAGGCAGTTTGGAAAAAGAGTTTTTAAACTTAATTGAGGGATATCAAGATGAATTATGAAGATGATTATTTAAAAAAAGTAAATTATCAAATTTGGAAGAAAATATTAAAAGTTGTTTTTAAAGAGAAAAAGACAGCGATTTTATTAGTTGTAGTAGTAGTTTTCACCGGTATTTTAGATATTTCTATTCCCCTTTTTGGAGCTTATGCTATCGATACGTATTTTGATAAAAAGATTTTCACTACTCTTCCTCTTTATATAACCTTATTATTTATATCAGCCTTTTTATTAGGCCTTTCTGTATGGGCTTTTATTTCTTTGGCGACTAAAATTGAAGTGGAAACCAATTATCAATTAAGAAAAAAAGCTTTTGAAAATTTACAAAAACTATCTCTTGATTATTATGATAAAACACCTCAAGGATGGATAATGGCTAGAATGACTAGTGATTCCAGAAGACTGGCTGAAATTATTAGTTGGGGATTAGTAGATGTTTTTTGGAGTTTAGCTCTAATGTTAACCATTTTAGTAATACTATTTATTTTTAATGTTAAGTTGGCATTGATTATTTTTATTTCTCTTCCTCTTATGATGGTTATAGCATATTTTTTCAGGAAGAAGATTTTAAAATATTTTCGCAAAGCCCGAAAATTGAATTCAGAAGTCACAAGAGCTTTTAATGAATCGTTTTTAGCGGCTAATACTAGTAAAAGCTTAGCTATTGAAACTCGTCTTTCGAAGGATTTTGGGAGCCAAACACAAAACTTAAAAGAAAAAACAATTAAGGCAGTAGTCTGGAGCTCGCTTTTTACTCCTCTTGTTTTAATGATTAGCTATTTAGTGTTAGCATTGGTGATGTATCAAGGCTCAAAAATGGTCTTAAATATCACTGTTGGCGCACTTACTATTGGTACTTTTTATTTATTTGTCGACTATACCACTAGTTTTTTTAACCCTATCAATAATATCGCTCGTATTTTAGCACAATTACAACAAGCTCAAGCAGCCGCAGAAAGAATTATCGAATTAATAGAAAAAGATACGACAGTGAAAGATAGTAAAGAAGTGATTTTAAAATATGGTAATAAAGAGCAACCTAACTATGCTAATTGGGAACCTATAATCGGCAAGATAGAATTTTTAAATGTTGATTTTTATTATCAAGAAAAGGAAATCATTTTAAAAAATTTTAATTTAACAATTAATCCAGGCACGAGGGTGGCACTAGTAGGACCAACTGGAGGTGGTAAAACGAGTATTGCTAATTTAATAATGAGATTTTACCAACCAGTAAGAGGCAAAATATTAATTGATGATGTCGATTATCAAAAAAGATCTATACACTGGCTTAGGAGTAATATTGGTTATGTTTTACAAACACCTTATTTATTTACTGGGACAATTTTTGATAATATTCGCTATGGAAACTTAAGCGCCACCGAAGACGAAGTTAAAAGTGCTGCAAAATTAGTTGGTGCTGACCAATTTATTAGAAACTTACCTTTAGGTTATCAAAGTGAGGTTGGTGAAAGCGGCAACAAACTTTCTTTAGGCGAAAAACAACTTATTAGCTTTGCGAGAGCATTAATTGTGAATCCTAAAATATTTATTTTAGATGAAGCAACATCAAGTATCGATAGTGCCAAAGAAAAAGAAATCATTTTCGCCATTGATCAATTATTAAAAACAAGAACGAGCATCATTATCGCCCATCGGTTATCGACGATTGTAGAAAGCGACTTAATTATTTATATTGACCAGGGAAAAATAATTGAAAGCGGTAATCATCAAACGTTAATTAATAATCGCGGCCCTTATTTTGATCTTTATAAAACTCAATTTTTCGCAACTAAAGAAGAGCAGTTAAAAGATTTAATTTAAATTAAAGTAAAAAATTAAAAGCCGCCTATATATAAGGTGGTGATAAAATGAAAAGATGGATATTTCTAATAAGTTTTTTAGTTTTCGTTCCCATTAAAATCGCTGCTCAAGAAAGCATTTTCTCATGGCCAAAGACGATCATTGAGGTCGATGTTTTTAGTGATATAAACGCTTATATTAACGCTCTTGAGAAGCAAATAAAATTAAAAGAAGGTTATGATGATGACCGTTTTTTTGTTGAGACAAACGGAGTGGAATATACCTTCGTCTCCACAATTACAACTAGTCATCTTAAAACATATACCCATTATTTTAGGGCGGTTTCTCCAAAATATAACAAAAAAGAGATGAAGGCGTTTTATTTTCATGTTGTCGATAATGAAGCTCCTACTGTAATATCAGTAAAAGATTTCAAAATGATTATTGACGGTAATAAACCTAATTATGAAAAAGGAATAAATGTAGTCGACAATTATACGCCCCAAGCAGATCTAAGTATTGAAATTGATGATTCTAATGTCTCCTATAACGAAATCGGAAGTTATCAAATTATTTTTATTGTAAGTGACTCATCAAATAATAAAGTCATAAAAAATGCCGAATTGACTATAATTGATCCTTATCCCCCTACTATTAAAAAAACTACAATTATTGATTATCAAGTGAAAACAAACTTTACAATTGAAGATTATTTTAGTATTGAAGATAACTACGATGATTATTTAATGATTAATTATTCTTTTTCGAACCCCTTGACAGTTTTAGGAGAAACCGTTATTACCGTCACCGCTAAAGATAGCTCTAATAATGTTAGTAAAGCGACTAAAACGATTAGAGTTATCGATGAAATCGCACCAGAATTGACCCTCTTAAATGATCATATTTACTTAGAAATATATTCAGAACCGATCGTTTTCTCTGAACTTGTTAAAGTTAGTGATAATTATGATGTGTTAACATTTGAAGATGTCGTTATTAAAGAAGAAATCAATTATCAAGAGTTAGGTGAATATCAAGTAACTTTTGAAGTTTTGGATAGTTCATTAAATAAAACTACTAAAACTTTAACTGTCTTTATTATCGATAGTACGCCGCCAATTATCGAAGCTAATGATATTATTACCGATGAAAAGGAGAACATTGATTTATTAGAAGGCTTAGAAACAAGTGATAACTATAGTCAAGAAGATGATTTATTAATTTCTATTTATGAAACCAATTATCAACCTCAACCAGGCAAATACTATGTTATTTATCAAATTAAAGATGAAGAAGGTAATTGTAGTTTTTTTACGAGAAATATTACAGTAACCGGAAGCGCAGAAATAAACAGTAAAATAACAAAAGAATTGATTGTTGGAGCTTCAGCTATGCTCGCAATTGGATTAATTATAATGAGCATCTTTCTTTATAAAAGGCGTAAACACAGTTAATAAAATTGTGATATACTAATTATAAAGAAGGGGAGATATCGTGATTGGATCCTTTGGTTTTTTAAGTGAATATTACTTAAATAGAAGTGCCTTTAAACTAACTGATATTTTTAAAGAAGCAAAAAAAGCAAATTACCCTTTTATCGCCTTAAGCGATGGTAATTATTTATATTCAGCGATAAAACTTTTTAATAATCCGCAACCATACTTAATTGGACTATTATTGGAAGTTAGCTTTTTAGATTATCAAGATAGTTTTTTAGTATATGCTTTAAATAAAAATGGTTATGAAAATTTAATTATTTTAAGTTCTTATTGTCAACTAAAAGAAGCTCTGATACCTTTTGAAGTATTTAAACAATACCAAAAGGATTTATTAATCATGACGGCGGGCCATAAAAGTATTATTTATAGTCATCTTCATTATGATTATCGACTAGAGGCGAAGGCGAAATTAAGTTCTTATCAGGAAAATTTTGATAACTTTTATTTAGGGCTTTCCTTACAAACTTTTAATGATGAAATAATAGTCGCACCCCGCTTAAAAGAACTCGGAAAAGAGTTAGGAATCCCCCTTTTACCGGTCAATTTTATGGCTTACTTAAAAGAAGATGAGGAAGTTTATGAAACTTTGAGTGAACTCTTTCAATTTGATTTCAAACACGATTTATCTTTTTTAACACTAACAGAATTAAAAAATCGTTATTTGGATTATCCAGAAGTTTTTAGCAATTTAAAAGCGGTAATGAAGTTGGTAAGCTTTAAATATCAACCAGAAAAATATCCCCTCCCCGCATTGGATAAGGACGACAAAACGATGTTGATTAAAGCCGCTCATCAAGGTTTAGAAAAAAAGCAAATACCCCCACAAAAACTGCCAGAATATCAAAAAAGATTAACTCATGAATTAAATGTAATCACCGAACTTGGTTATCAAAATTATTTTTTAATAGTAGCTGATTTTGTTAATTATGCAAAACGAAATCAAATTTTAGTAGGGCCAGGAAGAGGTTCAGCGGCTGGAAGTTTAGTGAGTTATTGTTTAAATATTACCGAAATTGATCCCTTAAAACATGGTTTACTTTTTGAACGTTTTTTAAATAAGTCACGACGTTCAATGCCGGACATTGATTTAGACTTTCCCGATGATAAAAGAGATGAAGTTATTTTGTATGTTGAAGAAAAATATGGTAAGAATCATGTTTTTTCAATTAACACTTTTTCTCGTTATGCAAAAAAGAGTTCTTTAAGAGATATTATAAAAATTAAAGGTTATAAACATTATCAAGTTGAGCAAATTTCCAAACAAATAAATAGCAGCCAAAAACTTGATGAAAACCTCGCAACAATTAAAAGAATAGCCGATAAGTTAGATGGCATTCCAAGGCAAACAGGAACGCACGCTGCTGGAATTATTTTAGCGAATAAAGATTTAAGGTTTAAAATCCCCCTTCAAAAGGGGCCACTTATTAACCAAACTCAGTTTGAATTTGAAGACTTAGAGCGATTAGGGCTCTTAAAAATGGATTTTTTAGGAATTCGTAATCTTACCATTATTACTGAAGTATTAAAATTAATTAAAAAAGATATTAAAAAAGAAATCAACTTAAAGGCATTACCATTAACTGATAAAAAAACCTTTCAACTTTTACAAAGTGGGGAAACAACTGGCTTGTTTCAATTGGAATCAGCAGGAATGAGAGCTGTTTTAAAAAAGTTACAACCAACTAATTTCAATGATTTAGTGGCACTTTTAGCTTTATATAGACCAGGACCAATGGAAAACATTGATCTTTATATCAAAAGAAGGAATGGCGCTCCTTTTAGTTATCTTGATGAAAGTTTAAAAAGTGTTTTAAAAGATACTTATGGAATTATCGTTTATCAAGAACAAATAATGCAAATTGCTCAGTTATTTGCGGGTTATAGTTTAGAAGAAGCGGACTTATTAAGGGTCGGTATCGCTAAGAAAGATCATGAAATACTTGCAAGAGAAAAGGCTGTTTTTATTAAAAGAAGTGTTGAAAACGGTAAAGCCGAAAAGTTAGCAGTTGAAATTTATGATTATATTTTAAAATTTGCAGATTATGGCTTTAATAAGTCTCATTCGGTCTCATATGCAATGATTGCCTATCAAATGGCTTATTTAAAGGCGAATTATTATCTCAGCTTCATGCAAGTTTTATTATCTTATCAAGCGTTTAGCGATAAGGCAACCAAAACAATAATTAACAATTTAAGAAAACGAAAAATAGAAATTTTACCACCAGCAATTAATAAGTCAACAGATAAATTTGAGAGGGAAGGGAATAGTTTGATTTTTCCTTTAACAAAAATTAAAAATATCGGTTTAGCCATTACTACAAAAATAATTGAAGAAAGAGAAAAAGGTCTTTTTAAAAATTATTCATCTTTTAAAACTAGAATGGCAAATGAGTTAAACACGAGGACCATGGAAGCCTTAATTTTTAGTGGAGCCTTAGATCAGTTTGGTTTAAATAAGCGCACCCTTTTTGAAGAACAATCTACTTTAATTGATCTTTATAAGAGTACCGGACTTGATATTAAAGAGGTAACATATCCTGAATATGATCAGTTTTATTTACGTGAAAAAGAAATAGAAATGCTTGGTTTTGAACTTTCGCACTCCTTTTATCAAATTTATGAGTCCTTCTTTAAAAGATATCAAATTAGGAAACTTTCAGAATTGTCATTTTTAAAACAACAAGAAAACAGTTTAGCTTATTTGACAGAAGTAAAAAAAATCACCACTAAAAATGGTGATGAAATGGCCTTTATTGTTTTATCTGATGGAGTTGACTCAATTGACGTGACAGTCTTTCCGCGCGTTTATCAGAACCTTAAAGAAAAGTTAGTAATAGGAAATGTTTACTTTGTTTCTTTAACAAAAATCACTTATCAAGGTGAAAAATGGTCATTAAGAAACATTAAAGAGGCAATACTATAATTAAAAAGCTATTTCTCTAACAATAATATAAGTAAAATAACCTAAAGACATTAAAATCATAATTGAACCCTCTAGTTTGCCAATGGTTTTTTTCCTTAAAACAAGCAATAAAACAATTAAACTGGCCGCTGCTAAAAAGATTAAATCAAATAAAGCAGCGCTATTAAAAGTTAAAGGTTTAATTAAAGCAGCGCTTCCTAAAATAAAGAGTAAATTAAAAAAATTAGAGCCAACAACATTACCAACTGCAATGTCGACTTCTTTTTTGTAAGCGGCAGTTAATGAAGTGATTAGTTCTGGTAAACTCGTTCCTAAAGAAACGATAGTAAGACCAACCAACCACTCACTCATCCCGAAGAATAAGGCAACTTCTTTGGCTCCTTCGGTAACTAATATTCCCCCACCAGTAACACTTATAAGACCAATAATGGTATAGATTATCGCCTTTTTTTTAGAAAGCGTGGTAACATTTTCTTCAGCGGGAATGTTATTTAAGCGGTTGTATTCTTGAAGCGCTTCGGTTTCTCGAAGCGATTTTCTCACAATATAAATTAGATAAATAATTAAAAAACTTATTAAGATTATTCCTTCATAACGAGTAATCGCTTTTTTGTTATGGTAAGAAAAGAAAAAGAACATCAAAATAAGTAGTAAAGTAGCCCCTATTGACACCGGTAGATCCCTTTTAATGATGTCTTTTTTTACAATTAAAGGATAAATAAGGGCACTAATTCCTAAAATCGGCAGTAAATTAAAAATATTAGAGCCGATAACGTTTCCTAATGAGACATCATCTAAACCAAAAATTTGTGCGGAGATACTGACTGCAGTTTCAGGTAAAGATGTTCCAAAAGCAACAACCGTCAAACCGATAACTAGGGTAGAAACGCCCAAAAAATGAGCGATATTAGAAGCGCCGGAAACAAAAATATCAGCACCTTTAATTAAGATAATAAAACCAATAATAAGAACGATAAAGGCAAGCCAAATGGGCATATCGAGCATATTTTTCCTCGCTAAATTATTTCTTCGCTAAGACTTTTTTAAGTTTAGCAAAACGCGGTAAGCCGTCTTCGAGTGGCGCTTTATAATCGCCTTGAATAAGCGGAAGCACATAATCTATAAAAGGCTGTTTTAAGCCTTTTCCATGAGGTTCGATCCACTCTAAAGGAAGTTTCTTTTCTTCATTAGCAACTTTTTCTAAAGGGATTAAAATATAATTAATTTTATAAGGATCGTTACTTACCCTTTCGAAGCCAATCATATAATCTGTTTTTCCTAAGAGCGCTTGTTTAACAGCTTCTTTTCCTGCTTGGAAAGCTTCGTTAACGTCAACAGCACTAACTAAATGTTGCGCTGATCTTTGTAATAAAGAAAACTCAATACCTCTAACTTTAACATCGTACTTTTTAGCAACCTCATTAGCTAAAATAGTTGCTGCACCGCCTAATTGAGCGTGGCCAAAAGAATCAGTAGAAAGGTCGCTAAAATGTTCAGGGATATATTTCCCGTCTTTGTCTTTTAATCCTTCAGAAATGGCGACGATAGCTTTTCCGTTTTCTTTTAAAACAGTACCGACATCATCTAAAAATTCGTCATAATCAAAAACATGTTCTGGTAAATAAATTAAATCAGGACCTTGTCCCTTTAAAACTGCTAGTTGAGCTGCAGCAGTCAACCAACCGGCATTTCTTCCCATAATTTCAACAATAGTACACATCGGTGTATCGTAAACTCTCGCATCGTGATATAACTCCATAAGAGTCGTAGCGACATATTTAGCAGCGCTAGCATAACCCGGGGTATGGTCGGTACCATATAAATCATTGTCAATTGTTTTAGGCACTCCCATTACTCGACATTCATAATCGTGTTCTTTAAAGAATTTAGAAATTTTATTAGCGGTGTCCATCGAGTCGTTACCACCATTATAGAAAAAATAGCGAATATTATATTTCTTAAAAACTGCTAGTAAACGTCGATAGTCGCTATCGTCTTTAGTAATATCTTTTAACTTATATCTCACAGATCCAATCGATGAAGAAGGGGTTGTCTTTAAGAGTTCTAATTCTTTTAAATCTTCTTTACCAATGTCATAAAACTCCTCTTCTAAAATCCCTTTTATTCCGTGTTTTGCACCATAAACATGAGTAATTTCCTCATGTTCCAAAGCCTCCAAAAAAACACCAGCTGCGCTAGCATTTATAACACTTGTTGGTCCTCCAGATTGGCCGAGAATCGCCGCTCCAATTAGTTTTTTCATTTTTATCTCACTCCTTAAAATAATCTTCTTATCTATCATAGCATAAAATAAGGAAAATTAAAGAAGAATTCAAAAGAAAAATTGAAGCAATAAAAGTTAAAAAGTATTTTTAAACTCACTTTTAGATTATGATATAATCGGAGTTGGTGAGGTGATTAATTAATGAAAATTGCAATTTTAACTTCCGGAGGCGACGCACCTGGAATGAACGCGGCGATTAGGTCTGTGGTTAGAACCGCTCTTTATTATCAAATAGAGCCTTATGCGGTTTTAGATGGCTTTAGAGGTCTTGCGACTTCTAAATATAAGAAAATGACTAGAAAAGATGTTTCAGAAATATTATCTAGAGGGGGAACAGTTTTAGGAACAGCTCGTTATGACGATTTTTTTAGGGAAGAGACAGTTTTAAAAGCAGTTAATAATTTAATTAGCCAAAAAATTGATTGCTTGATAGTTATTGGCGGGGATGGAACTTATCGGGGTGCTAAAGCAATTAAAGAGACTGGTTTTCCTGTCATAGGGATCCCTGCTTCTATCGATAATGATATCTGGGGTACCGATTATACTATTGGATTTCATACCGCCCTAAAAACGATTGTTGACGATATCGACAAAATTAAAGATACATCTTCAAGTCATCAAAGAGCCTCAATTATCGAAACAATGGGAAGACACAAAGGAGATTTAGCTTTATATGCAGGGCTTTCGACTGGAGCGGAATTTATTATTACACCAGAAAATAAAATTGATAAAAACACAATTATTGCCTCTTTAAAACAACATAAAAAAGAGGGGCGCAGAAACGCTATTATTGTGGTGACAGAAAATCTTATTAACGTTCATGAATTTGCGAAAGAAATAACAGAAAAAAGTGGTTTTTCTTGTCGGGCAACTGTGTTGGGTTATGTGCAAAGGGGCGGTTCTCCAGTCCCTAATGATAGAATACTTGCCGGCATTATGGGAGCTTATGCAATTGATTTAATTAGAAATAAACAATATGGTTTAGCGATTGGGACTAGACATGAAGAATTGGTCAGCTATACATTTAAAGAAGCGCTGCAAAGAGAAACAACCGATACTATCCAAAAATTGTATTCTTTAGTCCCTAAAATTGCTTAAAGCGCTGATATTAAAGAAAGAAAATATTCAGGAAGTAAAAAGAGTGATTTTACACTTACATATCTATATAAAGAAAAATTATAGAATTAGTTAAAGTAATAAGACTTAATGATTTTAATACTAAAACAATAGTACTAACACACTAAAGATTTGATTCTAAAATCTTGTTTAAAACTATCATAAATGATAGAATAAATGAGAAAATGAAGGAAGATAGTGTTTTACTTTTAAAGGAGATTTTTATGTTCGATTTAGTAACTAATTTTAAACCTAGTGGTGACCAACCAGAAGCGATTAGTAAATTAATGAACAATTTTAAAGTTGGAATTAACGAACAAATATTATTGGGTGCGACAGGCACGGGTAAAACTTTTACGATTGCTAATATTATAAAAAACTTAGGTAAAAAAACTCTTGTGTTAGCACATAATAAAACTTTAGCAGGGCAACTTTACGGTGAACTAAAAGCTCTGTTTCCTAACAATAGAGTAGAATATTTTATTTCTTATTATGATTATTATCAGCCCGAAGCTTACGTGGTAAGAAGTGATACATATATTGAAAAAGACGCTTCTATTAACGACGAAATTGATGAATTAAGACATAGTACGACAGCTTCTTTATTGGAGCGCGATGACGTTATTGTTGTTGCTTCTGTGAGTTGTATTTATGGAATTGGTGATCCGGAAGATTATGAAAGAGGGATTATCTTTTTAAGAAAAGGAGATAACGTTAATCAAAACGATCTTTTAAATAGATTAATTGAGTTAACGTATGAAAGAAATGATATTGATTTTCACCGTGGCACTTTTAGAGTGCGAGGTGATATTTTAGAAGTGATTCCCTCCAACGTCCAAAAAGAGGGAATTAGAATAGAGTTTTTTGGTGATGAGATCGAAAGAATAAGAAGGTTTGATGTTTTGACAGGCAGTGTTTTAGAAACATTAGAATTTGTAACCATTTTTCCGGCGACTCACTTTATGACTAACAAAGAAAAGATGGCTGAAACTTTAAGGAGAATTAAAGTTGAATTAGAAGAGAGAATTCAATATTTTCAGTTAGAAAACAAACTTTTAGAAAAGGAACGAATTTCAATGCGTACTAAATACGATTTAGAACTTTTAACCGAAATTGGAATCTGTCCCGGGATTGAAAACTATGCTCGCCACATTGCTTTAAGAGCGGAAGGAGAAACCCCCGCAACTTTAATGGATTTTTTTAAAGGTGATTACCTTCTCATTGTCGATGAATCGCATGTTACTCTCCCTCAAGTGAGGGGAATGTATAACGGTGATAGATCAAGAAAGCAAACTTTGGTGGATTATGGCTTTAGGTTGCCAAGTGCTCTTGATAATAGGCCTTTGAATTTTACTGAATTTAAAGAAAAAACGGATAAAGTTATTTATTTATCAGCCACGCCTGGTGATTATGAACTTAACAATAGTTTTCCTATTGTTGAACAAATTATTAGACCAACATTCTTATTAGATCCTATTGTTGAAGTAAGAAATACGGAAGGTCAAATAGATGATTTATATGGAGAAATTCAAAAACGAATTCTTAATAATGAGCGTACTCTAGTAACGACTCTTACAATTAGAATGAGCGAAGACCTAACTTCATATTTTAAAACTTTAGGACTAAAAGTTGCTTATTTACATAGTGAAATTAAGTCGTTAGAAAGAATTGAAATTTTAAGAGACTTAAGACTTGGGGTTTATGACGTTTTGATAGGAATTAATTTATTAAGAGAAGGTTTAGATTTGCCTGAAGTTTCTTTAGTGGCTATTTTAGATGCGGATAAACAGGGGTTTTTAAGAAGTGAAAGAAGTTTAATTCAAACAATTGGTAGGGCAGCACGAAATGAATCTGGAAAAGTAATTATGTATGCAGATGCGATTAGTAACGCTATGGATAGCGCTCTTAAAGAAACAGAAAGAAGAAGGAAAATTCAAGAAAACTTTAATACAATCAACAATTTAACTCCTAAAACAATTGCTAAAGAAATTAGAGAAAGTATTTCCATTAAAGTAATTGAAAAGGTAAAAAAAGCGCGCACTAAAAAAGAAGCGATTAGAGAAATTAATGAATTGGAACGCCTTATGAAAAATGCAGCCCGAGAGTTGGATTTTGAAAAAGCAGCCGAGTATCGCGATTTGTTATTTGAATTAAAAGCTGAATATAAAATTAGTTAGACTCATTTTCTTTCTGCTATTTTTCAGTAATTTTAAGACTTTGAAAGCGGTTTGTTTATAAGTGTTCATTTTAAATACTTTTTTAAAAGATATGTGCTATAATCATTTATGGAAACGCTTTAGTTTACTAAGTTAATTTTAGAAGGATTTTAAGATGATATTTGTCAAATTAGCGATAGAAAAAAGAATTGATCCTTTTTATTTTGCTTTAGAAAAGTTAATGTTAGAAAAGTTAGCCGAATTTAATGATGATATTTGTTTTTTGTGGGATGTTTATCCTGCAGTTATTATCGGTAAGCATCAACTACTTGAAAAAGAAGTTAATTTAAAGGCATTAAAAGAAAAAGAGGTTAATGTTTTTAGAAGACCTTCTGGTGGTGGGGCAGTTTTTAGTGATTATGGTTGTTTAAAATATAGTTTTATTTCTAAAAAAAGCAAAGATGAAATGTACCAGCTTTTTTTAGACAAGATTATTGACTTTTTAAAACCTTATTTAAAAGTGTCTTACTCAGGAAGGAATGACTTAGTATATGATGGTTATAAGTTTTCTGGGAATGCTTACTATCAAACTAAGTTAGGTAACGTCTTACATGGAACAATTTTATTTGACACTGATATGAGTATTTTGAGTACTGTTTTAAACCCTTCAGAAGAGAAATTAAAAAGCAAAGGTATTAAATCGGTTCGTTCGCGAGTAATCAATTTAAAAGAATTTATAGGTTTGAGTAGAGCAGAATTTAGAGAAGCCATGGAAGATTATTTTGCTGAAAATAACTATTATTTAACTGAACTTGATGAAAAGAAAATAGCCCAATACTTAGAAGAATTTAATAGCGAGGAATATATTTATGGAAAAAATCCCGCTTATGAGGTAGTAAGAAGAAAGCGATATCCATTTGGAGAAATTGAAGTCCAATTATTAGTTAAAAACAATATTATTAAAGATATTAAAATATATGGAGATTTTTTTGAAAAAGAAAGTTTAGAAACTTACCAAAAAACTATTATAAAACAAAACATCAACACCCTTAATATTAAAAACACTGGTACTTATATTGAAGGGATGAGCGATAATGAGATGAAAGAATTAATAAGAGGGAGGTAACAATTATGAAGGATGTACCATTTGGGTTAAAAACAACCCCATTGTATCCAATTTTTAAAGAAATGGGTGCTAATTTTACGGAGTTTGGTGGTTATTACATGCCGGTTAATTTTAAAGAGGGTATTGTTTATGAGCATCAAGCGGTGAGAACTAAGGCAGGGTTATTCGACGTTTCTCATATGGGAGAAATTAGAATAAAAGGTAAAGAAGCGAGCGACTTTTTAAATTATGTTTCTACTAATAATATTAAAAAGATCAACGACAAGCAAATTCAGTATCATATTTTTTGTTTAGAAAGCGGTGGAGTAATCGATGATATGCTCGTTTACAAGTTTAATAGCGAAGATTTATGGCTTGTTTGCAATGCTTCTAACCAAGAAGTTGTATATGAACATTTAAATGCTGTTTTAAAAGAAAAGAAGTTTGAAGCTGAAATAATTGATGAAGGTGAAGAGGTTGCGGTTATTAGTATTCAAGGACCAGAATCTTTAAAGATGCTTTCTAAAGTCTTAGGTGAAATCGATTTAAAATATTTAACTTTTACAAAATTAGACAACTTGATTGTTTCTCGAAGTGGTTACACTGGAGAGGATGGTTTTGAGGTTTATGGATCAACTAGTGAAATTTATAAATTAACTGTTCAATTGTTAGATGTTGGTGTCGTTCCAGCTGGTTTAGGCGCTCGCGATACTTTAAGATTTGAAGCTGGGTTACCACTTTTCGGTCATGAAATAACAAACTTTATTTCTCCGGTAGAAGCGGGACTTAATTTTGCTATTGATTTTGAAAAAGAAGACTTTATCGGCAAAGGTGCTTTACTAAAAATAAAAGCGGCTCAAACTAAAAGAGTAGTGGGATTAGTTTTATTAGAGCGAGGAGTGGCGAGACAAGGCTATCCCCTTTATGATGGAGAGGAAAAAATAGGCTACATTACTAGTGGTTTTATGATTCCCGGGACTAAGGATACTTATGCTAATGCCTTAATAAATGCTAACTATAAAAATGGTAGTGTAGTAGAAATTGGAATTAGAAACAAGCGTGTAAAAGCACGGATTAGAAGTAAAAGATATTTAAAAAAATAAAAGAAGAGGTGGAAAGAAATGAGATTTTATACAAAAACAGATGAATGGATTAAAGTAGAGGGCAAAAAGGCTTTAATTGGAATTTCTAAAAAAGCAGCTGAAGAATTAGGAGATATCGTTTATTTAGATTTACCTAGTGTTGGCGATCAATTTGATAAAGATGAAGCTTTTGGAGCGATCGAATCAGTAAAGGCAGCTAGCGACTTAAACATGCCTATTGGTGGTAAAATTTCTAAAGTAAATGAAAAATTAGAAGATGAACCAGAATTGTTAAATGAAGATCCTTTAAATGAATTTATTATTGAGATTGAAGATTTTGATGAAGAAGAATTAAAATCATTATTAAAACCAGCAGAATACGAAGAGGCGTAAAAGATGTTTAAATATTTTCCTCATACTAAAGAAGATATCGAGCAAATGTTAAAAGTCATTAATGTTAAATCTTTAGATGACTTATTTGTTGATGTTCCTCAGGAAATAAAAGAAAAGTTAGAGTATAACTTAAAAGAACCGCTTAGCGAACATCAATTACTATTAGAGATGGGTGAAAAAGCTCAAAAAAATGCTAATTTAAAAATCTTTAGAGGGGCAGGGGCGTATGATCACTACACTCCAGCAATGATTTATAATTTAGTATCCAGAAGTGAGTTTTTAACTTCATATACACCATATCAACCAGAAATATCGCAAGGAACGCTACAATATATATTTGAGTTTCAATCTTTTATTGCTGAATTAACGGGGATGGAAGTTGCCAATGCCTCGATGTATGATGGAGCGACTTCAACTGCGGAAGCGATGTTGATGGCTGTTAGCCACACGAAAAGGAAGAAAGTTTTAATAAGTAAAACCGTTCATCCGGAAACGATTAAAGTGGTTAAAACTTATGCTCAATATCGCGATATTGATGTTGTTGAAATTGAAGAAAAGGCAGGTTATCCATCGTTAGATTTTATCAAAAATGAAAACGATTTTGCTGGAGTTATTGTGCAATCTCCAAATTATTATGGCTTGATTGAGGATTATAATGGTTTTTCTGATGTAATTAAGGAAAAAGGAGGACTTTTCATTATTAATAGTGACCCTCAAACTTTAGCTGTTTTAAAATCTCCTTTTTCAAATGGAGCTGATATCGCTGTTGGTGAAGCCCAACCTTTGGGAATCCCACTTCAATTTGGAGGTCCATATGTAGGATATTTGGCGACAACTAAAAAATTAGTAAGAAAGATGCCAGGAAGAATTTGCGGCGTTACTAAAGACGTTGATGGTAAGAGAGCTTTTGTTTTAACTCTTCAAGCGCGCGAGCAACATATTAGAAGAGAAAAAGCTAACTCAAATATTTGTTCCAATCAGTCGCTGATGGCACTTTGGGTTGTTATGTATACTGCCTTAATGGGTAAAGACGGTTTGGTTAAGGTAAATGAAGCTTCCTATACAAACAGCCATTATTTGTATAATGAATTGTTAAAAACTGGTTATTTTGAAGCGGCTTATGAAGGTCCCTTTTTAAAAGAGTTTGTAATAAAAACTAAATTTGATGCTTTTAAATTTGAAGAAAAGATGTTGAAAAAAGGATATTTAATAGGGCTTCCGATTGCGAAAGATAAATTATTATTTGCAGTAACGGAAAAATACCCTAAAAAGGCAATTGATAAATTTGTTGAGGTGATGATTGATGAGTTACGATAAATTAATATTTGAAATTTCTAAAAAAGGAAGAAGAGGTCATGATCTTAATATTGAGACTAATAATTTAGCGAATTTACCCCAACAATTATTAAGAGAAGAAGCGCTTAATTTACCTGAAGCTTCTGAGCCGGATGTCGTTAGACATTATACTAATCTTAGCCAAAAAAACTTTGGTGTTGATACCGGTTTTTATCCTTTAGGTTCTTGTACAATGAAATATAATCCTAAAATTAATGAAGCAATTGCTAATTTACCTGGTTTTCATAATATTCATCCTTTAACGCCACCGCAATATGCTCAAGGCGCTTTAGAAGTAATTTATGAAACCGATAGGATGTTAGCGGATGTAACAGGAATGGATAATTTTACTTTCGCTCCTTTTGCTGGAGCTCATGGTGAATTAGTTGGACTTTGGATAATTAAAAAATATCATCAATTAAGAGAAGATTACAAAAGAACTAAAATAATTGTTCCCGATTCTGCTCATGGGACTAATCCAGCTAGTGCAGCAGTGGCCGGCTTTGATGTAATTGAAGTTAAGTCTAACCCAGACGGAACCGTTAATATCGATTCTTTGAAGTCTGTTTTATCCGATGAAATAGCGGGGATTATGCTTACCAATCCTAATACATTAGGAATTTTTGAACCCGATATTTTAACGATGTCAAAACTCATTCATGATATTGGTGGTTTACTATATTACGATGGAGCTAATTTAAATCCATTACTTGGTGTTGCCAAGCCAGGAATGATGGGCTTTGATATTATTCATTTAAATGTTCATAAAACATTTTCCACCCCCCATGGCGGCGGTGGTCCCGGTGCTGGTCCAGTTGGTGTAGTGAGTCATTTAAAAGATTATTTACCAGGTCCTGTAGTTATTAAAGAAGATGAAGAGTATCGTTTTTTAGAGCCTAAACATTCAATCGGCAAAGTGGGACAGTTTTTTGGAAACTTTAGTGTCGTTGTTAAAACTAATGCTTATTTAAAGACCCTAGGGAATAAGATTAAAAACTTAGGTAAATTAGCCGTTTTAAATACTAATTATCTTAAAGAATCATTAAAAGATGATTATTTATTAGCGGTAGATAAGATTTGTATGCATGAAGTTGTTTTTGATGGGTTAATAGATAAAAGTTCAGGTGTCAAGACGTTGGATATCGCGAAAAGATTATTAGACTACGGGGTTCATCCTCCTACTATCTATTTTCCATTGATAGTTAAAGAAGCGATGATGATTGAACCAGTGGAAACCGAATCAAAAGAAACTTTAGATCATTTTATTGAAATAATGAAAGTAATTGCTAAAGAAGCTCGAGAAAATCCAGAAATAGTCAAATCAGCACCACATAGAACGGTAGTAAGAAGATTGGATGAGGTTTTAGCAGTAAGGAAGCCAATTTTAAAATATAGTGATTTAGAATAAAAATTATAAATAACTAAAATAAAATGATTCCCTTAAAATAGACACTCTCAATAATGAAAAGGAGAGTTGATAAAGAGGGAATCATTTTCTTATCTTTAAAATCAAAAAGATAATAAAGAAATAAAGTTATTAACAGCGTAACGAGATAAATAAGGTATAATATTTATACAAAGGGATGTGATAAGATGGCTTTAATACATTTGATGACGACTAGCAAATATTTACAGCGTGACATCGATATTAATATTTATAAACCTAATGAAATCGATAAGAAAGCTCCGCTTCATTTAATGATTTTATTACATGGTTATATGGGCAATTATACAAATTGGTTAAGATATACGAGATTAGAAAAATATTTAGAAGGTAAAAATATTGTCGTCGTGATGCCCAGTGGTGAAAACAGTTGGTATTTAAATGGTCTTTTCAACGATCCATATGAAAACTTTTTAAATAGAGAGTTGCATAAAATAATTAAAGAAACTTTAAACTTAGTTTTTAAAAGAGAAAACACTAGTATTGTTGGGCTTTCAATGGGCGGTTATGGGGCAATCCGCTCTTTGTTAAAATATTCTCATCTTTATAGTAAGGGAGCTTCTTTAAGTGGTGTTTTAGATTTGGGAAAACATTATCAAAGAATAAGAGAAAACTATTTAAAAGGAAGAGCGATCTTTCCTGAAGTAATGCCTCATGATTTTGATTTGTTTAACCTTTTAAAAGCAAACTTAGATGTCGACATCTATCTTTCTTGTGGGAATAGCGACGGTCTTTTAGATGATAGTATTAAATTTAAAGAAGAATTAGTTAAAAAAGGAATTAAACATCATTTGAATCTAACTCCCGGTGATCATAATTGGGAGTTTTGGGATCGAGAAATTAAAGCAGTTATTAAATATTTTGGCATTTAAAAAGGGGAGTTTTCCCCTTTTATTAAGCAATTTTAACGATTTCTTTTAAAATAAGAACTGCTTTTTTCATTTGATTAATACTTAAAAACTCAAAGCGACCATGGAAATTAAAGCCGCCAGTTCCTAAGTTAGGACAAGGCAATCCTTGATAAGTTAAGCGGGCTCCATCGGTGCCACCTCGTATTGGTGGGCTTGTAGGAGTTAAACCGATATTTTTGATTGCTTGAGTGGCTAATTTTATCGGAGTTAAATCCTTTTTTAAAATCTCATACATGTTTAAATAAGATTCATTAATTTCGACTTCACAAATTTGATAGCCATAATAATCATTTAAATAGTCTTTAATTTTATGGAAATCTCGTTGTTGATGTAAAAACAAGTCATAATCATGATTTCTAATAATATAATTTAATTCCGCTTTTTCAACAGTTCCTGAAGCGCTAGTTAAATGGTTGAAACCTTCTTTATTTTCGGTATTAGCTGGATCTAAAAAAGGCGGCAACATACTATTAAACTTGAAGGCCACTTGAAGCGCGTTAACGAGCCTGTTTTTAGCATCACCAGGATGAATTGATTTCCCGGTGAAAGTCACTTTTGCACTAGCAGCGTTAAAGTTTTCATATTCTACGGTACCGACCTTCCCACCATCAACAGTATAAGCAAAGTCGGCTTTAAAAAAATCATAGTTAAAATATTTCGTTCCTTGGCCAATTTCTTCATCAGGAGTAAAGGCGATATAAATATCACCATGTTCTAGTTTGCTTTCTTTTAAAACTTGTAAAAAATCCATAATAATGGCGATGCCGGCTTTATTATCAGCTCCTAATAAGGTATTGCCATCGGTGACGATAAGATCATCATTGATAACTTCTTTTAAAGCAGGGAAAGTTTCTTTATCCATTGAGAGTGTTTCATTTAACTTGATAGTTGAACCATCATAGTTTTTAATGATACGCGGTTTAACAGGAAAACCTGGGGCGTCAAAAGAGGTATCCATATGTGCAATAAAGCCAATACTGGGTTTATTGGGTACTGTTTTAGGGACTTTGCCATAAAGATAACCGTATTCGTCCTTAAAAGCAGAAATCTTTAATTGTTCTAATTCTTTTAAAAGTAGCCTTGCTAACTCTTTTTGCTTAGAGGTAGAAGGGAATGTTAAAGAGTTAGGATCGGATTGAGTATCCATTTTTGCATAACTAATAAATCTTTTTACTATTTCCATTTTATCACCACTACCATTATAGCAAGAATCGGTAATAAAGTATTAATAAATCTTTTTACTATGATATAATAATTAATAGGCGTTATAAAGAGGGAGTGACTTAATTGATTTTTGGTAAACACATAAATAAATATTATTTAAAGTATGGGATATTGCTTCTTTTAGGCGTCGCGGCCTTATTAGTAGTAGATTGGTTCCAATTACAAATCCCCAAAAATTTAGGACAATTAGTCAACCATTTTGAAGAAGGTTTAGTGACGCAACAATATATGTCTAAGTTTGTAAAAGAATTTATTACTATTGTCTTAATAATGGTGGTGGGAAGGTTTTTTTGGCGCATTTTCGTGATGGGGACTTCTAGGCAAATCTTATATGATCTCCGAGCGCAACTTTTCGATCATGCTTTAATTTTAGACCAGCCTTATTATCAGACTCACAAAGTTGGTGCGATAATGGCGTTTTTCTCCAATGATGCGGAGACGATTAGAGCCTCTTTTGGTAGAGGGACCTTAATGCTTTTTGATAGCTTATTTTTAGCTATTTTAGTAGTTTCTAGAATGTTAAAAATGGATTGGAAATTAACGCTGTTTTCTACGATACCATTGATATTTTTAGGAATTGTTGGTTTTATTATTATTAGAAAAATGAGAATGAAGTTTAGACTTAGACAAGATGCTTTTGAGTATATGAATGAGTTTACTCAAGAATCATTTTCAGGAATCGCGATTATTAAAGGTTTTGTTAAAGAAGTTAAAGAAGCGCTACTTTTTGAAGAAATTAATGATGACTTTTACAACAAACATATGGATTTCGTGAGGACGATGATTTGGGTAAATATCGTAATAACGGTTTTTATTAATTTAACAATCGCTGCTATCTTTGGTTTTGGTTCTTATTTAGCAATTATAAATCCTGCTCAATTTAAAGTGGGACATTTATTCGAGTTTTTTACTTTGTTTGGGACTTTAATTTGGCCGGTGATGGCTTTAACTCAATTCGCTAATTTAAGGAGCCAAGCGATGGCTTCTTATCAACGAATAAGTGGCTTTTTAGATGCTAAACCGTTGATTAAAGATGATACTAATATTTTAAACTTTTATTTAAATGCTTTAAAACAAAAAGAAGATGCGGTTAGACATCAGCCTTATGCGAAATTTTATTTAGGCGAAAAAACAGCTAAAAGTATTGTTATTAGTAAAGATTATCCGCTTGGTTTTTCAAAAGAAGACCATAAAGTTCAGTTTAATATTTATTTAAATGAAGAAATTAGGGCGATAAAAACTGTCAGTTTAGAGTTATATGGTTTAGAGTTAAACATTCCTTTAAAAAAGAATTTGTTTAACCCTTATCATTATGAAGGTTATTATGAAGGTCTTCTTCCTGAAGTCATTTATTATAAAGTTAATGTGATAGATTTTGATGATGAGAAGTTCCAAAATGAAGAAGGATTTTTAAAATATCAGTTAATTAAACATCAAAAGGAGGAAGAATTAAAGGGAAGTATTACTTTTAACAATCTTTCTTTTGCTTATCCGGACGCGCCTAATACTTTGATTTTAAAAAATATCAATGTTGAGATTAAAGCGGGAGAATCTGTGGGTGTTTTGGGGAGAACAGGTTCTGGTAAATCTACTTTCGTTGATTTGTTGTTAAGGACTTACAATGTTGATAATGATTCTATTTATTTAGATCATTACGACATTATGTCATTAAATATTCAAAATGTGAGAAATAATATCGCTTATGTCCCTCAAGATAACTTTTTATATTCGACTACGATTGCTGAAAATATTGCTTTTTCCGAGGGGGAGATGGCCTTTGATAGAATTGTGGAGGCGGCGAAGCTTTCTGATGTCTATGATAATATCGCAGAGTTTAAAGATGGATTTAAAACTACTTTAGGGGAACGTGGAGTGACAGTTTCTGGAGGTCAAAAACAGCGTATTTCGATTGCGAGGGCGCTTGCGAAAGAAGCACCCATTTTGATTTTAGATGATTCTGTTAGTGCGGTAGATACCAATACAGAAGAAGCAATTTTGGCTAATTTAGAACGGGTTAGGAAAGGTAAAACAACAATTTTAATTGCTCATCGGATTTCTACGGTTCGTAAATTGGATAAAATTATTTTGCTTGACCAAGGCCAATTAAAAGCTGTGGGGACTCATGATGAGTTAATGAAGTCTTCGGAGCTTTATCAAGATATGGTAAGAAGACAAACCTTGGAAGGTCGGGTGATGGGAGATGCGTGATTTTGAAGAATATACTCGTAAACAAAGCGATTCACATATTTTTAAACGGCTTTTAGGTTATGCTGGTCCTTTTAAGAAAAACTTTATTATTGCCTTAGCATTAATTTTAATTGATGTAGGTCTTTCCAGTATTTCTCCAATGTTATTAGGGTTTATTATTAGAGTTATCGGTAATGAAACTTTTACTAATAATCAAAAATTTATTTATATCGGTTTGATAATTTTAGCGATGTTGATCGCGGTTGGATCAGCTGTCGTGATGGTTTATTTCCAACAAATTCTTTTACAAGATGCTGGTCAACAAATCGTTAAGCAGTTAAGAAAAGAAGTTTTTGAACATATCGAAAAGTTGTCGTTAAATCAATTCAATCAAATACCGATTGGTAAATTAATAACGAGAGTTACTAATGATACAAACACTTTATCGGAGATGTATACTTCGGTGTTAGTAAACTTAATTAGAAATACTCTTTTGATGATTGTTCAATTTATTATTATGTTAATTTTTAATGTCAAAATTACTTTAATAATGGGAATAACATTGCCTTTTGTAGCGATAATAACTTTTGGTTATCGGGCGATTGCGAGAAAACAATACCGTCGAGTTAGAAATAGAAATACGGAAATTAATGCTTACCTCCAAGAAAATTTAAGTGGAATTAAACTGACTCAAATCTTTAATCAAGAGGTAAGAAAAAAAGAAGAATTTACAATAAATAATAAAAACTTAAGAAGAGAGCATTTAAGAGAGATGATGATGTTTGCTGTTTATCGTCCTTTAATGTTTTTATTTTCGATGTTGGCTTCTTTAATTGTAATATATTTTTTGGGAATTGAAATTATAAAAGCGATTGAAGCCGGTGCCACTAAAGACCAATTAGTTGCTTTAGCAGCGGTGTTAGTTACGATGTACACTTATGCTAATGATTTTTATCGTCCTTTGCAAAACTTAAGTGAAAACTTTAACGTCTTACAAAGCTCTTTCGCTAGTTCTGAGAAAATCTTTGATGTTTTAGGAACTGTTCCTGAAATTGTCGATAGTGAAGGCGCGATTGAATTAAAAGATTTTAAAGGGGAGATTGAGTTTAAAAATGTTTGGTTTTATTATGTGAAAGATGAGTGGGTTTTAAAAGATGTTTCCTTTAAAATCAACGCTAATGAAACGATTGCTTTTGTGGGCGCGACCGGTTCTGGCAAGACGACGATTATGAATTTAATTGTGAGAAATTATGATATTATTAAAGGTCAAATTTTAATCGACGGTATCGACATTAAAAAGATTAAACTCGATAGTTTGAGAAGTGAGATTGGTCAAATGCCTCAAGATGTTTTCTTATTTACTGGTTCGATAAAATCTAATATCGCCTTTAAAGATGATGAGATTTCTTTAGATGATGTTATTAAAGCGAGCGAATATGTTGGAGCGGATAGTTTTATTGAATCTTTAGACGGTAAATATGAACATATCGTGAGAGAAAGAGGTAATAACTTTTCTACTGGACAAAGGCAATTATTGTCATTTGCACGGGCTTTGGTTTATGAACCAACGATCATGATTTTAGATGAAGCGACTGCTAATATCGATAGTGAAACAGAAGAAATTATTCAAAATTCATTAGAAAAGATGATGAAAATCTCCACGATGATTGTTGTTGCTCACCGTTTATCAACGATTCAAAAAGCGGACCGCATTTATGTAATGCAAAAAGGTGAAATTAAAGAAGCTGGAACTCACCAAGAGTTATTGGCTCTAGGTAAGATTTATTATAGTTTGTATGAACTGCAATACAAATAAGAAAATTATAATTAAAATAGTATCTTAAGAGAAAATAGAAATCTTCGGGTTTCTATTTTTTTAACTTCTTTAGTATAATTATTTAGTGGGAGGCAAAATGATGAAAGATAATTATTTAAAATTAACTAAAAAAGAAAAGAAATTCTTTTTAAAAAACTTGCACGGCTATGATACTGCGGAATTATTTAATAATTTAGAACTAGAAGACCAAGAGGAATTATTTTCTTTATTGACTTTTAAAAATAAGGCTATTTTAATTTCTTATTTATCCCCTTACCAAGCTAGCGTATTGTTAGAGTCTTTGCCTAAAAATCAAGCTATTAATATTATCAATTATTTAGAGCCTGATGATTTAACGGACATTTTAAAAGAATTGGATGAAGCCGTTTTAAAAGAATGGGTAACCGATTTAGACGAAACAACAAAAGAAGAATTTCAAAGTTTAAAAGATTACGAAGAAGATGAAGCGGGTTCCAGGATGTCTCCTAATTTAATTAAGTTAAGCCCCGAGATGGAAATTAAAGAAGCGATGCAGTTATTGATAAAAGAAGCTCCTCATGTAGAGACTATTCAAACTTTATTCGTAGTTGATAAATTTAATTCTTTTTTGGGGATTGTTCCTCTGAAAAAGTTAATTAAAGCAAAATCCCCTCTTAAAATTGAAAAACTTTATGAGCCCAGCTTGTTTGTTTTCGATTATGATGATTTGGACGAAGTCTCACAGTTAATTCAAGAAGAAGGGATTTATCAAATGCCTGTTTTGTCATCTCATCATCAACTTTTAGGGATGATTACTTTGGATGACGCGATTGACGTCTATGAAATAGAAGCTCATGAGGACGTAAGAAAGTTATCGGCTTTGCATGAACCAGCAAATGTAGGGATTTTTAAAAGCTCTTTAGCGCGTTTACCATGGCTTTTAATTTTATTGGTGATGACATTACCAATCGCGATTATAATGAGCAGATTCGAAAGCATTATCGCTCTTTATACGGTTTTAATAATGTTTCAGCCGCTCTTATTGGATGTTGCGGGTAATTTAGGGACTCAGTCTTTATCAACAAGTCTCATAGTGATGAATTTAGATTTAGATATTAAATATCAGCACCATTTTAATAATGAGATCCTATCAGCAGCTTTAACGGGAATAATAATCGGTATTGGTGGTTTTATCATCTCCTCTTTGTTTGTTTTTATTAATCCTAATTTAGATTATAATGGCTTGGTATTTGGTTTGATTATCGGAATCTCCTTATTTTTAAATTTAATAAGCGCTACTCTTTTCGCAACCCTCTTACCGAAGTTTTTAGATGCACTGGGCATTGACCCCGCCAACGCAAGTGGTCCTCTAATTACGACGATTATCGATATTGGCAGCATTATCGTTTATTATAGTTTAGCGCTCTTTTTAATTGAGGTGTTCTTATGATTAATAATAAAACTTTAAATCAATTTTATCATTATAATTATTTAACAATTAACGGTGATAAAACAGTAAAAGAAACGATGAAGATGATTATCGATGAAAGTAAAGAAGAAACGCTTATTGATTATTTATATGTCTTAGATAAAAAAAGCAAATTAGTTGGTGCGCTCCCTTTAAAAGACTTAATAATTGCGAGGAAAACAGAATTAATCAAAGATATTATGCAAACCAAGTTTTTCTCATTAAAAGAAGAAACACCAATTTATGAAGCGATCGATATTATTCAAAAGTATGACTTAGAAATGATTCCTATTTTAAATAAACAAGGAGCTATTAAAGCGGTTTTCACAGCGGAAAGCGCCCTTGATTCTTTAAAGGAAGAAACTTTACAACAATACCGCAATATCGCCTTAATCAAAGAAAACTCTATTGATGCAAACGCCTTTCAAAAAACATTTTCACGACTACCTTGGCTACTAGCGTTATTGCTTTTGTCGTTATTAACTTCAAGTGTTATTGGTTCTTTTGAAGAAACTATTAAAAGCGTGGTTGTTTTAGTCTATTTTCAAACAATGTTATTGGATATGGCGGGTAATGTATCTACACAATCATTAGCCTCGACGGTAATTAAAATTGCCAAAGAGCCAAAAGCACCACTCAGAAAACATGTAAAAAAAGAACTATTAATAGGGTTTTTAAATAGTATCTTTTGTGGGGTATTTGGGTTTTTCTCCGCTTATATCTTTTTAGTAATTTTAAGAGAACCTAGCCTTTTAATTAGTGGAATTGTCGCGGTGTCGCTTTTTGCTGGTTTAATAATTGGGACTCTTTCCGGAGCTTTAACACCAATTTTATTTAAGAAACTAAAAGTAGACCCAAGTGTCGCGTCGGGTCCCTTTATGACAACCATTAATGATGTTTTTAGTTTAATAATTTATTTATCTTTAGCAACTGCATTATTGCCATATTTAGCTTGAGAATAATTACTGAAAAAGATTTAATTGATTTTTTTTATCTTTTCGATAAACAATTTTTTTAAGAGAGTATTGCGGTTTCGTGGTAGCTTCATTTTCAACAGCGACTAAGATGAAAATACATAAAATCGTATAAATCAACATATGAACAGTGTTATCAAAGAGGCCGTGAATCATTGTAGCTAGCCAAGAAAATAATAAAACTGCCACAGCGAAACTCATTTTACGAATAAAAAGGAAAATTGAAGTTAAAAGATAAATGATTAACGATATGAGCCCAAAAATTCCTGAAATCGCTAAGGTTTGGAAAATAGTAGAATGGAAAATTTGAATCCGGTTATCATTGTTAGCCTCTAATTGGTAAGACCATCCCGCTCCAAATAAAGGGAATTCTTTAAAGATTTCTAAGGCTTGTTTATACAAAGTTATTCTTCCGGAAGTAAATTGATTGAGATTATCGCTATTTAGTTTTAAACGGGCAATAACGACATTAAAAAGTCCAGGATTAATCATAAAAGGGATGAAAGCTAACACTAAAGTAAGATTTACTAAGATTCTTTGTTGGCGATTTCCCTTTATCAAAAAGAAAAAATAAACAATTAAACATAAAATTAACCAAGAGAGCCAACCGCCTCTAGAGCCACTTAAATAAGTAGCGTAAATAGATAAAATAGGGAAGATCCATATAAAAATACGATGGCGATATTTGTGGAGAAAATAAATTTGACCGGCAAAAGTAATAGTAAAAAAGATAATGACATCATTGATGTTTCCATAACCAAAATTGCTATTTCCCCAATGACTCTTTAATCCTTTTTCCATTTTTTCTAAAAAGGGGATTCCGCTCATCGTTAAATAATTGTAAATAACAACAGAGTAGATTTGAAGCATAATGGTAATGCTAGCGAAAAACAAGTAAGTTAACAAATCATTTGTTTTAGTAGTAGAGGTGCTTTTAAAAAACCAATAAAAGATTAAATAAATAACTCCGACAAAGGAGATCGCTAGTGCTGTTAATGAAAACTTAATTTCACTATAAATGAAAGGTAAAAAATAACTTAAAGCTAATAATCCAAAACCAATACTCATAGTGCCCCATTTTAATTTAGGCTTAAATCTAATGAGGTGAATAATAACGCCAATAATAAAAAGCGCAACCATTACATAGATAGCGTTAAAACCATTGAGATATTCAAGGCCTAGATCCTTAGAATTAAACATCAATAAAGTACTAATATAAACTAAAATAAGATGTTTTGTATCCTCAACAAAGGTTAAAATGATTAATCCCCAAAACAAATAACCAATAATAAAAAGCTCATTTATTGATATTGAGGTATTTAAAATAGTTAAATCAAATTTTATAAACCAGCCAACAAAAGCGCCAACACTAATAACGAGTAAATATAAATGGCTTTCTAAAAAGTTATTAAACCTTTTCATAGGGGCCTCCTATACTAATGAATAATTAGTATATCAATATTATACATTATTTTACCTTTTAAAAAAGTAAAACTTCTTTTAGAAGTTAATTTTTAACTTTTTAAGTAATTTAAAGACAAGGCAAATTTGGAAAAATATTGCTTTTTTTAAGGGCATTTTGAGGCGATATTTTCCTTAAAAGAGCCATTTTGATAAAAACGATAATTATTTGACAAACGAGCAGGATATTGATAAAATATTTATATGTTTTTAGGAGGTAATTATGATCTGGGTAGATTATTTAATTTTAGTAGTAGTAATATTGTTGATTCTAACCGTTGCGATTCAAGAAGCACAAGATAATATTTCTGATGCTTTTAGTGGTGAGAAGTCGGACTTATTTAAACAACAAAAAACACGTGGCTTTGAGCTCTTTTTAATGCGTTCCACCTTTGTGTTCGCCTTTCTATTTATTGGTTTAATTTTTTTATCTTTAGCCTTACACTAAAATCTGTAGTTAAAATTGACTAAATAATTTATTATTGGTAAAATAAATTATAGTAACAAATTTGGAGGGTGAAATGACTAAAAGAGATAAAGAAATGAAAAGGTTTTTTAAGCGTAAAAGAAAAAGATTACGAGATAAGTATGACTTTCATGTTGATAAAGATTTAGAAGTCGCATTTGAGCGCGCAAAAGCTTTTTTATATTTAAGCGATGAAGATATTCAAGCTCATACACCGATTGCGACAGATGCTCCCGAAGCCTTAACGAGAGAAATTGATTCTAAATTAATTTATTTTAAAGATAAAATTAGATTCGATATTGGAAGATACTTCTTATTAGCTTTTGGCGATGATTTACTTCATTTTTATACTGCGATAATCGACCATAGAGTTGGTGAAATATATAATGATGCTGGTTTAAGTATTCCCTATAAAAGGATTACTTCTGTGCAAACCTCATTATTATTTCGCAATATTGAAAAACGTAATTTTCACATTTATGAATTAAAATTGTCAGTAGAAGGAATGAAAGATATTAATTTAGTTTTGCGTAATTCAATTGTCGATGGTAAAACGGCAGATGAAAACTTTGAATTAGATCAAGAAGTAAAAGATTTATTAAATGGAGTAGTACGGTTCTTGCGAGAAAAGATTGTTTAATTCAAACCTACTTCAGGGTAGGTTTTTTTCTTGACAAAAAATAATTGTTTTGTTACAATTGCCAATGTTGGTGATAAAATGACTTACACACTTTTGTATTTAAAACAACATCAAACTGAAGGGATAGATTTAAGTTTAGATTTCAATAAGGAAGTAGAATTGTTGAGTGAAGTAACGAAGATTGGCCCTTGTCACGTTAAAGGAAATTATAGATTTTTAGATGATAATTATTTAAGTTTTAATTTAAAAGCTGTGGCGGAGGTAACATTTGTTGCTGCGGATACATTAAATTTGATAAAAAAAAGAGTAGAGGTTCAAATCGAAGACGAATTAGCTAACAATGATAAAACAGAGTATCAAATCAAAGATGGTAAAATAGATTTATACGAGTTGGTTTGGGGCTGGTTTGTCGCGGAAATGCCTTTAATCGTATATGAGAAGGAGAAATAGTAATGGCTGTACCGTTTAGAAGAACGGGTAAGACGAGAAAAAGAAAACGTCGTACTCATCAAAAATTAACTAAACCCACCCTTGTTGTTGACAAAGATACTGGCGATTTAATTATGCCGCATCGTGTCTCCCCGTTAACAGGTGAATACAAAGGGAAAAGATTAGTTAAAGAGACATCTGAATAGATGTTAAGAAAAGATGCGAGAAGCATCTTTTTCTTTACATTAAAGGGTTTAAAAGTTAAAATAACGCGAGGGATAATATGCATATACCAGTTTTATTAACGGAAACAATTAAAGCTTTAAATATTAAAAAAAATGGGATTTATTTGGACTTGACAATAGGCTTGGGTGGGCATAGTAAAGCGATTTTAAAGGAGCTTAATGGGAGTGGCTTTTTATATGGTTTTGATCAGGACCAAGAGGCGATTAACAAAGCTAAGGAAAATTTAAAAGATTATCATAATTTTAAAATAATTAAAGCAAACTTTAAAGATTTTAAAGCGAATCTTAAGAAAGAAGGAATTGAAAAAGTCGATGGCATTTTAATCGATTTAGGAGTTAGTTCTCTTCAAATAGATAATTCTCAACGTGGTTTTTCATATATGGTTGATGGGCCGTTAGATATGCGTATGGATAGGGATAATCCGTTAACTGCTGAAAGTATTTTAAATAGTTATTCAGAAGCTCAACTTATTAATATTTTAAAAGAGTATGGTGAGATTTATTACGCGAAACCATTAGTAACTGAAATTATTAAAAAAAGACCATTAAAAACTAGTTTTGATCTAGTTAAGATTACTGATAAATTTAAAGTTAGGAAAGGGCATTCTGCTAAACAAGTTTTTCAAGCCTTAAGAATTTATTTAAATGATGAATTAACAGTTTTAAAGCTGATGTTGGATGATGCCTTGGAAGTTCTTAACCAAGGAGGAAGGATAGCTTGTTTAACTTTCCATTCTTTAGAAGATAAAATTGTCAAAGATAAATTTAAAGCAGTTACGGAAGAAAAAATAATTAAAGGATTGCCGACATTACCGAAGGAAATGCCTTTTAAATATTATAAAAAAAAGATTCTACCTTCAATAAAGGAGGTAAAATCTAATCCTCGTAGTAAATCTGCAATTTTAAGAGCGATTATTAAAAATTAATTTAAAATTATTATTTCTTTAATTTAGCACCAATCGCAATTCTAATATAATCAATTGTAAGGTCTTTTAATTCAGGCCTTTTTTTAATGTATTCATAAATATCAGGATTGTTTATTTCGACAATTTGGTTGTTGTCTTTAATTAAAATGTGAACATGACTATCAGCGTTATGCATTGGGTTGTCGATCGCTAAGTCATAATATTTAACACCGCCAATATACAGCTCAACAGCGATTTTTTCTTCAATTAAAAAATCTAAGTTATTATAAATAGTAGAAACATTAGTAAAACCTCTTTCAGCTAAAGCTAACTGAATTTCTTTAAAAGTTAAGTGGTTATCTTGTAATATTTCGATTAAGGCCTTTCTTGGTTTTGTAATTCGTAAATTTCTTTTTCTGAGTTTATGAAAATAGTTTTCTTTTTTATCCATTAGTGTTGTCCTCCTTAATATCACTATGTTCGTTAAAATAAGTGCTAACAATTTTTTGCAAGGCTTCAAGGTGATAATTAACAGTTTCCCTTTTTGTTCCCTTTGTAGTAATTAAATAACGATCTAAAATATGCAATTCAATTAAAGGTTTTCTTTTATAAAGCTTGTAAATACCTTTTGGCTTTTTTAAAATCATTACCATGGGTATTATAGCAACTTCCATCTTTAAAGCGAAATGAATTGCCCCTTTTTTAAAGTTTCTAATGGAAGGATGATAAGGTTTTAAGGCCGATTCGGGAAAAAAACCAACAAAATGTTTCTTTTTTAAAGCTATTCCCATTTCAGTTTCAAAGTTGGCTAATTGTGCTCTTTTGGTAGGTATTGGTACGCCGCCCAAAAAGCGCATCAATTTGCCAATAAAAGGAAGCCCTAAGTTAGATTCTAACATTGTAAAATAAGCACGTTTTGGAAACAAATAAGTACCAATTAGAAAGGAATCGAGAGGGTGAATATGATTGGAAATAAAAATATGGCCGCTTTTCTTATTTTCTTTTAACTTCTTTTTGTTGCGTACTTTAAAGCCGAAAACCAGGGGTCCAATAAGATAAATTAAAAAGACTTTAATAATTAATTTAAGAAGGGCACTAAAAAAAGTGAAATACCACTTATTGTTGAAAAAGAGGAAATCATCTTTTAATGTGACTGGTTTTGCTTTAATGGTTTGATAAGTGTGTTCTTTTTCATCAATATTATTATTTGCTGGCATTATCAAATCTCCTAGTTAGGAATATTATAACATAATATTTTTATTGGAAGTTGTGATATAATTAAAGGTGGTGTTTATGATAGTTGTATTTGGAGGGACCTTTAATCCGCCTACGAAAGCCCATAAAGAAATTGCGGAAAAAATTAAATCGTTATTTAAGCCAACGAAAATAATTGTTTTACCTACGGGAGATTCTTATACGTGGAAAAAAGATTTTGTTGATTTTTCTTTGCGTCAAGAAATGTTAAAGTTGGTTTTTAAGGAAAAAATATATCAAGTTTCATCTTTAGAAAACAAGGAAAACTATGAAGGTACTTATCAAAGTCTCTTACAAATAAAAGAATTATATCAAGAAGATGTCTACTTTTTATTAGGCGCTGATAACTTGCTTTACATTAATAAATGGGTTGACTATGAAAAAATTATTAAAGAGTTTAAATTGATAGTTGTCAAAAGAGATAATATTTTAATTGAGAAATATATTAACAATAATTTTCCTTCTCAAAAAGATAACTTCACAATTGTAAACTGTAATTTGCCTTTATCGAGTTCTCACTTTCGTTCTAATCCAAAAACGGAAGCGGATTTATTAGATAAAAAGGTTTATGAATATATTTTAAAGCATAATTTATATGGGGTAAATAATGATGTTTAAAGAAGGTTTTTTAAAAGTTTCTACAATTTCACCTGCAATTAAAGTGGGAAAGCCAATTTTAAATGGTGAGATTATCAAAGAGGAAATAAAAAGAAATAAGGCTTCTTTGCTTGTTTTTCCAGAATTATCTTTAACTGGTTATTCATGCGGAGACTTGTTTTATCAAGAACAATTGTATGATGAGTCTTTAAGGGCTTTAAATAGTTTATTAAAAGAGAAGTTTAATAAAATTATCGCTCTTGGCATGCCTTTAATAATAAATAGTGAGTTGTATAATGTCTTGGTTGTTTTTCAAAAAGATGTTATTTTAGGTGCTATTGTTAAAAAAGATTTAGTTAATAATAACTTTTTTAATGAAAGCAGATGGTTTAAAAGTAGTTTAGAATTAGCGAGTGATAAAGTTACTATTTTAGGACAAGAAGTTCCTCTTAATAATCTTATTTTTAAAGCAGAAGATCACAATTTTAGTTTTGGTTTTGAGTTTAATAATAATGTTAGCGAGCTAACTACAAGCGGTGAAGAACTTTATTTAAATGGTGCTAATCTAATTATTAATCTATCGACAAATTTAGCTTATTTAGGACTCGATAAAATTATTGAAACTAATGTTAAAGCGAAGTCATTTTTATATGAGGGAGCTTATTTGTTTTTAGCTAGTAGTAATGATGAATCTACTGGTGATGGTCTTTATAGTGGTTTTCATTATCATGCCGTTTTTGGGCGGATAGAAAATAAAAGTGTTTATGATCTTAAAAATCGTTTAACATCAGATCTTGATTTAAAAGAGATAGAGTATCGTCGCCGGAAAGCTAATAAAAAGAAAAATAATTTAAATAATTATAAAATTATTAAAGTGGCTATTAGTACTGATGATGATTTTACTTTTGATAGTAAAATTGCTCAAATACCTTTTTTAGTCGATTATGATTTTGAGGCTGTTCGATTTATTCAAACCAAAGCTTTAGAAAAAAGAATCAAGCATTTAAATAATCCTCGTATAATTATTGGTGTTTCGGGAGGATTGGATTCTAGCTTGGCTCTTTTGGTAGCTTATGATACGATTAATAAAATGAATTTAAGTAAAGAAAAAATAATGGCTGTGGTAATGCCAAGCGTTCATACTAGTGAAAAAACTTACCAAAATGCTCTTACTTTAATCAAAGCGTTAGCGGTGCCTTTCCAAGAAATAAATATCGATGTTGAAGTTGAAGAACAACTTAAAATGATTGCTCATGATAACAAAACTGATGTTACTTATGAAAATGTTCAAGCGCGAATCAGAACTCAAACTTTGATGAACTTAGCAAATAAGCACCATGGTATTGTTTTAGGAACGGGAAATCTTTCTGAAATTGCTTTGGGATTTATGACATACAATGCTGATCAAATGAGTATGTATGCGATAAACGCTGGGTTGCCAAAAACAATGGTTCAACGTCATCTCAAAGAATATCTTAGTTATTATCCTCATTTATATGATGTAGTTGTCAGTATTTTGCAAACACCGATTTCACCAGAGTTAAAAGATAATCAATATTCTGAAGAAATAGTAGGTAGTTATTTAATAAATGATTTTTTAATTTATCGTCATTTAGTTTGTGGGGATAGTGAAAAACGGTTAATATTTTTATTAAAAGAAGCTTTCTCCTACGAAAACAAGGCAGCAGAATCCTTTGTTAAATCCTTTTTAAAACGTTTTAAAACCGCCCAGTTTAAAAGGCAAGTTATTCCTGACGGACCTCAAGTCACAGAATTATCTCTTTCCGCTCGTAATCATTTTAAAATGGCTAGTGACAGTGAATGAAAAAAGTAATACTGGGTTTATCAGGGGGAGTTGATTCGGCGGTCGCCTTAGCTTTGCTGTTGGAAAAGGGTTACCAAGTCGAAGCTGTTTTTATGCAAAATTGGGATTCCGCTATTAATAATGACATTAAAGGGAATCCGACTTCAAAGTTTGAAAAATGCGCTCAAACGATTGATTATGAAGATGCTTTAAAAGTGGCAAAGAAATTAAAAGTTAAATTAACTAAAATAGATTTTATAAAAGAATATTGGCAAAAGGTATTTGCTTATTTTTTAGCAGAATATCAAAAGGGAAGAACTCCCAACCCCGATATTTTATGTAATAATGAAATAAAGTTTAAATCATTTTTAGAATATGCTTTTAGCAAAGATGCTGATTATATCGCGATGGGACACTATGCTCGAAAAGAAGAAAGAGCTGGCGTAACACATTTATTAAGAGGAAAAGACAACAACAAAGATCAATCTTATTTTTTATCGCAGTTAACTAGCGAACAGTTAAAAAGAGTTCTATTTCCAATAGGTGAACTTTCTAAAAAAGAAGTTCGAGAACGAGCCTTTCAACAAAAGTTAGCTGTTTATGATAAAAAAGATAGTACCGGAATTTGTTTTATTGGAGAACGTGATTTTGAACTTTTTTTGGCAAATTATTTACCGGCTCAAAAGGGTTTGATGAAGACAATTGATGGTAAAGTAATTAAAGAACATAATGGGCTTTATAATTATACGATCGGGCAACGAAAAGGGCTCGATATTGGTGGTTTGAAAGACTATCCACCAGCACCATGGTTCGTGATTGGAAAAGATTTAAGCGCGAATGTTTTATATGTCGGCCAAGGTTATCATAATGAGTATTTATATTCAAATAATTGCATTGTAAAAGATGTTGTTTTTAGAGGTGATAAAGACTTGGAAAACCGCTTCTTTACAGCAAAATTTAGATACCGAAGCGAAGATGTTAAAGTTACTTTAGAATGGTTAGATGAAACTACCCTAAAAGTTATTTATCCAGACCAAGAAAGAGCTGTTACTCCCGGACAAGCAGCTGCCTTTTATGAAGGAGAAGTTTGTGTTGGCGGCGGCTTTATCGATCAAGTTTATTTTGATCAAGAAAGGCGACTTTACTAGTGCTTAAAAGAATTATATATTTGCAATTTTTTGCATTTTTATTAGGGTTAGTTACTAATTTAGTTCATCCAATTACTCCTGCCTATTTAAGAGTTTTAAAAGTTGATGACTATTTTTTTGGTCTCTTTTTCGCAGCAATGAATTTAGGAATCTTTTTAGCGGCCCCTTTTTGGGGAAACTTAGGCAATACTAAAACAAAAGGTATCTTAATTGGTATCGGTTTTTTAGGTTATGGTCTTAGCCAGTTTTTATTTGGTTATTTTGATAATCAATATTTAATTTTATTAGTTCGTTTTACGGCTGGTATTTTTACAGCTTCTTTTCAAGTGTTAACTCTTACTTACCTTTTAGAAATGCCCATTAACAATAAAAAAACGCAACTTTCAATTTATTTAGCCTTAGTTGTCTTGGGAGGTTCCTTCGGATATTTGATTGGTGGTTTATTAGGTGATTATTTTGATGACCTAAAAAATATATTTTATTTACAAGCTGGTTTTTCAATGATACTTTTTTTACTAGCATTTTTCTTATTTGAAAATAAAGAAGATCAAAAGCAGGAAAAAAGGAAATTGTTTCCCGCTTTAAAAGAAATAAAGACCTTACCTAAGGGATTATATTTATTGTTTATAGTGGTGATGATAGCCAACATTTCTTTTATTAGTTTTGCCCGTTATTTAGATCTTTATTTAACAGATTTAAACCATTTAACATCGACAATTGGAGTTGTTAATTTCGTGACGGGTATTATAACTATTTTTGTTTCTTTAGTAGTAGTTCCCTTTTTATTAAGAAAATATCAAGGACTTAAAATCGTGGTAATTAGTCTTATGGGGGCTGGATTATTTAGTTTTTTAACATTTATTCTACCTCAAGAGGGGGTTATTTATTTTATCTTTTCGCTTTTTATGGTTTATACTGGATTCAAAACTGTTTATGAACCAGCGATGATCGCTCATTTAAATGAACAAAAAGTGATAAACACTGGTGCATTAATGGGGCTGCGGCAAAGTGCGTTAGCTTTAGGGGCGGTTTTAGGTCCAGCAATAGCTGGTGTTCTTTATGGGGTTATTAATTTTTATTTGTTCATTATTTTAGCAAGTCTATTAATGTTAGCTAGTTTAATGTTAATGGGTTATCAAAACAAAGGTGGTGCGAAAACTTGATTTTAGAAGGAATTGTAATTCAACAACTTTATTATAATAAGGAAAATAGTTATTCCATTTATAAAATTGAATTAGAAAATGGTGAAATTGAGACGATAGTTGGTTATTTACCGCCGCTTGTTATAGATGTTTTTTATAAGTTTGAAACTAAAGAAGTAAATCATAAAACATATGGAATTCAATACCAAGTTTTAAGTTATGAAAAATCGAGTAAGCAAGATTATAATGCTTTAATCAACTATTTATCCAGTCCAATTTTTACAGGGATTGGACCGGTAAGAGCTGCAAGGATAGTTAAACATTTAGGTTTAGAAGCGATTGAAAAAATATTAGCTGATAAAACTGTTTTAAAAGCATTGCTCTTTACACCTTTACAAATAGAAAGGTTATATCAAGAATTAAAAAAAGATCAAGAACACGATAAAATTATGATGGAATTGATAAAAAAAGAAATTCCTTTAGATATGGCTTCTAAACTTTATTCCTTCTATCAAAAAGAAACCTTATCGGTTTTAGCTGAAAATCCTTATCAAATTATTGAAGATATTGTCGGATTTAATTTTTTAAGGGTTGATAAAATTGCTTTAAAAATGGGTATTCCTTTTGATGATAAAAGAAGAATTGAAGCCGGCATAATTTACGCTCTTAACGCTTATATATTTGCTAAAGGGCATACGTATTTAACTTTAGACCAATTGCTGTATGCAGTAAGAACAGTTTTAAAAAATATTGCCGACAAGTTAATTGATGAAGGGTTAGAAACTTTAATTGCGAAAGCAGCGATTATGGTTATTGATGGTCTATATACCATTAAAGAGATTTATTTTAAGGAAAAAAATATCGCCACTAATTTACTCAAATTTAACCGTGAGATTGAAGTCGATAAAGACCTTATCATCTCGGAAGTAGAAATTGTAGAAAAACGCTTAAACATCTCTTATACTAAGGAACAAAAAGAAGCGATAGTTACCGCTTTAACTAATCCTTTAACGATTATAACTGGTGGTCCAGGAACAGGAAAAACAACAATTCTTCAAGGGTTAATGCTAGTTTATAGTAAACTTTATAACTTAAATATTTATGAAGCATCGATTGCTAATTATATTGGTTTGTGTGCTCCCACTGGAAGAGCATCAAGACGAATGCAAGAAGTAATGGGAATTCCTGCTTTTACAATTCATAAACTTTTAGGCTATGACTATGAAGGTAAATTTTATTATGACGAAAGCAATCTTTTGCCGCAGAGTTTAATTGTTGTTGACGAGTCTTCAATGATCGACATTTATTTAATGGATCAATTATTAAAATCGATAAATAATAAAGCGATAGTCGTTTTTGTGGGTGATAAGGATCAGCTACCAAGCGTCGGTCCTGGTCATGTTTTAGGTGATATGATCGATTCTAATATGATAGTAACGAAAGAACTTCATGAAATCCATCGTCAAGCTCAAGATAGCGGAATTATCAGTCTTGCTAATCATATTAACGAACAAACGGTAGAAAACTTTCATTATCACTCCAGTGATGATATTAAATTTATTAAAATCGAGCAAAAAGATATTTTTGCAAATATTTTAACTTTGTTAGATCAAGCTTTAAAAGAAAATTATAGTTTATATGATGATATTCAGGTTTTAATCCCACTTTATAAGGGAGGAATGGGAATTGATAATTTTAATAATATTTGTCAAAACCATCTCATCACGAAAACAGGCTTAAGCATTCAAAGCGGGGCGATAACATTTTATCAAAACGATAAAGTGATTCAACTAGTTAATGTTCCTGAAAAAAATATTATGAATGGTGATATTGGTAAGGTTAAAGATATTTATGAAACTCGTGATGGTAAAATAATGATAGTTGATTTTGATGGTAATGAAGTAAAATACCATCAGCAAGAGCTTAATCAATTAAATTTAGCTTACGCCATTAGTGTTCATAAATCGCAAGGCTCAGAATATAAAATTGTTTTTATGCCTTTGTCTAGACAATATCAAGGAATGTTAAGAAAAGAGTTATTATATACCGGAATTACCCGCGCCAAAACTCATCTTTATTTGCTAGGAGAGATGGACTTAATTGTTAAAGCCGCCAAAATTTTAAATGAAAAAAGGCAAACGATGTTAATAAACTACTTAAAAGAAGAAGAGGAAGAAGAAAAAACAAAACCAATTACTCCTTTTGACTTTATGTAAGCTATTGTAATAAAAAATAAAAATCCTAAGATATTTAAAAAAAGCCTCTTATCTAAAGTAATAAAGAGACTTTAATGTTTCAGCAATTAAGATTTTTTTAAGTTTTGACTAATCGGTAATTAAAAAGAGATCTACCAAGGCTGCCAACGTTCCCCCTAAAAGAGGACCGACAATAAAAACCCAAACTTCTTTTAGTGCTCTTCCCCCAACAAAAATAGCGGGAGCGAAACTGCGAGCAGGATTTACTGATGTTCCAGTAATATAAAAACCAGCAATAACGATACCAATTAAAACAACACCGATTAATAAAGGTGGATAAATCTGCTCTTTTTTTACCGCTACTAAAACAGTTAAAACAAAAATAAATGTTAAAACAATTTCCACAACCAAGGCGATAATTACACCAGCATTGCTAGAAAGACTAGCATCGACTAAGTTAGCACCTAATCCGGTATTATTGCCGTTGAGTAAGAGAAAAATAAATAAAGAAGCAATAATAGCACCGCTAAACTGGGTTACAACCAAAAGGCCAAATTCTTTTAAAGAGATTTCTTCTTTAATCCATTTTGCTAAAGAAACAGCGGGATTAAAGTCCCCTCCAAAAACAGTAGCAGCGATAATAACAGCGATTCCAAAAGCGAAAGCAATCGCGATTACGTTATTAGTTAATGCGGCTGTGATAGTTCCCATAAAAACCAAAATAAAGGTTCCAAGTAATTCTTTTAGTAATCTTTTTATCATTTTAAAACTCTCCTTCTATAATTGTTTATTATTAAGTTTAAAGTAAAGTTACCTTAAGTTCAAGTTAAATGTTAAAGATGGTAAAATATCGTAAAAAAAAGAACATTTAAGTTCTCTATTTAAATAAATGACGTATTTTTTGAGTAAATCCACCAGCTAGATTAACAGTTTCATGAGACACTATCATCGCAGTGGGCTCAATTTCTTTGATAGTTGAAACAGCAATACTAATATCTCTTCTATTAGCTAAAATCATCAGTATAAGCCTTTTTTCTTCCTTGCCCTTACCATCTAAAATTGTTACACCATAGCCATTTTTCCTTAATGAGGCTGCAATAATATGACCGTTTTCTATTGGGGTGATAGCTTGAATTAAAACTTTTCCAAAAGCTAGCTTTTCTTCTAAAATAGAACCAGTGAAGACACCAAAAATAAAACCTAGACCATAAGCAACACCTTTCATTGGACTTTCGGAAATTCCAGTAATAACGGTACTAGCTAGTATTAGCCATAAGATGATTTCCACAGCTGCCAAAATAACGCCGATTTTTCTAAATCCTTTATTAATTAAAATAATTCTTAAGGTCGAAACAGTAACTTCAATAATTTTAAAAACAAAAATTAAAATCAATATTAAAGGATCAGTTTTAGTTAAAATATCGATTAACCACTCCATTTATATCACCGTAATAAGTATATCACGAAAAAACTAAACAAGATATCTATTAGTTGTTTAAATTGTTTTCCTTAAATAAATCCTTTAATTCATTAAGTTTAAGCCCACAAGTCTTAGCTTTATAACAATTACAAGTGCCTGTACTACCCTTTTTAATAAAACGGAAGTAAACGATTAAAGCAACAAGTACTAAGACAAACGCTAAAATCAAATAATCAATAACCATTATTAAAACCCTCCCCAATGTAAAATCCAAAATATTAAACTAGCAAATAAATAAGCGAAGCCGGTTTGAAATAAAACGGCATAAAATGTTTTTTTAGTGCTGCCTAATTCACCCTTCATAGCGGCGATAGAAGCGATACAAGGAGCGCTAAATAAATTAAAAATCATAAAACTTAAAGCACTCGCAGTCGTAAAGAAGGTAAAGACACTAGCAGTTAAAATAGAACTGCTATTAGAGACACTAGCAATTACTTTCATCGAACTAACCACTTGCTCTTTAGCCACCAAACCTTGTAAAATAGAAACACTTGAAGCCCATGATAACTCACCAAATAAAGGATAAAATAAATAAGCTAAAATATTACCCAAATAAGCTAAAATACTTTTTTCAATAGGAACGCCATACTGAAACTTAAAATTAAAGGAAAGCAAAACCCAAATTACAAGACTAGCCAATAAAATAATAGTAGTAGCGTTTTTAATAAAGTCCCAAACCTGATTAATAACGTCCCTAAAGAGATACTTTGGTTTAGGAAGCTTATAAGTTGGCATTTCCGAAAGATAACCAGTAGTAGTTTTAACTTTAAAAAGATATTTCATAATAATAGCCATTAGGAGAATAACTAAAATAGAAGTTAAATAAAGTAAAAAAGTTATTAAACCAGCATATTGCTTAAAAAAGAAGCTTCCAAATAAAGTTATAATCGGCAGTTTAGCACTACAAGGTACCATTGGAGTTAAAATGATAGTCATATCACGTTCTTTTTTATTAGCAATCGTCCTAGAAGACATAATGGCAGGAACACTACAACCACTGCCTAAAATAAAAGGAATTAAAGCTCTCCCGGAAAGTCCAAAACGGCGAAATAATTTATTTAAAAAGAAAGCGATTCTTGTCATATAGCCAGTCGCTTCTAAAAGGTTGATAAAAATAAATAAAACTATCAACTGAGGGATAAAAGCTGCCATCGTCCCCACTCCATTAATAACGCCATCAACCAAGAGACTAATAGACCAAGAGGAAGCGTTAAGACCACTAAGCCAAGTTCTTAAAAAGTTAGAGAGGTTGTCGATACTGGTTTCCATAAAATCGACACTTCGAGAACCAATAAAACCAACACTAAAAGTGTAAATAAAAAACATTATTAATAAAAAGATAGGAATCGCCAAGTATTTATTTAAAAGTATTTTGTCAATCTTGGCAGTTCTCTTATCATATTTAGTTAACTTAACGAAAGCTCTTTTTAAAAGGCCTTCAATAAAGTTATAACGGTGATGAGCAAGATATTCATAAAGATCTGTAGTAAAACTAGCAATGTTAGCGTGGCTTTCAGCGATAACGTCATTGAAAGACTCATGATTTTCTAATAATTTTAAAGCATAATAGCGTTTATTATCGGTATTTAATGAAGGAATAATTTTAGTTATTTCTGTTTCAATTTCTTGGGGATAAAGAGGGTGTTTATGTTTTAAATAATCTTTACTTGAAATTAAACATAAAAGATCAAAGATGCCATCATTTTTAGTAGCGCTTATTTTAATAAAACTCATTCCAAAGCGTTTTTCCAACGTTTCCAAGTGAATGTTTTCTCCGTTTTGTTTTAAGATGTCACTCATATTTAAAGCAACAACAACCGGTTTATCTAAATCACTTAATTGAGTAGTTAAATAAAGGCTGCGTTCTAATTGAGTAACGTCAATAACGTTTAAAATAAGATCATAGTCTTGGTTTAGTAAATAATTTAAAGTAATTTCTTGTTCAGGCGAGTAAGGAGTCAAAGAAAAAACTCCTGGTAAATCAGTAAAATGAATGCTTTTATCTTTTGTATAGCCTTCCATAAAATCGACTGTCGCGCCAGGATAGTTAGCTATTTTTTGATGTTTTTTGGTTAGTAAATTAAAAAGTGTTGATTTACCGCTATTTTGATTGCCAACTAAAACAACTCTCATAAAAGAGTGCCCTTAATTTTAATGGCTAATTCTTTTTCGATAGCGAGATTATAACCTCTTACTAAAATATTAAAGGGATCTCCAAGTGGAGATTTAGATATTAAGGTTAATTTAACACCTTTGGTTATACCTAAGTCATATAATTTATATTTAATATCTTTGGGGCCGGATAATTCTCTAACAGAGAGTGTTTGCCCAATTTTTAACATATTTAAACTTACCAATTTTCTCACCGCATTTATCATAGCGAAAGGAAGATTCTTTTTCAAATGAAATCATAAAAATTATAAATTGCGTTCTAAATATGATAGTATTAGTTAAAATAGCGATTATTAAAACTACCCTTCCTGTGATATAACCCGAGTTTGCCACCTGCTTTCATTAACAACTTAACAAAATATACAATAACAACAAAAAAAGGCACCAAAACAAGCCGTTTATAAGAGTTTTGATGTCTTTTTATTAATTTAGGTGTA
>Ga0265293_10000215_pt1 | contig 143335 bp, 133 predicted proteins | sample Munlanlewell138R_FD_192505 | JGI IMG/M metagenome (GOLD analysis project Ga0265293, IMG submission 192505) | Leachate microbial communities from a municipal landfill in Southern Ontario, Canada - Leachate well 138R | ecosystem: Engineered > Solid waste > Landfill > Unclassified | place...
TAGTGTCTTTCAGGATTTTTTTTATGCTTTTGCCGTTAAAAACACTACCAACACCTAATTGCCTTCTCGCTATAATACCATTGGTTAGAGTGCTTACGTGGGCGATATTTTTAGAGCCAACTTTTTCTATTCCAATAAGTGTATCTGTGTTTTCAATCACATCTTGCGTGTAAACCACAATTTTCTTTACCAAGTTTTGTCGGAAAGAAGAAATACTGTCTAAAACATAAGCTACATTTGAAAGTACTAAACTGTCTTTCTTCTTTGGGAATGTAGCACCAAAACGCAAAAAGTAATTCTCAAAACCTTCAAAATAAGTTTTAAAAGCGTTGCCCTCAAAGCGGTGAGGTTCGTCCATTATCACAATTGGATTTAGACGTTTCAAACATTCCAAATATGATTTTGGCGGTTCTTGATTGTTTACAAATAATTCAGGCGTGTTAATGTCTTTTTCTAATGGTCGGTTTAGGATATTGTCTTTGTGGCTGAATGAGCTTGGTGTCATTACCAAAACCGATAAATGCGAAGTGCCAATAAATTGTCTAACGGCTGAAATATTTCCACCTTCGTAAACAAAGGTTTCGATTTCTTTTTCTTTCTCGTTGGCGTAAAAGCTTTTGAAGTAATCTTTGGTGTCCTCTAAGTTTGTTTTTGTTCCCTCTCGGATTGGAACTGTCGGAATAAGAACGATAAATTTTTTGTAGCCGAAATGTTTACTCAGTTCAAAAATGGTTTTGATAAACGTAAACGTTTTCCCCGTTCCCGTTTCCATCATTATGTCAATGTTTTTAGTGTCTTGAACTGGAAAATTGTATTTGTTCTTTTTGTGGTGTGCGGTCAGCACCTCACCAAAATTCACTTTTTGGCGAAGACTTTCAAAAAGATTGATAATGTTATTCACGCAGTCCTCTTGATAGGCTTGTATTTCATATTGAAACTGTTTTGCTTCTGTTTTTGTCGTCATTTATTACTTCAATTTTCCAATTGTCAAAGTTAAAATTTAATATCGTTGTCTACCCGTTTTTCTCTTGAAATCCACTCGTATTGTGTTAGGGTGGTGGGTGGGCTTGGGTGCGTAGGCAAGAGCAAGCTCTTTTGCATTTTTTGGGTCGGCTTGTGTGTTGGAAAAAATGCAAATGTGCTTGCTGTGCGGTGGCTCTTTTAGCATGTTGCCTAACGTTTAGTATATGAAAAGTAGGCGATTACGAAGCACGAAACTTTCGGTTAAGCACAAAGTTTGATACGAGCCAAAAGCCTTGGTTTTATTACTGTTTCGCCTATTTTTTATATACATTGTTGTAAGTAGTGCTTTTTCCATTCACTTACTTAATTTCAAAATCCGAAACGCCCCTTGAATTACCAAAATAAAAACGATTGTTCCAATAATCAAATCAGGTTTACTCGAACTCAACCAATTTACCAAAAGTCCAGCGATTATAACTCCTAAATTGATAATCACGTCATTCGAGGTGAAAATCATACTTGCTTTCATATGTGCCTCTTCTTTGCTTTTTGACTTTTGCAAAATGTAAAGACAAATTCCATTTGCGATAAGTGCAAAAATCGAAACGATAATCATTGTCGAAAAATCGGGTAGTTTCTCGTCTCCGAAAAACCTTCTTAAAACTTCCACAAATCCGATAATTGCAAGTGTAATTTGAAAATATCCAGCAAGTTTGGCAATCCGCTTTTTCTTAATCAACGTTCCGCCAACCGCAAACAAGCTAATTCCGTATACGAAACTGTCCGCAAGCATATCTAAACTGTCGGCAACAAGTCCCATTGATTTTGAGATTATTCCCGTTGTCATTTCGATTATGAAAAAGGCGAAATTTATGGCAAGTACAGACCAAAGTAACTTTTTTTGGTTTGCATTTTCTTTAAATTCCGTTTGGTCGGTTAGTTCGGTTGAGATTTTTTTCCCGCCTAAATTTAGTTCAATAACGGACTTTTCGATTTGTTCGGTTTCTCCGCTGTGAAAGACTGTCAATTTTCGGTTCGGAATATCAAAGTCCAAATTCACAATACTTGAAATTCCGTCCAATTTCATTCGGATTAGGTTTTCCTCTGAAGGACAATCCATTTTTGTAATTTCAAATATTGTTTTTTTCATTCGATTTCTGGGTTTTTCAGCATTACTTACAACGGGCGGGGGCTTTGCGAAGGAGCGGATTAGAAAGACGGAACTTTCAACTTTGCACCAACGTGAGCAAAACCATTTTTTCTTTTTGCTAAATTACAAAAAAGAGCAAAAGAAAAATGGCTTTTGCGGATAAATATGTAGAAAGTTTCAATTATCCGAGAACTCCGCTCTTTTGCCAAACTGCTTGTTGTGCGTAGTATTATTGTTTCAGTATTTTAAGAGTTTGTTCTATCCAATCAGATTTATTGTCGAGATAGAAATAGGGTGGTACTCCTGTTTCTTCAAATGCTCTTTGTTTTTCGTAGCGGGTCATAGTGCAACCTAATGTAAACTTAAAGTTTGGCGTTTCGGTTTCGCTAATTTCGCCATAACCAATATAACCTCCTGAGTTTTCTCCGACTAATATAGTTTTGTCACTTTCTCTTGCCCAAAAAATAAAGGATTCCGCAGAACTCGCTGTATTTCGGTTCATTATTATCGCTACTTTTTTAGGATTAGGTAAAATACTATCTAATATGATTTGTTCTCCCTCTGAACGTTTGATGAAAGTTTTATGGGGGGCTTGTTTCATTCTCTCTAATTCGTCCCACCAACCATCAAGAAATTCCTTGTTATAATTAACAGTATCTTTTTTTACTTTGTTGTAAAAATTTTCCCATTTTCTGATGTTTTCTTGGGTCGCATAAATGTCAATGTTATCATCATAAAATGGTTTGGTATAAAGATATTGTAATAGAGGAAAAGCGTTGTCTGTACTTCCTCCTCCGTTGTTTCTGATGTCAATAATAAGGTAAGGTTTAGATTTTATATGCTCATCTATTTTCTCATAAAAAGATTGCAACTCTGCCGACATATTGCCGCTAAATGTAGCAATACGGACATAGCTTGTTGAGTCGTCCAAGAAACTAAAAGATATTTTGTTTGGCACATCAACATTGTAGAAATTTCTTGTTTGAAGGCTTGTATTAAAGAGTTTATTGTTCAAAATTCCGTCTTTGAAAACTACATCTTTTTTGAAAGACATATCGTGGTCTTCGTCATAGTAAAACAAGTCAAAAGTGTTTTTTGCTTTTTGTTTAAGTTCAAATCTGATTTGTCCTTTTACCCACAATGGGCTTTTAGATTCCAATATGACACCTACATAATCTCTCCAAGATTTCTTGTCTTTTACGATAGCAACGGTAAATGTCGAATCGGCAAATTGGTAAATGTTCTCAATATTGTTGATTGAGTTTACCTTTATTTTAAGTTTTTTGAGATTGTATTTTTCTCTGCTTTTAAACTTGTCGGAAGCACGAAATTGTGCAACAGCCACAGTATCCGCTTTGTCAATAATTGAGATGTTGTTATCATAAATTTCGGTGTGATTATCCCTGAAAAATTCCACATAGGTAATCAATGTTTTCAGACAAGCTGTTTTGTCATTACAATTTTTAATGGCTGAAATGTTCAAATCTTTTTTGAATTTTTCGTATTGGCTTTTGTTGCTTTCATTTACATTGTCAATAAATCCGGGTAAGTTGTTTTCGATGTAGTCAATTACAAAATTAAGCTCGTTTTCGCATTTGCAGTTTTGAGCATAGTTGATATTGATTGTTAAAGAAAGTATTAAAAATGTAAGGATAAATTTCATTTAGTTGCTGTTTTTGTTTGGGGTACGCTTTTCGGAAATATTACGCACAACGGTTTGGCGCTTGGCGCAGTGGCGGATTTCGGAGCACATAACTGTCAATATACCACAAAAGTTGATGCGAGGTAGAATCTTCAATTAACCACTTCACCCGCCATTGAGCCAAACGCCTGTTACCTGCCGTTATTCTCATTTTTTTGTCAATTGTTTTACTGAAAGTTGAACATACTTTTCTCCAATGCCAATTACAACAGCACTTAAAGTGTCGCCAATACGAACAATTTTTCCTATATCGTCAATGTATTTATTTGTAAATTCTCTTACCCATATTGTCCCTTTAGCTTTTTCAGGTAAAATGTCAACAAAGATAGTTTTAGGTATAGTTCCTGTCACTTTGCAGGTTACAATTTTGCCTTCAACTTCAGGTCTATTTCTGTATGTATTTGCAATAATTTCAACTAATTTGTCTTGGTCATAACTAGGATATTCTACAAAGGTAAATGGCTTTATAAGTCTCTTTAGAATTAACACATCAGGTGATAATAGTATTGCATTTTGTCGGTCCTTAGAAGATTTCAAAAGTGATATTACAAATGCAGCAAAATATTTACCTGCTTGTAGTGCTTTTGAGAGTAATTCGTATTCAACTTCAGGATTGTCTATGTCAAAAAAACATTGAGCAAAAGCAAGTGCATTTGTCTGAGTATTTCTTTTCAGATATATCTCACATAATTCCTTCTGAGAAAAAGGGAATTCTATTTCAAAATGATTGTAAAACTCTTTAATAAACTGGTAGGCACCTTTTTTTATTCTTAACTCAGCGATTCTTTTTATATCCTTAGGAACTAGTTTTTTCGACAGTCCAAATACTTTTAAATATTTTAGAGTTCGTTGATTGTCGTTTCCATAAATGCTTATCATTAATGGGAACAATGATTCCAATTCTGCTTTTTGTTCAAATGAAAACTCAATATCTCTATTGTCAACACTTGCAATAACAGAACTTACTAGCCCCTTAGTTTTCGTTTTTAATATTACACCAATTAGTCTTACAATATTATCTCTGTCTAATTCTCCAACTATTTGGTTTATGGCGTATCTATATTCTTTGTCAATTTTGGTAACTTTTGAAAGTGCTGAATATATTATTTCGTATCTATTTAGCTCAATTAGTGATAAGATTCCTTTTACTTTAAGGTCAACATTATTAGAATTTGATTGGTTTAAGGCAAAATCTGCTAAGTAGTTTTCTATTTCAATGCTCCTTTCGGAACTCATTACACATTGGCTTGCTAATAAAATATCTTTAGAAGCAAGTTTCTTTATGAATTCAATTCTCTTATCACCTTTGAGTGAATGAGAAAAATATCTAAGGCTTTGATGATATTTTTTATCTGAAGCTTTATTTAGAAGAAGTTCAATCATAACCCTAGTATTGCTTTTTCTTCTTGTGCATGATAATAATCTTGGTATGCCTGATGAGCAAATGAGTATAGCTCGTCTCTTTTTTCCAAAATGCCAAGTTGGGTTGCTATTTCGATAACATAAATAGTGTCAATTTCAAAACCATATTTTCGTTTGCATTCCACAAAATAATTTAATACTTCATCTTCACTCATCCCTGAGTTTGTGTCTTTTTTTTCTAGACTTTCATAGCCAAGATACCTTAATAACCTATGAATAACTTTTTGATTAAAATTTGCATCCTTTTTTTCGTCCTTTTCTCTTTCGTATAGGCTAAAAATAAATCTGTCAATTATTTCTCCTTCACTTTTCGGTATGTCTCCTTTAACCTTTACTATTTCGATTAACCGAGAAAGCATTAATGGCGTCCTTATTATTTTTTCAAGTCTTTCATCTTTTTTAATTTCATCAAGGATTAAGTTCGATATTTTAGTATTACCATCTGTGTTTCTTTTTAAAAAGGTTTCAATTTGACTTCTGTCCATTTTTTGAAGGAAGAATATTGGGATTCCTTTAAAAATATTTACTTCTTCTGGTCGGTTAGATATTATTATAAAGCAGTTTTTATAATCTGAAAGAAGGGTGTTAATTTCTTTCAGCCTTAAACTTTTTAGACTGTTATTGTCATCTCTTGGTATTTCATTTAAAGCATCTAGAAATAAATTAATTTTCCCTTCCTTAAGCAATTTCTCACCTAAAGCATTGTCAACGCCTATTTTATTGAAAATTGTTTGCTTAATTGAAATTGATTTATCAGTCAATAATCCTAGTGGCAAGTATATGGGTAGTTTGCTTCTACTGTTTCTGAGTTTCTCTTCTGCATCAACATAAGCAAGATATTCAAGTGTGGTGCTTTTTCCCATTCCCGCATCACCCCAAATAATCATTCTATTTTCTGGGACATTATTTTTTCTTAGGTCATCAACTGTGCCCTTTCTTTCATTTCCTTCATTTTCTTCATCGCTTATGTTTTCAATCACATACCCTTGTGTCAACTTGATATTCTCTTGACCTTGTAAATGGATAAATTTACCTATTCGTGATTTAAAGTTTGATTTAACAGATTCAAGATAGTTTTTAAAATCCGGTTCCTTGATTGTAACATCCACGAGAGGCTTTAATTGATTCTTATATTTATTTGTTGCATATAAATATACAACAAGAACACTCTCAATATTTTCATAAAGTTCCCTGTTAGTCCAACTTTCACATTGATGACTTTCAATGTTTCTTAAATTGTAAGTCCTAAATAAGTGCTCTCCATAATTTTGAGAATTGTATAGATTTTCTATTTTGTCCTTTTCAAAATCTATTCTATTTGGGTTAAGCTGTAATACATTTATAAATGCTCCTAAACCTGATTTGTTGGATTCTAATTCGCTAAATTTGGTTGGGTTTATTAAAAATAATATTTTCCTTAAGTATTGCTCAATCTTTGCGAATTCTATGAAATAAGCAATATTGTCAACTTTCCTGAGTCCTTCATTTAATATTTTATCTAAAGCATTCGGAACTCTGTGCTCTAAACCGTCCAACCTTAGCTGGGGTTTATTTAAAGGGAATACCAAAGTCTTGTAAAATAAATCAATAGTATCTTTCAGGTCAAAAGCATTGTTTTTTGAGAATACTCTCTGTGTTTCTTTCTCAATAAGTTGTTTTATAGTTGCAATGTCTGTCATAAACTCGGTATTGTTGTTTTTATAATGGCAGGTAACTCATAAATATCCGCAATTCTCAAATATTCGTAAAGCCCAACAAACATACTAAAACTCGTTAATTTTTGCAAACCATTAAGAAAAGTATGTTAAGAAAAAATATTCTCTTTTCTGAGTGTGAGTAAATAGCCTACACTATCAAATAAAATTCGGTTTAATTTTTCGTTTCGTTATTTAAAATTTCAAAAAACAATTTACAGCTGTAAAAACCTAATAAACAAATATATATTCGTTTACAAATAATTACAATCGAAAGTAATTGTATAACTACCGACTATATTTTTCCGGTTGCAGAATCTTTGCACCAGAGATTCGGGATAACAACTAACGACTCGAATCTGATTGTTTAATTTAAATTTTTTAAGATTATGTCATTACGTAACAAAGTGACGCTTATTGGTCACACAGGAAAAGATGTAGAAGTAGTAAACTTCGAAAACGGAGGAATCAAAGCAAGTGTATCGCTTGCCACAAACGATTATTATACCAACGCACAAGGCGAAAAGGTAGAAGATACCCAATGGCACAACCTGGTTGCCTTTGGGAAGACAGCAGATATTATGCAAAAGTACGTTACCAAAGGTAAAGAAATAGCGGTCGAAGGTAAAATCATCTACCGAAGCTACGATACCCAAGACGGACAAAAACGGTACATTACCGAAATCCGTGTAGATGAATTAGTGCTTTTAGGAAATAAGTAAAAAGCGAAAAACGGCTCAAAATTGAGCCGTTTTTTTTATTTTGTTTTAGCAGTTTGGAGTTCTGCTTTCTTGTTTCGAGGTCGTAACTTACCGTAAGAACCACGACAAATTTTCCCTCTCTTAGTTTTCATGTCTCCTTTTCCCATTTGAATAAAATTTGTAGTTAATCACACAAAGGTACAAAAAATATAGGATTTAGGATTTAGGATTTAGGATTTGGGATTTAGGAATTAGGAAAATATGTTTTCATTGGGTTGTTGTAAGACTTTATTTTAAAGAGTAACTTTGTAGCTGTAAAAACTTTCAAAAGTAAGATGAAAGAAAAATTTTATACCTACATTCAGCAGTTGCAAGACGCTATCTGTAATAGACTCGAAGAGATCGACCAAAAAGCCAAGTTTCAAGAAGATTTATGGCAACGGGCAGAAGGCGGAGGAGGCAAAACCCGCATCATCGAAAACGGAAGCGTATTTGAAAAAGGAGGCGTTAATATTTCAAAAGTTTTCGGAGAACTCCCTAAAACAATGCAAGATTATTTCAAAGTGCAAGATGTGAACTTTTTTGCTTGCGGATTGAGCTTGGTTTTGCACCCTAAAAATCCTTTTGTCCCGACTGTTCACGCAAATTGGAGGTATTTTGAAATGTATGATAAAGAAGGGAATATTGTAAAGAGTTGGTTCGGAGGAGGTCAAGATTTAACGCCTTATTATTTGTTTGAAGAAGATGCGATTCATTTCCATAAAACATGCAAAGAAGCCTGTAACAAACACAATTCGGAGTTTTACCCGAAATATAAAAAACAGTGCGACCAATATTTTTGGAACACGCATCGCAACGAAGCCAGAGGAATCGGAGGTTTGTTTTTTGATTACCTGCAACCCACCCAAGAGATGACAGCTGAAAAATGGTTTAACTTTGTAACCGAAATCGGAAACAGCTTTTTGCAGTCGTATGTTCCGATAGCTGAAAAGAGAAAAGACATTTCCTATACCGAAGAAAACCGAAAATGGCAAGAAATCCGTAGAGGACGATATGTAGAGTTTAACCTTATTCACGACAAAGGCACACTATTCGGGCTCAAAACCAACGGAAGAATCGAAAGTATTCTAATGAGTCTCCCTCCTCACGTACAATGGGTTTATGACCATAATCCCGAAAAAGGAAGCGAAGAAGAAAAACTAATAAAAGTATTAAAAGAGCCTAAAGAATGGATAGGTTAGTTTACAGTTCACAGTTCACAGTTTACAGTGGACAGTTAAAAAGTGAAAATTATGATAGATTATAGAAAATATAATGTTTGGCAAAAATCACATCAGTTGGTTTTAGATGTTTATACTTTAACTTCAAGTTTTCCGAAATCAGAGCAATTTAATTTAGTATCACAAATAAGCCGGGCAGTAGTTTCCATTCCTACGAATATTGTTGAAGGCTGTGGCAGACAAACCCAAAAAGAATTGATGAGGTTTTTATATATTTCTTCAGGTTCTGCCCACGAATTAGAATATCTTATTTTGCTGAGTGTTGATTTAGGATTTTTAAAAGAAGAAGACACAGCAAAAGTAAAACAGGAAATAATCGAAATAAAGAAAATGTTAGCCTCTTTAATCCGAAAAATAAACGAAACTTTGTAAACCGTAAACCGTAAACCGTAAACTAAAATGAAACGACCAAGAATATTAAGAAAAAACGAATCTATTCGAAGTTTAATCAGAGAAACTCATTTAAGTGTTGATGACTTTATCGTGCCACTTTTTGTAACAGAAGGCGAAAACGTAAAAGAGGAAATTTCGTCTATGCCAAACTATTTCCGTTTGAGTTTGGATAATTTAGAGAAAGAAGTAAAAGAACTTTGGAATTTAGGACTGAAATGCGTTTTACTCTTCGTAAAAGTTCCTGATAATTTAAAAGACAATCGAGGAACCGAAGCCATTAATCCGAGTGGGTTGATGCAAAGAGCGATTAAAACAGTTAAAAAAACGATTCCCGAAATGGTGGTGATGACTGATGTTGCTCTTGATCCGTACTCGAATTTCGGGCATGACGGAGTAGTAGAAAACGGAGAAATTATCAATGATACGACTGTAGATATTCTGGCAGAAATAAGCCTTTCGCATGCAGAAGCAGGAGCAGATTTTGTCGCTCCGAGTGATATGATGGACGGAAGAATCAAAGCCATTCGCAAAATTTTAGAACAAAATAACTTTCCGAATGTCGGAATTATGAGTTACAGCGCTAAATATGCTTCGGCTTTTTACGGACCGTTCAGAGATGCCTTGGATTCTGCTCCTGGATTTGGCGACAAAAAAACCTATCAAATGGACTATGCCAACCGAATAGAAGCCATCAAAGAAACTCTTTTAGACGTAAAAGAAGGTGCAGATATCGTAATGATAAAGCCCGGACTTCCGTATTTGGACATTGTAAGAGATGTGAAAAACGCAGTTGATTTACCGGTTTCGGTGTATCAGGTTTCCGGAGAATATGCCATGATTAAAGCGGCTACCGAAAAAGGTTGGCTTAATCACGATGCGGTAATGGTCGAACAATTACACGCCTTTAAAAGAGCCGGTGCAGACCTTATTGCGAGTTATTTTGCCAAAGAATACGCACAACTTGTTGCCAAACAGAAATAAATCGTATTTTTGCCATATACAGAAAACGAAAACTTTATGAAAAAAATTGCAATAGGATTATTAGTTTTTGCAGGTGCTTTTACAGCTAATGCACAATACAAAAGTGAAGTGAAATTTAACATTGCCAATGTTATTGCCATTGCTTCAATTGAAATCGGTTATGAGTATTTTCTTGATGACAATCAGTCTATTGGAGCAGAATTGCACATCAACGACCGCTTTTCATACGTTGAAGAAACTGATTCGAAAAAATTCGAAACAAACAGTTTCTTAGTAAACTACAACTACTATTTCAGCCCCGAAAACAAAGGAAGTTTTTATGCCTTCCCTTTTATGAAATACCGTTTTGGAGAACACAAAGACGATAGAGCCGGAAAAGTAGATACAGATATGAACTCGTTTATTATGGGATTAGGTGTAGGATACAAATGGGCTTGGAACGATAAGTTCGCTATTGCTCCTTACGTAAGCATTGCCCGTAGCTTCAGCGATGAAGTAAACGACAGATTCATGGCTATCGAACCCAATGCAGGAGTATCGGTCGGATACCGGTTTTAGAATTGAGAATTTAGGAATTGGGATTTGAGAATTGAGATTTGGGAATCAACCCATAGTGCATTATTGTAAAAAACATAACTTGATTTACAATTATTTTGTATTTGTTTTATCACAAATGCACATGAAAAATAATTGAAAACACACAATGTAAATTACACTGATAGTAAATGTCTTAATTACTTTCCTCAAAAAAACATAAAAATCTGTGCATCTGTGGTTAATCAATAATGCACTATGGGTTAAATTACTTTAATCGTTCAAAAAACTGTAATTCGTAATCTTCCAAAAGTTCCGGATGCGTAATTTTGATAATATCTTTTAGCACCAAATCAGGACGGTTTGGTGCTAATTCGTAATATATAGCTCCTCCTGTTGCTCCTTTTTTGGAGGAAAACGAATAAACATTTCTTTCTTTAAAAGCCTTGAATTCTTTGTAATGAGGATTCGCCTTTATCATCTCGTCTAAAGAAGCATAAAGCCCTGCTCCAATCCAGAAATCCGCATCTTGGGCTGTATCGAAAACTTCTTCAAACGAAAGTGCCAAACTGCCTGTGCCTGATGTTTCTTTCCAAAAATATTCCGTATGAGCATCTGCCAAAAATAGGGCACTCCAGCTATCTCCTTTGGGCAAATACCAAACATCTTCGTATATGTTTCCTGTAATAATAGTAGGTTTTGTAACGGCTCTTGAGGCTAACTCTTTGGCTTTTTCGTATTCCGATTTTATTTGCTTAAAAACCTCTTGGGCTTTTTGTTCCTTGTCGTACAATGCTCCGAAAAACTTAATCCATTCTGCTTTTCCGAGCGGATTTTTCTCGTTCCAATCTCCGTTCAAAAGTACTTTTATTCCTGCCTGTTTTAAGTTTTCAAGGGTTTGATTGCTTTCGTTTATAGCAAAACTAACTAACACATCAGGATCTAAATCTACTACAATTTCGGTGTTTATCCTTTCGTTTTGCCCGATTTCCTTTACCTGCCCTTTTTCGATTTTAGCCCGAACCGTTTCAGAAGAAATATAATCCAAACCCGGAAAACCAATAAGTGTTTGGGCAACTTCCAACATTTCGAGCGATGGAATATGGGTAGTTGAGGTAACAATAATATGCTGAACAGGAATAATTATAGAAGTAAAATCAGCCAGACTATCAGGAACCTGAAAAGTGTTTTTATGCAAAACATAGGTTTGTGACTTGCCGGATTCGGGAGAAGTGTTTTTGATTTTTAGAAGTTTAAAGTCTGTATAATCATACAACTCAAAGCCTTTGGCAAATTCGATTTGGTTTGTTGCTTTTGATGCTTTGACAGGCTCCTTTTCTTGTTTGCAACTCATTAGAAAACCAAGAGCAAAGAACAAAGAACAAAAAATAAAAAATTTAGAATGTAGAATGTGAAACTTATTCATGGAATTCGACTTGAAATTAAGATGATTACTTTTTATATTCTTCCGCAACTTTTTCTAATTCGTCATACCAATCTTGCCCGAACCTTCTGACAAGAGCTTCTTTAACGAATTTATAAACCGGAACAGCGAGTTCTTTTCCGAGTGTACAAGCGTCATTACAAATATCCCAACGATGATAATTTACAGCCGAAAATTCCGAAAAATCTTTGATTCGAATAGGATAAAGATGACAGGAAACCGGTTTTTTCCAATCAATAACTCCTTCGTTATAGGCTTGTTCGATGCCACAAAGTGCCGTTCCTTTATCAAAAATCACATAAGCACAATCTTTTCCACCGATAAGCGGAGTTTCTAAACCTTTGTCCCAACCGGTAACCCAAGTACCCTGATTGTCAATTGCTTGAATTCCTTCTTTTCGCAAATAAGGTTTTATTTTTGGGTAGATTTCTTCCAGAACTTTTGTTTCTTCTTCCGTAATCGGAGCTCCAGCATCGCCATCTACGCAACAAGCTCCTTTGCAGGCAGAAAGATTGCAAACAAATTCTTTTTCGATAATTTCTTCCGATACTATTGCTTTTCCTAACTGAAACATTATATATTTGTGTGTATAAAATAAAGCTGCAAAGGTACAGATTTATCTTGAGCTTAAGAGATATTGATTTTAACACTTAATTAAGTACTTTGGCATAAGTTTTGAGAAACGAAAAAGCGTAAAAATGTATTTTACACACCCAAATTTAAATTATAACAATTAAAAAAAAATTATTATGAAAAAGTTAGGATTACTTTTAGTAGCTCTTGTTTTTGGAGCAAGTGTTCATGCACAAAAAGGACCTCAAATCGAGTTCAAAACAGAAGTTATTGATTATGGTACAGTAAAGAAAAGCGAAGATAACGGAATCCGTGTTTTCGAATTTACCAATACAGGAGATGAACCTCTGATTATCAAGGATGTAAAATCGACTTGTGGTTGTACAGTTCCTGAAAAGCCAAAGGAGCCGATTATGCCCGGGAAAACAGGAGAAATTCAAGTAAAATACAATATGAATCCCGGACCTATCAACAAAACTGTTACTGTTGAGTCTAATGCAGTAAACAAAACAAACGGAAGAGTTCCTCTAAAAATTAAAGGAACTGTTGTTAGACCTGAAGGAGATAACAATACTAAAGCTAACAATGTTCTTGAAAAGAGAAAAACTCTGGTAGAAACAAAAAGCTAATTAACTGAAATCAAGCATAAAAGAAGCTGTCTTAAAATAAAATTTTTAAGGCAGCTTTTTTTTTAAAACTCGATTTTAATTATGCTTGATTTGCTTTTTTTACGTAACCTAAAATTTATTAACTTTACCAAAAAAAATTATGAATCAGCCTGTTCTATTTTTAAGAAATGTAAACATATATCAAGACAAAAGTCTTGTGCTTCGGGATATAAACCTTGAAGTACACAAAGGCGAATTTATATACCTCATCGGAAAAACAGGTTCAGGAAAAAGTAGTTTTATGAAAACGCTTTATGCCGATTTACCTCTTGTTGAAGGACAAGGAAACATCGTAGATTTTGATTTGGCAAAACTAAAACAGAAAAAAATTCCGTATTTAAGAAGAAAAATAGGAATAGTTTTTCAGGATTTTAAACTTCTTCCGGATAGAACCGTTTACAAAAACCTTGAGTTTGTACTAAAAGCAACGGGGTGGAGGGATAAAGACGAAATAAAACTAAAAATAGAAGAAGTCTTAGACAAGGTCTCGATGCGAGGAAAAACCAATAAAATGCCTCATCAGATGTCAGGAGGTGAACAACAAAGAGTAGCTATTGCAAGGGCACTACTAAACGATCCTGAACTTATCTTGGCAGACGAACCCACAGGAAACCTTGACCCACAAACCAGTACGGAAGTAATGCAACTTCTTAAAGAAATCAATCAAAACGGAAAAACCATCATAATGGCAACTCACGATTATGCCCTTATTATGAAATTTCCTGCCAAAACTATTAAGTGCGACGAAGGAGTAGTGTTTGAAGTAGTTCAGAAAACCGTATAATGCTTGTTATTATTCCTTTTTATAATGAAGAAAATCGAATTTCTGTGCAGGAATATAATCGGTTGTTTTCAGAATATAAAGAAGAGAAATTTATGCTTGTAGATGATGCAAGCACCAATTGGATATACTAATTTAGCTTCTAGCTAGAGTTAAGAATAAAATCTTCTTTTTCGGAAGTGTTTTTCAAAACAGTCTGGAAAATACAATATCCAATAATGATGGCATTCAAAATTTCATTTATTTTTCTAATTCCTATATATTTACTCAGTTTTCTGAAAAATAGAAAAATAACTTTTGAACTTATGGTAATTACAATCGTTTTTACTGCCTCCGTTTTGCAAGCCATAGTTACTTATGGAACCAATTCAAGACATAGCTTCCCGTTTGAATACCTAATGGTTTTTGTAGTTTTTATGTTTTTGAAATCAGCTCGCAACAAATATTTTAAAAAAGGGTTAAGACTCTTTCTTCTTATATACGTGTGGATTTTCTTTGATTCCTTTTTTGAATATTTTTCGAATATTCATTCTCAGCCAAGCATCTGCTCGTAAAATTAAATCCTGAGCTTTATTTTCAGGTCTTGCTCTGAAAGAAGTTACGTGAAACGAATCACTGTCTAAAAGAGGTTGTTTTGAAAAATAATAATTGGAAACACAACACCTAAATCCATCAAAAACAACAGGAGACACAGAATGTAGAGAATTATTATGGGTAGCCATTACAGCCAATCGGTTGAATTTACTGTGAATTGTGATTGGTTTATTGTTCATTCCATCCGGCCAAAGTTCAAGATTCCCTCCGTATTCTTCTTTCCAGTCTGGTGTTGTGTAATAAAGTAAGTTTAAAACTCTCCAAAGTTTTCTGTCTTTATCATGAGAATTGTCCAGATGTGGATTCAAAAACTGCTTATATCCCATCATCGAAAGTCCTCCTGCATACAAGTTTTCATCAGGAACAGCTTGTTCTATTTCACAGATTTCGCATATCAAATTCACAATTCTTTCGTCCTGGAAAGCGTAGATAATTTCTTCTAAAACAGGGTTATATTTGTTCATTTGAACTCCAATATATTTGTCCTCTCTGATGCTTTTTTTCAGAATCATTTCGTCAGCTTTAGGAAAAACAGCATACAAATCTTTGGCAAGGTCATCAGGAAGCAAGTCATCTACAAAAAAATATCCGATTTTAGCTTTTGAGCTGTGGTATTGCTCTTTAATCGAAGTGGATTTTTCATGTATTTTTTGAAGGATTATATCAGTATAATCTTTTCTGGTCATAACAATTCGGCTTTGTTCAAAGGTAGTATTTTTTGGCTTTATTTCCATACATTTGTACAAAACAAATTCAATGCTATCCATTCTTATTCCGACATATAATTATGATGTTTCTCAATTGATTGAGAATATCCATAATCAATGTAAAGAGTGTAAAATTGATTTTGAAATACTCATAAATGATGATGCCTCGAAAGAAATAATTACCTCAAAGAACTTAGAACAAAAATTTGATTGTTGCAGGGTTTTTATTCAGCAGGAAAATATAGGAAGAAGTCGCTCACGAAATTTTTTAGTTTCTAAATCTAAATTTTCTTGGATTTTATTTTTAGATTCAGATGTACTTCCTGCTTCCGAAAACTACATTAAATTGTATTTAACTCATACAAAATCAAGGTATCACATCATAAACGGAGGTTTGCGATATTATGATTTTACTCCTCCGAAAGAGGAGTTATTGCGTTGGAAGTATGGCAAAGAACGGGAAGCAATTGATATAGAAAAACGCTTGACAACTCCGCATAAAAACTCTTTTCTTTCTTCTAATTTACTGATTCATAAATCTGTTTTTGATAAGGTAACTTACGACGAATCTATCAATAAATATGGGTATGAGGATTTGCTCTTTGAGAAAGAAGTAAATAAATTGAATTACAATATTTTGCAGATTGACAATACTGTTTATCATCTCAAATTAGATACATCAGAAGATTTTTTAAATAAATTTAAACAGTCTTTGCAAAATTTGTCTTATTTAATCAAAGTCGGAAAGCTCGATTATGACGATACCAAAATTTCGAGAATTTATAAAAAAACAAAGCTTCCTCTACTAAAGCAAATAGTTGTTTTACTTTTTAATATTTTTGAAAAAAAAATGTACAACCATTTAAAGTCTTCTAAAACGAGTTTGTTTGTATTTGATTTATACAGAATAGGTTATTTTACTAAAAAATTTTAAAATGAATCCTTTCTTTTCAGTTGTCGTTCCTCTTTACAATAAAGAAAACTACATCAAAAGCACTATTCTAAGCGTTTTGAACCAGTCGTTTGATGATTTTGAAATTGTTGTAGTAAACGATGGCTCTACTGATAGAAGTGAGCAGAGAATTTCTGAACTAAATGATTCGAGAATACGTTATTTTAAAACCGAAAACAAAGGCGTTTCTGCTGCCAGAAATCTCGGGATAGAGCAATCTTCCGGAAAATTCATCTGTTTTTTAGATGCAGATGATTTTTGGTATACTCATTTTTTGAGCGAAATACATAAATACATCACGCTGCTGCCCGAGCAAAAGGTATTTGCTACTGCTATCGAATTTGAGATAAAAAACAAAGCCGTCTCTCCTACTTATTCAATGGAAAAAAAAGGTAATTATCAGATTGTGAATTACTTTGAGGCAAGTATGAAAGAATCGGTTTTATTTACTTCTGCAAGTGTTTTTGAAAAAAGCGTTTTTGAAATAGCAGGCAATTTCAATACGAATTATAAATCCGGACAAGATACCGATTTGTGGGTTCGGGTAGGGTTAAATTATCCGATAGTTTTTATTTGGAAAACAAGTGTTCGATATGTATATGATGCAAAAAGTCTTTCGAGAAACCGAAAAAAAATAATCGGCAAAGCCGAGTTTTTTGAATATATTCCTTTAGAAAAAAACAACCCGAAATTAAAGCGTTTTTTAGATTACAGTCGGTTTTCGTTAGCTATTGAAAGTAAATTAAATCGTGAAAAACAAAGGTTTCAGATTTTTTATAATTTAATCGAGTTGAAAAAAATGCCTTTCAGAAAGCGATTTTTACTCCGACTTCCTGCTTGGCTTTTATCGATTTTGGTAAAAATAAAAAACAACCTGACTCGTATAGGATTAGGAAATTCTGTTTTTAGAGGATAAAAATTCATCAAAATCTCTGATATAATCGTCTTCGTCAAAAACATCTGAAGCTATAACCAAGCAAATCGCTCCAGAAGAAAAGTTTTTGAGCTCTCTCCAGATTCCGGTTTCTATCAAAAGTCCCTGATTGGGTTTGTTAAGCGTTACAACTTTTTGCTGTTTTCCATCATTTAAGATTACATCAAAACTTCCGCTTAAAGCAAGTAAAAATTGACGTAAATTTTTATGGGCATGTCCTCCCCTTTCGGCTCCACTCGGAACATCATACAGATAATAAACTCTTTTTATTTCGAAAGGAATTATATCTTTTTCGATTACGGATAAATTTCCTCTTCCGTCAGGGTCTTCAATTTTTGCAAGAGAAATAAATTTTATATCGTTTACAGAATTTTTTGACATTTTGAAGGTGTTAAAAACACACAAAGTTAATCATTTTGTTCGATAAATTCATTGAGTAATATTGAGCATTTTTTAGCTCCTCTATCATTCAGATGATCAGGGTCATAAAAATCTTCATCTGAAAATTTATCACTATAAAACAAATTGATATAAAAGCTATTTGAGTTTTCGAGGGCTAAATTTTTAGCAACCGAATGTATGGCTCTCACTTTTTTGGGATTTACTTTTTCCGAATAACTTTTGTGAACAGGCATAGTAACCAAAATTACATTGATGTTCTTTTCTTTACATTTTTTAATGATGGATTTTATTCGCTGTGTGTTTATTTTAAAATCCATAGAATTATCCTCGTGTTTCTCGGTAACTCTTACGGCTAATTCGTCTAAATTCTGCCGTCTTTTATCATACGTATATTTGTGACCCCAACCCAGTTCGTCACACTCTATAATAGTTCCCTTTTCAAAATATTGTTGTATGGTGATTATGGAGTTTTTAAATGAACGAGACATAGCTAGACTATATTGTCTAATATCATACAACGGAATAATCGATACATCTAAATCCATTTGTTCTCTATAAAAATACTTTCTCCAAGTATCTTCTTGAGTATTATCTTTCTGACTCAAACTCGTATATTCAAGATTCAATACCACATATTTAAGATTTTTAAAACTATCAATATGTTTATCAAAAAGTAACTTATCGAAATAAATGCTTTGACTAATATTGGCAATATTGAAGGCCGGTTGGTCAAATTTTTCAGGATTTAATCCATAAAAGGTATGAGAATTTCCAAAAATGAGGACTTCGGTTTTGTGATAATTATTTTGAATGTTTTTATGTTTTTCGGTATAATTGTTCGGGACAAAACGATAAAAACATTCAATAAAAATCCATACAGAAAAAATGATAATTAGAAAAAATGATATTTTATTGATGAAATATTTCATTGTTAATTTGTATCAAAAAATAATTTATTTATTTCTAAATCAATAAACTCTTGAGGGTTATCTTTTCGTAATAATCCATTTTTCAAAAGTTCATTAAACCAAACGGAGAATCTTGTTGCGCCTTTATGATTCAAATGTGTAAAATCACTAAACTCCGAATTAGTAGCAGGAAATTTAGAAAAATCTAAATACGGTATTTTAGGGAAATTAATTTCTAACAAGTCTGAAATTAATTTTTCATTGACATAATATTGATATTCAGGATGAATAGGGCAACGAATAATATACACATTCTTTTGATGTTTATTGCAATATTCAATTATCTCTTTTAAAAACATAATACTTTCTATAAATATATCTTTTTCAGAAAGAGGTTCCATTTCTATGTTTTTAAACGCAATTAAAAGAGAATCTAATTTTGCCATCTCTAACCGATTATATCCTCCCATTTCGGTTGTATAGTTAAAATTCATTAAAGCAACTCGAGCAACTTTTCTGCGAAGAGAAACAGAACTTAAAGCAAAAAAGTTTTTAGTAATATTTGATCCATTAGAGAGAAAAAAAGTATAATCATCATAATGATAGAAAGGTGAAAAGGTTGGATATCTATAAGACATATCATTTATAGATAATAGTTTTTCTTTGTATGAGTTATCTATATTTGAATGACCAAATTCTATAAAAACAGTAGATATTTTAGGATTATTTGACAGAAGTTTATATAATTTAAAACGAGTGTAAAAGTAATTTTCTCCTGATTCTGAAAAATTAATAAAACTTTCTATTAAAGAATCATTAAATGCACATTCAGGTCTTGAATTTCCAAACACAGCGTATTCGGGAGTTGAGGCTAGCTTAAAGTTAGCCGTGGATTTTATAATCAGATTACAAGTAATTTCAACTAAAAAAGCAATAGCTAAAAATAATAACATAAAAGCAATAGCTTTTTTTATAAACAACCATATTTCCTTTATATTATGACCCATTAAATTAGAATTGAAAATAAATAAATGATTGATTATTTGAAGAATAGAAAAATATCATAAATACAACTCCGAGATATATCAAATGTCGTAGAATTTTACTTTTAATATCAGATAAATCCAGAAGGTGTTCTTTGTCTTTTTGCAACCATTCCAAAATCAAAAAACCAAACAGTGAAACAATAAAAAATCTCGATATATTTGGCTTTTCAAACAATGATTCGGATAACATTCGTTTTAAATAACTCATAGATTCCGAATAGCTTTCTGCCCTGAAAAATACTCTGGCAATAGTTAGAATTACAAAAGTTGAAACAATAGCTATAAAATCATATAAGGTATCTGTTAGTTTAGAAGAAAAAACCCTGATGTTTCTCGTCCATTTTCGGTAATAAATAAAAATTATATATAACAAAGCGTGGATAGCTCCATAAATTACAAATGTCCAATCGGCTCCATGCCATATTCCGCTGATTAAAAAAACAATCGTAAGGTTTTTAATTTTTCTGTACTCCCCTTGTTTACTTCCTCCGAGCGGAAAATAAATATAATCCCGAAGCCAATACGAAAACGAAATATGCCATCTTCTCCAAAAATCCGCTATATTTTGGGCTAAATAAGGATAGTTGAAATTTTTGGTAAGATTAAACCCTAACAAATTAGCCGATCCAATTGCAATATGAGAATATCCACAAAAATCTCCATAAATCTGAAAGCTAAAAAGTACAGCCCCAAAAAACAGCGTACTTCCAGATTCTGAAGCATAATCATCAAAAATTGCATTTACAAATACAGCACAATTATCTGCAATTACTATTTTTTCGAAAAGGCCTAAGGCAATCAATTTTAGTCCTGTTATCGCTTGATTGTAATTAAAAATACGTTTGTTGTTGATTTGAGGGAGTAAATCAGAAGCTCTCTCGATAGGACCCGCTACGAGTTGCGGAAAAAAAGTGATGAAAATTGAAAAGGACAATAAATTATCCGAAGGTTTAAAATTCTTTCTATAAACGTCTGTCAGATAAGAAATTCCTTGAAAAGTATAAAAACTTATTCCGATTGGGAGAATTATTTTCAAAGGCGTGATGTTTAATTCAGTTCCGAAAATTCGAAACATTTCAATAAAATTTTCAATGAAAAAATTATAATATTTGAAAAAACCTAAAATTACAAGATTAAGAATAATTCCTACCCACAAAAAGAATTTAGAATTTTGGGGGTTTGCTGAAATCCACTTCCCTAAATAATAGTTGATAAGTGTGCTTAAAATTATTAAAGCTAAGAATTTCCAGTTCCAACAAGCGTAAAAAAAGTAACTTGCCAAAAGCAAAAAAAGGTTCTGAATTTTCAGATTACTTTTAAAGACAAACCAATACAGTAAAAAAACTGTCGGCAGAAATAAAGCATAATCTAAAGAGTTGAAAAGCATTTATTTTAATTTAATATTCATCATATCAAGCCATCGTTTTCCGATGATTTCAGGAGAAAATTGCAAGACTGTTTTTAATGTATTTGACTTACAAAAATCATATAGAACTCTATCTTCTATCATCAAATCCATTGCTTTGGTCAATTCTTTAAGATTTTGGTCTTTGACTAAAAGTCCGTTTTGTTTATGCTCGATTATTTCGTTGGGTCCTGTTTTGCAATCGTAGCTTACCACAGGAGTACCACAAGCAAAACTTTCTAAAATAACATTCGGAAAGCCTTCTGTTTTGCTGGCTAACACCATAAATTCTGCGTTTTTAAGGTACGGATATGGATTATCTTTAAATCCTGTAAAAATAACTTCTTCAGAAATACCTAGTTCTGAAGCAAGTCGTTCAAAATCATTGCGTTTTTCACCATCTCCTAACAATAAAAGCTTAATTCCTTTTTCAGGCAAAATGGATTGAGAATAAGCTTTAATTATAACATCTTGTTGTTTGATATTATAAGAAGCCATTCTTCCTAAAACAACAATGTATGGAAAAGTTATTTTTTCAGGAATTTCTTGATGAGCAAGTTCTGTAATTCGGTCTGTATCGACAATATTATAAATAGTTTGCAGGTTTCTATATCCGTATTTTTGTCGAACTTCGCCCTCCATTTCTTTAGAAACCGTAATGATTTTATAAGCCTTTTTAAATATTCTTTTCGCTATAAAATCATTGCTCGTAAAATATCCGTGAAAACGAAATCCTCTGATGCTCGGAATATAGTTTGTTTGTCCGAAAATAAATCTTGACAGCACATATTCTCCATAAAAAGTGCCTCTGAATCGCATATCTATCACGTAATCAATCTGATGATATTTGATATAATTGTAGAGTTTTTTGTAACGGCTTATTTTTCTGAAAAGAGTATTATTTTTTAATTTCCCCAGATTAAAAAGTTCGCCTGAAAACGCATATCCTAAAGTATCTTCAAAAATAATATTATGAACCTCTATGCCTTTTTTATGAAAGAATTTAGACAAGTTAGCATGTGCTTTTTCTGAACCACCTTTGGCTAAAGAGTTTCCCACAAGGCAGATTTTAGAGGTTTTCTTTTCGGGCATAGTTTATTTGATGTATTTTTGAATACAAATATAGTTATTTATGAAATGCCTATAAACGGTTTTATCAAACCAACCGATATACTTATAAGGCATTACATCTGACCATTAAAAAAATAAAAAAAACAGATGAAAGTTTTACTCGTCGGAGAATATAGCAGATTGCATAATTCACTAAAAGAAGGACTACAAGAACTCGGAAATGAAGTTTTTTTGGTCGGAATGCAAGATGCTTTCAAAAAATTTTCGACTGATTTTAACTACGATGCTCAAACTACGATAAAACCAATCTTTAGAGTTCCGAATAAGATTTTCCGATTGATTTTTAAAAAAGATTTATTGGTTTTAGAAAGAGGAATCCGTTTTTATGCGATGCTCCCGAAGTTTAAGAGCTATGATGTGGTTCAGCTCATAAACGAAACTCCTATTCAAACTTTTCCGTGGTTAGAAAAACTGATTTTAAAAAAATTGATTCAGCAAAACAAAAAGGTTTTTCTGCTTTCTTGTGGTGCTGATTATGTTTCGGTCAAATTTGCAGAAGAAGGAAAATTCAGATATTCCATATTTGATATCTTCTCAAAGGATGAAACACTAAAAAAATATTTCAACCATTCTCTACATTATTTGAAACCTGAATTTAAAGAAATATCAGATTTCCTTTACCAAAATATAAACGGAGTAATCGCTTCTGATTTTGATTATGTATTGCCTTTACAGGATAATCCTAAATTCATAGGCCTTATTCCCAATCCTATAAATCTGGATCGACTTACCATTGAAAATTTAGTTATAGAAGACAAAATCATTATTTTTCTGGGAATAAACAGAAATGCTTATCTAAAAAAAGGAATTCCTTACTTTGAAAAAGCACTTAAAATCATTCAAAAAAAATATCCTACTCAAGTAGAAATAATAATTACGGAAGATTTACCTTATTCTGAATACATCAATATATACAATCGTTGTCATATTCTTCTCGACCAAATTTATGCGTATGACCAAGGGTTTAATGCTCTCGAAGCTATGGCAAAAGGCAAAGTAGTTTTTACCGGAGCCGAAAAAGAATTTTTAGAATATTACAATCTTAAAGAAGACGAAGTAGCCATCAACACCTTACCAGATGTAGATTATCTTGTAGAAAAATTATCTTATTTGATAGAGAACCCTAATAAAATTATAGAAATTTCGAATAACGCAAAATCATTTATCGAAAGAGAGCATCATTATGCAAAAGTTGCCCGAATATATCACGATATATGGGAGAAAAACTAAATTATGGTATTATCTTTGCTTCGGTACTTTTAAAACAAATACATTATGAAATCAAAAAATTTATTTTTAGGACTACTTTTGCTCGGTACAACATCAATTTTTGCACAAGAACCCGTTGTTCAGGATAGTTTAAAAGTACAAGAATTTGTCCCTGCAACAGAGGTAGAACTCACAGAAGAGCAAAAAAACGAAATTGCAAAACAAGCTGAAAAACAAACTAAAGAATTTGAAAAACAAACTGAAATCGAAAAGAAAAATGCAGAAAGACAAGCCAAATTAGAGGAAGAGCGAATCAGAGCGGAGCAAAGGCAAATCAAACAAGAAGAAAAATTAGCCAAAGCCAAACAAAAACAAGCCGAAAAAGAAATAAAACAGGCTGAAAAACGAGCCAAAGCAGAAGCTAAAGCTCTGAAAAGAGCAGATAAACAAGCTAAAGCTAAAGAAAAAGCTCTAAAGCAATACATTAAGGCTTCTGACAAATATACTAAAGCCAAAATAAACTTAGAGAAATCAAAGAATAAGTTCGAAAAGAAAAAACTCAAAGGGAAAATGTCTCCTTTGGACATACAAAAAGAAGAACTGAAACTAAAAGACAGAGAATTAAAATTAAGAGAGCTTGAACTAAAAATGATTCAAGCCGAAAGAAAAGCAAACTAATCATTATCCATTAAACCTCACAGGCTTTGCAACTTGTGAGGTTTTTTAATTCCATTTTCGGATTTGAATCAAGACTTTAAAACATACCTGACCCTAAATTCTATTTCGGAAGAACATTATACTGAAATTGCTAATCAGTTAGAGCGAAAACTTGTCAAAAAAGGAGAATTGTTACTTCGGAGTGGAGAGATTTGCAAGCATAGTTTTTTTGTAGAAAAAGGATTGCTTCGCTCTTATACCATTGACCAGAACGGCAAAGAGCACATTATTCAGTTTGCCCCCGAAGGTTGGATTATAACCGACCGCAGCAGTTCTTTTTTTAATGAATCTTCAGAATTTTATATCGATGCTATTGAAGAATCGGAAGTAATATTTTTAGATGAAAAATTCTTTGAAAACCTCTCCTGCTCGAGTGCTGATTTTGCTAAACACAATACTCAAGCCCTGCACAACCACATCAGAAACTTACAAAACAGGATAAATTTGCTACTCGGAGCAACAGCAAAAGACCGATACCTTCAATTTATTGAGATGTACCCTGATATTCTACTTCGCGTTCCTCAATGGATGGTGGCTTCTTATTTGGGAATCACTCCCGAATCGTTGAGCAGAGTAAGAAAAGAATTGGTTAAAAAGAACTTTAGCAAATAATCACTTTTTCTCTTTTTTATCCAACTCCCCTGTATTTTTGTTGAATCCGTACGGGCAATGTCGGCAACCGCTTTTGCAACAATAACCTCGTTTTAGGTGATATTTTTCCGTAAAACATCTATAGCCTTCGGAAGTATAATAAAAATCCTCTCCTTCTTTTAAGTTGTTCGGGTCTATACGATCGTTCATAAGGGCAAATTTAGTGAATGCTTTTTAAAAATTAACAGAAAGATTTTTTATATAAAAACTTTAAACACAATCATTTGATTTTAAATTAAATACGAGATTTACTTAAACTTTAATTTCTATATGAATCTCACATATTTTAAAAATCTGTAAGGTTTAAGCAAGGTAAAAATATCACACAAATCGCATTTTTAATTACCTGTTTTATTTATCCATTTTTTACGGCAAAATGTTAGAATACAGTTGTATTTTTGCTCAAAATTTGTTTTACTGCGATTTTAATGAATTCTACTTCGACCAAAACCTCCTACTCTATTCTTTTTGCCATTGCAATAGCTCACTTGTTCAATGATTTACTACAAGCGGTTATTCCTGCTATTTATCCGCAGTTAAAACAAACCTTCAGCCTATCAATGGGACAAATCGGAATTATCACGCTTTGTTTTCAGTTGTCCTCTTCCATTTTTCAACCTTTGGTAGGAAATTATACGGACAAAAATCCGAAACCCTATTCGCAAGTTTACGGAATGTTTTTTACAGCTGTAGGAATAGCAACTTTGGCTTATGCTACGAGTTATTACTGGGTTTTGGTAGCAGTTACCTTGGTCGGAATCGGTTCTTCGATTTTTCATCCGGAGAGTTCCCGAGTAGCTTTTTTAGCATCGGGTGGAAAGCGAAGTTTAGCCCAAGCTATTTTTCAACTTGGAGGAAATACAGGAACAGCTCTTGCTCCGCTTTTGGTTGCTTGGATTGTGATCCCTAACGGAAAAAGACATATTTTATGGTTTGTATTGTTTGCTATATTGGCCAAAGTTATTTTGGTTTATGTAGGGAAATGGAGGAGTGATGAGCTGAAAAACGCTATCAACGGAATCAAAAAACCGATCGTTTTACCAGATTTAACTCAAAGGCAGATTACAACCTCAGTCGTTATTTTATTAGTTCTTATTTTTTCAAAATACTTTTATACTGCCGGAATTACGAGCTATTTTCAGTTTTATACTATTCAAAAATTCGGACTTTCGGAGGTTCAGGCACAAGTGTATCTGTTCTATTTTCTGGGAGCTGCAGCTGTAGGAACCCTTCTCGGAGGTATTTTTGGGGATAAATTTGGACGTAAATTCGTGATTTGGTTTTCGATACTCGGAGCTGCTCCGTTTACTCTGATGCTCCCGTATGTAGATCAGCATTGGACAGCTATTTTAATTGTGCTTATCGGATTGATTATTTCGTCTGCTTTTCCAGCTATATTAGTTTTTGCACAAGAATTATTACCTAAAAAAATAGGAATGGTTTCCGGACTTTTCTATGGCTTTGCTTTCGGAATGGGAGGCTTGGCTTCGGCTATTTTAGGACATATTGCAGACCAAACCGGAATTGAATACGTCTATAAAATCTGTTCGTTTTTACCGCTTATCGGGCTAATTGCTTATTTTTTGCCAAATCTAAAGAAAAAGATAAAACAATAGTTCTGTTTATTGTTTATCCTTTTTATTCTTGTTGATTTCGTCTTGAAGTCTTCGTCCCAATTGTTGTTCTTTTTCCATAGCCTTGCGTTTGTATTCGGTGTATTCGTCTTCTACCCTCGAGAGATTACCTATGGCTACATTAGAGTCGGTTTTGGCACTTCTGAATTTCATTATAAACAAAACCAACAACAACAACAATCCGCTTACTACTCCAAATACAATCATATTAAACAGCCCTTTGTTTAAGGTTATTCCCAAAAAAGAAGTTGTTTTAAGGCTTTCATTCAGTTGATTTATTTCTGCTCTTGCAGATTGAAGTTCTGCATTAAGATTATCGACTTGAGCGGTAATATCTTCAATTTTTGCTTTTGAAGTAGCGATTTCTTGTTTGTAAAAATTTATGGAATCTAAAGCACTTTTTCTGAGGTAATTAAAATTTGAAATCGATATAACTTTATAATTCTCGTACTTGCTCGATTTCTTAAAAACATATTCAAAACGATCTTCGAGATTTCCGTTTAGAGCATTAGATGCACTTTCTTGTGCTTTTGCAGAAAAACAAATACTTGACAAGATTATAAATAAAACAAAATACTTCTTCATATCAACAAAAATAAAAACCTGTAAGGGTCAAATTTACAGGTTTTTACTTTTCTATCAAATTTTATATCAAAAACTTATTTGTTCATGTTGTTCATTTCGTACAAAAACGTATCCAAATCCACCGATTTATCAATTAGTTTAAGTGCTTTATCTACGATATATTCTACGTTAGAAGGTGTAAATCCGAGAGCTATGGCAAAACGAGTAAGAACGTCCTTTTGTTTTTCTTTCAAACCTTCATCATACCGCACCATACGACCTAAGTCGAACAAACGCTCTAATCTATTAATGTGTAAGTAGGGAGGATTTATAGGATATTTGGTAGGATCCTTTAATATTTCCGCATACTCCTCTTCGGACATCTCAAGCTGGTGTGCCAACTTGTCTAAAAACTGTTTTTCTTTTTCGCTGATTGCTCCGCTTGATAACGCAACACGAACAATAGCGGAAAAATGCCCTTTGTTTCTGGTTTTAAAACCGCTGTCGAATAATTCTGAGAATGACATAATTCTATTTGTTTTACTGATTAAGCTGATTTATTTCTTAAACTTTTACCGTCCAACCAAAAACATCTTCGTCAATCTTGTATTGAATATTGGTTAGTTTTTCTTTTAAGAGCGTTGCATACGAATTTTCTAATTTCGGTAGTTCGTAATAGGTTTCTTGATACGAAAATCCGACAATCGGGTTTACAACTGCTGCCGTTCCCGAACCAAAAATTTCTTTCAGAGTTCCGTTTTTTGCTGCATCGACCAATTCACTGACCAAAACCGAACGAACTTCGACTTTTAAACCCAAATGCTGAGCCAAATCAATGAGGCTTTTTCGGGTAACTCCATCAAGGATTCGCTCGCTTGTCGGGGCGGTATATAGCGTATTTCCGATCCTTACCCACACGTTCATGGTTCCTGCCTCTTCTAATTTGGTATGCGTAGCATCGTCTGTCCAAATGATTTGTTGAAAACCTTTTTTATTGGCTAATTGAGTCGGATAAAATTGTCCTGCATAGTTTCCGGCTGCTTTTGCTGCTCCGATTCCTCCGTTTGCTGCTCTGCTGTAATGGTCGGCAACAATTACTTTTACCTCTCCCGAATAATATGATTTGGCAGGCGAAAGTATGATACAAAAACGATATTTCGAAGATGGGGAAGCTGTAACTCCTACTCCGGTTGCAATCATAAACGGACGGATATACAAAGCGTTTCCTTTTCCTTTTTTGACCCAATCTTTCTCGATTCGGATAAGCTCTTTGAGTCCTTGCAGAAAAGCAAATTCAGGAATTTCGGGCATTGCCAAACGAACGGCAGACCTATTCATCCGTTTAAAATTCTCATTCGGACGAAAAAGCCAAATCTGGTCAGAATCAGCTTTATAGGCTTTCATTCCTTCAAAAATTGCCTGTCCGTAGTGAAAAACTTTTGCAGAAGGTTCTAAAACAAAAGGTTCATAAGGTTTAATAACCGGTTTTTGCCACGCTCCATTCTCGAAATCACAAACTAACATATAGTCTGTAAAAACACTTCCGAAAGGCAGGTTTTCAAAATCTATTGTGTTTATTTTCGAGGTTTGCGATTTGATAAAATCTATTCCGTTTATTACTTCTGAACTCATTCATTAAATTTTAGTGTTATTTCTTGAAAATCAAAAATATACGGTTTTTTTTAATCTAAAAACCTGCACATCTGTAGCTATCTATTATTTTACGTTTTTCAGTTCTACATCAAAAACCAAAACAGCATTCGGAGGAATTACTCCACCTGCTCCTCTTGTTCCGTATCCTAAATGTGGAGGAACCACAAAACGGGCTTTATCGCCTACGTTTAACAAAGCAATTCCTTCGTCCCAACCCGAAATTACTTGCCCTACTCCGAGCGAAAATTCAATAGGTTGGTTTCTTTTGTAAGACGAATCAAAAACTTGTCCTGTGTCTAAAGCTCCGGTGTAGTGAACCGTAACGGTTTTTCCTTTTTGAGCTTTAGTGCCGTTTCCTTTTTCAAGGATTTTGTAATACAGTCCGCTTTGGGTTTTGTCAAAACCTTCAATGAGTTTTTGCATACGCTCTTCTGCCAAGCGTTTTTCTTCTGCCAAACGCTTTTCGCGAGAACCTTCAAAAGTTCTGAAAGCCTCAATCGCATTCCATTTTTGAGCCTCTTCTCCTACTCTTAAGATTTCGATATTTATAATTGCATCGCCTTGCTCAACCGCATCAACTACATCTTGTCCTTCTACAACTTTTCCGAAAACGGTATGGTTGTCGTCAAGCCAAGGAGTAGCTACGTGAGTGATAAAAAATTGCGAACCATTTGTTCCTTTTCCTGCGTTTGCCATAGACAAAACTCCGGGACCATCGTGTCTTAAATCTGAGTGAAACTCGTCATCAAATTTATATCCGGGATCACCTGTACCAGTTCCGTTCGGGCAACCTCCTTGAATCATAAAATCAGAAATTACTCGGTGGAAAGTAAGCCCGTCATAATACGGTTTTCCTTGCGGACGAGCCGAATTTTCAAGATTTCCTTCCGCAAGCCCCACAAAATTTCCGACTGTTCCGGGTGTTTTATCATAAGTAAGTTGCACTACAATTGAACCCTTATCCGTGTTGAATTTAGCATAAATTCCGTTTTCCATAATTTTTTAATATTTTTTGAAAATGCAAAGGTACGGTTATTTTAGGAGTTAGAGGTCGGTATTTTGGTTTTTTTAAGCCTTGTAACTTAACCAAAGATGTTATGTTTTAACCACAGATGCACAGATGAAATTTGATTATAACAATCAAAATGTCGCATTTACTAATTGAACTTACGTTTGCATCTAACTTTTAAGTGTTTAAAATTTCGACAAGTCGAAGTTATCTGTGTGAATTTATGTAACTTCAGCTAAAATATAAATATAAATCCATGCATCTGTGGCAGTTATAATTTTTGTTGTGTACTGAATAAAAAACATTAAAAAATCTGTATATCTGAGGAAAAAAGCAGATTAGTTTGTACTTTTGTCTTGCACAGAAATCAGAATTCTTGAGAACAACCACTACCCTATTTATAGAAAATCCGAAGCAATTTAAAAACCAAATTCTCCATTGGGCAGACCAATTCCGAGAGGTTGTATATTTAGACAGCAACGATTATCCGCAAGAATATTCTTCCTACGATATGGTTTTGGCTGTGGAGGCTTTTACCTCTATAAAAACCGATTATATCGATGCTTTCAGCAAGTTAAGTGAATACTATCACACTACCAAAGATTGGCTTTTTGGATACTTGTCGTATGACGTGAAAAATGATACCGAAAAACTATCCTCGCACAACGCTGACGGATTAGAATTTGCAGATTTGTTCTTTTTTCAACCCAAAAAACTGTTTCTACTCAAAGGAAACTCGCTCGAAATTCAGTATTTGCGAATGGTTGATGATGAAATAGAATCTGATTTTAAAGAAATTGTCGAAAGTCATAAAGTCTTAGTATCGAAAGTCGAAAGCCGAGGGTTGGGAGCTGGCATCAAACAGCGAATTTCTAAAGAAAAATACTTCGAAAAAGTTGCGAACGTGTTGGAACACATTCAGAAAGGCGATATTTATGAGGCTAATTTCTGTATGGAGTTTTATGCAGAAAACGCTCAAATCAACCCGTTAGAAACTTACCAAAGGCTCAACCAAATTTCCGAGCCGCCTTTTTCGGTTTATTTCAAAAATCTTAACCAATACGTTTTGTGCAGTTCTCCCGAACGCTACCTCAGAAACCAAAACAACAAAATCATCTCGCAACCCATCAAAGGAACCTCTAAAAGATTCCAAGATTCAGCACTTGACAACCAATCTAAAACCGAACTGGCAGTCAACCCAAAAGAGCGTTCCGAAAATATCATGATAGTTGATTTGGTTCGCAATGATTTATCTCGAACAGCCGAAAAATCGTCGGTAAAAGTGGAAGAATTATGCGGGGTGTACAGCTTTAAACAAGTACATCATTTAATTTCTACCGTTACTTCAATTAAAAACAACGAAAACACTGTAATAGAAGTAATTAAAAATTCATTTCCAATGGGAAGCATGACCGGAGCTCCGAAAATTTCGGCTATGCAAATCATCGAGAATCAGGAAGAAACCAAACGAGGTGTTTATAGCGGTTCTATCGGATATTTTGACCCCAACGGAAACTTTGATTTTAACGTGGTTATCCGAAGCATCTTATACAATTCAAACAACCGTTACCTCTCTTTTTCGGTAGGTAGTGCCATTACCGCAAAATGCAAACCCGAACAAGAATATAATGAGTGCTTGCTCAAAGCCAAAGCCATGAAAGAAGTTTTAAACTTTTTTTAAGTAGAAAGTTAAGAGTGGAAAGTTAGAATGAGGGTTAACATTTATAAAAAGAACCGAGCCATAAAGGCTCGGTTCTTTGGAAAACTAATAAACTAATAAAAACCTATGCTGTTTAATTATAGCAGTTCGTATTCAAATACAGGAAAACCTCTTTCTCCTGCATCGTTGGTAAGTGCTCTGAAAACTAATTTATACACATTTCCCGAAGCGTCTTTTATTACATAAAAACGGTCGTCTTTTACACTCGGTACAGGATTGCTCGGATTTCCTCCTATTCTCCAAGAATCTCCTATGATTCTTTGGTCTGTTGCAGAAGTCGTAAAATTGGCTTCAATCACATCATCAGCCGTAAAATCCGCATAAGCCTCATTCAGGTTTTCTCCGTCAAGCAGCACCGTATATGCTTTTGTTCCTCCGTGATGGTTTGTAGTAACAAAATCGGCATAATAATACGTAATAGCCGGATTTCCTTGCATAGCATAATAGTTTGTGAATCCGGAGAAATTCAAATCCCATTTATCTTTTTGAGGTTGAACACCCACTACCGAATTGGTATCAAAACTAAAGAAGGTAAAGTTAAAGTTGCTGTCTTTAGAGATGTTCACAGTTTGGTGTGTAGTTGATTCTATATCAGCATATTGCAAAGTATATCCGCTTGCGTTTCGGGTAATTCTTATTTTTTTCCAACCTCTTGCCTCTCCGTGCAAAGATACTGAACCGACATCCGGAGTATTGGTTCCTACGTGGTTTCCTAAGTTTACCAGATAAACTTTGTTATCTTCTTCATTGGCTAAAATTTCTGCAATAGCAGTTCCCTCTCCGCCTCCTGCACCTTCCAAAATTCCTGTCGGGTCATCAACATATCCTAACGAAGCTAATGTTGAATATCCCACAGCAACCGAAGTATCCGGCTCTTGTACTTGGTCAATATCGGTAGTTTCGAGCTGTTTGACAGCCATTTGAACAGAACCATTGATGATAACTCTGAACTGGCTTCCGGTAGCAAAACCTAAATCCCAAGTATCTCTTTTTGCTGTGGTTTGAGACGATGTACTCAGATCAATATAAACCTGATTAGGCTGGTTTGGTCCTCCTAATTCCACTTCAACAATAGCTTCGCTAATCGGAGGATTTTGTGTTCCTCCTCCGTTGCTATCATCACTTGAACAAGAAGCAACAAACAGCGTTGCAAACGATAACATTAAAACAGATTTTTTCATTTTTGATTAAATATTTGATTAGTATTAAAAATTAAGATTATATGTGAGTTTCAAGAAATAACTTCTTCCGTAAGCCAGAAGAATCTGAGAAGAAGCGGAATGTCCTATGCCTTGGTTGAATCCGGTTTGATTTATGTTTGTAATATCGAAGAGGTTTCTCGCACCGATTGTCGCCTCTAACTTGTCGTTCCAAAAAGTTTTTCTGACCGAAGCATCAAGCCAACTGTATGGCTCTATATCCGAAAGTGTATATTGATTTGTTCCTTCTACAAAAAGCTGGGTTTTTCCTGTGTATTTGTAATAAGCTGCAAGGGTGGTATTCCACTTCGGAATGGTATAAGAGGCATTGACATTCATATTAAAGTTGTACAAATACCTGTCGTCTGAAGAAAATTCCTGATTGTCCATTAGCCTTGAAATTCCCGTAAGCGAAGCTCCGAGAGAAAAATTCCAATTATCCATTCGGAATTGGTTTGTGTTAGAAAAATTCACACTTCTGTACTTGCTGATGTTGATGTATTGGTACATAGGAGTAGCTCCTTCCCAACCGACCAAAGCACTTGTAATTCTACCTTCGATATCGCTATAACTAACCATAAAATTATTAGACAAGCTATATCCGGATTCAAAATAAGTGTACTTTTTGGCATTGACCTCGTAGGTCATACTCTGCTCAGGCTTTAAGTCTTCGTTTCCGACAAAATAATGTCCGTCAAAAATTATTTTGCTAAACAGTTCGTTAAAATTCGGAGTTCTGTACGATTTTCCGATTGAAGTTCTGACTTCAAATCCTTTGGGCAACAAATACCTCGCTCCGAAAGAAACCGCATACTGATTATCGAATATCGACTGAAACGAATACCTGAGTCCGGGACGTAACGACAGGTTTTTATTCGCTTTGATTTCGGAAATAGCAAAAAGGTCGTAATTGTCAATTTTTTCTCTAACCTGCTTGGTTTGGTTTCCTTGCTCATCTTCCACCGAAAATCCGTTGTTGTTTACCAACTCGTATCCAAGCTGAAAATCAATCTTTTTATTATCAAAAAAATTGCTGAACGTACCTATCGAATACAACACTTCCATAGATTGGTCTTTCTGCAAAGTATTATTCATTTCGGTATCGAACGTAATGTTGTATCTGAACTTTTCGATTTCCCGTTTCTGATATTGGTGCGAAAGAGAAATGTTGTAATTTACTTTAGATTTAATCTTTCCGGTTGCGTTGAGGTGATGATAAAATCGGTTGGTAAAATACCTCTGGTCATTTCCGTATCGGTAACTTCCGTACTGTGTATTCCACCCCGATTGAGTAGCATTTTCGTAGAAATTTATTTCTTCGTTCAAGAATTCAAACTTATAGAACATTCTGAAATCACTTTTTCTGTAAGTTATCATCGCGTTGGGTTGAAATTGCTCTCTCGGAAGCCATAAATTCCCTCTTAGTCCGTCATTGATCTGATGATGCCTTCCTTTCATATTGCCCAAATAACCTTTGAAATCGTTTCGGTTGGCTCCTACCGATACAAACCAATTATCGGAAATATTGTGCGAGAGTTTTAACGCCTGAATGTGTCTTCCTTGGTCAAAAAAAGCATATTCATCTCCTATGGTTTCTTCCTGAAGCGTAGCAGAGATGTTCCATTTATCCGCAGTTGATTTTTTGGTAATGATGTTCAGAATTCCCGAAACAGCATTGGCTCCGTGTGTAACTCCCATTGCTCCCTCGATGATTTCGATTCGTTCAATATCGTTTAGGTTGATTTGAGATAAATCTGTGTTGTTCCCGAGTCCTCCCTCATTGACCAAAGGAATGTTATCTACTAAAATCTTGAAATAATTAGCATCAAGTCCGAACATCGAAACGGTAGTTCTTCCTGAACTGCTCGGAGCAACGGTAATGTTGATGTACTGATTGAGCACATCTCCCAAATGAACAGCTCCGAGATTTTTGATGTCTTGTGAGGTTATTACCCTTACATTATGCACAGACTTATTTATGGATTGGGGCTCAAACTGCCCTGTGATGACTACTTCTTCTATTTCGAAATCCTTTTCCCATTCATCGAAATCCGCCTCCTGTGAAAATGCAACCGAACCAACGGTTCCTAAAACAAGTACTGCTAACCTGTTGATTTTCATTACAATTCTTATTTAGACCAAATTTAGATTGCAAATGTATTGCAAGAAAAAGTATTCTACAAGTTATTTTTAATAAATCTTAATAAGGTTCAAAGGACTTTAAGAGCAGTTGTTTACAAAAGGAATTGCTGTTTAAATAACAAATCAAAAATTGTTATGAGTGATTTCGTATTTGTTTAGTATAATTTTTGATATATGACAATAATTAGAAACAAAACAAGACAAATTCTATAAAATTTATATCATTCTAATTATTCATCTTAAAATAAACTGATTATGAACACATTTAATACTTTTAAAACACTTCATCAAAGCAAAAGTCCTTTGCTTTTAGCCAATATTTGGGACGTACACACGACTAAATTAGCCCAACAAGCCGGGTATAAAGCTTTGGGTACTTCAAGTCATGCAATGGCTAATTCGTTAGGATTTGAAGATGGCGAAAACATCAGCTTTGAACAATTGTACTTTATGATTAAGCACATTATGAATGTAGCCAAAATCCCCGTATCTGTAGATTTTGAGGCGGGTTATTCTGATGATCCGGAACAAGTCGCAAAATACATCAAACAATTGACCGATATAGGCATTGCAGGAATAAATTTAGAAGACGGAAAAGTTAAAAACGGTAAAAGAATCTTGGGAGATTATAATCTGTTGGTTGAAAAAATAAAGGCTATCAAGGCTGCTACTACAATATTTATCAATGCTCGAATCGATACTTATACTACCCAACATCCCGATAGCTTGAACGAGTCTATATCCAGAGCAAGTACTTACAAAGTAGCCGGAGCTGATGGAGTATTTGTTCCTTTGATCGAAAAGGATACCGATATATTAACTTTTACTTCGCGTGTAGATTTACCTCTAAACGTATTTGCAACTCCTAACTTACCAAATTATGAAGCATTGAAAAAATTAGGAGTTAAAAGAATTTCTCATGGAGCCAAACAATATGAATTTCTGATGAGTAAATCGGAAGAAATTTTCAGCGAATTTATAAAAACCAAAGACTATAAGGTAATTTTAGGTTAATCACAATCTGCAGCTCCCCCCACAAACAATTGCAGGTTAGACGGAGAAACAAACGGAATATCCAGCCCTAAGCCACGAAGTATAAACAACACTCCGACACAGGTGGTTACTATCGGGATAAGTTTGGTTAGGTTTTTTCCTAAAGAATTTTTGATGTGTGAGCTAAAATAAACCACTAAGCTCATCAGCGGAACCGTTCCTAATCCGTAAAGCATCATAAAAAACATTCCATAAAGAGCGTTCTGCATAGCCAACGCTCCGAAAAGAGCCACATAGACCATTCCGCATGGCAAGAATCCGTTAAGGATTCCGATAGTAAAAATGGATTTATTCGAACGGTTTTTAAATTGCTTACCCAAAGAAGTTTTGACATAAGAAATAGCCCTGTAAATTGGTTTTGAGAAGTTATACCTGGCAAAAATACGCTCGGGAATCACAGCTACAGATATAATAAATATCCCGATAACAATGGACAGTTGTTGTTGAATTCCTGCCAGATACAGACTTCTTCCTAATAAACCAAAAATCAAACCTAAAAATCCGTAGCTTAAAATTCTTCCTAAATGATATAGGGCAATCTGAAATGCTTTTTTTGTTTTGTTTTGTCTGTCAATCGGGAGCATCAAGGCTATAGGTCCGCACATTCCTACACAGTGCAAACTCGAAACTAAACCTAATATAACCGATGAAAACAACATATTATTTAACGTGAACCTAAGTTAGCTTAAGAGGTCAATCGCTATTGAGTAATACTTTTTTTATTGAAATATTCCGTATCTTCGTATTTCCAATCTATATAAATATCCCAACGACCATCTGCTAAAACATTTCTAGGTATGAGCAAATTAGAAGACGATAATGAAATGGGAATTTCAAAATCCAGTTTTTCGTCAGATGGTCGATATAGGGATATTTTTCCTTCTATTTTAGTGTAATCAAATTCGTTCGGAAAAGTAATAGTTACTCCTTGGTCAGATTTTAGAACCTCTAATCTGGTTGCCAAAGCGTTTGCATTTCTTTCTTTTTGTTGTTGTCCTTCAAGGCTCATTTCGTATTTGTAATAATCGCTTATTACCAACTCATTATCGTATTTTTTGTCGGATTGAACCAAGAACACAAAAAACAAAATAAAAGACATAAAAAGTGCAAATGCAATTACTATTCCCGTTCCCCAATTTATTTTCATAATTTATTTTGTTTAAGATTTTTCCCACTTTCAATTTTCAATTTTCCATTAATTAAACTGTCTCGGACTCAAGAAATTAGTTTTAATCTTTTCGATTTCTTTTCCTCCTTCATACACTCCGATTGTTAGCTTCATTTTATCTTCAGTCAAAAAAGCCGGATGCACCTCAACAAAAAGCGTTCCTTTGGTTTCCGATTCTTTTTCGACATTAAAATGTTCTGCTCCAACCATTATAATTTCTCCTTTCGGGCTTAATAATTTGAAATGAACATGTTCAAAATCCTCAGTGGTTTTGTTTATGATTCTGTAAGTATAAACATTACTAATATTTTCTCCTTTTACTTCATAAAGCTGTCCCGGAATTCGTTGCATTGTTACCTGTAGCTGACTTCTTAAAAACGACATTCCTATCAATACTCCGATGAGAATCGTAAGCACAGCTGTATAACCTTTCATTCTGGCTGTAAATACGAATTTTTCTTTTTTAGTAATTTCATCTTCCGATGCGTAACGGATAAGTCCTTTTGGGAAACCTACTTTATCCATTACATCATCACATTCATCCATACAAGCCGTACAGTTTACACATTCGAGTTGTGTTCCGTTTCGGATATCAATTCCGGTCGGACAAACCACCACGCATTGCTTACAGTCAATACAATCTCCTAAACCGGCTGTTTCTCTGTTTTCTTTTTTGTTGATACGAGCTCTTCCGTTTTCTTTTTCACCTCGGACAAAATCATAGGCAACAACAATAGATTTATTGTCCAAAAGCACCCCTTGCAATCTACCATACGGACAGGCGATGATACAAACCTGCTCTCTGAACCAAGCAAAAATAAAATAGAAAACAGCTGTAAAAATCAATAGTGCAATCAGGGTTCTTTCGTTTTGCAAAGGTCCTTCGGTTATCATTTTCAGAACTTCATCGCTTCCAATAAGGTAAGAAAGAAACACATTGGCAATCAGAAACGAAATGACAAAAAAGATAAACCATTTGAATAGTCTTTTTCTGATTTTTTCAGCATTCCATTCTTGTTTGTCTAATTTTATCTGTGCATTTCTATCTCCGTCAATCCAATATTCGATACGTCTGAAAACCATTTCCATAAAAATGGTTTGGGGGCAAATCCAACCGCAGAAAATACGTCCGAAAGCAACGGTAAAAAGCGTTACGAAAACCACTCCTACCACCATCGAAATCATCACTAAATAGAAATCCTGTGGCCAAAACGGAATACCGAAAATGTGAAACTTTCGCTCAAAAAAATTCAATAAAATAAATTGATGTCCGTTTATTTTGATAAATGGAAAGCTAAACAACATCAATAAAAGAACGTAACTTATTATTTTTCTTTTATCGTAATATCTTCCTTTTGGTTTTTTCGGGTAAACCCAAGCCCTTTTACCATCTTCGGTAATTGTGGAAATACTATCTCTAAAAGATTCGTCCTGAATATCAGACATAATTTTTTAATTTGGAAATTTGAAAATGTGTTAATTTGAAAATTAAAAAAATGACAAATAAAAACTTCAAATTAGTACACTTCCAAATTAAGTTTATTCTTCTAAAACAGTCTCTGTATCTATTTCTTTATCAGTAGTTTCATCACCTGCTTGTACCCACAAATCTCCCTCTGCTTCTTTTCCGACAGCAGGAGTTGTTCCTACCAAAGTCAGAATATAACTCGAAACTTGTTGAATTTCTACTGGTTTAAGCTCTGATTTCCACGGAATCATTCCTTTTCCTTCACGTCCTCCTTCAGAAACGGTATGGAAAATTTCTTTAATTCCTCCACCTAAAATCCAGTAGTCATCGGTCAGGTTTGGTCCGATACTTCCTCCTCCGTCTGCCAAGTGACAAGCCACACATCTTTCCATATAGATATTTTTTCCGGCAGCCAAGTTCGAATCGTCTGTCATGGCAATCACATTACTGGCATCAACTAAATCTACGGCTGTTTTTTTCCATTCTTCGATAGCTAAAAGAGCTTCGTTGTTTTTGCGTTCGTACTCCTGAATTTGATTTTCTCCTCCGAATAAGTGATAATACCCGAGATAGACAAAACTGAAGATTACAGTAGCATAAAACAAGTATTTCCACCAAGGAGGAAGCACGTTGTCTAATTCCTTAATTCCGTCATAATCATGCTCCATAAGCAGCTCTCCTTCTTCCTCAATACCTTTAGATTTGGTTAGGGCTTGCATTATTTTTTTGTACGTAGCACTTTGAGTAATATCAAGATTTAATTTGTTTCTTTCGTCATACTCTCTTCGTTGTTCTTCGGTCATAATGCTGTAAGTAATATTCTCAAAAGCGTTAAAAACCACTTCGATAGCAATAAGTACCAACAATAATGCTCCTAAAAATATAGAAACAGCCGGATAAACCATGAAAGCAGGCTTATCTCCCGAATCAATAAAATACTCCATTGCAAAATAAGCAATAGCCAATATCAGAGGGACTCTTACATATACAGGGATTAATTTTCTCATAACTCTTTATGATTTTATGGTTATTCTTTGTCGTCTAAAGGTAGGTTGCTCAATTCTTGAATTTTTTCTTTTTTATAGGTAAATACCCACCAATAAAGTCCTAAAAAGAAGAAAAAGAATATTAAAAGCGATACAATCGGATAAACTTCTATACCCGATATGGTTTCCATGTTTTGTTTGATGAACTTTAGCATAATATTTTGTTTAAAGTTTAGAGTTTAAGGTTTAGAGTTATTCTTGATGCGTTTGGCTAATCGAATTGACAAGCTATAAACCTTAAACTGTAAACTGGTTTTACTCTTTAATCTTAATATCCGTTCCCAGACGTTGCAAATAAGCAATCATAGCTGTAATTTCTCTTTGGCTCATCGGAACGAACTCTTCCCCTCTTGCCTGTGCGTTTTTCTTACTTTGTTCATAAGATTTTACAAACTCAGGATCATTATGAAGGCTTTTTTCAATCTGTTCTCCTTGTGCTTTGATGCTTGCTTGTGCATTGGTAATTTCTTCGTCTGTATAAGGCACACCTATCTTTCTCAAAGCTCTCATTTTGGCTTCGGTATTAGAGAAATCCATTGGCTTGTTATCGAATAGCCATTGGTAACTCGGCATTATCGAACCTGTTGAGGTCGATTGCGGATCCCACATGTGATTAAAGTGCCAATTGTCGTTATACTTCCCTCCTACTCTCATCAAATCCGGTCCGGTGCGTTTAGATCCCCACAAAAACGGATGGTCATATACGTATTCTCCTGATTTAGAATATTCTCCGTAGCGTTCTACCTCGTGACGGAACGGACGAATCATTTGCGAGTGACATCCTACACAGCCTTCTCTGATATACAAATCACGTCCTTCGAGTTCGAGAGGTGTATAAGGTTTAACTGTCGAGATAGTCGGAATATTAGATTTTACAACCAAAGTTGGAATAATCTGAACAACACCTCCTATCAGAATGGCAATAGTAGCCAAAATAGTAAGCTGAATCGGTTTACGTTCTAACCAACCGTGGAATCGTTCTCCTTTTAGACGGCTGCTTTTAATTTTAGTAAGTGCAGGTGCTTCTGCCAATTCGTCTTCTACCGCCTGACCTTGTTTGATGGTTTTGATAATATTATAACACAACACCAACAATCCGATTACGAAAAGTGTACCTCCGATAGCTCTCATCCAATACATTGGCATAATAGCCTCTACGGTTTGCATAAAGTTGTTTTTCAGTGTTCCGTCCGGATTGAAATCTTTCCACATTTGGTGTTGCACCACTCCCGCTACATACAACGGAACAGCATACAATACGATTCCTAATGTTCCAATCCAAAAATGGAAGTTGGCTAATTTTTTAGAATATAATTCCGTTTTCCACATTCTCGGAACTAACCAGTAAATCATACCGAAAGTTAAAAATCCGTTCCAAGCCAAAGCTCCAACGTGAACGTGAGCCACAATCCAATCCGTAAAGTGAGCAATGGCATTTACGTTTTTAAGCGAAAGCATAGGTCCTTCAAAAGTAGCCATACCATAACCCGTAATTGCCACTACGAAAAATTTCAAAACAGGTTCTTCTCTTACTTTATCCCAAACTCCACGAAGTGTCAAAAGTCCGTTAATCATACCTCCCCAAGACGGAGCCAAGAGCATCACGGAGAACACAACTCCTAAATTTTGAGCCCAATCAGGAAGTGAAGTATATAATAAGTGGTGAGGTCCTGCCCAGATATAAATGAAAATCAATGACCAAAAGTGAATGATTGATAATCTATACGAATAAACAGGTCGGTTTGCCGCTTTCGGTACAAAGTAATACATCAATCCGAGGAAAGGCGTAGTCAAAAAGAAAGCAACCGCATTGTGTCCGTACCACCATTGTACTAATGCATCTTGTACTCCTGCATACACAGAGTAACTTTTCATCGCACTTACAGGAATTGCCAAACTGTTGAAAATATGAAGTACAGCAACCGTTACGAACGTAGCAAGGTAAAACCAAATAGCCACATACAAGTGTCTTTCACGTCTTCGCAAAATCGTACCAATCATATTAATACCGAAAACAACCCAAACCACTGCAATGGCAATGTCAATAGGCCATTCCAACTCGGCATATTCTTTTGATGATGAATATCCTAACGGAAGTGAAATTGCAGCTGCAACAATAACAAGCTGCCAACCCCAAAAGTTGATATTACTCAAAACATCACTGAACATTCTTGCTTTGAGTAATCTTTGCAGAGAATAGTAAATTCCCGCAAAAATAGCATTCCCGACAAAAGCAAAAATAACTGCGTTGGTATGCAGAGGTCTAAGTCTTCCGTAGCTAAGCCAAGGAATTCCTTCTGTTAAGTTCGGAAAAAGATACATTAGAGCCAACAAAAGCCCTACCAACATACCGACAACCCCAAAAATAATACAAGCGTAAAGAAACTTCTTTACAATTTTGTTGTCGTAAGAAAACTGTTGTACTTCCATAATTTAGTTGTTTTTATCTGATTTTATTTTTAGTTTTTTGTTCTGATTCTTAGCCTTGTTGGGTTTTGGCTTTTTCAATTCGTCGTCAAATAACATTCTGACAGAAGGAGTATAGTCATCGTCATATTGTCCTGATTTGACTGCTCTGAAAAAAGCAAACAAAAAGACTATGGCAACTACGATACTGATTGAAATTAAAATATAAATGACGCTCATACCATTTTAACTATTTGTTAGCAAAGGTAAAACGCTCTATGAGTTCAAAATATGATTTTTGTCATACCTTCAGATTATTTTATCAGAAAACTAATTACTGACCAAACATTTCAGGAAAGATTTTTTTTGCAGTCAGGCTAATCATCATAAAGTTTTAATTCAATCCGAATTTTTACATACATTTTGACAATAATGGTCTTTTGAACTTATATTGTCATTAATTTAAAAACTAAATAAGTTTTATTTAATTTTTATTTTTAACTTTTGTTGCATTTACTAATTGAACTTAGAAAAAAAACAAACCTCTAAAAACACTTGTTGAGCTTAGAATAGTTTTTTATATTTGTAACAATAGAATAATTTTTTCGGTATGAGCAAATGTGAACAATGTGTTGTTCGGGAACTTAGTGCCTTAAAGGCATTAAACCAGGGCGAATTAAATCGTATAACAAATAGTAAGACTTCCTATGTAGTAAAAAAAGGTCAAAGCCTATTTGAGGAAGGTCAAACCCTGAACGGTATTTTTTGCATCAGAAACGGAGTCTGTAAGATATCTAAACTAAGCGACAACGGAAAAAATCACATCGTAAAACTGATTACTCGAGGAGATATTTTAGGAGAACGCTCATTGGTCAATGAAGAGCCGCTGAATCTTAGTGCTACAGCTCTCGAAGATATGGAAGTATGTTTTATTCCTAAACCCGAAATTTTAGAACTATTTAAAAGCAATACAGGTTTTTCGCTGAATATGCTAAAAAATGTATGCGAAAACCTTAAAGAAGCAGACAACGATTTGGTAAATATGGCTCAAAAAAACGTTAAAGAACGACTAGCCAAAACACTCATTTATTTGCAAGATAAATTCGGAATAAACGAAGACAAAACCCTCAAAATTCAACTCTCAAGAGAAGAACTTTCGGGGATTGTGGGAACTGCACTTGAAACATGCATCCGACTGCTATCTGAACTCAAAAAAGAAGGATATATTGACCTGATTGGTAAAAAAATAAGCATCAAAAACGAAAGAGAGTTAAGAAAAATGATTTAAGTAAAATCTTTTATAAACCAATCTAACTCTTGCTAACTCAAACATTGTACTGAGAAAAATTACTTCTTCAACTCCAAAGTCGCTCTAAACAATCTTAACTCTTCCCACGAAAATTCATTATCTGAAATTTCCCGCAACTCCCCCGGGGTTTTATTCGGATTTGAAATAAAAAGCTCATACAATTCTGCAATTCTGTCTGCAGGAAGCACATCGGCTAAGGTAATAGTTCCTTTTTCGATGAGTTTTGCCAAATGTCCGTAAATAGTGTTGGTAGTCAGTTTTCGTTCGTTTGCAATTTCTTCTACCGATAGTTTTTGATTCCAAAGTTCCAGTGTGGTGTCAATCGTAGGTTTTTTCGGAGCTTTTTGTTTTTTAGGCTTGTCGTAATAGCCTTCGTCAAAATCATCATCGTTTTCAAAATACAAAGCGTGTTTTTTGATGATTTCTGAAATCCTGACCAAATGATTAATGCGGTATTCGTCTATAGAATTTGATTTAAGGGTTTGTTTTGAAAGTTCTTTTCCTTCTGCAATTGCCTGAACCAGCAGTTTTGTCTTTTTCAGATTCAGTACCGTTTTGAGTTGCAGTTCTTCTAATTCGGAAATTTCTTCATAAAAGCTTTTCATTCTTTTGATGCGTTTTACTTTTTCGCACGTATATAGAACCTCAAAAGTCAAATCATCTAACTTCGGCAAAAAATAATCATAAGCTTTATTGAATCGTTCGTGAATAAATCCAAAATTATGAGATTCAGAAGCAAAAAGACGGTTGAGCTGGACAATGAATTTCTCAGAAAGAGCAATGAGTTCTTCTATTTTAGCAAATTGTTCTTCTGCCCACTTTTTAAATTCATTTTTTTTGCTTTTCGGAAGTTCAGCTGCATAACTTTGCAGATGATTTTTCCAAACGCTTTGCATCATTCTCCACGAAAAAGCCTTGGTAATGCAATGTTGAATGTACTTTTGGGTCTGAATATTCAATTCTCGTTGCAGCACTTCTTTTTCTGCTTTATTTTTTGAATAATCCATTACCGAAGCATCGTTGGTAATTCCGTTGAGTTGAATTGAGTTGAGCAAAACCAATCCGTCAAGCGAACGCAATCTCGAAAGCGCCACATAAGCCTGACCCGGCACAAAAACTTGCGAAACATCAATTACCGCCTTGTCAAAAGTAAGTCCTTGACTTTTATGAACCGTAATTGCCCAAGCTAATTTTATAGGATAGTGAGTAAAAGTTCCCAAAATTTGTTCTTTAATCTCTTTAGAATTTTTGTCCACCGAATAGCGAATGTTTTCCCATTCGTGTTTTTCGACTTCAATGTATTTGTTTTCTTCGGAAAAATGAACGATAATTTCATCTTCTGACAAAGAGTGAATAGTCCCCATTTTCCCGTTGAAATAGCGTTTTTCGTAATTTAAATCGTTTTTGATAAAGATAATTTGAGCACCTACTTTGAGCTCTAATTCTTCTTCAATCGGATAAATTTTATCGGGAAAATCTCCGACTACCTCAGGGTAATATTTAAATGATTTGCCTTTTAGCTCTCGTAAAGCCTGATTATTTATGCTGTCTGCTTTTGCATTGTGAGTAGTCAGCGTAATAAAACCTTGGTTTTTTTTGATGTCAAAATCAGGTTGTACGTATTGGTTTAATAATTGAACATCTTCGTGTGAAACTCGATTGTTACGGAGGTTGTTCAATATACTAATGAAGTCTTTATCGGTTTGTCGGTAGATTTCATCGAGTTCGATGTACAAAAGCGGATTTTGCTGAACCACATGCGAATGAAAAAAGAACATTCCGGAATAGTAATTTTTAAGCACATTCCAATCATGCTGTCGTACTACAGGCGGGAGCTGTAATAAATCTCCAATAAACAACACCTGAACACCTCCAAAAGCTTCGTGATTCCTACGAACAGACTGTAACATAAAGTCCATAGCATCAAGCACATCAGCCCGAAGCATGCTCACTTCGTCCACAATCAAGAGCTCCATATTCCGAATAACTTCTTGCTTGGTTTTACTCATTTTGAAATGTCTTCGCAGGGTGTTTCGGTTTTCAAAACGGATATTCTCTCCGATTTGAGGCGGTTGGCTATGTGTAGGTAAAAATCCAGCAAACGGAAGCTGAAAAAGCGAATGTATCGTAACGCCTCCTGCATTTAGGGCAGCAATTCCCGTAGGTGCAACCACAACCGTATTTTTGTGAGTGGTTTCGATGATTTCTTTAAGCAAAGTCGTTTTTCCTGTTCCGGCTTTTCCGGTCAAGAAAACATTGCGACTGGTGCGGTTGACAAAATTTACGGTGTATTGTGCTAACTCGGAAACTTGCATTGTTCTGAAAAATAGAGTTTTCAAATATAACCATTAGCCTTGAATTCACCGAATTTTCATAAAAATTTTATCTCAAAAAAAGTTTAAATAACTTTATATTTCTTATTTTTGAAAAAGTATTACCTAAACCTTGTATTTATGAAAAACACGTCAAAATCAGTTATTTTAGGATTTTCGTTGCTTTTAGGCTGTTTCTTTTTGGGTTATTTTATTTTTAAAGGACTAAAAACATTTAGCGATAAAGACCGCATAGTAACCGTAAAAGGATTGGCCGAAATGAATATGAAAGCTACCTTAGCCAATATTTCTTTAAATTTTTCGTTCTCGAGTGATAATTTGCAAGACATTATCAAACAAACAGAAAAAAAGAAAAACGATGTTATTGCCCATTTAATAGCGTTCGGATTCAGCGAAAAAGACATTACTATACACAATGTAGGAGTAAACGACCGTCAAAAATATTATGAAACCCGATGGATAAACAACCAACAAATGGAGGTAAAAATAGACCGCTACACTATTTCGCAAACCCTGACCGTTCAGTCTGAAGATGTTGAAGCTACTGAAGACAAAGCAGCTCAAATAAAGTTAGACTTAATCAGCAAAGACCTGACTTGTAATGTATTTACCAACTACATTTTTCCTGAATTGAATTCGATTAAACCGCAACTAATAGCCGAAAGTACCAAAAATGCACGCATTGCAGGCGAACAGTTTGCCAACGATTCGCAAGCAAAATTAGGTAAGATTAAAACCGCTTCACAAGGACAAATTACCCTTGCCGGAAATTATCAACATTATTACGACGAAGAAATCAGCGAAAGCCCTAAAGAACCTTATATCCAGAAGGCGAGAGTAGTAAGCACAATTGTTTTCTTCTTAGAATAATTTTACCCGAACGATTTACCGCACAATAAACAAACTTCTTTTTTGTATTTTTGCCACCAACTTTGGAGTTATGATAAACAAAGCTTTGTACCAAAACTTTACGCCTCTTATTGAAGTATCTTAAATGAATAGTCCTAAACTTATACGCATTACCACAGTACCTATTTCTTTCAAGGTACTCTTAAACGGGCAACATCGCTTTATGAGTAACAATGGTTTTGAGGTTGTTGGTATTTCTTCTAACGGACAGGAAATCCACGATTTGGAACAAGATGAAAATATTCGAATTCTGACTGTTGAAATGACACGTACCATCTCCCCTTTTCAGGATCTGAAATCGGTTTGGAAGATGTATAAAATATTCAAAAAAGAAAAACCACTGATTGTTCATACTCACACTCCAAAAGCAGGAATTGTAGGGATGTTAGCCGCAAAATTAGCAAGAGTTCCGATTCGTTTACATACTGTGGCAGGATTGCCATTGATGGAAAAAAAGGGCTTAAAAAGAAAAGTATTAGACCGGGTCGAAAAATTAACGTATGCTTGTAGCAGTAAGGTTTATCCGAATTCTAAAGGATTGTATGATTTTATTCTGGAAAACAAATACACCTCCAAAACCAAACTGAAAGTAATCGGAAAAGGAAGCTCTAACGGAATTGACACTTCTCATTTTAATCCCGAATTGATTTCGGAACAACAAAGACAGGATTTAAAAAAATCGTTAGGAATAAAATCCGAAGACTTTGTGTTTATATTCGTAGGGCGATTAGTCGGAGATAAGGGAATTAACGAACTGATAGCGGCTTTTTCACAAATTTGCAAGTCCAACAGCTCGCAAACTTGTAAATTATTGTTAGTAGGTTGGTTAGAGACCGAATTAGATTCTCTTTCTGCTGAAACCTTAAAAAATATAGAAACCAACCCGAACATCATCTCAACAGGATTCCAAAAAGATGTCAGACCTTTTTTTGCTGTGTCAGATGCTTTGGTTTTTCCGAGTTATCGAGAAGGTTTCCCTAATGTAGTAATGCAGGCAGGAGCAATGCAGTTACCAAGTATTGTAACCAACATAAATGGTTGTAACGAAATAATCATAGAGGATAAAAACGGTATAATCATTCCTACAAAAAATACAGAAGCCTTAAAAAAAGCTATGGAAAGACTAATGACCGACAAAAACTATTGCGAAAAACTAAAAGAAAACGCTCGAATGATGATAGTCTCCCGCTACGAACAATCAATAATTTGGAATGCTTTGTTGGAAGAGTATAACGAAATAATAAAGAAGAAAAATGTATAAGAACTACTTCAAAAGGGCAGTAGATTTTTTTTCGGCACTCATAGGAATAATCATTTTAAGTCCTGTTTTTCTGTTGGTTATAATAGGATTGTTTTTTGCCAACCAAGGAAAACCTTTCTTCTTTCAATCTCGTCCGGGAAAAAACGAACGCATCTTTAAGATAGTAAAGTTCAAAACGATGAATGATAAAAAAGCCTCCAACGGAAACCTCTTACCTGATGCAGAACGACTTACAAAAATTGGGAGTTTTGTACGGAAGACTTCGTTAGACGAGATTCCTCAACTAATAAACGTATTAAAAGGCGATATGTCTTTAATCGGACCGAGACCTCTTTTAATTCAATATTTGCCTCTGTATAATGATTTTCAGAAAAGACGACACGAGGTTCGTCCCGGAATTACGGGCTGGGCGCAAGTCAATGGACGAAATGCTATCAGCTGGAAACAAAAATTTGAATACGACATCTGGTACGTAGATAACCTAAATTGGCGGTTAGATGTAAGAATCTTATTTTTAACCATCAAAAAAGTATTTGTCCGTGAAGGAATTTCACAAGAAGGACAAGCGACAACCATTTACTTTAAAGGAAATGAAGATTAAAGAAAAACTTTTGAGAGCAATTTATCGTTCAGAAAGTGCTTATTTAGAATATAAAAAGCAACAATTGTTCTTTCAAGCCCTACGAATTTATAAAGCAAACAAAGCTGTGTATGAATTATTGGAGTACTACCTATTAGAATGCCCTAATGAGCATATAAATGATGTTTGTAATTATATTTATCATTTAGACGATTGGTTAACTCAATTTGAGGATTGTAAAAAAGAAATGCAATCTCCTACGGATGTTTTTGTCTTTGAAAGATGGCAAGGAGGAGTTCCTTTTCCGAAAGATTTTGTGCTAATTTTAAAAAAATAACACTATGAAATATGCCTTTGCAGGAGATAGACAGATAAGCTGCAATCTGTTAAAATTTATAATAAGTAAAGGGTTTTTACCCGAAGCATTGTTAGTGAGTAACGGAAAAAATGCCACACATAGCAAAGAACTTAAATCAATTTCAGGATTAAAACCTGATTTTATCTTTGAAGGTCAAGATTTTAAAACTCCGGAAAACATTCAAAAATTAAAAGGGCTTGAATTAGATTATATAATTGGAATTCATTTTCCTTATATCATTCCAAAAGAAGTATTAGATATTCCAACTGTTGGATTTTTGAACTTACATCCTGCTTTCTTGCCTTATAATAAAGGTTGGAACACTCCTTCTTGGGCAATTATTGACCAAACTGTTTATGGAGCAACTTTACATTTTATGAGTGAAAAATTAGATGGAGGCGATATTATTCATCAGAAAGCTTTAAAAGTTGAAAGTTTTGATACCGCAAATAGCTTATATCAAAAAGTGTTAAATACCGAAGAGGAGGTATTTAAAGAAGCGTTTGAAAGTATCATTTCGCTAAACCTTAATAAAACAAAGCAATTGCACAATGGAACAGCATATAGAAAATCTGATTTGCAACAAATCAGAGAGTTTAACTTAGAAGACATGGTTGTAATTAAAGACTTTCTGAACAAATTAAGGGCTTTGACAACAAATAACACGAATGAAACTGCTTATTATAAAGAAGGAGATAAAAAAATTGGAGTAAAAGTAGAATTTATTGAGTTAGATACTCAATAATATTTTTCAGGCACTAAAAATACTTTTTAAGGTACAGCCTAAACCTCAAAACTATTTTGGGGTTTTTCTTTAAAATACATCACTGATATTGCTTATTTTTGCCAAATGCAATTACGAAAATTACACCTTTTTAATTACAAAAATTTTTCTGAAATCGATTTTGATTTTGAAACTAAAATCAACTGCTTTGTCGGTCGTAACGGCATCGGAAAAACCAACATACTCGACAGCATTTATCATTTGGCTTACGGAAAAAGTTATTTTAATTCTATCGGAATTCAAAACATAAAACATCAACAAGAGTTTTTCGTAATTGACGGAGAATTTATTAAAGAAAACCGAACCCACCAGATTGTTTGTAGCCTTAAAAAAGGACAAAAAAAAGTACTGAAAAAAAACGGAAAAATTTATGAGAAATTCTCCGAGCATATAGGGTTTGTTCCCTTAGTAATTATTTCTCCATCAGATAGCGATTTGATATCCGAAGGAAGCGAGACCAGACGAAAATTTATCGATCAAATCATCTCGCAATTAGATTCAAGTTATCTACACCAACTAATTAAATATCAAAAAGTTATCTCTCAAAGAAATGCACTGTTAAAATACTTTTTTATCAATCAGGTTTTTGACAAAGACACCTTGTCAATCTATGACCAGCAACTCTCGGAAATGGGTAATTTTTTACATCAAAAACGAACTGAATTTCTAAAAGACTTCACTCCTATTTTCTATAAATATCATTCGATAATATCAGGAAATAATGAGCAGGTAAATCTAATTTACGAAAGTCAACTTTTTGAAAATGATTTGCTTTCTCTCCTACAAGAAAACTTACCTAAAGACCGTGCTTTACAATATACCTCTGTGGGAATTCACAAAGATGATTTGTCTTTTGAAATCAACAATCATCCGATTAAAAAATTTGGCTCACAAGGACAGCAAAAATCGTTTTTAATTGCCTTAAAACTGGCTCAATTTGAGTTTGTAAAACAACAAAACAACGTCAAACCCATCTTACTTTTTGATGATATTTTTGACAAATTGGATAAATTCAGAGTTGGTAAAATTATTGATTTAGTCAATCAAAACACTTTCGGACAAATATTTATTTCCGACACAGACGAAGAGCGTACCGAAAATATTATAAAAAACACCAACCAATCTTACAAATTATTCCGATTATAGGACTTATTAAGACAACTTATTCCTTTTTAAATTATCAGTCGCTTTGGCATTTTGATTTGGTTTTATGACCGAAGTATCATAATTCCCGAATTTTTTCATATAACTGCGAATAGTAGTTCCGAAACCGTCAGCAATACGAGTTTGTCCGTTGCTCCTCAAGTATCTTTTCACAGAAGATGAACCCAATAAGTGAGCAGATGCTAAAATCCCTGATTCTGTAATCTCAACACCATTAATTACCTTACCAGAATATTTGTTAATTTCGTGTTGAAGGTTGTACTTGTTGATGGCAAGCAATGCCTTAAAAGCCTCTTCTTGCAAAATAGGATTATTTAAAAACTCTTTTCGATCGGAAATTCCCACAGCTCGCAAAGCCGCTCTACCAAACTGATATTTTCCCGCATAGCCGAAATCATTAACAATGTCATATCTTCCTTGAGATTCTCGTATGGCCATCGCTTGTTTAAAAGCAGTAAAAGACCTGCCCGAAAAAGGTATTTCAAAATCATAATAGTCAACCTCGTTTTCATTAGGAACAACTGCCTCAATAGGTTTTAATCTAGCAAATTGTTCTGTATAACTCAGCGTATAATTCAATTCTCTTTCCGACTTAAATCCCGACACAGCCATGGCTAAACCGGCTACAAGTATCAATAAATAATACCATTTTCTTGTCATAACACTTTATTTTTTTGCCTCGTCACGGTAGCAAAATTTGAGCACGCAAATTTACAAAAAATATTTATTTTCTGAAAATCAATCAGTTAAATATTTTTTAATTTTTTTTTTACCTATTTTAAAAGATAGGTTTACCAAAAAATAAAAGAGTTTATTTAAACTACTCGGATAAAAAATTTATTGTATAGAAAACAGAAAGATAAATCATTTGGTTTGCTCCCGAGTCTAATTTGAGTATCTTTGCAGCCTTATAAAAATGGAATTATGAATCAGGAAATACGAAATTTAGAACCCAAAGCGCTTTGGAATAAGTTTGCCGATTTGAATGCGGTTCCTCGTCCGTCAAAAAAAGAAGAAAAAGTAATTGCTTTTATGATGGATTTCGGACAAAAACTAGGTCTGGAAACCATTAAAGACCATGTTGGGAACGTAATTATCAAAAAACCGGCTACCCAAGGAATGGAAAACCGTAAGACCATCGTGATGCAATCGCATTTGGATATGGTTCACCAAAAAAACAATGATACGGTTTTTGACTTTGATACACAAGGAATCGAAATGTATGTAGATGGTGACTGGGTGAGAGCCAAAGGAACTACTCTAGGAGCAGATAACGGTTTAGGTGTGGCTACAATTATGGCTATACTTGAAAGTACAGATATTCCTCATCCTGCCATCGAGGCGCTATTCACTATTGATGAAGAGACCGGAATGACAGGAGCTATGGGACTTCAAGGCGGAATGCTCGAAGGAGAAATCTTACTTAACCTAGATACTGAAGAAGATGACGAAATCGACATCGGGTGTGCCGGTGGAGTTGACGTAACAGCAATAAGAACTTACAACACAGAAGAAATTCCTGAAAATTCTGTAGGATATACTATTACCGTAAAAGGTCTTAACGGAGGACACTCCGGAATGGACATTCACAAAGGTTTAGGAAATGCCAATAAAATCATGAACCGTCTTCTATTTGACGGATTCGAAAACTTCGGATTACAAATTGCCGAAATAAACGGAGGAAGCCTTCGTAATGCTATCCCGAGAGAAAGCGTAGCGAAAGTAATTATCTCAGGAATTTTCCATGAAGCTTTTCAAACAGAAATGCAAGAAGTAATTGCTGATATCAAAGCAGAATACAAAACTACCGAACCAAAATTAGAGATTCTAATCGAAGAAGCTCCCCTACCCGATGCTGTAATGGAATTAGGCGTTCAGGAAGGTTTACTTAGAGCCATCTATGCTGCTCACAACGGAGTGTATAGAATGAGTCCTGATTTTGAAGATTTGGTAGAAACTTCAAACAACATTGCTAAAGTTGTTGTAAAAGACGGACAAATCTCAATTCAGTGTTTGACACGTTCTTCTGTTGAAAGTTCAAAATTTGATTTGGCTAATGCTCTTCGTTCGGCTTTTGAACTTTTTGGAGCAGAAGTAACTTTTTCGGGTTCTTATCCGGGTTGGACACCCAATGCTAATTCAGAAATTCTGGATGTCTTAGTTCCGATTTACGAAAAACAAAACGGAAGCAAACCTCATGTTGTGGCTTGCCATGCAGGTCTTGAATGTGGAATTCTAGGAACCAACTATCCGGGTATGGATATGATTTCGTTTGGGCCAACCATCAAAGGAGCTCACTCTCCGGACGAAAGAGCAAGCATTTCATCTGCCCAAAAATACTGGAAGTTTGTATTGGAAATTTTACAAAATATTCCTTTAAAGTCTTAAAGTCGAATTGAATAGCGAGACAAATAAACGATTAAACAAATAAACGATTAAACAAAAAATAATGAAACAATATTTTAATCCATGGCATCACGTAAACCCTAGAACAAAAGACAGAGGAATTGTAAACGGAATTATCGAAATCCCAAGAGGTTCAAGAGCCAAATATGAATTAGATAAAGATAGCGGTCTTTTGATTCTTGACCGTGTACTTTATTCTTCGGTTTATTATCCTGCAAATTACGGGTTTATTCCACAGACTTATTGTGATGATAAAGATCCACTAGATATCTTGGTTATCTCTCAAATCAAAGTAGTCCCGATGTGTATGACTCCTGCAAAAGTAATCGGAGTAATGCGAATGATGGATCAAAACGAAGCAGATGACAAACTAATTGCCGTTTCAGCCGGAGACCCAACATACAATCACATCAACGATATTTCTGAACTTCCACCTCACGCAATTGCGGAGCTACGTAGCTTTTTTGAAGATTACAAAAAGTTAGAAAACAAAGTGGTAGTGGTTGAAGAGTTCTTAGGCAGAGACCTTGCTCTTGAAATTTTGGAAGAAAGTTATAAACTTTATGATGAAGTTATCAGAAAGTAAAGAATAAAAACACTTTAAAGAGTTTAGAGAAAGAGTATTAAGGCGATTAATACTCTTTTTTATAGTCACACGTTTTTAATCTTCCCAACCCCAAGGTGCTTCGGGATTAGCTGTTGTTTTACTCAAGTCAAAAGTTACGGTAAAGAGCCTGTCAGAACCTACTCTTCGAAGGTTGTAGGTAAAACTACTATGGTCAAGAGTTACCCACCAAACATTAGTTGAGGCAGCAGGAAGCATTTCTGTAGTTTGTTGGTCAGCAGGAAAAACCTGAATGGTTGCCTGACCCGTATTAGTTGCCAAACCTCCGTACATCGTAATATCTTCGGGTGTTCCGTCTTGGTGTCTGTGGTCGTGTTTAAGCTCTATTTTTCCATCTTTTTTAGTAAAAATCCAAGTTCTCGATTTGTCTTCGCCTACAAAAAACGGAATTTTTATCTGATTGTCAGAGCATTTTCTTACGTGCATTACTAATTTTTTCCCTCCAAAATCAGGGTCTTCTAACGGGTAAGTAAGCGTTCCTTCATACGACTTTCCGCAATGAATTTGGAGTTGTTCCCAAAACTCATCCGTCTTCGATTTTTGGTTGTTTTGACAAGAAATAAAAATCGGTACAATAAACAGTAAAAGTATTTTTTTCATAATTATATAAGTTTACAGCAAGATAATACTTTTATTGTTAATGCAAAATCGGATTTAAAAACTGTAATTTGGCTATATTTGCCAAAAATTAAAATCATGTGTACACACAGCAAATTTATGAATGATGCTATTGAGCAATCGAGAAACGGAATGCAAAATAATGAAGGAGGTCCTTTTGGAGCTATAGTTGTCAAAAACGGTAAGATTGTAGGAGTCGGTAACAATCGCGTTACTTCAAGCAACGACCCTACTGCTCATGCCGAAGTTACAGCCATTAGAGATGCTTGTAAAAACCTCAATACGTTTCAATTAGATGGATGTGTACTCTATACTTCATGCGAACCCTGCCCTATGTGCTTAGGAGCTATTTATTGGGCAAGACCCGACAAAGTGTATTATGCCAACACTCGCGAAGATGCAGCTCATATAGGTTTTGATGATGATTTTATTTATAACGAAATCAACCTACCGATGAACCAAAGAAGAATTCCTTTTGAGCAATTAGGTCGTGAGGAAGCCTTAAAAATTTTTCAGCAGTGGAGCGAAAAAACGGACAAACAAGAATATTAAAAGGTTAATACTCTAATAATCCCAACAATTCTTGTTCAAATCTGTTTTTAGGTAAATATTGTTCTTCTAAGTTTTTAGTAAACGGAATCGGAGTTTCGATACTTCCGACACGTTTTACAGGAGCATCTAAATATTCGAAACAGTTTTCGGTAATCATAGCCGAAATATCACTGGCAATTCCTCCGAACAGAGTGTCTTCTTGAAGAATAATTACTTTTCCCGTTTTCTTAACCGAAGTAAAAATCGCCTCAGTATCCAGAGGTTGAAGCGAACGTAAATCTAACAAATCTGCTTTTATGTTTTCGTTTTTAGCTAAAACGTCTAAAGCCCAATGCACTCCAGCACCGAATGTTATAATCGTAACATCTTCTCCTTCTTTTAAAAGTGATGCTTTACCGAGTGGAAGAGTGTAATAATCTTTCGGAACGTCTTGGTAAACACTTCTGTACAAAGCCTTATGCTCAAAGAAAAGCACTGGGTTTGGGTCATTTATGGCTGTTGTCAAAAGCCCTTTGGCATCATACGGAAAAGCAGGATAAACTACTTTGAGTCCCGGAGTTTTTGTAAACCACGCTTCGTTGGTTTGCGAGTGGAAAGGTCCAGCTTGAACTCCAGCTCCACAAGGCATTCTGACCACTACATCTGCTTTTTCGTTCCAACGGTAGTGATTTTTGGCCAAATAATTTACAATCGGGTTGAATCCGGTAGAGACAAAATCGGCAAATTGCATTTCGACAACCGCTTTATACCCGTTTATCGAAAGTCCCATAGCAGTCGAAACAATGGCAGATTCGCAAATCGGAGTATTTCTAATTCTATCTTTTCCGAATTGTTCTACAAATCCTTCTGTGATTTTAAAAGCACCTCCGTATTCGGCAATATCCTGCCCCATTACAATCAAATTATCGTGCTTTTCTAAAGATTGTTTTAATCCTTGTGAAATCGCATCAATAAAACGAATGTTTTCTTTTTCGGAAGTAGGGAAAATCTCTGCAAAATGAAACGGAGCATATACATCTTTTAGTTCTTGCTCTAAATTAGCTGTAATTACAGGCTCTTCGGATGCTTTTTGGTAATGTTCGTCGATTTCTGCTTTAATTTCTTTGCGGAACGCTTCATCTTTTTCTTCCGATAAAATTCCGCCTGAAAGCAAATAGTTTTTATAATTTTCGATGGGGTCTTTTTTCGCCCATTCTTCCATCAGCTCTTTAGGAACGTATTTTACACCACTTGCTTCTTCGTGCCCTCTCATTCTAAAGGTTTTGAACTCTAACAAAACTGGTCTTGGATTCTGACGAACCGAATCAGCTATTTCTGATAGTTTTGTATATACCTCTAAAATATTATTCCCATCAATAATATGCGATTCCATTCCGTAACCAATTCCTTTGTCGGCTATATTCTCGCAACGATACTGTTCGTTAGTTGGTGTCGAAAGCCCGTATCCGTTGTTTTCTACCACAAACAAAACTGGCAATTCCCATACCGATGCAATATTTAAGGCTTCGTGGAAATCTCCTTCACTGGTAGCTCCTTCTCCAGTAAAAACAGCTGTTAGTTTCTTTTTACCTGAAAGTTTATTGGCAAGTGCGATTCCGTCTGCTACTCCAAGTTGAGGGCCTAAATGCGAAATCATTCCGATAATTTTATATTCTTGTGTTCCGAAATGGAATGAGCGGTCACGGCCTTTGGTAAAACCATTTGCTTTTCCTTGCCACTGCGAAAAAAGTCTATATAATGGGATTTCACGGGTTGTAAAAACTCCTAAATTTCTGTGCATCGGAAGCACATACTCGTCTTGGTTTAATACAGAAGTAATTCCGACTGATATGGCTTCTTGACCTATTCCTGAAAACCATTTTGACACTTTTCCTTGTCGAAGCAGAATTAACATTTTCTCTTCAATAAGTCTTGGTTTCAAGAGCTTTTTGTATAATTCCAAAAGCTCTGTATCGGTCAGGTTTTTTCTATCAAAATTCATTGCTCACTACGTTTATAAAAATTCGAGCAAATTTAGCTTTTTTAATTGCTATTTGAGATACCTTTCTTGAAAAACTTTTTTGTGATGTTCTTGATGAGCGATGATTATAAAACCTAAGGCACGAACCGAAACTTTATGCCCTGATGCTATTCCGTTTCTATTCATAACTACTTCTGAAAACGATTTAAAAAGTGCTAAAGTCGTGTGCCGAACCAATGAAAATTCCATCAATAAATCTTTAAGGTGTCTTTGATTTCCGTTAGAATAATCCACATAGTTATTTTCGTCAAATCCGGGAAGTTCGGTTTTATCATTTCTCGAAAAACGCAAAGCCCTGTAAGCAAAAATTCGTTCGGAATCAATCAGATGCTGAATAATTTCCTTGATTGTCCACTTTCCTGTATCATAACGATAATCGTGCTTTTCCATCGGAATATCCTGAACGAATTTGATAAAGTAATGATGTGAAGCTTCCAACTCTTCAAATAAATCTGAATGAGGGTTTATATTTTTCAAATACCCTTGATAATATTGAGGGTATTCTGATTCTGGTAGTTCTGATAGTTTCATATTTTGTTGGATGTTGGATGATGGATGATGGGTGATGGATGTAGCTTCCCGCTTCCCGCTATAATTTATTTCTAAAAGCAATTAACATATTCGTTAAATGAAAAGCTTCTTTATAATGCTTATCAAAAGTATCTTCATTAATATATTTTCTTTTTTGAGCCTTGTGTAAACAAGTTACAACTTCAGCTAATGACCGAATCGAATAACCCAAAAACCGTTTAAATTCTGCATTTGATTGCAAAATAGACCCCTCCGAAATATTCAAAGCAATAGAATCAGAAGCCTTAAGAATTTGTGAAGAAAGATTATACAGTTCTACTTTTGGAAATCCTAAAGATAGTTTATGAATATCTTCTCCAAAATCCATGGCTTTTTGCCATATAATCAGTTTTTCAAACTTAAAACTCATAATGTTGGGTGCTGGATGTTGGGTGCTGGGTGCTGGTATACTCTTCCAGCATCCAGCACCCAACATTCCGCTATTTCTTAAAATTCTTAAAATTCTCTAACCCTGTTTTAAGCCATTTCGTGTAATCTTCTTTGTCTGTATATTCTTTAGGAGTATTAAGCATTTCAAGTTCAGGACTTAACAACAAATAATAAGGCTGTGAAGCGGTTTGAAAGTTAACAATTTGGAATGTAGCCCATTTGTCTCCAATCGTTTTTATTTTCTTGACGTTTCCGTCTGTTCGTTCAAAGTCAAACTGCTTGTCTTCCGAAAGTTCTTTTCGGTCATCTACATAAAGTGAAATCAATACGTAATTATCGTTAATCAGGTTATAAACTTCGGTTTCAGACCAAACATTTTCTTCCATTTTTCGACAATTCACACAAGCCCAACCCGTAAAATCAAGTAAAATAGGCTTGTTGTGTTCTTTGGCATAAGCCAGTCCTTCATCCCAATCTTTAAAACAATTCAAGCCTAACGGACATTCACTTTGTTGAGCATAATAACTGTAGAACATTGGTGGTGGAAATCCGCTCAAAAGTTTTAAGTTTTTGTATTCTTGGTGATTCGTAAGTCCCGGAATCATATACAACACAAATAATGATGTTATCACAGCCAAAACTTTTCGTGAAAAATCAATCTTTTGGTTAGGTGAATCGTGAGGAAATTTAATAAGCCCGAACAAATAAAGTGCTAATCCGGCAAAAATCACAATCCATAAACCAATGAATAATTCACGTTTGATAAGTCCCCAACCTTCTACTAAATCTGCGTTAGATAAGAATTTTAGAGCCAAAGCTACCTCTAAAAACCCTAATACAACTTTTACGGTATTTAACCATCCTCCAGATTTAGGGAGTGAGTTCAACCAACTTGGAAATAGAGCAAAAAGAGCAAAAGGAAGTGCCAAGGCAACTCCAAAACCACCCATTCCTGCTGTAAGTTGCATAGCTCCTCCGTCTGCAGTTAGAGAACCGGCTAAAAGTGAGCCTAGAATAGGACCTGTACACGAAAAGGAAACAATTGCCAAAGTTAATGCCATAAAGAAGACACCAATAATACCTCCGATGTTTGAAGCACTATCCATTTTATTTCCCCAAGAACTTGGTAAAGTCAGTTCATAATATCCGAAAAACGACCCAGCAAAGAAGATGAAAATGGCAAAAAACAAAATGTTTAGCCAAGTATTGGTTGAAATATTGTTTAAGATTTCAGGATCTAAACTATCCATCAAGTGGAAAGGAATACTCAACAATAGGTAGATAATTACAATAAAAGCTCCGTATAAAACAGCATTAGAAACTCCTTTTTGTCTGGTTGTCGAACGTTTTGTAAAAAACGAAACCGTTAGCGGAATCATCGGAAAAACACACGGTGTAAGCAAAGCGATTAGTCCTCCTACAAAACCAAGTACAAAAATATTCCAATAGCTTGTCTGTGAACTTTCTGTGATTTCGGTTTTAAAATTGTCTTTTCCTTTTACATCAATCAAAAGAGCATTCTTCTTTTCAACACTTTGTTCATCTATAACAATTTGTTCTTTAATAAGTTCTCCGTCAAGAGTAAATTTAAAAGTTTCGAATCCTGGAATACAGCTTTTGTCATCACATGTCTGAAAAGATATTTCAACCTCTATAAACTCTACATCGGGATTGATGAGTTCTATTTTTTGAGTAAACTTTGCTTTGTCTTTAAAAGTTCCCATCTCTGCCTGAAAAATGGGGTCGTAACTAACCACAGAACCGAATTCTTCTACTGTACTTACTTGGTAGTTTCCTTCTTCATTTAAATAAATAAACTCTGTCGGAAGCCCTGTCATATCAGGTAATACAGTCGAATATAGCTTCCAGTTATACTCGATTTTAGCATCATAGGTTATGAGATATTCTTTGTCTGATAATTTGTCTATAGAGACAGAAAATTTAGCTTTATTTTCTTGTGAAAGACCTAAAAAGCTAATGAAAAGTGTTAGTAGTAAAATGATTTTTCTCATAATAAATATTCAATTCTTAATATAGAAGTTGTGTTTGATGTAACTTTAAATCTCTCGTCTAATCGTTGTCCAATAACCCAAACCACCTGATTATCAGACAACAGAATCCAAATTCTTTCTTTATCCAAAATCGAAAGTTTTTCGTCTTTAAAAAACTTGCTGAGCTTTTTTCTTTTGCCTTGCATTCCAAACGGGTAAAAATACTCACCTTCTTTGTATTTCCGTACAGTTAGGGGGAACTTTAACATGTTTTTATCAATATAAATGACATTCGGAGAAGTCGGTTCAGAGATTTGATTAACAGTTGTAAATTGCAAGTGTATCGGGTAAGTTATTTTGTCTTCCGAAATCAAAAATTCTTCTGGTATAAATTCTTTGTTTTTTTCGAATAAAATTAACTCATCTCTGTTTTTTAATAGCCTGAAATCTTTGGTTTCTACAAATTTTCCGCTTTTGGCTTCTACCAAATTATAGATGTCATTCCAAGCGGTAAACCCGTATTTATAGAGCCACTTATACAAGAGAAATTTATAATTCTTATAATATGTTAAATCATTTATTTTCAACGCACTATAATCTTTAAATTGAAGTGACAGTTCGTTCAAAATTTCTTCTGAAACTTCATCGGAAAAAGCCTGAACTTCTTGCAAATAATTTGTTGTTTTTGAAAACGAATTCAAAAAATCGGGAGTCAATTCTTTGAGAAGTGGAACGATGTTATGCCTGATGCTATTTCGTAAATATTTGTCAGATTGATTAGAAGCATCTTCCCTCCATTTTGTGTGGTTTTTGGTTGCATAATCTTCAATTTGTTTTCTAGAAAATTTAAGAAGCGGACGAATGATATTTTCGTTTTCTCGAATCCCGGTAAGCCCTTCGATTCCAGTTCCTCTCGAAAGGTTAATCAAAAAGGTTTCTAAACTGTCATCTAAATGGTGTGCCGTTACAATATAGTCAAACTTGTGTTCTTTTTTCAATTCAAAAAACCACCCGTAACGCAGCTCTCGTGCTGCAATCTGAATGGATTGTTTGTTCTGAGTGGCATATTTTTGGGTATCAAAACGCTTAATGTAAAAGGGAATATTGTTTTGGATACAGTAATCCGTTACAAATTTTTCGTCCAAATCACTCTCCTCGCCTCTCAGCCCGAAATTGCAATGAGCCACAGAGATTTTCAGCTTTGACTTTTGCATCAATTCCAGTAAAACCATACTGTCAATACCTCCGCTTATGGTAAGCAAAAGTTTTTTTGAGGATATCTGTTTGTACTTTTCTGAAAGCTGGCTTTGAAATTCTGTAAGCATTACGAAAAATTGAGGCACTAAATTACTCATTTTTTATATAAAAAATAGTGTATTATCATAAAAAACCTAACCTGATGGTTTTACAGATTCTTTACATTTTTTTAATCACAGATACACAGGTACTAAATGAAAAATAATTTATAAAAACACAATATGTAAATTACACTGATATTGAATGTTTTGCATTTAACTCAATCTGTGAAATCATCTTTCTCAAAAAAACATAAAAATCTGTGCACCTGTGGCTAATTAATATGCACTACAGGTATAAAAATCATTTTTTTAATTCATTGGCTATTAGTGGGTTTATAAAATCCAATTAAAAAACACATTAAAAAACGGAATTTGCTTGTAAATAACAGAATGTTATGTTACATTTGCAACCTCAAAAAACAACAAGTTCTTTTTTGATTTAGGAGAGGTGCCGGAGTGGTAACGGAGCAGATTGCTAATCTGTCGACTGGTAACGGTCGCCAGGGTTCGAGTCCCTGTCTCTCCGCTTTTCGGGGTGTAGCGTAGTCCGGTCATCGCGCCTGGTTTGGGACCAGGAGGTCGCAGGTTCGAATCCTGCCACCCCGACAAACAAATAAACTTATTTCGGTTTATTGGTTTTGGGTGCGTAGCTCAGCTGGATAGAGCATCTGCCTTCTAAGCAGACGGTCACAGGTTCGAATCCTGTCGCGCTCACAAAAAAAGTCCTTGTAATTCAAGGACTTTTTTTGTTTTTATACTCTTCCATCCTCAAACAAACTCTTAAACCATAAAAAATTTCTATTTTTGCATCTGTTTAAATTCAATACAGATGACTTTTCAAGAACAGATAAAACAAGGAATCCCGAGCCAATTACCCGCTCCGAAACCCTATGACTCAACCATAAATCACGCACCCAAGCGTAAAGAAATATTATCAGATGACGAAAAGAAGTTAGCCCTTCGCAACGCTTTACGTTATTTTGAACCACAGCACCACAAAGAATTAGCTAAAGAATTCCTATATGAATTAAACACTTACGGTCGTATCTATATGTATCGCCTCCGTCCGGATTATAAGATGTATGCCAGACCGATTTCAGAATATCCCGGGAAGTCAGAGCAGGCAAAAGCCATCATGCTGATGATTCAGAACAATCTGGATTATGCAGTGGCACAACATCCTCACGAACTAATTACTTATGGCGGAAACGGAGCCGTTTTCCAAAACTGGGCTCAATATCTACTCACCATGCAATATCTGTCTGAAATGACAGATGAACAAACCTTGGTGATGTACTCCGGTCACCCGATGGGGTTGTTCCCATCACACAAAGATGCTCCGAGAGTGGTAGTGACCAACGGAATGATGATTCCGAATTATTCAAAACCAGACGATTGGGAAAAATTCAATGCACTTGGCGTAACCCAATATGGGCAAATGACGGCTGGTAGTTATATGTATATCGGGCCACAAGGAATCGTTCACGGAACGACTATTACAGTTTTGAACGGAGGTCGAAAAATCTCTAAAAATGGCGAAGGATTAGACGGAAAAATTTTCGTTACTTCAGGTCTTGGTGGTATGAGTGGAGCTCAGCCCAAAGCAGGAAACATAGCCGGTTGCATCACGATTTGTGCTGAGGTAAACCCGAAGGCTGTGCATACTCGTCATTCTCAAGGTTGGGTAGATGAGGTGATTACCGACTTAGGCGAACTGACGCAAAGAGTGCTAAAAGCCAAAGAAAACAAAGAAGTTGTTTCGATTGCTTTTGAGGGAAACGTAGTGGAGGTGTGGGAACACTTCGCTAAAGAAAATATATATATCGATTTAGGGTCAGACCAGACTTCGCTCCACAACCCGTGGGCGGGTGGTTATTATCCGGTTGGGTTGTCGTTTGAGCAGGCGAATGATATGATGGCGAACAATCCGGAATTATTCAAGCAAAAAGTTCAGGAATCACTGGTTCGTCAGGTAAATGCTATAAACATGCATACAGCCAGAGGAACCTATTTCTTTGATTACGGAAATGCCTTCTTGCTAGAGGCTTCAAGAGCCGGAGCCGATATTATGGCAGCCAACGGAATCGACTTTAAATATCCGTCTTATGTGCAGGATATTATGGGACCTATGTGTTTCGATTTCGGATTCGGACCTTTCCGTTGGGTATGTGCCTCAGGAAAACCCGAAGACCTACAGAAAACAGACGAAATCGCTTGTGCTGTATTAGAAGAAATGATGAAAACCGCTCCACAAGAAATCCAACAACAGATGGCAGACAACATCAAATGGATAAAAGGAGCACAACAAAATAAACTAGTAGTAGGTTCTCAAGCCCGAATCCTATATGCCGATGCCGAAGGGAGAATCAAAATTGCAGAAGCCTTTAACCAAGCCATTGCCAAAGGCGAAATTGGTCATGTGGTGTTGGGTCGTGATCACCATGATGTTTCAGGTACGGACTCTCCGTATCGTGAAACTTCAAATATCTATGACGGTTCACGCTTTACGGCCGATATGGCGATTCACAACGTGATTGGAGACAGCTTTAGAGGAGCGACTTGGGTATCGATTCACAACGGTGGTGGAGTAGGATGGGGCGAAGTAATCAACGGAGGTTTCGGGATGTTGCTCGATGGCTCAAAAGATGCTTCCAGACGATTAGAATCCATGCTGTTTTGGGACGTTAACAACGGAATCTCCCGCAGAAGCTGGGCAAGAAACGAAGGAGCTGTTTTCGCTATCAAAAGAGCTATGGAAGCACAACCTTTACTGAAAGTTACCTTACCGAATATGGTGGATGATTCAATTTTGTAAGATATAGAAACTATTGTAAAGCTAAATTGTTAAACACTAAAGCCACAACTAAAATTTTTAACTTTGCAGAAATAATAATTTGAATGGAATTAGCCGTAAAACAAAATAAAAAAAATAAATTTGGACAATACTTTACACCAAAAGTAGTGGCTAATTTTATGATTGAAATGGCTAGCATTTCAAAAAGCTCTAAAATTTTAGAACCTTCTTGTGGTGAAGGCATTTTTTTAGACCTATTAAAACAAAAAGGTTTTAATGACTTAACAGCTTATGAGATAGACCAAGAATTAGCACAAGAATTTGATTGTGTGAAATACGAAAGTTTTGTATCTGCAAAAATTGACGAAAAATTTGATTTAATTATTGGAAATCCACCCTATATCCGTTGGAAAAATCTTGAAGATGAACTAAAACAGGAACTTTCCAATAATCCAATTTGGAATAAGTATTTTAACTCACTTTGCGACTATCTCTATATTTTTATTCTAAAATCAATTGAATTACTCAATGATAACGGACAGCTAATTTTCATTTGCCCTGAGTATTGGATGAATACAACTCATTCCTTTTCGTTACGGAATTATATGGTACAAAACGGATATTTTGAAGAAATATATCACTTCAACGAAACTCCAATTTTCGACAAAGTAACCGTTTCAATAGTCATATTTAAATTTGTGAAAAACAAAGAGAAAAAAGAAAAGATTAATGTTTCAAAATTTTATGCCAATCAAAGATTGACTGCTGAAACATTGTATAATCTTAAAAATAAAATTCCCTTTAAAGATGCCGAATATTTAAGTGTTTCTCAGTTTAAATTAAACGAAAGATGGATTTTGCAGTCAGATAAGGTAAAAGAAGAATTGCAGATTTTAGAAACTAATTGTTTAAAGAAAAATCAGAATCCAATACTTAACCTATTTGATGATAAGAAACAAGAATTTCACACAATTGGAGATTATTGTGATATTGGAAATGGTTTAGTTAGCGGTTTAGACAAAGCATTTCAAACAAACGGACACGATTTAAATGAAAATGAGTTAGTTGCTACAATAAATGTCGTAAAAGCAAAAGACTTAAAACCTTTTTTAATAGATAATATAACAAAATATATTTACATAAAAGAAGGTTTAGAGGAAGACGTTTTTAAAGAAACCTATCCAAATTTTTATACTCATTTTCAAAAATATAAACCAGATTTAGAAAAAAGATACCAATATAACAGAAAAATAAACTATTGGGAATGGGTATTTTTACGAAATTTTAATTTATTTAGAAAAGAAGAAAAGCGGATTTTTGTGCCATGTAAAGAACGAATTTCTAATAAAGATTATTTTCGTTTTGCTTTAGTTGATGAGGGCGTTTTTCCAACACAAGACGTTACAGCAATATTCAAAAAACCTAATACAAAAGAAAGTATTGAATATATTTTAGCGTACTTGAATAATCCTATTGTATTTGATTGGCTAAAATGTAATGGTATTGTAAAAGGAAACATTGTAGAGTTTTCTGAAAAACCAATTGCAAGTATTCCTTTTAGAGTGATTGATTGGTCAAATAAAAAAGAAATGAAATTACATAATTCAATTTCAGAAAACACCAAAAAATATCTAAAAAATCAAGATAAATTTTTGCTTGACCTAATAAATCAATCATTTAATAAATTATTTAGCATAACACAATGAACGTAAATTATACAGAATTAATCAAAAACGTAAAAGGTACGTTTGTGCCAAAACCACTCTCAGGAACTTTGTCAGGACATTCAGCAGGAGAGCCTTTTGACAAACACGTTTATAGTGAAATCAAAAAGCAATTACCCAATAATACATTTAGACAATACGAATATTTAAACGATTTGTATAGTAAAAACGCTGAAATCATAGGCGTTGAAGCAAGACAAGCGTTGTTTAACTCACCAAGCGTTCTGTTTTTGTTGAGCAGAGGAAAAGAGGCGACAAAAAAGTGGTCGTTAGAAAATCCATTTGATGAAAAGCAAGATGATACAGCTGATATTCTTGTTGTTAAAGACGATTTTTATGAAATAATTGATATTAAGACAAGAAATTTATCAAAAACAGCACAACCACCGAATATTATTTCAGCATTTAAATTAGCACAACTTTGTGGGATAATGTTAGACAATAAAGAATTTAATAATCTTTCAATCAATTACTTTGAAGTTGATTGGCTTTTAGAAGAAGATAAATTAGTTTGTAAAGATGCACATTATGTAAATTTATTTAAGTCAATGCCTGAAAACTTGTACATAAATTGGGCTGCTGCAATGCAAATTCAATTTTACGTTTGTAATTTAGACCAAGACTTTAACGGTACAATTGAAGATTGGGTAAAAACTTACATAAAACATTTTGTAGCACAAGTTTACAGACGTTCAGAATATATGATTGAGAAATATGCTAAACCTTTTGAAAAATATATTGACTGACAAAAAGAGCGAACGCACAACACGGGTAACTATTTCGCAACTACCATTTTCAAAATAAAATTCTAAAGAGCATAAAATTTCGACCTCGTTTAAGCACTTTTAAGCGAGGTTTATTTTTTAGTTGAATCAAGCCCTAAAATTCGAATAAGTTTAAAGTTGAGTTTTTTTATGATTTAACACAGAAGACCCCACAGTTTTTTAAACTAAAAAATTCCTATCAAAAGTTTACTGAAAAGAGTTTATTTTTTATAGTTCTATTTTGAGTCTTCTATATTTTGGATAAATTGGTCAAATAGATATTCCGAATCGTGAGGACCGGGACTTGCTTCGGGGTGGTACTGAACCGAAAATACAGGCTTGTTTTTCATTCGCATTCCGGCTACAGTTTCGTCATTGATATGCAAGTGTGTAATTTCAAATTCTGAGTGGTTTTCCAAAGCGTTTTTATCTACTGCAAACCCGTGATTTTGCGAGGTAATCTCCCCTTTTCCGCTTATTATATTCATAACAGGGTGATTGATTCCCCTGTGTCCGTTAAACATTTTGTAAGTCGGAATCCCGTTGGCAAGAGCAATGGTTTGATGTCCGAGACATATCCCGAAAAGAGGTTTTCCTTCTTTAATAATTTGTCGGGCTACATCTTGAGCATTCGATAAAGGTTCCGGGTCGCCCGGTCCGTTCGAGAGAAAGTATCCGTCAGGATTAAAACTTTTCATTTGTTCAAAACTCGTATCAAACGGAAAAACTTTAATATAACAATCTCTTTTTGCCAAGTTTCTCAAAATATTCTTTTTGATTCCCAAATCCAAAGCAGAAATTTTGTATTTAGCATTTTCATTGCCAAAATAATAGGGCTTGTGAGTTGAAACTTTTGAAGCCAGCTCTAATCCTTTCATATCGGGAGCTTCTGCAAGTTGTTTTTTCAGTGCTTCAACATCTTCGATTTGGGTCGAAATAATAGCATTCATCGCTCCGTTATCACGAATATAGCCAACCAAAGCTCGGGTATCTACATCCGAAATAGCTACGATGTTGTATTTTTGTAAATATTCGATAAGTGCCTCTTCTGCTCTGGGTCTTGAATAATTAAAACTAAAGTTCTTAACCACCAAACCTGCAATCTTAATCGAATCAGATTCTACCTCGTCTGGACTTACTCCGTAATTCCCGATGTGAGGTGTAGAAGCCACCATTATTTGTCCGAAATAAGACGGGTCGGTAAAGATTTCCTGATAGCCTGTCATTCCGGTATTGAAACAGATTTCTCCGATTGTGGTTCCTTCCGTTACTGCTTTTCCGTAGAAAATCGTTCCGTCTGCAAGTAATAAAACGGCTTTTTTTCGTGTAGTGTATTTCATTGTGTTGTTGTAAAGTTGTGCAAAAATACATCAAAAAAAGAAAAACAGAAAACGAACTATTTAGAAACTTTTTATTTTTCTCTGTAATATAGTTTCTCAATTTTTCTTAACTTTGGGAGTTAAATTTCTGTAAAGACAGCTAATTTATTTTTTGATTTTGGATAATATATTGACCGCTATATATTTAGGAACCTTATTGAGCTTTTTGATAGGTCCTGTATTTTTTGTCTTACTCGAAACAAGTGCTACTAAGGGGTTTCGGGCTGCTTTTATGTTCAATTTAGGGGTAATTACAGCCGATATTCTCTTTATTCTTGTCGCTTACTTCAGTAGTTACCGCCTTATTGAGAGTATAAAAGATGATCCTGCTCTTTTTATTTTTGGCGGATTGATTATGGTTACCTACGGTTTGGTTTCTTATGTAAAACTCCGAAACAACAAAATAGATAATGTCGTGATTGATTTGGCTAAAAAAAATTATTTAGCCTTAATGGGAAAAGGATTTCTGTTGAACTTTATCAATATTGGAGTTCTTGGATTTTGGCTGATGATTCTCATTGTAATTGGCCCTACAATGGATATGAATCCAAATAGGATTTTTATGTTTTTCACAGTGATTTTGGCTACCTATCTCACAGTTGATAGTGGAAAAATCTTATTGGCAAAAAGGCTGAAAAATAAACTGACTATTGCCAACATTACCAAAATAAAAAAAATCACAAGTATTATTCTGATAATATTCGGAATTGCCATAATGCTTCAGGGTTGGTTTCCTTCTGAACAAAAAGTTGTCAAAAACGCTTTAGAAAAAATGGAGAGTAGAGGCAAATAATCATCAAATCTAATTTTTAACAGAAAATATCCTTGGAATTGTTAAATTCGATGTTTGAGGAGTTTTTTTTTAAAATAATCGGTATATTTGACTTTTACTTTAAAAATAAGATTATGATTAGAAAGTTTTTATCTATTGCCTTTTTAGGAATGTTATTAGTGGGATGTAAAGAAAGTAACGCTGAGGCTGAACAAGTTGAAAATGCTACTCCGGCTGTTGAAACAACAACCTCAACTCCGGATTCAGCCGAAAGTACTGATGCTGCTCAACAAACTCAGACACAAACAACTGTTCAACCGCAGCAACAAACCAACACAGGACCGTACATTCAACAACAACAAACTCAACAAGCACCAACAACAGGACAAACTGCTCCGGGATGGTCAGGAAAACCAAATCCTCCGCACGGACAACCAGGACACAGATGTGATGTTCAGGTTGGAGCAATTCTTCCTTAATTTAAATTCAGAAAAAACAACAAAAAAACTGTTTCAAACTCTTTAGTTTATAAGGTGTTTTGAAACAGTTTTTTATTTTGGGAAAGATTATTTATTCAGTCAAATAATGGTCTAATTCTTCGGTTGTATTAGAAAAATAGGTTTTCGGAATTGGCATTGCAAATCCGTCTATTTCGTTCAGATTGTATTGAAAATCAGTAGTGGCAAACATCATTCCTATATTATTAGCATAATACTGCGTAGAGCTGATTACGTCTTGAGTATCAAGTAAAGGATAGGGAATAATAGTTCCGAAAAAGTTGATATTCGCAGTAATCTTGGCAGAAACAGCAATAACCACAGAATTTACATCTTCATAAATATCTCCGCTTGGAGTGGTATAATCGGAGTAATTTTGTCCGACTTTGGCAGAGAGGGTATATTGTACACTAAAAGTCATTTCCTCGCTATAAGGAATTTCAAATTCTCCTGAATTGCTGTCAAGTGTTTGTCCTTGCGATGCTCCGGTGTCAAAAAACAAAAAATCCTGAAAGTCTATGGTATAGTCTGTGAACTCCCCTCCAAAAATATCTGCCATACTTATCGAACCGCTTATGTAAACTTTTGAGTCCGAAGTTCTTGATTCTCCGCTTACCATCATACTTGAGTAAAATCCGAAAGGTGGGTTACTTTGAGTGGAAAAGGTATAATACGTTTGTTTATTATTCGTATGTATTCCGCTTATGTAAAGAGAATCTCTGCCTTCTCCTTGTGTGGAATTTACATCATAAACCCAATAATTACCTTGCTGTTGCGGAAAAAAAATGCCTTGTTCCTGAGTTGGAGGATTTCCTTCCGAGTTATCATCAGACGAACAACCACCCAATAAAATTGAAGTAAATAACAGAAATAAAAACTTGTTTTTCATAATTGTGATAATTTTAGAGAGCGTCAAAGATTTTCAATTGTTTGAAAATCAAATCTACACACGTAAAGTTTTATCAAAGATATAAAAAAGCTATAACCAGCATCAAAAAATTAAATTCTTTCGCTATTTTTTATTGGCAATCTGAACATATTTTTCGAGTGCCATTGTCATAGAAGGAGTTTCGGGGGTAGGTGCAAAAATGTCTATTCGCAGACCGTGGTCAAGAGCTTCTTTTTGCGTTGTAGTTCCGAAAACAGCAATTCTGGTTTTGTTTTGTTTAAAATCAGGAAAGTTTTTGAACAATGATTTAATTCCCGTTGGGCTAAAGAAAGCCAAAACATCATAATAAACATCTTTCAAATCCGAAAGGTCGCTCATTACGGTTTTGTAAAAAATACCTTGAGTCCAGTCGATATTCAAAGTGTCTAAGGTTTGAGGAATGTCAAAATTGAGTTGGTCTGAAGACGGAAGTAAGAATTTTTCGGTTTTGTATTTCTTGATAAGCGGAGTCAAGTCTGCAAATTCTTTTTGCCCCACATATATTTTCCGTTTTCTGTAAACCACATATTTCTGCAAATAAAAAGCAATAGCTTCTGATTGACAAAAGTATTTTAAATTTTCAGGAACTTTGTAGCGCATTTCTTCTGCCACTCTAAAAAAATGGTCAATAGAGTTTCTGCTTGTAAGGATTATAGCTGTAAAATTGTTCAAATCAATTTTTTGAAGCCTTACATCTTTCGCAGAAGTACCCTCCACATGAATAAATGGTCTAAAATCTATTTTTATTTTGTGCTTGGTCTGTAAATCGAAATAAGGCGAATTTTCCGCCTTAGGTTCGGGTTGTGATACTAAGATTGATTTTACCTTTTCAAATGTCATACAAATTAAATCAATGGTTGGTAAGCCAATAGTAAATAAAATAGTAAGGTGCTATTTCGAAGGTGCAAAGATACAAAATAAAATAAAATAAATTAGCCTTAATTTCTTTTTGAAAAGTCCTGAACGAAATTAAGTGAAATATCAGGTTTAATAAGACAAAAACGACTACCAGAATATAAGTTATAGCGATTACGGGTTCTTTGCTATAGAAAAATATAAACGTCCCGAGCAGTAGAAACAAGCCTAAATACATTCTGTAGGTTGCCTGTTGAAACAGAAAACGGTTATAAAATTCCTGTATTTCAAACAAAAAAGAAATGCTTTTTTCCAAAAGGAATTTCAAGGAAATAAAAAACAAAACAAAAGTGAATATTCCTAAGAAAGAGAAAAAATTGTTTTTGTCTGTAAACCCTAATTGTGCGGATATAATATGGATAAAAAATGAATAGGAAATAAGTTGTATAAATATCAACAAGCCCGAAAACCATTTCAGTGAATCATTTTCTCCGCCGTAAAGTTTGATGTATTTGTCTGTGTAAGCAAGTGTTAAAAAATCACTGAACTGTTTGGTAAAAACGGATTTAGCAACGGCAACCAGCAGGAAACTTCCTATGAACAAAAAAACAGCCCAGGAGTTATCCTGAACTGTTCTTTCTATGAATTGCAATTTATCCATTTCTTAAAATTACGAATTTTCAATTGCGAATTACGATGTGAATTATGAATTTTAAATTCGTAATTATTAATTCACAATTATTTTAAATGCCTTTTCTTGAGGGAAATAAGCTATTTCTGCCAACTCTTCTTCGATTCTTAAGAGTTGGTTGTATTTTGCCATTCTGTCCGAACGTGATGCAGAGCCCGTTTTGATTTGTCCGCAATTCAGAGCGACAGCCAAATCGGCGATAGTGTTGTCTTCGGTTTCTCCCGAACGATGTGACATAACCGAAGTATATCCCGCATTATGAGCCATACTCACAGCCGCAATGGTCTCGGTAAGTGTTCCGATTTGGTTTACTTTAATCAGGATAGAATTAGCCGTATGTGTTTCAATCCCTTTTTTAAGGCGTTCCACATTAGTTACAAACAAATCGTCTCCGACCAATTGCACTTTGTTTCCTATTTTTTCGGTCAAGTATTTCCAACCTTTCCAGTCATTTTCGTCCATTCCGTCTTCGATAGAGATAATTGGATATTTTTGGCACAATTCAGTCAAATAATCTGCCTGCTCTTGCGAAGAACGTACTCTTCCTTTTTCGCCTTCAAATTTTGTATAATCGTATTTTCCGTCTTTGTAAAATTCAGAAGAAGCACAATCAAGAGCAATCATAATATCTTTACCAAAGGTATATCCTGCGTTTTCTACTGCTAATCTGATAGAATCCAGAGCGTCTTCGGTTCCGCTTAATGTAGGAGCAAAACCTCCCTCATCTCCTACTGCCGTACTTAGATTTCTGTCGTGTAAAACTTTTTTTAGGTTGTGAAAAACTTCTGTTCCCATTTGCATTGCCTGAGTAAAGTTTTTTGCTTTTACCGGCATAATCATAAATTCCTGAAAAGCAATCGGAGCATCTGAGTGCGAACCTCCATTGATTATATTCATCATCGGAACCGGAAGCGTGTTAGCACTTACACCTCCTACATATCTGTAAAGCGGTAATCCAAGTTCATTAGCAGCAGCCTTTGCTACAGCCAGCGAAACTCCCAGAATGGCATTTGCTCCTAAGTTTGCCTTGTTTGGAGTTCCGTCTAAATCTATCATAATTTGGTCGATAAGATTTTGCTCAAAAACCGAAGTTCCTAAAAGAGCTTCCGCTATTTTGGTATTTACATTTTCAACAGCTTTCAGCACGCCTTTTCCCATAAAAGCCTTTCCTCCGTCACGAAGTTCAACCGCTTCATAAGCTCCGGTTGATGCTCCTGAAGGAACAGCAGCCCTGCCTAAAACGCCATTTTCTGTAACCACATCAACCTCAACAGTGGGGTTTCCTCTTGAGTCTAATATTTGTCTTGCGTGAATTTTGATAATGATACTCATTTTTTTAATTGTTGTATTATTTGATTTTTCGTTAAAAATTGGAGTGCAAATATATAAGTTTTTTGCCAATAAGGCTTAAATGCACTAAAAAATAGGTGATTTATAATGGTTCAAAACCTGTTGAGGTAATCCTGTAACATAATTGTTGCCGAAACTTCGTCTAACAAAGCCTTATCCTGACGTTTTTTCTTTTTCAATCCGCTGTCTAAAAGGGTTCTGGATGCCATTTTAGAGGTAAAGCGTTCGTCTATTCTTTCAATTTTCAGAAATGGAAATTCTCTTGAAAAATCCGTTACAAATTTCTCTATCATCTCGGTACTTTCGGAAGGCGTTCCGTCCATTTGTTTGGGTTCACCGATGATTACGATTTCTACTTTTTCTTTAGAAAAATAATCTTTCAGAAAAGTAAACAATTTTTCAGTTTCAACCGTTTGCAATCCTGAAGCTATAATTCGCATCGGATCAGTAACAGCAAGCCCTGTTCGTTTTTTTCCGTAATCTATGGCTAAAATTCGTGACATTTATTCTGATTGAAAAACAAATATAAACCTTTTACTTTTCTTTCTCATCAAAAGGCTTAAAACAAACCGGAATAATTTCCCCTTTAGCCAATCGGTATTTATCGACTAATTCGGGAGAAATTTTTCGGGTATAATCTTCTTCAGCTACCGTAAAACCTATATTTCTTAATTTATCGAAATAATCTCTGCCATATATCCGCACATGATCATATTGTCCGAAAATTTTAGCTCTCTCTCCCCTATCGGTAATCGAATTATCTTCAAAAGTTTTTTCTATGGACAAATCCTGTGGAATCTGAAAAATACCCATTCCTCCCTTTTTCATCACTCTGTATAGTTCTTTCATAGCCTGAGTGTCATCAGGAATATGTTCTAAAACATGATTGCACAAAATCATATCAAACTCCTCATCTTTGAAAGGCAAATTACAAATATCAGCCTTAACATCCGCAAGTGGAGAATTCAAATCCGTTGTGGTGTAATCTAAGTTTTTCTGCTTTTTGAAACGCTTGTAAAATGCTTGTTCGGGAGCAAAATGCAATACTTTTTTGGGAACTGTAAAAAAATCCGTTTCGTTTTGCAAATATAGCCACAACAAACGATGTCTTTCTAACGAAAGTGTGCTTGGAGATAACACATTTTCTCTTTTATTTTCGTATCCGTACGGTAGGAATTTCCGAAAACTTTTTCCGTCAATCGGGTCAGTATAGCGATTTCCTCTGAGCCATAAAACCAAAAACGGACGAATGAAATAACTCATTCGGATAAGTAGCGGTCTCGGGATAGCATTCAGAAGAAATTGGAACATGAGTGGTTGTTTAATCGGGGTTATTTATGATTTTTACCGCACTTAATTTCCCTCTTTTAGACACATATATAACATTTGCCCTGTTTTTACCTTGTGTAAGAACTAATTGAGACTCCAATTTCTGCACCGGTACGGTGGTAATGCGGATTAGTTTCTTATTTTCCATAAAATTTAATATGTTTCTCTTGATAGAAACTCCGTAATATACAAATGTTTTACTCCATCTATGTTATCTTTCCAAAATTCGTCCATTGTTACCACATATTTCGGATACTGGTCATCAACAGCTAAAAGATTACTAAATTCACGGTTTACGGTTTCTTGATTTTCTAATTTATAGGCTACTTGCACATATATTTTTTCGTTTCGCTTTTCTGCAACAAAGTCGATTTCGGTATTGTCCAATTTTCCGACATATACGTTGTAGTTTCTTCGTTTGAGCTCCAAAAAAACAATATTTTCCAATATTCCCGAAATCATTCTGTCCCGAAATCCCATTAAAGCATAGATAATCGAAACATCGCTTACATAAAACTTTTCCTGCGTTTTCAGGATTTCTTTGCCCTTAATATCATAACGCGGCACACGATACAGAATGAAAGCTCCTTCCAAAGCATTCAGGTAGTTGTAAACCGTATTGACATCGACTTTTCGTTGCTGGCTTTTGAAATAATCGGCTACGTTTTTTCCCGAAAAAGTATTTCCAATATTGTCAAAAGTATATTTAATGACCTGTTCCAACAGCTCAATATCTCTGATTTTGTACCGTTGCACAGTATCTCTCAAAATAACGGAAGAATAAATATCATAGACTACTTTATAAGCCGTTTCATCAGGATAATTGGCTGTATGAATCACAGGAAAACCTCCAAAACGAAGATACTGCACAAAAGAATTAGCCGTATTTTCTTCCTTAAAATAATGGTGTCTAAAATCCAAGAACTCCTTATAAGAAAGTGTAAAAACTGAAATCTCAACGTATCTTCCTGCCAGATAAGTCGCTAATTCTGAAGACAATAAATGAGAGTTGGAACCTGTGAGGTAAATATCCACATCAAAATCAACCAAAAAAGAATTGACCGCTTTTTCCCAGTTTTCTACCTCCTGTATCTCATCTAATAACAAATAAAATTTATCTGTTCCTTTTATTTTTTCCTGTATGTATTCATATAGTTTCGGGGCAGTGGTGTAGTCTAAATAAGCGAAGCTTTCAAAATTGAGGGAAATAATCTGTTGCTCCTGTATTCCTAAATTCAACAGTTCGCTTTTAAGCAAATGCAATACTGTTGACTTACCCGAACGTCTGATTCCGGTTATGACCTTTATTTGTTCCTTATTGATAAAGGGTTTTAATTCTTGTATGTAACCTGACCTTGAAATCATTTTTTAGGGTTATAACCACAAAAATAGCATTTTATTTTTAGTTTTTATGGGTATAACCATAAAAACTTTATTTTGTGTGAAATTTAAACCCTATTTTCTATGATAGAACGGTTGTGATGCGGATTAGTTTCATACGGTTTTCTGTTTTTATATACTTTTAATATAATCCTCCACTTTAAATTCTCTTATCAAAAGTTTTAACTTTCCGGATAAATTATGCTCTATGTTGCTAACATAATTAAAACGAATTCCAATATTTTGTCCTAATCTGTCTTTTAAATTTTCAATTATTTCTATTTCAGAAGAATCCGTATAATCTTTATCCTTTACAATATTGATAAATATGTCATTTGGTTTTTTTTGAATTATTTGAACTTGTTTTATTCCTTTAATATTTTTTAAAGCAGAAGCGACACCACCGGAGACATATCCCCTTTCAAATGTCCACAACATATCATTTGCCCGACCGTGAACACTTTTAACATATTTAAACGGACTTCCACATTTACATTTTTTAGTATCGGTATCCATTTCAACATAGTCCAAAATATCATATCTTAATAAAGGTGTTTTCCAGCTTCTTAAACTTGTTACGACCATTCTTCCTATTTGTCCTGATTTTACCGGTTGATTATTGTCGTCTAAAAATTCGAAAATACCCGAATCTTCTTCTACGTGCATTTTACCGTATTTACATTCTGTTATAAAAGGACTTCCTTCTGAAGAAGCGTACTGGTTATAAACCTTACAGCCAAATGCTTTTTCAATTTCTTTTCTTTGATAATCAAATAAAGTTTCAGCTGTTGTACATACAGCAAAAGGCTTAAAAGACAGAATTATCTTTTTTCTATTAATATATTCGGACAACACATAAATAGCAGAAGGAAATCCATCTAAATAAACCGGTTTAAAACTATTAATTTTTTCTATGTAATATTTAAGATTATCTTCTTTTAAATGAAAAACAGACATTAACAACTGACTATCAGAATTATTATACACCCAAAAAGGGGGCTTATTCCTTTTGGGCTCTGTAACCAAATTAGAAGAGAATCTAATATGTTTATCTTTTTTATTTAGTCTTATTGAATAATGAAATCTATTCCACAAAGCAAAAGATACAGCACTGGTTTCTTCATCTAAATAATTTTTAGTAGGTGTTCCTGTTGTTCCACTGGTAAAACCAATTTCTTTTGTTTTTCTTTTTGGATTTTTATTGATAATCCTCTCAACTTCTGATTTTCTTTCTTGTTTTGATAAAATTGGAAGTGACGCCAAAACTTTGAAAGGTTCATTATTTATATGACTAATGTTAAATCCTTTTTCTAAAAATCTATTTTTATAAAAATCAGAATATAAATAACATTCTGTTAATAACTTTATCAATTGTTCTTTTTGATAAATTAACACTTCTTCATATTCAGAATTGTAGTTTTTAATAAAGATATTATATAACTTTATATATTTTTTATTATATCTCTTTCTGTTGTTTAAACATCCTTTTACAGATGCTAAAATACACTTTATAAAATATGGTGATTTATAGTAAATTATATTTTTCATAACTAATTAACATAAAAATCCAACCCTTCAATAATAATCCAGAATACATTTCCGTACCAAAATGTGGGTGTTAAAATCATTATAGGCAACATTCCATTAATAAAAAGAATATTAAATGAAAATACCGGTAAAGCTACCATGATTAGCTGCTGAAAATCTCTTTTATCATATATCGTATAAAACTTTATCAAAAGTACAATAAAAAACATATGAGCTATGTTTAAGAACCTAACCCCCGAAGGAAATGATATTGCTATAAAAGCAAAAGAATAGAAAAACAAGACAAATGCAAAAATATTGGTGTATGCCGTTTTATCGCCTTTCATTTTCTTAATCAGCTTGTACAAAAATAAAATTGCAATGAAAACATATATTCTGATTCCATAATCAAAATATTTACGCACACTCAAAAACAGTGAATTTTCTGCTCTCTTTTCTATCAAATTGGTTGTAGAATCACTATTGAGATATTGTACTCTATTTCCTACAGCACCCGACAAAGTATCGACATCGGCAAGAAAACCTAAATTTATCGAGTTGGTTCCCAATATCCAAGAGGCCATAAAAGACAGTATAAAAACATAATAGAGTAAGGGTTTTACTCCTTTGCTATTATAAAGCATCGGGTGTATAAACCGATATAATATCAGAAGTGGTATAATCAGTAGAAAGCCATAATGAAATAAGGGAGTAATTAATATACCAATAAACCATTTATTTTTTCTCTCAATAATAAAGTTATAAACTGCATAAAACAAAACCAAAGCTCCTGTCCAAAAGCGGAATCCATTGATGTTTGATAAAGAAATGTATGTAAAGAAAATCAAGGCTAAAACAAGTACATATCTATCCCATTTTCCTTGGTATTCTTTGATGAAAATTCTAAGACTCAAGTAGCTAAAAATCCCATAAACTAATCCGGCAAAGGCGTACATTACTTTAGGATTATTAGTGAAAATAGCTGTGAAATAAAAAAGTAGTAGTCTGTATAAATCCCGCAACTCTCCGTTCTGATACATCTGAATTATAGTATTGTAGTCGAGCGTATTATCAAACCGACTAAAAGCTTGTGCATAGCGATACGAATCTGCAGAATCATTAGTGAAAGAAATAGCATAACCAAAAAGCATTGCAAAAGCGACGTAAATAAAGGCACTTTTCTTTGACTTTATATCAAATAATGACAAAAGAAAACCTACCCACGGCAATATAAAAAAAAGCGGTACACCTAATCCTGCAATCTTTTTTTTCATTTTTATAAAAGATTTTCTATCTTACTTATCTGACCCTCCCAAGTAAAGAGGTTTAAATTTTCATCGGGCATAGCTTGACTGAAATCCCCTTGTTTATACTTCAAAAGTAAATTTTTAAACTCAGAATAACTTTCTTCTATGTTAAAATCCAATGTGTTAAAATTATATCCTAAATTTTTCTCCTGAACAATTTGTGAAGACTCTGATACGATAGGCGCAAAATTAACAATAGGTCTTCGTGCAGCAATATACTCAAATAATTTGATAGGAATGGTTTGATAATGCGATTTGATATTGGCCACAATCAACCACAAAAAAGTAGTCTTGCCCATATATTGCAAAACTTCGGTTCGAGGAAGGCTACCTAAAAATTCAATGCAAGAATAAGATTTATAAGCTCTTAGAGCAGATTTCATGTCTTGGTCAATGTTCCCTGCTATTTGCACCGAAACTTCTTCGAGTTGTAATAAGCTATCTTCTATAGCCTTGTCTAAAATCTGCATTAAAGGGAAAGGTGAACGCAAGCCGTTATAAAAACTTCCAGCATAAAAAAAACTCAACTTTTGGTTTAAAGGAGCCGAAACAGCAGGAAAATCTGTTTTGTCAAAACCGTTGTACACACAGTACATTTTGTCCTGAAAATGAGGATAGAATTTTTGATAAGCTTCTTGCATGGTTTTGGTTACAAAAGTCAGAGCAGATGCTTCTTTCACTATAGATATTTCTATTTTTTTGTGCAAATACGCCTTTATCCCTGATTTATTACTCCAATTTTCTACATAATTAAAGTCCCGGAAATCAGCAACCCACTGTATGTTTTTGTTCTTTCTTTTGACATAACGTGCAATTCGGTGATTGGTTACACCGGGCGAAGTAGAAAAAACAATATCCGTATTTGCAATCAGTTCTTGATTTTGTTTTAAATACGCCTTTACGTTCGGGTACCAAAACATTCCTTTATCAGGAAAAATTAATTGTTGTCCGATCTTAAATAGAGTTGATTTAAGCTTTGAAAAAAGAGTGGTTTTACTTGTTTCTTGCTTGTTTTGCTGTCGTAGCTTAGTAGCAGAACTTCCAACCTTACTTTTTATAGCTATAATTTTAACCCCCTCTAAATAGGGATCAAAATTTTCATTTTCTCCTATTGGTAAATCAGGATTTTGGCAAGTAACTACACTAATGTCATATTTATTTTTATTCAAATATTTAGCTAATGCATAAGGACGTTGTGCTCCGGCAGCATTGTTTGGAGGATAAGCATAAGCAATTATCAGGACTTTTTTTTTCATCTAAAATACATTTGCTTAAACTGTGATTTATTTAATTACTTTAGCTAAATGTTCAAAAAATGAATCAGCCTTTTGGCTTTCAATTTTCATATTCTTATCTATTTTATCTTTAATGGCATCATGGTTTTTTATAGTGTACTCAATTTGAGCCAATATCCTGTCTTCTTCTTCTTTTGAATAGCGTGTATTGTCAATGTAGTAGTCTAGTAAATCCAAATCCGTTAGGAGTTGTTTAATTTTTGAAAAGTATTCGTATCCGAAATTGGTATTGTCAAATGAAAATGTTGGTACATCACTTTTCAAGGCAAGCAAAGTGCCGTGGAAAAAATTAGTAAAACTCATATAGAAATGACTATATACCTGATGCCATTCATAAGGAGATAAATCGAAAAGAGATTTATTATTTGAAAAATAATATTTGGCTTTAGAGTAATTCCGTCTGTGCACATCAACAAACTCATACTCTTTCCGCCCCATCATTTTTTGTATTTTCGGAATATAATCGCTGTTGCTAAGCATTACACCAACAATTTTTTTATCGGTATTTATCTTGTGTTTTTTTAGAATTAAATCAGCATCCGCTTTCGAAGGCTTATCTAATAAAACCGTAGGGTCACAATTCATATTTATTTTTAAATCAGGGTTGAGAGATTGAACAAAATTTCTTGTTTCATTATCTCTTACTCCAATGTAAGAAAAGCTACTCAAGCACTTAGCAATATAATCTTTGTCATTCTGAGGAACATTTCTTACATCTAAACTATATGCGGAAGCTGCATAGCTCATTTTAATACAATTCAGTTTATCTCCAAACAACCAATACGGGTTTTCGAGACCTAAACTTTTGGTATATGCCCAAACCGCATCACTCCCTACAATTACAACATCATATCGGTTTTCGATATACTTTAATACTTCTTCGTAGTTATTTGTGATGAGTGTATCCGGAGATAAAGGCAGTAAATTTAGGGCTTGTTGAAATTTTTCATACTTTTTCATATACTTTCCTCCGTATATGAATAGCTTGTTTAAATTATTTTTTTTATATGATTGATATTTTGTTTCGCGTTCAAAATCAACAATTTCAACAACATCACCAAACCTTCTTTGAATTTGTTGTGATAGTGCATAAGCTTGCATAAAGGCACCGTTGTTTATGCTTCTATGAAAAGTTAAAATTCCTATTCTCATAATTAATAATATTTAGTGTATTCATTAAAATTAAAACGACTTGAAGTAGCAATTGAGAGTTCCTCCGAAATTTCCCCTACTCCAATTAACACGATAGGAGCTTCATTATCTTGAATATTACATATTTTTTTCAGACCTTTTAGTTTTTTTGCGGAAAATCCCATATTCAGAGGTGTAGTACCTAATCCCTGCGAGTGAAGAGCAAAAATTAAACTCATTGCATACATACCTCCATTTACATACGGTTGATGGTATTCTCCTCCAAAAAAACTGGAATACTTGGAAGTAATTAGAATCACACAAGTTACATCATCTTTAAATTGTCTAGCTCCGGTTTGAAATTCTAATATTTGTTCTATTTTCTGTTTGTCAAGAAAAATATGATTCCCCCAAGGTTGTCTATTACAAGCCGAAGGTGTGTAAGCAGCTATCTCTAATGCTTTGTTTAACAACTCAACATCAATAGGTTTTCCTGTAAAGTTCCGAATACTATGACGATTTCTGACAAAATTATAATAATCTATTTTTCCGTAACGGTGAATTTTTTCTCTTGAGGTTTTAAAATAGCCTCCCGTTAAATTTTCAAACTCTTTGGAATTTTCAGTCAAAACATTTTTCATTTTTGTATAAGCAGAAACTATATCTTGATCTTCGATGTTATATGATTTATTATATGCTAAATACGACTCAATTATTGAAAGACAAAAAACAACTAAACTCTTATCGTTAAACAATTTATAATAATGTTCTAAATCCTTCAATAACGCAAGAATTTTAGGTTTCCCGTACCCTAATTTAATATTTTTCAGAGATAAACCTTTTTCTATCGAATGGGCATTCATAACAATTCTTGCCTTTAACTTTTCTTTATTTTCGTATAAATTATGTGCAGTTCCCATTTGGTTCACTATCACAGAATACTCATAAAAAAGTTCCCGAATAGCAAAGACTCTTAACCCTAAATAGCGTCTTAATTTGTAATAAATATTTTTTTTCATAGAGTTTATTTCTTTATTCTTTTAAACAGTGGTTTTACAATTGAAGTGTAGTCTATATTTATCTTTTTAGAAATTAAAAAGAAAACAACAATATATACCGATAAACTGATTATCAATACCATTAAATTACTAATAGACATTACAACAACTAAAATATAATATAAAATTAACAAAATAGGTAAAGAAATAAGAATTATCGCTATCATAAGTTTTACAGGAAGTAAGTTTATAATTGGAGTTTTTAAAAAATTTGCAATATATCGCAATAAAAATAAAATGACTCCTAAATGACAAATAACCGAAATTATAGCAATTACTATGGGGTTATTAAAAATATTGACAAAAATATACTCTAAAACAATTGTGATTATTGCCCATAATGCGATTACTCTTGCATAATATTTTGTTGCTCCCAGAGCTAACAATAATGGAGCAAAAGCTATTAAATTAAATAGATTAATAAAAAGTTTAATTCTAAAATACGTTCCGGAATTAGAATAATTTTCTCCATATAACACAACCATTATAACCTCCGAAAATACCATACTGTATACTAAAAGCGGATAAATCATCTTTGCTGTTTTTTCAAAAGTGCTTGCCCATATAGGTCTTATTTCTTGATAAGCAGATTCATTTTCGTTAATAATTTTTGAAAAGACAGGCAGTAACACGATGGAAGTTGCCCCAACAATCATACTTACAAAAGGAAGATCCATCCAGCCATTAGAAAATTCTGCAAATACTTCTTTGCCAAAATAACTACTTATAAAATACTGATCGGCAGAGTTCATTAATATTCCCCACAAACTGGCAAAAAGTAAAGGTACTGAAAAACTAAAAATATCTTTGTACTTAACACTGCTTTTTAATTTTTTCTCATTACGTACAGGCATGCTCTTTAAATACAAAGCAACAATACAAATCAGCAGAGATGAAATAGTAAAACCTACAATTGCAGTTTCATAAGTTCCATTAAAAAAAATAACCGGTACAGATACACATACCAGTTGAAAAAAAGAACTCAATCCTTTGTAAATTGCTATATATCTAGATTTTTTGAAGGTTGCTAAAATTCCATCGACGCCCATTGTAGGCAACATAAATAAGGGAACTAAAGAAAATAATTTAATCGCATAATCTAAATCAGGGTTTTTTAGGAATAAGGCGATAGATGAGGATCCAAAATACAATAATGCTGAGAATAACATCCCCAATAAGAAAAACAGATAGGTGATTTTGTTTATGGTATCCTTGACTTCCGATAAAGGGATTCTTGGTAAAAAATAAGAATAAGCACGAGGTAAACCCAGAGTAAACACAACGAGTAAAGTGCTGTACACATACATGACTTGCTTGTAAGTACCGTAGTCGCCTTTAGCAAAGTAGCGACTCAAAATCATTGATGTTAACAGTATGAATCCATAGGAAATTACACTACCAAAGGCTACCCAAAAAGCCTGTACAGTATTACTGTTGTTTTTGCTCATTCTTCACAAGATCTATTTTTTAAAAACTACAACTTTAGCAAATGCTCTACTATTCTCTCTGCTGCTTTGCCATCCCACAATTCAGGTATGCCTCCTTTTTTCCAGTTATCAGAAAAAAGTTTTTCCAAAGCCGGTTTTACAGCATCGGGGCTTGTGCCTATAAGCTCATTTGTTCCGACAGTAATCGTTTCAGGACGTTCGGTATTGTCTCGCAAGGTGATACAAGGAATTCCCATTACAGTAGTTTCTTCGGTAATTCCTCCCGAATCCGTAATTACTGCTTTACTGTTTTTAACTAAGTAATTAAATTCTAAATAACCCATCGGGTTTACAATATACAGATTATCAGCTGCAATTCCTAAATCTGAAAATATCTTAGCTGTACGTGGATGAATTGGAAATACAATGGGCAAGTTCTGTACGTTATTCACTATCTCCTGCATTGTATTCTTCAACTTTTCGGCTGCATCTACATTGGCAGGACGGTGCATTGTGAGTACCAAATATTCTTTTTCTTGCAAAGGTATTTTTTCAAAAAAATCAGGTTTGGTAAATCTTGACATATTGGCAAGCAGGGTATCAATCATCACATTTCCGACAAAAAATATTTGTTCTTTTTTTACGCCTGTTTCACGCAAGTTTTGATTGGCTACTTCCGAGGTTGTAAAAAAATAATCGGTCAAAGCATCGGTAACCATACGGTTGATTTCCTCGGGCATCGACAAATCCCAACTACGAATTCCGGCTTCGATATGAGCTACTTTAGTATTGAGTTTTTTGGCTACAATACTGCAAGCCATAGTAGAAGTAACATCGCCTACCACCACAACCAAATCCACTGGGTTTGCCATAAGTTCTTTTTCAAAGGCTACCATAATAGCGGCTGTTTGTTCTGCCTGTGTTCCTCCTCCACATCCTAAATTAGCATCGGGCTGTGGAATATTCAGTTCTTCAAAAAAAGTCTCGCTCATCGCTTTATCATAGTGCTGACCAGTATGAACTAAACGATATTGTACATCTTTTCCCTGTGCTTTTACTTTGTTAATGGCGTGTATGACAGGTGCTATCTTCATAAAATTAGGACGTGCACCTGCTATTAAGGTAATTTTCATAATTATTTTATTTTTAACTGAAAAACTTATATTGTCTGTAGCAGATTTTTTTTTTTACAGCTTGCTGTTTGCTTTGCTTCCCAAAATACCTTTTACGTCATATACCACTCCATTCTCTTTTTTCAGAGTGTCTAAATCTAATTCTAAAAATTCTTTATGGGCTACTCCTAATACCACAGCATCAAACTTTTGATTAGGAATCGTTTGGGTACTTTCTAATTTATATTCGTGTTTTACCTCGGTCGGATTTGCCCAAGGATCATAAATCGTAACTTTTATGCTATAATCCTGCAAAGCCTTTACCACATCGACAATTTTGGTATTGCGGACATCCGGACAATTTTCTTTAAAAGTAACTCCCAACATCAGAATCTCTGCACCGTTTACTTTGATATCATTTTTAATCATACACTTTACCACCTGCGAAGCTACGTATTCTCCCATAGAGTCATTCAGTCTGCGTCCTGCCAGAATAATTTCGGGATGATAACCGTGTTCTTGTGCTTTTTGAGCCAAATAATACGGATCTACTCCAATACAATGTCCTCCTACAAGTCCGGGTTTGAACGGTAAAAAGTTCCATTTGGTTCCGGCTGCTTCCAAAACTGCGTGAGTGTCAATTTCTAAAATATTAAAAATCTTTGCCAGTTCATTTACAAAAGCAATATTGATGTCCCTTTGAGAGTTTTCAATAACTTTTGCGGCTTCGGCCACTTTGATAGTCGGAGCTAAATGTGTTCCGGCAACAATAACCGATTTATAAAGCTGATCTACTTTCTGTCCGATTTCGGGAGTTGAACCCGAAGTAACTTTCAGGATTTTTTCGACCGTATGTTCTTTATCTCCCGGATTGATACGCTCGGGGGAATATCCTGCAAAAAAGTCTGTATTAAATTTCAAACCTGAAACTCTTTCCAAAACAGGAATACATTCTTCTTCGGTTACTCCCGGATAAACTGTTGATTCGTAAATCACTATATCTCCTTTTTTGAGTACTTTCCCTACTGTTTCGCTTGACTTATAAAGAGGTGTTAAATCCGGACGATTATTCTTATCTACAGGAGTCGGCACGGTAACAATAAAATAATTACAATCTTTAATATCTTCCAAAAGATTGCTTACAAAAAGTCCGTTTTCAGAATTATTAGAAGATTTCAGAACAGCTTGGAGGATGTCGTCTTCTACCTCTAATGTAGAATCTGTTCCTTGTCTTAATTCGTCAATTCTCTTTTGGTTGATGTCAAAACCAACAACATTATATTTGGTGGCAAACAATCTGGCAAGAGGTAATCCCACGTAGCCCAATCCGATAACTGCTATTTTAGTACTCATATATATATATTTATTATTTTATGTGATAAAGTTATGAGGTTAAGAAGTTGTAAGGTTATAAAACAAAATCATTATATAACTTGCTAACCATTTTTGCTATACTAAACTAATTCTCATTAAATATTCTCCGTAACCACTTTTGCATAAAGGTTCTGCTATTTTGATTAGTTGTTCTTTTGTAATATATCCCATTCGGTAAGCGACTTCTTCTATCGAACCTATCTTAAGTCCTTGTCTTTCTTCGATAACCTGAACAAACTGCCCTGCCTGCATCAACGAGTTGAAAGTTCCGGTATCCAGCCAAGCAGTTCCTCTATCGAAAACACTTACTTTGAGTTTTCCTTGTTCTAAATAATACTTATTAATATCTGTTATTTCATACTCTCCTCTTGCCGAAGGCTTGATGTTCTTAGCGATTTCCACTACCTCATTATCATAAAAATACAATCCGGGAACCGCGTAATTCGATTTTGGATTTTTGGGCTTTTCTTCTATCGAAATAGCTTTTTTGTTTTGGTCAAACTCCACTACTCCATATCGCTCGGGATCATTAACCGGATAAGCGAAAACGATTCCACCATCAGGGTCAGCCGAAGCTCGCAACAGTTTGGACATTCCACTTCCGTAAAAAATATTATCTCCTAATACCAATGCAACTTTATCTTTTCCGATGAATTTTTCTCCGATTACAAAAGCTTGTGCCAATCCGTTGGGCACGGATTGTTCGGCATATTCAAACCTGCAACCAATTTGAGAGCCATCTCCTAATAACTTTTTGAAATTAGGTAAATCATGAGGTGTAGAAATAATTAAAATCTCATTAATCCCTGCCAACATCAATGTCGATAACGGATAGTAAATCATTGGTTTGTCGTAAATCGGCATTAATTGCTTACTGACAGCCAACGTCAATGGGTGTAATCTGGTTCCTGAGCCTCCGGCAAGTATGATTCCTTTCATTTTATTCGTATTGCTTTTTGTAATAATTCATATATTCACCCGAGGTTACATTTTTCAGCCATTTTTCATTTTCCAAATACCAATCTATGGTTTGAGCCAAGCCTTGTTCAAAAGTAACCGTAGGTTTCCACCCCAATTCTTTATTTATTTTAGTTGCATCAATAGCATAACGCTTGTCGTGTCCGGGACGGTCTTTTACGTAAGTAATCAACTTTTCGGACTCTCCTGCTGTTCTGTCTAATTTGCTATCCATCAACTTACACAAGAGTTTTACTAAATCAATGTTTTTCCACTCGTTAAAACCTCCGATGTTATAGGTTTCTCCATCTTCTCCTTGATGAAAAACTAAGTCAATAGCCAAGGCGTGGTCGTTTACAAACAACCAGTCTCGAGTATAATTTCCGTCTCCGTAAACCGGAAGCGGTTTGTTATTTATAATATTATTGATAAACAACGGAATCAATTTTTCGGGAAACTGATTGGCTCCATAATTGTTCGAGCAATTCGAAATTACAAAAGGCAATCCGTAAGTTTCTCCGTAAGCTCTCACAAAATGGTCTGAAGAGGCTTTAGAGGCTGAATAAGGCGAATTCGGACTATAAGGAGTCGTTTCTACAAAAAATCCGTCTTCTCCCAAACTTCCGTAAACCTCGTCGGTACTGATGTGGTAAAAGCGTTTTTCGTCAAAGTTATCCTTCCAAATTTTTCTGCTGGAATTCAGCAAATTCATTGTTCCGATAACATTGGTTCTCACAAAAGCCAATGGGTCTGTAATTGACCTATCTACGTGTGATTCGGCTGCCAAATGAATAACCCCACTGAACTGATACTGCCTAAAAATTTCATCTATAAAATCAGAATCGTTTATGTCTCCTTTTATAAAAGTATAATTTGGAGCATTCTCAATATCAGAAATATTTTCAAGATTGCCTGCATAAGTCAGGCTGTCAAGATTATAAATATGATAATTCGGATATTTAGTTACAAATAGCCTGACTACGTGTGAGCCTATAAAGCCCGCTCCTCCTGTTATTAATATTTTTTTCATTTCTGTTTTAGGTTATGAGGTTATAAGGTAAAAACATCAAATAACTTCGTAGTTTAATTAAGAGCCAATTCCTTGATACACAAACCCTATTTCTTCTAACTTCTTTTTATCTAAAATATTTCTTCCGTCAAAGACAAAAGCAGGTTTCAACATCGAGTCGTAAATTCTTTTCCAATCATAGGTTTTGAATTCATCCCATTCGGTCAGTACAGCAATGGCGTGAGCATTTTCGGTTGCTTGGTACGGATTGTTTACTACTTTCAGTCGTTCTCTGTTTTCTTCTGACGAACGTGAATTCAGATAATCCAAATCAAAATACACTTGATGCTCGGCTACTTTTGGGTCATACACCTGAATATTCGCATGTTCGTTAAGCAAATTATCGGCTACATAAATCGCAGCTGATTCTCTTGTGTCATTAGTGTCTTTTTTGAATGCCCAACCCAAAAACGCAATTTTCTTATCTGAAACGGTATTGTACAATTTTTTTACAATGTTTCTCGAAAAGCGATTTTTTTGATGGTCGTTCATTTTGATGACTTGTGCCCAATATTCCGCCACCTCATCTAATCCGTATGATTTAGAGATATATACTAAATTCAGTATGTCTTTTTGAAAACACGAACCTCCAAATCCGACTGAAGCTTTTAAGAATTTATTCCCGATTCTTGAATCCATTCCGATTGCTTTTGCTACTTCCGATACATTTGCTTCGGTTTTTTCACATAATTCCGAAATAGCATTTATCGAAGAAATTCTTTGTGCCAAAAATGCATTGGCTGTAAGTTTTGACAATTCAGACGACCATACGTTGGTAGTGAGAATGTTGTCTTTATTAACCCAATTTGCATAAACATCAACCAAAGTCTGAATAGCCTGATTACCTTCTTCGGTTGAAGTATCTCCTCCTATCAATACTCTGTCAGGGTTTAGCAAATCCTGAACTGCTGTACCTTCAGCTAAGAATTCCGGATTAGAGAGGATTTGAAACTTTACACCATTTCCTGTGTTATCCAAAATATTTTTAATGGCACTTGCTGTACGTACCGGAAGTGTTGATTTTTCAACAATAATTTTGTCTGAAGTAGCTAAAGATGCTATTTGTCTTGCTGCTAATTCGATGTATTTTAAATCGGCCGCCATTCCTTTTCCTTCTCCATAAGTTTTAGTTGGAGTATTAACCGAGATAAAAATCATATCAGCTTCGATGATTCCCTTTTCGATATCGGTTGAAAAAAATAGATTTCGTCCTCTTGCTTCTTTTATGATTTCACTCAAACCCGGTTCATAAATCGGAATTTTGGTTGCATCAGGATTGTTCCAGTCATTGATTCTGTTTTGGTTTAAATCTACAACCGTAACTTTTATATCGGGGCATTTGTATGCTAAAACGCTCATTGTCGGACCTCCTACGTATCCTGCTCCGATACAACATATATTTTTTATTTTCATACTACAAATTCTATTTTAAGTTTTCCCAATACCATTTTACGGCTTCTTTCAAGCCCTCTCTCATTGAGTATTTTGGGTTGTAATTCAGTAATTGTTTTGCTTTATCTATACTCGCTAATGAATGAGGAATATCCCCTACCCGATTGGGTCCGTGAATCGCCTGAACTTTTGCAATTTCTGAATCGTACTCAGACAAAAACTCTTTCAGATATTCAACCAAATCATTCAAAGTGGTTCTGTCTCCAAAAGCTGTATTATAAACCGTATTTATCGCATCTGGATTCTCAGTTGTCATTGCCAATTCATTCATCTGAATTACATTATCAATATAGGTAAAGTCTCTCGAATAATTTCCGTCTCCATTAATAACCGGACTTTCGTGATTGATGATTTTTTTTACAAAAAGCGGAATCACAGCTGCATAAGCTCCGTTTGGGTCTTGCTTGCGTCCGAAAACATTAAAATACCTAAGCCCAATAGTTTCGATTCCGTAGGTCTTACTGAAAATATCAGCGTATAATTCGTTTACGTATTTGGTAATAGCATACGGAGAAAGAGGTTTCCCGATTTTGTCTTCTACTTTTGGCAGGCTTTCTGAATCTCCGTAGGTCGAAGAACTTGCTGCATACACAAAACGCTTTATTCCTGCATCTCTCGAAGCAACCAACATGTTCAAAAATCCTGATATATTAGTCTCATTGCTGGTAATTGGATCTTTTATCGAACGAGGAACCGAACCTAAAGCCGCTTGGTGCAAAACATAAGTGGCTCCCTGCACTGCTTTTTGACAATCTTCTAAACTTCGAATATCTCCTTCTATCAGTTCAAAATTCGGATTTTCAAACAGATGTTCAATATTATATTTGTGTCCCGTGGCAAAATTATCCAAACAAGTTACTTTATATTCTTTGGATAAAAAATATTCGCATAAGTTTGAGCCAATGAATCCTGCCCCTCCTGTAATTAATATTTTTTGCATATTACTTTCTAAAAATATTTTTTATTCTGTTTTTTAGAGAGAGTTTTTTTGGTTGTTCATAATATCCCGAAGATTCTCCATAGTCTCCGTAGCCATAACCATAGCCGTAACCGTAGCCATAATTATAGCCGTAACCATATTTGGCTTTGTTCTCAAAACCATTAAGTAACAAACTCAAGTTTGAAAATTCACCTTTTCTCTGCTTTTCATTTACTATCGAAAGCATCGACTTTTTAGTAACATTTTGTCTTACGATATACAAAACAGCATCGCAATAAGGAGCAAGTTCCATAGCGTCAGAAACCAACCCAATAGGGGGCGTATCTAAAATAATATAATCGTATCGTTGTTGTAATTCCTCGAGCATTGTAGCCATATTTTCGCTCATTATAAGCTCAGACGGATTTGGCGGTACAGGTCCTGCAACAATAACGTCTAAGTAAGGAATGTCAGTAGGTTGAATTATCTCGTCTAAAGATTTTTGCCCAATCAGGTAATTCACACAACCTATATCTTTACTTATTTTAAAATCATTTGATATTTTAGGTTTTCTTAAATCAAGCCCAACTACAACCGTCTTCTTTTCGCTTAAAGCAAAAACTGTAGCCAGATTTATAGAACAAAATGTTTTTCCTTCACCGCTTACAGAAGACGTAATCATTACTGTTTTTGAACCGGTAATATTCTTTTTTTTGTACAAAAATTGCAAGGAAGAACGCACTGCCCGAAACGACTCTGCTAAAGCCGATTTCGAATGCTCATAAACCTCTAAATTTGAATCACCTCGTTTTTTGGGTAAAACTCCAATAACGGGAACTTTTGATAAACGTGCCACATCTTCCGAATTACGAACACTACTATCTAAAAGAGAGGTAACAAGGAGTACCAAAACCGGTAAAAGTATTCCTAAAAATATGGCTAACACATAATTTATTCCCGTTTTTGGGCCTACTAAGCCTTTTCCTACATCTTTTGCTGTATCTATAAAATGAACATCGGACTGGTTAGCCGCTTTCATAATCTCTGCTTCGCTTCTTTTAGAAAGGAAAATACCCAAGAATTCCTGTTCTAAATTATATTTTCTGGCAATTTCCATTTGGTCTTGCTTCTCAAAAGGCAGTTTTTTAATGCTACTTTCAACACCTCCAATTTTGGAATTAACCAAATCTAAATCATACTCAAGTGCTGCTTTAGCAGAAGATATATTCTCTAACAACACCAATTTTCTGGATTCCATTTCGGAGTCAAACTGTTTGAATGTATTTTCATTTTTGATTCCGAAAGTAGTTTTTGACCTCTGAACAGAAAGTTCAACTAATTTGGATACATTCTCATAAATATTAGAATCTTCGATTCCTGCAACCGTAGGAGCCGGAAGCTCTGAGTAATCAGTACTTTTATTGAGATACTGCTCCAAAGATTTATAATACTGTATCTTTCTTAGAATAGTTTCTTTTTCTATATCATATTGAGTTAATCGACTCATAAGTAGTTTCTCCCCTTCTCCAGACAGCACATAAACATCTTTATCCCTCATAAAATCCTTCATTGCATCTGAAGTTTTAGAGTTTTCATTTTGCATTTTAGCCAAGGTACTGTCAATAAACCGAATAGTGTTTACCGCAAACTGATTTTTGTTTTCTAATTGGTTTTCTCTGAGTATATTAACAGTAGTATTAAGGTATTCGACTAACTTATTTTTGTTGGTTCCTTCTAGTTCAAGTTTCAAAATAGAACCTCCTGTTTTGTTGGCATTAGAAACCGAAATTTGAGAATATTTAGAAACCGTACTGTTAAAGCTATTAAAGCTAACGAAGTACTCTTTTCCTTTATAATCAAAAAAGTTGTCTTTGAGTTCGAGTTTCCAATTTAAAAATGGAAGACTTACGTGCTCCCCTATTTTGTATTTTTTAGAAAAAGTTGCTTTTTCTACATTAATATTAGAAGCCAAATCTAATGAATACGTGTAGGTTCTTGCTTGTTCTTCTTCAAAAATAACAGTGAGTTCGTATTCAGATTCGTTTAAAAATTTTATTCCGATATAATGATTGGCTAACTGCGGTTTAGATTTGTCTATATTGACATAAAACGGCACACGTCCGTAAGCATCGACATAGTTGTACTTGTCTTTAATAAGATAATCTATGTAATATTCTAATTGCTCGACAACCTGCTCGTTGTGGTGTCTGGATTTGAGTATGGCTGTTATAGTTTGTACCTTTTCTGAAACTCCTCCCCAATTAAAAATCAAACTGGTATTTGAAGTCAATAACGGACTTGCCTCGTCTCGTACTACGATAAGAGCATCTAATGCGTATATTTTTTCTTTTCTTATATTAATCTGATAAGCAACAAAAAGGAAGAGTAATATACATCCCAAAATCCACTTCCAGTAACCGGCAACTTTTAAAAAAAAACCTTTGAAATCAAACATCGTTTGATTTTCCATGAACGAGAAATCTTTTAAATCAAGCATCTTTTTTTATTGTAATCTTCCTATTAAAACAATGGTGGTCATCAAAAGTGATAGACTGGTAATTATCGTTGACATAGTTTGTGTACCGGTTGTACCTGTTCCCCAAGATTTTTGTGGAAGAGGTTTTACGTAAATATAATCATTTGGCTGGATGTAATAATGAGGGGATTCCATTATTTTTCGATCGGTCAAATCAATCGTATAAATTTCCGAACCATGAGGAAATCTTCTGATGATACTCACTTCTCTCCTGTTTCCAACAGTAGTTATATCTCCTGCGGTCGCAATAGCTTCCATTATAGTTACCCTATCTTGAAATAAAGTTTGAGTTCCTGTGCTTTTTACTTCTCCGTTTACCGAGAAGCGAAATCCTGCTAATTTAACATCAACAAAAAGATTAACATTTTCTGTGTAATGATCTTCTCTTAGTTTTTCTTCTACTTTCAGACGAATTTCGTCAGCAGTAAATCCGAGTGCGTTAACTTCTCCTATCAAAGGAATTCTGACATTCCCGTGTTCATCAACTACATACGAGCTAAAATATATTCCTCCTCCTTGATTGGCATTACCTCCTGTTTGACTACTTATTTTAAAAAGAGGGCTTAGTCTGTCACCTGGAACGTCTGTTTTTACATCTATTCTTAATTGGTCTCCTATCTGAATCCGGTAGGGTTTAAAGGCTTCTGCCTGAACATTCTGTTGTGAGGATTTTTCTTTTTCTTGTAAGTAAATCAAGTCTTTTGTAGGAACACAAGAAGACAGAAAAATCAAAAAAAGAACAGCTATAATATTTTTTTTCATAAATTTTTAAGGTTCATATTTTTTCAAGCTACAAATATATATCTTTTTTCGAATCTGAGAGAGGATTTTTTTAACTACATAGAGGTTTCAAAAGGAATTCTTTTTTGAATACTCCTACCCAGAGTAATCTCATCAGCAAATTCAAGTTCGTCTCCAACAGCAATCCCCCTTGCTATTGTTGAAAAAATCACATTATAATCTTTAATTTGTTTATAAATATAAAAGTTGGTTGTATCTCCTTCCATTGTGGGGCTTAACGCAAAAATAACCTCAGATATTTCTCCTGATTTTACCCTATCAATCAATGAGGAAATCGAAAGATTAGAAGGTCCGATACCATCTATAGGCGAAATTTTTCCTCCCAAAACGTGATATACTCCTTTAAATTGCCCGGTATTCTCAACCGCCATCACGTCTCTCACATCTTCAACTACACATACAATATTGTGATGCCTGTTTGGATTGACACACACTTCGCAAATGTCCGAATCCGAAATGTTGTGGCATTTTTTACAAAAAATTATGTTTTGAGTAACATCAATGAGCGATGTGGCTAAAATTTCGGTTTGTTCTTTGGGTTGTCTGAGCAGATGTAATACCAAACGCAATGCGGTTCTTTTACCAATTCCCGGCAATTGGGACATTTCCAGAACTGCTTTTTCTAATGTTTTTGAAGAAAATTCCATTTTGCAAATTTATAAAAAGTATTAAGACTAAAAGTATCAAGCAGTAAGACTTTAATAGTATAATTTTAACGTGTTAAGCAGTTTGATTTCAATATTGTCATTGATATTAAAATCCGTATTTTAGCACAAAATATAGTATATGAACTTAATAACCGGAGGAACGGGTCTTATAGGTGCTCATCTTTTGATTTTTTTACTCGAAAAAGGCGAAGATGTTCGCGCTGTTTTCAGAACCAAAAACAGTATTAATAAGACCAAAAAGTTCTTCGATTTTTATCAGAAAACCCATCTATTCTCAAAAATAGAATGGACACAAGCCGATATTAACGACGTTCCTGCTTTGGAAAAAGCTTTTGAAAATATTTCTGAGGTGTATCATTGTGCTGCTTATGTTTCTTTATCTGCTTCCGATGATAAAATGTATAAAATAAATATAGAAGGAACTGCAAATATGGTTAATCTTTCAATTGATTTTAGAGTAAAAAAGTTTTGTTACGTAAGTTCCATTGCAGCCTTAGGAGAACCTGAAAAAATTAGCCTAACCATTACCGAAAATACTCCTTGGAATCCCAACGCAAATAATGGAGATTATGCTATTTCGAAATATGGGGCAGAAATGGAAGTTTTTAGAGGTTCTCAAGAAGGGTTAAATGTTGTCATAGTAAATCCGGGAGTGATTTTAGGTCCTGAAATCTTAGACCACGGAAGCGCAAAATTTTTCAGAAAAGTCAAAAGTGGAATGTTTTTTTATACCAAAGGAAAAACAGGATTTGTCGCTGTTACCGATGTCGTAAAAGCGATGTATATGCTTATGAAGAGTGATATAACCTCTGAGAAATACATCTTAGTTGGAGAGAATATGTCTTTTAAGGATTTTCTATCGAAAATAGCGGTTTCGGTTCGAGCAAAAAAACCAAAATTTTATGCCAACCCAACAATGACAAATCTTGCCTCAAAAATAGATTGGCTGGTTGCTACTTTGTTTTTCAAGGAAAGAAAACTTACCAAATCGATGAGCGATGCGGCACATTCGCAAACTGTTTTCTCCAATCAAAAAATTAAAACCGACCTGAATTTTGAATTTACAGATATTACAGAATACATTAATATACTTGGCACACAACAAAAAATATAAAATAAATCATGGAAAACATAAGCCTTCAGGAAATGATTTACAACCAAATGAATCATTTTCTCAACAAATCAACCGACCAAAACGGACAAGTTTCTTATCAGACTGTTATTGATATAGCCTCTTGGACAGGAGCATACATCATCAGACAAAGACATATTCAAAATGGGAGTATTTCCGAAGATGAAATGCAACTCGTATTAGGAACAATCGGGAATTTCTGCAAAGAAAGTTTCGGAGAGGATTTCACCCAGGAAGATTTTGACCTGTTGAGTTCCAAAACTTTAGAACTGTTGCAAAAACCAACTTTTGATTCCGATTCAAAAGAGTATTTCGGACAGTTTTACGTTTGATTTTCGGAACAACTTTTGTTAGGCTTTGATTTGTTATCTTTACTGAAAATTTATTGAAATGAATTATTTTTTGAAAACACTATTACCGTTTCTGTTTTTGATTGGTTTTTTTTTGTGCAATGCACAAAAGTCAAAAGAAAAAAGCCTTCTCTTTGAGAACATCAAAACTGGAGCAGAAAACCATCAAAAATACCTCCCGTTACTTCAAAATAAAAAAGTCGGAATTCTCACAAATCAAACGGGAGTTGTTATTTCACAGTCTTTTCAGACCAAAAAAGAACGTACAATTACCGATACCGAAGAGTTTGTAACCAAAACATCTACTGTATATTTAGAAGAAAAACATCTTGTAGATTTCCTAATTGAAAACAAAATCAACATCCAAAAAATCTACGCTCCTGAGCACGGTTTCAGAGGAACAGCCGATGCAGGCGAACTCATCAAAGACGGAAAAGACACCAAAACAGGACTTCCGATAATTTCCCTTTACGGAAACAACAAAAAACCAACCAAAGAACAACTTTCGGGAATTGATATCATGATTTTTGATTTGCAAGATGTTGGAGCAAGGTTTTACACCTATATTTCTTCACTTCATTATCTAATGGAAGCTTGTGCCGAAAATAATATTCCGCTTATAGTTTTAGACCGACCAAATCCAAACGGAAATATCATTGACGGACCAACTTTAGAAAAAGAGCATACGAGTTTTGTCGGAATGCACCCGATTCCGGTGCTTCACGGAATGACAATCGGAGAATATGCCCAAATGATAAACGGAGAAAAATGGCTTAATCTTTCGACAAGCTCAGGACAAGCTCTCAAATGTGATTTGACGGTTGTAGAATGCACGAATTATAAACGAAATATGCTTTATAGCCTGCCTGTTGCTCCGTCTCCGAATCTTCCCAATGATAAAGCTATAAATCTGTATGCAAGTCTTTGCTTTTTTGAAGGAACGAATGTAAGTGTAGGTAGAGGAACAGATAAGCAGTTTCAGATTTATGGGTCGCCTTATTTACCAAAAGAAGTATATTCTGTTGTTGTGCAAAACCCTCATTCAGATAGGTGTGGAACAGATGAAACAGTTACTGTTTATAAAGAATTAAGTAGAGATGAAGTAAAAAAATATAATATTGAAACATTAAAAAAAGAAAGTCTTTTTAGTTTTGTTCCGAAACCAAATTTAGGGGCAAAAAACCCGTTATATAATGGAAAAACTTGCTATGGTAGAGATTTATCTCAAATGAAAGTAAGTAGTTTATATTTGGGGTGGCTGATAGATGCTTATAATAAGACCGAAGACAAATCAAAATTTTTCAATAACTTCTTTGTAAAATTAGCAGGAACAAAAAAACTGCAACAGCAAATCGAACAAGGATTATCGGAGTCTGAAATCCGAAAAACGTGGGAAAAAGATTTGGAAAAATTTAAACAAATCAGAAAAAAATATTTGATTTACAATTAATTACGAATGTGTGATTTATAATTCCGTAATTCGTAATTTACAACTTGTAATTTAACATACAACCATTTACTCCTATTTTTCGTCTATTGAAGAATATAGAACTAAACAATATGTACAAAAAACTTACTCTACTGCTTTTATTTATCGGTTGTTTCGTTGGTCAATCTCAAATCAAGGGAAAAATAACTGATGTTTATGGAAATCCGATTCCTTATGTAAGCGTTTTAATCGAAAATACCTATATCGGAACCTCGTCAAACAACAATGGAGATTATCGGCTTGATGTCAAAGAAACAGGAAATTACATCATCATTTTCAGAAGCTTAGCTTTCAAAACAGAAAAAGTTTCAGTGAGTGTTGATTCGCTTCCGTTTGTTCAGAATGTAACCATGGAAGACGAAAGTTATTTTATGGACGAAATTGTAATTTCCAGTAATGAAGATCCAGCACTCGAAATCATCAGGAATGCTATTAAAAATAAAAAAATAAATTCCGAGAAAACCGACAAATTCACAGCAGATTTTTATTCTAAAGGAATTTTTAAAGTAAAGGATTTACCCGAAAAAATATTAGGCCAGAAATTAGATTTAGACGGAATGGAAACCGGACTCGATTCAACCCGTTCGGGAATTTTGTACCTCTCGGAAACCATTTCTAAAGTTACTGTTCAAAAACCCAACAAACTAAAAGAACACATCATCGCTTCAAAAATCAGTGGAGACGACAAAGGTTTCAGCTATAATACTGCAGAGGGAACAGACTTTGATTTTTATGACAACTATATTGATTTTGGTGTAAAAATGATTTCACCTATTGCAGACAATGCTTTCAATTACTACAAATATAAATTAGAAAACTCTTTTTATGACGAAAACGAAAATTTGATTAACAAAATTCAGGTTATCGCCAAACGAGACAAAGAGCCTGTTTTTGAAGGATTTATATACATCATCGAAGATAATTTTGCCGTTTACGGAGTCGAGTTGAGCATAAAAGGATACCGAATGAATCAGCCTTTTTTGGATAATTTGCTACTTGCTCAAACCTACGGATATAATTCAAAAAACGATAAGTGGACAAAGAATTTACAAACTTTTGACTTCGAGGCAGGAGCTTTTGGAGTCAAGTTTCAAGGCAAATTTACTCATGTTTTCAGCAATTACGAATTTGTTGAAAATTTTGAAAGAAAAACCTTTACCAGAGAAATTATCTCTTTTGATAAAGAAGCCAACAAAAAAGATGACTCGTTTTGGAATGATTTCCGACCGGTTCCTTTAACCGGTGAAGAAATTACAGATTACATCAAAAAAGACAGTATTCAGACCTTGCGAAATTCAAAAACCTATTTGGATTCGTTAGACCGAAAAAACAATAAGTTCAAGATTACCGATATATTATTCGGATATACCTACAAAAATTCGTACAAAAAATGGAATATTTCGTATGACGGAATTTCTGATATAATGTCCACTTCGTTCAACACGGTTCAGGGTTGGAATTTTAATTCGAGTATAAGCTATTTCAGAAATAATGAAGAAAAAGGAACTTATACCAGCATCGGAACAGGATTCAATTACGGATTATCTGATGAAAGGCTTCGGGTAAACGGTTGGTTTAATCATCGGTTCAACCGATATAATCAGGCAACTATCAATATTTCGGGAGGAAGTAAAGTAAGCCAGTTCAATGAAAACAATCCGATAAATCCGCTTATAAATACGGTAAGCACCTTATTTTTTAAGGATAATTATATGAAAATATTCAACGAAGAATTTGCCAAATTAGCTTACGGACAAGAAGTCGTAAACGGATTCTATATGAGTGGCTCTTTAGAATATTCTAACCGAAAAGCCCTATTTAATACAACTGATTATGTACTGATAAAAAAAGATAAAGAATATTTGTCTAACAATCCGTTAAACCCGAATGACGATACAACTCCGGCATTTTCCGAACATCATATTTATAAAGCCAACATTGGTGCAAGAATTCGTTTTGGTCAGAAGTATATTTCTCGACCCGATGCAAAATGGAACTATCCGAATGAAGATTACCCGACTATATTTCTGAACTATCAGAAAGGATTTTCAGCAAACCAAACCAACTTGAATTACGATTTTGTGGCAGCTCGAATTACGCACTCCAAAACTTTTAGCAACAAAGGAACCTTAGGCGGAAATATCAAAGCAGGAAAGTTTTTCGGAGCAGATAATATTTCGTTTATCGACTATAAACACTTCAACGGAAATCAAACCCACGTAGCCACAAGCAACTGGTACCTGAATCAGTTTCACCTACTTCCCTATTACTCGCACAGCACTAACGACAGTTATTTGGAAATGCACTTCGAACATCAGTTTAATGGATTTATTATGAATAAAATTCCTTTGCTGAACAAGCTGCAATGGTCTTTGAATGTTGGTTACCACAATATCTCAATTCCTGAAAGAACTCCGTACAACGAATTTTCGGTTGGTTTTGACAACATCGGAATCGGAAAATTCAGAATGTTGCGTTTTGATTACATTAGAGCCTACAACGGTTCGGCTTACTCTTCAGACGGAATTATGATAGGATTGAAATTTTTGAATATGTTTTAGTTTAAACAAAAATAGGAAGCTGTTGTGCTTCCTATTTTTGTTTTTGTAAGCATTTAATTTAAATATTATTCTAAGACAAAAGTTATACTAACATTAGTATTCACTTCCATTTCTCCCACTGCTAAAGTCTCGGAAGCCATTTCTCCTTCTAATTTTGCATCAGCCATCATCATATTTCTGTAAATCGGAGGACTATATATAGGTTGCGAATTGTCAGAAATTATAATTGCTTTTCCTACTTTTTGCCCTAATGCTCCGGCAAAATCTTCTGCTTTTTGCTTAGCGTCTTTAACAGCCAAAACTCTTGCTTCTGACTTTAATTTTTCTAATTGCGAAGATTGAAAGGTAACATAATTGATTCGATTTACTCCCGCTTTGATAAGTCCGTCCATTACGGTTTCGTATTGAGACAAATCTCTCAAAAAGATGTTTATGGTTTGGTTAGCCACATAATAATCTTCTTTTTTGTTGTAATCATGGCGAGGAGAAAGCGAAACTCGCTCTGTTTTGATGTCTTTCTGCTCAATTTTAGTGGACTTCAAATATTTTAAAGCCTTATCTATAATGCGGTCATTTTCGGTTTTCACTTTTGAGGATTCTTTCCCCTTGGTTTCCACAGCTATCGAAATCATAGCCTGATCCGGAATTACTTTTACTTTTCCTTCGCCCGAAACAGAAATTTGCGGCTGAATAGTTTTGTCTTGAGCTTGCATAGCGGCTGTAGTTATAACAGTCAGAATTAAAATTATTTTTTTCATTGTAAAATTATTTTTGATTTATACTGATTCTTGGAAAGTCAAATCACGTGCCATTTTCCCGAAAGAACAAACAAATTATTTTTCGGCAAAATTTACCTTGATAAAAAACTTGTTTTTTGCTACCTCAATTGAATTTCCTTTTTTCTTTTTCGTTTTATAAAACTGTGGTTTATTGGTCGGATTTAAGCGAATAGTTTTTTCGTTTAGGCGAATTTCAACAGGCATTTCAAAGTTTTCAACATCGGTTTTCCAATAATAATTGAATCCTTTTTTGGTATTCTCTATTTGTAATTCGGGTAAATCGGAATAATACAGATATTGCTGAAAAACAGGTTTAAGATTGATTTGGCTTTGGGTTGTAAAAAACTCAATAACATCTTTGGCTTCGATAATTTGATGTTTAAAGTGATGAGAATAATCCAAAATCAGTTGCCACCATTTTTCATCATTGTTTATAATATGTCTGATAGTATTGAGCATCAAAGCTCCTTTGTAGTACATATCGGTACTTTTGGGTTTGAAGTTTACTCCAAACTGCCCGACAATTGGTTTTTGGTTTTCGACTATTCTGCTTTGCCCGTTGATATACAACATAGCTTTTTCGTACCCGAAGCGGCATTCAGCATAAACTGATTCAGAATAAGTCGTAAAAGCTTCGTGAATCCACATATCGGCTATATCTTTTGAAGTGATGGAATTTCCGAACCATTCGTGTCCGGTTTCGTGAACGATGATAAAATCGAACAGCATTCCTACTCCGCTTCCGGAAATATCATTTCCTAAATAACCTTTTTTGTATTGATTTCCGTAAGCTATGGCACTTTGGTGCTCCATTCCGAGATAGGGAGTTTCCACCAATTTATATCCATCTTCATAAAAAGGATATGCTCCAAATTTCTCTTGAAAACATTCCAACATCGGTTTTACATCATCTCTAAAATGCTTTTTTGCTTTTTCTTCATTCTCACGCAAAACGTAATAGTCTATACTCAATCCGTTTAATCTATCAGAAAAATGAACATAATCTCCGATATTTAAGGTTACATTGTAATTGTTTATCGGATTACTGACCTCCCAAATCCATTGACGATAATCGTCTTTTTGAATCAAGTCAGTAAAATACCTTCCGTTACTTACAGCTACCAAATCTTTTGGAATAGTTATAAAAACTGACACTCCGTTATCCGGTTCATCGGTTTGTGAATCTTTGCAAGGATACCACAAACTCGCTCCAGTGCCTTGCACGGCTACTCCTACAAAAGGTTTTCCGTTGTTGTCTTTTTTCCAAACAAAACCTCCGTCCCAAGGAGCGTTTTTAGCCTCTTGAGGTTTTCCCGAATAATAAAAGAAAATATCAACCTCCTCTCCTTTTTTTAATTCTTGTTCAAAGTTCACAAAAACTGCGTCATACTCCCTTTGATAGGTTAGTTTTTTGAAAAAAAGCTTAGAATTGTTTTCGTTGAAATTCACAATGCTATCTATTTTCATATTCTCAAACAAATCCAACTGAATTCGTTTTGTATTTTCAACTACTTTAAAAGAAATCGTTGTAAGTCCTGAAATAGACTTATTTTCTGCATCAACAGATACATCTATAATATATTTTTGTACATCAAAACAAGTGCGTTCGAAAGGTAGTCCGCCTTGCAGGGAATCTCGCTTGGTAAAGGTTTGAGAAAAAATAATTTGAGTAAGCAGGCACAAGCCAAAAGCCAAAAGTTTTTTCATAAATGGATTGGTTTAATGTTTTTGAATCTTGAACAAAAAGTTGCGTAAAGAAACAAAAAAAGTGTCTAATCAGACACTTTTTATCAGTAAAAGTTTAAGGTTAAGAACCGTGAACTTTAAACAAAATATTATTTCACTTTTGAGGTATGTACAGCCAAATCTACTAATTTTGCTGCATAGCCATATTCGTTATCGTACCAAGCTACAATTTTATAAAATGTAGCATTCAAAGCGATTCCGGCTTTAACATCGACTACACAAGTATGCGTGTCACTTACAAAATCTTGCGAAACCACATCGTCTTCGGTTACTGCCATAATTCCATTTAACGAACCTTCGGATGCTTTTTTAAGGGCAAGGATTATATCTTCGTAAGTAGTTTCTTTTGAGAGTTTTACAGTTAAATCCACCACGGACACATCGGCAGTCGGAACTCTGAACGCCATTCCGGTAAGTTTTCCTTTTAGTTCCGGAATCACTTTGGTAACCGCAGCTGCAGCTCCCGTACTGGCAGGAATAATGTTTCCAAGTACCGAACGACCTCCTCTGAAATCTTTTTTAGACGGTCCGTCAACCACCATTTGCGAAGCTGTAGCTGCATGCACGGTAGTCATCAATGCTTCTTTGATGCCAAATTCGTCATTCAGTACTTTTGCCAACGGAGCTAAACAATTAGTGGTACACGATGCATTCGAAATAATTGTATCTTGTACAGAAATTTTATCTTCATTTACTCCTACCACAAACATCGGAGCATCTTTGGAAGGAGCGGAAATAATCACTCTTTTAGCTCCTGCTTGAATATGCGTGTTTGCTTTTTCGAGAGTGGTAAAAATTCCGGTACAATCCAAAATAATTTCTGCTCCTACTTCATTCCATTTCAAATTTGAAGGGTCTTTTTCGGCTGTTACTCTGATTGATTTGTCGTTAACAATAAGTTTTCCGTCTTTTGCTTCTACTTTTCCGTCAAATCTACCGTGAACCGAATCGTATTTGAGAAGGTAAGCCAAATGATTTACTTCTAACAAATCATTTACAGCTACTACTTCGACATCATTTCTTTTTACTATTTCTCTTAAGGCTAATCGTCCGATTCTCCCGAATCCGTTAATTCCAATTTTAATCATATTTATCTAATTTTAAAAATTAAAAAAAATCGAAAACATCTAATTTTTGTTTTCTTTTCTCAATATTCATTTTCAACTTTCAGTTTTTCAACCTATACGCTCATTATATCTGATACTCTGATGAGTTCTTGGTCAATTCCGGAGTAGCCTTTTATGGCTTTTTCGAGCGGTGTGAGTTCTATCTTGTCATTAAGAAGCCCAACCATGTAACCGGATTTTCCTTCGAGTAGGCTTTCAACAGCCTTTACTCCTAAACGGCTTGCCAAAACTCTGTCAAAACAAGATGGTGCACCACCTCTTTGTAAGTGTCCTAAAACCGAAACTTTCACATCGTATTCGGGCATATTCTTTTCGACATATTCTTTGAGTTCCATTACATTTTTTCCCGTTGTGTTTTCGCCTTCTGCAACTACTACTATACTTGAGGTTTTTCCGGATTCTTTACTTCTGTGCAATGATTCCAACATTCTTTCTAAACCGAGGTTCTCTTCAGGAATCAGAATTTCTTCTGCTCCTGCACCAATTCCTGCGTTCAGAGCAATATGTCCGGCATCGCGTCCCATTACCTCGATAAAAAACAAACGATTGTGTGAGTTGGCTGTATCTCTGATTTTGTCAATAGCCTCGACCACAGTATTCAGAGCGGTGTCATATCCAAGTGTGTGACTTGTTCCGTAAATATCGTTGTCAATAGTCCCAGGAATTCCGATAACCGGAATATTAAACTCTTTATTAAAAACCATTGCTCCGGTAAAACTTCCGTCTCCACCTATTATTATCAGAGAATCTATATCTTGTTGCTGTAAGTTTTTAAAAGCAATTTTCCGTCCTTCTTCTGTCATAAAATCTTTAGAACGTGCCGATTTCAGAATAGTTCCACCTCTATTTATGATGTTTTTTACGCTTCTTGCTCCCATTTCTTTGAAGTCTCCTTCAACAAGTCCTTGGTAACCTCTGTAAATTCCCACACATTCCATATTATGATACGCACAAGTTCTTACAACTGAACGAATTGCAGCATTCATTCCCGGAGCGTCTCCACCCGAAGTCAAGACTCCTATTTTTTTAACTCTTGTCATTCTGCTAATATTTATGTAAAAATACGATTTTAAAAGCGAATTTCATAAAAAGTATTTTGCTTTTAATAAAAATATAACAGGGCAAATTTTAGTATTTTATTCGGATAAATTTTCGTTACTTTTGTCCTTTATCAAACTCATTTAAAATGTCTAAATCTGGTTGTATTACTTTTCAAAGTTCAGGTTATTTTTCAAAAATAATGGTTGATTATCTGAATCAATCCGAGAGTTTAAAACCGTTCTACAATCGTTTTCCTACTTTAGAAAACTTCAAACTTCAAATCGAAGAAAAGAAAAACTTTAGTCAGAAAAACAGAAATGTTCTGGCAGATTCGCTCTTGAATCAGTACAAAAATTTCGCTCTTTCTGAAAATACTCTTCAAAATATAGAATTACTCAAAAACAGTAATACATTTACGATAACCACAGGGCACCAGCTCAATCTCTTTACCGGACATCTTTATTTTTTATACAAAATTGTTTCGGTTATCAACCTGAGCAAAGAATTGAAGTCTGAACATCCTAATTATAATTTTGTTCCTGTTTTTTGGATGGCTACCGAAGATCACGATTTTGAGGAAATCAATCATTTTTATCTTCACGGAAAAAAAATTACTTGGAACAGAGAAGCTGGCGGAGCGGTAGGAGAATTGGACACTCAAGGTTTGAACGAAGTCTTTAAAGTTTTCTCGGACGAAATCGGGACTTCTAAAAATGCAGAATACCTAAAAACACTTTTCGAAAATGCCTATCTGAAACACGATAATCTTACCGATGCTACCCGATTTTTGGTCAACGAATTATTTTCTGAATATGGGTTGGTTATCCTTGACGGAAATGATAAATCACTAAAAAGTCTATTTTCTCCTTATATAAAAAACGAACTTTTGAATCAGACTTCTTTTGCGAAGGTATCCGAAACTATTGAGAATTTTCGATATTCTATCCAGGTAAATCCGAGAGAAGTCAATTTGTTTTATTTAGACAAAAACATTAGGGAACGAATTATAAAAGAAAACGACGCCTATATTATCAATAATACAAGTTTGCGTTTTTCGGAAAGTGAAATCCTTGAATTAGCAGAAAAACATCCGGAAAAGTTCAGCCCGAATGTGATTATGCGTCCATTATATCAGGAGGTTATTTTGCCAAATCTGTGTTATACTGGAGGCGGCGGAGAATTGGCTTATTGGTTAGAACTGAAATCTTTGTTTGAAGAAGTTAAAGTTCCATTCCCTGTTCTTTTGCTTCGCAATTCGGTACTTTTGGTTACAGAAAAACAAAACAAAAGACGAGAAAAATTAAATCTTTCTTTTTCGGACTTATTCGAAAAACAAACCGATTTAATAAACCGTAAAACTAACGAATTTTCGAAAATAGAAGTAGATTTTTCAGTACTCAAAAGGCAATTAACACATCAATTCAACATCTTGCGAAAGGCGACCGAGAAAACCGATAAATCTTTTTCAGGAGCGGTTAAGGCACAAGAACGAAAGCAAATAAAAGGATTGGAAAATCTCGAAAAACGCTTGCTGAAAGCCAATAAAAAATATTTTTCCGACAGATTAGAACAGATTATTTCACTACAAAACCAGCTTTTTCCTAACCAAACCCTACAGGAAAGAGTCGGAAACTTCTCGGAATTTTATGAATACTACGGAAAAGCTCTTATCAGTCGGTTATTTGAGGAGCAAAAACCATTAGAACAGGAATTTAATATTATGGTCTTTTATTAATGAGAAAAACCTAACAGTTTTTCCTGTTAGGTTTTTTGTTATGAGGCTAAGGTGTATATCATTTTCTTGAAATTCCTCTCGAAATAACAATTCTCTGAATTTCGGAAGTTCCTTCGTATATTTGAGTAATTTTAGCATCACGCATCATACGCTCTACGTGGTATTCTCTTACGTATCCGTTTCCTCCGTGAATCTGTACTGCTTCGGTTGTAACTTCCATAGCAGTTGTAGAAGCGTATAATTTTGCCATAGCACCGGAGATAGAAATATCTTTTCCTTCGTCTTTTTCGGCAGCAGCCTTAAAACAAAGCATACGTGCAGCTGAAATTTGTGTAGCCATGTCAGCTAATTTGAAAGCAATTGCCTGATGATGAATAATTTCTTTTCCAAAAGCCTTGCGTTCTTGTGCATATTTTAGGGCTAATTCATAAGCTCCTTGGGCAATTCCAAGTGCTTGAGAGGCAATTCCGATACGACCTCCGTTAAGCACAGCCATCGCAAAGTTGAATCCGAAACCATCCTCTCCGATGCGGTTTTCTTTCGGAACTTTTACATCAGTAAACATTAGCGAATGTGTATCAGAACCTCTAATACCCATTTTTTGCTCTTTCGGTCCGATTTCGAAGCCTTCCCAATCTTTTTCAACGATGAAAGCATTGATACCTTTGTGTCCTTTTTCAGGATGCGTTTGAGCCATTACTAAATAAGTCGAAGCGGTAGAACCGTTAGTTATCCAGTTTTTCGTTCCGTTCAACAAATAATAATCTCCCATATCTTTGGCTGTGGTTTTTTGCGAAGTTGCATCACTTCCTGCTTCGGGTTCTGACAAACAAAAAGCTCCGATAACCTGACCTGAAGCCAATGGCACTAAGTATTTTTGTTTTTGTTCTTCGCTGCAATATTTTTCCATTCCTGCACAAACCAACGAGTTGTTTACAGACATAACCACAGCAGCCGAAGCATCTACTTTTGCGATTTCTTCCATAGCCAAAACATAAGAAACACTGTCTAATCCGCTTCCTCCGTATTTCGGATCTACCATCATTCCGAGGAATCCGAGTTCTGCCATTTTCTTTACTTGTTCGGTTGGAAAGGTAGAATGTTCGTCACGTTCAATAACTCCAGGTAACAACTCTTGTTGTGCAAAATCACGAGCAGCTTGTTGTATCATTTGCTGTTCTTCTGTAAGATTGAAATTCATAGTTTTTAGCTTTAAGCCATAAGCTGTATGCTTTAGGCAAGGTTGTTTTTAAAATTTAAGTATTTGCAAATATATTAAAAAATGTTTTTATTTTTAGCTTATAGCCTATTGCTTATAGCTATTTAAAAGCCCTAAAAATATCGTTTCCGTTAGCAAAAAGCAGTAAGGCAATCAGGATGAAGAATCCTACCATTTGGGCTCTTTCCATAAACTTTTCGCTTGGTTTTTTTCGTGTAATCATCTCGTACAGCAAAAACATCACGTGTCCTCCGTCAAGAGCAGGAATCGGAAGTAGATTCATTATTCCGAGCATAATCGAAAGGAATGCTGTTACGTTCCAGAAATACTCCCAAGACCAAACATCGGGAAAAACATTAAAAATAGCGTAAAAACCACCCACTCCTTTGTAAGCTTCGGTTTTCGGGTTGATTATTTTTTTTAACTGATTCCAATAACTCGAGAATCGCTCGGTTGTTTTTTCAATTCCCCTTGGTATGGATTCTAAAAGTCCGTATTGTACTTTCTCGACATTATAAACTCCAAGTTTTTCTAAGTCTGAAACTCCGACAATACCGGGTCTTACTCCCAACAGACCTTCTTGGTTTACATGAAGTTCAACGGATTCCTTTTTTTCGTTACGCAAAATCGTTGCGGTTACTGTTTTGCCTTTTAGTGATTGAAGCAACTCAGAGGCTTGATCAAAATATTTGATTTCCTGACCGTTTATATCCAAAATCATATCTTTAACCCGAAGTGTATTCAGGTTAGGGGATTCTTCCTGTATTTCGGATATGACGAATGGAACACGTAAGTAAAGTAAAGATTTCTTGTTTTCGTCAACAATCTGCCCGATAAGATTTTTAGGCAATTCAACTGTGGTTTGGGCTTCGTTTCTGTTTACAACTACCTGACTGCTCAACATGATTTTTTCAGGTAAATCAAAGAAACTCTCTATTTCTTGTCCGTCAACCGAAATGATTTTATCTCCGGTTTGAAGTCCTGCCTGTTCCAAAATTGGGTTGGTAACCCAGATTCCGTCTTTTACATTAGAGTTTTTGATGTCTAATTCTCCGTAAAACCAAACTACTCCTATGTAAATCACAAAAGCCAATATGAAATTTACAATTACACCTCCAAGCATAATAATCAGCCTTTGCCAAGTCGGTTTAGAGCGAAACTCCCAAGGTTGTGGCTCCTGTTTCATCTGCTTGGTATCCATACTCTCATCTATCATTCCTGCAATTTTCACATATCCTCCGAGTGGTAGCCAACCGATTCCGTACACCGTTTCTCCTATTTTCTTTTTGAATAAAGAGAACTTAATATCAAAGAAAAGATAGAATTTTTCGACTTTGGTTTTGAACAATTTGGCAGGAATAAAATGTCCTAATTCGTGAAGAACAATAAGCAGTGATAAACTCAATAAAAATTGAGAGAGCTTTATTACGATTTCCATTTGAAATGACCTCTATTTAAGATAATGTTTTAAAAAGGTGCAAAGATAGCTTTTTTAGTCGAATGTCGAAAGTCAGAAAGTTTTAAAAAGCAACAAAAAAGCACCAACTCTCGTTGATGCTTTTTTAGTAATTATTTTAAGTAAGAATTACTTAACTACTAATTTTCTTGTAGCTGTTTTTCCTTCTTCGGTTACTTTTACGATATAAACCCCTGCATTAAGGTCAGCGATATTTACGCTCCCGTTTACAGTTTTAGTATTGATAACTTGTTTTCCAAGAACATCAAAAATAGCTACTGATTTTTCGATATTGTTGTGTGAAGTAACATTCAACACACTTCCTGTTGCAGGGTTTGGATAAATGCTTAATCCTGCAATGTTATTGTCTTTTATTGAGGCATTATTACAAACATTTAAAGCAGTAGCCATATTTCTTGGAGCAGGCTCGCTTGCTGTAAAATCAGCCGCATTATCATTTGTGTCTTGACAACCATTAGAAGCTCTAAAAACAGCTGTTGTATTTGATGCAGCAGGTGTAGCAGCTGAACCTTCATACATATTAGCAGTTCCCACACCTACAAAATCTAAAACATTTGAATCAGTAGGAGCGGTTACAGTTGTGTCATCAGAAGTAAGAGCAATTTTGAAATTAGCTCCAGCCATTGCTAAAACTTGATTGTCTTCCGTAGGAATAAAGTCAGGCTCTAAATCTACCGTTCCACCATTACCAGCAGCCATTTGAATTAAGTAATATTGTCCTGGCTGTAAAGTTACATTTGGTAAATAAGTTTTGTTTGGATTTGTAGATGTTCCTCCAAAAACACCTGCTGTTGAAGCATATTGAATTACATAACCATCTAAACTTACAGCTGATGTTCCTGCATTAAAAAGCTCGACATAATCATTCTTAATAGTAGCACCACTATTTCCTCCACCTCCGTAAAGTTGACTGAAAACTACTTGAGCTTGTGAAGAAGCTGCAATAAAAAGTGTAGCAGCTAAAATGTAAATTTTTTTCATAGCATTTCTTTTTTTAATTTGATTTGAATAGGACAAAGATACATAAAAAAAATTATATCAGAATTTATTGTTGATAAATAACATTTTTTTAATATCAGCGAAAAGTATATTTTTTTGTTTTTAACAAAATTTTAATATCTTTGGACTTTAACATTTAAATCGTCATCTTATGAAAACAACAAAACTATTTTTTACAGGATTATTTTTAGCAGGAACATTATTTGTTCAGGGACAATCTTCTATGTCTTCTACATTGACAAGGTTTGGGACAGAGACAGGAACAGGGGGAACAGGAAATACTTTTTTTGGGTATCAAACAGGAAAACAAACAACTGGAAATGATAATACTTTCATTGGTCACCGTACTGGGGTTTATAATCAAAATGGAAGTTTTAATACCTATGTGGGCAGGTGGGCAGGAGGAGATAACGATAATGATAATAACACCTGTATTGGAGCTCGTAGTGGTGTTGAAAATTATGGAAGTGGAAATACTTTCGTTGGGGCAGGTGCTGGGTATGACCAAGATGGTTCGAATAATATTTTTATTGGTAAATATGCTGCGTCTGGTGTGTCTATAAGTCCAATTAACAATAAACTTTACATTGAAAATTCTTCATCTACCATTCCTCTTATCTGGGGAGATTTTGCAGAAGACCAGTTAAAGTTTAACGGTAAGGTAGGTGTGGGTTACAATTTTGGAGATTTTCCGGCTTTGGCAGGTACGGTAGATGTGGAAAACTATAATCTTTTTGTTTACGGAGGTATTCTTACCGAAGAAGTAAGGGTAATGTTAGAAGGAGACTGGGCAGATTATGTTTTTGAAGAAAACTACCTTCTTCCAAAACTCGAGGAAGTTGAAGTATTTATCAAAGAAAACAAGCATCTACCTAATGTGCCGTCTGCTAAAGAAGTAGCAGAAAACGGTATTGAGCTTGGAAAAATTACAACAATCCAACAGGAAAAAATTGAAGAGCTTACTCTCTATCTAATCCAACAACAAAAAGAGCTCAACGAGTTGAAAGAGCAGGTTAAGCTCCTTTTAGAAAATCAAAAATAATCCTTAATACATTGAATTATGAAAAAAATAATTTTATTATTCGGGTTGTTTTTGTCCTGCTTTGCCTTTTCGCAGGGAGAAAACAACAACTGGTATTTTGGAAAGAAGGCAGGATTGTCTTTTAATACGAGTCCTCCTGTTGTTCTTACAGATAGCCAGATGGATACTAACGAAGGTGTTGCAACTGTTAGCGATGCTAACGGTAATTTACTGTTTTATACAAACGGGAGAACGATATGGAATAGGCAACATCAAATAATGACAAACGGAACGGATTTATCAGCGAATCCATCTACTCAGCAAACATTAATTTTACCTAAACCAGGTAGCTTTACACAATATTTTGTTTTTACAATGGCAGCAGGAGATGATTCTACAGCTTTTATTGCGTATTCTGTAGTTGATATGAGTTTGGGAGCAATTGAAACTGTTGGACCTTTGGCAGGTCAACCTTTAGGAGAAGTCAGTAGTATAAAGAATGAAGTAATTCTTAATGGTTCTGGATCATCTTTTGCGTTTACGTCGGAGGCAGTTACAGCTGTTAAACATTCAGATGGTCAAAGTTATTGGGTTTTGATCCCTAATGGTAGTTCATTGTATTCATACAAGTTAGACATTAATGGTTTTGATAATGATAACCCTCAAATAAGTAATTTAAACTTTAGTGAAAATTTTGAAGATTGGGGACACATCAGAATCTCTCCCGAACTACCTTCCGAATTACCTTATGGGGCAAGTATAGATTGTAGTCACCTTGTCGCTTTTACCAGGTGGAATAACCCTCTTTTGACTTTTTATGCCTATGTGAGAGGGTTTGATAATTCCGAAGGCCTCTTATGTAATTCATATTCATTGGATGCTTTGGCAAATTATAATTATTCACCTTATTCATCCGAGTTTAATTCTGATGGTACATTACTTTATATAGGAAGAAAAGCTGGTGGAGAGGTTGTAGTTTTTGACTTATTTAATCCAATTCAGCAAGATATGACGAGGGTAGTTTATAGTGCGGTAACAGGACACCATCATGGTAGTTTACAAAGAGGCGTGGACAATAATATTTATTATTCAAGATTGAATTCGAATTATTTAGCTCGCATTGAGAATTCAGATTCTTTTGATTATTCCTACGTAAATTTTGAAGCTATATATTTAAATGGTAAAAAATGTGAGTCAGGTTTACCTCAATTAATTCCAATACTTGATGAAAATCTATGTAAAGAATTTGTAGCATTAAGTTATCCAGAGACTTTAAATTATAAAATTTATGAATCATCAGATGTAATTACAACAATGTCAAATTATAGTGTGGAAACGAACCAAGATATAACTCTTAATGCAGGTAATGTTGTCTATATGTTACCAAATACGCATATAGATAGTAGTTCTGTTTTTTGGGCTATGATAGAAGGGTGTGAAGATTTGCCAAATACAAAACTTAAAAACAAGGATGTTAAACCAATAAAAATTCAGATTGTATTAGATGAGTCTAAGGATTCAGAGCTATTAGTTTACCCAAATCCTGCAAAAGATATAGTCAATATTAACAGTATATCTGTTATTGACAACATAACTATTATAGATATGAATGGCAGAGTGGTTAAAAATATAACTTTAGGTGTAAAAGAAGGGCAAATCAATATTGCTGACCTTTCTCAAGGAGTTTATATTCTTAATATTGTGTCAGGCAGTAAGTCACAAACTGTCAAAATCATAAAGCAATAAAAAGTAAAATGTTTTTAGTTTTAAATCCTGCTCTTTTGAGCAGGATTTTTAATACATTACCAGTTTTTTGGATTATTTCCCGAGCCTGTCCTTAACGTATTCTACTTTTGTTTTTCCGTGAGGAGCAGGTCTTCCTTCTTTATCGAGGTTTACCATAATAATCTGATCAACCGAAATAATGGTTTCGTGTGTCATTTTATTGCGCACTTCACCACGCAAAGTAATTGATGATTTTCCGAACTTTATAACCTCAATTCCGATCTCGACTATATCGCCTTGTTTGGCAGAAGCCATAAAATTGATCTCGGACATATATTTGGTTACTACCTTCGGATTCTCTAACTGTACGATAGTGTATAAAGCAGCTTCTTCGTCTATCCAAGCCAATAATCGTCCTCCGAAAAGTGTTCCGTTGGCATTCAAATCTTCGGGTTTAACCCATTTTCTGGTATGAAATTTCATGATAGGATTAATATTTTAAGATTGAATAGGTGTTGTAGTTTTTAATTTTTTCTCTTCCTTTTAAGAATTCTAATTCCATCAAAAAGTTAAGTTGAATGATATTTCCTCCTAATTTTTCAACCAATTTGGTTACGGCTTTTATCGTTCCTCCCGTAGCCAGTACATCATCGTGAATCAATATGTTTTCGCCTTTTTTAATAGCGTCTGTATGAATCTCTAAAATGTCCGTTCCGTATTCTAATTCATACGAAGCAGATACCGTATCAAAGGGAAGTTTTCCTTTTTTTCGGACAGGAACAAAACCGGCATTTAGCTCCTGAGCCAATAATATCCCAAAGAAAAAACCCCTGCTTTCTACTCCAATTACTTTGTCAATTTTTACATCGGGAATATTTTTAATTATATTTTTTAAAACTTCATTTCTTGCCGCTACATTATTAAGTAATGGAGTAATATCTTTAAAGATAATTCCCTCTTTCGGGAAATTGGGTATATCTCTGATGTAGGTTTCTATCATTTTTTGTAATATTTTTTGATTATACTCATATCATTCTCAAATGGTCGCACTTTTTGATAAAAACACCACTTTTCTGAACATTATCAAAAGTACGAAAAAATATATAAAATAAGTTACGGTATGAGCTATTACAAGCCCCTCAGTTCCGAAAGTTCTCATCAAATAATTACTCGAAAAATAAAGTACTGCTATCGAGAATATTTCGGTCACAAGAAACGCTTTGGTCATCTTTTTGGCAAAAAACTGATAGCCTAAAATCAGTGAACAGACCTTAAAGAAGTCTCCTACTAATTGCCATAAAAACAAGTCTGAAAGCACTAAAAAGCGTTCCGAATAGATAAGCGTAATAAAAATATCTCTTAAAAAATACAAAATCAAACCTCCCACCAAAAACATTGGAATTATACTTTTGTAATAATCAAAAAATACGGATTGAGTTTGCCTGTCCGATTCCGATTGTGCTAATTTCGGAAAGAAATACACCGACAACAAGGTCGAGACAAATATCAAATAAAAGTTAGCCAACCTGTTCATTGCTTCCCAGTTTCCCGCATTTTCTAACCCCACTACATCTATAGCGTTAGTTCTGATTTTTAAGTAAATAATCGGAAGACAAAAGGCAGAGACAAAAGCCATCAGTGAATACTCCGAAAGATTACGGATAACCGAAAAATCATATAATCCTTTTTTGATGTATCGCTTTAAATCAAGTGATTTTGAAATCCAAAACCAACTTACTACAAACAAAATAGCAGGAACAAAAGCCATAGCCAGTAAAGCTCCGTTAATTCCGTATTGCAAAACCATAAAGATTGTAAATCCAAAACCAAGGAGATTGCCAACAATATTGATATAAATTACTTTTTTGAACTCAGATAAACCGTTGATTATGGCAATCAAGAAAATATTTAAGGCAAAAAGCGGAATGGTTAATGCAGTCACTCTAAACACGATTGAAAAGTCAAATTCACTTCCAAAAATGAGTGCATTCCAATAGTTTGCAAAAACAAAAAGTGGGACAGCAACTAAAAATGAAACACCCAGAAGTGTCCAAAAAACCGTAGAAATAATTTTCTTTAATTTTTCCTCATTTTTGTTGTGTTGGGCGACGTATTTTACGATTCCTTGATTAAACCCTAAAACCGAAATCGTCTCTAACGAAGTGATAAAATTTCGTAAATTTCCCAATAAAGCCACACCACCCGGACCCAGAATTTTCGCAACAACAGAAGTAGAAACCAATCCTGTAACTATACGAATCAGCACACTTACGCTGTTTATCGAAGTGATTTTGAAAACCGGATTTTGGAATATAGATTTTATCAGTTTCAAAATGTTGAATCGTTTAATTGTTGAACTGTTTATTCGTAATTGTTCAAAACATTGATAACTTTCGAGATTTCATCATCTGTCAAAACAGGACTTATCGGGATGCTCAACACTTGATTGTGAATTTGTTCGGTTATTGGGAGGGATAAATGCGAAAAAGCTTTCATTGCCTGTTGTTTATGAGGAGCAATCGGGTAATGGATAAGCGTTTCTATATTATTCTTAAGCAAATATGATTGTAGCTCTTCTCTGTTTTCGGTGCGAATAACAAACAAATGAAAAACGTGATTTTCTGAACCGTTATAATACGGAAGCACAATTTTCGGATTTTTAATTTCCGATAAATAACGCTTGGCTACTTCCCTCCTTTTTTGATTCTGCTGGTCTAAATCTTTGAGCTTCACTCTTAAAAAAGCAGCTTGTATTTCGTCCAGACGAGAGTTCAGACCGATAAACTCATTTTCGTATTTTTTTTGCGAACCGTAATTTCGCAACGAAAATAAAGTTTCAGCTAAAGCGTCATCGTTGGTAGTAATGGCTCCAGCATCTGCCAAAGCACCTAAATTTTTTCCTGGATAAAAACTAAACCCCGAAACATTAGACAAGTTTCCAGCTCTTTTCGGGTTCATTGCACCATGAGCTTGTGCTGCATCTTCGATAACTAACAAATTGTGCTTTTTAGCAATTTCGTTAATGGATTTCATATCACATAATTGTCCGTACAGATGAACAGGCAAAATAGCTTTGGTTTTAGAGGTGATCTGCTTCTCTATTTCACTCGGATTGATATTGTAAGTTTCGAGGTCAGGTTCTACCAAAATCGGAACTAAATCATTCTCTAAAACAGCAATAATGGAGGCAATATACGTATTGGCAGGGACGATAACTTCGTCACCTTTTTGCAGTTTTCCGAGCTGTTTATAAGCTCTAAAAATCAATATCAAAGCATCTAAACCGTTAGCAACTCCGATGCAATGTTTGGTTCGGCAATAGATAGCGAATTCTTTTTCGAACTGCTTTACGTTTTCACCCAAAATATACCAGCCTTTATTCAGAAACTGTTGAAATTTCAGCTTAAATTCAGCTTCGTAAGGTTGGTTGATCTTATGTAAATCGAGGAATTTTATCATATTTTAAGTCAAGTTTAATTCGTAAAAGTCTTGTACTACGGTTTTTGCTCCGAAGCTTTCTTTCCAATACAACAATCCTTCATTTAAGGTTTTTCCGTTATTCTCGTTAGAAATTCCGAAGTCGAAAAATCTTTTTTCAGCCGCATATTTATCAATCAGAAAATCAAAAAGATAATCTAAACTTCCTGTTTTACTCCGCAATTCATTACTTGAAATATACTGAATATGAGCTACATTCTCCGTTTCAAAAACGGTAGTTCCACCTATGATTTTTCCTTCAAAATAAACATTATACTGTTTGATATGTTCAGGGAAATGATTTTGCAAAAGCGATATTTCTTCTAACGAATGAACTGGATTTGTATTGTATTTTTGTTGTAAATTCGGAGTGAGAATTTCGTTCCAAAACTCTGAAAAATCACTAGTTTGTTTTATTTGTAAATTATGCTTCTCTCCTTTTCGGATTTCGTATTTTCGTTTGGGAGAAATAGTAATTTCTTGCTGATAATCAATGACCGATAGCGTGTCTCTTCGGTATAGTGTGGCATTTTTTAAAAACATCACATATAAGAGTTCATCTGCAAAGTTATGGGCATAAATAGCGGGAAGAACTTTAAAATAAATCTTTTTAAATTTTGGATTTAAAAATGCACAAACACCATCAAAAATAAAGATAAACTCTTGTAATTTAATTGTTTCATTAATCACAATTCCTCCATACGTAAGTCCTTGATGAGAATGAAATTCATCATCTTTTTTATTGGCAGGAACAACAGCTACTAATTTATTTTCGTCAAAAACCAACAGCGAAAAATCCTCAAACCGATCTTTATGATATTCCATAAAATTCCGATGAAAAAGGAAGGTTGCATTTTTAGCTTTAGCTATAAATTCGTTCCATAAGTCGAAATCATCGGAGGTGTATTGTCTGACTAAATATTCTTTCACAAAGGTTGATTTAAAAAAGTAAAAGTACAATTTTTAGTTTCAAATTTTCAAGTTAGTGCGTATAATTGATTTAGATTGCTGTTTTATGTGATGTTTTTTTATCTCCTCAACTTATATTTTGTTTTATGTTTTACATCAATTACTCACTAATAGAACACAAAAAAAACAAATACAACAAATTTAATGCAATAAATTTTTGTTTTAAACATATTTTAAGCTATATATTTGCATATAGTTAAAAAACCAAAAGAAATGAATCAGGTCAATCCTAAATATTCGTTGATAAATTTAATAATGGGATTTTTCTTGGGACTTTATTTTATTTTTAAAGGTGTAACCATAAACTTCTCGCCTTCTTGTGAGAATTGGACAGAACCCATTACTTACGATTATGTTTATCTAATCACTATTTTCTGCAAATCAGGATTTTTTCAGGTTGTAGGAATATTGGTTATTCTGGGAGGGCTTCTAACCATAATTCCAAAATGTAGAGTAATCGGATGTTTTATTCTGTTGCCTATATCTCTGAATTTGTTTTTATTTCAATTGATGATAAACAACAATCCTAAGGAGCTTTTAAGTATCGGAGTTGCTTTGGGAGTAAACTTAATTATTTTGTTTTATCACAAAAAGAAATGGCTTCCGGCTTTTAGCTGATTTTTCCCAAAAAACACCTCAAAATTTTTCTTCAGCAATGTAACAAAAAGGGATTTTAGTCGTTATATAGAAAATTCTTTTCTTTATGAACCGCCTGAAATCAAAGGTTATTTTGTTTTTTAGTTTATTGATTAGTTCTGTCTGTTTTGCTCAAACTCAATACACACTAAGCGGAACTGTTACCGACCAAAACACTAACGAAACCCTTATCGGAGTTACAATTTCTATCAGAGAAGCCAACATCTATACCGCAACTAATGAATACGGTTTCTATTCCGTTTCCGTGCCCGAAGGAATTTATACCTTAGAGGTAAGTTACATTGGTTATGTTGTTTTATCAGAAAGTGTTACAGTTAGTGAAAATACCCGAAAAAACATTTCGATGCAATCTTCGGAAACGATGATTGAAGCTATCGAAATCTCAGGTAACAGCAAAGCAGTCAATATTAGAAAACCGGAAATGAGTGTAAACAAATTATCGGTTGAGGAAATCAAAAAAATGCCAGTTGTATTAGGAGAAGTCGATATTTTGAAATCTATCCTGACACTTCCGGGAGTGACCAATGCAGGCGAAGGATCTTCAGGGTTTAACGTAAGAGGTGGAGCGGCTGACCAAAATTTGATTTTGCTTGATGAAGCAACAATGTATAGTTCTTCGCATCTTTTCGGGTTTTTTTCGGTTTTTAATTCCGATGCAATTAAGGATTTGAAGTTGTACAAAGGTGGAATTCCTTCTCGATTCGGTGGTAGAGTTTCTTCCGTTTTGGATATTTACCAAAAAGAAGGAAACGGCAAAGAGTTTCACGGAACAGGAGGAATCGGAGCCATATCTTCCCGATTGATGCTCGAAGGACCAATTGTAAAAGATAAGCTTTCGTTTTTAGTAGCAGGAAGAAGCTCGTATGCTCATTTGTTTTTGAAATTAACCGATAACAAAAATTCGGCTTATTTCTATGATTTAAACACAAAAATAAGTTATAAAATAAACGAAAACAACAACTTATATCTTTCCGGATATTTCGGACGCGATGTGTTTGACATTCAGAATGCACTCAAAAACACTTTCGGAAACTCGTTTTTGAACCTTCGCTGGAATCATATTATTTCAGATAATTTGTTTACGAATATGTCAATGATTTATAGTGATTATTACTACGGATTAACTCTTGATTTTGTAGGGTTTAATTGGGATTCGGGTATTGAGAATTATAATTTCAAATACGATTTCAAACATTATCTGTCTAATGATTTACAACTGAATTACGGGACTAACCTGATTTATTACGATTTTAATCCGGGAAAAATAAGTCCGATAGACGAAACTTCGGGAATTAATCCGCAACAATTCGAGAAAAAATATGCTTTTGAACCTTCTTTTTATGTCGACGCAGAACAAAATATCACAGAAAATATTTCGGTAAATTACGGAATCCGATACAGTATGTTTTATCGTTTGGGAGGCCAGAATCTAAATGTTTATACCGATGATACTCCGGTTTTGTTCAATCAGGAATTACAGATTTACGAAAAAGCCACTCCTATTGGCATAAAACATTACGGAAGAAATAAAAAGATAGCTGATTTTAATAATTTTGATCCTCGTTTGGCTGTAGCTTTTACTCTTGACGGCAATCAATCCATAAAAGCGAGTTACAACCGAATGACACAATACATTCATTTGATTTCCAACACTTCATCTGCCACTCCGCTTGATGTTTGGGCTCCGAGCGGAAAGTACATCAAACCACAATTGCTTGACCAGTATGCTATTGGCTATTTCAGAAATTTCAAAGACAAAGAATATTCGTTAGAAACTGAAGTTTTTTATAAAGATGTCCAAAACCGAATTGACTATATTGACGGAGCTGATTTGATTGGAAATGATGCTATCGAACAAGTGATTCTCAACGGAAAATCAAGAGCTTATGGTTGGGAGGTTTTACTTAGAAAAAATACAGGAAAATTATCCGGATTTATAGCCTACACGCTATCTCGTTCAGAACAACAAACTCCAGGAAGAAACCAGTTTGAAACAGGAATTAACAATGGAGAATGGTATAAAACGCCTTATGATAAAGTACATGATTTGTCGGTTACAGCTTCGTATGAATTAAGTCCGAAATGGAACTTCGGAGCTATTTTTGCTTTGCAGTCGGGTCGTCCGGTTACGTATCCGAATGGCTTTTATGAGTACCAAGGAATCAACGTACCAAGCTATTCTTTGCGGAACGAAAACCGACTTCCTGCTTATCATCATTTAGATGTTTCGGCTACTTATATTCCAAAACCCCAAAAGAAAAAAGGTTGGCAATCAGAATGGGTTTTTAGTATTTATAACTTATACAATCGAAAAAATGCAGCCTCTATCAGTTTCAGGCAAAATGAAGATTCCGGAAGAAATGAAGCGGTTCGACTTTCGATTTTCGGAATCATTCCGAGTGTAACCTATAACTTTAAATTTTAAATATATAATGCTCTTTGCTACAGATTAAAAAGATTTTCTTGTTGTTTGTGTTTGAAAAATCCAAAAAATCATTTCATCCGTGGCTATAAAAAAATAAATTATGAAAAACTTAAGATATATAGTTCTATTAGCATTTTTCGGACTGTTTTCATGCGAAGAAATTATCGAATTAGACTTACCGGAAGCAGCACCTCGATTGGTAGTTGATGCTTCGATTGATTGGATAAAAGGAACAGACGGAAGTGCTCAAAAAATAAAACTTACCACTACTGCAGGCTATTACGATACTGAGGTTCCTGTAGTTTCTGGTGCAATTATCTCTATTGAAAACGAAGACGGAATCGTGTTTGATTTTGTCGAAAATGCAACTTCGGGAGAATATTTTTGTTATAATTTTATCCCTGAAATCGGACAATCTTATACGCTTACAATAGTTGTGAATGATGAGATTTATACTGCAACAGAAAAACTGTTTTCAACTCCCGATATTTTGTACTTTACACAGAGTAATGATATAGGTTTCGGAGATGATATTTATGAAATCCGATATTATTTTCAGGACAATCCCGAAGAAGACAACTTTTATGTAGATCGGGTACAAGAACCTAACAAGTTACTTGCCTCTTACGGAGCGATGAACGATAAATTCGATCAAGGTAACCTGACGTACGGATTGTATTTTTCGGATGAACTTGTAGCAGGAGATGTTTTGAATGTGAGGTTATATTCTGTTTCGGAGCGTTATTACAGTTATATGAGCAAACTTTTGGAGGCTGCCGATAGCGGAGGTGGACCTTTTCAATCTACACCTTCTACAGTCAGAGGAAACCTAATCAACCAAACTAACCCCGATAATTTTGCTTTGGGGTATTTCCGTTTGTGTCAGGTTTTTGAGGCAGATTATGTAGTTGAATGATTTTTTGTTTCAGGTTTATCTTCGGTTTGGCTGGATTGGCTCGTCGCAAAATTGTATCTTTGTTACTGTTCGCTGTAAACTGTCAACTAAATACTAAATGAAATTCTACTCAATCCTAAAACAAAACTTCCCTTTTGAACCGACCTCAAAACAGGATATTTTTTTCCAACAGGTTTCAGAGTTTGTGGACAGTTCGAGTAGATATGACATTTTCATTCTGAAAGGTTATGCAGGAACAGGAAAAACCACAATTATTTCGACTGTGGTAAATCATTTGAGAAATGTTGCGATGAATTCCGTTTTGTTGGCTCCAACCGGAAGAGCAGCCAAAGTGATTTCAAATTATTCCGGAAAGCAAGCCTTTACGATTCACAAAAAAATCTATTATCCGAACGTAAAATCGGGAAATGTAAATTTCACTTTACAACCGAACAAGCATAAAAATACGATTTTTATAGTTGATGAGGCTTCGATGATTTCGGATACTTCGACCGAAGGAATTTCGCTATTAGATGATTTGATTTCGTTCGTTTATTCGGGAGAAAACTGCAAATTGATTCTGATTGGAGATACGGCACAGCTTCCACCTGTTCATTTGACTTTAAGCCCTGCTCTGAATGAAGATACCTTGTCTTTGCAATACCAAAAAGAAGTCAGACATATTGAGCTGGACGAAGTAATGCGTCAGGAGGAAAATTCCGGGATTTTATATAATGCTACTCAAATCAGAGAACTTCTGAAAGAGGATTATATCACCGATTTTCAGTTTGATTTATTTGGCTTTGCAGATATTGTCAGGCTCACAGACGGAAACGATATTCAAGATGCGATTTTTGATTCGTACAACCGCAATGGAGTCGAGGAGACTTCGTTTATTGTTCGTTCGAACAAAAGAGCAAATCAGTACAATCAACAAATCCGAACTCGAATTTTAGACAAAGAAAGTGAACTATCGGCAGGCGATTTGTTGATGGTAGTAAAGAACAATTATTTTTGGATAAAACCCACCGATGAAGCAGGGTTTATAGCCAACGGAGATATTATCGAAGTGTTAGAAATTTTTAAAATCATCGAATTATACACTTTCAAATTCGCTAAAGTCAAAGTGCGAATGATTGACTATCCTAATCAAAAACCTTTTGAAACTATTTTGCTGTTGGATACCATTTCGAGTGAAACTCCTTCGCTTACTTACGAAGAGCAAAACCGGTTGTATCAAGAAGTTATGGCTGATTATGAAGATGAAAGAGCACAATATAAAAAATACAAAAAAGTAAAGGAAAACGAATATTTCAACGCTTTGCAAGTGAAGTTTTCGTATGCAGTTACGTGTCACAAAGCTCAAGGCGGACAATGGAACACGGTTTTTATCGAGCAACCTTACTTGCCCAACGGACAAGACAGAGATTATTTGAGATGGCTTTATACGGCCATCACAAGAGCTCAAGAAAAAGTATATTTGATTGGTTTTAAAGACGAGAGCTTTCTGGAGTGTTAACAAACGAATTTAAACACAAAAAACCTTAAAAAATTTCTTTTTAAGGTTTCGAAAGGTTTTTCTTTTTTGGTTATTTCAAAAAAGAATGTGCGGTTGTATCTTGGTGGTCTTCGTTATTATTAGCGAAAATACGCAATTGTTTAATCCAATATGATATGGCTACACAACAAATCAGGATAAAAATCCAGTTTATTAAATTAGCTGTCCACCAATTTTCTAATTCCAAAAAGCGGAAAAATTCCATCGGAACAAATAATATATCAAAAAAGTACTGAATTCCTTCGAAAAATGATTTCATCACTAACACGTTATTGTTTTACATTTGCAAATGTATAAAATTAAAATATGATTACAAACATTTTCAGCAGGTCAAATCCGATGAATTTTGCAATAATTGCCATATTGCTTCTGATTCCTTTTGTTTTGACTGTCCAAACACACTATACTTCGGAACTTCCCTTATCGGGACGCATTGTTTTTCTTTCGATATATCCCATTTTATTGTTCTCCTCTTTTTTAATTGATTTTATGTCGAAAAAAAATGCGTTGAACAAAAACGACGATTATACTCTTTTGTTTTTTGTCTTGTTTTTAAATTTAATTCCAGATGTATTCAAAAGTTTTTCAGTAGTGGTTTCTAATCTTTTTCTGCTTTTTGCACTAAGAAGATTACTTTCAATACAGTCTTTAATCGCTCCGAAGCAAAAGATTTTTGATGCTACCTTCTGGATAGCAATCGCTGCCATTTTTGAATTTGAAGCACTTTGGTTTCTGATTCTTGTTTTTGTGTCAATCATTATACATGTATCCAACGATTTCAAAAATTGGATAATTCCGTTTGTAAGTATTTTTGTGGTCGGAATCTTGGTATTAATGTATTCCTTTATGTTTGACTACCAAGTATTAGAGAACATTATTGAAGACGCAAGCAGAGTGAGTTTTAGCATTGAAAACATTTCAGAAAAATTGTCTTATTTTTCGCCAATAGCCTTTGTGTCTTTAGTAATACTTCTGTTTGTATATCAGTTATCAAGTATCGGGAATTATCTGACATACATACTGAATTCTGTCAGAAAAGTTATAATCCTTTTGCTTTTGGCATTGTTTGTTTACTTAATTTCTGACAGAAATGACAGCAGTATGTTGCTTTATGCAGTGGCTCCTATGTCAATAATAAGTGTCAATCTGATAAACTCCGTAAATAAAAAACCGATACGGGAAACCTTTGTCTTGTTGCTTCTTGTTTTAGGTGTAATTGCGCTATATCAAAACTAAGTCAGACTGTTTTTTCTTTTTTCAGCTCTTCGATAAAGGTCATCAAATCATCTACTTCAACGTGTGTCATAAGCACGACTTTATACCATCGATTGGTTTGGTCGTGTTTTTGTGGAACAAGCTGAAAGCGGTCTGCGAGTTCTTCGGAAATATGTTCTGATTTTATCGTTACGATATTCATAAATGGATTTCTGAAATACTCTATTCCGAGTTTGTCTAATTCTTTGCAAAACCAAGCGGTTCGCATCTGCAATACACTGATGTTTTCAAACCAACCATAAGGTCCGTAAGTAAAGAGAATCATCCAAACCGCTACAGCATTAGCTCCTGAACGGCTTCCACAAAGAGTCAAATCCATTCCTTCAACATATTCGGCTTCTTTGGTCAGCACATTTTCGATGAGTTCTTTTCTGCAGACAAAAATTCCGGTTCCGTAAGGAGCTTGTAGCATTTTGTGAGCATCAATAGTAATCGAACTCACTTTCGGATTGCTGAAATTTAGGTTATTTTCTTTGTTGCTAAACGGATAAACAAAACCTCCGTAAGCTCCGTCAATATGAAGTTTGTACTCTAATTTTTCATTTTCCAAAACATCAGTATAATCCGAAATATCATCAACAGAGCCAAACATTGTGGTTCCCATATTTACAATGGTAATAAAGTATTTTTTTCCGTTTTCTTTAGCCTTTGAAATAATGTTCTCTAAAGCTGGTTTTTCGATTTTTCGGGAATTGAAATCTACCGGAATACGCAACCAATCTATCATCAGAAGATTTGAACCTTTGGGGATAGAATAGTGAGTGTCTTCTGTAGCGATGATAGCTATTTCGTTCGGTTTGGCATTGTGTTGGTTGATAAAATAATTACGGTACATCCACAACGCCTGAATGTTGGCTTCTGTTCCTCCGGGAGCGATATATCCGTCAAACGAATTGGGTTCTGCTTTGAAGATATCAACTGCAATTACATCGAGAACTTCACGTTCTATGTTTTGTGTTCCTTTGAATGCTTTTTCAGACGTTCCTAAGGTATGACAACCGATGTTGTTCGGGTTGGCCACAAAAGCCTGCAAGGTCGGAGCTTCTTTAAGGAACGGAGCATCATCGTAAAATACTTTTCCGTCTAATTTAGAAGCGGGATAGCCCAAAGAAATATCGTCTGAAAAATTTACTACTTCGTTTATAGCTTTTGCAATACGCTCTCGCCTTTGCTGAACAGTGAGTTTTTTCCAATAATACATATATCAATCGTTTAGTAGTTTATAATTATTCTAAACTACAAAGATACGATAATTGAAAACGGAAAAATATGATTTAAGTTAGGTATGTTTCACGAAAACATATCTTTTACTTTCTCAAAAAACGATTTGTCTGATTTTTCGGGCTGAGGAAGAAAGTTTTCATGACTTATATTCTCTTCAAAAAACTGTTTTTGTTCTTTGCTGAGTTTTTTGGGTGTCCAGACGTTGATGTGCACCAACATATCTCCTGTTCCGTATCCGTTAATACTTGGAATTCCTTTAGAACGCAAACGCAATATTTTTCCTGATTGAGTTCCCTCTTCTATTTTGATTCGTACTTTTCCGGTAACGGTTTCAATCTCCTTAGATACTCCGAGAGCTGCTTCTGCAAAACTGATATAAAGGTCGTAATGCAGGTTCTCTCCTTCCCTTTTCAAGAATTCGTGTTCGATTTCTTCTATAACCACAATCAAGTCTCCCGAAACGCTGTTGGCTCCAGGTGCATCATTTCCTTTTCCAGATACTTTGAGCTGCATTCCATCAACTACTCCTGCAGGAATTTTGATAGATACGGTTTCTTCTTCGTAAACCATTCCTTGGCTGTCTGAATTGGCAGGTTTATGGTCAAGAATTTGTCCTGAACCTCCACAAACATTACAAGGCATCGAAGTTTGCATTTGTCCGAAAACAGTATTGGCAATACGGTTTACCTGACCTCGACCTCCACAAGTTGTACAATTTTTATACGTTACTCCTTGAGCTTTTATTTTTCGTTTGACTTTTACTTTTTTATCTACTCCGTTGGCGATATCCTCTAAAGTGAGTTTTACTTTAATGCGAAGACTGCTTCCTTTGGCTCTGCGCACACCTCCACCGCCTCCGAAACCGGAAAAAGCACCTCCGAAAGCACTCCCGAAAATATCTCCAAACTGGCTAAAAATATCTTCCATATTCATTCCGCCTCCACCTCCGAAGCCTCCACCTTGGTTGGTATAGGCATCGTGTCCGAATTGGTCGTAACGAGCTTTTTTTTGAGGGTCACTCAATACTTCGTAGGCTTCTGCTGCCAGCTTAAAGTTTTCTTCTGCTTCTTTATCTCCCGGATTTTTGTCTGGGTGAAATTCGATAGCCTTTTTTCGGTAAGCTTTTTTAACTTCTTCGGGGGTTGCACTTTTATTAACTCCCAATATTTCGTAAAAATCTTTCATTTATTTTTAGTCTTAATACCTTAAAGTCGAATGTCGAAATAATATTAAAATCTTCTGAACTTAAGACTTTCGACTTTAAGATTATTTTAATTACATTCCGGTTACTACTTTCGGGTAACGGATAATTTTATCTCCTAATTTATATCCTTTTTCAACAACATCAACTATTTTTCCTTTCAAATCCTCGCTCGGAGCGGGAATTTGCGTAACTGCTTCTGCAAAATCAGCATCAAAGGTATCGCCTGCTTTAACCTCAATAACTTCTAATCCTTTCGAGGCTAATACATCTTTCAATTTGAGATGAATAAGCTGAACGCCTTCTACCAAAAGTTTTTCGTCCGATTTCGAGATTTCGATCAAAGCTCTGTCAAAATCGTCTAAAATCGGTAACATTGACTGCAAAGTGTCTTGGTTGGCAGTTTTAAACAGTTCGATTCTTTCTTTTGTTGTGCGTTTTTTATAGTTTTCAAACTCGGCAAAAAGACGCAAAAACTTGTCTTTCTCTTTTGTTAACTCTTCTTTTAATTGTTCTTCAGCCGATAATTCTGTAGTACTTTCCTGGTTTTCAACCTGATTTTCTAAATCCTGTTGCTCTTCGTTTAGATGTTCTGTATTCATAATTCTTTTACAATTATTTCATTTCGCCTTTGCTAAAGCAAAAGAGTTGCCAATATCGTAAAAATGACATTTTGACATTGTTTTTCATCAGAATTTATTCCTCTTTCAAATCAGTTTTTTTTTAAACAATTTAATTCAATGTCAAAGCACCTAATATTTCTTGCGACATAAACGGACCTCCCGGATATTTAGCTGTATAATCAAGATTGAGCCAAATTTGCCCTCTTTCGTCTATATGGTAGTGTATTTTTTGATTTTTGCTTTCTTCTACAAAAAGAACTTCTTTAATAAGATAAACAACCGTTTCTAAGTCGGACTTGCTCCCGATAAGCATTTCAGGGTAAATATGAGCTTGGGTATGAATGAGCCTTGGTGTGCCTCCAATTGCCCGAATAGCAGCAGCCATCAAAATAGCGTGGTCGTCACAATCTCCCGAAAAATGCTGTAAAGACTCTGATGCAGTAGCAATGTATTCTCTCCCTTTCGGGTCGTTTACGTAGTTCCAATGATTCTGAATTTCTTTGAAAACCGCAAAACACTGTATGGTTTGCCTGTACTTCTGATAGCCTCTGATGTTTTTGAAATGTTTGGTTGTAGCACTCAAAGCAAAATTTCTTACCTGCGGATTATTGTATTCAATGGCTTTAATAATTGTTGAGCGATTTGGGAAAGGAAGTAATTTTGACACGATGATGTCTTGCGGATACGGATTTTCTGCCATGGCAAAAATCATTACTCTGTAATCGTCAAAAACACTCCGAAAACCATATCCTCCAAAAACAGTTCCGTACAGTAAGGCTATTAGGTACAACACAATGCAAACAATAATTACCTTACGCAACAACCTAAGTACAAGCTGAATAACCAGAATAAGTAAAATAAAAATCAGAATCCTATCGATATGAAATATCCATTCAGGATCAATTATGTTCTGATGAATAATAATAAAAATCGGTATGGCAATAAGTACGTTCAGTAGAAAAATAATGATACTATCCCAAGGCTTTTTTATAGACAGCTTTTGGTTAAGTAATTTTAGTTTTTCTTCGAAAGTCAGGGTCATTACCTCAATAGTCAGATGTTTACAATATCTGCAAAAGTACCTTTTTTATCAATAATGTTAAGCTCAAAAAGTTGATTTTGAATATTGTTTAACATTTTTTCGTTCGGTTTTTTTGAGCTCCATTGCGTAAGTTTTAACCATTGCTGAATATCTTCTAATTTCTGATCGTATCTAACTGATAATGTTTTATCTATGCTTGGTATGTACTTAAACTCATCGGTTGTTTGATTAACTATCCGAAGAATGGAATCAATGGTTTGAGGGTGTTTTTCTAACACTTCATTTCGAACAGCAATCACAAAACTAACCCAAGGCGTTGGGCAATCTGTAATTCGCCTGAAAATTCCTTTATCTACAATAGGCTTGGTCATAAACCGTTCCCACATAAAATAATCGGCTGTGCCTTTGGTAAGGGCAAGAACGGCTCCATCAAGTGTATTGACAACCTCGAATTGCAAATCAAACGGATTCCAACCTTGACTTTTTGCATTGACAAAAGCCATAAGGTGCGAACCCGAACCGTAACGACTAATCGCTACTTTTTTATCTTTTAAATCTTCCAACTGCTGATACGGAGCATTTGCACTTACGTGAATGCCCCACAAAAGAGGAGATTGCACAAAAACCTGAACAATTTTACTCGGATTTCCGTCTATAATGTCTTTTATGATTCCTTCGGTCAGGATAACGGCCATATCGGTTTCTCCCTCACGAAGCATCTGACAGAGCTTTCCCGTTCCTTCAGGAACATTGGCCCATTGCAAATCAATACCTTCTGACTCAAATTCTCCTGATTCAATACACAAGTGCCAAGGCAGGTTGAAATGCTCGGGAACCCCTGCTATTTTTATAGTTCTCATATCTGCTATTTTTATAATTTTGGATAAATTACAAATTTAAGGTTTTTGACTCGGTTTTAGTAACAAAATCTTAAAATTAAAACTGGAAAAAGTGAAATAAAAACTGTATTTTTGTGCATAAATATAAACACATTGAATTATGAAAGCATTTTACTTAAAACAATTTTTTAGATCATCTGTGATGACTTTGTTTTTGTGTTTTGGACTTACTAGTGGGTGGGCACAATACACAGGCGTAGGAACTTTTACGAAGGTTACTTCGGAAGCAGAACTTACTGACGGATATTACGTAGTTACTAATGAGACTGATGCGTTTGCTATGAATAATACGCATACTACTTTTTTCGGTCATACAGCAGTAACTCCATCTTCAGGAGAACTTATGAACCCTGACGCTTCAATTGTTTGGAAAATTGAAACTAACGGAAGTGGAAAAACTATTTATAATGAAGTTATTGAAAAATATGTCGGATGGATAAGTGGTAACGCAGCTTCTGCTGAAGATGCTCCTGCTGATACTAATAGATGGACTTTTAGTTATGCTGACAGTAAATGGACTGTAAATAACGTAGCTACACCTGTAAGGCAACTTTCATACAATTGGGGTTCTCCGAGATTTGCTGCCTATGGAAATAATAATCAGCAAGAATTACAGTTATACAAATTAGGCGAAATTCCTACCGATCCTGTACTTAACGCTTCTGAAACAGAAATTACCGGTTTGGGCTATATGGAAGGAAACACTCCTGCTTCTCAAAGTTTTTCTTTAAACGGATTGAACTTAGACCCTGCCAACGGAAACATTACCGTAACTGCTCCTGCAAATTTTCAGGTTTCAACAGATGACGTGAGCTTTAATAACAGTTTAAATATTGCTTATACAGACGGAGCTTTAGCAGCAACCGATGTGTATGTACGTTTGAACGAAAGTTTAATGGTAGGGGCATACAACGGAGATATTGAAATTTCTGGTGGAGGAGTAACCAATGTAACTGTTAGTGTAGAAGGAATTGTAACCGAATTTGTAAATATTTGTGGAGAAGAGGATTTTAGTAACATCCCTACGAACTCACCTACCTCTTATAACACTCGAACTTGGACAGGAAACAATGATGTAGAATGGACAGTAGACGATGCAAGAACAGATCAGACTATTGATGGAGAAGCAATATTGCTCCGTGCCAGTACGCTTACAAACACTACCCCTATTAGTGGAGGAGTCGGGACTATTTCTTTTGATTATAAAAGAACATTTGCCAATAACTCTACTTTAAAAGTTTTTGTTAATGGAACTCAATATGGAGGGGATATTACTGTTTCAGAAGAAACCCCTACCAATTTTTCTACCCAAGTAAATGTAAGTGGAGATATTACTATTGAAATTGTAAATACAGGGCAAAGAACTACGATTGATAATCTTACTTGGACTTGTTATTCTGCAGGTCCTCCTACTCAGGTAGCGACTCCAACATTTATGGTTACGGGGGAAGCTAATGGCGTGGACACGTACTGGAATACTGCTTCTATAACATTAGAAACAACTACAGACGGAGCTACTATTTATTATACTACCAATGGTGATGACCCTACCACATCATCAACATTATACACAGGAGTTTTCGTTGCAAGTTCAACTACTACCATAAAAGCATTTGCCGTTGCAGATGATTTAGACGACAGTGCTATCGCTGAAAAAACTATTACCATTACAGAACCTGCTACGACTACAATTCCTTACTCGGAAGCCTTTAGTAATACTTTAGGAGATTGGATAAGTTATACTAATTCAGGTGTAAACTGGGTTGCCGGTTCTGCAGGTGTTTCTGTAAACGGATACAATAGTCAGTCAGAATTAGTTTGGTTGCTTTCTCCTAAGTTCTTATCTATCGAGGTAAATTCATTGTTGTCTTTTGACCATGCTTCACAATTTACAAATGGTAATGATTTAGAAATCAGATACTCTACGGATTATGCCGGTTATGGCGATCCAACAGCCGCTAATTGGACTACATTGCAAGCTATTGCATCAGTATCTAATGGCTCTGTTACCGATTTGGCTATTCCTGCCTCCGGAGATATTCATATAGCCTTTGTTTACACAGATATTTCTTCACCTTATGCACAATGGACAGTTTCTAATTTTTCTATCGAAGAACCATCAACAGACCCAGTACTTTCTGCTTCTGAAACAGAACTTACAGGATTTGCCTACGGACTGGGTAGCGGACCTTCGGCTTCACAAAGTTTTGTATTGAGTGGCGAAAACCTTGACGGATCAGAAGATGTAACGCTTTTGGCAGATACAGGTTTTGAGATTTCATTAGATGATACAAGTTTTGACAATGAGCTTGTTCTAACCGATTATGAAGGAGAAAACACAACTATTTACGTTCGCTTGGCTTCAGGTTTAGCTTTAGGTGCTCATTCAGGCGTTATCTTAATTGACGGTTATGGAGCTGAAGAAGAAGTAAGTATTTCAGGTTCAGTATTAGCTGTTCCGGTAGTTACCGAAGCAAGTGACCTAACGGCTCAGGTAGATGTAGCTTATTCTTATCAGATTATAGCCTCAGACGAGCCTTTTAGTTATGTTATTTCTTCAGAAGCTCTGCCAGCAGGTCTTAGCTTAGATACAGAAACAGGTTTTATTTCAGGAACTCCAACTGTAGCAGGTGAATTTATATTTGGTGTAGAAGCTACTAATAACATAGGAACTAGCGAAGAAGGTGTTTTTATACTCACTGTAGCCAAAGGAGTGCAAACCGTTGATGGATTAGGAAATGTTGATACTTATTTGGGTGATGCTGACATAACGCTACCTACTATTACAGACCAAGGATTTACCCTTGTTTATGAAGTTGAACCGAATGCAGTTGCCTCTATAAGCGGTAACACCATTAGCTTTACAGGTTTAGGAAGTATTGATTTTATAGCTTATACAGAAGATGAAGATGATAACTACGAAGATTATTTAGAAATTTTTACCATTACTGTTACAGAAGCTCCGGAAACACCTAAAGTTATCATTTCTCAAGTTTACGAAGGAGCCTCAAATAACAAATGGATTGAACTTGCCAACGTAGGAGATACAACAATTGATTTATCTCAAGTAAAAATAGCTATATGGAGCATAGGAGGAAGTGCCGGAAATGGAGATACTTCAGAAGTACCTACAACCACTACTTTATCTGGTTCGTTAATCCCTGGTGCAACATTTTTGATTAGGAATGCAAATGCTTCTGCAACAGTCCCTCATAACCCGATGCCTACTGCTGATTTATCAGGTACAGCTCAAACTAATTTTAACGGAAATGATGCTTTAGCACTAATGGACTTAGATGACAACATCATTGACGCTTTTGGAGATGGAATCAACAATTTAGATAAATCTTTCCACAGAAAAGCAGGAGTATTAAATCCTAATTCTTCATTTACTTTATCGGAATGGGAAGAAAGAACTTTAGCTGATATCGCTGCTGCTGATGACACAATGACTGAATATATTGGCACTCATATTTATGGAGTTACAGCGGTTGTTTGGACAATCGACAACCAATGGAGTGGAACTCCGTCTATTACCGAAGATGTAGTTATCGAAGGAGATTTAATCGTAACAGATTTAAACAGTTTTGAAGCAAAAACGCTAACAGTTAATGGTTCACTTACTATCGAAGCAGAAGGTTGGGTAACGATAGCAGAAAACATCACTAACAACGGAACTTTTGTAGTTGAAAGCGGAGCTAACCTTATTCAGCTTTCCGCCAACACAGGCGACAATGTTGGGGCAATTAGCGTTCACAGAAACAGTTCACTTATCAAGCATTTAGATTATACACTTTGGTCTTCGCCAGTTGCAGGACAAGGTTTACAAGCATTTTCGCCTCTAACTTTATGGTACCGAATTTATACTTATGATACAACATTAGATGAATGGGAAAGCGTATTTAGTAGCCAAGAGGACAACGATGTCAATTTTGAACAAGCAATAGGTTATATGTTCCGTGCTCCGAATGATTTTGAAACAACTCCTTATATTTATGACGGAACATTTACGGGAATTCCTCAAAGCGGAAACGTAACTGTTACATTTGGTACTACAGGAACTTATCAGGGAGTAGGAAACCCTTATCCTTCTAACATCAAAGTAGAAGGTGCTGACGGATTTTGGAATGAAAACCCAAACACAGGAACCTTATATTTTTGGACAAATGTTAATCCGTGGGACAACCAAGACGAAGACTATACCGGAAACAATTGGTCAACTTACAACAAAGTAGGAGGAGTAGGTGTAGCCAATCCTGCTGATAACGATGCTAAATTAGCAAACGGAATCATTCCGGTAGGACAAGGTTTTATGGTAGAAACTGACGGACTAATAACCGATGTTACTTTTACCAACAGTATGAGAGCAACTGACGAAGGAGTTTTCTTTAAAGTAGCCGATGCAGAAAAAAACAGATTGTGGTTAAGTCTATCGCAAGACAACAATATCTTTAACCAACTGCTTGTAGGCTATCTCGAAGGAGCTACACAAGGATTCGACTTTGGGTTTGATGGAAAAATATTCAATTATACCGGAAGTGCCTTATACAGCCTTATAGATAACAATGAAGGAAGCTACACCATTCAAGGACGTTCTTTACCGTTCGACGATAATGATGTTGTTGCTCTCGGATTTAGAGCGTCAAACCAAGGAACATTCACTATTTCTTTGACAGATTTCGACGGATTATTTACAGAAAGTCAAGATATTTTCCTTAGAGATAATCTTACACAAAATGAACAGAACCTCAAAACAGGAAATTATACTTTTGTATCAGGAGAAGGAACTTTTGACAACAGATTTGAAATCGTTTACAAAGAATCGGGTGACCTAAGCACAACCAACCCTAATTTGAATAACAACTGGTTGGTTTATACAAAAGACAGAAAATTCCAAATCGAAACGCAAGGTTTCGAAATAAAAGAAGTGGTGGTTTATGATATGCTTGGAAGAGTAGTTTATCAGAAACAGGCAAACGGAACCAGCCATACCACTTCAGATTTTCGAGCTAATGGAGTGTTGGTTGTAAAAGTTATTACTACCGATAATCAGATTTTAACTAAAAAAACAACTATCTGATTACGCTCAGATTAACATACAAAGAAAGAAGCCGCCTCGCAACCGAGGCGGTTTTTTATGTCTTTTCTAATGCTAAAAACCGATATAAAATCGATATTTGTTTCAATACAAGCTTTGTTATAGTTTAATATTGGGTGGCTTTTGCTTGTGAAATTAAAAGTGTCTTCATTTGAAACAGCTAAAACAAAATCGAAAAAAAGCATATATTTGCTCCTTATAAATAATTCTAATACATCAAAAAAAATGAAAGCATACGTTTTCCCTGGTCAAGGGGCACAGTTTACCGGAATGGGAAAAGATTTATACGAAAAATCTTCTTTAGCCAAAGAAATGTTTGAAAAAGCAAACGAAATTCTCGGTTTCAGGATTACAGATATCATGTTCGAAGGCACGACAGAGGAACTCAAACAAACCAAAGTTACTCAACCTGCTATCTTTTTGCATTCGGTTATTCTGGCTGTTACTTTGGGAGATTCCTTCCAGCCCGATATGGTTGCAGGACATTCGCTTGGAGAGTTTTCGGCTTTGGTAGCCAATAAAGCCCTATCTTTTGAAGATGCTCTAAAATTGGTTTCGCAAAGGGCTATGGCTATGCAAAAGGCCTGCGAAATTACTCCTTCGACAATGGCTGCTGTTTTAGGATTAGAAGACCATATTGTTGAAGAAGTTTGTGCTTCTGTTGACGGAGTTGTGGTTGCGGCTAACTACAACTGCCCCGGACAACTTGTAATTTCGGGAGAAACCACAGCTGTTGAAAAAGCGTGTGAACTTCTTAAAGAAAAAGGAGCTAAACGAGCTTTGTTGCTTCCTGTAGGTGGAGCTTTTCATTCGCCTATGATGGAACCTGCCCGTGAGGAATTAGCAAAAGCTATTGAAAATACTAAATTTTCGACTCCGGTTTGCCCTGTGTATCAAAATGTAACTGCAAAGGCTGTTGCTGACCCAACCGAAATCAAAAAGAACTTGATTATCCAATTGACTGCCCCTGTAAAATGGACACAATCGGTGCAACAAATAATTGCAGACGGAGCAAGTGAATTTATCGAAGTAGGCCCGGGAAATGTGCTTCAGGGATTAGTAAAAAAAATAAATAAAGACGTACAAACATCTTCTGCTCAACTATAAAACGAAAACTTTATAGCGAAAAAAAACAGAAAAACCTTGGTTAAAACCAAGGTTTTTTGCCTACCTGATAAGTCTGATAAAATTCTTCGTCGGTTTTGGTCAAATAAATAATTCCTTCGATAAGTCCGATAATTATAGGAATATAAATCGTAAGAAGTCCGATAGCTAAACACGACAAAGGAATAGAAATCAATGTTATACCCAAAAGAATAAACCCTTCCTGGTTGTATCCTAAGATAAACTTGTGTATTCCTAAACCTCCAAAAAGAATTCCCAAAACCCCTGCCAGAACCTTTTTGTTATCTTGTCTGTACGGAGGGTGGTTATGTGAGGCAGGATTATTTTCGGGAGTATTCCAATTCTGCTCTGTCGAATTTTTGTCTTTGTTGTTTTCTTCCATTTTATTAATTGTTTGCTTAAGCAAAAATATAATTATTTTTTTAGTGAGCAAACAAAAAGTAAAAAGTTGAAAGGGCTAATAGGCTTAATATCTAACTTCTTTCCAGCCAACACCTTGCAGATCTACACGGATTTTTCTTGTCTGACTACAAATTATCCGCTACAAACTGATTGCAATAATCTTTAATTTGTTGTCGGACTTTTCTGAACTGCTCTTTGATTTCTTCTTCTGTTCCTGTTGCTTTTGCCGGATCGGGGAAGTTGTGATGAAGTTTTTTTGCTTGGGTTGGGAAGAATGGGCAACGCTCTTTGGCATTGTCGCATACGGTAATGACAAAATCAAAGTCAATGTCATGATATTCATCAATATTGTTTGAAGTATGACCGGATATATCAATACCATCTTCCTGCATGGCCGCAATGGCCTTCGGGTTTACCCCGTGTGTTTCTACTCCTGCACTGTAAACCACTGCTTTTTCTGCGGAAAAATGCCTGATATAACCTTCTGCCATTTGGCTACGACAACTGTTTCCTGTACAAAGTACTAAAATTTTTTTCTTCATATTTTGATTATTTAATATTTCCATTTATTGGCTAAAGCGACTAATGAAAGCATAACCGGAACTTCAATCAGCACACCTACTACCGTTGCCAACGATGCTCCCGAATTAAGTCCGAATAAGGCAATGGCCACAGCTACTGATAATTCGAAAAAATTACTGGCTCCAATCATAGCTGCCGGAGCACAAATTGAATGTTTTAGTTTCAGATACCTCCCAATGAACCAGCTCAAAAAGAAAATAAAGTAGGTTTGAATAGCCAAAGGAATTGCGATAAGCAATATGTCAAAAGGTTTTTCGATGATTTTATTTCCTTGAAAAGCAAAGAGAAGAATCAATGTGGTAAGCAATGCGATAATCGAGACAGGTTTGAGTCGGGGTATAAAATTATTCTTAAACCAATGCTCGCCTTTGGACCTGATAAGCAGTTTATGACTTAAGTATCCTGCTGTTAAAGGAATGACCACAAAAATAATAACTGACGAAATAAGCACATCATAAGGAATATGAATATTGGTTACCCCCAACAAGAATTTTACAATAGGAATAAAAGCTATTAGTAAAATCAAATCATTGACAGAAACCTGAACAAGTGTGTAATTGGCATCTCCTTTTGTCAAATAAGACCACACAAAAACCATAGCGGTACAAGGTGCAGCTCCCAGCAGAATGGCTCCTGCAAGATATTGTTCAGCCATTTCAGGTTGTAGGTAGGCGGCAAATATTTTCTCAAAAAATACCCATGCAAAAAATGCCATTGTAAAGGGTTTGACCAACCAATTGATAAATACGGTTAGTCCTAATCCTTTCCAGTTGTTTGATACGTTTTTGATGGACGAAAAATCAATCTGTACCATCATCGGGTAAATCATTAACCAAACCAAAACAGCGACAGGAATATTAACCGTGGCTATTTCCCATTGGCTTATGATTTGAATCTGCTCACCGAACACATTACCTAATAACACTCCGACTATGATGCATATTATAACCCAAAGGGTTAAGTATTTTTCAAATTTTCCCATTGCGAATACTTAATTAACAGCAACCCGAGTTCGGGGCACAACAAGAAGAACTCGAAGTTTGCAATTCCGATAATTTAACTTTTGGCTTTTCTTCCGGAATACCACATTTGTCACTTGCTAAGCAAGTGGTTGCTTTGTTTTGCAAAATAAAGTTGGTGCCGTCAAAAGCCAAGCCGTACTTTCCAATAGTTTCGCTTTGATACTCCACCTCAATTTCTGCATCTTCAATCCCTAACTGTTTCTCCGATAATTCGATGATGTGTAGTAATTTAGAAGGCTTAAGTCGATGGTCATAATCGTTTGCACTCCAAAGCTGAAAGTTTACCGTTTTTTCATGACGAATAACTCCTCCGCAATCAATGAAATCTTTGGTTACCATTCCGACTTCGGTAACGTGAAAATATTCGGGAACAAAAGTTCCGTTTTCTAATTGGAATGCTACGTTGTCTAATGTAGGCAAAAGTGCCTTTACTTGTGATAGTTTCATTTTTTATCTTATTTTGATTAACAACAATTATTTTTCTTATTTACGAGATGGTTTGAAATATTGGCAAAGTAATTTTGTAACTCTTCAATGATCTTTTCGTCAATACAATAGCAAATAGCATTACCTTCAATATTTCCTTTTATAAGCCCTGCATTTTTGAGTTCTTTCAGGTGTTGCGAAACAGTGGGCTGAGCAAGAGGTAATTCGTTTACGATGTCGCCACATATACAGCTATCAACTTTCATTAAATACTCGATAATAGCTACTCTGGCAGGATGTCCAAGTGCTTTTAAAAGTATGGCTATGGCGTTTTGTTGGTTAGTAAAATGTTCGGTTTTGGTTGCTCCCATTGTTTTATACTTATTTAATATTGCAATATTACGATAAAGATGATGACAACACAAGATTATATGATTTTTTTTGAAATTTTTTTCTTATGTCTAAAACAACACCATAGAAACTGAAAACGAGTTTAACTTGATGAGGTTGATCTTTTTCCCTTGCTGTTATCTTGAGCTTATTTCAGGGTCTAAAGCATATAAAACTTATTTCCGTCTCCATATCCAAGGTTCTATTGGGTTTCTGTCTATCCACAAACCGACTTTGTTTTTCTTTGCAGAAACTTCAAGTTCTGCTAATTCTTTTGAGGTAGAATATTGTTTGTAATGCCAGCCCATACCCGCTTTGATTATCTCTGCGGATAAATATTTATTATCTTGACCATAATATATCTTTGCTACACTTCTCTCGTATTTATCTATACTGATAACAACGTATTTTATTGTTCTTAGATATATCTGATCCGAGGTAAATTGTTTTGCTTTTGTACTAAAGGGCTGAGCCCTTTCCGGGCAATCTACCTCTGCTAACCTCAGTATGGTCTGGTTGTACAAACTGTCTATAACTACTACTGTATCTCCGTCTTTGATAGCTACAACTTTTGCTTTTAAAGCTGTTTGACTAAATCCCGTAATTGAAATGAAAAATAATAAGTACAAAAGTTTTTTCATGATGAGTAATTTCCCTCGTGTATTTTTATTTTTTTGCTATCAGTATGGCGTGTATATCAAATGTCGTTTTGGAGGTTTTGTATTTAACTTTAAAGGTTTTTATTTTACTAAATCCAGCCTCAATAAGTTGAGTTTTTAGACCTTCTAAAGTATGAAAATAAAAATAAACTCTTCCTCCGCTTCCTGTTTTAAAATCAGAATCGTCAGGATTTCCTTCTACAAAACTCAGATATATAAAACCATTTTGGTTGAGTAAGTCATACGAATCAACAATCAATTTACCGGATTCGGCTTGTGAGAGATAAGGCAAACAAAATCCTGCAATAATTCCGTCATATTTTGTGTTGAGTTTACCGATTTCCCGACTGTCCATAACCGCAAATGTTGCAGCAGGATTGTTCCTTCCTGCCAGCTTTACCATATTGGGGGCAATGTCAATTCCGAAAATGTCAAAATCAGAGCGTTTAGACAGGAGGTACTTCGTGATGTTACCAGGTCCGCAACCTATTTCCAATAACCTGGCTTTAGATTTTTCAATCGAATCACAGATGTAATCATAAGTATCGTTATACAAATCCAAATCCATAAACTTTTCTTGGTATAAAGAGGCAATGTTGTTCCACGTATCAAAAGTTTCTTTGTATTTGTTCATTGTTATTTACTTAAAATTTCTAATGATTTACAGACAGAAAAATGTCTATTTCTGCATTATTCCAATTCTGACTTCTTTGATCATAAACTTCAAAGTCAAATTCAAATTTTCGGTTGATGTCGGAACTCCAAATTTTTTTCCAAGCATCGATTATGCAACCTGTCATTTGACCTTTCGCTACTTCTTTATGATAATGTTGCTCAGGAATTATAATTTCATCTAAATCTTCGGGTTTATGAGTGTTTTCTGTAACTTTACAACCAATAAAATACGAAAACAGACCACTTTCATCACTTTCATAATCGTAATAAACCGCATAAACTTCGTTTGATATTTTATTAGGTATTAGTTCTGCAATTTTATGGCTTTCAAACTGTTGCCATAACTGACCACAATCTTTTGTCGATTGTCCGTTTTCGTTTTTTGTCTTTCCTTTTAACTTCAATCCTATAAGCTTAAAACCTTTCATTATACTGTTGATTTTTTGAGTTTGATTCGCAATTTTTTAACCTTACAAAAGTACTATTTCTACTTTATGTTTTTATGGAATTTATTCTTTTGTACCCAAAAAAATCATTTTTTCTACACCTTTCACTTTCCCTTCATATCTTTAACAAATCAAATCTCTGATAGAGGCTCAGATACTTTTTAACCTATTTTATTTTTTAGTAACTTGCGAAGGAAACCAATATTTAAAACAGTAGCACCTAACACAGAAATAACTCAATGCCACTTTTTCAAAAAACCAAAATAGAACTTTCGCTTGCTCAAAAATCAGAACCCGAATCAACCCACAGTTCAAGAAATTGATCAAATGGCTTATGAGTTGTACGGTTTAACCCAAGAGAAAATAAACATTGTGAGAAATAATTAGTTGATTTATATTTTTTAAATTCTTTTAATCCTTTAATTAATCCGTAGCTAACAAATAATGAAAGCAACCTACCACAAATACATTCTCAATTTCAAACGTCCGAGCGGGACTTCAAGAGGAGTTCTCACTCAAAAAGAAACCTGGTTTATTGTTTTAGAAGAAAACGGCAAAATCGGAATAGGAGAATGTGGAATATTGAGAGGACTGAGCATTGACGACAGAGCAGATTATGAAGACAAATTAAAATGGACTTGTCAAAACATCAATTTGGGGAGTGAAAAATTATGGGAAAAACTCATCGAATTTCCATCGATTCAATTCGGAATGGAAACTGCCTTTTATTCGCTTAAGGCTAAAAATAATCCGTTCGAAATTTTTGAATCTGACTTCACAAAAGGGAAGAAAAACATTCCGATTAATGGACTGGTTTGGATGGGTAAAAAAGAGTTTATGAAAGAGCAAATCGAGGAGAAAATAGCACAAGGATTTTCGTGCATAAAACTCAAAATAGGAGCTATAGATTTTGACAAAGAACTCGATTTACTACGCTTTATTCGAGCCAATTTTGACGAAAATCAAATCGAAATCAGAGTGGATGCTAACGGAGCTTTTGATAAAAGTGAAGCTTTATATAGATTAAATCAATTATCTGGTTTTAAAATACATAGCATAGAACAACCTATACGAAAAAATCAGACTGACAGTATGTCAGAGCTGTGCAAAACCACCCCATTTTCGATTGCTTTAGACGAAGAGTTGATTGGAGTCTTTTTGTACGAAGAAAAGGAAACATTGTTGCAAAAAATAAGACCTCAATACATCATTTTAAAGCCAAGTTTAGTGGGCGGATTTCGGGGCTCAAAACAGTGGATTGAGCTGGCTGAAAAATACAATATCGGTTGGTGGATAACTTCGGCTTTGGAATCTAATATCGGGCTGAATGCAATTGCTCAATTTACTTTTTTACAAAACAACCCGATGCCTCAAGGACTTGGAACCGGAGGTTTATATAACAACAACTTCTTCTGTCCTTTGGTGGTTAAAACAGGAAAATTATGTTACGATACATCTCAGAAATGGAATTTAAACGGAGTTTTAAACCAGATTAAGGTTAATCATTCAGTTTCAAAACAGCCATAAAAGCAGATTGCGGAATTTCGACATTCCCTACTTGTCTCATACGTTTTTTACCTGCTTTTTGTTTTTCGAGAAGTTTACGTTTTCTGGAAATATCACCTCCGTAACATTTTGCGGTAACGTCTTTACGTAAGGCTTTGATGGTTTCACGAGCAATAACCTTTACACCTACTGCAGCCTGAATCGGAATATCAAACTGTTGTCTTGGGATAAGTTCACGCAATTTTTCACACATTTTTTTACCTATATGATAAGCGTTGTCTTCATGTATAAGAGCAGAAAGTGCATCTACGTTTTGTCCGTTCAAAAGCACGTCCAAACGAACCAGCTTTGAAGTTCTCATTCCGATTGGGTGATAATCAAACGAAGCATATCCTTTAGAAACTGTTTTTAAGCGGTCATAAAAATCGAATACGATTTCGGCCAAAGGCATATCAAAAGTAAGCTCGACTCTTTCTGTAGTTAAATAGGTCTGATTAATGATTTGTCCTCGTTTTTCGATACAAAGACTCATTACGTTACCCACAAAGTCAGCCTTGGTAATAATAGTTGCTTTGATGTATGGCTCCTCTACCCTTTCCAATCTTGATGGTTCTGGTAAGTCTGACGGGTTATTTACAACAAACGGAGTTTCCGGATCTTTTTTGGTATAAGCCAAATACGAAACGTTGGGTACGGTTGTGATAACCGTCATATTAAACTCTCTTTCCAGACGTTCTTGAACGATTTCCATGTGTAGCATTCCTAAGAATCCACAACGGAAACCAAAACCTAAAGCAGCTGAACTCTCAGCCGTAAACACCAAAGAAGCATCATTAAGTTGTAATTTTTCCATCGAATTACGAAGCTCTTCGTAATCTTCTGTATCAACCGGATAAATCCCTGCAAAAACCATTGGTTTTACGTTCTCAAAACCATCAATCATATTTTGAGTGGGTGTTTTAGCATCAGTAATCGTATCTCCTACTTTTACTTCTTTAGCTTCTTTAATTCCGGAGATTAAATAACCTACGTCACCTGTCCCGATAGTGTTTTTGGGAACTTGATTTAGTTTTAAGGTTCCTACCTCATCTGCAAAATATTCTTTTCCGGTAGCCATAAATTTAATCTTCTGGCCTTTAGAAATGGCACCATTCATCACTCGGAAAACTACTTCAATTCCACGAAACGGATTATAAACCGAATCAAAAATCAAAGCTTGTAAAGGTTCATCAGGATTTCCTTTCGGAGCAGGAATTTTTTCAATTACAGCCTCTAGGATTTTATCAACTCCAAAGCCTGTTTTTCCGGAAGCATGAATAATATCTTCTAGCTTACAACCTAATAAATCAACAATATCATCACTAACTTCTTCAGGATTAGCACTTGGTAAATCCACCTTATTAAGAACCGGAATAATTTCCAAATCGTTCTCTAAAGCTAAATATAAGTTTGAAATCGTTTGAGCCTGAATGCTCTGAGCAGCATCAACAATCAATAACGCTCCTTCACAAGCAGCAATTGAACGAGATACTTCATAAGAAAAATCTACGTGACCCGGAGTGTCAATAAGGTTTAAGATATATTTTTCGCCTTTATACTCATATTCCATTTGGATAGCGTGAGATTTAATGGTAATTCCACGTTCTCTCTCCAAATCCATATTGTCTAAAAGTTGGGCTTGTTTTTCACGTTCGGTTACGGTTTGGGTAAAATCAAGCAATCGGTCTGCTAGAGTACTTTTTCCGTGATCAATATGGGCAATAATGCAAAAATTTCGGATATTCTTCATCTTCATAAAATAAGTGAGCAAAGATAACCTTTTTTAGCTACAAATAATGTGAATTTTTACGAATGAAGCTAAAATCAACTTGTTAAAAATAAGCTATTACCAACCGTCAAAAACACATTGTATTTTCGTTAAAAAAAGAGGTAATTTGAGTATGCAAATCGTGTGGTATTTTTACCAAAAAAAAAGAGGCTGTCCTTTTCGGACAGCCTCTAATAAAAGAAAGGCGATGACATACTCTCCCACAAACTGCAGTACCATCTGCGCTGTCGGGCTTAACTTCTCTGTTCGGAATGGGAAGAGG
>Ga0265293_10000216_pt1 | contig 143234 bp, 141 predicted proteins | sample Munlanlewell138R_FD_192505 | JGI IMG/M metagenome (GOLD analysis project Ga0265293, IMG submission 192505) | Leachate microbial communities from a municipal landfill in Southern Ontario, Canada - Leachate well 138R | ecosystem: Engineered > Solid waste > Landfill > Unclassified | place...
TTGAAATCAAAAAAGTAGCGGTTTATGATATGTTAGGCAGAATAGTTTACACTTCCGAGGCAGAAGGCAATAGCCATACACTCCCTTATCTTGGAGCAAATCAGGTGTTGGTTGTACAAGTTATAACTGCAAATGAAGAAGTTTTGAGTAAGAAAGTGGGAAACTAAAAAATGCTTACTTATGTTTCAATCTGTCTAAATCTCGCTTTATATCTCGTTCTTTCATAGTGGCTCGTTTGTCATAGAGCTTTTTACCTCTTGCAAGAGCGATATCTAATTTGGCTAATCCTTTTTCGTTAATAAACAACCGTAGCGGAACAATAGTTAATCCTTTATTCTGTACACTTTTGTACAATGAGCGAAGTTCTTTTTTGTTCAGTAGTAATTTTCGCTCACTTTTTGCTTTATGGTTGTAATGTGTTCCAAATGAGTATTCTTCGATGTAGCTGTTTATTAGAAACAATTCTTTGTTTTCATTAAATTCACAAAAACTTTCTGCAATTTGTGCTTTTCCTACTCGGATAGATTTAATTTCTGTTCCGGTCAAAACAATTCCTGCCGTATATTGTTCGAGAATTTCGTACTCGAACTTGGCTTTTTTGTTAAGTATATTTATTGTTTTCTGCATTTTTTTAGTGCAATATGGCATCAATACCCGGCAGGGTTTTTCCTTCTAACATCTCGAGCATTGCTCCTCCTCCGGTTGAAACATAACTCATTTTAGATTCTAATCCGAATTGTTTTACAGCAGAAACCGAGTCTCCTCCTCCTACTAACGAAAAAGCTCCGTTCTGAGTTGCTTCTGCAATGTAATCTCCTAATTTAATTGTTCCGTTGGCAAATTTTTCCATTTCAAAAACTCCCACAGGACCATTCCAGAGTATGGTTTTCGATTCTAAAATCACATTTCTGAATTGTTCCAATGTTTTTGCTCCGACATCAAGCCCTTGCCAACCTTCGGGAATTTCGTTTACATCAACTGTTTTTGTATTTGCATCATTCGAAAAAGCATCGGCAATAACCATATCAACCGGAAGATGAACTGCAACATTTTTCTTTTTGGCTTTATCCAAAATCTCAAGAGCTAAGTCTAATTTGTCGTCCTCACAAATTGAACTCCCAATTTTACCTCCCAAAGCTTTGATAAAGGTAAAGGTCATTCCTCCTCCAATAATCAAGTTGTCTATTTTATCTAAAATATTTTCGATAACTGTAATTTTAGACGATACTTTTGAACCTCCCAAAATTGCAGTTACAGGTTTTTCGCTGTTTTTCAACACTCTATCTAAACTTTCGATTTCTTTAGCCAATAGCAATCCAAAATACTTACTTTTCGGAAAAGATTGAGCAATAATAGTAGTTGAAGCGTGAGCTCTGTGAGCCGTTCCGAAGGCGTCATTTACATAAACATCTCCTAACGAAGCTAATTTTTCAGAAAAGGCAACATCTCCGGCCTCTTCTTCTTTGTAATATCGTAAGTTTTCAAGTAAGAGTACTCCGCCCGATTTCAGATTTTTTGCTTTTTCGACAGCTTCACTCCCGATGCAATCATCAGCAAACTGAACCGATTTTCCGAGAACTTCACTAACTTTGCTTACGATGTGCTTTAATGAATACTTTTCTTCTCGTGCTTTAGGCCTTCCTAAATGCGACATTAAAATTACACTTCCTCCATCATTTAAGATCTTGTCAATAGTTGGTTTTACCGCTTCGATTCGGTTGGCATCGGTTACGTTAAAATTCTCGTCTAACGGAACATTGAAATCTACTCGGATTACAGCTTTTTTACCAGAAAAATTAATATCGTTTACGGTTTTCATTGTGTTGCTTTTAAATGATTAAAATATGAAAGCTACAAAGTTAGTCAATTTCCTTTTTCGAAAGAAATATACAACTTACCAAAAAAGGATTATTTTTACACCTTAAATTATTAAAAACAGATGAATTTTAGTTTTTGGGAAAATAAAAATTGGTTTTCAGACATTGATTTTGCCATCATCGGAAGTGGAATTGTAGGATTACACACAGCTTTACGACTAAGAGAATTATATCCGACAAGCAAAATAGTTATCTTTGAAAAGGGAATGTTGCCTCAAGGAGCCAGCACAAAAAATGCAGGTTTTGCTTGTTTTGGAAGCCTTTCGGAAATACTGTCTGATTTAGAAAATCATTCCGAGCAGGAGGTTTTGAATCTTGTCGAAAAACGTTGGAAAGGGTTGCAGTTACTCCGCAAAAGATTAGGAGACAAAGCCATTGATTTCAAACAAAACGGTAGTTACGAACTGTTTTTTGAAAAAGATACAGAAATGTACGAGAAATGTTTTGACAATTTATCTAAGGTAAACCAAATGCTTTCGGGTTATTTCGATTCAGAGGTTTTCAGTATAAAACCCAATATTTTCGGATTCGAAAAATGTAAGGAGAAAATGATTTTTAATCCGTTCGAGGGCCAGATTGATACCGGAAATATGATGCAAAACCTTTTGAAAGAAGTTCACAAAAACAATATATTGATTCTCAACAAGCAAAAAGTTTTAGCTTTTCAAGATTTAGGAAATAAAGTTGAATTAGAATTTGAGGCTTTTACGATTACTTCCCAAAAAGTGTTTTTTGCAACCAACGGTTTTGCATCTGAGCTAACCCAGAACGAGGTAATTCCTGCAAGAGCACAGGTTTTGATTACTAAACCCATAGAAAACCTACATATTAAAGGAATATTTCATATTGACGAAGGATTTTATTATTTCCGAAATTTTGAGAATAGAATTCTTTTGGGAGGAGCCAGAAACATAGATTTTGAAGGTGAAACCACAGCAGAATTTAAACTAAACAACAAAATTCAAAATCAATTGGACGAAGTCTTAAAAAATGTAATCTTACCCAATACCGATTTTGAAATCGAACAAAGGTGGTGCGGAATTATGGGAATGGGAGCATCTCAAAAAACTCCAATTGTAAAACAGCTGTCCGAAAACGTATTTTGTGGAGTTCGCTTAGGAGGGATTGGAGTTGCCATTGGGGGTTTAATCGGGAAAGAATTAGCAGAATTAAATAAACCTCTATCTTGAAGGACAGAGGTTTTATATTAAATTCGATTTCCAAAAATCCGTTTATCTCAAAAGTTCAGCGACTTTAGCTCGTAGCTCTTCTCCTCTAAGGTTTTTAGCAACAATTTTTCCACTTTCATCTAAAAGGAAAGTAGCAGGAATTGATTTTACATTATATAGTTGTGCAATTGGGTCTTGCCAGAATTTGAGGTTTGATATCTGAGTCCAAGTCAAGTTATCGGTTGCGATGGCTTCGACCCACTTGTTATGAGCGTCTTCTTTGTCAAGCGAAACACCAATGATGTTTAGACCTTTCTCGTGAAATTCGTTATACAAAGCCACTACATTCGGATTTTCTCTTCTGCATGGCCCGCACCACGAAGCCCAAAAATCAATAAGCGTTACTTTTCCCATAGATTCTTTGAGCGAAACCATTTTTCCTTGAGGATTAGGAGCAGAAAAATCAGGGGCTTTCTGTCCGATAGCAGTTGATGAAACAGATTTGAGTTTTTCTTCTATTTCTTTTCCTAACTTAGTCGATTTCAGATCTTTGTTCAATGCTTCAAAACCGGACTTCAACTTCTGAAAATCCATTTCCGGATTACTAACCATTTCTGAGAGTAAAAGTAGTGAAACATACGATTTAGGATTGTTGGAAACATAATCCTGCATATACACGATAATTTCGTCATTTATAGCTCTGTGCTCTTTCGAAAGCTTGTTTATGGCTTCTACATCGTTGCTCTCTCTGGCTGCCATTATAGCTTCTTTGTTTCTTCCTTCAAACTCTTGTGTTTTGCGATGAACCTTTGTGCGAACTTCTCTAAAACTTTTATTGAAGTTTACAAACTCATTATTATTATACGAATCTGTTACCTTACTTGCACTTACACTGTCTTTATAAATAACTGCATTCATCGTTTGATTTTCGAGAACAAACGGAACTCTCCCGTTTACACCTTGAGCCTGAAGATAAGCAATGCCTATTTCTTCTGTTTTTCCTTTGAACTCGAAGTTTCCGTTGGCTACAACAGCCGTATCAATCTTTGTCAAGCCGTTCTCTCCGGGAATTTCGATAAACACTTCTGAGGCTTCAGCAAGGTCAATTGTTCCCTTGATGTGATAGCCTTCGGGTTGATTTTTGTTACAAGAAATAAAAAAAATAGCTAAAGCAGCAATAAATAATAATTTTTTCATAGAGGTTTAATTTTTTAGAGTACAAATGTAGTGCTTTTTTATCCATTTTCAAAAAGCTTCTGTCAGAAGCAAAACACGATCTTAATCATTGATAATCAAAAATTTAATATCTTCTAATAGTCTTTCCATATCTTCCATTTTTGTGCCATCATAAAATCCTCTGATACGTCTTTCTTTGTCCACCAGAATGAAATTTTCGGTATGTACCATATCGTAAAGTTCTTTTAAGCTGCCTGTTTTTACAGCAAGGTAAGATTGTCTGGCAATGTAGTAAATGTCCTTTTTATCTCCTGTAACCAAATTCCATTTTGAATCATCAACACCTTTTTCGAGTGCATATTTTTTCAATACTTCGGGAGTGTCAATATCTGGAGTTACCGTATGCGAGAGTAACATTACTTCGGGATATTCTTTAATTTTTTCTTGTAGCCAAACCATATTATCGGTCATGATTGGGCAAATCGTCGGGCAGGTGGTAAAAAAGAAGTCTGCCACGTAAATTTTTCCTTCATAGTCTTGGTGAGTAACGATTTTTTCGTTTTGGTTTGTAAACGACCAATCTGCAATTTTGTGATTTATCTTGATGTGTTCAACCAAGCTATCTACTAACTCTGGGTTTACATCAGAAGGAGAATATATTTTTAAGGTTTTTTGAGGTTTGAGAGCATTATAAAAAAGTATGATTATCAATAATGACATCAGTCCTATAATCACGAAAAACTTGCGGTAAGCTCTAAAAATTTCTCTCATAAGATTTTATGAAGTAAAAAAACACCTGCAAAGGTACTTCTTTTGTATCGGAAAGTCAAAAACAATGTGTCTTAGATTTTGTTTTTTGAGAGTGTAAACCACTGAATATTTAAGTTAGGTTTTTCTGCAGTTAAGTTGTAAATTTGCGTGTTGCAAAAAAACTCACACAAATATGTCAGAAACTATTGAAAAATTAGATTGCCTTATTATAGGTTCAGGTCCTGCCGGATATACCGCAGCCATTTACGCTTCGAGAGCAGATATGAAACCTGTTTTATACACAGGAATGGAGCCCGGAGGACAACTTACTACCACAACAGAAGTTGATAATTTCCCCGGATATCCCGACGGAATTGATGGCCCTACTATGATGATTCAGCTGCAACAGCAAGCAGAACGATTCGGTACAGAAGTACGAATTGGTATGGCTACCTTGGTAGAATTCAGTAAAGAAATCGGAGGATATCACAAAGTAACTATTGACGATTCAAAAACAATAGAAGCTCGAACCGTAATTATCTCGACAGGAGCAACAGCAAAATATTTAGGACTTCCAAGCGAAGAAAGACTTAAAGGCGGAGGAGTTTCTGCTTGTGCAGTTTGTGATGGATTTTTCTATAAAGGTCAGGAAGTTGCTATTGTAGGAGCAGGTGATACAGCAGCAGAAGAAGCTACTTATTTGGCTAAAATTTGTTCAAAAGTAACCATGTTGATAAGACGTGACGAAATGCGAGCTTCAAAAGCAATGCAACATCGGGTTTTTAACACCCAAAACATCGAAATTCTGTATAATACCGAAGTTGATGAAGTTTTGGGAGATAATGTTGTTGAAGGAATAAGAGTAATAAACAACCAAAGTGGAGAGAAGAAAGAAATTAGCGTAACTGGACTGTTTGTTGCTATTGGTCATAAACCTAATACCGACATATTCAAAGGGCAACTTGATATGGACGAAACCGGATACCTAATTACCAAACCCGATACTACTCATACTAATATTCCGGGAGTTTTTGCAGCCGGAGATGTTCAAGACAGTCATTACAGACAGGCTGTAACAGCAGCAGGAACAGGCTGTATGGCTGCTTTAGATGCAGAGAGATATCTGGCATCTTTAAACGGATAAATATAAAATAAAGCGTGATGTCATAACTTTTATATGTTAAAATATCACGCTTTATTTGCTTTTTAAAGAAATATTTGTATAAATTTGGGGAATAAATAATTTGCTAACCCACAAAGTGCCTATGCCGAAAAATACTTTTTAGAACAAAAACACAGATTCATCAACAATCTAAAAAGGTATTGTTATGGCTTTAAATATCACAACTTCGGACGCAGTGCTTGTAAGCAATTATATCAACGGCAAAGAATATGCTTTATCTTTGCTTATTGAAAAGCACCAATCAAAAATTTACGGATTTATCTATTCGAAAGTATCAGACAAAGATGTTACGGACGATATTTTTCAGGATACGTTTATGAAAGTCATTCGAACTTTAAAATCTAATTCGTATAATGAAGAAGGTAAGTTTTTGCCTTGGGTAATGCGAATTGCTCACAATCTTACTGTTGATTATTTCAGAAACAACAAGAAAATGCCTGTACAACGCGATACAGAAGAGTTTTCGGTGTTTTCAATATTGCAGGACAACACTCCAAATGTTGAAAATCAAATTATTGACCTTCAAATTGAAAATGATTTAAAGAAAGTAATTGAAGAGTTGCCCGATGACCAAAAAGAGGTTTTAATAATGCGTATTTACCAAGATTTATCTTTTAAAGAAATATCAGAGATTACAGGGGTTAGTATCAACACTGCCTTAGGAAGAATGAGATACGCTCTTATGAATATCAGAAAAATTATCGAAAAAAAGAAATTAATTCTGACTCAGTAACAATATACAAGCAGTAGATTTCGTTATATAAGAAAAAATTATCTATATGGCACAAATCTACTCTAAAAAAACGGAAAAACTTCCTGAAATGAAACCGAGAAGAGAGATTATTTCTTTTTTGCTGAACTACTCAAAATCTCTCAAAGTAATTCAAACTAAATCAGGAAAATTTGAATTTATTGCAAACTAAATTCACTTACTCAAAAACAGTTGGCTATACCCGACTAAGTATGATGAGAAAAGAACTGAAAAAAGTTTTATAAAACCAAGTCAAGAAGTGTTTTATAAAACTTTTTTGTTTTTGTTTAAAAGCGAATGTTAGGAAAATACTGCTTGTAATTATCTTATTCGAACTCCTTTAGAGTTTTAGTAATAATCGAAACGCACTCTAAGAGTTGTTCCTCGTTCATAACCAAAGGAGGAGCAAAACGAATAATATTTCCGTGAGTAGGTTTGGCCAAGAGTCCGTTTTCTTTTAGACGAATGCAAATATTCCAAGCTGTTTCGCTCTCTTCTGTATCATTTATTACAATGGCATTCAAAAGACCTTTACCTCTAACAAGTGTTGCAATAGTGCTGTTTTGAATATATTCATTCATCTTTTCTCTGAAAAGTTTCCCGAGTTTATCTGCATTTTCTGCTAATTTTTCCTCTTTTATCACCTCAAGAGCTGCAATGGCAATCGCAGCTGCTATGGGATTTCCCCCGAATGTCGAACCGTGTTGTCCGGGCTTTATTACATTCATTATAGTATCATCTGCCAAAACAGCCGAAACCGGATAAGATCCTCCTGAAAGGGCTTTTCCTAAAATCAGAATATCAGGTTGAACATTTTCGTGGTAAACAGCAAGTAGTTTTCCGGTTCTTGCAATTCCCGTTTGTACTTCGTCAGCTATAAAAAGAACATTATATCTTTCGCATAACTCTTTAGCTTTGGCCAAATATCCTTCACTCGGTACATAAACTCCTGCCTCTCCCTGAATAGGTTCGACCAAAAATCCCGCAATATTTTTTTGAGTAGTAAGTACATTTTCTAAGGCCTTTAAATCGTTATATTCGATTTGGATAAATCCATCTGTATAAGGACCGAAATTCTTCCTTGCATTTTCATCGTTCGAAAAAGATATGATGGTTGTAGTACGTCCGTGAAAATTGCCATTACAAACAATAATATTGGCTTGTTTTTCGGGAATTTGCTTTTTCTCGTATGCCCATTTTCTACAGATTTTAATGGCTGTTTCCACTGCTTCTGCACCTGTATTCATCGGAAGGACTTTGTCATAACCAAAGGTTTCCGTGATGTATCTTTCGTAAACTCCTAATTTATCGTTATAAAAAGCTCTTGAAGTAAGAGCCAAAGTCTGAGCTTGCTCAATAAGGGCTTTAGTAATTTTGGGGTGACAATGACCTTGATTTACAGCAGAATAAGCCGATAGAAAATCATAATACTTCTTTCCTTCGACATCCCAAACATACACTCCTTCTCCCCTATTTAATACCACAGGTAGCGGATGATAATTATGAGCTCCGTATTTTTCTTCTAATGCAATTGCTTCTTTTGAGTTAGATATTGATGTAACAGTCATTCTGGTAATATTATAGATTAATTATTTCGAAAACAGTGCAAAGATAGCAAAAATTCCCGAAAGGATAATGTGATAGACGAAACAGATATTGCTGAAATTAATACAAATTTAAAAGTAACTAACAGATATTCTCCTAAAGAAATTAATAACTTACGTGCTGGGTAATTTCAAGTCCGTAACCGGTCATACCTACTCGTTTGGTTTGTTCGGAATTAGACAGTAATCTGATTTTAGAAATATTAAGGTCATGGAGTATTTGTGCTCCAATTCCGAAGTCTTTGACGTCCATCGGAACTTTTGGAGCTTTTACTTTGCCTTGTTCTTGTAACTCTTTGAATTCAACCAAGCGAGAAAGTAGATTCATTGATTGTAAATCCTGATTGATAAAAATAATCGCACCTTTTTCTTCGGAATTTACCGCATCGAACATTCGTGCTAATTTTTCGTCAGGATTGTTCGTAAGCGTTCCGAGAATATCGTTATTTATCAAAGTAGAATTGATTCGTGTCAGTACCGGTTCGTCTTTGTTCCACGTTCCTTTGGTAAGAGCGATGTGTACTTGTTTGTTGGTTTTTTGTAAGTAGGCTCTTAGTCTGAATTCTCCAAAACGGGTCATAATATCAAAATCTTCCATTTTGGAGATAAGGCTATCGTGCTTCATTCTGTACGCTACCAAATCTTCAATAGAGATAATTTTCAAATCAAATTTTTTAGCTACTTCTATGAGTTGTGGAAGTCGTGCCATCGAACCGTCTTGGTTAAGAATTTCTACCAAAATTCCCATTGGTTTGAATCCTGCCAAACGGGCTAAATCAATAGAAGCCTCTGTATGTCCTGTTCGTCTGAGAACTCCTCCCTTTTTGGCAACAAGCGGAAAAATATGTCCAGGTTTTCCGAATTCTTCGGGTTTTGTATTCTCATCAGTAATTGCCTTAATCGTTTTGGCTCTGTCATGAACCGAAATTCCCGTAGTACATCCGTGTCCTTTCAAATCAACCGAAACGGTAAAAGCGGTTTGGTGCAAAACCGTATTGTTTTCAACCATCATCTTTAAGTCGAGTTCTTTGGCTCTGGTTTCAGTAATCGGGACGCAAACCAAACCTCTTCCGTGAGTAACCATAAAGTTTATCATTTCGGGAGTTACGGTCTCTGCTGCCGCAATAAAATCGCCTTCGTTTTCTCTGTCTTCATCATCTACAACAATAACTACTTTTCCTTGACGAATATCTTCGATGGCTTCTGCAATGGTGTTGAGTTGCATTTTATTTGATAACATTTTGTGTTTTATTTTTATCTTTTGATTTGAAAATCTTTTGAAAAAACCTCCGAATAGGCTCTGTAAATCTGTCCATACTCATCGCTTTATCATTAGTAGCTCTATAGGTAAGAACTATGGCAAGAGGCGTTAGAATAATTGAAGAACCCCAAGCCCCGAGAAAAGCGTCAAGGGTTCCGTCTTGGGCAATTTTTCTGCCAAAAGTTGTTGCAAAGTGGTAAACAATAAAAATTCCAATGGCAAAAACAATAGGCAACCCGAAGCCTCCTTTGCGAATAATAGCTCCGAGAGGTGCTCCTATAAAAAACATAAGCAGACATGAGTAAGCAGCCACAAATCTTTCGTATAGAGAGTATTGATGGGATTTAATATTGAGATTACTGAATTCTAATCGGGATTTGTTTTCAGCGATGTTGTACTTTGTTCCTGCCAAATTGTTATAGGCGGCTTCATATATACGGCTTTGTTGATCTTCCGGAATGATGCTTATGATTTTTTCGGCTTCGAACAAAGGTTTTTCGGTCTCAGTCCCATCTTCAATTTCATTTAATAGCACTCGCTTTTGTTGTATTTGCATCGGTGATGAAATTCTATGATGAATGTTATCTGCATACGAAATAAGCTCTTTTTCGTAACTATTTTTAAGGGAATCTATAGTATATCGGAGTTCTGACACATTGAGCAAATCGTCTGTGTTTTCTCCGCTGTCCGAATCTAAATCTATATTGACAAGGTTAGACAAATCCATATTGATAACATATTTTTCAAAATCTGCTTTGGCAAAAGGAATACGATTTCTCTCTTCCGGTTTTTTGGAAATGATGTCTTCATAATGATGCCCGTCATACAAAACAAGTTGCAAAATATTAGAGTTTTCTTTGCTTATAAGTTCTCCTCTTCTGGCTTTGGTAACCGTTGTATTTTTACCTTGTTTAGATTTTTTATGAATAATAACTTCTTTGAGCAACTCGTCATTGCTTCCGTATTTTTCATCAACTTTGATGTTATAAGCCCCAATGTTGTTGAATTGTCCTTCTGCAATAGCCATTGAGGGCTTTTCTCTGATGTTGTTTCTGAAGTTTCTGACTTTGTATTTAGAGTACGGAATAATATCGTTAGCAAAGAAAAATGCAGTTCCGGAGAGGAATAATATAAAAACCGTCAATCCTTTAGAAGCTCTACCAAGCGACATTCCTGCCGATTTCATGGCAGCAAATTCGTAGTTTTCTGCAAATGAACCAAAGGTCATTATCGAAGCAAGGAGAATAGAAAGCGGTAAAATTAGCGGAACCATTGTAGGCATCACATAAGAAAGAAACTTGATGACAAACCAAACACTCAACCCCTTCCCTGCCAATTCGGGAATAAACATCCAAAGAGCCTGTAAAATAAAAATAAAAAACAAGATTACAAACACCGAAGCAAATGTAGTCAGGTAACTTTTAATTATATATCGGTCAATTATTTTCACCTAAAATCAATCTATTCTATTGATGTAATAATTCGAGTATTTAGTCTCAACAAAGGTAAAGTGATTTTCTGACAAAGTTTGGTTTGGTTTGAAAGAAATAATACTTAACTCCGAACGGGTTTCGTCTTTTAGAATCTGGATGAGTTGATAGATGTTTTTGGTTAAATTATCAATCCCTAAGAGAATTTCTTTTACCTGGCTATTAGCATCTGTTGGCTTGAGTTTTATAAACTGAATTTTTTTACCCGAGAGCAGAAGCATTTTGTCCCAAGTGTAGGTATATCCTTTGGTATAAAATGTCAGTATTTTGGAAGGCGAAAAAGCATTTCCCTTTTTTGGGTCGTAACTCTCGATGACAATTTCTTCATCTTCGGGGATAATGGTATATTTCATCTTTCCGTCAAATATTTCGGTTGTGCCCAAAAAGTTAGAAACATATTTTTCTCCAGAAATTGTTACGTTTCCTTTGCTGTGTTGCGAGATATTTTCTTTTATATTTTTGACCGTATATCGAAACTCTATCGAGACATTATCATAAGATTTAACTTTTTCGGAAACTTCGTCCAAGAGTTTTTTTGCTTTTTGTGCATCTTGAGCTTGTGCAAAAAAAGAAGTAAAAATCAATATAAAAAGGATTAAATATTTCATGGTTGTATTTTTAAAACACTACTGATTAGAAGTTAATTTAAGCGTAGAAATTCGGTTAAATTATTTGTTTAAATTTCTGTCAAATCCTACTTTCTTCATTATTTAAGAAATGTTCCAAAGCAATCAAATCAGGAATCAGTACAGATCTTGCTTTACTTCCTTCAAAAGGTCCTACGATACCTGCTGCTTCGAGCTGATCCATCAGTCTCCCTGCTCTGTTATATCCTAATTTTAATTTCCTTTGAATTAGTGATGTAGAACCTTGTTGTGCTGTTACTACAACTTCGGCTGCTTCTCGGAACAAAGAATCTCTTTCGGAAATATCTATATCAAGACTTGTGCCACTTTCCTCTCCTACATACTCAGGAAGTAAATAGGCATCCGGATAGGCTTTTTGTCCTCCGATAAATTCACAAATTTTTTCAACTTCGGGTGTATCTACAAAGGCACACTGCACTCGTATCAGGTCATTTCCTTGAGTATAAAGTAAATCTCCTCTACCAATTAATTGGTCTGCTCCTTGGCTGTCCAAAATGGTTCTGGAGTCAATTTTTGAAGTTACTCTAAAAGCAATGCGAGCAGGGAAATTCGCTTTGATGATACCTGTGATTACGTTTACAGAGGGTCTCTGAGTAGCAATAATCAGGTGTATTCCTATGGCACGAGCCAATTGTGCTAAACGGGCAATCGGAGTTTCTACTTCTTTACCTGCTGTCATAATAAGGTCTGCAAATTCATCGACAACCAATACGATATAAGGCAAAAAGCGGTGTCCGTTTTCAGGATTGAGTTTTCGTTTTTTGAACTTTTCGTTATATTCTTTAATATTTCTAACCGATGCGTCTTTGAGAAGTTCGTAGCGGTTATCCATTTCGATACAGAGGGAATTTAATGTATGGATTACCTTTGTGTTATCTGTAATAATCGCATCTTCTGTATCAGGAAGTTTAGCCAAGTAATGTCTTTCTATTTTATTAAAAAGCGTAAGTTCTACTTTTTTCGGGTCAACCAAAACAAATTTAACTTCGGCAGGATGTTTCTTGTACAAAAGCGAAGTCAGTACAGCATTAAGCCCTACGGATTTTCCTTGTCCGGTAGCACCTGCCATTAAAAGGTGAGGCATTTTAGCCAAATCTACCACAAAGGTTTCGTTTGAAATGGTTTTACCAAGTGCAATAGGCAATTCCATTTCTGCATTCTGGAATTTAGCAGAGCTAATAACGGTTTTCATCGGAACCATAGACGGGTTCTGATTAGGCACTTCTATACCGATAGTTCCTTTTCCGGGAATCGGAGCAATGATACGGATTCCTAAAGCAGAAAGCGATAAAGCGATATCGTCTTCAAGGTTTTTAATTTTTGAAATCCTGACTCCTGCTTCCGGCACAATTTCATAAAGCGTAACTGTTGGACCTACGGTTGCTTTGATTTGTGCAATGTCAATTTTATAGTTTTTCAGGGTTTCTACAATCCTGTTTTTGTTGGCTTCAAGCTCCTCCTGATTGATAGTGATTCCGGTTGTTCCGTAATCTTTAAGCAAATCTATTGACGGAAATTTATAGTTAGAAAGCTCGAGAGTTGGGTCAAATTCCCCAAAATCATCGACTAATTTTGAGGCTAAATTCTCTCCGACAACAGCCTCCTCTTCAAATTGCTCAACTACGAAATCCTCCTTGCTTTCTTTTGCCTCCTCGGTTGTTTCCTTAGTGGCTTCAATTGTTTTATTTTCTTCAAATTTCGGAGGTATTTCAGTGGATAATTTTATTTCGGAATAGTTTGAAATGGTAGGTGTATCATCGTCAATATTTTTTTCGAAATCAGATAATTCATCTTCTGATGAAACGGTTTTTAAGGTTATTTCTCCTAAGCCTTCTTCCTCGTTTTCACTAACTTGTTGTAAAATTTGTGTTTGTTGGTTTTGTTCTGTTTCGGAAGTTGTTAGTGGGTTTTGAATAGCCTCTTCTTCTCTTGCTTTTTTAAGTTCTTCGTTAATTCTGTTTCGTCTGTTCACTATAAAGTTCTTCACTTTTTCGGGTGAAATTTTTATCTTAAAAATCAGATAAATCACAATCCCTAAAATCAATGTCAGAATTGTTCCTGCTTCTCCGATATAATCTTGCAAAAATTCATTCATTTCAAATCCGAAAACGCCTCCTAATTCGGGTAGTTTGTCGTTAAAAAAGCCAAACAAAACCGAAAGTACTAACACCGCAAACAAATCCCAAAACCACATTTTTTTGAGTTTTGTCAATCCCATATTGAGAACTAAATAAACTCCGGTAACAAAAAACAAACGGACAAATAAAAACGAAGCGACTCCAAATCCTTTATACAAAAATACATCAGAGAGGAAAGCTCCTAATTTTCCCAACCAATTTTTTGCTTTGTAACTTCTGTCCGATAATTCGGAAATTATGCTTTGGTCTGCGGTTCCGTATATGTAAAAAGAAACGAAGCTCAAGAGTAGAGCTATGGAGAACAAAATTAAAAATGCTCCAAAAAACATTTTGTTTCTCGGATTCCATAATGTTTTTTTTTCTTTCTGAATATCAGATTTTTCAGGTTTCTTTTTTACGGTTTTTGCCATTATAGAATATAATTTGCACAAAAATAGATATTTTTTTACTTTTTAAAAGTGTCTACCAAGTTTTGTTTTTCTCTTTAGGTTTATAAACTATCTCTAAAAATCAGAAATAATCGTCAAAGTACTTGACAACGCCTGATTAGGAATCGTATATTTGCACCTTGAAAAATTCATCTATACAAAAAAACAAACAAATGAAATTATCACAATTCAATTTTAATTTACCGGAAGGGCTTTTGGCTGAGTTTCCTTCAGAAAGCAGGGACGAGGCAAGACTTATGGTTGTTAATAGAAAAACAAAAACAATCGAGCACAAATTATTTAAAGACCTAATCGACTACTTTGATGAAGGAGATGTGATGATTCTCAACGATACTAAGGTTTTTCCTGCCCGTTTGTACGGAAACAAAGAAAAAACAGGAGCCAGAATCGAAGTTTTTTTGTTACGAGAGCTCAATAGCGAACAACGCTTGTGGGATGTATTAGTAGATCCTGCTCGAAAAATACGCATCGGGAACAAACTTTATTTTGGAGAAGACGACTCTTTGGTAGCAGAAGTTATAGACAACACTACATCAAGAGGAAGGACACTCCGCTTTTTATACGACGGATCTTACGAAGAATTTCGCAACAAACTCACAGAACTTGGCGAAACTCCAATTCCAAAATATATTTCCAGAGAAGTAGTTCCGGAAGATGCTGAACGCTATCAGACTATTTATGCCAAAAAAGAAGGGGCTGTAGCTGCACCCACTGCAGGGCTTCACTTTTCAAAACACCTTATGAAACGTCTTGAGATAAAAGGAGTTGATTTTGCAGAAATTACACTTCACGTTGGTTTGGGTACGTTTAATCCGGTTGAGGTCGAAGATTTATCGAAACACAAAATGGATTCCGAAGAAATTTTTATTTCGGAAGAAGCTTGTGAAAAGGTAAACAGAGCTAAAACAAACAGAAAAAAGGTATGTGCTGTAGGAACAACTTCGATGAGAGCTATCGAAAGCTCGGTTTCTTCACACAAAACGCTAAACCCGTTTGAGGGCTGGACTAACAAATTTATTTTTCCTCCTTACGAATTCAGTATTGCAGATTGTATGATTACCAATTTTCACACTCCTAAATCTACCTTGCTTATGATGGTTTCTGCATTTATGGGACACGATCTGATGAAAAAAGCATACGAAGAGGCCATCAAAGAAAAGTATCAGTTTTATACATACGGAGATGCTATGTTGATTTTGTAGGACACAATAACATTTATGAATGCTTACAGTATTCATAGGCTTTATTTAATGCAGATTCAAAAATTGTTCTTATTTCAATTTTTGAATCTGCGTTTGTTTATTAAAGAGTTTTTAGCAATATTAACAGATTGCGAGTAACCTCAAAGCATTACTACAAAATTGTTTTTTTAATAGTTTCTGAGAAAATTATTTTGATTTATTCAAGTTTATTTTTACCTTTATTCGCTAAATAAAAAAATGTGTAACACAATAACATTATGAAAAAAATATTAGTACCTACCGATTTTTCTGAACACGCAGAATTTGCTCTAAAAGCGGCTGCACAAATTGCAAAAAAAAATAACGGGGAAATAATTCTTCTCCACATGTTAGAACTTCCTTCTCAAGTAGTGGATAAGGTTGCAGGACGAACAGGAGACGTTCCTGAGATAATGTTTTTTATACAAAAAACCCGTGAACATTTTGAAAAAATAAAAAACAGCAGTTTTTTAGATGGTATTCCTGTAACCGAAGCCGTTCAGTTTGAAAGAGCTTTTGAGGGAATCATCCAGGCCAGTAAAGGGCACAATGTCGATTTGGTAGTTATGGGATCACACGGAACTTCGGGAGTTCAAGGATTTTTTGTAGGTTCTAATACTGAAAAAGTAGTTCGTACTTCAGATATTCCTGTTTTGGTTGTGAAAAAAGAACTCGATATAAAAGACATCAATAAATTTGTCTTTGCTTCTGATTTTACTGACGAGATGAAAAAACCTTTTGAAAATGCTGTCGCTTTTGCCAAAGCATTTGGTGCACGTATGGATTTGTTGATGATAAACACTCCCGGACGTTTTATGTCCACCGAAGAATCAGAAAAAAGAATTACTTCGTTCTTAAAAAACTTTGATTTAGACGACTATTCAATGCATGTTTATAATGACTATAGTGTAGAAAAAGGAGTACTTCACTTTGCTAATCGCGTAAATGCCGATCTTATAGGTGTAGGTACACACGGAAGAACAGGTATTAGTCATTACCTTAACGGTAGCATCGGAGAAGACATTGTTAATAACGCTGTCCGACCGGTCATTACTTTTAAAATTTAATTTTCTCATAATAAATAATTGCCAAGAAAATGACCGATTATATGCGGTCATTTTTTTGTCTTAAAAAATTGATTTGAATGTCTATAAACTCAACTGTTCGTAATTATTTTTTCATTAAATATTGTCTCTTTCTGAACTTGTTTCAATTACTAATGAATTACGAGAAGCCGACACGAGCTTGCGAATTGAACGTAGTTAAACAAGTTCAACAAGCATCAGGCTATAATATTAAGCAGATAATCATTAAAACTAAAGAGGCATTTCTAAACAGGTTCTTTAAAAATCAAACTAAATTATTAATAAATTGTAAACAATTTCAACAAGTAAATATTTTAAAAATTATTTGAATAGCCCTGAAATGGTACAGTAATTGCCCTGTGGTAGTTTATAAAAAATACGTATATAAAGCATTGTATTTTTTATTTTTTATTTATTTTTTCACACTTTTAACTTTTTTTATATATTTGCGCCCGCTGACCACCCATCTTTACTCTTATAGCTATGAATAATTTTTACGCCTTGATAAAAGCATTCAAGCCATTCCTTCTGGTTGCTTTTTCCCCCTTTATACTATCTGCCCAACAGCAGCCTTTTGACTTTGACAAAACCAGTCAAAAAGCCTTGCAACATGTTATGTCAAAACCTGATAGTGCAAAATTCTATTTTGACTTAATGATCAAAAACATACCTACCAGCGATATTCACGATACCTCTGCTGCAAAAATTTACAACAATTACGGATTGTATTATGGTCAGGTTTCAAATTTAGATTCCGCTAAAATATTTCTTAAAAAAGCTATTGAAAAAGCCAAAAATCATCCAAAAAATCAAGCCGGAAGTATTCTGAATTTGGCTAATGTCTTGCGAAACGAGTCCGACTATGCTTCTTCTCTAAAGCATTTAGACAAAGCCTTAAGAATCTACGACTCTATTGGTGACAAGGTTGGTATTGCCATGACTTACGGAGAAATGGGTTCCAACTATGTCTATATGCTTGAAGATTATAAAGCTATTAATTATTTTTTGAAGAGTGCTAAGATTTTAGAAGGAACTCCTGAAAAACAAAGAATAGGTATTATCAAGCAGAAGCTTGCCAATATGTATTACAAAACAGGAAATTTTGATTTTGCAATAGAATTGTATGAAGAAAGCTTGTCTTTGTTAAAAGAGGTTGGTGATATGAGAAATTATTACCTTACTCTTATCAATTACGGCAGTAGTTTGATACAGGTGGAACAGTACAAAAAAGCCAAGACAGTCTTTCTCGAAGCAGCCGAAGGACTCAAAGATTTTAAGAGCGAAGAACTGGTAGGTCTTGCTTACAACGGCTTGGGTAGAGTATACTTCTTCAAAAAGGATTTCAATACCTCATTAAAATACAATGAAAAGGCTTATGACTATGTCAGTCGTAGTCATTCTTTCAGAACTATGCGAGTAGCCACTGAATACATTGAACTTTTGAATGTTATGGAAAGGTATGAACAAGCTTTGGAAGTTATAGAAAATGTGAAAAAATTTCCGGAACGCACCTTATTCAACATTGAAGACCAAATGGTTTTCCGGCTAATGGCTGCAGAAACTTATAAAAATCTAAAACTCAACGATGAGGCTATCGGTTATCTTGAAGAAGCTATCGTACTTAAAGATTCGATATCGCTGGCAAGTAAGGAGATTGAAACCATAGAGATTCAAAAGAAATTTCAAACAGAACTCCAACAAGAAAAAACCAAAGCTTTAAAAATACAAAACACCCTCTTGAGCGAAAAGATAGAAGCACGAAACAAAATTTATGTTCTTGCCGGACTGATTATAGTCACACTTATTGTTATGATTTTAGTTCTTAACAGAAGTTTCAAGCTAAGAAGCAAATACCAAAAGCTAAAGCTAAAAAGAGCCGAAAATGCAAAGAAAATGGCTTTAATGAAAAGAGATGAAGAACATAAGCTGCTCGAAATTCAAAAACAAACATTGGCTCTCAGAGAACAAGAATTAACGTCTATGACTTTGCTCTTGGCAGATATTCAAGAAGAAATTGCACTTATTATTAAGTCCGACAACAACAATGATTCGGTTGCGAATATGAAAAGGTCGCTCCGAAAACTAATCAGACAAAAAGATTATTGGGAAGAGTTTACCCTTAAATTCTCACAAATAAATCCCGGCTTCATAAACAACCTAAAAAGCCAATTCCCTAACCTTACAAAAAACGATATTGATTTCATTTCGTTGCTAAAACTAAATTTGTCTAATAAAGAGATAGCAACACTGCTCAAAATCTCGCACGAAAGTGTGATTTCTAAAAAATATCGAGTAAAGAAAAAGTTAAACATCGAAGAAGATTCCGATTTTGACAAAGTCTTATCCGAAATGTAAAACACTTATAATCAGAGATAAGAACTTTTTCTTATATAGACAAAGTATAGACAAAACCACTTTTTTTACCTTTATGTACCTCCTTCGGTTTTTTTAAAACTGTCTATACTTTGACCATACTCAAAATTTGTTGTAACCTCCCCTTTTAGTTTTCTTTGCTATGGAAAAAATGGTAAAAAATACCTTTTATTTTTTACTGTGATATCTTGAAGTTTTTTGTGGCATTTTTTCAGATTAAAAACAAAATCTGATGCAGTAAGACGCGTTTTACAAACGCTCAAAAATAACGCAATAAATTTAAAAAACAAACTAACAACAACAAACTTTACTTATGAAAACTAAAATTATTTTTTTGTTAAGCCTTCTGCCTGCTCTTTTCTTTGGTCAGACAGATTTGGTAAGATGGAATAGTAATAACAATTTGAACGCTACTGTAGTGGTTTCGAATATTACTTCTGCACCTATGAGTGCTTCGGGAGTACAATTATCAGGAGCTTGGCAACAACACAACACTTCTACCGGAGTTCCTTACTGGACAACTTCAGGAGCAATTGATTTATCGCAGTATGTACAGTTTACGGTAACTGCCAACGCAGGATATCAGATAGAACCTGATGCATTTAAATTCAGATATAACGCATCCGGTCCTCAAAAATATCAGGTGCGCTATTCCAAAACTTCCGACTTTACGGGTGGAGGTACAATTCTTATAGAAGAAACGAATTTTGCAGGTGGAGACAATGATGTTACTGGAAATTTTCCTAATGACTTTAAAGTACTTCCGGGAGAAACACTTTACATAAGATTTTATGCTTATGCTAACTCACTCACATGGTATTCCCCTGTGTTTTTTAAGCACGGTAATAATACTACCAACGGTCCAAAAATCACGGGTACTGTTTCTGAGTTTGCCAATGTACTTACCGCAAACAACGATAATGTTGTCGCAGAACCTAACCAAACAACAGCCTTAGATGTTTTGGCAAATGATACCGAAGGAAATGCTCCGATAAATTCGATTATTCTTGATTCTAATCCTGCATTTGGTAATGTGGTATGGAATAACGGCACTCAAAAATTTGACTACACTCCCAATGCTAATTATTTGGGAACAGACTCTTTTACTTATACTATCAGTAATGGTACAGACGATTCTGATACCGCAACAGTCAATATTTCAGTATCCGGAACAACTCCTACGGGCAATTTGTCCGGAATATACTTTATTGATGACCAATACGGGCATTTTAGCACCATAACAAGTGCTGTGGCTTATCTGAATACACACACGGTTGACGATGAAGTTACATTTTTGCTTTATGACAACCTTTACAGCAACAGTACGGGGGAAACTTTCCCTATAGAAATTACAGCTTCTGCCGACTATACGGTAACCTTTAAACCGGCTCCGAACAAAAACGTAAATATTGATGCTTATAACGAAAATGGGCCTGGTAGTTGGCCTCCTGTAAGAGCAGTTTTTAAGCTGAACGGAGCAGAAAACATAACTTTTAACGGTTCTAATAATAATTCGAGTTCTAAGAATTTGAACATTACAAATCACTGTAATTATAGTACAGGAGGTGCTCACAGGACAGTACTTTGGATAACAAATCAATCCGATACCATTGAAATTAGAAATATGATTCTTGTGCAATTCAATGATAATATAAGTTCAGATTTTTCCGGAGCCATATTTGCAGGAGACAGTAATACTATTGGTATTGGAAATGCGAGCAATAATCCTGTTTCCAACCTGACAGTAAATGGAGTGATTTCTAAAGGAGTTAAACAAGGAGTTTTTATAAATTGTTCAGGAACAGGAACTAACCGTACAAATAATGTAGAAGTTTACGATAATGATTTTGGTACAGAAAATGACACAGAAAAAATAACACACTCCATATATCTTAGAGGAGTTCAAGGATTTAAAATATATGAAAATATAATTTTTGATTTGGAAATTAATCATAGTGAATCTACTCCCTATAGCGGAATATATGTAGGAGGAGAAAGTAATAATGGGGTTATTTATAAAAATCAAATATTAGGAATATATCGCGATAATGCTGCACACCAGGTAGCAGGAATTCATTTGGAGTCCACTTATGGAGATGAAAACACCCCTAACAATATAGCCGTTGTGAATAATTTTATTGCCGATGTTTATAATCCGGGCTCACATAACTCAATAACTTCCGGAGCTTATGGTATTTATATGGGAGGCGGGCACGGATATAAACTTTATCATAACTCTGTCAGTTTATCAGAAAATGTATCTGCTGGAATTTGTGCTGCTATAGTGCTTATAGGGAGTGCTTCTGATTATTCTGAATTGGATATACGTAATAATATCTTTATAAACAGCCAAACCAATGGAAATTATGCTTCAGGTATTCGTAAATTTGGTATTGCAGTCAATTTTAATTTGACGAACAATATGTCTGACGTATTTAAGCATCTGGACTACAATAACTACTATGTACCGTCAGAAGGGGGATATATAGCAGGACATACCAGTATAAATAACGGAGACTCTTTTCCTTCTTACTTTTTCACTGAGCTATTAGGTTGGCAAAATTTTGTAGGCTCAAGCTTTGAAACCAATTCAGGCAGTGAAAACACTCCTTTTGTTTCTAACTTTAACCTGCATATTTCTGACAGTGATGCGTGGGTAAATAATGAAGGGGTTGGTCTTGCAACAGAATTTGCCAATTTGTGGGTCAACCTTCCTTATGATGATATTGACGGTCAGCCAAGAAGTATAACAGCTCCTGATATAGGAGCAGACGAGTTTGGTATTCCTCCTGTAGAACCGGGAATATGCGAGATTACCCTATATTGGAATGGTACAAGTTGGGGAGATGAAAACGGAGATCTTGTTATCTTTGACGATGAAGAAATAACAGAACCTAACAGAGATTTCTTAACAGAAATCAGAGGAGCCTATGACACAGAAGAACACGGTAGCTTTACTACCTGTCAGCTTACTATAGGAACGGGAGGTTCTTTACGTATAGACGGAAATGATTACGTATATATTGTACGTAGTCTTATCAACACACAGGCAGCAAGTGCTGTAATCGTAGAAAACAACGGGAGCATTGTCCAGGAAATAGACTTCAACGAAAATGAAGGAAGTATTACCTACAAAAGAAAAACCAAGCCAATGTTTAATTATGACTATACCTACTGGGGTTCTCCTGTAGCAGGTCAGACAACGGCTGCTTTATCTCCAAACTCAGGAAACTATCGTTACCGCTGGGATCCTGAAGTATATTTTAATACTACCTATAACACATATGTACAGCAAAGGTGGGTAGCTCACAATAGCACAATGAACCCCGGAGAAGGATATATCATCAAAGCTCCTAATAATTTCCCTAATAATCCTAACAATACTCCTTTGGTTTTTAATGCAAATTTTGTGGGAGTACCTAACTCCGGTCCTTATAGTTTTGACACAACAGGAGACCCGGGTAACCTACTCAGCGGAAACGATGCAAGCAACCCTGCAAACGGATATCCTCAGGGAGATTATGCGTGGAACTTTTTTGCCAATCCGTACCCGTCTGCTTTGGATGTGAAAAAATTCCGTGATGCAAACAATATATATTTAGGCGAAAACGTATATTTATGGACACATAATACCAAGCCTGTTCAGAGCGAAATATATTACACTTATGTAGCCAATGATTTTGCAGTATATAATGCAGCCTTAGGTACAGGAACATCAGCAAGCCTATTCAATGAAGGTACAACTACCCCTAATCCGAATCTGAATGTGCCTTCAAGATTTATAGCATCAGGACAGGCTTTCTTTATGGCTGCCAAAAACGGTACAGTACAGTTTAACAACTCTATGCGTGTTTCTACCATAAATAGTGTTCCGAACAGTATTATGCCTAATAATGAATTTTATAAAGTTCAGGACAACACAAATTCTTCTGACCAGGAGGAAGTTCATATCATAAAATTAAGTATCCGTAACGAGCAGGGGGCTTTTCATCAAATGTTGTTAGGATATACAGCAGAGGCTTCTAATGGTTTAGATGATATTGACGGAGTTTTATTTGGTGGTAATTATGTGAGCCTGTATAGTGTTATTGAAAATTATCACCTTGTTGTCCAGGGAAGAGACTTGCCTTTTAGCGAAACAGACCAGGTTCCGTTAGGGTTCATCCTCAATACTATTTCGGGAGATTTCAGTATTCACTTAGATTATTTTGATGGTTTGTTTGAAGAGGACAACCAAAATCAGGATATATACCTGTACGATTCTTATCTGGATATTACTCATAATCTTAAATCCGCTCCATACGAGTTTACTTCTGATGAAGGAGCTTTTAACGACCGTTTTGTTTTAAAATATATGAGTCCGCTTAGCATAGGCGACATAAACAATCTTGACAATAGTTGGGCAGTTTATCAAAAAGACAACCAGCTACAAGTAGCAGCAAGTGGCTTTGACATTAAAGATATTGCTGTTTATGATGTGCTCGGAAGGTTAGTTTATCAAAAAGAAAACATCAATACTAACAGTCATACCATAGAGAAAATGAACAGTAATCAGGTACTGATTGTAAAAGTTACCTCTACCGATAATACTACATCTGTTAAAAAAGTTTTTAATTAAAAAAAGTCCATAAGTCAGAGTTTGTTTAAAAGGGCATTGAATTTTATTTCAATGCTCTTTTTTTTATGGAATATTGGTTGCTCTAAAAAGTGATACTACTTTAGAACATTATTTATGAAATAAACTTAGAACTTGTCAGATTGATTTGAGAGTTTTTTTGTTTTTACGAAAGTGACTAAAATTTGTATCTTTACGAACTTTCAACTCAAAACAGTACTAAAATGAAAAAAATCTTAATTCTTATTTTAAGCATTATAACTGCGAATAGCATGACAGCACAAGAAGTAATGACCCCCGAATTACTTTTGCAATTAGGCAGAGTCTCCCCTATCGGAATTTCAAAAGATGGAAAAAATCTTATTTACAGAGTTTCCACTCCCGACATGGCGGAAAACAAAATGAATTCAAAAGTATATTCTATTTCGCTTGACGGAAAAAACCTTACAGAAATCGAAGAGTATAAAGATTTGATTGCAGATAAAAACATTTCGCCTGACGGAAAATATGTACTGTATCATGAAGAAGTTTTAGTGAATAATGTTTTGGGAAAAGACATTCATACTGATTTAGATAAATCAACTGCTTATGTATATAACGGTTTAGATTACAGACATTGGGACAAAGACAACGAAGGAAAGTTTAATCATGTTTTTTATAAAGAAAATAAAGAAGGAGCTGAAGGAGTCGATATTATGGCTAATGAACCTTATTACAGCCCGCAAATGCCTTTTGGTGGTGATGAAGATTATCTTTGGTCAAAAAACGGAAAAAGCATTTATTATGTAACTAAGAAAAAAGCAGGAACAGAATATGCTTTAAGTACCAACACAGATATCTACGAATACAATTTAGAGACAAAAGCTACTAAAAACCTTACAGAGGGTAATTTGGGATATGATACTAATCCAGCTCTTTCTCCAAAAGGAGAACTAACTTGGTTACAAATGAAACGTGATGGTTATGAAGCAGACAAAAACGATATTATCGTTAGAGTAAACAATCAAGTTGATGTGAATCTTACGGCTCATTGGGACGGAACCGTTCATAGCTTTAAATGGAGTCCTGACGGAAAGAAAATTTATTTTTTAGCCCCAATTGACGGAACCGAGCAACTCTTTGAAGTAGATTACATCGGTCTTACTAAAAAATTACCGACAGTTATTCAAGTGACAAAAGGTGATTTTGACTTAACCGGAATTGTGGGTTTCTCTGGAGATAATGTGATTATATCTCGTCAAGATATGAATCATGCTACAGAGATTTTTTCATTCGACCTAAAGAAAAAAGCATGGAAGCAAATCACCACCGTAAACAATCATGTTTATGATAATTTAGCTTTAAGCAAAACAGAAAGAAGGTATGTAACCACTTCAGACGGTAAAAAAATGCTGGTTTGGGTGATTCTGCCTCCAAATTTTGACGAAAATAAAAAATACCCAACCCTTTTATATTGTAACGGAGGACCTCAATCTCAGGTTTCTCAATTCTATTCTTTCCGTTGGAACTTTCAAGTAATGGCTGCTCAAGGTTATGTGATTGTTGCTCCTAATCGTAGAGGCTTACCTGGATTCGGAGTAGAATGGAACGAAGCCATCAGTAAAGATTGGGGTGGTCAAGCTATGAAAGATTATTTAACCGCTATTGATGAATTATCGAAAGAAAAATATGTTGATGAAACCCGTTTGGGTGCTGTTGGAGCAAGTTATGGAGGTTATTCGGTTTATTATTTAGCCGGTATTCACCAAAATCGTTTCAAAACTTTTATTTCACATTGTGGCGTTTTCAACCTGCATAGTATGTACGGAACAACCGAAGAAGTTTTCTTCCCGAATTGGGATGCCGGAGGAGCTTATTGGGAAACAGAAACGAATCCGGCTGCACAAAAAACCTATTATCAACACAACCCCATTTTACTTGTAAATAACTGGAATACTCCGATTTTGGTTATTCATGGTGGTAAAGACTATCGTGTGCCAATCGGGCAAGGACAAGAGGCTTTTCAAGCAGCTCAATTAAAAGGTTTAAAAAGTCGTTTCGTTTATTTCCCTGACGAAAACCATTGGGTACTAAAACCACAAAATGCACTTGTTTGGCAAAGAGAATACTTTAAATGGTTAAAAGAAACTTTATAATTACCGTAAACAAAAAATAAAGAACAAAAAAATGAAAAAACAACTCGAAGCCGTAGAATTATTTCATACAACTTACGGATTAGGAGTAAACCAAACTCCACAGGCAGATTTAGGAAAAGACAAAAACAAACTCCGTTTTAGCCTGATGAAAGAAGAAAACGAAGAATATCTTGAAGCAGCACAAAACAATAACTTAACAGAAGTAGCTGACGCACTCGGAGATATGTTGTATCTTCTGTGTGGTACAATTCTCGAGCACGGATTGCAACACAAAATCGAAGAGGTTTTTGACCAGATTCAAAAAAGCAATATGAGCAAATTAGACAAAGACGGAAAACCAATTTACAGGGAAGACGGAAAAGTAATGAAAGGACCTAACTATTTCAAACCCGATTTTTCTAAAATCCTGAAATAAGCCACAATATTCATAACCAAAAACAGTATTTTTTTAGGATTAAAAACAAAATATTGCACGGATTCTTTTATTATTTCGGAGATAGTTGTATTTTCGCACACTTGAAAATTTAATTTTATATAAAAATGGCAGTTTTATCAAAAATCAGACAACGTTCATTATTAGTCATTGCTGTAGTAGGAATAGCTTTGTTCGCTTTTGTTTTGATGGATTTACTCGGAAGTGGAAGCTTCGGGGATTCAATGAGATATGTGGGTTCTATAAACGGAAAAGACATCTCAACGGAAGAGTTTCGCATCAAAGTAGCCAATCAACAAGAACAAAACAAAGGAGCTTCAACTCTTATGATTGCAAACAGTATTTGGAACCAAGAGGTAAAAACCGCTCTGTATGAAGAACAATTCGAAAAATTAGGTCTTCGTGCCGGAGAGGCTCAAATTAAAGGAGCTATGGAACAAATCGGCAACACTATGTTTTTAGACGAACTGGGTAAATTCAGCCAAGACAAATTCAACCAGTATTTCGAAACAATTAAAACACAGTACCCGACTCAGTGGAGAATGATTTTGGAAGATTATGAAACAAGTCTTGAGAACTTTGCTAAAGAACAAACATACAACGCTTTGGTTAAGGCAGGTATGAACACCACCGACTTTGACGGAAAAATGATGTATCAAAGAGAAAGCAACAAAGTAAGTTTTGATTATGTTTCTATTTCGTACGCCTCTATAAACGATGACCAAGTCCAGGTTAGTGATGCTGAAATCATTGAATATATGAAAAAGAGAAAAAACAAGTACAAAGGAGACGATTCTCGTGATTTTGAATACATTCTGATTGAAAGCAAAGCTTCTGACGAAGATATTAAAGAAATTGAAGAAAATATTGCCTCGTTGTTAAACTCAAAAACGATTTATAACGAAGCTACTCAAACTAATGAAACCGTTGAAGGATTTGCCGAGGTAGAAAAAGTAGAAGAGTTTGTAAATTCTAATTCCGATATTCCGTTTAACGAAAAATATATCTTCGCTAAAGACCTGCCTGCTATGTCTGATACATCAATAGGTACGGTAACTTCTCTGTACAAAGAAGATGATTTTATTAAAATTTCAAGAATATTAGACAGCAGAATGATTGCTGACTCAGTAAAATCAAGTCACATCATTATTCCTTATCAAGGAACGCTAAATTCTCAAGCTACAATTTCGGAAGAAGAGGCTAAAAAACAAGCTGATAGCATTTTTAATTTGGTAAAAAATAGCGATGAAAAATTTAAAGAAATTGCCAACGAAATAAATACAGACGGAACCAAAGGAAACGGAGGAGAAATAGGTTGGGTAATGTATTCGCAAATCACTTACGAAGGATTTGATAAAGACTTTGCAGAATTTATTTTCTTTAACCCCAAAGGAAGTGTTGAGGTAGTAAAAACACAATTCGGATATCATATCATTAAAATTGATGATACCGGAAGTAGCCAACAGGCTTATAAAGTAGCTACTATTGCTCAGGCTATCGAACCTTCTTCTACCACAAACGATAATATTTATGCTTTTTCTCAAAAAGTAGAATTAGACGCTCAAACAAAATCGCTTGAAGAGTTAGCATCAGAACATAACCTTACTGTTGTTCCGGTAAACGGAATTACTGCTATTGAAGAAAACATAGTAGGACTCGGAGCTCAGAGAGGAATCGTACAGTGGACTTTTGAAAGAGATACTAAAAAAGGAAGTGTTAGACGTTTTGACATCAATCAAGGACACGTGATTGCAAAGCTCAAAAACATTAACGAAAACGGACTTCAATCTGTTGAAAAAAACAGAAGCACGCTGGAACCTCTTGTAAGAAACGAGAAAAAAGCTGCTCTCATAAAAGGTAAAATACAAAGTGGTGCTGCTTTAGAAGATATAGCTCAATCAAACAACGAAACCGTAAAATCAGCAACAGGTCTTTCGCTTTCTAACCCTATGATTCAAGGATTGGGCCAAGAACCTAAGGTTGTTGGAGCGGCTTTGGCCTTGGAACAAGGTCAGACTTCTGGAGCTATCGAAGGAAAAACAGGGGTGTACGTAGTAAGAACCAAATCAGTTGTTAAAGCTCCTGAACTTCCGAACTATATGACTTATTCAAATAGGTCAAAAACACAAACACAAAATTCAGTTCAAGGAAAAATTCTTCCAGCTCTGAAAAATCAAGCCGAAATTAAAGATAACAGAATTAATTTAGGTTTCTAATATCACAATTAAATAGTCCTGAAAAACCGCCTTCCGAAAAGGTGGTTTTTTTTTGTCTTTAAGATTAGATAAAATGTAAGTTTAGTAATTCAACGGAAAAAGAAAATTCGTTTAAAAATCCTTACCTTTGTAGGGAATTATAAATTACAGAAAAATGTTCGTCCCTTTTGATACCCTACCTGAAGATTCTCGTATTTGGATTTATCAGTCCAACCGAAAATTTACCGATGACCAAATTAAAGAAATAGAATCTGATTTACAGGAATTTGTAGAAAACTGGACAGCTCACGGAGATAATCTTCAGGCTTCGTTCATTACAAGATATAATCGCTTTATAATCTTGGCTGTCAATCAACAAGTTTACGGAGTTACAGGTTGCTCGATTGATAGTTCGGTAAGGTTTATACAGTCTTTAGAACAAAAATACGAGGTAGATTTGTTAGACAAAATGAACGTAACCTACAAAACAGGCGAATTTGTAGCCTACAAATCTCTTTTAGATTTCAAGAAAATAGCCAAGGAAAAAGCCGTAAATCGCGATACGATAGTGTTTAACAATTTAGTAAACACAGTAGGAGAATTCAATGATTTTTGGGAAGTACCCGCACACGAAAGCTGGCACAACAGATTTTTTTAGAAAAAACTATTTTTTATCCTGTAATGCAAAAACTTTTTTGAGCAAATCCGAAGTTCTGGAAACAGCATTGTTTCTGATGTTTTTTTCTTCTACAGCAACCATTTTAAATACGCCTTTCATAGCCTCGTTGGTTACATAATCGGTCAGGTCGGGATTTATTTTGCTTACTAAAGGAATGCTATTGTATTTGTTGATGATTTCACTCCATACTTTATCTGCTCCTACCCTGCTGAGCGAGCTATTCACAACCGGACTGAACTTTGAATACAGAGCATTGGAGGTTGTGTTTTGCAGATAATTAGTAGCCGCATCATCTGCCCCCATAAGAATATTACGAGCATCGGTAAAGGTCATTGCCTTTATGGCATCTACAAAAATAGGCGTTGCTTCTTTTACGGCATCTTCAGCAGCTCTGTTCAATACTTTAAGTCCTTGGTCTGCCAAAGATGAAAGTCCAATATCCCGAAGTGTTTTATCTACTTTTTGAAGTTCTTGAGGTAGCAATATTTTGACCATTTCGTTTCCGAAAAAACCGTCCGTGGCAGTAAGTTTTGTAACTTGTTTCGAAATTCCGTTGTTCAGTGCTTCTTTAAGTCCGTTGCTTATATCAAGAGTTCCTATTCCCGAAGATTGAGGTAATTGGTCGGCTATTTGCTGCATTTCGGCACAACTGATAACAGGTAGTAAAAACAAAAGTGTAATTATTTTTCGCATTTTCAATAAATTGTATTTTTTCAAAGATAAAAAAAAATGCTGTTTTGGGTCCATCCAAAACAGCATTTTTATAATTTATATGTATATTAATTCAACTGATAATCCATAAGGTCGTGAGTTTCGTCTTCCCACTCAGGGTCGTCATGACTATTAACGGTTTTGATAATTCCCACATCTTTTGCAAACCACATCTCTGTATAAGATACCTCATCTTCTCCTAACGGCATATCGTTATAAATCAATTCAGAATGATTGGTAGATTTAATTTTGATGACATTACTGTAAGTTATTCCGCTAACTGTATAAGAGATATCTTTTTGTTCTACTACGTTATCAACGGTAATGTTGAAGGTAAACTCTCCTCCGTCATCATCGGTAAAAGGCAACGAAAAGTTATCTGACCAAGTTCCTCCCACGCTCAAATTGTCTTTTAATATAATCATTTCGAATGATTCTATAGGTGCGGGTGAGTTTGGAGTTGAACGTACTCTTACATAATAATTTCCGGCTTCTTTTCTTACGAACTCTTCTAATCCCGGCCAAGTAAAGGTAATATCATCTCCCATAAAAAAGTTATTGACTTGTTTATAGTACGTTTTGCCGTTTAAAACTTCTGTAGAACCTAATTCTAATACTCCTCCATTGGTATAGTTCCAAATATTTCCGTCAGCCATAGGCAAATAATCTCCTCCCGAAGGTTCTTCAATATCATCAATATCCTCAGCATCATAAGGAATATTAAGGAATGTTCCTTGTGAGAATATCATTTCCGTAACTGTTGTGTTTTCTCCATCTACCAAAAGTTTGTACCCAATAAATTGAAAAGTACCCGTTATGGTCTTGTTTTGATAATTTATTGAAGAAATCGTGAGTTGTGAATCACTCATCGAACTGATAGGATGTATGCTCGTATAAACCTCAATTGTTTCGGTTTCTGAATCCGTATAAGTATAAGTAAAATCCAATTGTGAATTGCTATAAGTTCCGGTAGTTGCTCCTAAGGTTTTTATGACAAAGGTTCCTTCCGGATCTGTAGCTGTTATGGTTAGAACACCGTTGTCTATGGCAGCTACTGCATTATTTGTGTTGTAATTTACTGAACCGAAATTAACAGCAAAAAACTTTTGAGTAGGAGGACCATCATCAGCTCCTAATCCGTCGTCTAAAGGCTCTGTGTCGCAGGAAATAGCTCCCAAACTAACAAATAATGCCAAAGCTAATCTTAGAAAATAATTTTTCATCGTTTATTTAAAATTAATGGATTGTTTTTAAGCTCCCAAATATAGTCTTTTTTTATAAAAACTAAAATACAACACGAAAATAATTAAATTTTATAGTTGCGATTGTCTGATGGAGTTTATCTTATTAGGATTTTATGATTTTATAGACAAGTAACTTATCAAAAACCCAAATCGCGTTCTATTTCTTCCATTTCAATAATGTCTTTGGCTTCTTGCAAAGTCGGGACAATCATCACTTTATCAGTGGCGTGGTTGAAATCAAAATCTTCGTTCATTACTACAACAAATGATTTTTTTTCTTTTTTATGTAATGCAGATAATTTGCTAAACAAAAGTACATCTTTGTTGGTTGCGTCTTTCTTTTTTGATATATCCAGAATCAGATTCGCTTTTTTATAAGCATCGTGCTGTGTTACTATTTTTTCTAAAAACAAAGCAACATCTCCTTGTGTGTCCTGAATAATGATTGTATTTCCCTGTGTTTTAACCTTCATTGTTTTTTGAGTTAAAAAATATTTGGTAAAAGTACAGATTTTTCAGGATTTAGTAAAAATATTTTTGGAAATTGGTTTTTATTGACTAAATTTGCACCCTCAATTATTAGGCCTCGTGGCGCAACTGAATAGCGCATCTGATTACGGCTCAGAAGGTTGCAGGTTTGAATCCTGCCGAGGTCACTAAACAAAACCCTTAAATATACTGTAAATCAGTATTTTAAGGGTTTTTTATTTTATCTATTTTTACGATTTCTGTACGGTAGTGGAAAATAACACTCATTTTATAAAACAACAAAGAGGGCAAAAGCCCTCATTTGTCTGTTCAATTTAATACAGTACTTTTGGAACGTTAGTTAATTTTACCAATATGAAGCGAGTTAACACACGAGGCATCCAAAACGCAAACAAACACGTACTCATGGCAAGTTTAACTTACAACTTGAAGAAATACTTGCGTTTTATCATCAAAAAACCATCCATTTTAGCCCAAGTGATATCTCTAAAACAAGGGATATGCTTTGTTTTTTCAAAACGAGCCTTTTTAGCCTTCAAAAACGCGATTGTAAGCTATTCAAATTTTTACAATTTGAACTACAACTAAAAAATAAACCTCCTTAAAATTGCTTTAAAAGAGGTTGAGTTTTTATGTTTTTAAAGATTATTTGGAAAAATGAAAGGTTGTGCAACGGTTACCTGTGTTGTGCGCAGTCTTTTTTGTTATTTATCTTTAAAATATTCAAACCAAAAGTTTTTGACATTCTCAATTTCATCGAGAAAACTTAATTTAGTTCCGTCGTTTTTTTCTATTTGCAAATAAGATATGTCAAAATCCGAACTAAAATCACTCGAAAAATCTCCTTGGTGTTCTTTTGTGTTTTTTAAATCTGCTTTTGGACGAGAAATTAATTTGTGCTTTGTTGCATTTGCTAAATCGTGCATAATTTTTAATGCTTCGCAATTCGGATAAAGCGATTCTCTAAAACTTCCGATGTCGGTAAAGTTATGTGTAGTTTTATATTCTTCAAAAGTCCAGTCAACTAAATGCCAGCCACTATTTGCTAATCGTTTAGCTTTATAAACGGATAAATCATCATTTATATAATCGTCATAATCTTGCAAAAATTCTTGGTATTTATCCTTTGCTGTATCTTTTCCAAAATTCAGTGAGTTCATAAATTACGCTTTTAAGTTAATTCACTTTCTTGACAAAAGATATTTTCTATTTGTCCATTTCTTTCGACGGAAGCAAAATAGTCAAAATTCCCTTTAAAGTTCGGTTCGTCTATGTAGCCGTCTTTATAATCTATTGCTCTTTTAAGAATAGTGACTTTTTCTTTTTTTCCGTTTGGTAATGTGAAAATTAATTCTTGTCCTATTGAATATGCCATAATTTTATTCGATTTCGATGATTTGTCAGATTGCGCACAACGTCAGACTGTGAAAAAACTCACAATCTCTCAAACAAATATAGCAAAATAGTTGTAAGAAAAACAGAATTGTTGTATTTTTACTTATGCAACACATCCAAGGAATTTCCCGCCATCAGCTCCAAATGAGCAGTTTAGAAGACAAGATTAGTGCTGATAATCCTGAACTACAACTAAAAAATAAACCCCCTTTAAAACGCTTTAAAAGAGGTTGAGTTTTTATGTTTTTAAAGATTATTTGGAAAAATGAAAGGTTGTGCAACGGTTACCCTTGTTGGTGGCAGTTATTGTTTTATCCATTCTGTTATTGCTCTTGCATCTTTCCAAGTTTCTCTTACGGCACCGTCTGTTTCTTGTCCAGTATATTCTTCATAGTTTTCTAAAATGTATTTCGCTCGCTCATTTCCTAGTAAGGTCAGAACTTCTAATTTTCCAATTTCTAATTCCCATTCATTGTTGTGTCCTTTTCCTTTCGTCAATGAGTTCAAAAATATTTCAGCATCATTGTCGTCAATAGCAAATTTTTCAAGTTTTGGTTTGTTTCCTGTGGTAAATATTTTTTTGTCTTTGATTGTAATTATTTCTTCTCCAATTTGAATTAAATTCCAAGTCCAGTTTTTTCCTGTTGGCAAGTATTTCAATTCTTGAATTATCAAACTATCCTTCTTTTTATATAGTTTGCAAATTTGCATTGCGTCATATTCTGTTAATGACTTTCCTGTTTTACATTCAAAAACATTAAATTCTGAAATAGTTGTTCCTTCCATTTCTTTGTCTACAAAACCACAAACTGAAATACTTTGTCCGTTCCTAAAATTTAATACCAAAGTTGCGGTGTCTCCTTTCCTTGAACCAATTCCGTCAAAGCAATTACAAGAATTGTCTTTGTCCAGTGTATCTAAATTTGGTGTTTTATTTACAGCATTTTTTGTCTCTGACTTGTTATTGCAAGCAAAAGTCAAAATGCAAATAAATATTATTGTCAGTCTAAACATTGTCTTTACGTAAGGTATGGTTTAATTGCCACCAACGTCAGACTGTGAAAAAACCTCACAATCTTTTTAACAAATATAGCAAAATAGTTGTAAGAAAAGTACAATTTTTGTATTTTTACTTATGCAATACATCCAAGGAATTTCCCGTCATCAGCTCCAGATGAGTAGTTTAGAAGACAAGATTAGTGCTGATAATCCTGAACTACAACTAAAAAATAAACCTCCTTAAAATTGCTTTAAAAGAGGTTGAGTTTTTATGTTTTTAAAGATTATTTGGAAAAATGAAAGGTTGTGCAACGGTTACCGCTGTTAGCAACAGTTTTTTAAAATACTAAATCTTTTGTTTTCTTTTCTGAGCAGTATACAATTCTTCCATTTTGAACCTCCACCTCTTTAAAAAGATTATTTTTTCGGTGGTTTGTAAATGTTTTAACAAGCTCTTTTTGCTTTTCAGTTGTTATGTTCGTGCTAGACCTTCTTCCTGTTTTAGGATGAATAAACAGTAGATATATATTCTCTTCTTCAATTAGTAACCAAAAGTATAATCTATATCCACTACTTTTTCCAGCGTTTTCGGTTTCTATTCTTTTCCTTAGAAATGGGCTTTTATTTGGGTCTCCGCCTAATCTTTTACAACCATTTAATCTGACTTCTTCTAAAGAAGAATTAAAAATACTTTTTATTATTTCTTTTTCGCAATCATTATGAGAAGTGTCTTTTAAAAGTAAAGAAACTTCAGAGACAAACTCTTCAGTTAAAAAAACAGGCATCTATTATATTGATTTGAGAAGATTATTAAATTCTTCATCAGTTCTCAATGAAAAAAATATTTGTTCAATTTCAAAAACTGAATCCTCAATATCATCCAAAATATTTTTGTAACAAGTAATTTCTTCACGGCAAATATTACTTTGCCACAAAGAATTTTTTAAATTCACATAATTTCTAAGTAATTTACTGTGGAATTTTTTAGAATCAATAATTATTTTTTTAATCAATTCTTCATCCTCTTTACTTTTTATATCTACCCATGTTAATTGAGCAAATAAACTATCTATTTGCTTTAATTTTTCAACACGATTATTTAAACTTACTTTAAGTTTATTGATGCTATCAAGAAAATTGTTTATTCTTTCTTGTTCAGAAATTGTAGAAACACTGCTTGTTTTTGAAATAATTAAGCTAATCTCTGTACCAATATTTGAAATTGTATTTACCATCTTTTTCTTAAAGAATTTATTATATACAAATCTAAATAAAAAAACTAAATAAAAAATATTTCTTTTGTTTTTTTTAACTCGCTTCAAAATTGTTGCTAACGTCAGACTGTGAAAAAACTCACAATCTCTCAAACAAATATAGTAAAAAACTTGTAAGAAAAATGAGAAAGTTGTATTTTTATACATGCAACATATCCAAGGAATTTCCCGCCATCAGCTACAAATGAGTAGCTTAGAAGACAAGATTAGTGCTGATAATCCTGAACTACAACTAAAAAATAAACCTCCTTAAAATTGTTTTAAAAGAGGTTGAGTTTTTATGTTTTTAAAGATTATTTGGAAAAATGAAAGGTTGTGCAACGGTTACCGATGTTGGTGGCAGTTATTGTTTTTCGCCTATTAATTTTAATGCATATTCTAAGTAAATATTTTCATTATTAATATATTGATTTATTGTTGGGATTACTTCGTAATTGGGTTTTACTCCACTTCCAAATGGTAATTTTGGTTCAATATTCATCACAAATTGTAATGCTGGGATTTCAATGGTTATTTTGGAATTTGGCAAAGTTAAATCTTGACTATATCCACTCGTATTTCCATAATAACCTCCGCCTGTTTCTTGTCCAATAAATGTTGCTAATCCTTGCGAATACATCATATTTGAAAATTCGCTACCGCCAGAATATGTTATTGGACTAATGAGAACATACACATTACCTTTAAAGGTGTCTTTTGGTGCTTTTTTGTATGCCATAAGTCCGAGACCTAAATTATTTTTTCTTTCAAGACTTCCATCTTTCATTTTTTTGTTTACAAAAATTCGTTCTAAAAATCCGAATACTTTAAGTTTTATCGGTTTGTCAATTCCATTATTAAGGATTGCTTTTTGAGTTTTGACTCTTACTTTAGAGTATTTTTGGTAATTATCGCCAAAATAAGAATATAACAAACCTTCATTTCCTTCAGTTCCACCGCCATTTTTACTAACGTCAATAATCACATTTTTAATATTATGTTCTTTTATTTCGGAAAAACTTTGTTTCAAGAACTTTTTTAATGTTTTATATTTGCTTTCTCTTTTAATTATGTCGTTTGAGAATGTTTGAATATCCAAATAAGCTGTTTTTGCATTTATAATTTTGAATTGCAAAGGTTCATTTTCAGTTTTTTCTTTGTCAATATTGTTGTTCTTTTTTAGGTTTTCATTAATTTGACTAATTGACAATGAATTAATTGTGATAGGCTCTGTAATTTCTTTGAATTTCACTTCATATTTCTCAATTATTCCATAGTAGTAAAAATAGTTTTTAGAAAAATTAAAGCCACCCAAATCACTGTATTTTACAGATTTTATGTACCCATCTGATGCAAATAAAATTCCAATTTTTGTGACAATTTCTTTGGGTGTTTCTCCATTGATTTTTTCAATTTCAAGATTTTCAATTTTTGCAGAATTATTTGAAGCATTTTTGACACAATATAACTTCTCGCCCAAGAAAACCACAGTTAAAGGTAAAAATCGAATATTTTCATTTTTATTGGTCTGTTCTTTAACTTCTTTTGGTAAAAAAATGTCTGTGTGGTCTTCTCTTGATAATGCTACTAATGGTGCGATTATTTTGTGAAATTCATAAACATTAAGGTCGGTTGTGATTTTGTTTTTCGCAGTTTGGAAAGCAAAATCAACGCAGTCTTTTGGGGTGTACCAGTACATTCCAGAATGAAACTTGTCCAAGCCTTGATACAATAAATCTAAATCTCTATGAAGTTTCTCCTTTGCAATTTTGGGAAAATCTCCAAAATTCTGAGAATACGTGGTTTGTATCAGTAAAATTAAAAGTATAAATGTCGATATTTTCTTCATTGACGGGTCGTTCTGTATAATTGCCTACAACGTCAGACTGTGAAAAAACTTCTCAATCTCATTAACAAATATATTAAAATAGTTGTAAGAAAAATGAGAAAGTTGTATTTTTACACATGCAACATATCCAAGGAATTTCCCGCCATCAGCTACAAATGAGTAGCTTAGAAGACAAGATTAGTGCTGATAATCCTGAAAGTTGGTTCGAAATCGGGACTGCCGAGGTCACTAAACAATCCGTAAGTCTTTATTTTGAGGTTTACGGATTTTTCTTTTTCTTGGTGTTTTTGTTTGAAAAAAATTACTCCGAAACACTTATCATTATTCCTGCCCATGTAGCAAGAATTCCTAAAATTACACTCAAAGCGATGTACAAAAGTGCTAAAAGTGAATTTCCGGTCTGAAACAACTTTAGGTTTTCAAAAGCAAAAGCCGAAAAAGTGGTAAAACCTCCACAAAATCCGGTAATAAAAAACAATTTTAGTTGAGGATTTTCAATTTGGTGTTTGGTAAGTAAACCAACTAAAATCCCAATAATCAGGCAACCAACTATATTTACCAAAAACGTGGCCCAAGGAAAAGTTCCCTGAACATATTTATCCGTTAATACAGAAGTCAGATATCGGAACATACTCCCGATGCCTCCTCCAAGTCCTACTATTAGTAATGTTTTAAACATAATTGATTAGTTACTGCTCTATTTAGGTAAATCAAAATTAGTGTTTTTGTTTTTCAATTATTTTCAAAAAGAATGTATTTTTTTTACTTTTTCCATTTCAATCGCAAACTGTTTGTTACTACGCTAACACTGCTTAATGCCATTGCTGCACCGGCAATCATTGGGTCGAGCAAAAAACCGTTTATCGGATAAAGTACACCTGCTGCAATCGGAATACCGATAAGGTTGTAGATAAATGCCCAGAACAAGTTTTGTTTGATGGTTGTTACAGTTTGTTTCGACAATTTTATGGCCTGTGGTATTTTGGTTAAATCAGATGAAATGATGGTCACTTTTGCCACATCCATCGCAATATCAGAGCCTTTACCCATTGCTATACTTACATCGGCTGTTGCCAGAGCTGTGCTATCGTTAATACCGTCTCCTACCATAGCTACGATTTTGCCTTGCTTTTGTAGTTCTTTTACAAAATTGGCTTTGTGTTGTGGCAACATTTCTGCTTTGTAATTCTCGATGCCTGTTTGCTGTGCAATAGCTTGTGCTGTAGCCTGGTTATCGCCTGTGAGCATATACAAATCAATACCCATCTGTTGCATTTGTTTGATGGCTTCTATTGATGTTTCTTTGATTTTATCGGAGATTGCCAAGACTGCCAAGGCTTGTTTACTGTTTGAAAACCAAATAACGGTTTTCGATTCTTTACTCCACTTATCTGCTTGTTGCTGTAGAGCGTCTGCAATGATGATATTGTTTTCTGCTAAAAGTTTTTTATTTCCTACAAAATAAGATTCGTTGCCATAAACCGCTTGCGCTCCTTTTCCGGTTATGCTGCTGAAGTTGCTTATTTCGATTTTCTTATGCGTTGCATCTTTAGAAAAATACGATACTACGGCAGTTGCCAACGGGTGTTCCGATTGTTTTTCTATACTAACGAGAATCTCTTTTTTATTATCGTTATCGCTTAACCATTTAACATCAGTTACTTGAGGTTTTCCTTGTGTAATCGTTCCGGTTTTATCTAAAATAATGACATCTACATTTTTTGCCAGTTCCAAACTCTGGGCATCTTTTATCAAAATTCCTTTTTCAGCTCCCTTCCCTACTCCTACCATAATTGCCGTTGGCGTTGCCAATCCTAAAGCACACGGACAAGCAATAACCAATACTGTAATGGCAGCTAACAATCCTTGTACAATACTGTTTTCACCTCCAAAAACAATCCATAAAACAAATGAGAGTAGGGCAATTCCGATTACTACAGGCACAAAAATTCCTGCAATTTTGTCCACTAATTTTTGAACAGGAGCTTTGCTTCCTTGTGCATCTTGTACCGTTTTTATAATTTGGGCAAGCATGGTTTCTTTACCGACTTTAACAGCTTTAAACCGAAAACTTCCCTTTTGGTTGATTGTTCCTGCAAATACGTTGGAGTTTTCCTCTTTCAAAACAGGAACAGGCTCTCCACTAAGCATACTTTCATCGACATACGAACTACCGAGAACGACCTTTCCGTCCACCGCAATTTTTTCTCCGGGCTTTACCAGAATTACATTGCCTACATTCACTTGTTCAATAAATGTTTCTTTTTCTGTTCCATCTGCATCAACAATAATAACTGTTTTAGGTTGTAAGCCCATTAGTTTTTTAATAGCTGAAGATGTGTTTCCTTTGGCTTTTTCTTCTAATAATCTTCCCAAAAGAATAAAAGCAATGATAATGGCTGAGGCTTCGAAATAAACGTGAGCGTGCAATCCGCGTTGATGCCAAAATTCGGGAAACAACATATTGAATACACTAAACAGATAAGCAATTCCCGTACTCAGTGCCACAAGTGTGTCCATATTGGCTGAGGAATGCTTGGCTTGTTTCAAGGCGTTGATAAAAAAATCACGTCCGAACCAAAGCACAACCGGAGTAGCAAACAGCCACATTATTTCATTGGCATACGGAGCATTCATAAAAAACATTCCATACACAAAAACCGGTAGAGACAACATAATTGCCCATACGGTTTTAGTCTTTAATTTTTGATATTCTTTTTTGTGTAGTGCTTCAAGTGTCTCTTGTTGCTTATTTTCTTCTTCGATAAATAAATCATACCCGGCAGATTGTACTGCTTTTTGTATTTGAATTGTATCGATTATATTAGGTAAATACTCAACCGTCAGATTCCCTGTTCCGTAATTTACTTCAGCACTCACAACTCCTTCTTGTGCTCGAACAACGGTTTGTGCACTATTAGCACAAGAAGCACAACTCATATTCAATACCGGAAAGGTTTTTTTTGTTGTATTTTTATTTTTAGTTGCCATACTCTTCTTTTAATTTGTAGTACAAAGTTCGTGAAATTTCAGAGGTTGTTGGTATAAAACTATATAAATATGCTTTTGACACTATATTCTGAAGGATTACGTTTATTTTTACCACAGATGCACAGATGACAAATGTAGATAATTAAGAAAACAATGTGAACTACACTGATATTGAAAGATTTGCATTCAATGCAATCTGTGCATCTGTGTCTAATAAGTAATACTCTACGGGTTCAAATTAAAAATCAATAGATAATTAATTTGAGTGTTTTTACGGGTAGATAAGTAAGGTATTTTGTAGGATTAATTCTAAAAATTCCGATATTTTTTAGTTATTTCAAATACGTGTTCCAGTATTTTTACATCTATTTGAGTAAGTTCTATATGTCTTCTGTTCATTACGATTTTGGCTGTTGCAAGAGCTTTATTAGCCAAATACGTGGTAAAGCCCGATGCTCCTCCCCAAGCAAAACTCGGAACAAAATTTCGAGGAAAACCGCTTCCGAAAATATTGGTAGAAACCCCTACTACCGTTCCGGTGTTGAACATGGTATTAATTCCGCATTTGCTGTGATCGCCCATCATAAGCCCGCAAAACTGAAGCCCCGTTTTCTCGAAACACTCGTTTTGATAACTCCATAATTTCACTTCTTCGTAATTGTTTTTTAGGTTAGAGTTGTTGCTGTCTGCTCCTATGTTGCACCATTCTCCTAAAACAGAATTCCCTAAAAAGCCATCGTGTCCTTTGTTGGAATATCCCATCATAACCGAATTGTTTACCTCACCTCCTACCCTGCAATGTGGTCCTATGGTTGTAGCTCCGTAGATTTTTGTAGCTAATTTTACTTGGGCTTTTTCTCCTAAGGCAAACGGACCTCTGATAACTGAACCTTCCATTATTTCGGAATTCTCACCAATATAAATTACTCCTGTCGAGGCGTTAAGCGTTACAAATTCCAATTTGGCCCCTTCTTCGATAAAGATATTTTCCGGAGCGATTACATTGACCGATTTAGGAATAGGTTGCGAAGTTCTTCCTTTGGTAATCAACTCAAAATCAGCTTTAATAGCTTTGTCGTTTTTGGCAAAAATATCCCAAGTATTCTCAACAGTAAAACATTCGCCTTCAAGCTCAATCAAATCATAGGTATCAAAACTTGGTTCGTTTTCTAACTCAGTTGCAAAATAAGCTATGATTTCTCCGTTTTTGGCAATAGCTTGATTTTTTTTTAAATTCTCAATCAGGTAAACTAACTTTTCATCGGGCAAAAAACTCGAATTGATAAGAACATTTTGCTCTGCCTGAACCATCGGATATTTCTCCGAAAGATAATCTTCTGTTCTGGTTGATGTGGTGGTTTTGAGGTAATGCTCCCACTTTTCTCTGATGGTCAAAATTCCGATGCGAATATCGGCAACAGGGCGGGTATAAGTAAATGGAAGTAAAGCATTTCGCTTGTTTCCATCAAATAAGATATAATTCATTTTTAGGATATTTTTATGGAGAACAAATATACCTTTTTTAAGTAATAATTGAAATGTTTGAGATGTAAATATTTTCGTGTTTGCTTAGATAAAATTAAGCAATTTAACGTACATTTGGGACTTCAAATCACAATGAAAATGAAAAGACATATTCCGAATTTTATCACTTTATTGAATCTTTTTTCAGGTTGTGTTGCTCTTGTTTTTGCCTCGCATGGAGATTTTCTGAATGCTTTTATATTTGTGAGTTTAGGAATTTTCTTTGATTTTTTTGACGGATTTTTTGCACGAATCCTCAAAGTTCAATCTCCTTTAGGAGTCCAGTTAGATTCTCTGGCAGATATGGTTACTAGTGGAGTAGTTCCGGGATTTGTGATGTTTAAGATGTTGTCGGAATATTCGTCTGATGAATTTTTCCCTTACTTCGGGTTTATCATTGCCTTAGGCTCGTGTATGCGTTTGGCGAAATTCAATATTGACACCCGACAAACCGACTCATTCATCGGACTACCAACTCCCGCCAATGCTCTTTTTATCTTGAGCTTACCTCTGGTTATTGAATATACAGAGTTTGCCTTTGTAATCGAAGTGCTTACCAATGTATGGGTATTGCTCGGAATTTCGGTATTAAGTACTTTTATTCTGAATGCTGAATTGCCACTTTTTTCACTTAAAATTAAAAATTTCAGTTTTACCAAATATAAGTTACAGATTTTCTTTTTGATTTTGTCTCTTGTCTTACTTGTAGTATTTAAGTTTTTAGGAGTTCCGCTTATTATTTTGTCTTATGTGGCGCTTTCTGCTTTGAGCAAAAAATCATAATAAAAAAAGAGTACTGAAAAAATAATTTCAATACTCTTTAGCTTGAATTTCAGATGTTTTAATTAGCTGAAACCTAATTTATATACGCTACTGTTGCGAATATCATCGTGCGAACTGAATGTTACACCAAGGTCTTTTACCAATCCGGTATCCAGCCCGTACACCCAACCGTGAACCGAGAGTTCTTGCCCTCTGTTCCATGCCTCCTGAACGATTGAGGTTACTGACAAATTAAGTACTTGTTGCTTGGTATTCCATTCTACAAATTTGTCAAAACGCTCTTTTTCATCTGTAATAGATTCGATGTCATTTTTTCTAAACTTGTAACTGTCTTTAATATGACGAATCCAATTGTCTATAATTCCTACTGAACTTCTTCCCATTGCAGCCTTAACACCTCCACAACCGTAATGTCCACAAACAATTACGTGTTTTACCTTCAAGACATTAACCGAATAGTCCAAAACACTTAGCATATTCATATCTGAATGGATAACCATATTGGCAATATTACGGTGTACAAAAACTTCTCCCGGTTGAGCTCCGATAATTTCGTTAGCCGGTACACGACTGTCTGAACAACCTATCCACAATAGAGGTGGAGTTTGAGTTTCTGATAGTTTTTTAAAAAAATCAGGATCTAATGCTAATTTTGATTCTACCCACTTTTTGTTGTTCTCTATTATTTTTTTATAAAAATCTGACATAGTTTTATGTTTTTAAAGATGATTTAATTATCAATATTTTTTTTCTTTTTCTTGTTTTTTGTTTTTGAAACTTCTACCTCATTTTCTTCGCTATCTGCCAACATTTTTTCTGTAATAACCTGACTTGAGGTTTTGTGTCTTTGCCTGTGTTTCATCAATAAATCATGTTCGATAGAAACTTTTCTGACATCGGTTTCTGTATTTTCGAGTTTGTATTCCTCTTTGAAACCAATAAGGGTAACATTTACATTTCTGAGCGGAGCCCTGATATCTTTAAACTCTCTGATACTGTCCAGAATATCGTGAGCAATATAAACCGTATCAGAGGCATTGATAATCACTTTGGAATCTTCGGGAATCGCATCTAAAGTAAACAAAATTGCTGCTTTGTTCAAAAACGAAACCTCTTGAGCCAAATGAATGTGAATAATATCTCCGTCTTCGTATTCTTCTTTACGGAAATAATAAGCTCTTTTCATATTTCCTCTCAATATTGCAAATATACTGATTATCATTCCCAGTGCAACTCCGATGAGTAAGTCTGTAAACACAACGGCTAAAACAGTCACTACAAAAGGGACAAACTGGTATTTTCCTCTATGAAAAAAATGTTTAAATACAGTAGGTTTAGCCAATTTATACCCAATAACCAAAAGTATGGCAGCCAAAGTAGCTAGAGGGATTTTATTCAGTAAAAAGGGTATAGAAAGCACACTGGCAAGGAGTAAAACACCATGTATAATAGTGGACATTTTGGTTTTTGCTCCTGCATTGGCATTGGCAGACGAACGAACCACAACCGAAGTCATCGGAAGACCTCCCAAAAGTGAGCTTATCAGATTTCCGGCTCCTTGTGCTTTTAATTCCAAGTTGGTGTCGGTCAGTCGCTTTTGAGGATCCATTCTATCGGAAGCCTCAATACATAAAAGTGTTTCAACAGAAGCTACAATAGCAATAGTAACAGCCACTATCCATACTTCTTTATTGGTAAAGCTAGAAAAATTAATTCCTTCAGAAAAATTCATAAAATCGGGTAGGATAAAAATTCCTTTGAATTCCTCAAGATTTGTTACCACAGGTAATTCTACCAAATATTTTGAAGAAGTAATAGCAAGAGGACTTCCGGTTGCTTTGAAAACCTCGTTTAAAATCGTTCCGACAATTACTGCGACTAACGCACTGGGAAGTAGTTTTATTTTTTTAAGAAAACCTATTCTGTCCCAGACTAAAATAATGGTTAGTGAAACTGACGCAATTATAATTATTCCCGCCTGAACTTGGGTAAAAGCTGCTACAATATCGGAGAAAATAGCTAAACCGCTCCCGACTTCTACGTCAGAACCTAATGCTTTGGGAATCTGTTTTAAGAAAATAATAATTCCGATACCGGCTAACATCCCTTCAATTACATTGTTCGGAAAATAGTTAGAAATTGCACCTGCTTTCAGAAAACCCAGAACAAGTTGTATGAGCCCTGCGATGAAAACCGCTGTCAGGAAAACCTCGAAAGAACCTAAAGACAAAATAGCAGAAAGTACAATTGCCGTAAGTCCGGCTGCCGGTCCGGAAACACTGATGTGCGAGTTGGACAAATATCCGACTACAATACCTCCGACTATTCCTGCTATGATTCCTGAAAATAATGGTGCTCCCGAAGCCATAGCAATCCCCAAACACAATGGAAGAGCCACCAAAAACACTACCAATCCTGAAGGGAAATCATATTTCAGGCTGGCAAAAAAATTTATTTTTTTTGACATTTTTTAAAAAATTAATGTAAAACAATATCCGCAAGTAATGATTTGTGAATCAAAACAATGCAAGGGTAATTTAACTTAAAAGTTAAATAAATAATTCCGTAACCCACATGGGTTTACAGAATGTTGTTACACTAATTTTTGTTCGGGAGGAGGAGAGAGAATCTCTGAAGAAATGTTGTCGTGTTTTAAGAAATATTCCTCAATAATCTTGTCTTGTCTTAAACGTAAAGAAAATAATGCTATTTCATTTTTATCTGTTGCAAAATCATTAAGAACTTCGGAAATAGAATTGTGGGTTTCTTCTTCTTCAGCCATAGTATAAGCCATTGATATATCTATGTCATTACAAACCCTGCTCAATATAGTCGGGAGCGTCAGGAATGACACGAAAAAAAACAATAATGTTATGGCTTTTATCTTCATTGTTTGCGAAGTTACTGTTTTTTGTTTTACCTTAAAAAAAGCAATAAGAATTTTAACAAAAATTTTTCTATTCTCTATTATTGTTATTTGAAAAAGCCCTGCTATAAGTAAAACTATAACAAGGCTTGATTTTAATTTTATATCGATTATATCACTAACTTACATCGACGGTTTTTTCTGAGGCTAATTTCAGATAGATTCCGCTGGTTAGTTTTTCTCTAATGGCTTCGAATGCTATCAAAGTATCTTCGATATCTTTTAAGGTATGTGAAGCTGTCGGAATCATACGAAGTAAGATAATTCCTTTTGGAATCACCGGATATACTACGATTGAAAGGAAAATTCCATAGTTTTCTCTTAAGTCATTCACCATCATCATCGCCTCAGGAATACTTCCGTTAAGGTAAACCGGAGTTACACAAGTGTTGGTATCTCCAATGTTGAATCCTCTTGATTTTAATCCTCTTTGGAGTGTATTTACGTTTTCCCAAAGTTTATTTTTCAGCTCGGGCATCGAGCGAAGCATATCCAATCGTTTCAAAGCCCCAACAGTTTGAATCATCGGTAAGGATTTAGCAAACATTTGAGAACGTAAGTTGTATTTCATATATTCAATAATATCTTTATCTGCTGCCACAAAAGCTCCAATACTTGCCATCGACTTGGCAAAAGTAGAGAAATACACATCGATTTGATCTTGAACGCCTTGTTCCTCTCCTGCTCCTGCTCCTGTTTTTCCGAGAGTTCCGAATCCGTGAGCGTCATCGACCAACAAACGGAAATTGTATTTTGATTTAAGAGCACAGATTTCTTTTAGTTTACCTTGTTGTCCTCTCATCCCGAAAACACCTTCAGTAATCAAAAGAATTCCTCCTCCTGTTTCTGTGGCTACTTTTACGGCACGTTGAAGGTTTTTCTCGATGCTTTCCATATCGTTGTGCTGATACGTAAAGCGTTTTCCGTGGTGCAAGCGAACTCCGTCAATAATACAAGCGTGAGAATCTACATCATATACAATCACATCGTTCTTTGAAACCAAAGCATCGATGATAGAAACCATTCCTTGATACCCGAAATTAAGCAAATAAGCGGCTTCTTTTTGTACAAATTCAGCTAATTCTCTTTCTAATTGTTCGTGAATATCGGTATGTCCGCTCATCATACGAGCTCCCATTGGATAAGCTGCTCCGTATGCTAAGGCTGCTTCTGCATCAACCTTTCTGACTTCGGGGTGGTTGGCAAGACCTAAATAATCGTTTAGGCTCCAGTTGAGGATTTCTTTTCCGTGAAATTTCATTCTTGGTCCGAGCTCTCCTTCTAATTTTGGGAACACATAATATCCTTCTGCTTGTGATGCCCATTTCCCTAAAGGGCCTTTATTTTCGTGAATTCTTTCGAATAAATCTTTTACCATAATTTGTGAAAATAATTTGTACTTGTAAAACTCGGTGCAAATTTAGCAAAATACATAGTATTAAAACTTTATTTATTAAAAATATTCAATAAAAAGAAATGCGGGATATTTGATCATTGATTGGTTATGAGTCAGACTTCCGGCTTTTATTGTAAAAATAGTTGTTAAGCCACCACATAAAAGTACCGAAAAGTAACATTCCGAAAAGAGTAAAAATTAGCCATTCAAAAAGAATATTGATGTTAAAAAATGCTTGAGAGAACGAAAATCCTCTTGTCATTTTCATAATATTCATAAAAACAGTAAGGAAGATTCCATACTTAAAACCTTGGTTTAGAGCATAACTGAATCTTCCTTTTTGCTTTATGACTTCCCAACGCCTGAAAAACTGATGGTCATTCATTTGAAAAAAGTATTGTTTAATAATTGTTAGGCTTCGTTTTCTTTATCTTCCGTATTGTCTTCTTCGGAAGTATTTTCAACTTCGGTTTGTTTGCCTTGTCTGATTGCCTGATTTAACTGAGCTAACTTATCTTTCCAGTCCTGGAGTTCTTGTTTGTGTCTTTCTATGTTTTTGTTTACCTCTACCACTAACGGATTTTTGTCGGTGGCTCCTGTGATAAACATCATATTGTTTTCAAGTTGAAGAATATCGTTCTGAATTTCGTCAATTTTTCGGGATAGAAAAATTCGCTCGGAATTTAGTTTTCTCTCATCATTGGCTTCAACCAATCCCGAAATTCGGTTGTTATACCGCATGGCATCAGCATCTTTCTTGCTCAGACTCAACTTATCGAAAAGTATGTCTAAAACCTTGTTGTATTTTCCTTCGATATGACGTTTGCTATGTGCCACACGTCCGAGGCTTTTCCACGCTTCGATATGCGATTTGATAAGTTCTAAATCTGTCTTGTATTCTCCTGTAAGCTCTGTATTTTTGAGGTTTTCTAAATACTCTTTCTTCTTTTCGTAGGCTTCTGCTTCTGCTTCATTTTCTTCGTTGCGTTTTGCATGCAGACGGTCAAAGTAATGATTGCAGGCGTTTTTGAATTGTTTCCAAATTTCGTCAGAAACTTTTCTCGGAACGTGCCCGATGGTTTTCCATTCTGCCTGAATTTGCTTCATAACAGGAGTTATTTTTTCAAAATCTTCGCTGTCTTTCAGTTCAATAGCTTTGTCTAAAAGAGTTTGTTTTTTGGAGAGGTTTTCTTGTTGTTCCGCTTTCATATTTCTGTAGAAAGTGTTTTTCTTGAAATTGAAATCTTTAGTAGCTTCTCGGAATTCTTTCCAAATTTGATCACGTTTTTCGACAGGTGCTTTTCCGATTGCAAAAAACTCATTGCGAAGCGTTTCGATTTTCTTGATTTGCCTCTGCCATTGCGAATGGGTCTCGGTATTTTCGTTGGCAATAGCACTAATTTGGTTAATTACATTTTGTTTTGCAACGAAGTTCTCTTCTTCTTTTGCCCTTAATTCCTGATAATAATTCTCGCGTCTGTCGTGAATTTGTCGGGTAACAGCACTAAACTCGCTCCATATTTCTTCTCGATGTTCTCTTGAAACAGGTCCAAGTTCTTCTTTCCATAATTTATGCAGAAGTTGTAATTCTCTGAAAGCCTTGTTCAAATCGGGTTCGTTTACTAATTCTTTTGCACGAGTAATAATTTTTTGCTTTTGTTCCAGATTATACTTGAAATCCATATCACGTGCCTCGCGGTCAAGGTGTATATAATCGTAAAAATTTTCTATGTGAAAATGATAATTGTTCCAAACATGGTTGTATTTGTCTTTCGGAATGGCTCCTGCTGATCTCCATTTCTCTCTAATTTCGTTAAATTGTTTGAACAAATCAGGAATATTCATTTCCGGATCAATCAGACTTTTTAATTCTTCAATAATTTCTAAACGAATTTTTAGGTTGGCTTTTAGATTGTTTTCCAGAGTTTTATAATGATTGCTCTTGCGTTCTTTATAGTCGTCTAAGAGTGAATCGAACTTTTGTTTTACAGGCAAATGATATTCAAAACCGGTTGTATCTCCTTCATTTTCAGAGGCAAACTGCTCTCTTTTTTCATCAATAAATTCGTTGTATTTAGAGGTAAATTCTTTACGGATTTCTTCAATGTGTTCTTTGATAGAGGACACTTTTCCTGTACTTACGAGTTTTTCTAACTCAGAGACCAGTGCCTCCATAGGCATAGATTCGTAATCAAGCATCGGAATATCGTGACGTTCGGAGAGTGTTTCATCTTCCGATTCTTCTGCATTGGAGCTGTCTATCTCATCAATTACTTTTTGGTTGTCATTGACATTGACTTTTTCCTCTACTTTTTCCGTAACTTCTTTGCTGGTTTCCAGTTCTTGATTGTCCGTATTCTCTTGGTTTCCATCTGCATCGTGCAGGTTATCATTCTTTGGGTCTAACATTGTTGTAATGTTTAAAAGTTCATAAAATCAAGTGGCTAAAATACTAAAGCTATCAGAAATAGCCAAATTTAAAAACTATAGTTTTGAAGTTTGCATTTTTTTTTTTTGAAGCAAATGCTATTTTAGCCGTAAAGCGACTAATCAAAGTTAATGAATAGTTTGAGAGTTTGCCACTCCTAAAAGTTATCTTTATAATCCGTAGTGCATTATTGATTAGCCACAAATGCACAGATTTTTTATACTTTTCCCAAAAAAAATATATTTCACAGATTGGATTGAATGCAAAGCATTCAATATCAGTGTAATTTACAGCCCATTTTTTGAGCTGTTTTTTGACGCACCATCTGTGCGTCTGTGGTTGAAAACAATTACAAAAAAAACATTAAAAACCAATGAGTTATGTTTTCAGTGATAATACACTACGGATATCTTTATAATGTTTGCTGATAATTCACATTTCATAATTCGAAATTCCTCAATCTTAAATATTATCTTTGCATTTTAAATTTTAAATCGTATGAAAGTTGCAGTAGTTGGAGCTACAGGAATGGTAGGAGAAGTAATGCTAAATGTTTTGGCAGAACGAAACTTCCCGATAACGGAATTAGTAGTAGTAGCCTCCGAAAAATCGGTGGGAAAAGAAATTGAATTTAAAGGAAAAGTTCATAAGGTAATCGGATTGCAAGATGCTGTAAATGAAGTTCCTGATATTGCTTTGTTTTCGGCAGGAGGGCAAATATCTTTAGACTGGGCAGAAAGATTTGCAGCAGTCGGGACTACTGTAATCGACAACTCATCTGCATGGAGAATGGACATTACTAAAAAGCTAATTGTTCCTGAAATTAATGCGGATAGACTAACAGAAAACGACAAAATTATAGCCAACCCGAATTGTTCTACGATTCAGTTGGTTATGGCATTAGCTCCTTTACACAAAAAATACAAGATTAAACGAATTGTTGTTTCGACTTATCAATCTATTACAGGGACGGGAGTTAAGGCAGTTCGGCAGTTGGAAAATGAATATAAAGGAGTAAAAGAAGAAATGGCCTATAAATACCCAATACATCGAAATGCCATTCCTCAATGCGATACTTTTGAAGAAAACGGATATACCAAAGAAGAAATGAAACTAGTTCGGGAAACACAAAAAATCCTTGATGATATGACCATTGCCGTTACGGCTACGGCCGTGAGAATTCCCGTTGTCGGGGGACATAGCGAAGCGGTAAACGTGGAATTTGAAAATGATTTTGATTTGAGCGAAATCCGAAGAATACTACACGAAACAGAAGGCGTAAAACTGCAGGACAATATGGATACTTTTACATATCCGATGCCTTTGTATTCACAGGGGAAAGACGATGTTTTTGTGGGAAGAATCCGTAGAGATGAGTCGCAACCCAATACGCTAAATATGTGGATTGTTTCGGACAATCTTAGAAAAGGAGCTGCAACAAACGCTATTCAGATTGCCGAGTATTTGGTCAAAAACAATCTTGTCAGCATAAAAGCAATCGTTTAAAACAATAAATTTTGGTTAAACAAAACACTATAAAAGACACTATCGTACAAGGATTGGAACTCCCTTTAATGGAAGATTTTTATACCATTCAGGGAGAGGGTTTTTATACAGGAGTGGCCGCCTATTTCATTCGAATCGGAGGATGTGATGTAGGTTGTCATTGGTGTGATGTAAAAGAAAGTTGGGAGGCAGCCAACCACCCGGTAACTTCGGTGGAAGAAATGGTTGCGAATGTCAAAAAATCTCAAGCTAAAATTGTGGTTATCACAGGAGGAGAGCCTCTTACTTGGAATATGGATTTTTTGACCAAAAGGCTCAAAGAAGAAGGATTTCGAATTCACATCGAAACCTCGGGAGCTTATCCGTTTTCGGGAACGTGGGACTGGGTTTGTCTTTCTCCAAAAAAAACAAAACTCCCTGTAGAAGAAACCTATAAAAAGGCTGATGAGTTGAAAATCATTATTTACAACCAGCACGATTTTCAGTTTGCAGAAGAACAAGCCCAAAAAGTACAAAAAGATTGTGTTTTGTTTTTGCAAGCCGAATGGGGAAAAAGAGACAAAATGTCTCCGCTTATTGTCGATTACGTGATGAATAACCCTAAGTGGAGAATTTCGGTTCAAACTCATAAATATTTAGACATTCCGTAATGTTTTTTTTAGATTTAATAAAATATGAAGTTACTTATTTTTAACGGAGCTCCCGATAGTTCTGTAAGTGGTATTTCGCATAAGATAATACAATATTTTTTATCTTGTTTTGAAGGTAAAAACATTGAAGTTTCTGTTTTTAATTTAGACGAAAACAAACTTCCTTTGCTTGAAATTCCCTTTGGAGAAATTCCTGAGAATGTAAAACAAATGGCTAAATTATTCTCCGAAAGCGATGTCCAAATATGGCTTTCTCCTTTATATCACGGAGCGATTCCCGGAAGCATGAAAAACTGCTTGGACTGGCTCGAAATCACCAGCAAAAATCCGAAACCTTACCTGAGCGGACAAGTTATCGGGCTGATTTGTTGGGCAGACGGAGTTCAGGCCATGCAAGGAATAAATAATATGGATTCCATTGCCAAAGCACTTCGTGCTTGGGTTCTGCCTTATTCTGTGTCAATATTAAGAAAAGATTTGATTGTTGAAGACGAACTGAACCTAAATTACCAAGAGCGCTTTGAGCTGATGTCTCGCCTTATTATGGAAAGTGATAAAAGATTCAGTTAATAGTTTTTGTAAGGCAATCTATAAAACACTGACTATTATTTGATTATATTCCCATCTTGCATGATAAGTTTTCTATCTGCCATATCGGCAAACTCCATATTATGGGTTACTATCACAAAAGTTTGATTCATTTCATCTCTGAGTTTGAAAAACAGGTTATGTAGGTTTTCTGCAGAAGTCGTATCGAGATTTCCCGAAGGTTCATCGGCAAAAATCACAGAAGGCTGGTTAATCAAAGCTCGTGCAACAGCCACTCTCTGTTGTTCTCCTCCTGAAAGTTCAGACGGTTTGTGCAAGATTCGATGAGACAATCCTAAATAATCGAGTAATTCTTTAGCTTTTTTTTCTGCCTCATTTTTCTCTTTTTGAGCTATAAAAGCAGGAATACATACGTTTTCTAAAGCAGTAAATTCCGGTAAGAGCTGGTGAAACTGAAATATAAACCCCAAATGACGGTTTCGGAATTTTGAGAGTTCTCTGTCTTTCAGGGTAAGGATATTTTGTCCGTTGATTTCAAGAGAAGTTCCTTGTTCTAAAGTAGGTTTATCAAGTGTTCCGAGAATTTGCAAAAGAGTAGTTTTTCCCGCTCCCGAAGCTCCCACTATCGAAACCACCTGTCCTTTTCGCACATTTATATCAACGCCTTTGAGTACTTGTAAATTTCCGTAATATTTATGTATGTTTTTTGCCTGTATCATCATAGCAACAAAGAAACGAATTTTTAAGATAGATTTAAACGATTTGTTGATTCTTACTTAAAATTTCTAAGAAATTGTGTTTTTTGAACTTTTTAAACTCCAAATACTACTTTAGAATTTTCGGTTGTGATTCTTGCAACCTCCTCAACAGAAATTCCGTACAATTCTGCCAGCTTTTGAGCTACGTTTGCAATATAAGCACTTTCGTTTCGCTTTCCTCTGTACGGAACCGGAGCCAAATAAGGCGAATCGGTTTCGAGAACGATATGTTTACTATCTATTTGGTTGATGTATTGATCAATTTTTCCGTTTTTGAAAGTTACCACTCCTCCTATCCCGAGTTTAAAATTCAGCGAAATGGCTTGTTGTGCCTGGTCAAAACTTCCTGTAAAACAATGAAAAATCCCAAATAAGTCTGATGATTTTTGCTCTTCCAAAATTTCAAAAATCTCGTCAAAAGCTTCCCTGCAATGAATTACAATCGGCAATTTGTATTTTTTAGCCAATGCTATCTGATGTTTGAAAGCGTCTTGTTGTTCTCTCAAAAAAGTTTTATCCCAATACAAATCAATTCCTATTTCTCCAATAGCATAAAATTTTCTTTCCTCTAATTGCTTTTCGACTAATGCTAATTCTTCTTTGTAGTTTTCCTTAGTTGAAGTCGGGTGCAATCCGCACATCAAAAACACGTTTTCGGGATATTTTGCCTCTAAATCATACATAGCCTGAACATACGAACTATCAATAGCAGGAATAAAAAACCGCTTCACTCCTACCGATAAAGCCCTCTGAATTACTTCATTTCTGTCTCGAGAAAATTCTTCGCTATACAAATGAGTGTGAGTATCGGTCAACATTTGGGATTTAGGATTTGGGATTTTTAGTATTATGGTAGATTTTGAAACAAACTTATAGAATACACTCAACGAAAAAGCTGCCTAAAACTCTCTTTTCTCAAGTTGAATTTATTTTTAGACAGCCCTATGATAATAAAAACTTGTTATTTCAGAATATTTCTTGAAATAACTAATTTTTGAATTTCGGTTGTTCCTTCTCCGATAGTACAAAGTTTAGAATCTCTAAAGAATTTTTCTACAGGAAAATCTTTTGTATAGCCGTATCCTCCGTGAATCTGAATCGCTTCGGTCGAAACTTTCACACACATTTCTGAAGCATACATTTTTGCCATAGCTCCCAAAGTGGTTACAGGCATATTATTATTTTTCAGATAAGCAGCTTTGTGCAGTAATAATTCCGAAGCCTCAATTTCGGTTGCCATATCTGCTAATTTGAATCCGATAGCCTGAAAAGCACTAATTGGTTTCCCGAACTGATGTCTTTCTTTAGAATATTTTAGTGACGCTTCATAAGCTCCTTTTCCGATTCCGAGAGCCAAAGCTCCGATAGAAATTCGACCTCCGTCAAGAATTTTCATCGCTTGGATAAATCCTTCGCCAACTTCGCCTAAACGATTAGCATCCGGAACTCTACAGTTGTCAAAAATAAGTTCAGCTGTTTCGGAGGCTCTCATTCCGAGTTTGTTTTCTTTTTTTCCGCTCGAAAATCCGGGAGTTCCTTTTTCGACCACAAAAGCGGTCATTCCTCTTGAATCTCCTTTTTCTCCGGTTCTTACAATTACAACCGCAATTTGTCCAGAAATAGCGTGAGTAATGAAGTTTTTAGCTCCGTTTATAATCCAATGATCTCCATCTTTTACAGCAGTAGTGTTCATTCCTCCTGCATCTGAACCTGTATTGTGTTCGGTAAGTCCCCAAGCTCCAATCCATTCTGCTGTAGCTAATTTCGGAATCCATTTCTTTTTTTGTTCTTCGTTTCCGAAAGTCAAAATATGATTGGTACAAAGCGAATTATGAGCTGCTACGGACAATCCGATAGAGGAATCAACTTTAGAAATTTCTTCAATAATGGTAATGTATTCGTGGTATCCTAATCCAGAACCGCCTAACTCTTCGGGAACTAAAACTCCCATAAAACCCATTTCTCCGAGTTTTTTAAAAAGTTCTACGGGAAAAGTCTGGGCTTCGTCCCACTCCATTATATAAGGTCTGATATTGGTTTCTGCAAAATCTCTGATAGACTCTGCAATCATTTTTTGGGTTTCAGAAGATTGAAAATTCATATTGCTATTCCTTAAAATTTTAAAAACCCAAATATAAGGCAATTATTTCGATTTTTTCAATCGGAAAATCAGGAATTTTTGATAATTCGTCTTTATCTTTTATTTCTCCGCTCATGCTTCTGTACGAAACAATATTTTTGGAAACAGGATATTTAAAATACGGAAAACTTCCTAACTCTTTGATTGAAAGCTCATTGATTTTTATTTTTTTAGCTTCGGAAGTGTCTAAAACGATAAAATATTTGTTCAGCTCAACAATTACTTCGTCAGACAAACCATAAACCTCTCGTAATTGTTCCATCGAAACAAAAGCTCCTAACAGAGATTTGTATTTTAAAATTCTTTCGGACAACTTTTCTCCGATTCCCCTAACCTTTATTAAATCTTCTTGAGTGGCAATATTAATATCTTTGATAACAATGTTTTCGGGTTGTTGCTCAAATTTTCGGTACGATGATTTTTTTGGATTGGTAACCCATTCGGGGAATTTGAAATAAGGCGATATTTGGCTTAGTAAACTATCTGAAATACCTGTAACTTGCTGAAATTCTTTGGCTGAGTTAACGAATTTTTCCGTTTTTCGAAAGTCGAGCAATCTATTAATTTCTTCAACCGACATTCCGAGTTGAAAGCCTTTGAAATCTGTTATGAAATTCGGGTTAAACGGCCGTATTTGATAGATTGGTTTCTCTATAGTTTTCAGGCTGTCTATCCAAGTCTGATTGGAGAGCCACTCTGATTTTTCGGGATTTTCTTCGGTAAAATTTTCCTTAAACGAAATATAGAAATAAACTATCTGAAACAACAAAACCAGAACGAAAAAGACCAAGAGTCCTTTTCGTTCTTTTTTGCTAAAGCCCATTAAATGTTTTCCTTTATTCATCTGACATTCTTTTCAATTAGAAAATATGTACAGAAGCTTGGGTTTGTAAAGTCCTGTCAGAAAAACTTATTTCAGCTTTTTCTTAACTTCTACCTCTTGGAATGCTTCGATTATATCGTATTCCTTAATATCATTGTAGTTTTTGATTTGCATACCACAATCATATCCTTTAGAAACCTCTTTTACATCGTCTTTAAAGCGTTTTAGAGCGATTAGTTCTCCTGTATAGATTACTACACCCTCACGAATTAAGCGGATTTTAGAGTTTCTGAATATTTTTCCGTCTGTAACCATACAACCTGCAATGGTGCCGACTTTAGAGATTTTGAATAACTCACGTATTTCGGCTGTTCCTGTAATTTCTTCTTTAAGTTCAGGCGAAAGCATACCTTCCATCGCATCTTTAAGTTCATCGATGGCATCATAGATAATCGAATAATTTCGGATGTCGATTTCTTCTTTTTCTGCCAATACTTTTGCGTTTGCCATCGGACGAACATTAAATCCGATAATAATTGCATCAGATGCAGAAGCTAACAATACGTCAGATTCTGTAATGGCTCCTACTCCTTTGTGGATTATTGTAACCTGAACTTCTTCGGTAGAGAGTTTAGAGAACGAATCGGAAAGTGCTTCAACCGAGCCATCCACATCTCCTTTAAGGATAACGTTGAGTTCTTTGAATTGTCCGAGTGCAATACGTCTTCCGATTTCGGCAAGTGTAATATGACGTTGTGTTCTGACTGATTGTTCACGTAATAATTGTGTACGTTTTGTAGCAATGGCTTTTGCTTCTCTCTCGTCTTCAAATACGTTGAATTTGTCTCCTGCTCCGGGAGCACCGTCTAATCCTAAAACTGAAATAGGAGTAGAAGGTCCTGCTTCTTTTATGGCTTTTCCTCTTTCATCGTGCATGGCTCGTACTTTTCCGTGATGTGTTCCTGCCAATACATAATCTCCTACTTTTAATGTTCCACCCTGAACTAAAACAGTTGATACGTATCCTCTTCCTTTATCGAGGAATGCTTCGACTACTGTTCCATTTGCCGAGCGATGCGGGTTTGCTTTTAAGTCAAGCATTTCAGCTTCCAGAAGAATTTTTTCGAGAAGTTCTTTCATTCCGATTCCTTGTTTTGCAGAAATGTCTTGTGATTGAATTTTTCCTCCCCATTCTTCTATAAGAAGGTTCATACCTGCCAAACGCTCTTTAATTTTATCCGGATTTGCAGTAGGTTTATCTATTTTGTTGATTGCAAAAATAATAGGTACTCCTGCAGCTTGTGCGTGAGCAATTGCCTCTTTGGTTTGCGGCATTATATCATCATCGGCTGCCACCACAATAATTGCAATATCGGTAACCTGAGCACCTCTGGCACGCATTGCCGTAAAGGCTTCGTGTCCTGGAGTATCGAGGAAAGTTATTTTTTGTCCGCCATCAAGTTCTACCGAATAAGCTCCGATGTGTTGAGTAATTCCTCCTGATTCTCCTGCAATTACATTGGTCTTACGGATGTAGTCCAATAATGAAGTTTTTCCGTGGTCAACGTGTCCCATAACGGTAACAATTGGTGCACGAGAAATTAAATCTTTTTCGTCATCTTGAATTTCTTCAACATTTTCTTCGATATCTGCGGTTGTAAATTCTACCTCAAACCCGAATTCTTCTGCTACGATGCTCAAAGTTTCTGCATCGAGGCGTTGGTTCATTGTAACCATAATTCCGAGTGACATACAAGCTCCGATAATTTTATTAATCGGCACGTCCATCATAGTTGCTATTTCTCCTACGGTAATAAACTCGGTAACTTTAAGAATTTTGCTTTCTTCATCTTGCAGACGTTGCTCGTCATCTATACGTTGACGGTGTGTATCGCGTTTTTCTCTACGATATTTTGAAGCTTTAGATTTACTTCCTTTTCCTTGCAGTTTTTCAAGTGTTTCTTGAATTTGTTTTTTAACTTCTTCTTCGGTTGGCTCAACCCTAACTATTGGTTGGCGTTTTCCTTTTCCGAAGTCTTTTTTAGCACCACCTTGCCCTTGTTGGTTTCCACCTTGAGCTTGTCCGGGTTTTTGTACCGTTTTGATTCTTTTTCTCTTATTCTTATTTTGAGAAGCAGATGTTGCTTGTTTTTGGTCGGTTTTTTTCTCTTCTTTCTTTTTAGGTTTTACTTCAAATTGAGACAAATCGACTTTTTGACTTGTAATTTTCGGACCTGAAAGTTTTTGATATTTTGTTTCGTATTTTTCTTCGACAGCGGGCGATTCTTCTGCTTTTTTCTCCTCTTTTTTCGGCTGTTCTTTTACTTTTTCTTTTGGTTTTTCTGGCTGTATTGCTGGTTTTTCCGGTGTTTCTTCTTTCGGTTTTTCTTCAACCTTTGGAGTTTCCTGTATTTCAATCGGTTTTTCTTCAACCTTTGGATCTTCTTCTACTTTGGGTTCTTCTACTTCTTTTTTAGGTTTGTCAAGGTCTATCGAACCAACTCGTTTGGGTCCCGTAATAGTTGCTTTAGCTCTGATTACTTCGAGTTTTTTAGCTTCTTCTTCGAGTTTTTTCTGTTGTTCCTCTTTTTCTCTTTCGAGTTTCAAGGCTTCTTTTTCTTTTCTTTTTTCTTCTCCTACTTCAATAGAAGCCTCTTTGCGGTCTTTATCAGATGCAAATTCGTTAAAAAGAATACTATAAACGTCTCCAGGAATTTTTGTGTTAGGGCTTGATTCTATTTCGATTCCCTTTTCCTTCAGATAGTCCACAGCTCTATCTAAAGAAATATTAAATTCCCTTAAAATTACGTTTAATCTTGTTGGTTTTTTTTCAGACATATAATCCTTTTTATCGTTTAATCGTTTAATCGTCCAACCGTTTAAACCGATAGTTTTTTTGTATAATATTTTTTGAGGTAGCTTGACGCCCTACAACAAAAACTTTTTTAATCTTCAAATTCTTCTTTAAGTATTCGAATTACTTCGCGAATGGTTTCTTCTTCTAAATCCGTTCTTCGAACCAAGTCGCTAATATCGTGTTTCAGTACACTACGAGCGGTATCTAATCCTATTTTTGCGAATTCATCAATAATCCACCCGTCAATTTCGTCTGAGAACTCTGTTAATTCGACATCATCTTCTTCTTGTGTTACACCTTCTCTGATAACATCGAGTTCGTATCCTGTTAGCATTCCTGCCAAACGAATATTTTGTCCTGCACGACCGATAGCTTTTGATACTTCTTCTAATTTCAGATAGACATCAGCTCTTTTTGTTTCTTCATCAATTTTGATAGAAGAAACTTTTGCAGGACTCAATGCTCTGGTTATGTAGAGCTGCGTATTGGTCGTATAGTTGATAACATCAATGTTTTCATTTCCGAGTTCACGAACAATTCCGTGAATACGAGAGCCTTTCATTCCGACACAAGCTCCAACCGGGTCGATTCTATCGTCATACGAATCAACGGCTACTTTGGCTTTTTCTCCCGGAATACGTACTACTTTTTTGATGGTAATCAGTCCGTCAAAAATTTCGGGAATTTCCTGTTCAAATAATTTTTCTAAGAACTTTTCTGAGGTTCTCGACATAATAATCTGCGGTTTGTTCCCTTTCAGGTCAACTTCTTCTATAATTCCTTTTACGTTGTCTCCTTTACGGAAAAAATCAGACGGAATTTGTTTTTCTTTCGGAAGTATAATTTCGTTTCCTTCGTCATCGAGCAAAATTACAGCTTTATGACGTACATGATGTACTTCTGCGGTATAAATTTCTCCAATCAATTCTTTGAAGTGCTTATACAGATTTGTGTTATCGTGTTCGTGGATTTTCGAAATAAGGTTCTGACGCAAAGCCAAGATTGCCCTTCTTCCTAAATCAATTAATTTTACCTCTTCTGAAACCTCTTCTCCTACTTCAAAATCGGGTTCTATTTTACGAGCTTCGGTAAGTGTGATTTGTTCGTTTTCGTCTTCTAATTCATCATCTTCAACAATTTCTCTACGTCTCCATATCTCCATATCTCCTTTGTCCGGGTTGATGATAATATCGAAGTTGTCGTCTGAGCCGTACTTCTTTTTTAGGGCTGTTCTGAAAACTTCTTCCAAAATAGCCATAAGCGTTACACGATCTATCAGTTTGTCATCTTTAAACTCCGAAAACGATTCGATTAGTGCGATATTTTCCATCTTTCTGTTTTGTTTCTTTTAAAATACAATAATGACTTTTGCCTCTTTTATTTCCGAATAAGGAATTTCTACTTTGTGCTTAACAGTTTCTTTACCTTTTCCTATTTTTTTAGGTTCTCTCGAAGACCATTCCAACACAATAAAATCGTCATTTGCCTCTGTGATGGTCGCTTCGATTGTATTCCCTTCATTGGTTTTTACCTCGAGTTTTCGACCGATGTTTTTTTTGTATTGTCTGACAAATTTCAGAGGCGAGGTAGCTCCTGCCGAAGCAACTTCTAACGAAAAATCCTCTTCCTCTCGATCTAAGTTGTGTTCGATGGCACGACTTATATCAATACAATCCTGAAGGTTCACTCCGTTGTCTCCGTCCAGAGTTACATTGATTTTATTTCCTTCAGAAATTGTTAAATCAATTAGGAAAATAGAAGGTTTTTCTTCTAAAGCCTTGTTTAATAATTCCGTAACTTTCTCTCTAAACATTTCCGATTATTTCTATGAAAAGAGGCACGATACACGTGCCTCTCATTTATCTTTCGGTAAATAACTGTGCAAATGTATGACAAATTATTTATTCTGCCAAATATCTTTTAATGTAATTCTACGAATAGGATAATATAAATGGTTAAAAAACATCAAATTCACAGGTGTAATTAAGATTTTGTTATTTAAGTCAAATAAGATGTCTATGAGTTTTGGAGGTGTTAAACTTTCCATTTATTATACGGGTTTGCAATCAGGTTAGCGTTGTAATATTTGATTTGTCCGGTTACTTCTTCTCCTAACCAAATCGGGCGTTTGAAGGTTTCGAGTGTGCTTTCGAGTTCGATTTCTGCAATTACAAGCCCCTTATTATCTCCGAAGAACTCATCTATTTCGAAGGTTTTTCCCTCTACAATTACTTCGTAGCGCATTTTGTCAATAATTCCTTTTTCGCAAATTTTGAGCAAATTTTCTGCATCAAGCAACGAAATTTCGGTTTCCCACTCAAAGCGAGTAAGTCCCGAAATATCGCTTTTTCCCTTAACCGTTAAAAAGCCTTTGTTTTCTTTTATCCGAACTCTTACAACTCTTTCGGAATTAGAATTTAAAAATCCCTGAACAATTCGGTATTGTTTAGAAGCCAAAGACTTATAAGCGTCAGATTTGACCAAAAATTTCCTTTCTATTTCTATCATAATTAGGGCTTTAAATCCATTGTTATTTCGTCAAGAGTTTCCAAAATAACTTTACATCCTTTTTGAATTTCGTCTTCTGAAATTGTTAGAGGAGGAGTAATACGAACCGCTTTTTTCTCAAACAGCAACCAGAAAAGTATCAGACCTTTGTCTTTGCATCGTAAAATTATTTCGTTTGTAATCTCTTCGCTTTCGGTCATCAGGGCAAGCATCAAGCCTTTTCCTCGAATTTCTTTGATAAGCGGATGCACTAACAAAGTTCTGAAAAGTTTTTCTTTTTGAAGGGTTTGAGGCATTAAATCGGATTCTAAAACTTCTTTGAGAGTAGCCAAACTTGCTGCTGCAATTACGGGATTTCCTCCAAAAGTAGTAATATGACCAAGTTTAGGATTATCGGACAGGCAATCCATCATTTCTTCCGAAGCTACAAAAGCTCCACAAGGCATTCCGCTTGCCATTCCTTTTCCTATGGTAATAATATCAGGAATTGCTCCGTAATTTTCAAATCCGAAAAGTTTTCCGGTTCTTCCGAATCCGGGTTGGATTTCATCTACAATCATAACCGCCCCAACTATAGTACACCTCTGACGAACTTTTTTGAAATAATCGTTTTGAGGCTCAATAAATCCTGCTCCTCCCTGAATGCTTTCTAAAATTACTCCTGCTGTTTTTTCGGTTATTTGGTCAAGTTGCGATTCATCATTAAAATCAATGAATTTTACACCGGGGATAAGCGGTAGAAACGGAGCTTTTCTTTCTTTGTAGTTCATCACACTCATCGAGCCCATTGTGTTTCCGTGATAAGCGTTATTCATTGCTATAATTTCGGAACGTCCTGTTACTCTTCGGGCTAATTTTATAGAGCCTTCGGTTGCCTCTGTTCCCGAATTTACCAAATAAGTTTTTTTGAGCGGATAAGGCAAATTTTCTGCCAATAACTTACAAAATTCCACAGCCGGTTTTTGAGAATATTCCCCATAAACCATTACATGCATATATTTCTGAGCTTGATCTTGAATAGATTGAACCACTTTTGGGTGACAATGCCCTAAAGTACAAGCAGAAACTCCGGCTACAAAATCAAGGTGTTTTTCTCCGTTTGTATCATAAATATATGAGCCTTTCGCATAAGAAACTTCAACTCCCAAAGGATGTTTTGAAGTCTGTGCTTGATATTTAAAAAAATCGTTCATAACAGTATTTATTTATCCGTGCAAAGATATTACAATAAACATGTTTTTCAGTTACAAAGCACAGATGGTTTTTTTTTAGGGAAATTATTATCTATGCTCCTAAAAGATAACATCTGGTTCTTAAATAATTTTTATATTTGAAAATTCTGATTCGATCCGATGAAAAAACTGTTTGTTGTTTATTGTTGCTTTATTGCTCTGATTTCTTGCAATTCTGAGAGTGCGAATAATTGTATAAAAACATCAGGAAATGTTGTGAGAACAGAAATTACCGATATTCCGACATTCGATAAAATAAGAGTTAAACAAGGAATTGAACTCATACTTTTGCAGAGTAGCGAACAAAAAGTTGAAATTGAAGTTGGAGAAAACCTGCTTAATGATATTTCGGTTGAGGTTATAGATAATGAGCTTATTCTGAAAAGCAAAATTTCGTGTAATTGGTTTCGGGAATACAATCCTGCAAAGATTTATGTAACTTTTACAGATATAACTCGAATTTATTCGGCTTCACAACATAAAATTCATTCTAATCAGACTTTGTACTTTGATAGTATAGAGCTTTCTTCGGGAGTTAACCAAGAGGGTATTGCGTCAGAATTTGTTCTAAATATAATTTGCAACCAAGTAAGTGTTAATGCCAATGATGCTACTTATCTTAATCTTTCGGGAATTGCAGGTTATATGTTTGTTGGTTTTTGGGCAGGAGAACCCCGTTTGGAAGCAGAAAATCTGCAAGTAAATAACATTGAATTTTTTCAAAGAAGTTCCAACGACATGATTTTACATCCTATTAAAAAAATTCAGGGAAATATTTATAGCACCGGGAATATTATTATCAAAAATACTCCCGACATGATTGATGTTACTCAACATTACACCGGAAAACTGATTATTCAATAACTTGATAATATTAGGCTTTAAAGAACGAATCGACAAACTCTACTTTGTTGAACACTTGCAAATCTTCGATTCCCTCTCCTACTCCGATGTATTTTACGGGAATCTGAAACTGGTCAGAGATTCCGATAACTACTCCTCCTTTGGCTGTTCCGTCAAGTTTGGTAACTGCCAAGCACGAAACTTCGGTTGCAGCCGTAAATTGTTTGGCTTGCTCAAAAGCGTTTTGTCCGGTTGAGCCGTCCAGAACCAAAAGCACATCGTGAGGAGCATCTGTAATTACTTTTTGCATTACTCTTTTTACTTTGGTAAGCTCATTCATCAGGTTTACTTTGTTATGCAAACGACCGGCAGTATCAATAATTACCACATCTGCATTTTGAGAAACAGCAGACTGCAACGTATCAAAAGCAACCGAAGCAGGATCGCTTCCCATTTGTTGTTTTACAATCGGAACTCCTACCCTGTCTGCCCAAATTTGTAACTGATCAATAGCTGCTGCCCTAAACGTATCTGCTGCTCCGAGTACCACGTTGTATCCTTTTTTCTTGAGTTGGTAGGCTAATTTTCCGATGGTTGTGGTTTTTCCTACTCCGTTTACTCCAACTACCATCAAAACATACGGTTTTTTGTCTGTTGGAATGTTAAAGTCTGTTTCGTTTCCGGTATTGGTTTCAGACAAAAGTCCAGCTATTTCTTCTCTAAGGATTGAATTTAGTTCGTCTGTACCCAAATATTTATCACGAGCTACACGAGCTTCAATTCTTTCGATAATTTTTAGTGTTGTATCTACACCTACATCAGAAGAAACCAAAACTTCTTCGAGATTATCTAAAACCTCATCATCTACTTTTGATTTTCCGGCTACGGCTTTGGTTAATTTAGTAAAAAAACTGGTTGAAGATTTTTCTAACCCTTTATCAAGAGTTTCTTTTTTTTCGGAAGAAAATATTTTTTTAAAAAAGTTCATTTGCAAAATGGTTTATGCAAATATAAGAGTTTATCAACTTATATTCTTTTTGATTTTTTTGATTTTTTTGATTTATTACAACTCCACTACACTTTCAAATTTATCTTTCAGTCTTTGGTCGTGGGTTACAATAATAAGTGAAGCTTTGTATTGTTTAGAAAGGTTCGAAAGCAAATCGGCTACTATTTCGGCATTTTCATCATCAAGGCTCGAAGTCGGTTCGTCTGCCAAGAGTACTTTTGGCTCATTGATCAAAGCTCTTGCTATGGAAGCTCTTTGTTGCTGTCCGATACTTAGTTGCGAGATATTTTTGTGCATTTGACTTTCTAATCCGAGTTGTTTTAATAAATCTTTTGCTTTTTCGGTTTTTTTGCTTTTATCCGAAAGCCAAGAAGCCAAAACAATATTTTCTAAAACCGAAAGCGAGGCTATAAAGTGAGATTGTTGCAAAACCAATCCGATATTTTGTCCTCTGAAGGCATCTAAGTGTTTATCGGAAAGGGTTTCGATATTTGTTTCCCCTATTTGTACATTTCCCGATTCGGGTTTAAGGATTCCTGATAAAATATGTAAAAGTGTGGTTTTTCCGGTTCCTGATTTCCCTGTAATAAGTAAGGTTTCTCCTGCTTGGCATCGCAAGTCAGGAAATAAAAAATCTATATTCGGATACGAAAAACGGACATTTTTGGTTGCTATCATAGTTGATGAATTTAAGGCAGACAAGTTAGTGATTTAAAACACATTTCAAAAATATGAGATAAAAGCTATTTTTTATTTAAAGAAAAGTTATATTTTTGCACCTCTTAAATACAGAAATGAATTATGGCAACGTATAACAAAAGAGGATACAAAGCTCCTAAACCGAAAGAAGAAAAAAGCGAATTTGACGAATTAGATAAACTATCTGAGCAAGATAGTACTACGGCAGAGGTTTTCAACACGCTCGACACAGGAGCTAATAAAATTGAAGATTGGATTCAGAAAAACCAAAAACTCCTTATGGGAATTATTGGAGGGCTCGTGCTTGTGGTGGCACTTTATTTTTCGTACGGAAAATTTATAGTAGAACCTAAACAAGATAAAGCCGTAAACGAAATGTACCAAGCAGAACAACATTTTAACCAAGCGGTTAATGGAACTGCAAGCGATTCTCTTTTTAACCTGGCTCTTAACGGAGCAGAAGGAAAAATGGGATTCCTTAAAGTGATCGAACATTATAAAGGTACTGATGCTGCTAACTTAGCTCATTATTATGCAGGAATTGCTTATTTGAACTTACACAAATACAAAGAAGCCATCACTCATTTAGAAAAGTTTAAATCTGATGATGAATTAATAACTCCTTTGGCTACAGGAGCTATCGGAGATGCTTTTGCACAAAACAACCAATTGGAAGAAGCCTTAGGATACTACGAAAAAGCATTTGCTTCTAGAAACAACGATATAACCACTCCGAGGTTTTTGCTAAAAGCCGGACAGGTTGCATTGGCTCTTGGCAAAAAGGACAAGGCTTCGCAATATTTTGCAAGAATTCAAAATGAATTTGGAGCAAGTACCGAAGCTCAAAATATCGAAGGATACATTGGGCTTGCTCAATAAAAAAGAAATCGGAAAAATAAAAATTATCCATTTTTTTAGATTCTTTTAGCTCATTTTGATTCTTTAGACTTTAAATTATGGCAACAGAAAACAAAAACTTATCGCATTACGATAAACAAGCAATCCCAAACACGAAAGACCTTCGGTTTGGGATTGTTGTTTCAGAGTGGAACGAACAAATTACAAACGGACTCTTCAAAGGTGCTTTTGAAGCACTTGTCGATAACGGAGTTCATGAAAACGATATTGTTCATTGGAAAGTTCCGGGAAGTTTCGAGCTGATTTACGGATGCAAAAAAATGGTGGAAACTCAAAAAGTTGATGCTGTTATCGCTATCGGAGCTGTTATTCAAGGAGAAACCAAACATTTTGACTTTGTTTGCCAAGGAGTAACTCAAGGAATTAAAGACCTCAACATAAAATACGACATTCCTGTGGTTTTCTGTGTTCTTACCGATAATACATTACAACAATCCATCGACCGAAGTGGTGGAAAACACGGAAACAAAGGTACAGAAGCCGGAATTACCGCTATAAAAATGGCTGATTTGAGAAAGAAAGGTAAGTTTTGATGCTGGATGTTGGGTGTTGGGTGCTGGATGTTGGATGCCAAAAGTAGCAGATATATTAGTGGAAAATTGAAATTGAGGAATTTAAAATAAATCATTCTACATCGTATCTGGTGCTAAAACCAAATATTCCAATGCTGATAAACCTTATAACAGAATACAATTAGAAAGGCAAAACAAACTATAACCTTAATTAAAGTACCTGCCAAAAAACCGATAAACGAACCTAAAGCCGCTTTCAAAGCTCTTTCGGTATTCGAACTGTCGTATATAAGCTCTCCTATCAAAGCTCCTACAAAAGGACCTATTATAAAACCAAAAGGAATTGGAGTAAGAATCCCGACAATAAGCCCGATTGTAGTTCCCCAAACTCCGTATTTACTACCTCCGAAACGCTTTGTTCCTTGAGCGGGAACAACATAATCGAGTACCGAAACTACAACAGTTATAAACAAGGTAATACCCAAAAACCAATAATCAAACGGGATTCCTTTTACAAAGTAAAGACACAAAAGTCCGAACCAACTCAAAGGCGGTCCGGGAATAATCGGCAAAAAACTTCCTAAAAATCCCACAATTAACAAGATCAAGCCCAAGATCAAAAAGAAATATTCCATATTTTATATTTGGTGTTAAAATCATACCAAAGATAATAAAATATCAGTAGTACACTGTTGATTAGCCACAGGTGATAAATATAAATAACCTGAAGTAAAAAAAAAACTAAAAAATAAGTATAAATTACACTGACATTGAATACTTTGTATTCAAGAAAATTTGTGAAACTATCTTACTAAAAAAACAGGCAAAAAGTATCGCATAAGCAAACATAAAGCCCAAAACTCTACTAAAAACACGCTGTGATTGCCAAAATAAATTAATGTTAAATTAACTATTTTTTATAAATTGATTTGCATTAGTCTAAATTTTCCGTAAATTCGTCCAACCTTATGGTAAGGATTCGCATTGTTTGTTCGATAAAAATTGCATCAAACAACGGAAAATTAGATAAAAAATGTTTTAGCAGAAAAAAGAAAATTATTTTTATGTTCTTATATTTTGTTTTACAACTGAAAAATTAATTATTAACTAAATTATTAAATTATGAAACAGATTAGACTTTACTCAGGATTATTATTATCACTATCCTTAGTATTTGCAAGTTGCAGTAGCAGTAGTGACGATTCAGGAAATCCTGGAGATGGAGGAGACGATAACCCACCAACAGGGATTACCCCTCCCACAGCTCAGGCTTTTAATAACCTTAGAGAAGCCGCTTTAGATGGTCTTACACAGACTTCTAATCACAACGTAACTTTGGGTAATGGGATAACATTTACTTCTCCAGAAAGTGGAACAAAATTTATCCTATCTGCAGGGCTTCTTGCTCATCAGAGTAATGCTGGTTTCCAAGGAGAGGCAGAACTTGAGTTTGTCGAACTTTACGACAAAGCAGATATGCTGATTACCGGTTTTGACACTATGGGTAAAAACGAAAGTGGAAGTCTTGAAATGCTGACCTCGGGAGGAGTATTTTCCGTAAAAATACTCAACAAAGAGAACGGAGACCCTTTAAAACTTCCAACAGGTGCCGGAGGACAACTAACCTCAGGATATAGATTAGAAGTTCCTCAGGCACTTGCAGGAGGCCTTATATCAAATTTGGGACTATGGTTCGGACAATATGAGGGCGGAAGCTTAATCTGGGAAAAACCAGAAGATGCAGGAAGTATTAGTACTACGGTAGATCAATATTGGATGCAAAGTGTTAAACAAGAACATTTTGGATGGAGTAGCGTAAGTAAAATTTATGATACATCCAACAACAAAACTACTTTTAAAGCTAACGTACCAACCGGATATAATGCAGAAAATTCTGCTGTTTATCTATCATTTGAAGGAGAGAATTCTGCTTTAGCTCGTTTAAGTGCTTTTGAGAACAAGACTTTTAGCCAACCTCTTATTTCTAAAGGGAAAAACTGTCAGGTTATTTTTGTATCGGAGTTTGAAGGAAAATGGGTTTATGCTATCAAATCGGCTACCATTACAGAGGGTGGTAGTGTAACTTTTGAGACAAGCGACCTGAAAACTGCTACTCAGGCAGAATTGGTTACTAAATTAAATGAGTTGCCATAAAACGGTAGGTAATAATTTATAAAAACTGCCTGAAAATTCTCTTTTGTCAAGTTGAACTCGTTTCAACTTCTTATAAAGTAATAAGATTCTGAACTAAATTCAGAATGACAAGAGCCAAAGTTTTCAGGCAGTTTTGTTTTTTATGAAATTTTACAACGGCAAATACACCACTTTTTTGGTTTCAAAAAATTCGTTTTCAAAAAATCCCGATATTAGATACTCTTTTGCTTTCGGAAATGGTTTCAATTCTTCGGATAGGTCTCCGCCTTTGAGGTATAATATTCCGTTTTTGAGTTGGTGTGTGTTTTCTTTTTTTACTTTCCCCTGAATCCACAGTACAAAATCGGGCATATTGGTAACCGCCCTGCTTACGATAAAATCAAATTTACCCTTTACTAACTCCGCTCTTTTTTGTTCCGCTCTAATGTTTTGTAATCCGATGGCTTTAGAAACTTCGTTTACTACTTTTATTTTTTTAGCGATAACATCTATCAGATAAAAATCTGTATCGGGAAGCAAAATTGCCAACGGGATTCCCGGAAAACCTCCTCCTGTTCCTACATCCAGAATCGAAGCTCCTTTGTTAAAAGGCTGAACCTTGGCAATTGCCAAACTGTGAAGCACGTGTCTTGTGTAAAGCTCGTCAATATCTTTTCTTGAAATTACGTTGATTTTTGAGTTCCAATCTTTGTATAATTCTTCTAATTTTGAAAACTGCTCAACTTGCAAGGAGGTTAAATCAGGGAATTGTTTCAGGATTTCTTTCATTTTTTCGGATAAATTGAAAGGCAAAATTACGATTATATTTTAGAAACTCGTAGTGCATTATTGGTTAGCCACAAACACACAGGTTTTTTATACTTTTTGCAAAAAAATATATTTCACAGATTGGATTGAATACTTTGCATTCAATATCAGTGTAATTTACAGTCCATTTTTTTTAATAGCCACGGATTAAAGGTTTTTTAGGATTATAAAAAAATCAGTGGAAATCCTTTAATTCGTGCAAAAAAATAAAAACTAAGGTTAATGCACTAAAAGTACATCGTTTTAACCGTATTGAAACCAATAATAAAAAAACAGAACAGCGTTTAAACCGTTCTGTTTTTCTGATTTCCATAAGTTAAAAAGAGAATTATTTGTCTATCGAACCCAAAACTCTTTTCATAAAGATGTTTAGGGCTTCTTTTTTGTCGGTTCCTTCTTTGGTCATTTTATGAACTTCCAAAGCTCCGTACATATTCGAAATTAACTCTGCAATGACATCAATTTCTTCGTCTTTCAAAGATGAGAGTTCTGTAAGATTCTCGAGAACCTCAAGAGTTTCTACAACGTAATCTTCATCGTTGTCTTCGATAAATTGGGTCAAATGCTTAATTACCGGTAATTTCATTTACTAAATCGTTTAGAACTTCTTGTTTATTGGTTTGGGTCTCCCCTACTAATTTTCCATCTACGAAAGTAGCAAAAGTAGGTAAATTGGTTACGTTTGCTAATTTTCTGGATTCAGGGAATTTTTCTGCATCTACAATTACAAAAGCAACATCTTCTTTTTCGGTAGCGAGTTTTTTGAATTTCGGTTTCATAATTCTGCAGTTTCCGCACCACGAAGCCGAAAACTGAACCGCTACTTTTTTATTGGAATTTACTACTTCCTGCAACGTGTCGTTTTCTAATTCTAATAACATAACTTTTTAGTTTAGTATTTCAGGCTTAAAATTCAAAGTTTTGCAACCTGAAGTTTTAAACCTGAAACAAATTATTAATGTTTAGCCAAATATTCGGCTGTACTTTTTCTGTCGGCACTCATTGCCTCTTTTCCTTCTTCCCAGTTAGCCGGACATACTTCTCCTTTTTCCTGAACGTGCGTATAAGCATCAATAAGTCTTAAATATTCTTTTACGTTTCTTCCCAGTGGCATATCGTTTACCGATTCGTGGAAGATTTTTCCGGTTTCGTCAATCAGGTAAGTAGCTCTGTAAGTTACATTTGAGCCTTCGATAAGCACATCGTCTAATTCTTCGTCATACACTTGTTCTGCATCAAGGATTCCCAATGCGTTAGAAAGGTTTCTGGTTGTGTCTGCCAAAAGCGGATAAGTAACTCCTTCGATTCCTCCGTTATCTTTCGGGGTGTTTAGCCAAGCAAAATGTACTTCGTTGGTATCAACAGATGCTCCGATTACGATAGTGTTTCTTTTTTCAAATTCAGGTAAAGCCTCCTGAAAAGCGTGTAATTCGGTAGGACAAACAAAAGTAAAGTCTTTCGGATACCAGAACAACAATACTTTTTTGTTGTTTTTGGTTGCTTCTTCCAAAATGTTGATTCTAAGGTTGTCTCCCATTTCAGAGATTGCATCTACGGTAATGTTAGGGAATTTTTTTCCAACTAATGCCATAATTTTTATGATTTTAAAGGTTAGTAATTATTTTACGAGTACAAAGGTACGGATTAAAAGCAAGGTTAAAATCAGTTTTAATTATATGTTTTTATAGTTGAATAGATTTTATTTATAAAAAGAAGTTTCTATACCTTTTTCAAAGATATAAATTGTATTTGAAGAGTTGAAGTGAAATGAGTGAGAAAGCCTATTGCTTTTTGATTTTTATCACATTGTTATCTGCTTTAAGCAGATAGATACCTTGTGTGAGTTCTGACAAATCGAGATGTTGGATATTATCAAGCAGGATAAATTCTTTTACTTTTTGTCCGAGCATATTGAATACCTCAAGGGTTGGGCTTTGCATAGGCTCAGGAAGCTCTATGGTCAGAATATCTTTTACCGGATTCGGGTAAACCTTCCATTCTTTAGACAAATTTTGCCCGACTGACAGATTATTTTCGTCGAGTTTTATCAAAAACACGTCACTGTAACCTAAAGCCGTAAGGGTAGTATCGCCAAAATCAACCGTACCCGAAAAATTTCCGGTAACATAAACATTTCCCGAAGCATCAGAGGCTATAATATTTTTTTTCGGCAGAATTTCCCTGAAACTGCATTGCTCATGATACTTCAGGGACGGCCTGAGCCTGTGCTACCTGCACAGAAAAAACAAAAGCAAAAACCGGTAATATAAATAATACTACCTGTCTTTTTAGAATATTTCGGTTATAAGAGGTAAAATTTTTCATAGCTTATGATTTTAAAAGATTATAGTTACGTTTTACAGAGCGTGAATGTTTGTTTTCGTTAGCAAATTATTTGCTTATTACAAAAAACACGCACCAAGCATAAACATTTACTTAACTAAACCAAACAAATATGTTAATTTTAACAATAAAGCGTATTATTCGTATGCTTAAAAGTAACTTTCTGCAACTAAATAGTTTTTGCTATTTTTGTGGTATTATAAAAAACAATAAAGTGTTTCTCAAAAAAATCAATCCAAACCTTAATTTATCGCTTACAGAAAGTGGATTTACAGAACCGAACGAGTTACAACACAGTAGTTTTTCGCTTATAAAAAGTGGAGCAGATACTGTACTTGTTTCTCCCAAACAAAGCGGAAAAACCACGACAGTCGCTCTGAATGTTATACAAAAATTAGACGCTCCGTTTGAGCAATCTCCAAGAGCTTTAATAATAGTAAACAGCAAAGAAAAGGTGTTGGAACTGACAGCCTTGTTTGAAAAGCTGAACAAATACAATCAATTAAGAGTTTATCCCACTTACGAGCAAACCGATATTGACCAAGACAAAAATATGATTTCGGTAGGGATAGATGTGCTTATCGGAACTCCAAAAAGATTAGCTGATTTATTCTCGGGAGCAGGATTTGACATCAACCGATTAAAAGTCTTTATTGTTGATGATGCAGATGTTATTCTGAAAAACAGACAAGAACAGATTATAAACCGCTTATCGGACAGTATCGAAAAAACCCAGCGAATTTTTACTGCCACTCATACCAACGACAAAGTAGAGGTACTTGTCGATAAACTTATGGTAAATCCTGTGTTTATCGAAATGGAATAAAATAGAGCTTTAAAAATTTATAGCAGACACTATGTTTACAACCGAGTTGATGATGTACTGAATTCCGATTGCCAGTACTATAAATCCCATAATTCTTGAAATAGCCACAATTCCCGAAGCTCCGAGAACTTTGGACAAATACTGAGCACTTCTCAAAATCAGGAATATCGTAATTCCGATGCACAACACAGCCAGACAAATCAGAATTCTGTCAACCGAATCTTGGTGATCCTGATATGAGGCTATCATAAGCGATATAGAACCCGGTCCGGCAAGCATCGGTATAGCAAGCGGAGAAAGAGCAATATCGTTTCGGGTTTGTGCATCATTCTGAACCTCTTTGTTTACACCTCTTTTCTTGCTAAATCCGCCCGAAAGCAAAGCAAATCCGGAACTCATAATTACAATTCCTCCGGCAATTCTCAAAGAATCAATGCTGATTCCGAAAAAGTTAAGGGCATATTCTCCTACAAAAAAAGAAATGGTAAGAATAATAACCACGTTAATGGCTGTCCAAAGCGACGTTCTCGAACGCGATTGTTTAGAATCTCCATCGGTTAGAGCAATAAAAATCGGAATGGCTCCCAGTGGATTCAAAACCGAAAACAATGCAAAAAATATGTAAATAAAAATGTTGTCCACCCTTTTGTTATTTTTTTGCAAAGGTAAACCAAAAGCCCTCTGAAAAACAAAAATTTATTCTTCAAAAATCATTAAATTTGCGTAAAACCAATATAGTTATGTCTTTAAAAAAAACACTTGTCATAGGAGCGTCAGACAATCCTCAGAGGTATTCTTATCTGGCTATTGAGAAACTGCAAAATTACAACCATCCTATTGTTGCCATCGGAAGAAAACAAACCGAGGTTTTGGGAGTACCGGTAGAAAAAGAAAAAGTTCACTTTAGTGATGTTGATACGGTTACGCTTTATGTAAGCCCGAAAAATCAGCAGGAATATTACGATTATATTCTAAGCTTAAAACCCAAAAGAGTAATCTTTAATCCGGGAACAGAAAATCCTGATTTTTACGAAATACTCAAACAGAACAACATAAAATATGAAGAAGCCTGTACTTTGGTTCTTTTAGGAACAGGACAATACTAAAAACATCAAATATAAAACTGTATTATGCGAAATTTTGAACTTTATAATCCTACAAAAATTATTTTTGGGAAAGATCAAATCCACAAACTTGCCGATGAAATTCCCCAAGGAGCTAAAATCCTGATGATTTACGGAGGTGGAAGTATTTTTAGAAACGGAATTTACGACAAAGTAACAACCTCGCTCAAAGGATTTGAAGTGTTCGAATTCGGAGGAGTCGAAGCCAATCCGTATTACGAAACATTGCTCAAAGCTGTGGAACTTATCAAAAAAGAAAAAATTGATTTTCTGTTGGCCGTTGGAGGAGGTTCGGTAATTGACGGAGTAAAATTTATTGCTGCTGCTTCAGCTTATCAGGGAAATCCGTTGGATATTTTTTACAGAAAACACCGACCAACACAAGCTCTTCCGTTCGGAACGGTTTTAACACTTCCTGCTACCGGAAGCGAAATGAATTCCGGCTCAGTAGTTTCTAGAAAAGAAACTCAGGAAAAACTTTCTTTTGGTAGTGACTACACTTTTCCCAAATTCTCCTTTTGCGACCCAACTGTAATTACTTCACTTCCGAAAAGACAAATTCAAAACGGAGTGATTGATGCTTTTTCGCACGTTTTAGAACAATATTTGACCTACTCACACGAGGCTATTCTTCAAGATAAAATTGCAGAAAGCATTCTGAAAACCCTTATTGAAGTCGGACCGAAAGTAGTTGAAAATTCAAGTGATTACACTTTGGCCTCTAATTTTATGTGGAGTTGCACAATGGCTCTAAACGGATTGATTTCTAAAGGAGTTCCAACCGATTGGGTTACACACATGATCGGACACGAACTCACAGCTCTTTATAGAATTGACCACGCTCGAACTTTGGGTATCATTTTCCCAAGCCTTTACCGAGTAATGTTCGATTCTAAAAAAGAAAAATTAGCCCAATTAGGAAAAGAAGTTTTCAAACTTACAGGAAATGATGACCAAATAGCTGAAGATACAATCACCGAACTTGAAAAGTTTTTCCATACTATGGGAGTGAAAACCAAAATCAGTGAAAACACCTCAGAAGACATCTCGAATACTGCCGAATTTATCTCAGACCGATTTGAGAAAAGAGGTATTTCTGTAATGGGAGAAAAACAAAACATTACCCTTGACAAAATAAAAGAAATCGTGCTTTTAAGCTACTGATTTACAATTTTTCAACTTCTATGACTTTAATCATAAACCTACCCGAAACAGACGCAGTACCTTTACACCATTAAAAATTAAGTCTAATTAAAAATACATACACTATGAAAAACATTTTTAAGAGTATTGCTTTGATTGCAATGGTTACTGTAGTTGCTTCGTGCAAAGACAATGCAAAAACCAACACACCAGAATCAACAGATATTCATGAGCAACATCAAGAAACTGTGGTTGAGGATACAAGGTTTAAGGTTGAAATTAGTAGTAATGACCAAATGCAGTTTAACAAAAAAGAACTAAAAGTTCCTGTAGGCGAACCTATTGTTCTTACTTTTAAACATACGGGAAAAATGGCTAAGAATGTGATGGGACACAACTTTGTATTGCTCAAACAAGGTGTTGATTTCAAAGGTTTTGCCGAAAAAGCATCAGTAGCAACCGATACGGAATATATTCCGACCTCTGAAAAAGAAAGTGTTATTGCTCATACTAAAGTAATCGGAGGAGGAGAATCTGATATGATTGAATTTATTGTTGCAGAGGCAGGAACGTATGAGTTTTTGTGTACTTTTCCCGGACATTATGCAATTATGAGAGGTGTATTAATAGCTGAATAAACTTTAGAATTATGGAAACTTTAGAAAAAACACCCATCGGAGAAATTGTAGCACAAGATTTCAGAACTGCTGCTCTTTTCTCAAAATTAGGTATTGATTTTTGTTGTAAAGGACACCGCACCTTAGAGGAGGTAAGCCAGAAAAAATCATTAGATACAAACGAACTTTCAAGACAACTGAAAGAAATTATCGAGACAAAAGGGAACAATAACATTGATTTTAAATCATGGCCTTTGGACTTGCTCTCTGATTACGTTGAGAAAACACATCACAGATACATCGAAGAAAAAACTCCGGTTCTGTTAGCATTTTTGTCCAAACTTTGCAAAGTTCATGGAGAACGACACCCAGAATTATTTGAAATTAACAGATTGTTTACTGAATCTGCACAGGATTTGGCAGCTCATTTAAAAAAGGAAGAACTGATTCTGTTTCCGTTTATCCGAAAAATGGTAGCTTCTCAAATTTCTGGCAGACCGTTAGAGGCTCCTCATTTTGGAACTGTTGATAATCCGATTGCTATGATGAAGCACGAACACGATACCGAAGGCGAACGATTCCGAGAGATTGCAAAATTAACAGACCAGTACAATCCTCCTGCCGATGCTTGCAACACGTACAGGACAACCTTTATGATGCTTAAAGATTTTGAAGAAGATTTGCACAAGCACATTCATATCGAAAACAACATCTTATTTGTTAAGGCACAGGAATTGGAACAAACATTTCACTAAAACTTAATACTACTTTTTTCATTTACTGCAAGAGAGCATCAACTTCATAAGTTTGGTGCTCTCTTTTTTTTAGTTCGAGTTTGCACAAACATTATTGCCTTTAAACAGAAGCATTGGTTGAATCGAGACTTTCTTTGTTTTTTTGTAGTGATCCAAACACAACAAAAACAAGCGATAAAACCATTACCAAAGCAGCTACAAAAAGCATTGTATTTATTTTAGGAATCAAAATATATCCAAAGGCAGACATCCCCTGAATGGCAAGAATAAACTCGTTGAGAAAGATTCCGACAACAAAACCAATAAGTCCGATTTTGGAGGTTTTGTTTAAAGTCAGTAATTTATTAGCATAAATATAATACAGCAAAAATAACGAAATTACAGCCAACAGAATCAGATGCAGATAAGCGATAATGATGGAGCGAACTCCAAAAACAAATTGACTAAGCGATGGAATTACCGAAAGCAACTGAAACACAAACTTTAGTGTCAGGCAGAGTCCTGCAAACTTCAGAAAATATTGCAGAAACAAGGGGTGACTCTTCAGAATTTCTGTTTTTTTGCGAATGACTAACACCAACATTCCTATCCAAACCGCAAATTGAATTACCGAAAAAATAATGGTAATTATGTACAACCATACAGGAAATTTGAGCCATAAAACAGAAAGTGAATAAGTAACGAGAGTAGAAGCAAAAAGCCAACGGTAAGCCTTGTCAAAAATTTTATTTTCCGAGTTATTTAGTCTTAAAAAATCTGCCAAAAGCCCAATACAGGCAAAGAGAAACCAACCGTTGTACTGAAAGTGTAGGTAATAATAAATCGAAGCTAAATACGGGTTAAACATAAAATCTCCCGATGCTACGGTATAAGCCAAAAAGAAAGTTCCTATTGATGAAATCACATAAAAAAACAAAGCTCCTTTGTACCAGTTTTTAGAAGTTTTACCAGAGATGTGTTTTAAATCCTTGACGTAGAAATAAGCAAAAACATAAGAGGTCAAAATAGACAAAGTTGAAAACAAAATAGACCAAAAAGCATAACCTTGAACAATGAAAAAAACCAACATTCCGTAGGAACAGACCAAATTAGCAATAATAAGTCCGGTATATTTAGGCACGGATATTTCGGGAATTTTGTTTTTCAGGGAATAAATCATCAATGTCATAAGCGTATGGCTTATCCAACCGGCAAAAGCAAAATGAGAATGAGAATGTAAGAGGTGTTTTTGTACAAAACAAGAAAAATCAAAGCCTATTTTGTATCGCATCAACATTCCTAAAAGAGCTACCAAGAAAAGGTTAACAATGGAGAATTTAAGCCAAAAGTCTATTTTAAAACGCATTAGTAATAAATTTTATGTTCGATAACGTCGAGTTGTTGCTTTTTAGCCATTTCCTTTATGGTTCTGATTACGGTTTCAACTCTTAATCCTGTAAAGTTAGCTATTTCCTGACGGGTAAACGGAATGAGTTCTCTTTCGTTCTTTTTCTTGTACGAATTCAAAAATGCTTTGATTCTAAAGTCGGCTTTTTGATTGATGATATCTTTGGAAGTGGTTGCTTTGTTGTGTATCCGACGAGCCATCAGTATCAAAAAATCTTTTTGAATCTGAGAATGTTCGTCTAATATTGTAAAGAATTTCAGTTTCGGAATTCTGATAATTTCCGAGTTTTGAAAGGCAATGGCAGAGGCAGGATATCGTTCGTCAATGAGTAGAGGAGGCTCTCCAAAACTTTGTCCTCTCAAGAAATATCCTTGAGTAAACTCTTTTCCTTCGTCATTGGTATTGAACATTTTGATGCTACCACTCACAACCTGAAAGTAATAATTAGGATATTCTGTTTCAGAAAAAACAAGCTCACCTTTCTGATATTCTTTGAACGTAGCTCCGTAAGAAACAAGTAATTCTAATGGGATTTGTGGATTCATAACATTTAGAATTTGTTATTCGATGCGAAAATACAAATAACAAATCATAAGTGTTTATGATTTAGGTCATAATATTGGTTTTATGTACTAATTTGAGGTGAAATTTTGAGAAAAGCTCCTTTGTTTTGAGTTCTTAGCAAAGAATGTTCAACAATGAGCAACCCGACATCAATACAGTTTTTGAGTTCATAAAAATCTTTGGTTACATCTTGCCTCTCTCCTATTTCTCTTAGTTCTTCCTGCCACTTGCTTAATTGATTTTTAGCAAACCGCAATTCGTTATCCGTTCGGACAATTCCGACATTTTTGAGCATTATCGCCTGTACTTCACTTTTTCTTTTCAGGATAAATTCATTCGAAATGGATTGCGTTTTTGGGTTTTTGTGTAGAAGAAATTTGGCAGTTTTTTGGCTTTTGGTATAATTCTCTGTCAGATAACGGTAGATTCTATCGGAATAAACAAGGGCTTCTAACAAAGAATTTGATGCCAAACGATTGGCTCCGTGAAGTCCGGTTCGAGAACATTCCCCACAAGCAAACAGTCGCTCAATTGAGGTTTGTCCGTTTTGGTTTACCATAATTCCTCCACAAATATAATGTTGCGAAGGTGCTATCGGAATCCAATCTTTTGTGAGGTCGATACCCAAAGTGTAACATTGCTCATAAATCATCGGAAAATGGTTGAGAAGCGATTTTTTATCCAAATGCGTACAATCGATATACACACAAGATTCTCCTGATTGTTTTAGCTCCATATCAATGCTCTGGGAAACAATATCTCTTGATGCTAACTCTCCTCTTGTGTCGTATTTAAAGATAAATCGCTCTCCTTTTTTGTTTTTAAGATAGGCCCCAAATCCTCGGACCGCCTCCGAAATCAAAAAAGTAGTATCCGTATTTTCGCTATACAGAGCTGTTGGGTGAAATTGCACAAATTCCATATCACGAATTTCGGCTTTTGCCCGAAAAGCCATAGCTATTCCGTCTCCGGTTGCAATTTTAGGATTAGTCGTATGTCCATAAACCTGACCGATTCCTCCGGTTGCCAACACGGTATAATCGGAAGTAATCATAAGCGTTTCCGAAGTTTTTTCGTTGAGTACATACGCTCCTAAGCATTGATTTTCTTCAACAATCAACTCCAAGGCAAAGTGATAATCGAGAATATCTATATTTTTTTGTTTTCCTGCCTGAGCAAGTACGGTTTTTTCTATTTCGTAGCCCGTTCGGTCTTTGTGGTGTACAACTCTGTGATCTGAATGTCCTCCTTCTTTGCCTAAATCGAGTTCGTTTTTGCTGTTTTTATCAAATTCGGCTCCCCACCTGATGAGTTCTCGCAATCTCTCAGGACCATCTTTAATAACCATTTTTACAACTTGTTTGTTACAAAGTCCATCTCCGCAGATTAGCGTGTCTTTAATGTGTTTTCGGTATGAATCTTCGGTATGTGTAACCACAGCAATTCCTCCTTGAGCATATTTTGTATTGGATTCTTCCTGATTGGATTTGGTAACAACCGTAATGTGTTTGTCAGGAAGTTTTTCGGCTAATTTTATAGCTAAAGACAAGCCTGCTACTCCCGAACCTATAACTAGAAAGTTTGTCGTTCTCATCATCAAGAGAGTTTTAACATACGTTCTATCGGAATTAATGCTTTTTGTCTGATGTCTTCAGGAACTGTTATTTCCGGACTTTCTCTGAGCAAACAATCGTAAACTTTTTTCAGCGTATTGACTTTCATATACATACATTCGCTACAAGCACACGTATTGTCTTCGTATGCGGGTGCTGGAATCAATATTTTTTGGGGAACTTCTTGGTGCATTTTGTGAAGAATTCCCGCTTCGGTAGCCACAATAAATTTTTGATGAGAACTATTTTTCACATAATTTATCATTCCAGCAGTCGAGCCGATATAAGAAGCTGTTTTCAGTATATGCGTTTCTGACTCGGGATGTGCTATTATCTCAGCATCGGGATGTTTTTTATGCAAATCAATCAGCTTTTCCAACGAAAAAGCCTCGTGAACCACGCACGATCCGTCCCACAGCAACATATCTCGTCCTGTTTTATCAATAATATATTTTCCTAGATTCTTATCCGGGGCAAAAATTATGGGAGTTTCTTTCGGGATGGATTCTATGATTTTCAAAGCATTAGAAGAAGTACAAACAATGTCACTCATCGCTTTTATTTCGGCAGAACAATTCACATAAGTAACCACCAGATGATTGGAGTGTTTTTCTTTAAATTTTTGAAAAAGCTCGGGAGGACAAGATTCAGCCAAGGAGCAACCTGCATTCAGGTCGGGTAAAATAACCTTTTTGTTTGGGTTCAGGATTTTAGCCGTTTCTGCCATAAAATGAACTCCTGCAAAAAGTATGATGTCAGCCTCTACATTTACAGCTTTTTGCGACAATCCTAAACTATCTCCAACATAATCCGCAACGTCTTGTATTTCGGACTCTTGATAATAATGAGCCAATAAAACTACATTTTTTTCTTTTTTGAGTTGTAGTATTTTTTCTTTTAAACCTTTCATCAAAAATTCATTTAAAATAACTGGGACAAAGTAAGGTAAAACCGATGTCTTTATATATGATATTCGTCATTATAAGATACTAATCAGTTGATACCTCCATACCTGAAAAAACTTCCCAAAACCAGCATTGCTATAGAGATAAGGGTAACCAAGCAGATGAAAATAGAGGCTTTATAAATGTTCTTTTCGTTTAGCTTCGGAAAAATTACTCTATCAGCAATTACAGCCAGGCAAAAAGTACACAGTAGTAAAATGAGCTTAATTGAAACCACTCTTTCGATAGCGTTAGAAAACGAAAACCAAGTAGAAAGCGTTACGTTATAGTCATAAGCCATCCATATCCCTGTAATAACAAGCAAAATAAGCGAGGGCATTCCGAAAGGTTCGTAGCTGTTTTTGAAGTTTCGGAGGAGTGATATATCTTTTTCTTTCAGAGCTTTAGGCAAAATACGAACAGCTAAAAACAAATGACCTCCGACCCAAATCGTAGCACAAATCAAGTGAATAATGAGTAAAATATGATGTTTGTTCATCACGACAAAACTTTATACATCATGGTCTGAGCAATATTAGAGGCACTTTGTTTTATGTCTTCTGCATTTTTTCCTTCGTACAAGTTGTTTACCGTATCTGCAAACAGCTTAAACCAGTGCTGAAACTGTTCAGAACTCAACGGGCTTTTGTGGTGTAACTCTCTGTGCACCTGCATCGGGTTCCCTTTGAAACTTCCGGTTCCGAAGAGAATTACTTCCCAAAAATCATACATCTTGGGCAAATGATGACTCCAATCGGTTTGGGCAATTTCGTTAAACAAATAACCGATAACTTCGTCCTTGCGAACTCTTTCGTAAAACTCATCTACCAAAACCTCTACATCTTTTCTGTTTAAGATATCGTTTTTCATACTAATTTTTTTACAATACGAAATTAGAGAATTTTAAACCCTTGCGAATATGACCTGAATCATAAGAAAAATAAAGTTTTATTCTCTTGTTTTCAGCTTCAGATACAAGGATGCAAGAGGAATAATTTTAAGTTCGAGTTCTTCTTTTTTGAGGCTTCTTATGTAAGTTTCCTTTTGTTTTTTGGGTAAGTCTTTTTCGAGGTTATACAACACAAAAAACTTGAATTCTTCTACGTTATCGGGGAGGATTTCGAGTGTTTCGGTATAAAATTCTTCCGGAAAACTATTAGTGAGGTAAGCAATTCTTTGATTTTCTCTTTCCATTTCTACTATTTTTTTCAATATTTTGGTTCGTCCGGAAATGGCATTAATGATAGCATCTAAACTTATTGAAGTTCCTATTGACATTTGTCCTGCTGTAAACAGTTTTCTTTCTGCCTTGGTGTATCTTTTTTGTCCTTTCGGAACAATGCCTAAGTTCTCGGAATTTATGTAACTGTAAGCATTAATTTCAACCGCTTCTATTTCAATCGGCTGAACTTCAACCTCTATTTGAAGTTCTCTTTTAAAGTCATTTGCTTCTACCAAATGTCTTTTTTTGTAAATATGTGGAGCAGAAACGACCAACAAATCGTCTGTTTTTGCCTCTATGGAAAACCTGCCAAATCCGTCTGTTTTCGTTTCGCTTTCTGTGGTCAGATTGACAACTAAAATTCCTGATATTTCAGGTGTTTCGGTTATGATTTTTCCTTTTATGATTTGTTGCGAAAAACAAAAACCGGGGAATAAAAGTAATATCAGGATTTTATTGATCATCAGAAATTGTTTTTTTGTATTCTTCCAAGAGCGAAAAAGCTGTAGAAACTATGTTGTCTTTGTTTTTAGTTTTCATCGCTTTCAGAAAATTCGAATTATCTGTCAGAAAATAACGAAAATCTTCGGTGTAATATGCAGGGATTTTAAACTCGTTTATCATCAGTTCATCTGACAGATATTGGTAAGTTTTTTTAAGATTTGCATTGTATCGCTCTATTTCCAATCCTTTTTTGAGTTTTTTTGTTCTTCCCGAAACTGCATTAATAAGTGGATCTAAGCTAAAATTCAACGTCGGAATCAACAGAAAATAATCTAAATTTAAGTCGGTTGCTGTTTTTAGTCTTCTTTCTGCTTGAGTGTATTTTTTTTGTCCTTTGGGTACGATTCCTAAACTTTCAGAGGTTATATCAGAGTGAATAATCTCAACAGTTTCTATTTCAATTTCTTGTGGTTGTAATTGAATCGTAATTTCTTTTTCAAAATGTCTATCTTCGACCAAAAAACGCTTTCTATTTACGAAAATCGCACTAAAAATTAACAAATCTCCCGAATCGGCATAGATAGAAAATCTTCCGAACCCGTCTGTCTTAGTCTGAATTTCTTTAGTCAAATTTACTACTAAAATATCTGACAGCATTGTTCCGGTTTCTACTTTTCCTATAAGGATTTTTTGTTGTGAAAACGCAAAACAACAAGAAAAAAGAAAAACAAGCACAAGTACTTTTTTATCCATAAGGTTGTTTTTCTCGTAAAAATATTTATGATTTTCTGAAAATAAAACTAATGAGGTAGTAAATCTTTGTTAATTTTTAATACAAATAAAGCATTGAATTATCATAATCACTGATTATAGGTCAAATGAAACTCTTTAGTTTCAAGACTTCAAAAGCTTTAGAAGCATAAACTTACATATAATAATTGAATTTATCTCTATATTATCGAATGTGTTTTTAGCCTTAAACCTATTTCTCGAAAATTTGAACCAAATAAGAAATTGTATCATAAAATGGGTAGAAATTCTATCCTTCACAACTTACGCATTGCACCAAATTCTGAACTACCGTTTCTTTAGAAACACTTTGACTTCGCTGATAATAGAGTGTTTTTACACCTAATTTCCAAGCTTCTATCAATAATTTGTTTACATCTTTCACTGGTAAATTTGCAGGAATATTAATGTTTAAACTTTGTGATTGGTCAATATATTTTTGGCGAACAGCTGCTTGTTGGATGATTTCCAACTGACTGATTTCCTTAAAAGTTTTAAAAACCATTTTTTCCTGCTCCGTCAATTCATCTATATGCTGCACACTTCCCTGATTGAGCATAATGCTTCGCCAAGTTTCTTCGTTGTCTATTTCTTTTTCTTCCAATAATGCTTTCAGGTATTTATTTTTTCGGATAAAATTACCTTTCGATAATCCGGCTTTGAAATAATTACTGCTAAAAGGCTCAATTCCGGGAGAAGCTTGCCCCAAAATAGCCGAGGAAGAGGTTGTCGGAGCAATTGCCATCACGGTTGTATTTCTGATACCGTAGCCCTTCAACAGTTCAGGTTCTCCGAATATTTCAGCTAATTTTTCGCTTGCAATATCTGCTTCGGAACGAATGTGCTTGAAGATTTTACTTGTCAGCTGTTTGGCTTCAAAGCCTTCAAACGGAATCATATTTTTCTGTAAATAAGAATGCCAGCCCATTACTCCCAACCCGATAGCTCGATGTCTTTTTGCAAAAATGTTGGCAGATTTTAGATAATAATTGCCTTCTGTTTTGTTGATAAATTCTTGCAAAACAGCATCTAAAAAGAAAATAGCGGTTTGTACGGCATCGGTGTTTTTCCACTGGTCATATAATTCGAGATTCATTGAAGAAAGACAGCAGATAAACGATTCGTCAAAATTAGACGGAAGCATAATTTCCGAACACAGATTGCTTGCATTGATACACATATTATGGTCTTTATACACCTGTGGTTTATTTCGGTTTACATTGTCAGAAAATAGAATATAAGGCATTCCTTTTTGTTGTCTTGACTCCAAAACCTTTGCCCACAATCTTCGTTTTTCCATATCTCCGTCAATCATTTCCTGCATCCAATAATCGGGTACGCATACTCCGAAAAATAAATTTTGAAGCGGACTTCCAATATCTTTTATTTGCAGAAATTCCTCAATATCAGGATGGTCAATATCCAAATAAGCCGCAAAAGCTCCACGTCTCACTCCTCCTTGTGAGATGGTGTCCATCGCTGTATCAAACAATTTCATAAACGAGACCGCTCCGCTGCTTTGCCCGTTATCCGTTACAGCAGTTCCTCGACCTCGCAGTTCTCCAAAATACCCCGATGTTCCGCCACCGATTTTGGTCTGCATAATCACTTCTCCTAATTTATGTGTAATACCCTCGATATAATCGGGAACGTGAACATTAAAACAGGAAATCGGCAAGCCCCGTTCGGTTCCCATATTTGCCCAAATGGGCGAACTTAAACTCATCCAGCCATTTTCAATAATTTCGATAAATTTTTCTTTCAATTCAGGTCGGAAAAGCTGTTTGCTTGCTGCCGTGGCAATACGGTCAATCGCTCCTTTTACGCTTTCGCCTTTCAGCAAATAGCCTCTGTTTAAAATCTGCTCGCTTTCATCATTGAGCCACCATATTTCATTCATAAGATATTGGTTTTTTTGTTGTTTTTATCTAATGCCACAAAAGTAAAAATCCCTGAAATAGATTTTTTCTGGGGCGTATTTTTATACATTTCTTCCTGAAATAAATCTACTTTCACTTTTAAGCTGGTAGTTCCTACTTCAATAACTTCCGCAACTAATTTAACAATAGTACCTGCCGGAATCGGTTCTTTAAAATCAATTTTATCGGAAGAAATTGTAACGACTTTTTTCCGACTGAAACGGGTAGCAACAATAAAAGCCACTTCGTCCATCATATTCATTGCTGTTCCTCCAAACAGAGTATCGTAATGATTGGTCGTATTCGGAAAAACAACCTTGAAAATAGTAGTTCTGGATTGTTCAATCCTTTTGATAATTTCTGTTGTCATTTTTCTCTTTGTTAAAACAAATCTTCTGCATAAATACTTTTGTCATGTTTGGTATATGCCGTTGGTCGTTTGGCAAAAAAATCGTCCAGTTCATTGGCAAACACCTCTTCATCAAACCACAGCATAGGGTTGTATTGTTCTGTAGTAATATAAAAGATTTTCGGGACGCCAATCTTCTGCAACGAATCATCCACACGGTATTTCATAAAATTGAGTATATCTTCTTTGGTAAAGAAATCCAGCTCTCCTTTTTCATAAATCCAGTCTAAAAGTTCAGATTCGTAGTCAATGTATTTTTTGACCTCTTCTACCAGTCTGTTTTTGATATCAACACTCAAATGTCCTTCATCGCTTAATTTATTCAATAAATAAACTCCTGCATCTGCGTGGTTCTGCTCGTCAATAGAAGTCCAGGCGATAATGTTTGAAGTGTTTTTTAAATAGCCTTTAAACCTTGTGAAAGAAAGAATGTTCGCAAATTGCGAAAACAAAGAGGAGTTTTCAATCACAATGGTGAAAAACAACAATTTTGAAATGATGTCTTTGTCTGCATACAAGCTGTTTTCTATCAATTCCAGCTTCTTTTTAAAAACCGGAATATCGACAAGGTTTTCAAAATCTTTGTTGTAGTCCAAAACTTCCAGTAATCGGGCGTATGCTTCTCCGTGTCTTACCTCACATTCGGCAAAAGTAGCCCCGAGATTGTTAAATTCAGGTTTTGGAAAATGTCTATATAAATCACCCCAAAACAGCTTAACGCCTATTTCTACCTGAGCAATACTCAATAAACTCCGCTTGACGATTTCCTGCTCTAATTCAGTCAGATTGGATTTAAAATCCTGAATGTCTGCTGTAAAATCAATTTCTTTGTGAACCCAAAAAGAAGAGTTCATACTATTCACGAACTGCATTACTTCGGGATACTCAAAAGGCTTGTAACTTAATCGTTTGTCAAAAATGCCCATTGCATAATAATTTAAAGAGTTAAACAATGGCACAAAAAAGGAAGGAAAAAAAGAAGTGAGAAGCACCTTCTTTCCGAACTTCGTTTTTTATGCGAAAACAAAATTCAAACTGATTTGGCAGGTAATCTGGCTTACGGTTTTTTAAACCGCTTACAGTTGCGCAACAGCCCGGGACTCTCACCCGATTCCCCTGTTTTCTGCCTTGTTAAAATCAGGACAGCCAAAACAGTAATTATTTGATGACAAATCTAAAAATGAAAACGAAACGAAACACCGTTTACCGCATTTAATTATCAACAGAATATTGTTAATAGTGTGTAATTTGGGGTAAACACTATTATAAAATATCAATGTACACTCTATAAACTTTACACAATTAATTATATCCGCAAGAAAAGGAAATATATAGAATATCAGTCGGTTAAAAAAACCGTTACACATAGAATAACTCTCTGTCTATATATTCCCACACTTTTTCGGGGAGCATCGGTTTTATGTTTTTCTTTTGTTTGATTCCGTTGCGGATAAAAGTAGATGATATTTCTATAATTGGAGCGTCTATTTTGTGAACCCTCGGATGATTTATCAATTGATTTTTTTCAATATCGCTTGTAATTCTCGGGTAAACATAAATGTTGTATCGCTCTAAAATTACCTCATAATTTTTCCATTTGTGGAAAGAATTCAAGTTGTCCTCTCCCATAATTAGAGAAAATTCGTGTTTTGGGTATTTTTCTTCCAAATGAACAAGCGTATCAACCGTATAATTAGGCTGTGGAAGATTAAACTCAATATTTGAAGGTCTTAATTTCGGATAATCTTCGGTTGCCAGACGAACCAGCTCTAACCTATGATAATCGTTGAGCAATGTATTTTTTTGCTTGTGAGGATTGTGCGGAGTTACCACAAGCCAAACTTCGTCTAAATCAGAAAATTCAACCAAGTGATTGGCAATAATAAGATGTCCTACATGAATAGGATTAAAGGTTCCGAAATACAGCCCGATTTTCATTTATTTCTAAGAATTGTTTTTGATAAAATTCAACAAAATAAGTGCAAAAACCGAATAATTCAACATATCCTGATAATTGGCATCTAAGCCTTCGGACACGATAGTTTTTCCTTTGTTGTCTTCAATTTGCTTTACACGAAGCAATTTTTGGAGAATCAAATCGGTAAGTGAGCCTACTCGCATATCTCTCCAAGCCTCTCCGTAATCGTGGTTTTTGGCTTCCATAAGAGCCTTGGTCTGAGCTACTTTTTCGTCATATAATCGTACAGCTTGGTCAAGCGTTAAATCAGGATATTTTCCTACACCTTTCTCCAACTGAATAAGAGCCATTACCGAATAATTGATGATTCCAACAAATTCAGAAGCCTCTCCTTCATCTACTTTTCGTTCAGAATTTTCTTGTAATGTTCTAATTCTCTGTGCTTTAATAAAAATCTGATCGGTCAGTGACGGAAGGCGTAAAATCCTCCAAGCCGTTCCGTAATCTTTGGTTTTGTTTACAAAAAGTTCTCTACAAACCGATATTATTTGGTCATATTCTTCCGAAGTATTTTTCATTGATGTAAATTTGCTCAAAAGTAGTATTTTTTTGTTGAATCGTCAATTCGTTGAATCGTTAATTTGCTTAACCCAATCAGCGATTCAACGGTTAAACAACTCAACGATTAGACAAACAAAAACAAATGACCATAAACTGCAACGGAAAGCTCATCGATTTATCTTCTCCAAAAGTAATGGGGATTCTCAATTTTACTCCCGATTCTTTTTTTGACGGAGGAAAATACAAAACAGATGTCGAAATATTATCTCATACAGAAAAAATGCTTTCGGAAGGAGCCGATTTTATAGATGTCGGAACGTATTCTTCAAGGCCAAATGCGACTTTTGTTTCGGAAGATGAAGAAGTAAACCGAATGAAATCGGTAATGGAGATTCTTTCAAAAGAATTTGCTGATGCAATTTATTCGATAGATACGTTTCGGAGCGAAGTAGCAAAAGCAGCTTTAGATAACGGAGCAGCCATAATCAATGATATTTCGGCAGGAAGTTTAGATGATAAAATGATGGATATCGTCGCAAAGTATCAAGTTCCGTATATCATGATGCACATGAGAGGAACGCCTCAAACCAAGCAAACTCTAACACATTACGACAATCTGGTTAAAGAAATCCTGTTTTATTTTTCCGAAAAAATTGCCCAAGCCCGAAGCAAAGGCATCAATGATCTGATAATTGACGTTGGTTTTTGTTTTGCTAAAACCATTGAGCAGAATTTTGAATTGATGAGTAAATTGGAGTTGTTTCAGGAATTAGGTCTTCCGAATTTGGTTGGAATTTCCCGAAAAACAATGATTCACAAAACCTTAAACATCGAGCCTCAAAATGCTTTAAACGGAACAACCGTTCTCAATACGATTGCACTACAAAAAGGAGCTAATATTCTTCGGGTTCACGATGTAAAAGAAGCCAGACAAAGCATCAAACTTATAAAGCAAATTAAGAATTGATTGCGGTATTTTCTGATTTCCTTCCTCGATATTGATGCAGAAACTTTTTGTTCAATATTCTCAAGATTATTCCTTAGCTTTGGTCTAAATTAATTTAAAATCATCAACACACTGATATTCAACAAAATAAATTAGCAAACTCATTCTAAAATAATACACAAAAAAATAAATGGACACTTTATTAGAAAAATGGGAAGCTCTAAAAGCAGAAAACCCACACATCAGAATACGAAATGCAGCACAACAGATGGGAGTTAGCGAAGTAGAACTTTTAGCTACAAAAACAGGTCAAAACGTAACTCGTTTACGTCCTGAATTTAAAGAAATTCTTTCGGACTTAGAGCCCCTCGGGAGATTGATGGGACTTACTCGAAATGACGAATGTGTTCATGAACGCAAAGGAGTTTATGCCAACGGGAGCTTTACCAGCTCACACGCAGGACTCTTTGTGAATGAGGATATAGATATGCGTATCTTTTTGTCTGCTTGGAGCAAAGTCTACGCAGTTACAGAAGAATCCGAACACGGAACACGTACGAGTTTGCAGTTTTTCGGGAAAGACGGAGAGGCCATTCACAAAATTTACCTTACCAAAGACAGCGATGAAAAAGCTTTTCGGGCTTTGGTCGAAAAATACAAATCAGAAGACCAATCAGGTAGAGAAACTACGACTGTAATTCCGTTAGATATTTATGAAAAACCAGATTCAGAGATTGATTTAGAAAGTTTTCATAAGGCTTGGAAAGAGCTAAGAGATACTCATGATTTCTTTGGGTTGCTAAAAGAATTCGAATTAACCCGAACACAAGCCTTGCGTTTGGCACCTTCAGAATATTATGCTCAAAAAATTGATAATCAGGCTTCTGTGAAGTTATTAGAATTAGCCTCAGAAACAAAAACTCCAATTATGGTTTTTGTTGGAAACAGAGGAAACATTCAAATTCATACGGGAAGAATCCGCAAAACAATGTGGCACAGAGAATGGTTTAATGTAATGGACCCTGACTTTAACTTGCATTTAGATATGTCAAAAATCGCCTCGACTTACATCGTTCGTAAACCGGCTGAAGGCGATATTGTAACCTCAGTTGAGGTATTCAACGAAATGGGAGATTTAATCGTTCAGTTCTTCGGAAAACGCAAACCCGGAATTCCCGAACTCGAAGAGTGGAGAGAAATTGTAAAACAGCTTGTATAAATAGGTTTTTCTTAATCATAAAATGAACATCAAACTGCTTGCTATCGGAAAAACCGATGATAAAAATTTACAAACCCTGATTGAACAATACCAAAAACGGCTTTCGTTTTATGTAAAGTTTGATTTAGAAATTGTTCCTGATATAAAAAATGTAAAAAACCTTTCTGAAAAAGAACAGAAAGAAAAAGAAGGCGAATTGATTTTGGCTAAAATTTCTCCCACAGACCAACTTATTCTGTTTGACGAAAACGGAAAAACATTTTCGAGTGTTGGTTTTTCGGAATATTTGCAAAAAAAGATGAATTCAGGAGTTAAAACTCTGGTTTTCGTTATCGGAGGCCCTTATGGGTTCTCCGATTTGGTTCATCAGAAAGCAACCGAAAAAGTATCACTCTCGCAAATGACTTTCTCTCATCAAATGATTAGACTTTTTGTAGTTGAACAGATTTATCGAGCTTTTACGATTTTACGAAACGAACCGTATCATCATCAGTAAAAGTAAGCGAGAAAAACAAGCAATGTTATATTCAGGTGAAACTGCTTTATTTTCCGTCTTTATCAATTATTGGTCTGTCCTCCACATTGGCTAATTTCCAAGCGGTTGCAAAAGCAAGTTTAGTTCTTTTAGCATATAGCGGAAAATCAATTTTGTCGGGTGTGTCGGTAGCTTTGTGATAGTCTTCGTGAACCCCGTCAAAATAGAAAATAGCCGGAATTCCTTTTCGTGCAAAATTATAATGGTCAGAGCGATAATAAAAACGGTTCGGATCGTTTAAATCGTTGTAAGTATAATCGAGTTCCAACCCAACATACTCATTGGCATTTTCTGATAATTTATGTAAATCCGTGCTCAATCTGTCTGAACCGATTACATACACATAATTGTCATTCGATTTTTTTCCGTCACCACGCCTTCCAATCATATCAATATTGATGTTGGCAATGGTTTTCTCTAAAGGCAAAATCGGATTTGCAGCATAATATCTTGAACCGTGAAGCCCATATTCTTCTCCTGTTACGTGCAAAAATAAAATAGAACGCTTGGGTGTATGTCCAGCTTTTTTGGCTTGAACAAAGGCATCTGCTATCTCTAAGAGTGCTGACGTTCCAGAACCGTTGTCGTCTGCTCCGTTATAAATTTCGTTGTTCTTCATTCCGACATGGTCATAATGAGCAGATATGACAATTACTTCGTCTTTCTTTTCTCCTCCTTCAAAATAAACCCAAATATTTTCCGAATCGGGTAATGTCGGAGTCCAAGCCGTTTTCATATATGACGACGGAACAGGCTGATAAAAGCTTTCTGCTCCCGAAGGATATGACAATCCTATTTTTTGATATTGTTCGATGAGATATCTGCCCGCTTTTTTCTGACCTTCACTTCCTGTATCACGTCCTTGCATTTCATCTGAAGCAATCGTAAAAAGATGTGTTTTAAGTTCGCTTTCGGTTATGGTTTCCATATATTTTACCAAAGGATTTTTTTCGTCTTTTTCTGATTTTTTTGAAGCAGTTGTACAACCTGTAAAAAACGAAAACAACAAGGCAGAAATTATTACTTTTTTTGTCATACTAATCGGATTAAAAATGTTAAATTTAACATATAGAAAAAATCTATATACAACAGTTAGTTGTTTGTTATTCTGATAAATACAAACACTTATATAAACTAATTATTTAATATCCATTTTTTTAAATCAAGAAAGTTTTTTGGAGCTACTCCGTGCCCTACAGGGTATTCAAAATATACATTTTTCACCCCTAACCTGCTTAAAATATCGGGTGTTTTTCTTGCCCATTCAACAGGAATAATCTGGTCAGCCGAACCATGCGAAACAAAAAAATTCAGTTTTGAAAAGTCGTTGTTTTGGTAGTTCTCTTTCAGAATATTTTCGTTCAAATAACCACTTAGAGCCACTACCCTATTTATCTTTTCAGGATACGAAAGTGCAACGGCATAACTCAAGATGCTTCCTTGACTAAATCCAATTAGTGTAATGTCATTTTTATCAATCGGATACTTTTCAATAATTCCATCTAAAAAATGAACAATGAGCTCTCTTGATTGCACAGCCTGTTCATTATCCGAAAACTTATTCATGTCTGCATCAAAATTTATGGCATACCAAGCGTATCCGTAAGGTTGCAGTGAATACGGTGCCTGAACGGAAATCACATAATATTCGTCCGGTAATTCCGAGGCAAACGAAAACAAATCTTCTTCATTACTTCCATATCCGTGTAGTAACAACAGTAACGGATTTTTGTCTTTTTTTATTCTTGGTTCTCTTATTAAATAGTTCATATTTTTGTAAGTAAATGTAAATTTCTGTTTTTACGGAATTAAAAAATTATTTTTTATGATTTTAAATCCCTTTAAATAATCTTTGGAATAACTTTCCTAATAGCGGAACTTCTCGTTGTTCGTACTGCAAAGCTCCGATAAATCCGTATATCCAAAGGATAAAAAAGAATAAGTAGAAAGCAGATGAAACAGTCCAGCTATCAAAATAACTCACTGGATATCCCAGTGCAAAAAATAGCAGAAAAATCCCTAAGGCCTGTCGGTTATGAAACGAGGCAAAAGGATATTTTTTTTCACTGTTCATAATCATTGCGATAACGCAACCGATGATTGTAAAATAACCAATAATAGCTATTTTTTTGTCTTGATGTGTTTCCATATTTTTTGAATTTATTTTATTAAAGTCTGCCTACAGACGAGTTTTAAGAATCCTTACAAATTAACAAAAACCAAGTATGACAAACAAATGTAATTTCGTTATTTCAATTTTTCATTTTACTTTTGCACCATACAAAAAAACACAAAATGCTAATTATCGGAATTGCAGGAGGAACAGGAAGTGGAAAAACAACCGTTGTTCATCAAATTATGAACGAGTTACCCAGTACAGAAGTCGGAATTATTTCGCAAGACTCGTATTACAAAGAAACATCAAACTTGAGTTATGTAGAACGTACTAAAATCAATTTCGATCATCCCAGAGCTATTGATTTTGAACTACTTGTATCGCATCTGAAAGATCTAAAAGAAGGAAAAATCATAGAACAGCCTGTGTATTCGTTTGTAACTCACAACCGTACAGGCGATGTGATTATTACGCATCCGAGAAAAGTAATGATAGTTGAAGGAATTCTTATCCTTGCCAATCCAGAGCTTCGCAATATGTTTGATGTAAAAATTTTCGTTCATGCAGATTCAGACGAAAGGCTTATCAGGCGATTGAAACGCGATATTTCTGAGAGAGGTCGTGATATGGAAGAAGTTCTGAATCGCTATCAAAATACGCTCAAACCGATGCACGAACAGTTTATTGAGCCTACCAAATCATTTGCAGACATTATCATTCCGAATGACAAATACAACACTGTTGCAATTGATGTAGTTCGTGCTGTTATTAGTCAGAAAATTGAAAAAAAATGATTTTTGAATAATCCTCTAAAATAACTTTAAAAAGCTGTAAGTTCAAAACCATAAAAAAATTCCTGCCAGAAGTGACAGGAATTTAATTTTTACAGCTTATTCGAAAATCTGTTAAACAAGCACCCACTCCCCTGTTTTCAACAAAGGTTCGGCTTTTTTGTATTTCATTTCTTCGGTTTTTCCGCTCATAATATGTTTTATGGTAACAGTATCATTTCGATTAATTTTTGGAGTTTCTCTGACAATGGTTTCTGTAACCTGTGGTCTTTGTTGTGTTTGACCTGCTTGTTGAGCCTGTTGTCTGGCTTGATCGGTATTTGGAATTTCTTCTTTGTTAGTAGCGTAATTCTCTTTCGGGCGTTGCACTTGTTTGGCTTCCTGAATAGGATTAGGATTCTGAACTGGTAAATCAGCTTTGAACAAGAATGAAATTACGTCTCTGTTAATCGTATCCATCGTTTTTTTGAAAAGTTCAAATGCCTCGAATTTATAAATCAACAAAGGGTCTTTCTGTTCGTGAACAGCTAATTGAACCGATTGTTTTAACTCGTCCATTTTACGTAAGTGTTTTTTCCAAGCCTCATCAACAATGGCGAGTGTAATGTTTTTTTCAAAATCATTGATAAGTTGTTTTCCTTCGCTTTCATAAGCTTTTTTCAAATCCGTAACTACGTTAAGCGATTTCATTCCGTCTGTAAAAGGAACTACAATTCTTTCGTATTTATTTTCCGGATTTTCATATACATTTTTGATGATAGGAAGTGCCTCACGAGCCGATCGTTCGTTCTTTTCGGTATAATAGGTATAAGCCGATTTATATACTTTCCCTGCTATTTCCATATCCGAAAGTTTTTTGAATTCGCTTTCAGAAACAGGTGATTCGATTGAAAAATAACGGATAAGTTCAAACTCAAAATTTTTGAAATCATCGTTGAGTTTGTTGGTTTGAACAATTGCCTCGGCAGCATCATACAACATGTTGGCAATATCCACCTTCAGGCGTTCTCCCGAAAGAGCATTTCTTCTACGTTTATAAACCACTTCACGTTGGGCATTCATTACGTCATCATATTCCAACAATCTCTTACGAACTCCGAAGTTGTTTTCTTCTACTTTTTTCTGAGCTCTTTCAATAGATTTGGTCATCATTGAATGTTGGATAACCTCTCCTTCTTTCAAGCCCATTCTGTCCATTACTTTTGCGATTCTTTCTGAACCGAAAAGTCGCATCAAGTTATCTTCGAGCGATACATAAAATTGTGAACTTCCCGGATCTCCCTGACGACCTGCACGACCACGAAGCTGTCTGTCCACACGTCTGGAGTCGTGTCTTTCGGTACCGATAATAGCTAATCCTCCAGCTGCTTTTACTTCAGCCGAAAGTTTGATATCTGTACCACGACCTGCCATGTTGGTTGCAATAGTTACTACTCCTGGCTTTCCTGCTTGTTCTACGATTTCAGCTTCTCGCTTGTGCATTTTGGCATTCAACACGTTGTGTTCAATGCCTCTCATTTTGAGAGCTCTACTCAACAATTCAGAAATTTCAACCGAAGTTGTTCCGATAAGTACCGGACGACCTGCTTTAGAAAGCTCTACAACGTCTTCGATAACTGCATTGTACTTTTCACGAACCGAACGGTAAATCAAATCGTGCTTGTCTTGTCTTGCAATCGGTCTGTTAGTCGGAATCTCGACTACGTCTAATTTATAAATCTCCCAGAATTCCCCTGCTTCGGTAACAGCCGTACCGGTCATACCTGCCAGTTTACTGTACATACGGAAATAATTCTGTAAGGTTACAGTTGCAAAAGTCTGTGTTGCTGCTTCAATTTTCACGTTTTCTTTGGCTTCGATAGCTTGGTGTAATCCGTCAGAATAACGTCTCCCGTCCATAATACGTCCGGTTTGTTCATCTACGATTTTAACCTGACCATCCATAACCACGTATTCTGTGTCTTTTTCAAAAACCGTATAGGCTTTTAGTAATTGGCTTAACGTATGAATTCGCTCACTTTTGATGCTAAAATCCTGAAACAATTTTTCTTTTTCTTCTGCCTCTGCATCTTTTGACAAACCTTTTTTCTCGATATTGGCAATTTCTGTACCGATATCCGGAAGAATAAAGAAGTCGTCAGAAGTATCGTGAGATAAGTATTTAATTCCGTTATCGGTAAGTTCTACCTGATTGTTTTTTTCTTCAACCACAAAATACAAAGCTTCATCAACTTTTGGCATTTCTCGGTTGTTATCTGCCATATAATGGTTTTCGGTTTTCTGAAGAATTTGCTTTACTCCTTCTTCACTCAAAAACTTAATGAGAGCTTTGTTTTTAGGTAATCCTCTGTGAACTCTCAAAAGTAAAAAACCTCCGTCTTTGGTGTTTCCTTCTTTGATGAGTTTTTTTGCTTCTGCCAAAACTCCGGTTAACATCTGACGTTGCATACTAACCAAGTTTTCAATCTTTGGTTTCAGTTCATTAAACTCGTGCCGGTCGCCTTGCGGAACGGGTCCTGAAATAATAAGCGGAGTACGAGCATCATCAATCAACACCGAATCGACCTCATCGACAATGGCATAGTTGTGTTTTCTTTGAACCAAATCTTCAGGCGAATGAGCCATGTTATCTCTCAAGTAATCAAAACCAAACTCGTTATTGGTTCCGTAAGTAATATCGGCTTCGTAGGCTTTGCGTCTTTGAGGAGAATTGGGTTGATGATTGTCAATGCAATCTACGGTAAGTCCGTGGAATTCGAAAAGTGGTGCTTTCCAGGTACTATCCCTTTTTGCCAAATAGTCGTTTACGGTAACCAAATGCACACCATTTCCGGTAAGGGCATTCAGATACAGCGGAAGTGTAGCTACGAGGGTTTTTCCTTCTCCAGTCTGCATTTCTGCAATTTTACCTTGGTGCAAAACCGCTCCACCAATGAGCTGCACGTCATAATGAATCATATCCCAAGTAATAGGCTTTCCGGCTGCATCCCACGAATTTGCCCAAATTGCTTTATCTCCGTTGATGGTAATGTATGATTTGTTTGCTGATAGCTCGAGATCTTTCGGGGTTGCTGTAACTTCAATAGAGGTGTTTTCTTTGAAGCGTCTTGCCGTTTCTTTGACTACTGCAAAAGCTTCGGGAAGGATTTCGTCAAGTGTTTTTTCTGATAATTCGTAGGCTTCTTTTTCTAACTTATCAATTTCAAGGTAGAAATCTTCTCTTTTGTCAATATCTTGGGTTTGTTCAATTTTAGTCTTGATTTCAGAAATAGCATTGTCTTTGGAAAGACGAGCTTGTTTGATTTTTTCTTTGAAATAAGTTGTTTTGGCTCTCAATTCATCATTTGACAAAGCCTCGAGAGCAGATTCAAAAGCCTTAACTTTATCTACGATAGGCCTCACGGCCTTTACGTCTTGTTTTGATTTATCTCCTACGAATATTTTCAGTAAGCTATTTACAAAATCCATATTTCTGTTTTTGTATTTGTTATAATTTCGTTAAATCGTTAATATATAAATATCAAAAAGCCTCTTGAGCAGAGGCTTTTTGGATTATTATTTTAGTATTCATCCTCGTTCCAAAGATAATCTTCGTCAGTCGGATAATCCGGCCATATTTCTTCCATTGATTCATAGATTTCTCCCTCGTCTTCAATAGATTGCAGGTTTTCTACAACTTCAAGAGGAGCTCCTGTTCTGATTGCGTAATCAATAAGCTCATCTTTGGTAGCTGGCCAAGGAGCATCGCTTAAATAAGATGCTAATTCTAATGTCCAATACATCTCTTATTAAATTTAATTTTTTGCAAAAGTATATTTTATACTCAAATAGTCAAGCTAAATTCAAATTATTTTTTAAAAGAACGTTTTTTAAAATCAAAAAAAAAATTGAATGTCATAAAGATAGAATATTCAGCTATGTGTTATATAAGACTTTATGGCTTTCATCTTTATGGCTTTCGTCTTATGATTTATCCTTTCTCGGGATCCATTTTACTTCTTTAATATTCAGCTCAGATGACAAGATTCGTGCCAACATAAACAGGTAGTCAGAAAGTCGGTTCAGGTACTTCAGAACCAATTCGTCAATAGGTTCTTCTTCATTTAGTTGAGAAACCAAACGTTCTGCTCTACGACAAACACAACGTGCAATATGACAATATGACACTGTTGGGTGTCCTCCAGGCAGAATAAAATGTGTCATTGGAGGCAAAAGTTCATCAATTCTATCGATTTCGTTTTCCAAAATAACAATATCTTCTTCCGAAATACGCATAATATTCAGACGCTGTTTTCCGCTTTTCAACACTTCTTTTTCTGGAGCAGTAGCCAAAATAGCACCTGATACAAACAACCTATCTTGAATCTCGATAAGTAATTTTTTATGTTCTTCTTTTATATCTTGGTCGCGAATGAGTCCGATGTGCGAGTTTAATTCGTCAATGGTTCCGTAACTCTCAATGCGAATGTGATGCTTCGGAACTCTCGTGCCTCCAAATAAAGCCGTAGTTCCTTTATCTCCTGTTTTGGTATATACTTTCATAGTTTTTAGTTTAAGGTTTAAAGTTCAAGGTTTAAAGTTTGTTCTGAAAATCTTATTTATACATTTCAATCACAAAATAAAAGTTCGTTCATTTCAACTTGAAACCTGAAACTTGAAACAAAATTTTAGTGAGGTAATTTGTTTTTCATTAATCCATAAAGGAAAGTTCCGATTAATGCTCCGATAAGAATCAGAATTACCGGATAAAATCCTGCTCCGACAAGTACAAAGATTGGCCCCGGACAAGTTCCTACCAATCCCCAACCTAATCCGAATAGTGTCCCTCCTATCAAGTATCTCTTAAATCCTTTGTCTTTTGGCTCTAAATAAATCGGATTTCCATTAGAATCTTTTATGTTTTTTTTCTTCATCCATTGCACTCCTATCATTCCGACCACAACTGCTGTTCCGATGATTCCGTACATGTGAAACGACTGGAAATGAAACATTTCGTAAATTCTGTACCACGAAACCGCCTCCGATTTTATCATCATTATTCCGAAAAGTACTCCAACCAACAAATATTTAAAATAATTCATAACATCAGAAAATTAAAGGTAATAAAATCCAAGACATCACAAGTCCTCCAATAAAAAAACCAATTACCGCAATAAGTGAAGGCAATTGCAAATTGCTTAATCCTGAAATAGCGTGTCCGGAAGTGCATCCTCCGGCATAGCGAGTTCCAAATCCGACTAAAATTCCACCTATCAAAAGAATGGCAATCATTTTCGGGTCTTTCATAGCTTCTTCTCCTGCTAATACATCAGGAAGTAACTTTCCGTTTGGTTTATCAATTCTCATTTCTTGAAGCTCTGCAATCGTTTTTGGGTTAAGGTTTACTCCACTTCCGTCCGACAAATAGTTTTGAGCTACAAACCCTCCTATCATCGCTCCGAGAACAACTATCAAACTCCATTTTTGTTGTTTCCAATCGGTTTTGAAGAAATCAGAAAATTTTCCTGCTCCTCCTATTGTACAGAGCGTTTTTAAATTTGATGACATTCCGAAAGTTTTCCCGAAATAGATGAGTAAAAGCATAACTATTGCAATCAAAAAGCCCGATACATACCAAGGCCAAGTTCCGTAAATTGCTTCCATTTATTTGATTTTTGTTGAACGAAAGGCAAAGATACTTAAAATTAGTTTAAAATTTAAGGTTTAAAGTTTGAGGTTAAGTTCGTATTTTTGACAAAAAATAAGAGTTGAGCAACAACATCTTGAAACACTAATTTCAAAAAATTGAGTCTTTACAAAAGCCTTTTTAAGCAAACTACCATTTACGGACTAGCTACGGTTCTTCCGAGAATGCTTTCTTTTTTGTTGGTCAGGTTATATACCGACAAACTCGAGAATGCAAGCGATTACGGTGTGGTAACTATAGTTTTCGCTTGGTTGGTTTTTATGAATGTAGTTTTGTCGTACGGAATGGAAACTTCGTTTTTCAGGTTTTACAGTTCCGAGAACGACAAACAAAAGGTAGTTCAGACCTCTACCATCTCTATTTTTTGGTCTTCAATTCTGTTTTTGTTTACCGCTTTGATTTTCAGGAATGATATTGCATCTAATTCTTGGATAAATGTTGATTTAGAATATGTTACGTATGCCGTTTGGATTTTAGTATTAGATGCTCTTGTGGTTGTTCCGTTTTCTAAACTTCGGATAAATCAAAGACCTGTTGTTTTTGCTTTTGTAAAAATTGCCAATACGGTTATCAACCTTTTGTTAAACGTATTTTTTATTATTTATCTTCCAAAAATTGCACAATCAAATCCTGATGGAGTTTTAAGTTCTATTTACATCGATAACTTTCAGGTCGGATATATTTTTGTTTCGAACCTCATTGCCAGTTTACTGACTTTGTTGTATTTCTTGCCACATTATTTCAAAATAAAATGGCGGTTCGACACGGCTCTTTGGAAAAAAATGATGCGGTACAGCCTTCCGATTTTGGTTGCCGGAATTGCCTTTGCCATAAACGAACATTTTGACAAAATTCTTTTAGAGAAAATTCTCCCCGAAGGCATTGCCAAACACGAGGTCGGAGTTTATGGAGCTTGCTATAAACTCGGGCTTTTTATGATACTTTTTGCCACAGCTTTTCGTTTGGGAATTGAGCCTTTCTTCTTTAGTTATTCCAAAAACGAAAATGCACCGCAAACCTATGCCAACATTACCAAATATTTTGTGATTTTCGGTTCTTTGATTTTACTTGGAGTGATTGTTTTTGCTGATGTTTTGAAGATGATTATGATTCCCAACACAGCCTATTGGGAAGCTATGAAAGTCGTTCCACTTATTATTTTGGCTAATTTCTTTTTGGGAATTTACCACAATCTTTCGGTTTGGTACAAACTCACTGATAAAACCAAAATGGGAGCATATATTTCAATTGTTGGAGCTGTACTTACGCTTGTTTTGAATTATACTCTGATTCCGAAATATTCGTATATGGGTTCGGCTGTAGCAACTTTGGCTGCTTACGGAAGTATGATGATTATCTCGTACTTACTTGGAAAAAAACACTACTACATTCCGTATGATACGAAAAAAATCGGAATATATCTCACAGCTTCTATCCTACTCTCTTATATTTATTTTTATCATTTCAGAGAAAATTATTTTGTAGGAATAGGATTTATTTTGTTGTTCTCGGGAGTTATTTATTATTTGGAAAAAAATACACTAAAAACTGTTTTAAAAAGATAATTATGAAAATCAACATCATCAACAAATCGGAACACGCCTTACCAAAATACGAAACTGTAGCTTCGGCAGGAATGGATTTACGAGCTAATCTTACAGAATCTATTACCTTAAAACCCTTAGAAAGGGTTTTGGTCAAAACCGGACTTTTTATGGAACTTCCCGTTGGATTCGAAGCACAAGTCAGGCCAAGAAGTGGTTTGGCTCTCAAAAAAGGAATTACCGTACTTAATTCTCCCGGAACTATAGATGCTGATTACAGAGGAGAAATTGGAGTGATTTTGATTAACTTGTCTAACGAAGATTTTATCATCGAAAACGGAGAGCGAATTGCACAACTCGTTGTTGCCAAATACCAGCAATCCGAATTTATCGAAGTAAATGAGCTGTCGGAAACTTCACGAGGTGCAGGAGGATTTGGAAGTACCGGAATATAAAATCAAACCGCTTAAAATAAAAACTTTAAGCGGTTCACATCAACTAAAACTTCAATATAAAATCAAGAAAGATTTTCTGTTAAAAAGCAAGTGTAACTCCTACTAAAAAGTTTCGGGTAGCTTGCGGATAATATCCTGCCACATCAAATGTTGTTTGATCTACATCATACGAATAGAAATATCCGTTAGAGATATATTTTTCGTCCAGAATATTGTTTACTAATGCTAAAATAGTGATGGATTCAAACACTTTATTGGTTTTTAGGGTATAAGAAGCATTTAAATCGTTGATAAAATACGAATCAAGTTTAGAGCTTTTCAAATCTAAATTGCTCATATATTGACTTCCAACATATTTCGATAAAAGCGAAATTTGCATATTTTCCATCGGAATAAACGTAATACTATTCGACAGAATCACATCAGGAGAAAAAGCGATGTTTGTATTTCCTAAATCTTGTAATTCACCATCTCTTTCTGTAAAAAAGTCAATGTTTTTATTTTGACTGACAGCGATATTCGGACGGAAAATCCATTTATCAGAAGCGACAATTGTAGCATCTGCTTCGATTCCTAAACGGTACGAATCACCCGAATTTTCCCGTACAGGAGCACCGACATCGTTCAAAGCTCCAGTCAAAACCAATTGATTTTGGTATCGCATATAATAACCGTTCAGATTCAGTTTAAAGCGTTCTTTGTTCAATCTCCAACCTAATTCGAAATCGTCGAGAGTTTCCGGTTTTGGATTCCCGTTTTCGTAATCATCACGGTTAGGCTCACGGTTGGCTCTGGCATACGAAAAATAAAGGCTATTCGTATCGTTGACATAATAAGTAATTCCTGCTTTCGGGTTAAAGAATCCAAAATTGTCATCAACCAATCCGGTTTCTTGACCGTTGGCTTTATAACCAACAGCTCGGTATTGCATATCGGCAAAAGCGTTCCATTTTTCGGAAATTTTATAATTTGCTTTTCCGTAGAAATTCACATCGATCTTGACAGACGAATCAAAATAATACAAATGAGGATAATTCTGTAAAGGCACTTCTCGAGCATACGTAATGTATCCGAAATGGTCGCCTTCATATTTGTTTAATCCTCCGCCCAAAATCACATTCCAGTCATTATCACGATAATTTACAGAGAAAACCGTTCCGTAAAAGTGATTGACTAACCATTTCTGACGTACGACATTTGATTTTTCGATAAGTTCACCATCTACTACAACAGGAGCAATTCCGTAGTCTGATAAATCGTTATTATTTCTATAATTTTCGTAGAATCCTTCTCCTCTGGTGTAATGAAAAGCCAGATTTGTATTCCAATTATTCGAAAGTTTTTCGTTCCAATGCAGTTGATAGTGGTCTTGCTTGTAGTTGTCGGTTTCGTTTTTGTAAAAGCCTAAAAAGTTTCCGTCTCTGTCATACATTTCGCCCGAAGTATTATAGGTTCGGTCATTTTCGAGTTTGTCTAAATCCTCAAGTCCGTTCCAAGCCTGATACGTTACTTGATCACCACCAAACATTACAGCTTTTATCAATCTTTTATCATCCTGATAAGCTCCTTGAAGGAAATAAGATTTCATATCTACCCAAGCTCTATCGATATATCCGTCTGATTTGATTTTGGATAAACGTCCGGAAAGCTCGAAATGTTCTCCAATTTTTCCAGTTGAGAACTTTACGTTGTGTCGCCAAGTGTTATAACTCCCGAATGAATTCGAAATTTCTGCACTGGCTTTTTCCTGAACTGCATCCGTAAGTAAATTGATACTGGCTCCGAAGGCTCCAGCTCCGTTGGTTGAAGTTCCGACACCTCGTTGCACCTGAATATTCTCAACAGACGAAACCAAATCAGGCATATTTACCCAAAATGTTCCGTGACTTTCCGAGTCGTTATACGGAATTCCGTTAATGGTAATGTTCACACGTGTTGCATCCGACCCACGCACTCTGATTCCTGAATATCCGATTCCGTTTCCAGCATCCGAAGTCATCACAACCGAAGGTAAATACCCCAAAAGTGTTGGAATGTCTTGACCTAAATTTCTAGATTTCAGCTCTTCTTTACTTACATTGCTGAAAGTTACTGGAGTTTGAGAAGTCGCTCGCACACCTGTAATTAAGATTTCGTCAATTATTTGTTCTTTGATTACAATACTATCTTGTTCTTGTGCCATAATGGCAATAGGCATAATCCAAAGACCAATAGCCAATAGCCAATAGTGAATAGATAGTCGTTTTAAATTTTGGCTTTTAGCTTTTGGCTTTTGGCTCTCAATTCTTTCGACTTGTGTAATGAATAAATTTTTCATCCGTAAATAAAATGTTTACGAATAAAAGGGGCATTATTCTTTGGTTAAATAATTAATAATGATTTTAACTGAAAACAAAAAATAGCGTGCACTCTATGATTTTGTTATCTTTCCCTTGGCAGCATTACCTGCCCAGGTTCTTTGGGTATAATCTCAGCTCGTTATTTGGAGCACCCCTTTGAGACGGGGCAAAGGTAGGAAAAGTATTTCTGAAACAACAAACTTTGAATTTTATTTTTATCCTCTCATAAATCTTTTATATTTGCTATCCTTATTACTTAAAAAAACCTCACAGATGAATATTCTGTTGCATCCAACTTATTTTCCGTCCGTAGCTCATTTTGTAGCCTTGCTCAAGGCTGATAAAATAACTTTTGAGGTTGAGGATAATTTTCAGAAACAAACCAACCGAAACAGAGCATACATATACAGCCCTAACGGAAAACAGCTTTTGAATATTCCGGTTAAACATTCGGGAGAAATTCCTCACAGGAAATATAAAGAAATACGAATTGATTATTCTGAAAACTGGCAAAAAATACATTTTAAATCATTGGAGATGGCTTATAGAAGTTCTCCTTTTTTTGAATATTTCGAAGACGATTTACTGCCTCTTTTTCAAAAAAAATACAATTTTCTGATTGATTATAATTTTGAAATTTTTGAGATTCTGCAATCTTGTTTAGGAATAAATCTTTCTTTCAACAAAACTTCAGAATACCATAAAGAACCTTGTAACTCAATAGATTTCAGATACTTGGCAGACGGAAAAAAGGTTGCTTTTGAGTTTGAGCCTTATACACAAGTCTTTGGAGAAAAACACGGCTTTATAAGCAACTTATCCATTCTTGATTTGTTGTTCAGCGAAGGGAGGTATGCTTTGGAATACCTCAAAAAACAAGAATTGAAAATAAAAAACATTTAAGACTAAATATTGCTTTTTTCCGTTACTTTTGAGGATAATTTACTAAAAAAAGTGAGGATTTTTGTTTGTTTTTTGTTTCTAATTTGGGGAAATACTGCTTTTTCCCAACATTTTTATCTGCAATTATCTTCCGAGAATACAACAGAGCAAAAAATAATTGATTCTCTTTCGTATCAAAAACACCATCAAAATCCGAAATCTGTAACAGATGAAGTCAGTGATTTTTCAGATAGAATTATAAAACTCGGGTACTTGCAAAGTCGGATTTCTTCTCATCAAAAAATCAATGATACTGTTTTTGCTTTTCCAATTATATTGGGGCAAAAAACCGATTTTGTAAAAATATCTACTTCCAAGGCTTTAAATCTTACAGAAATGAACCTGGTTGAAGCAGATACCATTGCAGTGAAATTTTCAGAAATTGAAAGTTTTATGAGTTCTTTGATGCGTAAACTTGAAATTGAAGGCTATTCGATGTCAAAATTAAATTTAGAGAATTTTTCTTTTGAAAATAATATTCTGAAAGCTGATTTAATAGAACAAATTAGCTCTAAGAGAAAACTTGATGATGTTGTGATTATGGGTTACGAAAAGTTTCCGGAAGGGCACAGACGTCAGCTCAAGCGAATGTATAAAAACAGAGTTTTTAATCAACAAACACTAAGCGAATTACATCAGGATGTTCAAAGATTTGCTTTTGTCAATCAGCTCAAACAACCCGAAATTTTGTTTACTCGTGATTCTACCCGTGTTTTTTTATATTTAGAAAAATCCAAAGCCAGTAATTTTGACGGATATGTAGGGTTTAATACAGACGAAAACGATGAAGTTACTTTTACCGGCTATTTAGATTTGCTTCTGAATAATGCCCTAAATACAGGTGAACAATTCAAACTCTATTGGAAAAATGACGGAAACCAGCAACAAACTTTTAGCTTTTCCGGAGAATTACCTTATTTGTTCAACACTCCGTTTGCCCTTCGTGGAAACCTTACCATCTTTAAACAAGACAGCACTTTTCAAAACACAAAAACCGGATTGGATTTAGGTTATTATATCCGGTATAACATCCGAACTTATTTAGGATATTCGTCTGAAAACTCCAATGATATTCAAAGTCAAAATTCGGCTACTCTTACTGATTTCAAGAGCAAGTTTTTCACTTCTGCTTTTGAATATTTTGAATTAAACAGAGGAGATTTTTTGTTTCCCGAAAAAAGAAATTTTGTACTGAAAGGCGGAATGGGCAACAGACAATCTTCGTTTGGAGATGCCGGACAGTTTTTTGTACATCTAAACGGTTTCAATAATTTTTATTTAAACGAAAAAAATATCATAAGTTTTAAATTTGACGGATACTACCTTGACAGTGACAGTTATGTGATTAACGAATTGTATCGTTTCGGAGGAATCAATTCTATCAGAGGATTTAATGAAAATTCGCTTCAAGCGAGTTTATTTTCAGGAATGATGGTCGAATATCGATACGTTTTAGCTCCTTCAATTTATGTGCATTCTCTGACTGATTTCGGATATTTTCAAGATAAAGCTACAGACACAGAGCAAAATCTGTTGGGAATTGGTTTTGGTTTAGGATTATTTACAAACAACGGACTTTTTAATCTTGTTTACGCCAACGGAAGTACGGATAACCAACAGATAAAACTCTCAAATTCTATTATTCATCTGAGCTTTAGAGCAAGCTTTTAGAAAAAAAAATGAAAAACCTTATACACACCATCACTCCAAGTATAAAATTATTTTTTTAGCCTAAACTAAAAATATATTTACTTTAAATAAAAAATTGTATTTTTGCTTTGCGATTGCAAAGTAAAAACTCATGACCAATTCAGAAGAAAATTACCTAAAAATCATTTATCATCTTTCATTGAATTCCGACTCGGGTGTCAGCACTAATGCTATTGCTAATGCTATGGACAGTAAGCCTTCTTCGGTTACAGATATGGTTCAGAAATTAGCAGATAAAGGTCTGGTGGCTTACAAAAAATACCAAGGAGTTCAACTTACCGAAAAAGGAAAAGAAGTGGCGATGCATATTGTCAGGAAACATCGCTTGTGGGAAGTTTTCTTGGTAGAAAAACTTGGCTTTTCTTGGGACGAAGTGCACGATATTGCAGAACAGTTAGAACATATACAATCAGAAAATCTCATTGACAGGCTTGATAAGTTCTTAGACTTCCCAACCGAAGATCCGCACGGAGACCCTATTCCAAATAACAAAGGAGAATTGCCAAAACTTAAAAGGCAATTGCTCTCTGACGCTCCGCTCAAAACAACATTAATTTGTGTTGGAGTAAAAGACTCTTCTCCTGCTTTTTTACAATACCTTGATAAGCAAAAAATTGCTTTAGGTTCTACTATTCAAATTGTTGAAAAAGAAGATTTTGACAATTCTTTAAAACTAATAGTAGATCGTTCTGAAATCACAGTTTCTCAACTTATTTCAAATAATATTTTTGTTAAATAACACAGCCTTATGTTTAATGAAATTGTATCTTATTTTGAAAACATAAACCCGATATTGGCTGCTCTTTATGCCGGTTTGTTCACTTGGTTTCTGACTGCCTTAGGTGCTTCGATTGTCTTTTTGTTTAAGACAATGAATCAGGTTTTACTTGACGGAATGTTGGGTTTTACCGGAGGAGTTATGGTTGCTGCCAGTTTTTGGAGCCTTCTTTCTCCTGCCATTGCAATGAGCCATGGAGAAGGTTTTGTAAAGGTAATTCCTGCTGCTGTTGGCTTTTCATTGGGTGCTTTATTTCTTTTCGGATTGGATAAAGTTTTACCCCATTTGCACATCAATTTCAAAGAAAAAGACTCCGAAGGAGTCAAAACGCCTTGGCAAAAAACAACCTTACTCACTTTGGCTATAACTTTACACAATATCCCCGAAGGGTTGGCAATCGGAATTTTGTTCGGAGGAGTAGCAATGGGTATTCCCGAAGCTACCATTGTAGGTGCATTAACCCTTGCTATCGGAATCGGAATACAAAATTTTCCGGAAGGAATTGCCGTTGCAATGCCTCTAAGACGCATGGGAATGAGTAGAAAAAAGAGTTTTCTGTACGGACAATCCTCCGCACTGGTTGAGCCTATTGCCGCTGTAATCGGAGCAATGGCTGTGGCTTTTTTTACTCCTATCTTACCCTACGCTCTTGCTTTTGCCGCAGGAGCTATGATTTTTGTGGTTATTGAGGAAGTTGTGCCTGAAACTCAACAAAATAAAAATACGGATATCGCCACTTTGGGTTTCATACTTGGGTTTATTGTAATGATGAGCTTAGATGTGGCTTTAGGACAATAACTTTTTTTTAACAAAATTAAAATTCCTGAATAAAAAATGTTACATTTGAATTCTATTTATTAATCATAAAATATGGTTAGAAAACTACGCCTTTCTCTGTTACTAATTATCAGTTTTATCGGGTGTAATACTTATTCTCAATATACTGATGTTATAAATTCTAACAGACCGGGAGAGTCTTTCGGGGCTTATTCGGTTGGGAATACTATTTTTCAAATTGAAGGTGGATTGTCATACATTCGTGAAAAACAAAAATCTTCTGATATTAAAGCTAAAGGACTTTTTTCCGATTTAGACATCAGATATGGCTTTTGGAGAGAAGAGCTTGAATTTGTGGCTGAATTACAATACCAGAACGATCGTTACAGAGTTCCTGATATACCTTCAACCAGAAGAAATTTTATGAAAACAACAACCTTAGGGTTTAAATACTTGGTTTATGACCCGTTCAAGGGGTTTGAAGAAGAAGAGGATTTGTATAGTTGGAAAGAAAAAAATCGTTTTAAATGGAGGCAGTTTATTCCCGCAGTTGCAGTGTATGCAGGATTTAATATGAACTCTTCGAATAATCCTTATGTTCCGCAAGACCAATCGACTTGGACTCCAAGAGCTATGATTGCACTTCAAAATCACTTTAGCGGAGGTTGGGTTTTTGTTACCAACCTGATGATAAATCATATCAGTTCAGAACATCAGACCTTGGGAGGAATCCTAACAACGACCAAGAGTTTCAACGCGAGATGGAGCGGATTTGTCGAAATACAAGGATACAGTAGTGATTACTACAAAGATTTGGTTTTTAGAGGAGGTGCAGCTTATTTGTATAACGAAAATCTTCAGTTCGATGCTTCTATCGGTAAGAATTTTAGCAATAGTACTGATGTTATCTACGGAGGAATAGGCGTTTCCTGGAGGTTCACTCTTAACTATCAAGACCTCAGAATTTATAAAACAGAAGAAGCTGAAGAAGATATTTTCTCTGGAGGAGCCTCTTCGGAAGAAGAACCTGAACTAAATGAAGAAGGTGAAGGCGAGGAAGGCATAAATAATAATGAAAAAATTGCTAATGACAGTGAAATTAACGACAATAGCGATGTTGATGAAATTGACAATAATAATACTGATGAAATCGATAACACCAATGATACTGATGAAATTAAAATTGACAGTAACAATGATGATGAATAATTTATGATGATTACTATAAAAGAAGTTACCAGACGTAGCGATATGCTCCGCTTTATTAAGTTCCCTTTCAGATTATATAAGGATAATCCGTATTGGGTCCCCCCTATTATCAAAGACGAACTTCGCAGTTTTTCAAAAAAGAATCCGATTTTCAAAAAGGTAAAAGCTCGTTTTTATCTGGCCTACAAAAACGATAGAATTGTAGGACGGGTAGCAGCAATTATCAACAAAATCGAAACTACCAAACAACAAAAACCAAAGGTTCGTTTCGGGTGGATTGATTTTATTGATGACATGGAAGTATCTAAAGCACTCCTTGATAAAGTTGCCGAATTCGGAAAAAAACACAAGCTAAAGTATCTCGAAGGTCCTGTCGGATTTACCAATATGGACAAAGCCGGAATGCTCACAGAAGGGTTCGAAAATATTGCCACGATGATTGGGCTTTATAATTATGACTATTACCCGAAACACCTCGAAGCCCACGGTTTTAAAAAAGAAGCAGAATGGTTGGAATACAAATTCCATTTGAAAGATGCTAATATCGAAAATGCAGTCAGGCTCTCGTCGGTTATCGAGCAGAGATACAATGTTTCTTCTCTGAATTTTAAAACTACCAAAGAGGTTTTGCCTTATGCAGAAGAAATGTTTGAACTCCTAAATAAATCTTATAAAGACCTACAAAGTTTTGTCCCGATTGAAAAATTTCAGATAGAACATTACAAAAAGAAATACTTACCGCTTATAAATCCGGAATTTATTTCGTGTGTAATTGATAATGAAAGCAAAAAATTAGTAGCTTTTGCCATTACTATTCCCTCTATATCAAAAGCCTTGCAAAAAGCCAAAGGAAGATTATTTCCTTTCGGTTTCTTACATTTAGTAAAAGCCTTGAAACACAGTGAAAACGTAGAGTTTTATCTGATTGGTATTCATCCCAATTATCAAAATAAAGGAGTAACATCGCTACTTTTCAGAGAATTGGAAAAGGTTTACAAAAAACATAACATCAAGTGGATTGAAACCAATCCGCAATTGGAAGACAATAAAAAAATTCTTGCTCTTTGGAAAAACTTCAATCCGGAAATCCACAAAAGGAGAAAAACATTTAGAAAAGATATTTAGAAATTCGGATTTTAGGAATTCTGACACATTAATATGGATAACAATTTTAAAATGATAGCCAAAACCTTATTTGGTTTTGAAGAAATACTGGCACAAGAACTGCAAAATTTAGGAGCTCAAAAAGTGGAAACCGGAGTAAGAATGGTAAGTTTTTACGGAGACAAAGGCTTTATGTACAAAGCTAATATCGCTCTGAGAACCGCTCTCAAAATCCTTAAACCCATCAAAGAATTTCGGGTGTTTAACGAACAAAGTTTATACAAAGGAGTTCAAAGTATTGATTGGAGCAATTATATTTCTGAAAATCATACTTTTGTAATCGACACTACTGTAAATTCTGAAGTATTTAATCATTCGCAGTTTGTGGCTCTTAAGGCCAAAGATGCTGTTGTTGATCAGTTCAGAGAAAAATTCGGAAAACGCCCCAATATTGATAAAGATTTTCCGGATTTGCGAATAAACATCCATATTCAGAAAGAAATCTGTTCGATTTCGCTTGATACTTCGGGAAGTTCACTTCATCACAGAGGTTACAGAACCGCTACCAATATCGCTCCGATAAACGAAGTACTGGCAGCAGGAATGCTTCTTCTTTCGGGTTGGGAGGGACAATGCGATTTTCTTGACCCAATGTGTGGTAGCGGAACTATTCTGGCAGAAGCAGCAATGATTGCTTGTAATATACCTGCTAATATCAATCGTAAAGAATTTGCATTTGAAAAATGGAACGATTGGGATAACAATTTGTTCGACAAAATAACCGATTCTTTACTTAAAAAAACATGCGACTTTCACTATACTATTAAAGGATATGATAAAGCACCCTCCGCAATTGTCAAAGCCAAAGACAATATCAAAAATGCCAACTTAGACGAGTATGTAAACATTTCCCACGAAAACTTTTTTAACACCCGAAAAGAAAACGAAAAAAAGCTGTTTATGCTTTTTAATCCTCCTTATGGAGAGCGGTTAGATATAGATTTAGAAAGGTTTTACAGAGAAATCGGAGATACTTTTAAGCAAAATTATCCAAATACAGAGGCTTGGTTTATTACTGCCAACCTTGAAGCTCTAAAATTTGTTGGACTCAGACCTTCCCGGAAAATAAAGCTATTTAACGGAAAACTGGAGGCTCGTTTAGTAAAATACGAAATCTACGAAGGAAGCAAAAAAGGAAAATATGTTTCATTATAGACTTCATAAACTCTCAATACGAAAAAACACATCTTTGTTTTAAAAAGAAAAAAACAAGAATTAGGACAATGTATTACAACTACTTATGTGTTTTTATGAATACTGATTCTTCTGTTCAAAAAGATGTTTTTTTGTAGATTTAAAAAAAAACAAAAATATTTCTTGCAGAATCAAAAACCTGTCGTATATTTGCACTCGCAATTAAGCACAAAGGGCGATTAGCTCAGTTGGTTCAGAGCATCTGGTTTACACCCAGAGGGTCGGGGGTTCGAATCCCTCATCGCCCACAGAAATCGAAAACCGTCTCATCATTTGAGACGGTTTTTTTTGTATATTTACGAAACTCCAAAAATAGCAAAATCCCGAACGAAAAATGCACGAAGTTCACATATATACAGACGGAGCTGCCAAAGGCAACCCAGGAAAAGGAGGTTACGGAGTGGTTATGGAAGTTCCGAATTCTAATTATAGAAAAGAGTTTTATGAAGGTTTTCGACTGACGACCAACAACCGAATGGAACTTCTGGCTGTAATTGTAGGACTTGAAAAGCTGAAAAAGCTAAACACAAAAGTACTGGTCGTTTCAGATAGCAAATATGTAGTAGATGCTGTGAATCAGAAATGGATTTTTGGTTGGGAAAAGAAAAACTTCAAAGGTGTTAAAAACCCTGATTTATGGATTCGATTTCTAAAATCTTACCGAAAACATCAAGTAGATTTCAAGTGGATAAAAGGACACAACAACCATCCGCAAAACGAACGATGCGACCAGCTGGCTGTTTTTGCAGCTGGTCAGGAAAAACTCTCGATTGATAAAGTTTATGAGTCCGAAAACCCAACGCTTTTGTAAAAAAAATCAAATCAAAAATTTGATGTAAATTTGTATTCTTCTTGAACCACTTGAATATGACTATTACCCAACTTCAATACGCTTTAGCTTTAGCAGAACATTGCAATTTTACTTTAGCAGCCGAAAAATGTTTTGTAACCCAACCTACTTTGAGTATGCAAATACAAAAACTCGAAGAAGAATTGGAAGTTCTAATTTTTGACCGAACCAAAAAACCGATTCAACTTACACAAGTTGGAGAAAAAATCATCGAACAAGCTCGAAAAATAGTAAACGAATCAGAAAGAATTCAGGATATTATTGATATTCAAAAAGGATTTGTAGGAGGTGATTTTAAATTGGGAATTATTCCTACTGTGATGCCTGCTTTGCTTCCGATGTTTCTCAATACGTTTATTAAAAAATATCCGAAAGTAAATCTGATTATCGAAGAAAGAAACACATCCGACATCGTGCAAAGACTCAAAAACGGACACCTCGATGCAGGGATTTTAGCCACTCCGTTAGAAGTTAAAGAAATTAAAGAAAAAGTCTTGTATTATGAGCCTTTTATAGGATATATACCTCAAAACAACAGCCTTTTTCATAAGGAAAAAATTAAATCCGAAGACTTAGATACCAACGATTTGCTTTTGCTTGAAGACGGACATTGTTTTACAGATGGAGTGTTAAATATCTGTAAAACTAAATTCGAAAAAAACAACGACAAATTCGAACTGAAAAGCGGGAGTTTTGAAACACTCGTACAACTGGCAAACGAAGGCTTGGGAATCACGCTCCTTCCCTATCTCCACACACTGAATATTCCTGAAAAAGATAAAAACAAACTTAAACATTTTGAAAAACCTGAACCTGCAAGAGAAATCAGCTTGGTACATACTAAAAACGAACTGAAAATTCAAATTATTGAAGCCTTGCACAAAACAATCTTGGGAGTTATCAGAGGAGCTATCGCCTTTCAGGACGTAAAAATTATTAGCCCTTTGTCAAAGAAATAATGAACCGGATTTTAGCTGTGAGTTAATTGTTCGGATTTTAAAAATTAAACTGAAAAACACTAACTTTGTTTCAGATGAAACAGAAAAGTAAAAAATCAGCACTTAACGAAGTTCAAGGAGTTTCAGAAGTTGAAACGGTCAGCCAAACTGCTGTGGAAAAAATCAATCGATTTCGCAGAAAACAACCTACAAGCTCCGAACTCATACAAGCCATCATTCAAGCAGATAAAACAGCTCTAAGCAGAGGAATTACACTTATAGAAAGTACAAATCCCGAACATTTTATCAAAGCAACCGAAGTAATAAACGGTTGTTTACCCTATGCCAACAAATCTATCAGAATCGGAATTACAGGAGTTCCGGGAGTAGGAAAAAGTACCTTTATTGAAGCCTTCGGAAAACACCTTACCTCGCTCGGAAAAAAAGTAGCTGTTCTTGCCATTGACCCAAGCAGCACTATTTCGCATGGAAGTATTCTCGGAGATAAAACCCGAATGGAAGAACTCGTAAAAGACGAAAATGCCTATATTCGTCCGTCTGCTTCGGGAGAAACCTTAGGAGGAGTAGCCCGAAAAACCAGAGAATCCATAATCTTGTGTGAAGCTTGTGGATTTGATGTCATCATCATCGAAACCGTTGGAGTTGGTCAAAGCGAAACAGCTGTACATTCAATGGTTGATTTTTTTCTACTACTAAAACTTTCGGGAGCCGGAGATGAGTTGCAAGGTATCAAAAGAGGAATTATGGAAATGGCAGATACTATTGTTATCAACAAAGCAGATGGAGATAATCTGAAAAAAGCCCGAATGGCAAAAACAGAATTTAGCAGAGCTTTGCATCTGTTTCCTGCCAAAAAATCAGGTTGGACACCCAAAGTTACGACTTGTAGCAGCTATACCAAAGACGGAATTCCCGAGGTTGAAAAGATCATTGGAAGCTATTTTGAACTTACCAAGCAAAACGGATATTTTGAGTATAATCGAAAAAAGCAAAACGAACATTGGTTTTTAGAGACTATAGAATCAGAACTCAAAAATCGCTTTTTTAGTAACGAAGAGGTAAAAAAATCACTTGAAGAATACAAAAAATCTGTTCAAGAAAACAAAATTTCTCCTTTTACCGCAGCACAAGAATTACTTAAAGTATTTAGCCCCAAAGATAACAATCCGAAACTTTGATATATAAAACAACTATTGTCGGGTTGTAAAATTCAAAGTTTTGCATAATCTGTATTTTTTTACAAATTTACAGTTTATCTGTTGAATCGTTGAATCGTTTATTTGTTTAACTGAATTTTAATATACTTTGTTGTAATTCCGAGAGAAACAGTTTTAGATTTCAATGATTTTTGAATAAATCAAGAATTCCTTGTTTAGTTTAATTTTTCTTTTTTTTGGTTTTAGTCATAGTTATTTAACTTTAACAGGATTAGTATAAACAAAAACTTCAACATTGTCACCTTTAAAGATTAATAGTGCTATACTATTATCGTTATTAGGTTTATTACAAACATAAAAAGTTCCTTTTACGTCCTTAAAATCAAACATCATACAATTATCTGCTTCTTCTATTTTATCATATAGTACATCTAATGTATATCTTACTTTATCAATAGGGTGATAAAAAGAAACAGTAAAATATGTGTCAAATTTTACCATTTTTATATATTTTTGTTCTTCTACATCATATACTTGTAAACCTGTTTTAAGTTGTTCATCTACACCATAAAGAATATTAGATACAGTAAAAGTATCAATACGAGGAGATTTAACATCTTGAGCAAAACCATTAATCGTGAGGAACACGACTAATATTATTAGTTGTTTTTTCATAATATATAGTTTGTAGTATTATAAATGAGTTTATTATTTGAATATTTTTTAATGTATGTATAGATTTTGTTTTTTGTACTAACAAGAACAAGTTTTTCCTCCTCTTGATTCTTCTTTTACTTTTTCCCATTCCTGTTTAAGCATAATTTGAATGTTTTCAGTTAAGTTTTTAATCTCAATTTTTGCATTTATAATATCTTTATCAGATTTATATTCTAGTTGATAAAATTCAATGAAATAATCTATTATTCTAATGATTTCTTTATCCTCTTTATGATTAAGCCTTAACTTAAAAACCATTAACTTTCCTATTAAAACAACAAAAGAAGTTCTCTCATTAAATGCCAATGCATTTTCCGTTCTTGCATTTAAAACATTTTCTTGATGTTCGTAGGCTACGGAATTTCTATGTTTTTCAGAAGGGTCTTGAGAACTAATAAAATTAATTTCTTTTTTGAAGTTTTCTAATGTTTCGAAAATATTTGAAATTATCTCTGAAATATCTTGACGTATAATTGATATCCACTTTATCCTTTCTGTTGTTATAGTTTCAATATATTTGGTTGTCTTAATATTCTTTCTCGTATAATAAATGCTAAAAAGCGTTGCCAAAAAGGTTAGTATAACTCCAATATTTATAACTGGATTTTCCATTTTGTTTAGAATTATGCTTGATTATATTTCATTGATGTTGTTTAGTCTTACTTCTTCTTTCCTCTCCCTCTCTTCAAATATTCTTTGCCGTTTTTCTTCTTCCTCTTTTTTTATTTTTTTCTCCCTCTGAATTGAATCTGCAATTACTTGATAATCTTCTATATGGAAGTAGTTAATTTCAAATTTAAGTTTAGACCAAAATTGATGTTTAAGATTAGACCAAAATTGACTTTTAGCTAAAATGTACTTGTCTGTGTCTTTGTATAACCTGTAATTAATAAAGTCATCTCCTTTTGAATAAGAGTCTGGATACGTCATATCACCCCTTTCATATTTATTTTCAAAAATTTGAAAGAAAAGCTGTTCTTCTTTTTTTGCCATTTCATAATTAAGGCTCCTATCAGACCCTAATAACCTTATGGAATTATCTTCTTTAAAAACACTAAAACTATATGTGTGATGATTTATTTCTACATCAAAGAAAGCATTCATATCTTTTATAATATTCAAATTTATATCTCTAAAACCTGTTTGATGATAACCTCTTAGTATACCTATTTCCTTTAAATTGTTAGTTTCTTCCATAAATTGCTTATATGTCATTTTTGGACTTAACCCCAAAAAAATAGGAGTAAAAGGTTGCTCAAATTCTTCTATGATTAGTTGTTCTTTATTGTTATTACAACTCGAAATAAATATCAGTAAAACTGAAATAAAGGTTATATTAATAATTTTCATCTTTAAACTATTTTTAATTAAATCTTAATACAAAAATATAAAATGAAGTAATATAAGACTATAAAAAGTGCAGTGATTTTTAGATTTAGTTTTTTCAATTCATAAAATTGTTTTCTGACAAAAAAACTGTTCACTCCCTACTGAAAACTGAACACTAAAAATAAGTATCTTTGCAACTTATTTACATTCAGATGAGATTACACAGAAATTTAGTTTATACCACGATAGATTCGCTTAATGCGATTTTCAACGAAAAGGAATATGCGGATAAAGTTGTTCAGAGAGCTTTGAAAAAAGACAAGCGTTGGGGAAGTCACGACAGAAAATTTGTAGCAGAAACCATTTACGAAATCGTTCGTTGGAAACGTCTTTATGCAGAAATTGCAGAAGTAAAAGAACCTTTTGACAGAGAAAACCTTTGGAGAATTTTTGCCGTTTGGGCAGTACTCAGAGGCTATTCTATTCCCGATTGGAGGCAACTCGAAGGAACTCCCGAACGGAAAATAAAAGGTCGGTTTGACACTCTTTCTAAAGAGCGAAAACTCCGAGAATCTGTTCCGGACTGGATGGATGAATTGGGAGTGAAAGAACTTGGAGAAGAACTTTGGACAAAAGAAATTGCCGCTCAAAATCAGCAAGCAAAGGTTATACTTCGGGTAAATACACTCAAAACTACCAAGCAAAAACTTCGTGCTGCATTAATGGACGAAAACATCGAAACCGAATTTTTGAAAGACTATACCGATGCTTTGGTGCTTACTGAAAGGGCCAATGTTTTTCTGACCGATGTCTTTAAACAAGGATTTTTTGAAGTACAAGACGCTTCCTCGCAGAAAGTTGCCTACATGCTCGATGTAAAACCCGGAATGCGTGTAGTGGATGCCTGTGCAGGAGCAGGAGGAAAATCGCTTCACATTGCCTCGCTTATGCAAAATAAAGGACAAGTCATTGCGATGGATATTTACGAAAGTAAACTAAAACAGCTCAAATTGAGGGCCAAGCGAAATGGAGTATTTAACCTCGATTACCGAATCATTGATTCTACTAAAGTTATTAAAAAACTTCACGACAAAGCAGATCGAGTTTTGATTGATGCTCCGTGTAGCGGGTTAGGCGTACTTAAAAGAAATCCTGATGCCAAATGGAAACTCGAACCTGAATTTATTGAAAACATCAAAAAAACACAGGAACAGATACTCAACGATTATTCCAAAATGGTAAAATCCGGAGGAAAATTAGTCTATGCAACCTGCTCAATTCTACCAAGCGAGAACGAACATCAAGTGCAAAAATTCCTTGCATCGGAAAACGGAAAAGATTTTAAGTTTATTAAAGAAGAAAAAATTATGGCACATCAATCCGGTTTTGACGGATTTTATATGTGCCTAATGGAAAGAAAATAAGTGTTTTTAGGAAATAAAAAAACTGTCTTAGAATCAAGGTTTAAGACAGTTTTTTTTTTGTAAATCTCTATAAATCTCTATTGATTTCCTTTTTGATAATCTGCGATAAACTGAGCCAGTCCGTTGTCAGTAAGCGGATGTTTCAAAAGTCCTAAAATGGCAGATAGAGGACCTGTCATTACATCTGCCCCAATTTTGGCACAATTTACAATGTGCATCGTATGTCTTACCGAAGCGGCTAAAATTTGGGTATCGTAGTCATAATTGTCATAGATTTCTCTGATTTCTGCGATAAGATTTAATCCGTCAGTCGAAATATCATCTAATCTTCCAATAAAAGGCGAAACATAAGTAGCTCCTGCTTTGGCAGCCAAAAGTGCTTGTCCTGCTGAAAAAACCAAAGTTACGTTAGTTTTTATTCCTCTGTCAGAAAAATATTTACACGCTTTGATTCCTTCTTTGGTCATTGGAAGTTTTACAACAATTTGTTCATGCAAATCTGCTAATTCTTCTCCTTCTCTAATCATCCCTTCGAGGTCAGTGGCAATAACTTCGGCACTTACGTCTCCTTCAACAATGTTGCAAATATCTACGTAATGTTTCAGAATGTTGTTTTTGCCTGTAATTCCCTCTTTTGCCATTAGCGAAGGGTTGGTAGTAACTCCGTCAAGAATTCCTAATTCCTGAGCTTCTTTGATTTGAGCAAGATTTGCCGTATCGATAAAAAATTTCATTGTTTTTTAGTATTTTTATAGTTGTGTTAAAAAATTGAGCAAAGATAAGATTTTACATTTAGTTTTGTTTGAACTTTAAGGAGAACCTTTGTTAAAACCTTTCTAAAGCATACGCAATCAACTCATCGACAGCCTTATGCGGATTTTGACTAAAAGTTCCGTTAGCACGATTAGCCACAATAGCATTTAGTGATAGTGCTTGATGTCCGAGTAATTTTGAGAGTCCGTAAATGGCAGAAGTTTCCATTTCAAGATTAGTGATTCGAGTACCGTTGTGGATAAACGAATCCATTTTGTGGTTGAGTTCTCTATCTTGAATATCCAATCGGAGAATTCTTCCTTGAGCTCCATAAAATCCTCCTGCTGTACCTGTAAAACCTTTGAATATTTTATCAGAATAAAACTTATTGAGTAGTTCTGAACTTCCTTTTATTACATAAGGTCTTCCTTTTCGCATATCCCAATTGGTGTGCGAAATAAAAGCTTCTTCAATGTCTTTTTCGCAAATTTCGTCTATCATATACGAATGTAGCATGTTGTCTAACCCCAATCCGTATTGGCTAGCAACAAAGTTATCCACCGGAATATCCGATTGAAGTGAACCCGAAGTCCCGATTCTGATAATGTTTAGCGAAGTCAATTCTCTTTTTGTCTGACGAGTTTCAAAGTCGATATTTACTAAGGCATCAAGTTCGTTGAGCACAATATCAATATTATCCGGTCCGATTCCGGTTGAAATTACCGTTATGCGTTTGCCCTTTAATGTTCCTGTATGTGTTTTGAATTCTCTTTTTTGAGTAGAAAATTCAATTTTATCAAAGTGTCTTGAAATTCGTTCTACTCTGTCTTGGTCACCCACCAAAATAATATCTTGAGCAACATTCTCTGGTCTAAGGTTGAGGTGATAAATGCTTCCGTCCGGATTAAGTATAAGTTCTGATGATTTCATTTTAATTTAGGAATTAGGATTTAGGAATTAGGATTTAGGATTTGGATAATTCCTTAATTACAATTTTCTTCTTTTAATTTCTTTATTGATTAATGCGAGTTCTCTTCCGGTTTGTCCGGCTACCGATGTGTTTTCCTCTGCCCTTCTAATCAGATATGGCATTACATCTCTAACGGGACCAAAGGGAAGATATTTTGCTACATTATAGCCTTTATTTCCCAAGTTGAAGCTAATATTGTCGCTCATTCCGTAGAGTTGACCAAACCAAATTCTTCTGTCATCAACCAAAAGTCCATTTTCTTTGGCTAAATTTATCAGTTTAAGTGAACTTTCCTCGTTATGAGTTCCTGCAAAAATACCCATTTCTTCAATGTGTTTCATCATATAAACAATTGCATTGTCATAATTGATGTCGGTCGCTTCTTTGCTTTCGCAAATGGGATTTTTATAACCTTTTTCTTTAGCTCTGGCTGCTTCGATTTCCATATAAGCTCCTCGCACTATTTTCATACCAATATGAAAACCTTTTTGTTTTGCTCTTTGATGAAGGGCTTTTAAGTACTCCATTCTATCCCAACGATACATTTGCAAAGTACCAAAAACAATGGTTTTTTCTTTGTTGTATCGACTCATCATTTCTTCAATCAAATCATCTGCAGCATCTTGCATCCACGAATGTTCTGCATCAATTAAAATAATGATGTTGTTTTTGTACGAAGTTCTGCAAACCAAATCATAGCGTTCTACTACCCTACTCCATTCTTTCTGTTCTTGTTCTGTAAGTGGTTTTCCTTCGCCTATTTTTTCATACAACCCAAAGCGTCCGAAACCTGTAGGCTTGAAAACCACAATTGGTATTCCTTGATTCTTTTTGGCATATTCAATGGTTTTTAAGGTGACCTGAACTGCCTTGTCAAACTCTTTTTCTTCTTCTTTTCCTTCCACCGAATAATCTAAAACAGACGTCACGCCTTTGGCATACATCTTATTTACGACCCTCATACATTCTTCTTCGGTTTCTCCTCCGCAAAAATGGTCAAAAACCGTACTTCTGATGATTCCTTTTACGGGAAGATGAAAATTTAGAGCTAAAGCAGTAAGCTTTGTGCCGATTTTTACCATGGTGGGCGAAGAGATCATTTCGAATAAAAACTTCGCTCTTTTTAGCTCTTTGTCGCTTTTAACAGCAAAGGCAACCTCAGTATTGTTAAATATATTTTCCATTGATTGGGTCTGAAAATTTATACAAAGATAACACCCATTGGCTATTTTTTGAGTATTTTTCAACACAAAATTCAGGTGGTTTAAGAAAATAAATTCAAAAGACTATTTCCATTTTATGTTACACCCAATGCTTGGTTTTTGTATAGGATTTATTTTTCGATTATACAAAAGTCCATCTATTGCATTTCGGAGATCGCTTCCGCTGACAAGAATTCCGTTTCCGGGTCTTGAATCGTCCAACTGGCCTCTGTAAACCAACCTGTCACGAGTATCAAACAAATAAAAATCAGGTGTACAAGCAGCGTCATACGCCTTTGCTACTTCCTGAGTTTCATCGTACAAATAAGGAAAACGCATTCCTTTTTCAAAAGCAAACTCATTCATTTTATCCGGGGCATCTTCCGGATACTGTTTTGCATCATTACTACTTATTGCCACAACCGAAATTCCTTGTACCCGATAATCGTTGTTTATCATAATAATTTCCTCTAAAACATGTAGTACAAAAGGACAGTGATTACACATAAATATGATAAGTGTTCCTTTGTTTCCTTTTAAGTCTTTAAAAGAATACGAATAATTAGAATTGGTATCTTTCAGATAAAACTCCGGAGCTTTTGTACCGAGAGGCAACATATTAGAGGGAGTGTTTGCCATTTTAATTTACTTTTAAATCACTTGTAAAGATACGAATTTTCAAAGAAATTATTCTATGTTTTAGCTGCTGGTATTCATCGTTTTGTGTTTTTGAAAAAACGAAGCTTAGAAAATCAAGGCAATATTTTTTTAACTGACTATAAAGGGCCCATCATCTTTGTAATTTCAATAAAATCCTCCACCGACAGTTGCTCAGGACGCAAGTCAAAAATTTTTTCTCCTTTTTTATCTTCAGGAATTTGAAGGGTTTTAAGACTATTTCTGAGGGTTTTCCGTCTTTGGTTGAAAGCTGTTTTAACTACGTTGAAGAACATTTTTTCGTTACATTCCAACTGGAAATTTTCTTTTCGGGTAAGTTTCAGCACACCTGATTTTACCTTTGGAGGAGGTGTAAAAACATTTTCTGATACCGTAAATAAATATTCTGCCTTATAAAAAGCCTGAACCAAAACCGAAAGAATTCCGTATGTTTTGCTTCCTTTTTTCTCACAAATTCGCTCCGCTACTTCCTTTTGAAACATTCCTGAAAATTCTGGTACTTGTTCTCTCATTTCTAACATTTTGAAAACAATTTGAGAAGAAATATTATACGGAAAATTTCCTACGATGGCGAAAGGTTTATTTTCAAAAATCTCTTGTAAATTGTATTTCAAGAAATCTTTTGAAATAATATGATTGTGTAATTTTGGATAATAAGCTTTTAAATATTCAATTGATTCTGCATCAATTTCGATAACATACGTCTGAGTCGGTTTTTCGAGCAGGTACTTTGTAAGCACTCCCATTCCCGGGCCTATTTCCAATACCTTGTCATACCCTTCTAAAGAAAGTGTGTCGGCAATTTTTCGAGCGATATTTTCATCGTTCAGAAAATGCTGTCCGAGATGCTTTTTGGCTTTTACTTTGTTCATCATAGTCTAATTTCCTTTTATTCTTTTCCAAAGTTCTACAAGCAATTCTTTAACTCTTCCGTTGCGTTTGTTGCCAACTTGCATTGCTTTAACTGAATTATCTTCCCGAATCAATTCATAGCTAAAAGCAAATTCGGGGTTTTGTCGATTTGACGAAATCAACCCGAAACGCATATCGTTAAAAAATAATTGATGATTTTTATGTGTAATTGTCCACCATTCTTCAGAAATCCATTTGAGCTGACGAATTACTTTTTCTTCTTCAAATTCCTTTATATGTTCTTTGTTTTTTGGATAAAAATCAAGAGAAATGGGTTGCGAGTCAAAAAATGAGTAATCTCCCATATAATAACCTCCTTCTGTTTCGATAATCGAATTCCAAAGAATAATATTTAATGGAGATGGTTTTACTATTTTTCGAATGTATTCGATATTTTCTTCTGATAATCTTTTCTCGAATTTTGATTTTACAACTTGTTGGGTCACAACAGTCAGAAGCAAGTAAGACGAACTAACTAAAAGTCCAAGGTTATTCCATTTCTGTCTTTCCGGATGATCCCGTCTAAATCGCATAGTCATAATCAGACAGAGTAAAAACGGAAGTGTATAAAGTGGGTCAATTACAAAAATGGAATGTAGCGAAAGACGTATATCAAAAGGATAAAAAAGCTGTGTTCCCCAAGTGGTAAAAGCATCTAACAAAGCGTGAGTTAATAATCCTAAAAACCAGAAAATTACAGCTTGTTTGAAGGTTACTCTGTTTTTCTTTTCAATTTTAGATAAAACCCAGCCCAACAAAGGAGAAAGTAATACAAAAAACAAAATAGAATGGCTGAGTCCTCTGTGTATTTCGATAGCAGTAATCGGATCGAAAAACTTTCCGACATAGACATCTAAATCGGGTATTGTTCCTGCAACAGCACCATAAAACAAAGCTCTGTTTCCCAACTTCTTTCCGAGAATCTTCTCTCCTATGGCTGCTCCGAGTACAATTTGAGTAAGTGAATCCATTTTTGTATTTAGAATTTAAATCTTACAAAGATAATAATATGATTTTCAATAGGAGGTCAAACAAAAAAAGAGATAGACAAATGTCTATCTCTTTCATCTTATAATATATATATATCTTATAAGCTTGCTTTAAGATATTCTCTGTTCATACGAGCAATATTCTCAAGCGAAATTCCTTTCGGGCATTCTACTTCACAAGCACCCGTATTGGTACAGTTACCAAAACCTTCGATATCCATTTGGTTTACCATATTCAAAACTCTTTCTGTAGCTTCAACTTTACCTTGCGGAAGTAAGGTAAACTGAGATACTTTGGCCGAAACATAAAGCATAGCCGAAGCATTCTTACATGAAGCTACACAAGCACCACACCCGATACAAGTTGCCGCATCAAAAGCTTTGTCTGCATCGTCTTTACGAATCGGAATGGCATTAGCATCTTGAGTATTACCTGAGGTATTTACAGAGATAAACCCACCTGCATGTTGGATTCTGTCAAACGAACTTCTGTCAACTACCAAGTCTTTAATCACAGGGAATGCTTTTGCTCTAAAGGGCTCGATAAAAATCGTATCACCGTCTTTAAAAGTACGCATGTGCAACTGACAAGTTGTGATTCCTCTGTCTGGTCCGTGAGCTTCACCGTTAATGAAGAGCGAACACATACCGCAGATTCCCTCACGACAATCGTGGTCAAAAGCAACTGGGTCATCACCTTTGTTTACCAAACCTTCATTCAAAACGTCAAGCATTTCTAAGAAGGACATATCAGGCGAAACATTATCTATTTTATACTCAACAATTTTTCCTTGGTCTTGAGCATTTTTCTGTCTCCAGATTTTTAATGTTAATTTCATAACTTCATTAGTTATTGGTTATTCGTTACTAGTTATTAGTTTTAGAAACTTGGTTACTTTTCGTTCGCTTTAGACAAATAATTTATATAACCATTCAATATCCTAACACATTCAACTATTAACTGACTTAAATTATCATATTTTGTTTTATCAATATACTTTTCCTCTAAAGCAATTTCTAAATCATCAAGTAATTCATACAACGAGCCTCTTGATATTCTGCAAAATTGTATGTTTTCTTTGTGGTAAAATCTACCATATCCTTCAGCTATATTATTGGTTACCGAGCGAGAAGCCCTGAGCATTTGAGAACTAAGGGCAAATTTCTCATAATCAGGGAATGTCTTAATAAGGTTTGCAGTTTCGATGCGAAATTCTCTTGCTTTTTTCCAGCAATCCAAATCTTTAAATGAACTTATTGACCTTTCCACTCCCCATTAACAATTAACCAATAACTATTAACTACTTATAACTTCTCTGAACTAATTTAATATTCTCAAACTCCAACTCTTCTTTATGAAGAATTGCTTCTCTAGGGTTACCTGTATATTCCCAAGCAGCTACATAAGCGAAGTTTTCGTCATCACGTTGTGCCTCTCCTTCTTCAGTTTGATATTCTTCTCTAAAGTGTCCTCCACATGATTCGTTTCTGTGTAAAGCATCTTTAGCAAACAATTCTCCTAATTCTAAGAAATCTGCTACACGGAATGCTTTTTCAAGTTCTTGGTTAAAGCCTTCTGCTGTTCCGGGTACTCTTACGTCTCTCCAGAACTCTTCTCTGATCGCTTTGATTTCTTCCATTGCTTCTGTAAGTCCTTGAGCATTTCGAGCCATACCTACTTTATTCCACATTACTTTTCCAAGTTTTTTATGGAAGTGGTCAACAGAGTGTTTTCCGTTGTTGTTCATAAAGAAGTTGATTTGCTCTCTTACTTTCTTTTCAGCCTCGTCAAATTCCTGAGTATCTGTAGGGATTGCTCCCGTACGGATTTCGTTAGCTAAATAATTTCCGATTGTATAAGGCAATACGAAATATCCGTCTGCCAAACCTTGCATTAGCGCAGAAGCTCCTAAACGGTTTGCTCCGTGGTCTGAGAAGTTTGCCTCTCCGATACAGTAACATCCTTCGATAGTTGTCATCAGGTTATAATCAACCCAAAGACCTCCCATAGTGTAGTGAACGGCAGGATAAATCATCATCGGAGTTTCATACGGATTCTCATCAACGATTTTCTCATACATCTGGAACAGGTTACCGTATTTGTTTTCGATAACGGCTCTACCTAAATCGTAAACTAGTTTAGCATCGTTTTCGTCAAGGTGTTTGATACGAGCTTGCTCTTTACCATAACGTTGAATTGCCGAAGCAAAGTCAAGATAAACCGCTTCTCCTGTAGCATTCACTCCGTAACCTGCATCACAACGCTCTTTAGCAGCACGAGAAGCCACATCACGAGGCACTAAGTTACCGAAAGCCGGATAACGTCTTTCCAAATAATAATCTCTATCTTCTTCAGCTATTTGAGTTGGTTTTAATCTACCTTCTCTGATAGCCTTAACATCTTCTAGTTTTTTAGGTACCCAAATACGTCCGTCATTTCTAAGAGACTCAGACATCAACGTAAGTTTTGACTGGTGGTCTCCCGAAACCGGAATACAAGTTGGGTGAATTTGTGTATAACAAGGGTTAGCGAAGTAAGCTCCTTTTTTGTGAGCTTTCCAAGCCGCTGTTACGTTTGACCCCATAGCGTTCGTAGAAAGGAAGAATACGTTTCCGTAACCTCCGGTTCCTAGTACTACAGCATGAGCCGAATGTCTCTCAATTTCTCCGGTAACAAGGTTTCTAGCAATGATTCCACGAGCTTTTCCGTTTACGATAACTAGGTCAAGCATTTCGTGACGGTTATACATCTTGATTTTACCACGACCGATTTGACGGTTCATAGCCGAATAAGCTCCTAGTAACAACTGCTGTCCTGTTTGTCCTTTAGCATAGAACGTACGAGATACTTGAGCTCCACCAAACGAACGGTTGTCCAAAAGACCTCCGTATTCACGAGCCAACGGCACTCCTTGAGCCACACATTGGTCGATGATGTTAGCAGAAACTTCAGCCAAACGATATACGTTTGCTTCTCTAGCACGGTAGTCTCCTCCTTTTACAGTATCATAGAACAAACGGTACGTAGAGTCACCGTCTCCTTGATAGTTCTTAGCAGCATTGATACCTCCTTGAGCTGCAATAGAGTGCGCTCTTCTTGGAGAATCTTGAAAACAAAATGCTTTTACGTTATAGCCCAACTCAGCTAGAGTAGCTGCTGCAGAACCACCTGCTAAACCTGTACCCACCACAATAACGTCAATTCTACGTTTGTTAGCCGGGTTTACAAGGTTAATATGAGCTTTATAGTCTGTCCATTTGGTTGCGATATCGCCTCCTTTTGGTATTTTATTATCTAATGCCATAACTGAAAACTATTTTAAAAAGAAACGAATATAAATTGGAATAATAGCAAAAAGAAGCGGAACAATGATTGCAAAAGCAGTTCCTACGTTTTTAATGATTCCGTTATATTTTTGATGATTTAATCCTAATGATTGAAAAGCACTGGCAAAGCCGTGGTGCAGGTGAAAAGCCAACACACCCATACAAATTACGTAAAACAATGTAAACCACAATCCAGCTTTTTCATCCTGAAAGAAATCCACTGTGATTTTGTATAAATCTTTATAACCTTCTGCTATTTTTAAATCTGCAGCTGCATCAAAAAAATCAGTTCTGTTTTTTATTACCACTTGACCGCCTTCGACCTGTGATACTCCAATATAGCTCCCTGTTGTGGTATGATATAATTCTTGTGGTCCGAATTCTGACTCTATGAGAGATTTTTGCAGAGGTATTTTTTCATCAAAGTGCATTTTTGCCCAGAAGTGTGTCATATGCAGAACAATAAAAATCAAAATGAGAGTCCCCAACACTGCCATATTTCTTGAAGCCCAACGGGTATTGGCTGCCGCATTCTCTTTTGCATAACCTATAGGTCTTGCTTTTCTGTTCTGAATGGTCAAGATTATTCCGTCAATAGCGTGAAAAATAATCGAAATGTAAGTAAGATAAGACATCACTTTTATGAGTGGATTAGTTGTCATAAAAAGTGCATACTGATTAAATTGTAATGAAGTTCCGTAAATGAGTTGAAGGTTTCCTATAAGGTGTCCTATCAGGAATAGACACAGAAACAAACCCGTAAGAGCCATCCAATATTTTTTTGCCAAGGACGACTTTAGAAGTGCAGATTTTGCCATAACACTAAATGATTTTTTGGAAATGATAAGCAAAAGTAAGACTTATAAAAAAATTAACAAAGTGAATTTGCTATTTATAATCAGTATAAAATAGATGTTATATCCGCTTTATCTATATTGAGTTGATTTTCAAACAAAATGTTGATTTTCTCTTTTTTGGAATTTGTTCAGATTTTTTTAATTTAGCAGAACTAAATCCTTAAGAAATGAAAAAAATCGGATGGTTTTTAGTTGCAGTACTTCTTTTAATCGGTTGTAAAACCAATCAAACAATAAATGGAAAGCGAGAAGGAAAATGGGTTTTTAAAGAGACTATAAACGACACTACTTATTACCAAAAAGGAAAGTATAAAAATGGAATTGAATCAGGGGTTTGGAAGTTGTACGAAAACAAAAAGTTGGTAAGAGTAGAAAAATACAAGGGAAAAACAGGTTATATGACCAATTATTATCCAAACGGAAAAATAGAAAGCCAAGGCGGAACCCAACTCGAAACAACAGAAACTTATTTTATCTGGTGCCTGTCAGGAGATTGGGATTATTTTGACGAAAACGGAAAACACATTCTGACCAGAACATACCTGAACGGAAATAAACTTACCGAAAAACAAATAGATAATTGATAAAAGTCTTTTCGAATTGATATTTGCCCTAATATTTATACAAAGGAATAAAATAAGAAATGGTATAATTAAATCCTACACCCCAATTTCCATCATAGGTTCTGTGAAATCCGGGAATGTACAGGTTGTCAAAATTATCAGGGTTTTTTTGTGTAATCAGATAATTGAGGCGAACACTAAACCCAATAAAAAGGTTATCGAATAACTCGGCTTTTACTCCTGCGACAAACTCTAACCAATGTGCTGAAAGCCCGTTGAAGTTCTTGTTAGCATCAACAACTGTATGCTCTCCGAGAAATCCTCCCGTGTTATAATAAATCGAATAGTGGTTGAGCGTTTGCGAAAAAGCACTTGTTGCGTATCGTCCTCCGACATAGATCTGGTTTTCCATATCGAGCCAGTTTTCGTAAGCGTTAAAATCAATTCCTATCTTCAGATAAGTTCCTTTGGTAGTAAAATTGAGTTGTGGCTCATCGGTTGTTTTGTTTTCATTTCCGAGTTCGGCTGCCAGATATATTTTTTTAGAAAATCTATAATCTCCAACTAACTCTAAACCTTTATAATCGTCTGCCACAAAGGATTTGGTAAGTTTGAACAAATCCGCTCCAATGCGAAGTCCGTATCGTTGTAGTTGTTTGGGTTTTACGGAATCAGTTTTTATTTCTTGCGAAAAACAAGCAAAAGACAACCCGAGACTAAAAAAGTATATCCAGATGTGTTTCATTTTCGTTGGTTATTACGGGTTGTCTTACGATGTATTCTTTTATCCAGAATTCGTCATTACCATAATCGGAAACCTTTGGATTCGGGTTGAGTGGTTCAGAATCCAAAAGTGTGAAGTTTGATTTGTATCCACAAGCTCTCGACAGGTAAATATCTTCTTTTTCGTATCGGATTTCGACTAAATCTTCGTTAGTAACTTCTGTATTTATGTTGGTGTAAGTAAGCCTGAAAGTATAGTTGCTTTGAGGCGAATCTGTTCGGAGCGGAAGTAATATTCTGTCTGTATTTTCGAAAACAAGAATGCTGTTTGGGTTGTCAATTTCAATAACTTCGACTTTCTGAAAACCTTTTTTGACAGATGGGTTCAAATATTCATAAAAATCAATAACTACCATAGGAGTTGTAGGAGTTCCTTGCGGGCAAATATCATCTTTTTCGCACTTTGATAAAGCACCAAAACAAAGCAAAGCTAAAAGAGTCAGAAATAAAAAGCGTTTCATCTGAAAATAATAAAGCCACAAATGTAATAATTTTTCGATTGCTTATTGTTGAGTTGCGATGGAAGATTTTGAAAGCGGAAAGTGAAAATAGCATAATATTTTCAAATTCTAATTCCTAAATCGTTTCTTACGTTTAACTTGAAAGAGTGTTTGATTTAAGTTACACTCGTATTCTCGGGTCGAGGTAAGCATAAATTAAATCAACAAAAATATTGATAAGAATAAAAATAGTGGCAATTACTAACACACTTCCCATAATTACGGGTAAATCCTGATAATTTAAGGCATCAACTATTTCTTTTCCGAGTCCGTTCCACCCGAAAATATATTCTACAAAAACAGCTCCTGCCAGCATCGAAGCAAACCAACCCGAAATAGCAGTTACTACAGGATTAAGAGAATTTTTTAAAGCGTGTTTTCTGATGATTTTTATCTGAGATAAACCTTTTGCTTTTGCTGTTCGGGTATAGTCATTGCCGAGCGTTTCGAGTAATGAATTTCGCATCAACTGAACCACAACTGCCAACGGACGAATACCCAAAACCACAGCTGGAAGAATCAGATTTTTCCATTGAATGTACCTTCCTTCTCCGAAATCATCAACCTCATAAAGACTTCCTGTCATATTAAGTCCTGTGTATTTATACAATACGAATCCAAAAATCCAAGCAAACAAAATGGCAGCAAAAAAACTCGGGACACTCATTCCAAGCGTACTGACTATTGCAATTATTCGATCTATAAAAGTATCTTTGTACAAAGCTGAAATTATTCCTAGAAAAATTCCGAGAAAAAGAGCGATTACAATGGCAGAAACAGCCAAAACAGCAGTATTCGGAAGTGTGTTTGAGATGATTTCACTTACATTTTTTCCCGTTTTGCGAAAACTTTCTCTCAGATAAGGCGTTTTTAAAACAATCTGGTTGTTGCCTACGGAAAAAACCGGAAGAGCATTATACTTTTCTTCAGTAATATAGGAATAATCATTTGTGTTTTTGCTGTGAAAAGAAATAACAGAGAGATCGTTCAGGTAGAGCAAATATTGCTCATACATCGGTTTATCAAATCCGTATTTTTTTTTGATGATTGCTATTTGTTCAGAACTTTCGTTTTGATCGAGCATCATTCGTGCAGGATCTCCCGGAAGTACATTAAACAGAAAAAAAATAACCGTTACCACTCCGAAAAGCGTAAGCAAAGCATATCCTATTTTGTTGAAGAAGTAACGAAGCATCACGCAAAAATAACGATAAACTGTGAACTATGAGCAATAAATCGTCAGGGCAAATACTTTGCTACTTATTCAAAAATGCTCTAATAACACACAATGAGTGCTATACTAATTGTTTTAAAGCGATTTCGAAAGCACGAGCAGAAATATTTTTCTTATCCGGGCTTATATCGTAAGTTTTTTGAATTGCTTTTTTGATAGTTTCGGAAGTATCGCTAAAAATAGCTTCGTCTGTAATTTGCACTCTTTTTTCCATAAAATAAGCAAACACACGAGCCATTCCGCAATTAGAAATAAAATCAGGGATAAGACTTATTTTTCTATCTACTTCTTCCATAATTGACCCAAAGAAAATTTCTTTATCAGCAAACGGAACATTAGCTCCACAAGATATGACTTCTAATCCGTTTGCTATCATTTGGTCGGCTTGTTCTTTGGTTACTAATCTCGAAGCTGCACAAGGAACAAAAACATCTGCTCCGACTGACCATATTTCCGCATTAATTTTATCGAACGGAATCATATTGTTTGCCACTAATTTGTTTCCGTCTTTGTTTCTGAAGAATTCTGTAACTTCTTCAAAAGTAAACCCGTCTTTATTCAATACTCCTCCATCTCTGTCTATGATTCCGACGATTTTAGCTCCCATTTGAGAAAGATAAAAAGCCGCTGCACTTCCTACATTTCCGAATCCTTGAACAATGGCTCGTTTTCCTTTGATCTCTCCACCGTAAATGTTGTAATAATGATTTACAGCTTGGGCTACTCCATACCCTGTAATCATATCGGCAATTGTATATTTTTTATCTAAATCAGGAGAAAAAGTAGCATTTTCGATGATTTTAATCACTCCGTTTCGCAACTGTCCGATTCTGTTGATTTTATCTGCTTCGGTTGGTTTAAAATGTCCGTTAAAGATTCCTTCTTGTGGATGCCAAATTCCGCAATCTTCGGTCATTGGAATTACCTGGTGAATTTCGTCCACATTCAAATCTCCTCCTGTTCCGTAATAATGTTTAAGTAAAGGTGAAACCGCTTTGAACCATCTTTGAAGTACTTCTTCTTTTCGAGGGTCATTCGGATCAAAATTAATTCCTGATTTTGCTCCTCCGATGGCAGGTCCGGCTACCGAAAACTTCACTTCCATTGTTTTGGCAAGCGAAAGCACTTCGTTCATATCTAATCCTTTTCTCATTCGGGTTCCTCCACCGGCTGCACCACCACGAAGTGAGTTAATAACTGTCCAGCCTTCTGCTCCGGTTTCAGGATCATTCCAATTAAAAACAATTTCAGGAGTTTTATTTTCAAACTTTTTAAGTAAATCTTTCATTGCAGATGTTATTTTATTATTTCAGCAAGCAAAGATAACTTTAAGTTTTAATCTTTCAAAACAACTATAGTTTGAAAAACGGAATAATTTGTATGGATTATTTTTGTTTTATAGTTCCTCCGGCAAAAGTTTGTTGGTCGATTTTGGCCGGTTTTCCGTAAATGTTGATGGTTCCTCCTGCTCTGGTTCTTGCTTTCACAAAATCGGTTGCATTGACATCAGCTTCTCCTCCTGCACTGATTGAAACTTCTGTACGTCTGGTTTTTAAATCTTTAGCATTCAGAACCCCGCCTGTCTTGAGTTCGGCTTCCATTTCTCCCGAAACATTTCCGGTAAGGGTAACTATAGCACCTGTTGCTACATTCACATCAAGTTCGTCTGCTTCAATTTCCAAACGGATTTCTGAGCCTTCTTTTGCTGTAATTTCTAAATCTTTTGCTCTGACAGGTTGCAACGAAGTTATATCGCTTCCTTCAAAAACTTCGATTTCGTCCAAAATTGTCGCATAATAAATTTTGACAATAATGTTTTCGCCTTTCAAGAGCTTGGTTAATGGCATTCTAACCTTTAGTTCGTCATTTTTCTGTAGAACTTCAACTTCATTGCTACGAGAGCCTGTAATTTCAATTTTATTTTCATTTGACGGAACGAGTTCGGCCGAAATTCTATCGTAAATTTTCACTTCCGTAAAACGGGTTAATTCCTTAGTTACATCTTGTGCAAAAAAGAGTTGAGAAATTAATAATGCTGATAAAATGAATAATTTTTTCATAATTAAATTTTTTTGATTTGTAACTTATTAAGCAATTTTTATTCCATTTTTATGAATGACTCTTCTTAATCCGTTTCGATAAAAAGATATTTTCAAAATCTACTTATAATCCTTGCAACGCCTTTATTTCATCTCTTAATTTAGCTGCTTGAATAAAGTCTAAGTCTTTAGCAGCTTTTTCCATTTCTTTTCGTTTTTGACGAATTCTTTTTTCGATTTCGGTTTTAGACAAAAGTGATAAATCTTCTTTCCGATTAATGGCTTTTATGTCGTAATGAACTGAAGTAATCGGGCTTTGTACCAACGGATTTTCGATGAACTTTTTAAGCGGTTTCGGGACTAAATTATGAGTTTTGTTATAGGCTATTTGTTTAGCTCTCCGATAATTGGTTTCGTCCATAGTTTTTTGCATACTATTTGTAATTCTATCAGCATACATAATGGCTTTTCCGTTTACGTTTCGAGCGGCACGACCTACAGTTTGCGTAAGTGAACGATGGCTTCGCAAAAAACCTTCTTTGTCTGCATCAATAATGGCAACAAGCGAAACCTCAGGCAAATCCAATCCTTCTCTTAAAAGGTTTACTCCGATTAAAACGTCAAAAAGTCCTTTTCGTAAATCCTGCATAATTTCTACTCTTTCGAGTGTATCTACATCAGAATGTACATAACGACATCTGATTCCTACCTTAGTAAGATATTTTGTAAGTTCTTCTGCCATTCTTTTGGTAAGCGTGGTAACCAAAACCCGCTCGTCTGCTTCGGCTCTGACATGTATTTCTTCAATTAAATCATCAATCTGATTTTCACTCGGACGTACTTCAATAATTGGGTCTAAAAGTCCTGTTGGTCGAATGATTTGTTCCACATAAACTCCTCCCGATTTTTCGAGTTCGTAATCAGCCGGAGTGGCACTCACGTACAAAACCTGGTTCTGCATAGCTTCAAATTCTTCGAATTTTAGAGGTCGATTGTCCATGGCCGCAGGAAGTCGAAAACCGTATTCTACCAGATTTTCTTTTCTCGAACGGTCACCTCCGTACATCGCATGAACCTGCGAAATGGTTACGTGCGATTCATCGACAACCATCAGAAAATCTTTCGGAAAATAATCCAACAAGCAGAACGGACGTGTTCCGGGAGCACGTCTGTCTAAATATCTTGAGTAATTCTCAATTCCTGAACAATAGCCTAATTCGCGAATCATTTCTAAATCAAAATTCGTACGTTCTTCGAGGCGCTTGGCTTCAAGGTGTTTTCCGATAGATTTAAAATATTCCACCTGCTTGACCATATCTTGTTGAATATCCCAAATTGCTTCTTTCAGAACATCGGGAGAGGTTACAAACATATTTGCAGGATAAATCGTAATTCTGTCTCTTTTGTCGATTTTCAATCCCGATTTCGGGTCGAAAGTTTCGATTTCCTCAATATCATCTCCAAAAAAATGAATTCTGAAAGCCTCGTCGGAATAGGCCGGAAAAATCTCAACCGTATCACCTTTAATCCGAAAATTTCCGGGAGTAAAATCAGCTTCGGTTCTCGAATACAAACTCTGTACTAATCGCTGTAAAAGTTTAGTTCTGGAAATAGTTTGGTCAGCAGTAAGTTCGATTACATTTTTTTGAAACTCAACAGGGTTACCGATTCCGTACAAACACGAAACCGAAGCTACTACCAGCACATCCCTCCTTCCGGAAAGCAAAGAAGAAGTTGTACTCAGACGCATTTTTTCTAACTCCTCGTTAATAGACAAATCCTTCTCAATATAAGTTCCCGTAACAGGAAGATAAGCCTCGGGCTGGTAATAATCGTAATACGAAACGAAATATTCTACTGCATTATTCGGAAAGAAGTTCTTGAATTCTGAATAGAGCTGTGCGGCTAAAGTTTTGTTATGAGCCAAAACCAAAGTTGGGCGTTGTACTTGCTGAATTACGTTGGCAACCGTAAAGGTTTTTCCTGAACCTGTAACTCCCAAAAGCGTTTGGTATTTTTCGTCATCAAGGATTCCTTGACTTAATTTTTCTATGGCTTGAGGTTGGTCTCCCGTAGGTTTGTAATCGGATACGACTTGGAAATTCATTTAGGATTTTGTTATTTTTGACTTGTCAAAATGTAGAATTTTAGGGCAAATTTAGAAAGAAAAAGCTCGAGATGGCTCTCAAGCTGATACTTACTAATGTAGTTTTAGTTATAAAGTCTGATTTATGAATTTTATTCGGTTAAATAGAATCTCTAACTTATTAGAATTCAAATAACAAGGTTAAAAATATATGATTGTTTTTGATGGTTGTTTTTGCTGTACCAAAAGTATCATCAAACAATCCTTGATTGTATTCTCTTTGCGAGTTTGAATAAGCCATATCTAATTTTGTTGCTCCAAAATTATACCCAAAACCTAAAGAATATTGTTGTAAATCACCAATGGTTTTTCCGTTTCTGTATGGGCTTTGTTCGTAATTATATCCTCCTCGTAAACTCCAGTTCTTAATTTTGGTCTCTGCTCCTATTCTGATTTCATTTGCTACATCTAATACATCAGCTATCAAAATATTTTCAGTTCGGAAGGCACTTGCATCGGTAGGTTTTAGTTTTGCCGTGGTATAATCTTTTATGGAATAATCAACTGAAATAAGTCCTTTTCTTCCAAACACATAGGCTCCTCCAAACGTGTATTTTGCAGGAGTTTGAATTTTATATTCCGGAAAAAAGGCTTCAATAGTTAGCGAAGACTGTGGTAGCGAGTTTTCGGAACTGTCCACGTTTTGAGTAGAAGTATGCACGACTAAATCATCTTTCAATCTGTACCAAGTTGGTGACTCATAGGTTAGTCCTAAACGAAATTCGTCTGTAATTTTTGCGATTGCTCCCAATTGGAGCGAAAATCCTGAACCGTAAGTATATAAATCGTTCTGATACCATATTTCTCGTGTAGTCTCTCCATCGGGGAAAACAGGATTGTCATTGTTTTCGAAAAAAGCATTTGATCTTTCGTAGTTTACAAAATGAGCATTCAGATTCATCCCGAAATGAAATTTATCTGTGTATTGAGCAGCAAAGTTAAAAGCCATTTTCCCGTTGTATCCGGTTTGTGTAGTGTAACTTGCCTGATTGTAACTTCCGATAGGTAAATTAGAATAATAGTCGGCATTTTCGGGAGAATCATTCACAGGCTCAAGAATATACGTTTCATAACCCAAAACAGCATTTAGGTAGCGTCTTCCATCTCCATTTATGAAATACTTCTGCTCACCATTATATGAAGTTAAATCATTGAACTCAATTCCGCCAGCCTGACTAAGAAAAAAATCCCCGATTGAGTAGTGTGGATTAACTCCTCTGACAAACGAATTACCTGCAAAAGAACTCATATTGTCGTAATTAAGTCCTAAGGAAAATTTTTTCCAATCGCTTTCTTCGTCGTCATTATAAAAAACGAAAACCATTCCTGCCTGGTTCAGGTCAAAAGCTGTTTCTTTTCGCTCTCCTTTTGTTCCAAAATATTCAGAGCTGTTTTTAATATTTTGGCTACTTAGTGTAAACCCTGCCTGGTTGTTAATAAAAATCGCAGAACTTGCAGGATTTATCGTAATAGCAGATAAATCTCCACCTAAAGCCGTAAAAGCTCCCCCCATGGCTCTAAAGCGAGCTGTTCCGTTCATATCGGTTTGAGAGTACCTCAAAACATCATTTATGTCCTGGGCATGAATTGCCGTAGATATTATTCCTAAAAGTGACAGAATGATATATTTTTTCATCTTTTTTTTTTGAGCAAAATTAAAATTTATTGATTATCTTCTTCCTCCTGACGAAGAACGACCTCCTCCGCTTGTACCTGAAGAACGACCTCCACCTGTACTGCCACCTCTTCCCATAGTCGGGCTACTGCTTCTGTTTGGAGTGATGGTGTTGTTTCTGTTAAAGTTTGTGTTCGGTGCAGTTCTGTTTATATTTGGATTTCTGTTACTGTTATTTCTTATGGTCGAGCGGTTGTTGTTATTTCTAGGTTGTGTGTTTTTTAAAGTTGAATTTCTATTTGAATTTACACTTCTTGAAGTACCTAATTTATTGCCTCTGTCAGTATCAGTAGTAAATCTGCTACTGCTTCTGGTTGTTCCGGTAGTTTGGTTTCTGCTTCTTACTTCATAAGCTCGGGAGTCTCTTCTGACAGTGTTGGTATTTGTTGTTCTGTATCTATTTCCGTAATCGGAATAATATCTGTTTCGAGGTGTTCTGTTGTAGTAGTAATGTGATCCGTAATATGGGTAATAATGTCCCCAATAAGGGTTGTGCCAAGAACTCCAACCCCAACCGTAATTCCAACCCCAGTACGGATAATGCCAAGAATTCCAACCCCAACCGATACTCCAGTACGGGTTACCCCAGCCCCAATAGTTTCCGTACCAGCCTCCCCAGCCCAAACCTCCACCGTAAACATTTACGGTAACATCGTTAGTATTATTTCCCCAACCGGAATATCCTGACGAATAACTCTCGTCTCCGTAATAAGTGTCCACCTCAGTAAAGATTCCGACAGGTTCTTCTTCAACTACATCATAACTTTGAAATTGTGTAAAATAACTACCTGTAGTGTTATCTTGCATTTTGTTAGTAATAGTTTCATCTTCTGAATTGTAATCTCTTGATGAGCTATAAATTCCGTCATTGTCATAATAAGAGCTGTTGCTATACGAGCCACAAGAAACAGCCAACAACCCTAATACTATTGGGAGGATATACGAGACGTTTTTTATATTAAAAGGATTAAAAGTTTTCATATCTTCGGATTTTTATTGTTATGCATTACAAAAATAGTTAGTTTTGTCGGACTTTTTTTATAATTAACATACTCACAACATTTGTGCCAAATAACCTCTTATGAGCAAGAAACTTACAACTCGAAAAGAAGACTATTCTAAATGGTATAACGAACTAATTGTCAGAGCGGATTTAGCAGAAAATTCAGCTGTAAGAGGCTGTATGGTTATCAAACCCTACGGTTATGCTATCTGGGAAAAAATGCAGGCTCAGCTCGATAAAATGTTTAAAGAAACCGGACATCAAAATGCTTATTTCCCGCTCTTCATCCCTAAAAGTATGTTTGAGGCAGAAGAAAAAAATGCAGAGGGTTTTGCCAAAGAATGTGCTATAGTTACTCATTACAGACTTAAAGCTGATGAACAAAACAAAGGAAAACTCATTGTCGACCCAAATGCCAAACTCGAGGAAGAGCTTATCGTAAGACCAACAAGTGAAGCCATTATTTGGAATACTTATAAAGGTTGGGTACAATCTCACAGAGATTTACCTTTACTGATTAACCAATGGGCTAATGTAGTACGTTGGGAGATGAGAACAAGACTTTTCTTAAGAACGGCTGAATTTTTATGGCAAGAAGGTCATACAGCTCACTCTACTCAAGAAGAAGCGATTGTTGAGACCAAAACAATGCTTGATGTTTATGCTGAGTTCGCAGAAAATTTTATGGCTATTCCGGTGATAAAAGGTGTGAAAACTGAAAATGAACGCTTTGCAGGTGCAGTAGAAACCTATTGTATTGAAGCCCTGATGCAAGACGGAAAAGCCCTTCAGGCGGGAACTTCACACTTTTTAGGACAAAACTTTGCTCAAGCTTTTGATGTAAAATTTGCTAACAAAGAAGGAAAGTTAGAATACGTTTGGGGAACCTCCTGGGGTGTTTCCACTCGACTTATGGGAGCTTTGGTAATGACTCACTCTGATGACAACGGATTGGTTTTACCTCCAAACTTAGCTCCTATACAAGTAGTAATCGTACCGATTTTTAGAAATGATGAAGAATTTGAAGCCGTTTCGAATGAAGCAGATAAATTGACTAAAGAACTTCGTAAATTAGGCATTTCTGTAAAATACGATAACAGAACCAATCAAAAACCGGGCTTTAAGTTCAACGAATATGAATTAAAAGGAGTTCCTGTTAGAATTGCTCTCGGACCAAAAGATTTAGAGAACGGAACTTTTGAGGTAGCTCGAAGAGACACCTTAACGAAAGAAATTGTTGCTAAAGATAATATCGTTTCACATATTGAAAGCCTTTTAAACGAAATCCAAGAAAGTCTTTTCAACAAAGCGATGAATTACCGCAACGAGCACATCACAGAGGTAAATGATTTTGAAGAATTTAAAGATTTGCTCGAAAATAAAGGCGGATTTATCTCTGCTCATTGGGACGGAACGGTGGAAACTGAAGAAAAAATCAAAGAATTGACCAAAGCCACTATTCGCTGTGTCCCCCTAAACCAAAAAGAGGAAACGGGAAAATGCGTACTTACCGGAAAACCCTCAAAAGGCAGAGTGCTTTTTGCTAAAGCTTATTAGGTTTTAGGAATTTTGAACTTCCCTAAATAGATAACGTGTTTTGAATTTCAGTTATTTTTTCTTCAAATAAATTTTTGTAATCTTTATCTAAACCTTGTGTTGATATTTTAATGGTTGTCTTGGGTGATATTATTTGGTATTCATCAAATACTTTTTTGATGTCTGTAATATCCTTGATTTTAATTTCTTTTGTCGGAATTTGATAAAGTTTAATAGTGTTTTGGGTAATTTCAAAATATCCTTTTCGGGTTCCATATACATATTGAAACAAAAAAAACATACAGAAAATAAATTCGAAAAAAGTAAACCAATTTGCATTATCAATTATAAAATCTGCCCCAAACATCACAAACCAAAGAATACCCATAGTCAGGTTTAACCGATTAGTGAATTTTTTGTAAGGAAATTTCATAATTTATTATTCTCTTTCTGAATCATTACTCGTGATTCCGAGGGCTTTATTATCATCAAACTCACCTTCCCACTTAGCAATTACTACTGATGCAAGACAGTTACCAATTACGTTAACCGAGGTTCGTCCCATATCCATAAGCTCGTCGATTCCGAGAATTGCAGCTATAATAAAAGTTGGAAGTCCGAATTGATCTGCTGTGGCAATCAAGATGATGAGCGAAGCTCTCGGAATGGCAGCCACTCCTTTGCTGGTTACCATAAGTGTCAAACAAATGAGTAACTGTTCTCCTATGGATAAATTCATTCCGGCTGCTTGAGCTACGAAAATCGAAGCTAGTGACAAATAAAGTGTAGTTCCGTCTAGATTAAAACTATATCCGGTCGGGACGACAAACGAAACAATTTTTCTCGGTACTCCAAATTCTTCCATATTACTCATTACTTTTGGTAAAGCAGCATCAGAGCTGGTTGTTGCAAAAGCAATTGATACAGGTTCTTTGATGGCATTTATGAATTTTTTAATCGGAATTTTCCAATACAAAGCAATCGGAAGCAAGACCAAAAGAATAAAAGCAATCAGAGCCATATAAAGGGTAAGCAAAAGCATAAAGAGGTATTTGAGAATATCAATTCCCATGTGTCCTACCGTATATGCCATTGCCGCTCCTACTCCAAAAGGAGCAAAATACATAATGACATTGGTAAATTTGAACATGGCTTCTGAAAGACTTTCGGTAAAATCGACCAAAGGTTTTCGCTTCTTTTCTTCGACCATAGCCAATCCGATTCCGAAGATTACCGAAAAAACTACAATCTGCAAAACCTGATTTTCGTATATCGATTTGATGATGTTTTCGGGAAAAATATCTCTGAAAAAAGCCAAAGTTTTGAATAGCCAATGTATGTTCTCCGGAAGATCTTCGAGCAAAGGAGCATCGGTACTGACAGCAGTAGTTTGAGGTAAATCTTCGTGAGGGATTTTACTCATATCAATTCCCACACCTGCTTTGGTCAGATTGATAGCAGCCAATCCGATAAACAAAGCCAAAGTTGTAGCTGTATAAAAATAAAGCAGGCTCTTCCAAGCCATTCGCCCGACTTGTTTCAAATCGGAGTGTCCCGCAATTCCGTAAACCAATGTAGCAAACAAAATAGGTCCTACAATAGTTTTCACGAGTTTAATAAATCCTTGACTCAAGGGTTTCATAGCAATAGCCACATCGGGAAAATCATATCCGAGAAAAACTCCGATGATGATACTGGTCAGAATCCAAGTAGTCAAATCTTTTCTGCTAATAGCATAAACTATTATTCCTACGATAGCTAAAACTCTTGACCAAAAAAGAGTACTTTCGGGAATGTCAATCAGTAGGTTTAATCCGTACAAAAAAGAGGTTGCAAACAGGGCTATTATCGGGAATAATCGTAAAGATTTTTTCATTAGTTACAGGTTGCTTTTTAGTTGTTGCTTTTTGTTTTTTTGAGTTAAGTCTCGGTTTAGCCTTTGGTCGTATTTTCTTTGAAGAGAAATCCGAGCCCCATTCCTTTGAGCATCTTTTTTTCGAACCACCAGAAGAACTTGAATTGACCGAAGAGAAAACCGATTAAAACCAATAGAACCTGATAAATAGGAAAAATAGCAATAAGTCGAACAGGCGTAAACCATCCGCCCAAATCTTCTTTGGTTATTCCTAACCATTCCGTAAAGGGTTTTGACAGATAAGCTGATGCCGAACCTGTTATGGCAAAAACGATAAAAATAATGATAAGCTGAAAATTAGAGGTAACACCCCAACGTTGTTTTAATTTTTCCATAATCACATTAAAGAGCAAGGATTTACAAAGATATTTTTTTTCATAGAAAAACCAAACAAAAATCTAAACTGTGTGAGCTCAACCGATAAATACAACAAAAAGTTAAAATATAACAACTAATTACTTTGTAGAGTTCAATGAGTAATACCTTTCCTACCTCACTATTGCTTAAATTATTAACCTAAATATAATATTCACAAAAATGTTTTTTTTAGCTTTTATCTGTTATATTTGCCTCATATTCTAATTTGTAAATAAAACTAAATAAAAAACTTTGCGGTTGTTAAACTATTGTACAACTTCAAAGGTTATTTTTACGCCACAATGTTAAAAACCACCATAATTATGAAAAATAAAATTCTACTCTTCTTGTTGATGATTGCCTCTTCACAAATATGGGGGCAGACAGGAACAATTACAATTACACAAACATCTGCTGATATAACTCAAAGTAGTTACGACAATGGAACTGAAAGAACTTGGACACAAGACGAAGTTGATTTTGGAGCAAAAGCTGTTTTGAAGCAAGGAGGTCAAGCAAGAATTCAAGTTCAGGCTGATAACGGAGTTTTTTATAATACTTCTCCGCTCCCTGGTAGAATTGTAAATGTTATTATAAATTATAATGGTACTGCAAGAACTTATAGTTTTCACGGAGGTAATTCCAGCCGTTTAGTCAATAATACTACAGGAAATTATGATGTTACAGGAGGTACCCAAGTAGGAGATGTTTCATCAACAGGATGGGGTTCAGCTTTGTTTGAAAGTACTGATTATACTTATTTTGCGATTAAAAGAAAAAGTACTGGTGCTTCTTATATTAACAGTATTATTATAGAATATGAAGTAGCCCCAACCTGCTCCGCTCCCGATACTCCCAACGGTTCAATTTCGGGAACTACTCCTGCTTGTGTCTCTACGATTTTGACTTATACGCATGGCTCGGGACAACCCCAAGCGGGAATTGACTATTATTGGCAAACCTCTCCAACCGGAACAAATACAGACAATAACGCTTCTTCTACGCTTAATGTAACCTCAAGTGGTACATATTATATCAGAGCTTATGATTCGGTTGAAGACTGTTGGTCGATGGCAACAAGTGGCTATGCTGTTGAGGTCAATACTTTTGTTGCTCCCTCTGTAACCACACATCCGGATTCGGCAAGTTCTATAACTGCTACCTCAGCAACTCTAAGAGCCTCTGCTTCTACTTTTGGATATTGCCCTGACACCACTATCAAAGGGTTTGTCTATGCAATAACTTCAGCAAGCAGCATTCCCGAAATTGGAGGAACAGGAGTAACCGATGTTCCAATTGCTTTAGGTTCACAAGGTGCTTTTAATCAAAATATAACAGACCTTACAGAAGGCACAACTTACAGTTATCGAGCGTATTTATATGACGGAGTAACCTATACTTACGGAAATGTTCAGGGATTTACAACCGTCTTTTCGGGTAACTTAAATAACGTAACCGCTACAAAAGCTTGCCTTACCAACAACGGAGGAATAATTTCTTGGAATGCTCCCGCAACAGGTACTACCCCTACAGGATATTTGGTGTTTGGAATAGAAGGAGCTACCAGCCCAAGCAATTTTCCGGGTCCTTATTTTGATATAGCAGATTATGACAATTTTAACAGTGATTTTTCGGCTGAAACCAACGGTGCTTTGCCTAATCCAGCTAATTTAGGTAAAATTCTCTACAGAGGAAATGCTACTTCTGTAAATATTACAGGGCTTACCGAAGGACAAAACTATTCGTTTTTGGTATTAGCTTATCAGCAAGGAAGTACTGTAAGCAGAGCTTCGAGTGGTGCAGCAACTGCAATGGCTTTAGATGTTATTGCAGATGATGATGTAAAAACCTTTACAGGAACAACTTCTAATGAGCAGGTTACACTCAATTGGACTTATAACGGAAATACTTCGGTAACTTCTTGTTTTGACGAAGTTATTATTGTGGCTAATGAAGGAACTGTGAACTTTACTCCTTCGGGAGATGGAAGCACCTATACCGCAAATGCAACATATACAACTCCCAATCAGATAGTGTATAAAGGAACAGGTAATACGGTTGCCGTTAGCGGGCTTGCTAATCAAACCGAATATTGCTTTAAGATATTTGTACGTAGAGGTACAGTTTGGAGCGATGGAACAGATTTTTGTGCAATTCCAACTGTAGCGTATTGTAGTTCAACAGGTAATTCTA